>Ga0209676_1000096_pt1 | contig 240620 bp, 205 predicted proteins | sample AraplaCvi_mLB_r2_FD_184282 | JGI IMG/M metagenome (GOLD analysis project Ga0209676, IMG submission 184282) | Arabidopsis root microbial communities from North Carolina, USA - plate scrape MF_Cvi_mLB_r2 (SPAdes) (version 2) | ecosystem: Host-associated > Plants > Roots > Endosphere | place... | reverse complement strand
ATGTGGGTTGCTCCATGAAGTTGTCCATGCCGCGATTCGATCAAGCCCCTGTCTTGGTGGTCGGCGATGTCATGCTCGACCGTTACTGGCATGGTGGTACCTCACGGATTTCCCCTGAGGCGCCGGTACCGGTGGTCAAGGTCGAGCAAATCGAGGACCGCCCGGGCGGTGCCGCGAACGTTGCCTTGAACATTGCCGCGCTCGGCGCACCGGCCTCGCTGGTCGGCGTCACCGGTGACGACGAGGCTGCCGACAGTCTCTCCAACAGTCTTGAAGGGGCGGGCGTCCGCGCCTTGTTCCAACGCATTGCCCATCAGCCGACCATCGTCAAGCTGCGGGTCATGAGCCGGCACCAGCAACTGCTGCGTATCGATTTCGAAGAACCTTTCGCCACCGATGCCCTGGCGTTGGGCGCTGAAGTCGACCGGTTGCTGGACGGCATCAAGGTGCTGGTGTTGTCCGACTACGGCAAGGGAGCCCTGAAGAACCATCAGGCGCTGATCCAGGCCGCGCGTGCCCGTGGTATCCCGGTGCTGGCGGACCCGAAAGGCAAGGACTTTTCGATTTACCGAGGCGCCAGCCTGATCACCCCGAACCTCAGCGAGTTCGAAACCATAGTCGGCGGCTGCGTCGACGAGCACGACCTGGTCAGCAAAGGCGCGAAGCTGATGCACGACCTGGAGCTGGGTGCCTTGCTGGTGACCCGTGGCGAGCACGGCATGACCCTGCTGCGTCCCGATCACCCGGCGCTGCACCTGCCGGCCCGGGCCCGTGAAGTGTTCGATGTGACCGGCGCCGGCGATACGGTGATTTCCACCCTGGCGGCGGCAATCGCGGCGGGCGAAGAGCTGCCGCACGCGGTGGCCCTGGCCAACCTGGCTGCCGGCATCGTGGTCGGCAAGCTGGGTACCGCGGCCATCAGCGCACCGGAACTGCGTCGCGCGATCCAGCGTGAAGAAGGTTCCGAGCGCGGTGTGCTGAGCCTCGACCAGCTGCTGCTGGCGATCGACGATGCGCGTGCGCACAAAGAGAAGATCGTCTTCACCAACGGCTGCTTCGATATCCTCCACGCCGGCCATGTGACCTACCTCGAGCAGGCACGAGCCCAGGGCGATCGCCTGATCGTGGCGATCAACGACGATGCCTCGGTCAGCCGCCTGAAAGGCCCTGGCCGTCCGATCAACAGCGTCGACCGGCGGATGGCGGTACTGGCCGGCCTGGGCGCGGTGGATTGGGTCATCAGCTTTCCCGAGGGCACGCCGGAAAACCTGCTGGCCCAGGTCAAGCCGGACGTGCTGGTCAAAGGCGGGGATTACTCGGTCGACCAGGTGGTCGGCGCCGATATCGTCAAGGCTTATGGCGGCACGGTGAAGGTGCTGGGCCTGGTGGAAAACAGCTCCACTACGGCCATAGTCGAGAAGATCCGCAAGACCGAATAAGGCTTGCTGCCAATCCGTCCACTCCCGTGAAAGCTGGAGTGGATGGGTTGGCAATCAACGTTGCCGGCTGCTCTTGGCCGGCACTATCTTGCGCAATATCTGCCGCGCTTTGCCGGTAAAACGCTGGAGCTTGGAATCCTTCTCCGGCGCGCTCAATCCCTGCTGCTTCAGCCAGTCCTTCCAGCGAATCCGCTCGTCACGCACCAGCCAGCCCTGCTGCTGGGCGAAGCTTTCGGCCAGGTACAGGCCGCGGGTGCTCGCCGGGTACAACTGATCCTTCTTCAACGTATAGAGCTCGGCGCATGGCTGCCCGTCCTTGAGCGGCATCAGGTACAGATCCGGACGCTTGCGATCCAGGCGCGCCACCAGTTGATCACCTTCCAGGCGTTCGTCGACATGGAACAGGCTCAGGGACTTGGCTTCTTTCGGCACGTCCAGGCGCAGGTCATAAATCAGCTGCAGCGACGCGGTGGGCAGGTGCACATAGGCTCGCGGCCGCTCCAGCAGATGCAGGTTGGCGCAGCGTACCGGGCGTGCCGCGCCCGACAGCGGCGTCAGGCGAAAGGGCAGGGCTTCGCGATAATGCAGGGCCGCCGAGTAGGGCGCCGGCAGCCAGGTGTCGTTGAAGCGCCCGCCGAGCCAGCCTTCCGGGGTTTCCAGCAGGCATTCCTCGGCGATTTCCTGGATGGCGGTATGCAGCGGCAGGTTCAGTTCATGGGCCGGGACGTAGCCGGAAATCAGCTTGAGCACCACATCGCCGCGGTCCTGCCGGCGCTGGCGGACCAGCACCCAATAGTCGCGGTTCTGCCAATGCAGGGTCAGGCGTACCGAGACGCCGAGGTTGGCCAGTTCCAGGGCGAAGCGTTCGGCGTCGGCCACCGTGACCGGGCGCCGCCGCTGCAAGGTCTGCGCGAAGTTCAACGGCATGCCGACGCTCTGATAGCTGAGGCCTTCGGGCGTCGCTTCGACGAACAGCGGCAGGGTCTTGAAGTTGCTGGGGTTCTTTCTTATGAGCGTACGCGGCATGTCGGCTCCTTCTTGCGTCGGGGTCGGCCGCGTGGGCGGCATCAGTTTTTGCGCAACACCTGCGCGACAGTGGCGACATTATGGGCCAGGTGCAGCGGATTGATGGTCCCGACAATAGCACTGGCGACGCCCGGTTGATCGAACAGCAGTTCGAAGCTGGCGCGAACCGGGTCGACCCCCGGGCTCAGGCACACATGGCCACTGGCCAGGGCTTTTTTCACCAGAATGCCCTTGCCGTGGGCCGCGGCGTAATCGATGACGGCTCTCTCGTTCTGTTCGTTCAGATTGTAGGTGACCATGGCGCAGTCGCCTTGTTCCAGGGCCTTCAGACCCCCTTCGACGGTTTTCCCGGAGAAGCCGAAGCCACGGATCTTGCCTTCCTGCTTGAGCTCAGCCAGCGTCTGATACACCTCGCACTGCTCGAGGATGTGCAGATCATTGCCGTCGGAATGCACCAGCACCAGGTCGATGAAGTCGGTTTCCAGGCGTTGCAGGCTGCGCTCCACCGACAGGCGGGTATGCGCGGCGCTGAAGTCGTGGCGCGACAGGCCGTTTTCGAACTCTTCGCCGACCTTGCTGACAATCACCCAGTCCTGGCGTTGCCCGCGCAACAGCGGGCCCAGGCGTTCTTCACTACGGCCATAGGCTGGCGCGGTATCGATCAGGTTGATGCCCAGGTCACGGGTCAGCTTGAGCAGCATGCGGGCTTCGGTGTCATCCGGAATCTGGAAGCCGCTGGGGTATTTCACCCCTTGGTCGCGCCCGAGCTTCACGGTGCCCAGGCCCAGTGGGGAGACCAGCAGCCCAGTGCTGCCGAAGGGGCGATGCAGGTCGTGCAGGGTCGCTTGGCTCATGGCAGCAGTTGCTCCCAGGCCGGTTGCGCGATGGCGGGCTTCGGCAACTCCGGCAACGGGGTTGCGGGGCCTGGCTTGATGCCGTCGCGCTCGAGGGCGGCGAATACCCGGTCGGCGAAATCCGGGGCCAGGGCCAGCTTGGTTGGCCAGCCGACCAGCAGGCGGTCCTGCTCGGCGAGGAAGGCGTTGTCCGGGCGAGTCAGGCCCGATTGTGCGGGTTCGGCCCGATCCACCCGCAGGGTGGCCCATTGCGCCTGGCTGAGGTCGACCCATGGCAACAGGTTGCCAAGTTCTTTCTGGGCAGCGGCAATCTGTGCCGCCGGCTCGCGCGCCACGCCCTCGGCTTCGGCGATATCGCCGCCGAGGTACCAGACCCATTGGCCGTCGGCCGCCGGGTGGGTGGTCACGGTGATGCGCGGCTTCGGCCCGCCGCCCAGGCAGTGGGCGTACAGCGGTTTCAGGCTCGGGCCCTTGACGATCACCATGTGCAGCGGCCGGCGTTGCATGGCCGGCTGGCTCAGGCCGAGGCTGTTCAGCAGGTCGGCATTGCCGGCGCCGGCGCTGAGCACGATGCGTTGCGCGCGGATTTCCCGGTCGTCGACCCGCAGGCCCAGCAATTGCCCGTTTTCAAGCACGGGCTCGATCTTCTGCCCGGCCAGCAGGCTATCGCCGCCCAGTTCGGCCAGGCGCCCGATCAGGCTCGGCACGTCCACCACCAGCTCGGCCAGGCGATAGACCTTGCCCTTGAAGCGACGGTCCTGCAGGGCTGGCGGCAACTGGTCGCCCTTGACCTGGTCGACGCGGCCACGCACCGCCTTGCTGGCGAAAAAGCTGGTGAGGTTGCCGGCCAGGGTGCCGGGGGACCACAGATAGTGGGCTTCGGACAGCAGGCGCACGCCGGACAGATCCAGCTCGCCGTTGCCGGCCAGGGCCTCGCGCCAGCGGCGCGGCATATCGGCGATGGCTTCCGAGGCGCCGGTCAGGGCGCCGTGCAGCGCGTATTTGGCGCCGCCGTGAATGATTCCCTGAGACTTGACGCTTTGTCCGCCGCCGAGGCTGGCGCTCTCCACCAGCACAGTGGAAAAGCCCTGGCGACGCAGGCGGGCGTTCAGCCAGAGGCCGGCGACTCCGGCGCCGACAATCAGCACGTCGGTGGAAATAACGGATGGCATGCAGCGACCTCGGAGAGCAAATCGAAGGCGCAAGTTTCAAGCCTCAAGCCTCAAGCTGCAAGCGTGATGCTCTCTTGCCGCTTGAAGCTTGCCGCTTGCCGCTGCTTTTTTTAATGCCCGGCAGTCTTCGAAAACAGCTGGATCACCACCACGCCCAGGACGATCAGGGCCATGCCGAGCATCGCCGGGATATCCAGTTTCTGCCCGTAGAGAAACAGCGCGGCCACGCTGACCATGACAATGCCCATGCCGGCCCAGACCGCGTAAGCCACGCCCACCGGCACGGTGCGCACCACCAGGGTCAGCATCCAGAAGGCCACGCCGTAACCGACGATGATCAGCAGCAGCGGCAGGGGAGTGCTCAGGCCTTTGACCGCTTTCATCGAAACAGTGGCGATCACTTCGGCGCAGATGGCGATGGCCAGGTAGGTGTAAGCGTTCATGGGAGACTCCTCGTGTTTGGGCTTGCTTGATGAGGTCGGCATTCTAGAGATTGCACAGATGGGGTAAAGTCATTACCTATCTGTTTTGAAGATGGGTTGCCTCATGAATGTGCAGTGGAATCTGGAGCAGATGCGGCTGTTCGTCAGCGTCGCCGAGCAGCGTTCGTTTTCCGCGGTGGCTCGTGACCAGCACAAGGCGCAATCGGCGGTCAGCAGTGCGATTGCGCTGCTCGAGGCCGATCTCGGCGTGCTCTTGTTCGAGCGCAGCAGCGGTCGCCAGCCCAAGCTCACCGAGGCCGGTCGTGCCCTGCTCGCGGAGGCGCGGGAAGTGCTGCGCCAGTGCGAGCGCTTGAACGGGCGGGCGCTGGCGTTGATGCGGGGTGAGGAGGCGCGCTTGCGGCTGGCCCTGGACGAGGCGATGCCTTTCCAGCCGGTGCTCGATAGCCTTGAGGCATTGTCCGAGCGCTTCCCCAGTCTTGAGGTCCAGCTGGCCAGCAGCGCCCAGGGTGATGTGGCGCGCAAGCTGCTGGAGCGTCGGGCCGACCTCGGTTTGCTGTTCCACCATGAACAGATGTCCGAGGCCCTCGAACGGCGGGCCCTGGGCAGCGTCGAGATGGTCACGGTGTGCGCGGTCGGGCATCCGCTGGCCGGCGAGAAACAGGTGGATCGTCAGCAACTGGGGCGTCATCGGCAGTTGCTGATTTCCCCGCAGTTGAGCACTTACCCCAGTGGCGAGCAGCTCAGCCCGCAAGTCTGGCGCGCCGACAGCTTCTATGCGATGGCCGAACTGCTGATGCGCGGCCTGGGCTGGGCCTGGCTGCCAAGGCATGTGGTGCAGTACCCGGCCTATCAGAACCAGATGGTCGAGTTGGCCAGCGAGTGGACCCCGCCGGCGCTGGTGGTGGAACTGGTCTGGCGTCGCGATGAACCCCTGGGGCCGGCGGCGCATTGGCTGGCGGAGCGTTTTGCCGTGCACTTGCGGGCGATTGGCTGAAAAAGCCGATAAACTCCGCCGCCATGAATAGAACTCTCTACACCGCGCTGTTTTACCTGGGGCTGCCATTGGTGGCGATTCGTCTGTGGCTGCGGGCGCGCAAGGCGCCGGCCTATGCCAGGCGGGTCGGCGAACGTTTTTCCTGGGGGCTGCCGGCGATGCAGCCGGGCGGGATCTGGGTGCACGCGGTGTCGGTGGGCGAAAGCATTGCCGCCGCGCCGATGATCCGTGCCTTGCTGGCGCGTTATCCACAACTGCCGATCACGGTCACCTGCATGACCCCCACCGGCTCGGAACGCATCCAGGCACTGTTCGCCAACGAGCCGCGCATCCAGCATTGCTACCTGCCCTACGACCTGCCTTGCGCCGCCGCGCGTTTCCTCGATCGGGTCCGGCCGAAGCTGGCGGTGATCATGGAAACCGAGTTGTGGCCCAATCACATTCACCAGTGCGCTAAGCGCGGCATTCCCGTGGCGCTGGCCAACGGGCGGTTGTCGGAACGTTCGGCCAAGGGTTATGGCCGATTCAACAAACTGACCGCGCCGATGCTCGCGCAAATGAGCCTGTTCGCGGTGCAGACCGAAGCCGAGGCCGAGCGTTTCCGCCAGTTGGGCGCGCGGCCGGAAACGGTCGAGGTGACGGGCTCGATCAAGTTCGACCTGAGCATCGACCCGCAACTGCTGGTGCGCGCCAGCGAGCTGCGCCAGCAATGGCAAGCCGGCGAACGTCCGGTGTGGATCGCCGCCAGTACCCATGAAGGCGAAGACGCCGTGGTGCTGGATGCCCATCGCCAACTGCTGGCCAGCCACCCGGATGCCTTGCTGATCCTGGTGCCGCGTCATCCGGAGCGGTTCAATTCGGTGTTCGAGCTGTGCCGGCAGCAGGGTTTCGCGACCATTCGCCGCTCCAGCGCCGAGCCGGTCAGCGCCAGCACCTCGGTGCTGCTGGGCGACACCATGGGCGAGCTGCTGTTTCTTTATGCCCTGGCGGACAGCGCCTTTGTTGGCGGCAGCCTGGTGCCCAACGGCGGCCACAACCTGCTGGAGCCGGCGGCCCTGGCCAAGCCGGTGCTGAGCGGGCCGCACCTGTTCAACTTCCTGGAGATCGCGACAATGCTGCGCGAGGCGGGCGCCCTGCAGGAAGTGGACGATGCCCATGGCCTGGCGGTGGCGGTGCAGCGCCTGTTCGAGTTGCCCCGGGATGCGCAGAAGATGGCCGATGCCGGGCTGCGGGTGATGCGCAGCAATCAGGGCGCCCTGCAGCGTCTGCTCGACGGTCTGGGCCGTTTGCTGTAGCCGCTGCCGCAGGCTGCGATCCTGTCCGAAGGACAGGCAAAAAGGCCACCGCGATTCAGTTGAATGGCGGTGGCCTTTTTTACGACCGTTGCGGTCGATCGCAGCCTGCGGCAGCGGCTACAAATTACTGGCCCGGCCGGGCCTTGAGCTGTTCCGCCGCGGCCTTGGCCAGGTCCGGCGGCAGGAAGTCGCGGTCCGGGTTGTAGTCGGCTTTCAGGTAGCGCGACAGATCCTGCAGGTCGCCCGGGTTGAGGGTGCCGGCGGCCTGCTTGAGGCGCAGGTTGTCGAGGATGTAGTCGTAGCGGCTGTTGTTGTAGTTGCGCACCGAGGTGTACAGCTGGCGCTGGGCATCGAGCACGTCGACGATATTGCGCGTACCGACCTGATAACCGATTTCCGTGGCTTCCACCGCGCTCTGGTTGGAGATGATCGACTGGCGCCGGGCCTGGACCTGCTCGACATCGGTGTTCACCGCGCGGTGCAGGTTGCGGGTGTTCTCCACCACCTGGCGGCGCAGGGCTTCACGGCGCTGTTCGCTCTGGCTCAGGCGCGAGTAGGACTCGCGAACCTGGGAGCTGGTCAGGCCGCCGCTGTAGATTGGAATGTTCAGTTGCAGGCCGATGCTGCGTTGTTCGACGTCACTGCCGTAACGCTGGCCCAGTGGGCCCGGGTTGCTGAAACCGAGGGCGTCGTTGTCGCCTTTCTTGTATTGCGCCACCGCGTCGAGGGTCGGGGCGTGGCCGGCCTTGCGCTGCTTGAGGGTTTCCTCGGCGGCGCTGACCGCGTAGTTGCTGGCCAGCAGGTTGAGGTTCTGCTTGGCCGCGGTATCGACCCAGGCCTTGGCGTCATTCGGGGTCGGCGCCAGCACCGGCAGGCTGTGAACGATGCCCTGGATCGAGTTGTACTGGCGGTTGGTCAGGGTGATCAGGGCTTCGAACGCGTCATCCACCTGGCGCTGGGCGAGGATCCGGTTGGCCCGCGCGGTGTCGTAGCTGGCCTGGGATTGCAGGACGTCGGTCTTGTCCGACAGGCCGACGTCGAAACGCTCGTTGGACTGGTCGAGCTGACGCTTGAAGGCGGCTTCCTCGGCCTTGGTCGAGGCCAGGTTGTCCTGGGCGCGCAGCACCGAGAAATAACTCTCGGCGCTTTGCAGGATCAGGTTCTGTTCGGTGGCCGAGAGCTCCAGCGCGGCTTGCTCGTTGACGTCCTTGGCCGCTTGCAACTGGAACCAGCGGTCGGCGCGGAAAATCGGCTGGGCCAGGGTCGCCTGGTACACGGTGCCGCTGCGGGTGGCAGTCATCGATGGTTCGTCGAACTTGGTCCGGGTGTTGTTCAGGTCGGCACCGGCCGAGAGGTTGGGCAGCAAACCGGCGCGAGCCTGCGGCACCACTTCCTTGCGTGCGTCGTAATCGGCGCGGGCGGCGGCGAGGTCGGCGTTGTTGTCCACTGCTTCCTGGTAGACGCTGACCAGGTCGGTTTTAGTGGTCAAGGGCGCTTCTGCTGCCCAGGCCATTCCATTGGACGCACAAGACACGGCGATGGCCAGTGAGAGTTTGCGCAGCATTCGGCGATCCCTAGAGTTGATATTACGAGGATAATTCTGGCGCCAAGGCTAAGTCTCGGCCTGTGCAGCGTCAAGGTTCGACGCAACCCAGCGAGTGTAGATGCGCCTGCGCAGGGCAACAATCCTGCATTTACGCCATTCATCACGCTGTTTGCCGTGGTGTTGGCGTTCTGTGCCGGCTTTGTCTAGACTGGCCGAGTTCTTGTCGGGGTGCCTTGCTATGAGGCTGAGATCGGATAATCCGGATCCCGTTGAACCTGATCAGGTTAGCGCCTGCGTAGGGAACAAGATTTCTCGTCACCCGGCGAGTCCTCTTGTGCTTCGTCCGGGATGTTGTTCGACAATCGAACACTCCTCGAGCACCAAGCACTGCACCAGCTGGTTTTCGCCCCTGGCTCCAGCTATGGCTGCGTCCGTTCGTTACAGGTTCGCTCCGACAAAAATCCACTGCCTGGATGCTGTCTGGAGAGCCTGTGATGACTACAAAATTAAAAAACGCTATGCACCTGAGTGAGTCGGCCAAGGTCGATGAGCAGTCGGTTCAGCCCTTTACCCGCTCGCAAAAAATCTATGTCCAGGGTTCGCGCCCGGACATCCGCGTGCCGATGCGCGAAATCAGCCTCGACGTGACCCCCACCGATTTCGGTGGCGAGATCAACGCGCCGGTCACCGTCTATGACACCTCCGGCCCGTACACCGACCCCAACGTGGTGATCGACGTGCGCAAAGGCCTGGGCGATGTGCGCTCGGCCTGGATCGACGACCGTGGCGACACCGAGCGCCTGCCTGGCCTGAGCTCCAACTTCGGCCAGCAGCGCCTCGCCGACCCCGAGCTGACCAAGCTGCGCTTCGCCCACGTCAACAACCCGCGCCGCGCCAAGGCCGGGGCCAACGTCAGCCAGATGCACTACGCGCGCAAGGGCATCATCACCGCCGAGATGGAATACGTCGCCATCCGCGAAAACATGAAGCTGCAAGAGGCTCGCGCCGCGGGTCTGCTCGATCAGCAGCACGCCGGCCACAGCTTCGGCGCCAGCATCCCGAAAGAAATCACCCCCGAGTTCGTCCGTGAGGAAATTGCCCGCGGTCGCGCGATCATTCCGGCCAACATCAACCACGTCGAACTGGAACCGATGATCATCGGCCGCAACTTCCTGGTGAAGATCAACGGCAACATCGGCAACAGCGCCCTGGGTTCGTCCATCGAAGAAGAAGTGGCGAAGCTGACCTGGGGCATCCGCTGGGGTTCGGACACCGTCATGGACCTGTCCACCGGCAAGCACATCCACGAAACCCGCGAGTGGATCATCCGCAACTCGCCGGTGCCGATCGGTACCGTGCCGATCTACCAGGCGCTGGAGAAGGTCAACGGCGTGGCCGAAGACCTGACCTGGGAGCTGTTCCGCGACACCCTGATCGAGCAGGCGGAGCAGGGCGTCGACTACTTCACCATCCACGCCGGTGTGCTGCTGCGTTATGTGCCGCTGACCGCCAAGCGCGTGACCGGCATCGTCTCCCGCGGCGGTTCGATCATGGCCAAGTGGTGCCTGGCGCACCACAAGGAAAACTTCCTCTACACCCACTTCGACGAAATCTGCGAAATCATGAAGGCCTACGACGTCAGCTTCTCGCTGGGCGACGGCCTGCGTCCGGGCTCGATCGCCGACGCCAACGACGAAGCGCAGTTCGGCGAACTGGAGACCCTCGGCGAGCTGACCAAGATCGCCTGGAAGCATGACGTGCAGTGCATGATCGAAGGCCCGGGCCACGTGCCGATGCAACTGATCAAAGAGAACATGGACAAGCAGCTGGAATGCTGCGACGAGGCGCCGTTCTACACCCTCGGCCCGCTGACCACCGACATCGCGCCGGGCTACGACCACATCACCTCCGGTATCGGCGCGGCGATGATTGGCTGGTTCGGCTGCGCCATGCTCTGCTACGTGACGCCGAAGGAGCACCTGGGCCTGCCGAATAAGGATGACGTGAAGACCGGGATCATCACCTACAAGATCGCCGCGCATGCCGCCGACCTTGCCAAGGGTCACCCGGGCGCACAGATCCGTGACAACGCGCTGTCCAAGGCGCGCTTCGAGTTCCGCTGGGAAGACCAGTTCAACCTCGGCCTCGACCCGGACACCGCACGCGCCTACCACGACGAAACCCTGCCCAAGGATTCGGCCAAGGTCGCGCACTTCTGCTCCATGTGCGGGCCGAAGTTCTGCTCGATGAAGATCACCCAGGAGGTCCGCGAGTACGCGGCCAACCAGCGCATCGAGGCGGTGGACGTGGAAGTCGCCAAGGGCCTGGCGGAGCAGGCCGAGCGCTTCAAGCAGGAAGGCAGCCAGTTGTACAAGAAGGTTTAAGCGACAAGTTGCAAGCTTCAAGCTGTAAGTTAAAGGCACAGCGGTCCTGCTTTTTCTTGCAGCTTGAGGCTTGCAGCTAGCGCCCCTTTCCCTCCCCCCGAGATAACCGTCTTGAACACTTATTCACCAGACACTGCGGTCCCCGCCGACAGGCGTGTATTCGGCGCGCGCGATCTGTTTTCCCTGTGGTTTTCCCTCGGCATCGGCCTGATGGTGTTGCAGACCGGAGCGCTGCTCGCGCCTGGCCTGGGCCTGTCCGGCGCGTTGCTGGCGATCTTTCTTGGCACGGCGGTCGGCGTCTTGCTGCTCGCGGCGGTCGGGGTGATCGGCAGCGATACCGGTCTGTCGTCCATGGCGGCGCTCAAGCTCAGCCTCGGTAGTCGCGGCGCGAGTCTGCCGGCGTTGCTCAACCTGTTGCAACTGGTGGGCTGGGGCTCGTTCGAGATCATCGTCATGCGCGATGCCGCCAGCTTGTTGGGTACTCGTGCGTTCAGCGAAGGCAGCCTGCTAGCCAGCCCTTTGCTCTGGACTCTGTTTTTCGGCGCGCTGGCGACCTTGCTCGCGGTCAGCGGGCCGCTGACTTTCGTGCGCAAGGTCCTGCGCAAATGGGGCATCTGGCTGCTGTTGGCGGCCTGCCTGTGGCTGACCTGGAACCTGTTCGCCAAGGCCGACCTTGCCGCGCTCTGGGCCCAGGCCGGCGACGGCTCCATGCCGCTCGGCGTGGGTTTCGATATCGCGATCGCCATGCCGTTGTCGTGGTTGCCGCTGATCGCCGACTACTCAAGGTTCGGCAAGCGTGCGCGCAATGTGTTTGGCGGTACGGCGCTGGGGTTCTTTATCGGCAATCTGTGGCTGATGAGCCTGGGCGTGGCCTACACCTTGGCCTTTGCGCCGAGTGGCGAGGTCAATGCGCTGCTGCTGGCTTTGGCCGGTGCGGGCCTGGGGATTCCGCTGTTGCTGATCCTGCTGGACGAGTCGGAAAACGCCTTTGCCGATATCCATTCGGCCGCGGTTTCCAGCGGTATTCTGTTGCGCCTGAAGGTCGAGCACCTGGCTTTGGCCATTGGCGTGCTCTGCACCCTGATCGCCTGCCTGGCGCCGTTGGCCCAGTATCAGAATTTCCTGCTGCTGATCGGCTCGGTGTTCGCGCCGCTGTTCGGCGTGGTGCTGGTGGATCACTTCATCCTGCGCAAGCGCAGTGCCCAGGTATCGTCGGTAGGTTTGCGCTGGCCGGCGTTGCTGGCCTGGCTGGGTGGGGTCAGCACCTATCACCTGCTGGCCAACCTCTATCCGGACATTGGCGCAACCCTGCCGTCACTGGTGCTGGCAGGGCTGCTGCAAGGGCTGCTGGGGCGGGCCTTCAGCTACGGCCAGGAAACAGCTCGGGCTTGAGAATGCCGTTCAGGCGGTTGTAAGGGATCTTCAGTTCGATGTGGCCCAGCGCGTAAGGCGCGATCACCGACACGTTGTACTTGAGGATCACGCCGCCGTAGGTCAGCGCCACGTTCGGGGTTTTCTGGAACGGCCAGCTCTTGATGAACTCTGGCTCCTGATCCAGCTTGGTGCTGATCAGCCAGCTGTTGTGGGCCACCTGGGCGGCCTTCCAGAACGCGGCTTCCTGGCCCGGGCGCAGCATGTCGGACAGGGTCAGTTCCTTGTGCAGCTCGCGCGAGTAGTTGATGAAACCGCGGCCAGGCGTGCCGTGGGCGCCGCCAGTGTCCAGGTAGCTGGCCAGTTCGATGATCACCAGGCCGTCATGCTGTTCGCGTACCTTGGCTTGCAGGTACATGCTGTTGCGGCTGTCGGCCTCGCGCAGGAACTTCTCCCGATAGGCGCTCAGTGTCGCTGGCACGGCCTGGTCCGCAGTGGTGCGGGTCATCTGCAGCAGGCGCTTTTCAATCAGCGCATCCAGCTGCGGCTCGTCGGCGAAGTGCACGGTGTCGATGTTCACCAGCGGGCAATCCTGATTGCTGCAGCCGGGCTTGATCTGTTCCGACTTGTCGCTGGTGCTTTGCAGGGGCTTTTGATAGCTGGGTTGAAACAGGCTTTGGCAGGCGCCCAGGGTCAGGGCCAGGCAAGCCACGGAGGCGATTTTAAGAAGCGACATGTGCGTCCTTGATAAACCAGAGGTAGGCAAAAGTTACCGGCTTCGACTGCCTGCGGGGCAATCAGTTCGCCACTAAGCTCAATAGAGGCAATTAGATTAGGTTTGCCCCCTTGCCGTCTATCCCGCTGATGGCAAAGGGGCTGCATCATCGGTCACCGGCGCGTTAGGATGGCGCGATGTCGAGGGGGAGCCTCGGATCTGGCCGCAGGAAACGAGGATTGCTATGACGGACTTTGCCAACACCACGCCGACCACTGTCGATATCGTTCGGCGCGAGAAATGCTTCCAGGGTTTTTATCAGCTCGACCGTGTGCACCTGCGCCACGAGCTGTTTGCCGGTGGCATGGGGCGCGAAATCAGTCGTGAAATCTTTGTGCGTCACGATGCTGTCTGCGTCCTGCCGTACGATCCGCAACGCGATGAAGTGGTCTTGGTCGAGCAGTTTCGCGTCGGCGCCATGGGGAAAACCGCGACCCCCTGGTTGATCGAACTGGTCGCCGGTCTGATCGACAAGGACGAGCAGCCGGAAGAAGTTGCTCACCGCGAAGCGCAGGAGGAAGCTGGACTGACATTCTCCGCGCTGTGGCCGATGACCCAGTATTTCCCGTCGCCGGGGGGCAGTACCGAGTTCGTGCATCTGTACCTGGGGCGTTGCGACAGCAGCGGTGCCGGTGGCCTGCACGGGCTGGTGGAAGAGGCGGAGGATATTCGCGTGTCGGTCTGGGCTTTCGAAGACGCACTGCAGGCGGTAAGGGATGGGCGGATTTCCAACGCGGCGAGCATTATTGCCTTGCAATGGCTGGCTTTGAACCGCGTTGAAGTGAGGGGGTTATGGTCGTAAACAAAGTGCGCGATCGCTACCGGGTCGATCTCGTGGGGCTGCAAGCGTCCTGCGAGGCCAACTATGCCCGGCTGATGCGCCTGTTGCCCGACATGCGCAACCAGCCGGTGGCGCGGCGGATCGCAGTGACCCAGGGCGACCAGATGCTCGGCGTGCTGGCGCTGGAGGTGCTGCTGGCCTGTCCTTACACCACCACCTTGCAGGTGCGCCAGGAACACAGCCTGCCCTGGCTGCCGGTGCCGCAGCTGGAAGTGCAGGTCTACCACGACGCGCGAATGGCCGAAGTCATCAGCGCCGAGCACGCCCGGCGCTTTCGTGGCATCTATCCGTATCCGAACGCCTTCATGCACCAGCCGGACGAGAAGGCCCAGCTCAATGTGTTTCTCGGTGAATGGCTGAGCCACTGCCTGGCTTGCGGTCATGAGTTCGAGGCCGTGCGGTAGATGTGAACTGCGTCCGGTTCGCCGGTTTCCTCTTTTGAATTTCCCCCAGCATAATTGCCCCCATTCCTCACTTCCCGTGACACGCCCTGGGAGGCCGCCTTGCCGAGCGTATCCACTCTGACCACCGACGATCCCGTGTTGCTGGTGCAGTTGTCCGACAGCCATCTGTTCGCCGAAGCGGACGGCACGCTGCTGGGCATGAATACCCGCGACAGCCTGCAGCGGGTGATCGAACTGGTGCTGGAGCAGCAACCGCGGATCGACCTGATGCTGGCCACGGGCGACCTGTCCCAGGACGGTACGCTGGAGTCCTATCAGCTGTTTCGTGACATGACCCGGCAGATTCCGGCGCCGGCGCGCTGGATTCCCGGCAACCACGACGAGCCGCAGATCATGGCGCAGGCGGCGACCGAGAGTTCGTTGCTGGCGCCGGTGGTGGACATCGGCAACTGGCGGATCATCCTGCTCGACTCGGCCGTACCGGGTTCGGTACCGGGCTACCTGCAGGACGAGCAGTTGCAGTTGCTCGCCAGCGCCCTGAGCGAAGCCCCCGAGCGTCATCACCTGGTGTGCCTGCACCATCATCCGGTCTCCATCGGTTGTGCCTGGATGGAGCCCATCGGGCTGCGCAATCCGCACGCGTTGTTCGCCGTGCTGGAGCGTTTTCCGCAGGCGCGCGCGGTGCTCTGGGGCCATGTGCATCAGGAAATCGACCGTCAGCAGGGATCGCTACGCCTGCTGGCATCGCCCTCGACCTGCATTCAGTTCGAGCCGGGCAGCGAGGATTTCAAGGTCGGTGAGACCGCGCCGGGCTATCGCTGGCTGCGCCTGCTGCCCGATGGGCGCCTGGAAACCGGTGTCGAGCGGGTCACCGGCTTCGATTTCCAGGTCGATTACGGCAGCGACGGCTACTGATTCCGCCCCGGAGCCGCCGTCCGAGGCGGCAGGACAAAGGGATACACCTGAACACAAGTCAAGCGACGATACACCCTGTAAACTGCGCCTTTTTGCACGATGCAAAGGGAGTGCGCATGTCCGGTTCGATCCTGTATATCCACGGCTTCAACAGCGCACCGGCGTCGAAGAAAGCCAGCCAGCTGATCGCTGTCATGGAGGCGATCGGCCGCGGCGAACAGCTGCGCGTGCCGGCCCTGCATCATCATCCGCGCGAGGCCATTGGCCAGTTGGAGCAGGCGATTGCCGAACTCGGACGGCCGCTGCTGGTCGGCAGCTCTCTCGGCGGCTACTATGCGACTCACCTTGCCGAGCGCCACGGCCTGAAAGCCCTGCTGATCAACCCCGCGGTCAGTCCGCACCGGATGTTCGACGGCTTTTTGGGCACGCAGACCAACCTCTATACCGGGGAAACCTGGGAACTGACCCACGACCATGTGACGGCCCTGGCCGAACTGGAAGTGCCGGCGCCCCAGGACCCGCAGCGGTTCCAGGTCTGGCTGCAGACAGGTGACGAGACGCTGGACTATCGCAGCGCCCAGCTGTATTACCGAGCCTGTGCCTTGCGCATCCAGGCCGGCGGCGACCATAGTTTCCAGGGTTTTGCCGGACAATTGCCGGCGTTGTTGAATTTTGCCGGCATCGGCCCGGATCAGTACCAGGCGATCGATTTCACCTCGCTGTGAACCCTCGCTTCTATTTCATTGAACGACTAACGACGAGACCCCATGGCCACTCCCAGCGCTAGCTCTTATAACGCAGACGCCATCGAAGTCCTCTCGGGCCTCGACCCGGTGCGCAAACGCCCGGGCATGTACACCGATACCACCCGGCCGAACCACCTCGCCCAGGAAGTCATCGACAACAGCGTCGACGAAGCCCTGGCGGGGCACGCGAAGTCGATCCAGGTCATCCTGCATGCCGACCACTCCCTGGAAGTGTCCGATGACGGCCGCGGCATGCCGGTGGACATTCACCCGGAAGAGGGTGTGTCCGGCGTCGAGCTGATCCTCACCAAGCTCCATGCGGGCGGTAAGTTTTCCAACAAGAACTACCAGTTCTCCGGCGGTCTGCACGGGGTAGGTATTTCCGTGGTCAACGCCTTGTCGACCCAGGTGCGGGTGCGGGTCAAGCGTGACGGCAACGAATACCAGATGACCTTCGCCGACGGTTTCAAGGCCACCGAGCTGGAAGTGGTCGGCAGCGTCGGCAAGCGCAATACCGGGACCAGCGTGTACTTCGCCCCGGATCCGAAATACTTCGATTCGCCGAAATTTTCCGTCAGTCGCCTCAAGCATGTGCTCAAGGCCAAGGCCGTGTTGTGCCCGGGGCTGCTGGTCAGCTTCGAGGACAAAGGCACCGGCGAGAAGGTCGAGTGGCATTACGAAGACGGCCTGCGCTCCTACCTGGTGGACGCGGTCAGCGAATTCGAACGCCTGCCGGCCGAACCTTTCTGCGGCAGCCTGTCGGGTAACAAGGAAGCGGTGGACTGGGCCCTGCTGTGGTTGCCGGAAGGCGGCGACAGCGTGCAGGAAAGCTACGTCAACCTGATCCCGACCGCCCAGGGCGGTACCCACGTCAACGGTTTGCGCCAGGGCCTGCTGGACGCCATGCGCGAGTTCTGCGAATTCCGCAACCTGCTGCCGCGCGGCCTGAAGCTGGCGCCGGAAGACGTCTGGGAACGCATCGCCTTCGTGCTGTCGATGAAGATGCAAGACGCGCAGTTCTCCGGCCAGACCAAGGAACGCCTGTCGTCCCGCGAGGCGGCGGCCTTCGTTTCGGGTGTGGTCAAGGACGCATTCAGCCTGTGGCTCAACGCCAACCCTGAGCTGGGCATGCAACTGGCGGAGCTGGCCATCAGCAACGCCGGCCGTCGCCTCAAGGCCAGCAAGAAGGTCGAGCGCAAGCGCATCACCCAGGGCCCGGCACTGCCTGGCAAGCTGGCGGACTGCGCCGGCCAGGACCCGATGCGTTCCGAGCTGTTCCTGGTGGAAGGTGATTCCGCCGGTGGTTCGGCCAAGCAGGCGCGGGACAAGGAATTCCAGGCGATCCTGCCGCTGCGCGGCAAGATCCTCAACACCTGGGAAGTCGACGGCAGCGAAGTCCTGGCCAGCCAGGAAGTGCACAACATCGCCGTGGCCATCGGGGTCGACCCGGGCGCCGAGGACATGAGCCAGCTGCGCTACGGCAAGATCTGCATCCTCGCCGACGCCGACTCCGACGGCTTGCATATCGCGACGCTGCTCTGCGCGCTGTTCGTCCAGCACTTCCGTCCGCTGGTGGATGCCGGTCACGTCTACGTGGCGATGCCGCCGCTGTACCGCATCGACCTGGGCAAGGAAATCTACTACGCCCTCGACGAAGCCGAGCGCGATGGCATCCTCGATCGCCTGGTGGCCGAGAAGAAGCGTGGCAAGCCGCAGGTCACCCGATTCAAGGGCCTGGGTGAAATGAACCCGCCGCAACTGCGCGAAACCACCATGGACCCGAACACCCGGCGCCTGGTGCAGTTGACCCTCGGTGATGACTTCGCCGCGACTTCGGAAATGATGGACATGCTGCTGGCGAAGAAACGCGCCGGCGATCGCAAGAGCTGGCTGGAGTCCAAGGGCAACCTGGCCGAGGTTCTGGCCTGATGCGCAGAGGCTTTGCCCTGGCGTTACTGCTATTGGCAACCTCGGCGATAGCCGACCCCTTGCCCGAGTTGAGGCTGCTGGCCGAGCATCCGGTGGACGGCATGCGCGGCGGCAACCTGTCGGGGCTGGCGTTGTGCGGCAAGGAGCTGTGGACAGTCTCCGACCGCGACGACGACCAGATCTATCGGCTCGATACCAGCGATCGGGTCTGGCAGGCCGAAACCGTGCGCATCGACGTGCCGCCGGTGCCGGACAGCGGTTTGCCCTGGGGCTTGAGTTCGCGCACCTGGGTCGCTTCCTTCGTGCGCGGCGGCGATCTGGATTTCGAGGGCATCACCTGCGACAGCGCCGGCAACAAGTATGTGGTCAGCGAATCCCACGCGGCGGTGTTGCAACTGGCGCCGACGGGGTCGGCCGCCTGGCTGAAGATTTCGCCGATCATGGTGCGCGAGGCGCGGGCCAGCGGTATGTTGCTGCACTTCAATGCCTTGTTCGAAGGCCTGGCGGTCAACCCGGCCGGCGACAAGATCTGGCTGGCCGCCGAGCGCGAGCGCCGCGGGCTGCTGTTGATCAAGCGCCAGCAGAGTGTCTGGGATTGCGATGGCGGCTGTGTGCTGCTCAGCGAGGCCGGGCTGGAAATGCAGCCGCCGCAGATGCCCAAGGCCAAGGCGGTGTCCCGGGATTTCGCCGACCTGTCGCTGTTCGAGGGCAAGTTGTTCACCCTCGAGCGCAATGCGTTTCAGGTCTGTCGTCGTGATGCGTCGACGGCCAAGGTCGAGCGTTGTTGGTCGTTTGCCGCCGAGGCGTTGCAGGAAAACCGGCGTTATCCACAGGACTATGGCCTGACCGAGGCGCTGGTGGTGGATGCCGATGGCGCCTGGATCGGTGTGGATAACAACACCGGTGCCCGTGCCGACGGTGAAAAACGCCCGATCATCTGGCGCTTCGCCGCGCCCGAGGGCGGTTGGAGTGCCAAGCCGTGAGCCAGCAGCCACCGGGCAAACGTGCCGGGCGCGTGCTGCTGGTGCTGGCCTGGGGCGCCGGGCTGTTCCTGGCGACACGGTTTTTTGGCGAGTGGGAACAGCGTCAGGAGAACCCCAATGCTGTCGTCACTTCGCAACAACATGAGGGTTACATCGAAGTGAAACTGGTCGGCAACGGCCAGGGGCATTTCGTCGCCAGCGGCCAGATCAACGGCCAGCCGGTGAATTTCATGCTCGATACCGGAGCGACCGATGTGTCGATCCCGTCCGGGCTGGCCGAGCGTCTTGGCCTGGAGAAGGGCGCACCGGTGATCCTGAGTACCGCCAACGGTCGTAGCGAGGGTTATCGAACCCGCCTCGACCGCCTGCAACTGGGCGATATCGTCCTGCAGGATGTCCGCGCGCTGGTCGCGCCGGGCCTGGGCGGCGATCAGGTGTTGCTGGGCATGAGCGCTTTGAAAAAACTTGAATTTACCCAGCGCGGCGGCACCTTGCTGCTGCGCCAGACAACGAACTGATGAGGCCCGCATGAGCGACTCCCTGGATCTCAGCCTGGATGGCGTAGAACGCCGATCGCTGGCTGACTTCACCGAAAATGCCTACCTCAACTACTCCATGTACGTGATCATGGACCGTGCTTTGCCGCATATCGGCGACGGCCTGAAACCGGTACAGCGGCGTATCGTCTACGCCATGAGTGAGCTGGGGCTGGATGCCGATTCCAAGCACAAGAAGTCCGCCCGTACGGTCGGTGACGTGCTGGGTAAGTTCCACCCCCACGGCGACTCGGCCTGCTACGAAGCCATGGTGCTGATGGCGCAGCCTTTCAGCTACCGCTACACGCTGGTGGACGGCCAGGGTAACTGGGGTGCGCCGGACGATCCCAAGTCCTTCGCCGCCATGCGTTACACCGAAGCGCGTCTGTCGCGTTACTCCGAAGTCCTGCTCAGCGAGCTGGGCCAGGGCACCGCGGACTGGGGGCCGAACTTCGACGGCACCCTGCAGGAACCCCTGGTATTGCCGGCACGTTTGCCGAATATCCTGCTCAATGGCACCACCGGTATCGCCGTGGGCATGGCCACTGACGTGCCGCCGCACAACCTGCGCGAAGTCGCCACGGCTTGCGTGCGCCTGCTGGACGAGCCCAAGGCCACGGTCGAACAGCTCTGCGAGCATATTCAGGGCCCGGACTACCCGACCGAAGCGGAAATCATCACGCCGCGCGCGGACCTGCTGAAAATCTACGAAACCGGTCGCGGTTCGGTGCGCATGCGTGCCGTCTATCGCATCGAGGATGGCGACATCATCGTCACCGCGCTGCCGCATCAGGTGTCCGGTGCCAAGGTGCTGGAACAGATCGCCGCACAGATGCAGGCCAAGAAGCTGCCGATGGTCGCCGACCTGCGTGACGAGTCGGACCACGAGCACCCGTGCCGGATCGTGATCATTCCGCGCTCCAACCGGGTCGACCCCGACGAACTGATGCAGCATCTGTTTGCGACCACCGAGCTGGAATCCAGCTACCGGGTCAACGTCAACATCATCGGCCTGGACGGCAAGCCGCAGCTGAAGAACCTGCGCGCCCTGCTGGTGGAATGGCTGGAGTTCCGCGTACTGACGGTGCGTCGCCGCCTGCAGTTCCGCCTGGACAAGGTCGAGCGTCGCCTGCACCTGTTGGACGGCTTGCTGATCGCCTACCTCAACCTGGATGAAGTGATCCACATCATTCGTACCGAGGATCAGCCGCGGGCCAAGTTGATCGAGCGTTTCGCCCTGAGCGAAGTGCAGGCCGACTACATCCTCGATACCCGCCTGCGTCAGTTGGCGCGGCTGGAAGAGATGAAGTTGCGCGCCGAGCAGGACGAACTGCTCAAGGAGCAGGCCAAGCTGCAAGCCCTGCTCAACAGCGAAGCCAAGCTGAAGAAGCTGGTGCGCACCGAATTGCTGCAGGACGCTGAAACCTACGGCGACGACCGTCGTTCGCCGATCGTTGAGCGTGCCGAGGCCAAGGCCTTGTCGGAAAATGAGCTGATGCCGACCGAGCCGGTCACCATCGTTCTGTCGGAAAAAGGTTGGGTACGCTGCGCCAAAGGGCATGATATCGACGCCACGGGCCTGTCCTACAAGGCTGGTGATGGCTTCAAGACCTCGGCCATCGGACGCTCCAACCAGTTCGCGGTATTCATCGACTCCACCGGGCGCAGTTATTCGGTGGCGGCACATACGCTGCCATCGGCCCGTGGCCAGGGTGAGCCGCTGACCGGACGCCTGACGCCACCGCCTGGCGCCAGTTTCGAATGCGTGCTGCTGCCGGACGACGAGGCGCTGTACGTGATCGCCTCCGACGCGGGTTACGGCTTCGTGGTCAAGGGCGAGGATCTGCAAGCCAAGAACAAGGCTGGCAAGGCGCTGTTGAGCCTGCCGAACAACGCCAAGGTGCTGTTGCCTCGGCCGGTGAGCGATCGGGAACAGAACTGGCTGGCTTCGGTGACCACCGAAGGGCGTTTGCTGGTGTTCAAGATCAGCGACTTGCCGCAGCTGGGCAAAGGCAAGGGCAACAAGATCATCGGGATTCCAGGTGAGCGAGTAGCCAGCCGTGAGGAGTACGTGACCGATATCGCGGTACTGCCGGAAGGCGCGACACTGGTGCTGCAGGCCGGAAAACGTACCCTGTCGCTCAAGGCCGATGACCTCGAGCATTACAAGGGCGAGCGCGGTCGCCGGGGTAACAAACTGCCACGAGGCTTCCAGCGAGTGGATGCGTTGTTGGTAGAAACTCTCAATTGATGCGGCTTAGAGCGTCCGATCTGCTATTTAACCGGTAGAACGGCGCTACAACACTGGAGTCATGGCGCATATTCACGGATGATATGCGCTTTCAAGCGCCGGCGTGGCTGAGCGTTATTCAGGGTTATTTTGAGTATTTACACTGTGGCTAGCCTTGTGGCCGCCACCTGGATGGGATGATGACTGCTCTGCGCCTTCCTCTTGTTTTCTTGCTCGCTGGCGTTCTTGGCCTGGCGGGTTGCAGCGTACACCAGCCGGTGTCGCTGTATCAGCTGGACAGCGGAAGTCCAGCTCAACCGGCACAAAGTGCCGGTATGGCTGTATTGCTGGGGCCGGTACTGGTTGCCGACTACCTGCAACGTGAGACCTTGCTGCAACGCCAGAACGACGGCAGCCTGCAGGCTTCGACCGACGGTCGCTGGGCCGGCAGCCTGTCTTCCGATATCGATCAGTTGCTGTTGCGTCAGGTCGCCGGCCAGCTGGACAGCCAGCGCGTCGTGCTGGCGCCGGCAAGCACCGGCTTCACCCCGGATGTGCAAGTGCTGCTGTCGATCACTCGCCTTGATTCGGGCGCGTCGCAACCGGCGGTTCTCGATGCACAATGGCGCCTGATCGATCGCCGTGGGCAGGTGCGCGACAACCGTATCGTTCATCTGCAGGAGCAGCATGCCGGTACCACCGCGTCCCAGGTCCAGGCCCAGGGTGTATTGCTGCAACGCCTGGCCGAGCAGCTGTCGGGTGCCCTCAAGCCGCTGGCCAACCAGCCGGCGGTAGCCGAGGTGCCACGCAAGGCAGCGCCTGCGCCGGCGGCAAAACCGGCCGAGCAGGAGAAGCAACCGAAGATTCCGATGGCCACGCCAATCCGCACGGATATGGAAGTGTTCCGCTTCTGAGTGTTGCGGTTACAGGACAAAGCCCGCTGATCAGCGGGCTTTGTCGTTTCTGGGGAGTAGTTCGGTGGCTCGGGCGCTCTGCGCGTGTTCTGCAGATTGCTATCGCGGGCAAGCCTCGCTCCTACAGAAGCAGATAGGTGCGAGGCTTGCCCGCGATGGCGTCAGCCCGATCAGCATTCAACAAAAAGCCCGCATCGCTGCGGGCTTTTTGTTGGGCGACTGGCTTACAGCTTGGCCCGGCTCTCGTGCATCCGCGCCAGTTGCCGCTCCAGCATCGATGGGTAGGGCTCCATCAGGCGCTCGACGCAGCAGGCGCCTTCCGGGCTGGCGATCGGACGAATGCGTGCCCGCTGACGAATCAGCGCGTCATCGTTGATCTTGCGCTCGACCAGCAGCAGGTTGCGGCTGTGCTGGGACAGCGCCAGGGCATCCTGGGCGGTCTCGGTCAGCAGCAGGTCGATCTGGCTCAGGCCGAACAGCTCGTCGCCCAGGGTCAGGCCCAGTTGCAGCTGCAGGGTGATGCCGCTGTCGGCCACTTCGATCTGCAGGGCGTGGCCCAGGGCGCGCAGCAATTCGCCGCAGCAGATGGCGTTGGTCAGGTAGTCGTCGCCGCTGTCTTCGCTGTGGAACAGCATCAGTGTGCTGCCGTCGTTCAGGGTGTGCAGTTCGCTCTGGTACAGCGAGGCAGCCTGGTCGAGGCAATCGCGATAACGTTCCAGCAATTCTGTCAGGCGGGCGCGGGGCAGGCGGCGCAGTTGCTCCTGGGCGCCCAGTTGCACGGCCAGTACCGCGCTGTGCTGTGGTTGCGCCGGTACGACGGGTTTTACGATCGGCTTGGCAGCGGTCGCGGTAGACGAGCTGTCGCGAAGATCGGCGAACGGGTCTTCATCGTCGGCCAGATCCTCTTCGGCGTTGACCACGTGCCGCGGCGCAGGCTTGAGGCCGGCCACTGGAGCGCTTTCATCGAAGCTCGGGTCACGCAGGTTGCGCACCTCGAAGCTCGGTTCCGCATCTTCGCTGTCGTCGTAGTCGGTGTCGTCGAGTTCGGCTTCCGGTTCCGGTTCGGGCTCGACCTTCTCCGGCGCGAAGCTGGCGTGCAGCTGGCGCGCCAGGTCGCCGATCTCGTCCTGGCGCTGGGTGGCCGGGGTGTGCGCGTCGATATCCCGCAGCCAGACCCGCAGTTGCATCAGCGGCGTGGAGATGTGCCGCCCCAGGCGCAGGCTCAAGGCCAGGGCCAAAGCCAGCAGGATGGCGCTGAGAATGCCCATGCTCTGCAGGCTGATGGTCATCGGCTGCTGGAATTGTTCCATGTCCAGGCTGATGCGCAGGTTGCCCGCGGTCACGTCCTGGAAGGTGATCTTGGTCTGGTAGACGCCTTCGGTTTCACCCAGCAGGCTGCTTTTCGGGCGCTGACCGGCTTCGGCGAGGATGCGGTTGTCCACGCTGTAGATCGCCGCGTGGGCCACCAACGGGTTCTTGGTCAGGTTGTTCAGCAGCACGTTGAGGCTGAGGATGTCGTTGGACACCAACAGCTCGGTGGCCGAGGTCGCGGTCTGGGTGGTCAGGCTCTGACCCAGGGCGTCGGCTTGTTCGTGCATGGCCTGCTTGAATTGCAGCCCCATCACGCAGGCATAGATCACCAGGGCCAGGGCGACCAGGATCACGTTATGGCTGGCAATGCGCAATGCAATCGGTACACGGCGATGACGCAGTGCACGGAAGATCAGCAGGAAGAAGTTATCGGTTTTAACTGGCGTGGGCCGGTTCACTGAGCTCGGCTCTTTTGTCCGTGAAGTTGAGGCGCAGTATAGCGACAGGCCCTAGACCGGCAAAGCGCTGGCTGTGCCCGATGGTCACTGAAAGTGGGTAGAATGCGGTTTTTTTCCACCTGCGGGGGTGCGCCTTGCGCGAAATCGTCCTGATAAACATCACCGGTGAAGACCGTCCGGGTCTCACTGCAGCCATTACCGGCGTTCTGGCCCAGGGTGGTGTGAACATTCTCGACATCGGTCAGGCGGTGATTCACGACACTCTGTCGTTCGGCATCCTGGTTGAAATTCCGGACAACGAGCAGAGCTCGTCGGTGCTCAAGGACATTCTGTTCACCGCCTATGAACTGGACCAGCAGGTCCGTTTCACGCCGGTTTCCGAAGAGGATTACCAGCAGTGGGTCGGTGGCCAGGGCAAGAAGCGCCATATCGTCACCTTGCTGACCCGCAAGGTCACCGCCGAGCAGTTGCAGCGTGTCAGTTCTATCACTGCCAAGTACGGCTTGAACATCGACCATATCGATCGCCTCTCCGGGCGCATGCCGCTGGACACCCCGGCCGACAAGGGCAAGGGTTGCATCGAGTTCTCCGTGCGTGGCGAGGCGGCCGATCCGCAGGCGTTGCGCGCCGAGTTCCTGAGCGTTGCCCAGGAGCTGAACGTCGATATCGCCTTCCAGGAAGATTCGCTGTTCCGTCGTAACCGCCGCCTGGCGGTGTTCGACATGGACTCGACGCTGATCGAGGCGGAAGTCATCGACGAGCTGGCCAAGGCGGCCGGCGTGGGTGACCGCGTGGCGGAAATCACCGAGCGGGCCATGGCCGGCGAGCTGGATTTCCGCGCCAGCTTCAAGGAGCGCCTGGCCTTGCTCCAGGGCCTGGACATCAAGGTGCTGGACTCCATCGGCGCATCGCTGCGCCTGACCGAAGGCGCCGAGACCCTGTTCGCCGAACTCAAGCGCCTGGGCTACAAGACCGCGATCCTCTCGGGTGGCTTCACCTACTTCGCCAAGCAATTGCAGGCCAAGCTGGGGATCGACTACGTATTCGCCAACGAGCTGGAAGTGGTCGACGGCAAGGTGACCGGTGTCGCGGTCGAGCCGATTGTCGACGCCCAGCGCAAGGCCGATCTGCTGCGCGAACTGGCCGCCAAGGAAGGGTTGCGCCTGGAGCAGACCATCGCGGTCGGCGACGGCGCCAACGACCTGCCGATGCTGGCGATTGCCGGCCTGGGCGTGGCCTTCCGCGCCAAGCCGCTGGTCAAGCAGTCGGCCAAGCAGGCGATTTCCACCCTGGGCCTGGATGGCGTGCTTTATCTGCTGGGCTTCCGCGATCGCGACGGCCAGCTCTGAGCCGAATCCAAGGCAAAAAAAACGCCGCGATCTGCGGCGTTTTTTTATGTCCGGCTTTTTATGCCCAAAGTTCAGGCCTTGGCCAGGCCGATGCCCTGGCCCATCTGTACTGGCGAGCCGGCCGCCAGTTCTTCGGCCCACTGCACTTGCTCCGGCCCGAACAGCACGATCGCGGTGGAACCCAGCTTGAAGCGGCCCAATTCGGCGCCCTTTTCCAGGTGGATCGGCGCGCGGGCTGCTTCGTCGTAGCGCACGGTCTTCAGTTCGCGCTTCGGCGGAGTCACCAGGCCGGCCCAGACGGTTTCGATCGAAGCCACGATCATCGCGCCCACCAGTACCACGGCCATCGGGCCGCGCTCGGTATCGAAAACGCACACCACGCGCTCGTTGCGGGCGAACAGCTCCGGCACGTTTTCCGCGGTGGTCTGGTTGACCGAGAAGATCCGCCCCGGTACGTAGACCATTTCCCGCAGGGTGCCGGCCAGCGGCATGTGCACGCGGTGGTAGTCCTTCGGCGACAGGTAGATGGTGGCGAAGTCGCCGCCCATGAACGGAGCCGCCAGGGCCGAATCGCCACCCAGCAGTTCCAGCACGCTGAAGCTGTGGCCCTTGGCCTGGAATACCCGACCGTGTTCGATCGGGCCGAGCTGGCTGACCGCGCCGTCGGCCGGGCTGAGGATCGCCCCCGGAGTCTGGTCCAGCGGGCGGGCGCCGTCTTTCAGGGCGCGGGTGAAGAAGGCGTTGAAGTGCTCATAGGCGGTCAGGTCTTCCACCAGTGCTTGCGACATGTCCACCTGATAACGCTTGGCGAACCAGGCGGTGAAGGCATTCTTGAACCAGCGCACGCGGCACTCGGCAATGCAGCCGGCCAGGCGCGACAGCAGGTGGTGAGGCAGCAGGTACTGGCTGAGGATAAACAAACGCTTTTTCATTAACTGTCCTTAAAACCTTAAATCTCTACGGGCGTGTCAGGGTGGTTGCCCCATTCGCCCCAGGAACCGGCATAGCCTTTGACCCGCGGATAACCGAGCGCCTTGGCCACCAGGTAGGTGAAGCCAGAGCGGTGGTGAGTCTGGCAGTGGGTAATCACTTCTTTGTCTTTGCTGATGCCGAGCTGTTCGAGGATCTGCGGCATGTCGCTGCGGATCCGCAGGTTGCGCGCCTGGTCCATGCCCGCCGTCCACTCGAAGTTGATCGCGCCGGGAATGTGCCCACCCTTGGCGGCGAGGACTTTCTCTCCCGAGTACTCCAGCGGGCCGCGGGCATCCCAGATCGCCAGGTCGGCCGCGCCAAGTCGGCTTTGCAAGTATTCGCGGGTGGCGGTTGGCTCGTCGTGCAGGGTCAGGGCGACAGGGCCGCCAACGGCCGCCGGGACTTCGCTCGAGACCGGCAGGCCGTCCGCCAGCCAGGCCAGCAGCCCGCCGTCCAGGTAGTGGTAGCGGGAGTGGCCGATGACATCCAGCAACCAGATGAAGCGCCCGGCCCAGCCGCCGCCTTCGTCGTCGTAGACCACATAGACCGCATCCGGGTTATGCCCCAGTTCGCCGAACAGGGCTTCCAGGGCTGCCTGTGGTGGCATCAGCCCGGGCGCCGGTGCCTGACCGAGCTGGGTACGTTTAGGGTCGACGAAACGCGCGCCGGGGATGTGGCCCGCGGCATAGCGGGTGGCGCTGGTCAGGTCCACCAGAATCAGTTCGCGGGCGTCCAGGCGAGGGAGCAGGTCGCTCGGCTCGATCACCAGCGGCAAGCCAGAGAAGTCAGGCATGTGAGGTCTCCAGGGCACAAAGGGGAGGATTGTAGCGCAAGCGTCAGCGGCTGCGGTTGGTAAAGCTGTGCAGGGCCTTTTCGATGCACTGGGCGGTCTTGCCGAACGCCTGTACGGAGATTTCCGAGAAGGGCTGGCCGCCCTGGTCGGCGACGATCAGCATGATCACCCGGCCATTGCTGGGCACCGAGCGCATCAGCAGGTGCTCGCCACGAAACAGCGTGCGCAGGCTGGCGGGCAGGCGGGCGGAGAGCTGGGCGTTGTTGGTCGGTGTCAGGCGTACTTGCGCCGGGGCGTCCAGCAGCCGCTGCAGTACGCTGCTCTGGCTGATCGTCAGCATCAGGCTCGAGGCTGGCGCAGGCAGCCCGGCGATCTGATGCACCCGCAACTGGGTCCGCGTGCGGTCGACCATCAGCAGCATCACCCGGCGCATGCCACATGCCAGCAGGGCGTCGCGGGCAAAGGTGGTCAGGTGCATGGCATTGCTGAAACGGCTGGGTTCGACCAGCAATTCGCTGCACTGCTTGCGCCACTTGGCCAGGTCTTCGGCGGTTGGTGCGGGCACTGGAAGCTCGCCGCGATGCACGCGCCGGGCCTCCCAGGGCCAGAGCAATGCCTCGGCCGGGTGCCACAGGTCGGGCATGTGATGATGCCGGGCACTCTGCGCGGCTTGCTGGTGCAGCTGTTGTTGCAGCTCGTCCATCGACATCTGCAGGTACAGGCTGGTCAGGTATTGCCAGCGCATGCAGTGCGGGCCGGTCCAGGACTCTTGCGCCGAGAGGGCCAGGGCGTTGGCCAGCAGCACACTGTTGGCCGGCTGGTTCAGCCAGCGTTGCAGGGCCGGATCGGCATCCAGGCATTGTTGCTGGTGCAGCGGGTGGGCGTTGTCCCGGGCGATATGCAGCGCCTTGACCAATTGCTCCTGTTCGTCGATCAGCAGGCGGTAGCCTTGCTGTACCCAGATCGGCAAGTGCCAGATCTCCACCAGGGCCTGGCCCAACTGAAGCAGGCCGACACCGAACAGTTGCTGCTCGACCTCCTGGGCCGGCTCGGCCTTGTGGACGACCCGCAGCTCCCACTCTTCGAGCAGTTTTGGATAGGTCAGCGCCAAGGGCCACAGCGGCGAGAGAAACAACAGGCTGCCCCAATGAATGTCCTGCCAGAGCCTGGCCAGGCGCCCGGCAAAAAAGCCGTTGGCCTGCTGGGTCGCGTGCTGGCTGATCAGTTGCAACTGGCGCAGCCCGACCGGGATCTCCTGTTCGGGCTGGGCAGGCAGGCGGGCGAGCAATTCTTCGGTACGCGCAAGGCCCAGGCGGTTGAGGGCAACCTCGAGGTTCTCGGCCGGCTCGCCCATGCTGCCGTGGGTGTGGCGATTGGCTTCGCGAATCACGCTCAAGGCCAGCGCGGGGCTGTCCTGCATCAGGTCGGCAATGTCGCGCAACGAGCTGCGATTGTCCCTGATGGCTTTGCAGACCCGGTCGTGGCTGGCTTGCGGCACCGGCAAACGGACCGCGTCAAGCAGCTTTATCCAGGATTCGAGGGAGTGGGGGGCGGTAGTTGGGACTGTCGTTTCATTAGACATGGCTGGGCGCAATCATCGTCTGCTGTAAACACGCCCAGAGCGGGCCAAACTGGCTTTTCGCCTTAACGGCCTATAGTCTGGCGCAGTTTTGCCGATAAGTAGAAGAAGAGTTTTAAGAACTTCCGAATATGACCTTGAACCCGACTCAGTAAGTACCTTCCTACCTATGGCTAAAATTATCGGCATCATCGTCGTGTTCGCGAGCGTGCTCGGCGGATACGTGCTTTCTCACGGCAAGATTGCCGCCCTGATCCAGCCTTTCGAGGTCATGATTATCGGCGGCGCCGCGCTGGGGGCGTTCCTGCAGGCAAACCCCGGCTACATGACCATGCACGTGCTCAAGAAGTCCTTGGGGATGTTCGGCTCGCGCTTTTCCCAGACCTTCTACCTGGAAGTGCTGGGGCTGATCTACGAGATCCTCAACAAGAGCCGCCGCGAAGGCATGATGGCGATCGAGGGCGATATCGAAGATGCCGCCGCCAGCCCGATTTTCGCCAAGTACCCATCCGTACTCAAAGACGAGCGCATGACCGCGTTCATCTGTGACTACCTGCGCATCATGTCCTCCGGCAACATGGCTCCCCACGAGCTGGAAGGCCTGTTCGACATGGAGCTGTTCAGCCTCAAGGAAGACCTCGAGCATCCGTCCCATGCGGTCAACGGCATCGCCGACGGCATGCCGGGTTTCGGTATCGTCGCGGCGGTACTGGGTATCGTGGTGACCATGGCGTCCCTGGGCGATGGCGACCAGAAGTCCATCGGTCTGCACGTAGGTGCGGCGCTGGTCGGTACCTTCTTCGGTATTCTCGCGGCCTACGGTTTCTTCGGCCCGCTGGCCCACTCCCTGGCGCATGACGCCAAGGAAGAGCTGAACGTCTACGAAGCCATCAAGGCCTCCCTGGTGGCCTCGGCTTCCGGCATGCCGCCGTCGCTGGCCGTGGAGTTCGGGCGCAAGGTCCTGTACCCGGCGCACCGTCCGAGCTTCGCCGAGCTGGAACAAGCGGTTCGCGGTCGCTAAGCCATGGAAAACAATCAGCCGATTATCATCAAGCGCGTCAAGCGCTTTGCCGGCGGGCATCACGGCGGGGCGTGGAAGATCGCCTTCGCCGACTTCGCCACGGCGATGATGGCGTTCTTCCTGGTGCTGTGGCTGTTGTCCACCGCCACCCCGGAACAGAAGATCGCCATCGCCGGTTACTTCAAGGACCCGATCGGCTTCTCGGAAAGCGGCACGCCCTACATCATCGACCTGGGCGGTTCTCCCGAGCTGGCGCCGGAAAATACGCTCAACCCCGAGATCAAGTCGCAGCCGCAGCCGGACAAGGTTACGGTCGATACCGATCAGGTCGAGAGCATGGCCGAGCAGGTTGAGAGGGAGCGTCTGGAACTGTTGCTGCAGGAGTTGCAGAACAAGGTCGAAGAAAACCCGCAGTTGCAGAAGTTCAAGGACCAGATCCTGTTCGAGATCACTCCGGACGGCCTGCGTATCCAGATCATCGATTCGGAAAACCGGCCGATGTTCGACTCCGGCAGTGCGCGTCTGAAGCCGTACTTCGAGGACATCCTGCTGGCCATGGCCGACACCATCAAGGCGGTGCCGAACAAGATCAGCATCAGCGGTCACACCGATGCCAAGCCTTACGCGGGCACTGGCGATTTCGGCAACTGGGAGCTTTCGGCCAACCGTGCCAACGCCGCGCGTCGGGCGCTGGTGGCGGGCAGCTATCCGGACAGCCAGGTGGCTCGCGTGGTGGGTTATGCCTCGTCGTCGTTGTTCGATCGCAAGGACCCGTTCAACCCGATCAACCGGCGTATCGACATTGTGGTGCTGACCAAGAAGGCCCAGCGCGCGATCGAAGGTGAAGTCGCTCCCGAGGCTCCGGCACCGACCCAGGGCCAGGGCGCCCCGGGCGAAGTACCGGTCGACCCGAACGCCTTGCCGCCGGAGCAGGAGCCTTTGCCGGCCCATGAGCTGCGCGAGCGCCTGAATATCTTCGATGATGCGGCGCCGAAACCGGCTGAGCCACCGAAGTAGTGATCGACAAAAAAGCCGACAGAAATGTCGGCTTTTTTGTGGGCGTCAGAAGGCTCAATAACCTCGGCGGATCCTGGCCTTGAGTTCTGTATGGAAACGGTCGGCGTTGGTTCTGTTGACGGCACGCTGGGATTCGCTTCCGTTCACGGACTCAAGCGAGAACGAGCGTTTGAGGGCCGATTCGTTTCGGTAGGCTTCGATGAAAAAATCGATGTCGCTGGCTTTGGTCAGCTTCGGCCATTTGTCGAGGTATTCCGGTAATTCGCTGGTGCTGGTCTTGAACGAGCAGATCCGTCGATTACTGATGGTCGCCTCACCGATCTCGAATGGTACCCACCAGGACTGCGCGGTCCTGTCCGACACCACTGCCAGCAGATGCGTGCATTCGGTGATATTGCGGGTAATGACTGCGGTGATGTCTTCTGTACTCTGGGATTCCAGATCCAGTACATCGAGGTAGGTTTTGATGCCGGCGTCCTCCAGACGTTTGTTGATGCTCATGGCCTGAGGACGGTCGGTGTGTCGGTAGCTGATAAATACAGGCATCAGAAATGTCCTTTGATTGCCAGTTCGCGATAGTAGGCGCCGAGTGCGGTGAGGCGGCAGCCTGTGGAGTTGATGGCGGCGTAATACATATGTTCGGCGTCCACCGGTTCGACCAGGCTGTGTCGGTTGCACTTTTGCAGTTGGGAAAAAATGTCGCCGTGCTCAGGGTCGAACGATGGGGCCGTGGGTTCGTAGCTGGGGGCGAGGGCGAATACCGATTGGGCTTCGGGAAACCAGTCGGGCAGCTTGCGCAGGATTTCTTCCGGGATGAGTGGAGGGACTTCGCGCAGGGCGATGAATTGGGAGACGTTGGTCTTGAATACCGGCCGCTGTTCCCAGGCCCCCAGCGCATTGTCGACGAACGAATAGAGGCTGCCGGGAGTGATTGCGCCCAGGACGTTGGCGGCACCGCCGTGCAAGGCTTGCAACAGTAACCCGGTGAAGACCCCATGGCCGCTCTGTTCCATGGCAGGCTGGGCTTTCTTGCAGGCGGTCAGAATGGTCATGCCTTCGCCGATGACGCTGGCACCGCCCCTCAGGCTGCGGGCTTCTGCGGCGGCGCCTGATTCGCAGCAGTCGAGAATGATGACCTTGTTCTTGATCTTCTCTGCTTCATTGGCCCATTGCAGGATATCGCTGATACGAATGCCATCGTGGCTGGTTTTGTAGTCCTGCGGAATCAGCATGCCTTCTTCGATGCTCTTATCGAAGTTGCCATGGCCGGCAAAGTACAGCAGTGCGACGTTACAGTCGCCGGAAAACAGCTCCTTGATACTTTCTTCGAGCATTCGACGCGTCAGGTTTTCTTCTGCGGAAGTTAAAACGTGGTTTTTGAAGTTTGGTTTTCCAGTTGCGTGACGTTCCAGTATTGAGGCCATGGCAATGGCGTCGTTATTGCAGCCGCTCAGCGGACTTATATGTGTGTAGTTATTGATTCCGATAAACAATGCCTTGCGCATACTTACACCGCCGTATGCAAACGAATTGCGCTAACAATGCTTTTGGTATTCCACGCACATTCGGCATGGGCAGCATCGCGCACCACCGTGGAAATCCGCTCGGCGCCAAACGGTTTTATGGCGATGATGGTCTTGCCCAGACGCTGGGCAATTGCGATTTCTTTGTTGATCCACTTGCTGTAGGTGGAATACATGCCAGCCATGATCAATACGGCCGAACAGGGACGTATCTGGTTTTCGATGGCCTCCTCAAGTTGCTTGTCTGTATGCGCGCCGACGATAGGGTCTTGCCAGGGCACGGAGAAGTTTTTGAACTTGAAGCCGGGTTGGTCGTTGAGCATCTCCACCAGCCTGTCATGCTTGTCGGAGTAGCTCCAAGAATGGCTGATGAATAGGTGGTAAGTTTGCATGGATGGGTCCTCGATAGCGCAATGTTGATGCGTGTCCGCATCGCCTGAATGACGACATGGCGAGGAGTTGAATGTATTGGAACAATTGCAGCTAACAAGGTCGCAAGCTGAAAGCAGATACTTCCTTGTTTATGTGTGGGATAGTTCCTACAGAAAGTTGTCTATCATCGGGGTTTTTACAGGGTGCCGAATAAGTAACTTCGCATGCTTGCGAAGTTACTTATGTCTTTTTAGTAGCTGCTATCCGGCAGGCTGGCGATGATCGAGCGATAGCTGTTCATCCGTTGCTGCTGGATCCGCCCGTCTTCCAGGGCCTTGAGCAGGGCGCAGCCTGGTTCGCGGTCATGCTTGCAATCGCGGAAGCGGCAGGTGCCCAGCAGGTCGTTGAACTCGATGAAACCCGCTTCGACATCGGCACGGCTGACGTGGCCCAGGCCGAATTCGCGAATCCCCGGGGAGTCGATCAGTTCGCCGCCGCCCGGGAAGTGGAACAGGCGCGCGGTGGTGGTGGTGTGGGTGCCCTGGCCGGACAGTTCCGACAAAGGCCCGACGCGGGTTTCGACGTCCGGCAGCAGACTGTTCACCAGCGACGACTTGCCCACGCCAGACTGACCGACGAATACGCTGATCCGCCCGTCCAGCTGCGCTTGCAGCTGTTCCATGCCATTGCCGTGGTGGGCCGAGACTTCCAGCACCGGATAGCCCAGTTGCCGATAGACCGCCAGCAGGGCGTTCAGGGCAGGGGCGTTCTGCTCGTCGATCAGGTCGAACTTGTTGAGCAGCAGCAGCGGGCGGATGCCGGCATGTTCGGCCGCGACCAGGTAACGGTCGATCAGGTTGGCATGGGGCTCGGGCAGCGGGGCGAAGACGATCACGATCATGTCGACGTTGGCGGCGACTGGCTTGAGCTGGCCGCGGCTGTCCGGACGGCACAGCTCGGTGTGGCGCGGCAGTTGCGCGACGATCACGCCGATGCCCTGGTTGCCCGGGCGCCAGACCACCTGATCGCCGGTCACCAGCGCAGGCAGGTTGGCGCGCAAGTGGCAGCGGAACACCTGGCCGGCCAGTTCGCCCTCGCGTGCCTCGACCTCGACCTGCACACCGAAGTGGGCGATCACCAGGCCGGTCTGTTCGGGGCCGAGATCGCCGCCTTCCAGTGCTTCCACGGCAGAGGATTCACGTTTGGCGGCGCGGGCGGCGCGTTCGCCTTGAATCTTTTCGATGCGCCAGTTTTGGCGACGATTGAGCTGGCGTTTGGCCATTGGTGTTCCGTGTCGAGAATGCGGCGGTTAGATAAAACGGCCGCGAGTTTAGCACGCCAGCAGGTCCCTCTAGGCTAAACTGCGCAGCTACGCCGAGGAGCCCACACATGCAAAACCCGCAGAATCTGATCTGGATCGACCTGGAAATGACCGGTCTGAACCCTGATACCGACGTCATCATCGAGATGGCGACCATCGTCACCGATAGCAATCTCAATACCTTGGCTGAAGGTCCGGTCATCGCCATCCACCAGAGCGATGAAATTCTCGCCGGCATGGATGAGTGGAACACCCGCCAGCATGGCGGTTCTGGGCTGACCCAGCGCGTGCGTGAAAGCCGCATCAGCATGGCTGAAGCCGAAGCGCAGACCATCGCCTTCCTGGAGCAGTGGGTGCCCAAGGGCAAGTCGCCGATCTGTGGCAACAGCATCTGCCAGGACCGACGTTTCCTGTATCGCCATATGAAGGCACTGGAAAGCTACTTCCACTACCGCAACCTTGACGTTTCCACCCTCAAGGAACTGGCGGCCCGCTGGGCGCCGGACGTGCGCGACAGCTTCAAGAAAGGCAGCACCCACCTGGCGCTGGACGACATCCGCGAGTCGATCGCCGAGCTGCAGCATTACCGCAAGCACTTCATCAAGCTCTGATGATTCGATGGCGCCGGGTCTGACGTCATCGCGGGCAAGCCTCGCTCCTACAGGTTCGCATAAGGCTTGCCCGCGATAGTTCGCGCCGGGGTGCAGCATTTCCAGCCGGCGCCCCCTTTTGGTGCCAGCAGCAACTGAGTAGACTGCGCGCCTTCCTGTAAGGACCGCCATCATGCTGCTGATGCTTTACCTGATTGCCATTACCGCCGAAGCCATGACTGGCGCCCTGTCTGCCGGTCGTCGCGGCATGGACTGGTTCGGGGTGGTGTTGATCGCCTGCGTCACGGCCCTGGGCGGCGGTTCGGTGCGTGACGTGCTGCTGGGGCATTACCCGCTGACCTGGGTCAAACATCCGGAATACCTGGTGCTGACCTCGGTCGCGGCCCTGGTGACCATTTTTATCGCGCCCTTGATGCGCCACCTGCGTTCGCTGTTTCTGGTGCTCGACGCCGTGGGGCTGGTGGCGTTCACCCTGATCGGTTGCATGACTGCCCTGGAAATGGGTCACGGCATGGTGGTGGCGTCGGTCAGCGGGGTGATTACCGGGGTGTTCGGCGGCATCCTGCGGGACATCTTCTGCAACGATATTCCGCTGATCTTCCGTCGCGAGCTGTATGCCAGCGTCTCGTTCGCCGCGGCCTGGTGCTACATGCTCTGCATCTATCTGCAATTGCCCGGCGAGCAGTCGATCCTCATCACCCTGTTCGGCGGTTTCCTACTGCGCTTGCTGGCGATCCGCTTTCACTGGGAAATGCCCAAGTTCGTCTACAACGACGAGCAGTGACGGCTGGCGTGTTGCTTCAGCGCCCATTCCACGTGTTCGCGCACCAGCTCTGACGGGTAATCCCGACGGGCCTTCAGGGCTTCCAGCACCGGAATGCTCGACGGCGCGTTACCCAGTCCCACCGCCAGGTTGCGCAGCCAGCGCTCATAGCCGGCGCGGCGCAGCGGCGAGCCTTCGGTGCTGCTGAGAAACTTGTCCTCGTCCCACATGAACAGTTCGGCCAGCTCGGCATTGTCGAGGTTGTGCCGTGGCTTGAAGTCGCCTTCGCCGGAAGGGCGGGCGAAGCGGTTCCACGGGCAGACGATCTGGCAGTCGTCGCAGCCGAACACCCGATTGCCGATCAGCGGGCGCAGGTCTTCGGGAATGGCGTTTTTCAGTTCGATGGTCAGGTACGAAATGCAGCGCCGGGCGTCCAGTACATAAGGGCCGACGAAGGCCTTGGTCGGGCAGATGTCCAGGCACGCCGTGCAGCGGCCGCAATGCTCGGTGGCGTGGGGTTCGTCCACTGGCAATGGCAGGTCGACGAACAGTTCACTGAGGAAGAAATAGCTGCCGGCCTTGCGGTTGAGTACCAGGGTGTTCTTGCCGATCCAGCCGAGCCCGGCCTGTTCGGCGATGGCTTTTTCCAGTACCGGGGCGCTGTCGACGAAGGCGCGATAGCCGAATGGGCCGATCTCCTTCTGGATGCGCTCGGCCAATTGCTGCACGCGCTTGCGGATCAGCTTGTGATAGTCGCGGCCCAGGGCGTAGCGCGAGACGTAGGCTTTTTCCGGCTGGGCCAGGCGCTGCGCCATCTGGGTGTCGCCGGGCAGGTAATCCATGCGCAGGGACACCACGCGCAGGGTGCCGGGCACCAGTTCGTCCGGATGGGAGCGTTTGCTGCCGTGGGCGCCCATGTAGTCCATTTCGCCGTGGTAGCCCGCCTCGAGCCAGCGCTCCAGGTGCTGCTCATGTTCGGCCAGGTCCAGGCCGCTGATGCCGACTTGCTGAAAGCCCAGCTCGCGGCCCCAATCCTTGATCGATTGGGCGAGGGTGGGCAGATCGGTGGTAATGGCAGGCATGAGGCGAGAGAAACCGGGGCTGAGGTGCGTATAATTCTGCCAGACATCGGAGCCCGAAGACGCATGCCGCAGACAAAACACCCTTTACCCGATATTCAGTTGCTGACGCCCGGCACATTGCCGCGGCTGGCTGCCCGTGCGCCAAGTGCCCACAAAGGCCAGTTCGGGCACCTGTTGCTGATCGGCGGCGATCGCGGGTTTGGCGGTGCAGCCCTGCTCTGCGCTGAGAGCGCCTTGCGCAGCGGTGCCGGAATGGTGTCTCTGGCGACGCGTAGCGAGCACGTCGCGGCTGCTCTGGCGCGGGTCCCGGAGGTCATGACCCTGGGCGCAGATTCGGCCAACCAGTTGATGGGCTTGCTGGAGCAGGCCTCGATCATCGTGGCCGGCCCCGGGCTGGGCCAGGCAGCCTGGGGGCGCAGCCTTTTATCTGCCGCCGCCAATGCGCCGCGGCCTCAGGTCTGGGATGCCGACGCGCTCAATCTGCTGGCCAAGGGCGGTTTGACCCTGCCGCCGGGGAGCGTGATCACCCCGCATCCGGGGGAAGCTGCGCGGCTGCTGGGGATTTCCACCGCGCAGGTGCAGGCGGATCGCCCGGCTGCCGCTCAGGCGCTGAGCAAAAAATACACAGCTGTGGCCATCCTGAAGGGCGCCGGAAGCCTGGTTGCCAGCCCTGATGGCCGCTTGGCTCGCTGCGACCGCGGGCATCCGGCCATGGCCACGGCGGGGCTGGGGGATGTGCTGGCTGGCCTGGTCGGGGCGCTGCTGGCCCAGGGGATGGCGGCGTTCGATAGCGCTTGCCTGGCGGTCTGGCTGCATGCCGTCGCGGGCGAGCATCAAGGTAAATTGGGCCGGGGGCTGGCGGCCAGCGATCTGATCCCGGTCATTCGTCAGTTGCTGGAGGAGCAAGCACCGTGTCTGAAATAACCCTGTATCTGGCAGACGAAGACGCCATGATCGCCTTTGGCGTGCGCCTGGCGCAGGTCACTCAAGGGGTGGGTGTGATCTTTCTGGAAGGCGATCTGGGGGCGGGGAAAACCACACTGTCCCGGGGCCTCATCCGTGGCCTGGGACATGCCGGTGCGGTGAAAAGCCCGACCTTTACCCTGGTCGAGCCCTACGAGATCGGCGATGTGCGGGCCTTTCACTTCGATCTTTATCGTCTGGTCGATCCTGAGGAGCTGGAGTTTCTCGGCATCCGCGATTACCTGGAGGGTGATGCACTGTGTCTGATCGAGTGGCCCCAGCGTGGTGCGGGCTTTTTGCCAAAGCCGGACCTGACCATTACCATTAGCCCGCATAACAGCGGGCGTTCCCTGCATTTGTTGTCGCAAGGCTCGCGTGGCGAGGCCTGGTGTGCCGCTTTGGCGTTGGAATTCAAATAATTGATGGGGTTAGGTATGCGCATTCGCGCGTTGGTTGCTGTCGTAGGACTGTTGCTTACGGCATTGGCCGTCGACGCTCTGGCCGCTACACAGGTCCGCAGCGTTCGCCTGTGGCGGGCACCGGATAACACTCGACTGGTATTTGACTTGTCCGGTCCGGTCCAGCACAGCGTCTTCACCCTGACGGCCCCTGATCGTCTGGTGATCGATATCAACGGTGCGACCCTCGGCGGGCCGCTGAATGTCTCCACGGCGAATACGCCGATTACCGCCATGCGTTCAGCCCAGCGCACGCCCACCGACCTGCGGGTGGTCGTCGACCTGAAAAAGGCCGTGACCCCCAAGAGTTTTACCCTGGCGCCCAATGCTCAATACGGCAATCGCCTGGTGGTCGACCTGTTCGATAACCCGGCGGACGCCGCGCCGACGCCGCCACCGGCGCCGAATGTCGCGACCGTGCCGGCAGTCCCGGTAACGCCGACCAAGCCTGAGATCAAGCTGCCACCGGCCCCGGCCGGCAAGCGCGATATCGTCGTGGTCATCGATGCCGGTCACGGTGGCGAGGACCCGGGTGCCTCCGGCTCTCGCGGCCAGCATGAGAAAGACGTGGTACTGGCCATCGCCCGTGAGTTGCAGCGCCAGATCAACGGCCTCAAGGGCTTCCGCGCCGAGCTGACCCGGACCGGCGACTACTTCATCCCGCTGCGCGGTCGTACCGAGATCGCCCGCAAGAAAGGCGCCGACCTGTTCGTCTCGATCCACGCCGACGCGGCACCGTCCAGTGCGGCCTTCGGGGCCTCGGTGTTCGCGCTCTCCGACCGCGGCGCCACGTCCGAGACGGCCCGTTGGCTGGCGGACAGCGAAAACCGTTCCGACCTGATCGGCGGGGCCGGCAACGTCAGCCTCGATGACAAGGACCGGATGCTCGCCGGCGTGTTGCTGGACCTGTCCATGACGGCCTCGCTGACTTCCAGCCTGAACGTCGGCCAGAAAGTGCTCAGTAATATCGGCCGGGTCACTCCATTGCACAAGCAACGCGTCGAGCAGGCCGGGTTCATGGTGCTCAAGTCTCCGGACATTCCGTCGATCCTGGTGGAAACCGGCTTTATCTCCAATGCCAACGAAGCCTCCAAGCTGGCCACCGTCAGCCACCAGCAGGCATTGGCGCGTTCCATCAGCAGTGGCGTGCGGCAGTTCTTCCAGCAGAACCCGCCGCCGGGCACCTACATCGCCTGGCTGCGTGATTCCGGGAAGATTGCCCAGGGGCCGCGCGACCACCGCGTGAGCCCGGGGGAAACCCTGGCGATGATCGCCGTGCGTTATCAGGTTTCCGCCGCCACCCTGCGCAGCGCCAACAACCTGAGCAGCGATGAGCTGAAAGTCGGTCAGACCCTGACCATCCCGGGTACAGAACTGGCGGCCAAGGAATGAATGACGCAGTCATCAGCAGCGCCCGCATCGAGCTGCTCAGCCCGCGGCTGGCGAACCAGATTGCCGCCGGTGAGGTGGTCGAGCGTCCAGCCTCGGTGATCAAGGAGTTGCTGGAGAACAGCCTGGACTCCGGCGCCAAGCGCATCGATGTGGACGTCGAGCAGGCGGGCGTCAAACTGCTGCGGGTGCGCGACGACGGTAGCGGTATCTCCGCGGACGATCTGCCGCTGGCCCTGGCGCGCCACGCCACCAGCAAGATCCGCAACCTCGAGGACCTGGAACAGGTCATGAGCCTGGGCTTTCGAGGTGAGGCGCTGGCATCCATCAGCTCGGTCGCCCGCTTGACCCTGACTTCCCGCACCCGCGAGGCCGATCAGGCCTGGCAGGTGGAAACCGAAGGCCGCGATATGGCGCCACGCGTACAGCCGGCGGCCCATCCGGTCGGTACTTCGGTGGAGGTCCGCGACCTGTTCTTCAACACCCCGGCCCGGCGCAAGTTTCTCAAGGCCGAGAAAACCGAATTCGATCACCTGCAGGAAGTGATCAAGCGCCTGGCGCTGGCACGTTTCGATGTGGCCTTTCACCTGCGCCACAACGGTAAAAGCGTCCTCAGCCTGCATGAAGCCAATGATGATGTGGCGCGTGCGCGGCGAGTGGCGGCGGTGTGCGGTTCGGGTTTTCTCGAGCAGGCGCTGCCGATCGAGGTCGAGCGTAACGGCCTGCATCTGTGGGGCTGGGTAGGCTTGCCGACTTTCTCCCGCAGCCAGGCGGACCTGCAGTATTTCTACGTCAACGGCCGCGCGGTGCGTGACAAGCTGGTGGCCCATGCGGTGCGCCAGGCTTACCGCGACGTGCTGTTCAACGGTCGGCATCCGACCTTTGTGCTGTTCTTCGAAGTCGACCCGGCGGTGGTCGATGTCAACGTGCACCCGACCAAACACGAAGTGCGCTTCCGTGACGGGCGCATGGTCCACGACTTCCTTTATGGCACCCTGCACCGCGCCCTTGGCGATGTCCGGCCGGAAGACCATCTGGCGGCGCCGGCAGCGGTCGCCGGCATCGTGCGGCCGAGCGGGATCGAGGCTGGCGAGTTCGGCCCCCAGGGTGAAATGCGCCTGGCGGCGAACATGACGCTGGAACAGCCGCAGGCCCAACCGGCCTTCAATCCGCCGGGGACCGGCTCGGGCGCGGGTTATCAGTACCAGTACACGCCGCGTCCGCAGCCAGTGCTGCCAGCGGCCGAGGCGCAAAGCGCCTATCGCGAGTTCTTCGCGCCCTTGCCTGAGTCCGGGGCGACGGCCTTGCCGGATGCTCAGGGCGATATCCCGCCGCTGGGCTATGCGCTGGCGCAGCTCAAAGGCATCTATATCCTCGCGGAAAACGCCCAGGGCCTGGTACTGGTGGACATGCACGCGGCCCACGAGCGGATCATGTACGAGCGCCTGAAGGTGGCGATGGCCAGCGAAGGCCTGAGCGGCCAGCCGCTGCTGGTGCCGGAGTCGATCGCTGTCAGCCAGCGCGAAGCCGACTGTGCCGAGGAACACGTCAGCTGGTTCCAGCGCCTGGGGTTCGAGTTGCAGCGCCTGGGTCCTGAGTCGCTGGCGATCCGGCAGATTCCGGCCTTGCTCAAGCAGGCGGAAGCCAACCGCCTGGTGCATGACGTCCTGGCCGATCTGATGGAGTACGGCACCAGCGATCGTATCCAGGCGCACCTCAACGAGTTGCTGGGCACCATGGCCTGTCACGGTGCTATCCGGGCCAATCGCCGCCTGGCCCTGCCGGAAATGAACGGCTTGTTGCGCGACATGGAAAACACCGAGCGCAGCGGTCAATGCAACCATGGCCGACCGACCTGGACCCAGTTGGGCCTGGACGATCTGGACAAACTCTTCTTGCGCGGTCGTTGATGAGCCAGCTTCCCCCAGCGATCTTCCTGATGGGCCCGACTGCCGCTGGCAAGACCGACCTGGCCATCGAACTCACCAAGGTTCTGCCTTGCGAGCTGATCAGCGTCGATTCGGCGCTGGTCTACCGCGGCATGGACATAGGCACCGCCAAGCCGTCCAAGGAAATCCTGGCCGAGTTCCCGCACCGCCTGATCGATATCCTCGACCCGGCCGAGAGTTATTCGGCAGCGGATTTCCGTACCGATGCACTGGCGGCGATGGCCGATATCACCGCGCGCGGCAAGATTCCGCTGCTGGTGGGCGGCACGATGCTCTATTACAAGGCTTTGCTCGAAGGCCTGGCGGACATGCCGCCGGCCGACCCACAGGTCCGCGCCGAGCTGGAAGAAGAAGCGGCACGCCTTGGCTGGCAGGCCCTGCACGACCAATTGGCGGCCATCGATCCCGAGTCGGCGGCGCGGATTCACCCCAATGATCCCCAGCGCCTGACCCGGGCGCTGGAAGTCTATCGGGTCAGCGGCCTGAGCATGACCGCCCACAGACTGCGACAATCTGCGCAAAGTACTGAAGCAGCCGCTTCGGGACGGGGACAATTGCCCTATACTGTCGCGAACTTGGCCATTGCCCCGGCAAACCGTCAGGTACTGCATGAGCGCATTGCACAAAGATTCACAATTATGTTGGAACAGGGATTCGTCGACGAGGTCGTAGCTCTGCGTTCTAGAAGTGACCTGCATGCCGGGTTGCCGTCTATACGTGCTGTAGGCTATCGACAGGTCTGGGATCATCTGGATGGCAAGCTGACATTCGCCGAGATGCAGGAGCGGGGCATCATTGCCACGCGCCAATTGGCGAAGCGCCAGTTCACCTGGTTGCGCAGCTGGGCTGATTTACACTGGCTGGACAGCCTTGATTGCGACAATCTGCCACGCGCCTTGAAATACCTGGGAACGGTCTCCATATTGAGCTGAGTCCTTGCAATTGCCGTCTATCCTTGGGGGTGGGGCGGTTTTAGCCATCTGTTTTCTGATTTTTTATTATTGATCCTTAAAGGAGTGCGGCACATGTCAAAAGGGCATTCGCTACAAGACCCTTACTTGAATACTTTACGTAAAGAGAAAGTTGGGGTTTCCATCTATCTGGTCAACGGGATCAAGCTGCAAGGTACGATCGAGTCTTTCGACCAGTTCGTCATCCTGCTGAAGAACACCGTCAGCCAAATGGTTTACAAGCACGCTATCTCGACAGTGGTACCGGTTCGTCCAATTCGCCTGCCTAGCGCATCCGAATCCGAACAGGGTGACGCTGAGCCAGGTAACGCCTGATAGGAGTCTCCTTTGTTCTTTGAGCGCCACGGTGGTGGTGAACGTGCAATTCTCGTTCACTTGGATGGTCAGGACCCTGAGGCGCGCGAAGATCCGCAGGAGTTTCAGGAGTTGGCAATATCGGCCGGCGCCGAGACCGTCGCGTTTGTTAACGTGCCGCGTCATCGGCCAACCGCCAAGTACCTGGTTGGCAGCGGCAAGGTCGAAGAATTACGCGACCTGGTCAAAGCCGAACAGGTCGATCTGGTGATTTTCAATCACATCCTCACACCCAGTCAGGAACGTAACCTCGAACGTGCTTTCGAGTGTCGCGTGATTGACCGCACGGGTCTGATTCTCGATATTTTCGCCCAACGCGCCCGCACTCACGAAGGCAAGCTCCAGGTAGAACTGGCCCAGCTTGAATATATGAGTACGCGTCTGGTTCGTGGCTGGACTCACCTTGAGCGGCAGAAAGGCGGTATCGGTCTGCGTGGCCCGGGTGAAACCCAACTCGAGACCGACCGGCGTCTTCTGCGGGTTCGCCTGCGGCAGATCAAGGCCCGGCTGGAGAAGGTCCGCAGTCAGCGCGAGCAGGCCCGTCGTGGGCGCAAGCGTGCCGATATTCCTTCGGTATCGTTGGTGGGCTACACCAACGCCGGCAAATCCACCTTGTTCAACTCCGTGACCGAGTCCGATGTATTCGCGGCCAACCAACTGTTCGCCACCCTCGACCCGACCTTGCGCCGGCTCGAGTTGGACGATCTTGGTCCGGTCGTGCTGGCCGACACCGTGGGGTTCATTCGTCATCTGCCGCACAAACTGGTCGAGGCGTTTCGGGCTACGCTCGAAGAGTCGAGCAATTCCGACCTGCTGTTGCATGTGATCGATGCCCATGAGCCCGAGCGCATGGCCCAGATCGAGCAGGTCATGGTGGTGCTCGGCGAGATCGGAGCCCAGGACTTGCCGATACTGGAGGTCTATAACAAACTCGATTTGCTCGAGGGGGTAGACCCGCAGATCCAGCGCGATGCCGACGGCAAGCCGCAGCGGGTTTGGTTGTCGGCCCGTGAAGGGCAAGGGCTGGACCTGCTCAAGCAGGCCATTGCCGAGTTGCTCGGCGAGGATTTGTTCGTAGGCACCTTGCGCTTGCCGCAGCGTTTTGCTCGACTGCGAGCGCAGTTCTTCGAGTTGGGCGCAGTGCAGAAAGAAGATCACGACGAGGAAGGTGTCAGCCTGCTGGCTGTCCGCTTGCCGCGAGTCGAGCTGAATCGACTGGTAAGCCGCGAAGGCATGCAGCCGCTGGAGTTCATCGAGCAACACACTTTGCAATAAAAGCCTGAGAAAGCGGTTGTGCCGCTGTAGCAGGCATTCTGTAGCATTGGTCGGCGCGCCGTGGGTGCGTCTTTGCTTTATCAGATGGAGAGCGCTATGGCTTGGAATGAGCCGGGTGGCAACTCGAATAATCAGGATCCTTGGGGTGGTAAGCGCCGCAACAATGGCGACCGCAAGGGGCCACCGGATCTCGACGAGGCCTTCCGCAAGCTGCAGGAAAGCCTGAATGGGTTGTTCGGTGGTGGTAAGAAACGTGGTGACGACGGTGGCAGTTCCGGTAAGGGTGGCGGTCTTGGCCTGCTCGGTATCGGTCTGGTCGTGCTGGCGGCCGTGTGGCTGTACAGCGCGGTGTATGTCGTGGACGAGCAGGAGCAGGCCGTGGTGCTGCGCTTCGGCAAGTACTACGAGACCGTCGGCCCAGGCCTGAACATCTACTTCCCGCCGATCGATCGCAAGTACATGGAAAACGTCACGCGTGAGCGTGCCTACACCAAGCAGGGTCAAATGCTGACTGAAGACGAAAACATCGTCGAAGTGCCGCTGACCGTGCAGTACAAGATCAGCAACCTGCAGGACTTCGTGCTGAACGTCGATCAGCCGGAAATCAGCCTGCAGCACGCCACCGACAGTGCGCTGCGCCACGTCGTGGGTTCTACCGCGATGGACCAGGTGCTGACCGAAGGCCGTGAATTGATGGCCAGCGAGATCAAGGAGCGTCTGCAACGTTTCCTCGACACCTATCGCACCGGTATCACCGTTACCCAGGTGAACGTACAGAGCGCAGCGGCACCGCGTGAAGTGCAGGAAGCCTTCGATGACGTGATCCGCGCCCGTGAAGACGAGCAGCGTTCGCGCAACCAGGCTGAAACCTATGCCAACGGCGTCGTGCCGGAAGCCCGTGGCCAGGCCCAGCGCATCATCGAGGATGCCAACGGCTACCGTGGCGAAGTGGTTTCCCGCGCCAAGGGTGAGGCTGATCGCTTCACCAAGCTGGTGGCCGAGTACCGCAAGGCGCCTGAAGTCACCCGTGAGCGTCTGTACCTGGACACCATGCAGGAAGTCTTCAGCAATACCAGCAAGGTTCTCGTGACCGGCAACAAGAACGGCCAGAGCAATCTGCTGTATCTGCCGCTGGACAAAATGGTCGAGAGTGGCCGCAGCACCAGTGCTCCGGTGACTGGCGCAGCAGCCAGCAGCAACGAAGCGAATGCGCGTGCGGCAGCTGATCTGCAGCAACAGCAAGCGCGTACCAGGGAGAGTCGCTGATGAGCAATAAATCGCTGATCGCCCTTATCGTCGGCGTCGTCGTGGCGATCGCTGCCTGGAACTGCTTCTACATCGTCGCTCAGACCGAGCGTGCGGTGTTGCTGCAGTTCGGTCGTGTGGTCCAGGCTGACGTTCAGCCGGGCCTGCATGTGAAAGTGCCCTATGTGAACCAGGTGCGTAAGTTCGACGCCCGCCTGATGACCCTGGATGCACCGACCCAGCGTTTCCTGACGCTGGAAAAGAAAGCCGTGATGGTCGATGCCTATGCCAAATGGCGCGTGAAGGATGCGGAGCGTTTCTACACCGCGACTTCCGGCCTCAAGCAGATCGCCGACGAGCGTCTTTCCCGTCGTCTGGAGTCGGGCCTGCGTGACCAGTTCGGTAAGCGCACCCTGCACGAAGTGGTTTCCGGTGAGCGTGATGCGCTGATGGCGGATATCACGGCTTCGCTCAACAAGATGGCCGAGAAAGAGTTGGGCATCGAAGTGGTCGATGTCCGGGTCAAGGCCATCGACTTGCCGAAGGAAGTGAACCGCAGCGTCTTCGAGCGTATGAGCACCGAGCGTGAGCGTGAAGCTCGCGAACACCGCGCCAAGGGTAACGAGCTGGCCGAAGGTATTCGTGCCGACGCCGATCGCCAGCGCCGCGTACTGCTGGCTGAAGCCTATCGTGAGTCCGAAGAGATTCGCGGTGATGGCGACGCCCAGGCCGCAGCCATTTACTCCAAGGCCTACGGTCAGGACCAGGAGTTTTACGGTTTCTACCGTAGCCTGCGTGCCTATCGTGAAAGCTTCGCGAACAAATCCGACGTCATGGTCCTCGACCCAAGCAGCGACTTTTTCCGTTACCTGGAAAAGGCCAAGCCTTGATGCGACGTTGACCTGAATCGCCCCGCCCGGCGGCTAAAGTGTCTGGCGGGGTGATCCTTTGGGAAAACGAGTGTATGATGCGGCAGCCGGGAAATTCCCGGCTTTTTTGCGTCTGCACGTTTGATTGTGGTTGTTGGTGCAAGACGGCGAGTTGAACGACTCGACAGGTTTTTTCGAGGAAAGTGAGTGGCGAAGCCGGTTTCAGGCTTTTCGCCCCGTCGCCCATGCGCGTGGTTTGCGCATGGGCCGATCATTTTCTGCTTCACTCAAGGCCCGCCCATAGGTTGGCCGCCTGGATCACAGGGGAATGGCGTAATGGCAACGGTAGACCGCTGGCTGCTGCCAGATGGCATCGAAGAAGTACTGCCACCTGAGGCGGCGCGCATTGAAGTTGCGCGTCGTCAGGTGTTGGATCTGTTCCAGAGCTGGGGTTACGAGTTCGTCGTGACCCCTCATATCGAGTACCTGGAATCCTTGCTGACCGGCGCGGGCCAGGACCTCGACCTGCGTACCTTCAAGGTCATCGATCCGCAATCGGGTCGGCAGATGGGTTTCCGCGCCGACATTACGCCGCAGGTGGCCCGCATCGATGCGCATACCCTGCGTCGTGAAGGCCCAAGCCGCCTGTGCTATGCCGGTAGCGTGCTGCATGCGCAGCCGCGTGCCTTGTCGTCCTCGCGCAGCCCGATCCAGCTGGGCGCCGAGTTGTACGGCGATGCGAGCCCGAGCAGTGACGTGGAAGTCATCAGCCTGATGCTGGCGATGCTGCAGCTGGCCGATGTGCCGGATGTGCACATGGACCTGGGGCATGTCGGTATCTACCGTGGCCTGGCCCGCGCGGCCGGCCTCTCCGGCGAAGTGGAACAGCAACTGTTCGATGCCCTGCAACGCAAGGCCATCGACGAGGTCATTACCTTGACCGAAGGCCTGCCGGCCGATCTGTCCGGCATGCTGCGGGCGCTGGTCGACCTGTGCGGCGGCCGTGAAGTGCTGGCTGCGGCCCGCGAGCGCCTGGCCAATGCACCGGCCCCGGTGCTGGCGGCCCTGGACGACCTGCTGGCGATTGCCGAGCGTCTTTCCGTGCGTTTCCCTGAATTGCCGCTGTACTTCGACCTGGGCGAACTGCGTGGCTACCACTACCACACCGGTGTGGTGTTCGCGGTGTTCGTGCCGGGCGTTGGCCAGTCCATTGCCCAGGGCGGTCGTTACGACGACATCGGCGCTGACTTCGGTCGCGCCCGTCCGGCAACCGGTTTCTCTACCGATTTGAAAACCCTGGTGACCCTGGGGCGTGCTGAGATCGAGCTACCGTCTGGCGGTATCTGGATGCCGGACAGTACGGATGCAGCCCTCTGGCAGCAGGTTTGCCAGTTGCGCAGTGAGGGTCAGCGCGTGGTTCAGGCCTTGCCTGGACAACCATTGGCCGCCGCCCGTGAAGCGGACTGCGACCGGCAATTGATTCAGCAGAACGGGCTTTGGCAAGTATTGCCGCTGGCTTCTTGAGTTTTCCCGCCGGCCGTTGCCGGCACCAAGTTTGCGCGAATGAGGACAAGTGTTATGGGTAAGAATGTCGTAGTCCTGGGCACCCAGTGGGGTGATGAGGGCAAAGGCAAGATCGTTGATCTGCTGACCGAACATGCTGCCGCCGTAGTGCGCTACCAAGGTGGCCACAACGCTGGCCACACCCTGGTGATCGACGGCGAAAAAACCGTCTTGCACCTGATCCCTTCGGGTGTGCTGCGCGAAGGCGTTCAGTGCCTGATCGGCAACGGTGTGGTGGTTGCGCCGGACGCCTTGCTGCGTGAGATCGTCAAGCTGGAAGAGAAAGGCGTGCCGGTGCGCGAGCGCCTGCGTATCAGCCCATCCTGCCCGCTGATCCTGTCCTACCACGTAGCGCTGGACCAGGCGCGTGAAAAAGCCCGCGGCGAGCAGAAGATCGGTACCACCGGTCGCGGCATCGGCCCGGCTTACGAAGACAAGGTCGCTCGTCGCGGCCTGCGTATCGGCGACCTGTTCCACCGCGAGCGTTTCGCCGCGAAGCTGGGCGAGTTGCTGGACTACCACAACTTCGTGCTGGTCAATTACTACAAAGAGCCGGCCATCGACTTCCAGAAGACGCTCGACGAGTGCATGGAATACGCCGAGCTGCTCAAGCCGATGATGCTGGACGTGACCGCCGAGCTGCACCAGCTGCGTCGCGCGGGCAAGGACATCATGTTCGAAGGCGCCCAGGGCTCGCTGCTGGACATCGACCACGGCACCTACCCGTACGTCACCAGCTCCAACACCACCGCTGGCGGTATTGCCACCGGTTCGGGCGTCGGCCCGATGTACCTGGACTACATCCTGGGCATCACCAAGGCTTACACCACTCGCGTGGGTTCGGGTCCGTTCCCGACCGAACTGTTCGACGACGTCGGCGCTTTCCTGGCCAAGCGTGGCCATGAGTTCGGTGCAACCACCGGCCGTGCCCGTCGTTGCGGCTGGTTCGACGCCGTCATCCTGCGTCGCGCCATCGACGTCAACAGCATCTCGGGCCTGTGCCTGACCAAGCTGGACGTGCTGGACGGCCTGGAAACCATCAGCATCTGCGTGGGCTACAAGAACCAGGATGGTGCAGTCATCGACGCGCCAACCGACGCCGACAGCTACATCGGCCTGGAGCCGGTGTACGAGCAGATGCCAGGCTGGAGCGAGTCGACCCTGGGTGCCAAGACCCTGGAAGAGTTGCCGGCCGCTGCCCGTGCCTACATCAAGCGTATCGAAGAGCTGGTCGGCGCGCCGATCGACATTATTTCGACAGGCCCGGACCGCAACGAGACCATCGTTCTGCGCCACCCGTTTGCTTGATAAGTCGTTGATGTAAAAAACAAAGGCTCCTCTCCCGGGGCCTTTGTCGTTTCTGCCTGCCATACGGCACGACCCTTGCTGTGATTTCCCCTTCCAGAGTGCTATCAGTTTGATGGCGTTGAAGTAGAGGGATTTCCTGTGTCGGCCGTTCTCTCACTGTTACAAAGCCGTTTGTTGCGGCCTGTGTTCGTTACTCTTGGTATCGCCCTTTTGGTGCAGGTGCTGGTCGCCGTTGCCCTGACCCGGAGCACAGTGACGGCGCTGGAGGCCGACCTGGCCGCGCGTCTGGGCGTCGATAGCCAGAAGCTCTCCGGTGAGCTGGAACAGGCGGCTCGCGAAGTCACCTCGAGCCTGGAAAGCCTTTCCAGCAGTACCCGGCAGCGGCTGACCGCGGGGCTGTCCTCGCGCCTGGAGGAAGAGCAGGCGCAATTGCGGGCGACGCTGGAGAAGGATCTCAAGGATTCGGCGAACGATATGGCCCAGTTGCTCGCTTCGGTGGCGCCACGGGCCATGTGGGACAGCGATGTTCCGACCCTCTCCGAGTTCGCCCGGCGCGCCCAGCGCAATCCCAACGTGCTGTTCGTGGTGTACGACGACGCCAATGGCGAGCACCTGACCCGTTATTTGAACCGGGAAAACCCGATCAACAAGGCGCTGCTGGAAAAGGGCAAGGGCGACCGCGCCCTGGACAAGGTGCTGGACGCGGCCAAGAACGATCCGTCGGTCTATTACCTGGAGGCCTCCATCAGCCCTAACGGTGTGGAAATCGGCAAGGTGCTGATGGGGGTTTCCACGGCGTCGGTCGAGGCGGACGTGGCGGCGCTGGACAAGCGCTTCGCAGCCTTGATCGCCAGCAGCGATCAGTTGGTAGGCGATAGCCTCAAGGGCGCTTCGGCGGACAGTTCGGCGGCCATGGGCGCGCGCCTGCAGTCGGCGCAAACCACCGCTTCGGACATGCAGGCCAATACCGCTGGTACCGTGCAGGACGCGGCGGCCACTTTGCGCTGGCGCATCGGCATGGGCCTGGCGCTGGTCGGCTGCGGGGTCTTGCTGTTGCTGGCGGTGGTGCTGGGGCGGCGAGTGGTCAGTAAGCTGCATCTGCTGATCGCTGCGCTGAACGATCTGGCGGCCGGTGAGGGCGATCTGACCAAGCGGGTCCAGCTCAACAGCAATGATGAGATCGGCGACATGGCGTCGGCGGTCAACCGCTTTGTCGATAAATTACAGCCGATCGTGCGCGAGGCGGGCGATGTGGCGCAGCGCACTGGTGTCGAAATCGGTGCGATGAGCCTGCGTAATGCCGGGGCCGATGCTGCGGCCGAGGCTCAGCGCGACGAGGTGGCGGAGAGCTTGCGGGCGCTGTCGCAGATGGCTGATGAAGCCCAGGCGGAAAGCCAGGCGATGCAAGCGGCCTTGCAGCAGGTGGTGGAGATCCGCCAGGCGACCGACGAAAATACCCGGACCTCGGCCCAGGTGGGCAGCCTGATCGAGGCGCTGGCGGGGCAGGTCGATACGGGGGCCAAGGTTATCGAGCGCCTGGCGCAGCAGAGCGAGCAGATCGAAGTGGTGTTGACGGTGATTCACGGCATCGCCGAGCAGACCAACCTGCTGGCCTTGAATGCGGCCATCGAGGCGGCGCGGGCCGGGGAAACCGGGCGTGGCTTTGCGGTGGTGGCCGACGAGGTCAGGGCGCTGGCGAGCAAGACGCAAAGCTCTACCGGGGATATCCAGGCGCACATTGGAGCGCTGCAGCAGGGCGCGCGCGAGGCGGTGGCGGCGATCGGCCAGGCCGGAAGGCAGGCCAGCGAAGGTCTGCTGGTGTTGCGTGACAGTGCGCGGTTGCAGCAGTCGGTGCAGTCGTCGGTGGAGCAGGTACACGCGGCGATTGGCCTGGCGACCCAGGCGGCGGCCCATCAGGCTCGGGGCGCGCAGGCGGTGCGCGGTCGGGTCGAAACCATCCATGCCCAGGCCGAGCGTGCGGCTCAGGCGGTGGTGGAGACCACGGCCAGCGGCAAGGTGCTGGATGGCCTGGCGGCGCAGCTGAAGGCCAGCCTGGGGCAATTCCGGGCTTGAGTTTCCACAAGGCTTGAATGCTTGGGGTGGGGCTCCTACAGAAGGTTTTCTGTAGGAGCGGGCTCAGCGGCTCAGATACATCCGCGTCGTCAGCAGATAAACCGGCAATCCCGACACCAGAATCAACAGCGCCGCATAAGGCGCTGCGGCTGCAAACTCCACATTCGCCGTGTGCGCCCAGACTTCCGTCGCCAGTGTATTCAGCCCGGTCGGGCTGAGCAGCAGGGTGGCCGTCAGTTCCTTCATGGCGTCCAGGAATACCAGGGCGAAGGCGGCTCCCAGCGCGGGGAAAATGATCGGCAGGGTCACACGGCAGAATGCCGTGAATGAGGAGGCGCCGAGAGTGCGGGCAGCTTCCTCGAGTTGCGGCGCCGCCTTGTTCAGGGCGGTGCGGATCGGCGCCTGCGCCAGGGGCAGGAACAGCAGGGCGTAGGCGATCAGCAGCAGGGCCGAGGTCTGATACAGCGCCGGCACGTAGTGCAGGGCAAAGAACACCAGTGTCAGGGCAATCACCAGGCCGGGCAGGGCGTGCAGCAGGTAGGGCAGGCGTTCGGCCCAGAGGGCCAGGCGGCCCTTGTGGCGCACCACCAGCAGCCCGACCGGCACCGCCAACACCAGGCACAGTGCCGCGCCACCCAGCGACAGCGCCAGGGAGGAGAGCAAGGCTTCGCCGATGGCGGCTACCGGGAAGGCGGCCGATGAGCCGACGGCCAGCCAGTACGCCAGCATGCCCAGCGGAATGCCGCTGCCGATCAGGGTCAGCAGCGCGCAGTACAGTTGCCCGCCAATCGCCCACTTGCCCAGGCGTACCTGTTCGGCATGTCGCGCGGCGCCCTGGCCGGTCCGCACATGGCGGCCTTTGCCGCGGACCCGCAGCTCCAGCCACAGCAGGGCCAGGCACAGCGCCAGCAACACGGCGGAAAGCATCGCCGCGTTGGCGTTGCTGAACTCCAGCTCGAACTGCTGATAGATCGCGGTGGTGAAGGTTTGCAGGCCGATGATCGACAGTGCGCCGAACTCCACCAGCATGTGCAGGGCGATCAGCAGCGAGCCGGCCAGCAGCGACGGCCAGAGCAGGGGCAGGGTGATCCGGAAGAACACGCCCCAACGATTCTGCCCAAGAGTGCGGGCCGACTCCTCCAGGGAGGGGTCGAGATTGCGCAGGGTAGCCGCGACAGGCAGGAATACCAGCGGGTACTTGGACAGGCTCATGACCAGGATGGCTCCGCCGAGGCCTTCGAAGCTGGCGCTGAGGGAGACCCAGGTGAAGCTGCTGACGAAAGCCGGTACGGCAAAGGGCAGACACAGGATCACACCCCAGAGGCGTCGCCCCGGCAAGTCGCTACGCTCCAGCAACCAGGCCAGGGACAGGCCGACGATGGCGCAGGTAACGGTCACGCCAATGAGCAGTAGCAGGGTGTTGCGCAGCAGGCCGAATACATAGGGGCGCCACAACAGGTGCAGGGCTTCGGCCCAGCCGGCCTGCCAGGCCTTGAGCCCGACATAGAGCAATGGCAGCAGGCTGAGCCCGACCAGCAGCAGGACCGGCAGCAGCAGCCAGATCGATGGTCCCTTGCGCCTCGGTATGTAGGTTGTGCGCGAGGCGGGGGCGGGCAGCGATGCGTTCATCAGTTCAGGCCGACTTCGCGTTCCAGTTCCAGGGCTTCTTCGGCGTTGCCTAGGTCGGCCGGGGTGACTTTCGGCGCTTGCAGTTCATTGAACGGCTTGAGGCCGCGATCCGATTCCAGACCTTTGCGCAGCGGATATTCGGCGGTGGTCTGGGTGATCACGCGCTGGCCTTCTTCGCTGGCCATATAGGCGAGGAATTGCTGGGCTTCCTTGGGGTGCTTGCTGGACTTGAGTACTGCGGCGCTGGATACGGTGATCAGTCCGCCGGCATCGCCGCCGGTGAAGTAGTGCAGCTTCGAGTCCAACTGGCCTTTTTCGCGTTGCAGGGCGAACCAGTAATAGTTGTTCACCAGCACGGTGGCGACTTCGCCGTTTTCCACGGCCTTCAAGGCCACCATGTTATTGCTGTAGGTCTTGCCGAAGGCGCGCAGGCCGGTCAGCCATTCTTCGGCGGCGTCCATTCCGTGCAGCTTGATGATTGCCACGGCCTGTTCCTGGAATGCCCCGCTGGTAGGAACGAAACCTACCTTGCCTTGCCATTGTGGCTGGGAGAACTCCATTACCGATGCGGGCAGGTCTTTTTCGTCGATCAACTTCGGGTTGAACGCCACCACGCGGACGCGGGCGGTGATACCGATCCAGGTGCCGTTGCTGGCGACGTAATCCTGGGGCAGGACTTCAAGGGTCGCGGCATCGGTCTTGGCCAGCAAACCTTGCTCGCCGAGTTTGTTCAGGGGTGGCGATTCTTCGGTGTAGATCACATCGGCGGGGGAGCGCTCGCCTTCTTCCACAACCTGGCTGGCGAGTTGATTGCTGCTGCCTTTGCGCACATTGACGTGAATGCCGGTCTTGGCCTCGAAAGCCTTGGCGATGGCGTCGCCGACTTCTTTGTGCTGACCGTTGTACAGAGTCAGGGAAATCGGATCGGCTGCTTGAGTGAATGGAGATGCCAGGGCCAGGCCCAGCAAAGTGATGGTCAAGCCACGCAGAAGGGATGTTGGAAGGGCGGTGTTTCTAAACATCATTCGCAGGGTTCCTCACTGTGGTGCCGCAAAAACTTGTAACAATCATAAACGATATTGTTTCTCATGTGCGGCTTGACGGGCTGGATAGTCCTGGAGGAGGGGCGCTTTGGCGGGGGGGGGATGATTGTTCTGGGCCAGAAACGCAAAAACCCGCTTTCGCGGGTTTTTGTGAGGCTTCACAGTTATGCTGTGAAACTTGAATGTGGTGCCCAGAAGAAGACTCGAACTTCCACGGCCTTGCGGCCACCAGCACCTGAAGCTGGCGTGTCTACCAATTTCACCATCTGGGCAGTATCAGCAGCGTTGCCGCTGTTGATGGGGCGAACTATACGGAGCGTCTTTGAATCTGTAAAGCCCTGTTTTGACTTAGATTCAATAAATCAAACACTTAGAATGCAAAAACCCGCTTTCGCGGGTTTTTGGAGGAGTCTGAAGATTCAAATGATCTGCAGCTCTGAATTGGTGCCCAGAAGAAGACTCGAACTTCCACGGCCTTGCGGCCACCAGCACCTGAAGCTGGCGTGTCTACCAATTTCACCATCTGGGCAGTATCGACAGCGTCTCCGTCGTCGATGGCGCGCACTATACGGACCACCTTTTGAGCTGTAAACCCCTGATCTTGAAAATATTGAAAAAAATTCGCCGACGGCTTTTACAGGATGCTTCTGAAGCCTCTGAAGGACTTTTCGGAGCCTGTCTTAGCCTGAAATTTCCCGTTTCAATACGCGTATGCCAAACTAACCCGCATATAGACAAGGTGAAATTTATCTAATGGCCGATTGGCAGTCCCTCGATCCCGAGGCCGCTCGTGAAGCGGAAAAATATGAAAACCCTATCCCTAGCCGCGAACTGATCCTTCAGCACCTTGCTGATCGGGGTTCGCCTGCTAACCGCGAACAGTTGGTCGAAGAGTTTGGTCTGACCACGGAAGACCAGATCGAAGCCCTGCGTCGCCGCCTGCGCGCCATGGAGCGCGATGCTCAACTGATCTACACCCGTCGCGGCACTTATGCGCCGGTGGACAAGCTCGACCTGATCCTCGGCCGCATCAGCGGTCACCGTGATGGCTTCGGCTTCCTGGTGCCCGATGACGGCAGCGACGACCTGTTCATGAGCCCGGCGCAGATGCGCCTGGTGTTCGATGGCGACCGCGCGCTGGCCCGGGTTTCCGGCCTGGATCGCCGCGGTCGCCGCGAAGGCATGATCGTTGAAGTGGTGTCCCGTGCTCACGAGAGCATCGTCGGCCGTTACTTCGAAGAGGGCGGTATTGGTTTTGTGGTGGCGGACAACCCGAAGATCCAGCAGGAAGTGCTGGTGACCCCGGGCCGCAATGCCGGCGCCAAGATTGGCCAGTTCGTCGAGGTGAAGATCACCCACTGGCCGACTCCGCGCTTCCAGCCGCAAGGCGACGTGGTCGAGGTCGTGGGCAACTACATGGCCCCGGGCATGGAAATCGATGTTGCCTTGCGCACCTACGATATTCCTCACGTCTGGCCTGAAGCGGTACTGAAGGAAGCCGGCAAGCTCAAGCCGGAAGTCGAAGATAAGGACAAAGAGAAACGCATCGACCTGCGCGACCTGCCGTTCGTCACCATCGACGGTGAAGACGCTCGCGACTTCGACGATGCGGTCTATTGCGAAGCCAAGCCTGGCAAGCTGCGCCTGTTCGGCGGTGGCTGGAAGCTGTACGTGGCGATTGCCGACGTTTCCAGCTACGTGAAGATCGGTTCGGCGCTGGATGCCGAGGCTCAGGTGCGCGGCAACTCGGTGTACTTCCCCGAGCGCGTGGTGCCGATGCTGCCGGAGCAACTGTCCAACGGCCTGTGCTCGCTGAACCCGAAAGTCGATCGTCTGGCCATGGTGTGCGAGATGACCATCTCTAAATCCGGCGAGATGACCGACTACCAGTTCTACGAAGCGGTGATCCACTCCAAGGCGCGCCTGACCTACAACAAGGTCAGCACCATCCTCGAGCAGCCGAAAACCAGCGAGGCCAAGCAACTGCGCGGCGAATACGCTGATGTTGTGCCGCACCTCAAGCAGCTTTATGCGCTGTACAAGGTGCTGCTCGGTGCCCGTCATACCCGTGGCGCCATCGATTTCGAGACTCAGGAAACCCGGATCATCTTCGGTTCCGAGCGCAAGATCGCCGAAATTCGCCCGACTACCCGCAACGATGCGCACAAGCTGATCGAGGAATGCATGCTGGCGGCCAACGTGGCCACCGCCGAATTCCTCAAGAAGCACGAAATTCCTGCGCTTTATCGCGTCCACGACGGCCCGCCGCCAGAGCGCCTGGAAAAACTGCGCGCCTTCCTCGGCGAACTCGGCCTGTCCCTGCATAAAGGCAAGGACGGCCCGACGCCGAAGGACTACCAGGCATTGCTGGAAAGCATCAAGGATCGTCCGGACTTCCACCTGATCCAGACCGTGATGCTGCGCTCGTTGAGTCAGGCGGTGTACAGCGCTGACAATCAGGGCCACTTCGGCCTGAACTACGAAGCCTATACCCACTTCACTTCGCCGATTCGCCGTTACCCGGACCTGCTGACGCACCGGGCGATTCGCAGTGTCATCCATTCCAAGCAGAACACCCCTCACGTGCGTCGTGCCGGTGCGATGACCATTCCGAAGGCGCGCATCTATCCGTACGACGAGGCGGTTCTCGAGCAGCTTGGCGAGCAGTGCTCGATGAGCGAGCGGCGTGCCGACGAAGCGACCCGCGACGTGGTGAACTGGCTCAAGTGCGAGTACATGAAAGACCGCGTGGGCGAGTCGTTCCCTGGCGTGATCACCGCAGTGACCGGTTTTGGTCTGTTCGTCGAACTGACCGATATCTATGTCGAAGGTCTGGTGCATGTCACGGCGCTGCCGGGCGATTACTACCACTTCGATCCTGTGCATCACCGTCTGGCCGGCGAGCGCACCGGCCGCAGTTTCCGCCTGGGTGACAGCGTGGAAGTGCGGGTCATGCGCGTCGATCTGGATGAGCGCAAGATCGACTTCGAGATGGCGGAAAAAACCATCAGCGCGCCGATCGGTCGCAAAAAGCGCGGTGCCGTCGATGTGCCTCCGGCCAAGACTGCTGCCGAGCCTGCTCCAGCCAAGGCCGGCCGTCGTGGCCCAGCCAAGGAGAAGCCGGTCGAGGCCTACCGCTCCAGCGATGCCGCGGCGAAAAACGCCGAAGTGCGCAAGAGCCGGGAAATGAAGCAGGCGTTGCTGGCCGAAGCCAAAAGCGGTGGTAAAGCGGCGTCTGGGGGAAAGTCCGGAAAGCCGGCGTCCAGCAAACCGAGCAAGCATCGTAAAGGTCCGCCGAAAGCGGGCGCAGGTCCTGCGGCGAAAAGCGGCGGGGCACGTAAACCCAAGGCCAAGTCATGAGTCAGTTGGAAAAGATCTACGGCGTGCACGCTGTAGAAGCATTGCTGCGTCACCACCCCAAGCGCGTCAAGCAGATCTGGCTGGCCGAAGGCCGCAGCGATCCGCGCGTGCAGGTGCTGGTGGACCTCGCTGGGCAGAATCGCGTGGCGGTCGGCCAGGCCGAGCGTCGTGAAATGGACGCCTGGGTCGAAGGCGTTCACCAGGGCGTCGTGGCTGAAGTGAGTCCAAGCCAGGTCTGGGGCGAGGCGATGCTCGATGAGCTGCTCGACCGTACCGAGGGCGCGCCGCTGCTGCTCGTGCTGGACGGTGTGACCGACCCGCACAACCTCGGCGCCTGCCTGCGTACCGCCGATGCAGCTGGTGCGCTGGCGGTGCTGGTGCCGAAAGACAAATCGGCGACCCTGACCCCGACCGTGCGTAAAGTGGCGTGTGGCGCCGCGGAAGTGATTCCCCTGGTGGCCGTGACCAACCTGGCGCGCACCCTGGAAAAGCTCCAGCAGCGTGGTCTGTGGGTTGTCGGCACGGCTGGCGAAGCCGAGCAGGAACTGTATGACCAGGACCTGACCGGGCCGACCATCCTGATCATGGGCGCCGAAGGCAAGGGGATGCGTCGCCTCACCCGCGAGCATTGCGACTTCCTGGTGCGCCTGCCGATGGCCGGTAGCGTCAGCAGTCTCAATGTCTCGGTGGCTACCGGCGTATGCCTGTTCGAAGCCACGCGCCAGCGTGCGGCCAAGGCCAAGAGCGCAGCCAAGAAGGCCTGAGTCTTCCCTCTGATGCGGGTGCGAGCTTGCTCGCGATAGCGGCCCGACTGAGGTGTCGCAATCGTGAGCGGGCCCGTCCGGCAGGTTTGGCGTGCCCTTGCGCCCAATTGTTCAAATAATCACCAATTGCCTTGCGCCGCTGTTGCCCCTTCTCTACAATTGCGCCCCTTGCCGTTGCGGCAGGCGCATATGTGCCTATCTCTGGCAAGACACACAAGTGTCATTCACTCCTTGTCTGACCGCTTTTGAGCGGCAGGCTACAACCCGTAAGGAGCATTCATGCGTCATTACGAAATCATCTTTCTGGTCCACCCTGACCAGAGCGAGCAAGTCGGCGGCATGGTTGAGCGTTACACCAAGCTGATCGAAGAAGACGGCGGCAAAATCCACCGTCTGGAAGACTGGGGCCGTCGTCAACTGGCCTACGCAATCAACAATGTTCACAAGGCTCACTACGTGATGCTGAACGTTGAGTGCACCGGCAAGGCCCTGGCCGAGCTGGAAGACAACTTCCGCTACAACGATGCTGTGATCCGTAACCTGGTCATCCGTCGCGACGAAGCCGTTACCGGCCAGTCCGAGATGCTCAAGGCTGAAGAAAACCGCAGTGAGCGCCGTGAGCGTCGCGAACGTCCTGAGCACGATGGCAGCGCCGATGGCGATGACAGCGATAGCGACAGCGACAACAGCGATAACGCTGACGAGTAATCCACGGACCTTTTAAGGAGCCTATCAAATGGCACGTTTCTTCCGTCGTCGTAAATTCTGCCGCTTCACCGCTGAAGACGTGAAGGAGATCGATTACAAAGATCTCAACACTCTGAAAGCCTACGTATCCGAGACCGGCAAAATCGTTCCAAGCCGCATCACCGGTACCAAAGCTCGTTATCAGCGTCAGCTGGCCACCGCTATCAAGCGCGCCCGCTTCCTGGCCCTGCTGGCCTACACCGACAGCCACGGCCGCTGAGACCGGGCAGTCGACAAGTAGCAAAGGATTGAATGCATGCGTGCCTTAGCTGAGTTCATCATGCGCGGCCGCATGCAGGCCACTCTCGTAGTGGCCGGGTGTGCAACATTGCCGTTGTTGTATTGGTTGGGTGCTGCCGCCGGGAGCCTGGTGCTTCTGCGGCGCGGATTGACCGACGCCCTGGGCGTCGTGTCGCTGGGACTGCTGCCGGCATTGATATGGTGGTTGTATGCCGATGACCCACGGGCACTTCTGGTGCTGCTGGGGTCTTCGGGGCTTGCGCTGGTGTTGCGCGCAAGCGAGTCCTGGGTCCGCACGCTGCTGGTCAGCGTAGCCATGGGGCTGGTGTTTTCAGTGGTGCTCGGGGCGGCGTTTGCGCCCCAGATCGAGATGCTGGCGCAGGCCTTGGTAAAGGTCATGCCCGCGCTTCTCGGTGATGCCTACCAACAATTGTCGGTAGACGAGCAGGCGCGTTTCGCGTCGCTGATCGCACCGGTCCTGACCGGCCTGATTGCGGCCTTGTTGCAGATCGTCAGCGTGCTGAGCCTGATTGTCGGGCGTTACTGGCAGGCGTTGTTGTACAACCCGGGTGGTTTTGGTCGCGAGTTTCGCGCCATCCGGATCCCGCTGGGACCGGCGATGTTACTGCTGGCGTTGATGCTTCTGGGCCCGAATCTCGGTGCACAGATGGCCATCTTGACGCCGTTGTGCAGTGTACCGCTGGTGTTCGCCGGGCTGGCCCTGATTCACGGGCTGGTGGCGCAAAGGCGACTGGCCGGTTTCTGGCTGGTGGGGTTGTACGTGACGCTGTTGCTGTTCATGCAGCTGATCTATCCGTTGCTCGTGGTTCTGGCCATTGTCGACAGCCTGATTGATTTTCGCGGTCGGGTGTCGAAAGACACCGATAACGCGAACGGTGAAGGTTAAAAGTTAAGAGGATTTCCACATGCAACTGATCCTTCTGGAAAAAATCGCCAACCTGGGCAACCTGGGCGACAAAGTAAACGTTAAGGCCGGTTACGGCCGTAACTACCTGCTGCCTTTCGGCAAAGCCACCGCTGCGACCGCTGCCAACCTGGCTGCGTTCGAAGAGCGTCGCGCTGAGCTGGAAAAAGCCGCCGCAGACCGTAAAGCATCGGCTGAAAGCCGTGCTGCCCAACTGGCCGAGCTGGAAGTGACCATCACTGCCACCGCTGGCGACGAAGGCAAGCTGTTCGGTTCGATCGGTACTCACGACATCGCTGACGCACTGACCGCCTCCGGCGTTGAAGTTGCGAAAAGCGAAGTTCGTCTGCCGAACGGCACCATCCGCAACGTGGGTGAATTCGACGTGGCTGTGCACCTGCACGCCGAAGTTGAAGCCACCGTACGCGTTGTCGTGGTAGCAGCTTAAGCAACACCCTGATCGACTGGCGGCTTGTCCGTCAGACGGTTAACATCGGGCACGATCCTGTTTACAGGTCGTGCCCTTTGTCTTTTTGCACTCCCTGCTTTTCCTGATTAAAAAGTGGCCATGAACGAAATCTCCGCTCCCGAGCAATACGATCTGCAAACCGCCGCGCTGAAGGTGCCGCCGCATTCCATCGAGGCCGAACAGGCCGTGCTCGGTGGTCTGATGCTGGACAACAACGCCTGGGAACGTGTGCTCGATCAAGTCTCCGACGGCGATTTCTACCGACATGACCACCGTCTGATTTTCCGGGCGATCGCCAAACTGGCCGATCAGAACCTGCCGATCGACGTCGTGACCCTTGCCGAGCAACTGGACAAGGAAGGTCAGACCTCGCAGGTCGGCGGCCTCGGTTACCTTGGCGAGCTGGCGAAAAACACGCCGTCCGTCGCCAACATCAAGGCCTATGCGCAGATCGTCCGCCAGCGTGCGACGTTGCGTCAGCTGATCGGTATCAGCACCGAAATTGCCGACAGCGCCTTCAATCCCGAAGGCCGCACCGCCGAGGAAATCCTCGACGAAGCCGAGCGGCAGATCTTCGCGATTGCCGAGGCCCGGCCAAAAACCGGCGGTCCGGTGGGCGTGAATGACCTGTTGACCAAGGCCATCGACCGCATCGACACCCTGTTCAACACCGCCGACTCGATCACCGGCCTGTCCACCGGCTACACCGACCTCGACGAGAAGACCAGCGGCCTGCAACCGGCCGACTTGATCATCGTCGCCGGCCGTCCGTCGATGGGTAAGACCACCTTCGCGATGAACCTGGTGGAAAACGCCGTACTGCGCAGCGACAAGGTGGTGCTGGTGTACTCCCTCGAGATGCCAGGTGAATCGCTGATCATGCGTATGCTGTCGTCCCTCGGTCGTATCGACCAGACCAAGGTGCGTTCCGGCCAGCTGGAAGACGACGACTGGCCGCGCCTGACCTCGGCGGTCAACCTGCTCAACGACCGCAAGCTGTTCATCGATGACACCGCCGGCATCAGCCCGTCGGAGATGCGTGCCCGGACCCGGCGTCTGGTGCGCGAGCACGGCGACATCGGCCTGATCATGATCGACTACCTGCAGCTGATGCAGATCCCCGGCTCCAGCGGTGACAACCGGACCAACGAGATTTCCGAGATCTCCCGATCCCTGAAAGCCCTGGCCAAGGAATTCAACTGCCCGGTAGTCGCCCTGTCGCAGCTCAACCGTTCCCTGGAACAACGTCCCAACAAGCGTCCGGTGAACTCCGACTTGCGGGAATCCGGAGCGATCGAGCAGGACGCCGACGTGATCATGTTCGTGTACCGGGACGAGGTGTATCACCCGGAGACCGAGCACAAGGGCATCGCCGAAATCATCATCGGCAAGCAGCGGAACGGCCCGATCGGCTTCATCCGCCTGGCCTTCATTGGCAAGTACACCCGCTTCGAAAACCTCGCGCCGGGCAGCTATAACTTCGACGACGACGAGTAAATCTGTCGTCGTCTGAAAGCCCCTGATATTTCCGACCACAGCCGTCGGAATTGGTCATTTTTTGTGCTATATTCCGCGCCCGCGATTTTGCACCTCAACACCGGTCATCGACATGCAAGCAGCCAAGCCGTTATTTGACTATCCAAAATACTGGGCCGAATGTTTCGGGCCGGCGCCATTCCTGCCGATGAGCAGGGAGGAGATGGATCAGCTTGGCTGGGATTCCTGCGACATCATCATTGTTACGGGAGATGCCTACGTCGATCACCCGTCGTTCGGCATGGCGATCATCGGCCGGCTGCTGGAGTCGCAAGGCTTCCGCGTCGGGATCATCGCGCAGCCTAACTGGCAGTCCAAAGACGACTTCATGAAGCTCGGCGAGCCGAACCTGTTCTTCGGCGTCGCGGCCGGCAACATGGACTCGATGATCAACCGCTACACCGCGGACAAGAAAATCCGTTCCGACGACGCCTACACCCCCGGTGGCCTGGCGGGCAAGCGTCCGGACCGCGCCAGCCTGGTCTACAGCCAGCGCTGCAAGGAAGCCTACAAGCACGTGCCGATCGTCCTGGGCGGCATCGAAGCCTCCCTGCGCCGCATCGCCCACTACGACTACTGGCAGGACCGGGTACGCAACTCGATCCTGATCGACGCCAGCGCCGACATCCTGCTCTACGGCAACGCCGAGCGGGCGATTGTCGAAGTCGCCCAGCGCCTGTCCTACGGGCACAAGATCGAAGACATCACCGACGTGCGCGGCACTGCGTTCATTCGCCGTGACACGCCGCAGGGCTGGTACGAAGTGGACTCCACGCGTATCGACCGTCCGGGCAAGATCGACAAGATCATCAACCCCTACGTCAACACCCAGGACACCGCCGCCTGCGCTATCGAGCAGGAAAAAGGCCCGGTGGAAGATCCGCAGGAAGCCAAGGTCGTGCAGATCCTGGCCAGCCCGAAGATGACCCGGGACAAGACCGTGATCCGCCTGCCGTCGATGGAAAAGGTGCGTAACGATCCGGTGCTCTACGCCCACGCCAACCGCGTGCTGCACCTGGAAACCAACCCGGGCAACGCCCGTGCGCTGGTGCAGAAGCATGGCGAGATCGACGTCTGGTTCAACCCGCCGCCCATCCCGATGACCACCGAAGAGATGGACTACGTGTTTGGCATGCCGTATCAGCGCATCCCGCACCCGGCGTACGGCAAGGAGAAAATCCCGGCCTACGAGATGATCCGTTTCTCGGTGAACATCATGCGTGGCTGCTTTGGCGGCTGCACCTTCTGCTCGATCACCGAGCACGAAGGCCGCATCATCCAGAACCGTTCCGAAGAGTCGATCATTCGCGAGATCGAAGAGATTCGCGACAAGGTTCCAGGTTTTACCGGCGTCATCTCCGACCTCGGCGGCCCGACCGCGAACATGTACCGCATCGCCTGCAAAAGCCCGGAAATCGAATCCGCGTGCCGCAAGCCGTCCTGCGTGTTTCCTGGCATCTGCCCGAACCTGAACACCGATCACTCGTCGCTGATCCAGCTGTATCGCAGCGCCCGCGCCTTGCCGGGGGTGAAGAAGATCCTGATCGCTTCCGGCCTGCGCTACGATCTCGCGGTCGAGTCGCCGGAGTACGTCAAGGAACTGGTGACCCACCACGTCGGTGGCTACTTGAAGATCGCCCCGGAACACACCGAGGAAGGTCCGCTCAACCAGATGATGAAACCGGGCATCGGCACCTACGACCGGTTCAAGCGGATGTTCGAGAAGTACTCCAAGGAAGCAGGCAAGGAGCAGTACCTGATTCCTTACTTCATCGCCGCGCACCCGGGCACCACCGACGAAGACATGATGAACCTGGCCCTGTGGCTCAAGGGCAACGGTTTCCGCGCCGACCAGGTGCAGGCGTTCTACCCGTCGCCGATGGCCACCGCCACCGCGATGTACCACTCGGGCAAGAACCCGCTGCGCAAGGTCACCTACAAGAGCGACGGGGTGACCATCGTCAAGAGCGAGGAGCAGCGTCGCCTGCACAAGGCGTTCCTGCGTTACCACGATCCGAAAGGCTGGCCGATGCTGCGTGAAGCACTGACCCGCATGGGCCGTGCCGATCTGATCGGGCCGGGCAAGCACCAGTTGATTCCGCTGCATCAGCCGGCTACCGACAGCTACCAGAGCGCCCGTCGCAAGAACTCGACGCCGGCTGGCAGCCACAAAGTGGCCAAGGAAACCACCCGGATCCTCACCCAGCACACCGGCCTGCCACCGCGCGGCAGCGACGGCGGCAACCCGTGGGACAAACGCGAACAGGCCAAGGCCGCCGCGATGGCCCGCAACAAGCAGGCCGCCAAGGAGCGCACGGACGCGGCCAAGGGCAAAGGCAAGAAGCCGGCCCGCAAACCGGTCGTGCCCCGCTAAGGCAACGGCTGTACAGACACAACGCCAACCCCCGGGTTGGCGTTGTGCATTTCAGCGTTTGGGTTTGTTAAGGTGCGCCCCAGGATTGGCATCGACTCAAGGAAGAGCAGCGTGTTACGTCGCAGGAAAACCCCGCAACAACAGCAGATCGAAGACCAGCTGCTGCGCCTCAAGACCGCCGAGTGGCTCGCCTGGCAGCCCTATGTGCGGCGCTTCGGGGTGATTCATATCGCGGTGATGATGACGACGATCTTCAGCGTCTCGCTGACCGCCGCGCAGGTGCCCCATCTGTATTTCCCCCGGGACTTCCAGGTCGCCAACTACGCCGCGATGGCCATGCTGGGCGTTGGCCTGCTAATGAGCCTGTGTTTCCTGCTGGTGATCCGCGGCTACCCACGTGGCGCCTGGGCCTTGTTCGGCGCGCTGGTGTTCTGCCTGGCGTGCGCGCTGCTGGTCTTGCTGGATTCCCGCCAGCGCCTCTTTCCGGCCTTTGTCCTGTGCATCCCCCTGACCGGCCTGTACCTGATGAGCACCCGGCGCTACCAGCGCGGGCTCAAGGTGCTGCAAGTGGCGGCGCGCAAACGCCGGCGTTTGCAGCAACTGGAAGCCGGCCTGAAGCGGGTGCGCTGACCGCCGGTTACATCCTGTCGCCACATTTATGTGCAACCCTGCGCACGCCAAAGCACGCGCGGCTCGCTTTTGGTGCTGTACTGCCCACAGCAGTTGGGGAAAGCGCCGGGACTGGTGCCCTGGCATAAGTCTTGCGCGCTCTCGTGTACGTCCAGGTCCGCAGGAGGCACGCCGTGTCGATCCATGTCGCATTGCACCATGTCACGCATTACCGCTACGACCGCGCGGTCGAACTCGGCCCACAGATCGTGCGCCTGCGTCCGGCGGCCCATAGCCGCACGCGGATTCTCTCCTATGCGCTGAAGGTCCAGCCTGAGCAGCACTTCATCAACTGGCAGCAGGACCCCCAGGGCAACTACCTGGCGCGCCTGGTCTTCCCGGAAAAGACCGACGAACTGCGCATCGAAGTCGATCTGCTGGCGGAGATGGCGGTGTTCAATCCGTTCGATTTCTTCCTCGAGCCCTACGCGGAGAAGATCCCCTTCGCCTACGCCGCCGATGAGCAGCGCGAGCTGGCGCCTTACCTGGAAACCCTGCCGCTGACGCCGAAGTTCAAGGCTTACCTCGAGGGCATCGACCGCACGCCGATGCCGGCGGTGGATTTCCTGGTGGCTCTGAACCAGCGCCTGAGCGAAGACATCGGCTACCTGATCCGCATGGAGCCGGGCGTGCAGACGCCGGAGCAGACCCTGGACAAGGCTTCCGGCTCCTGCCGCGACTCCGCCTGGCTGCTGGTGCAACTGCTGCGCAACCTGGGGTTGGCGGCGCGGTTTGTTTCCGGCTACCTGATCCAGCTGACCGCCGATGTCAAATCCCTCGACGGCCCGTCCGGCACCGAGGTGGATTTCACCGACCTGCATGCCTGGTGCGAGGTGTACCTGCCCGGTGCCGGCTGGATTGGCCTGGACGCCACCTCCGGGCTGTTTGCCGGGGAAGGCCATATCCCGTTGGCGTGCAGCCCCGATCCGTCCTCGGCGGCGCCGATCAGCGGCCTGGTGGAGCCTTGCGAATGCGAGTTCAGCCACGAGATGTCGGTGGAGCGGGTCTGGGAAGCGCCACGCGTTACCAAGCCCTATACCGAAGAGCAATGGTTGGCGATCCAGGCCCTGGGCCGGCAGATCGATGCCGACCTGCTGGAGGGCGACGTGCGCCTGACCATGGGCGGCGAACCGACCTTCGTCTCGATCGACGACCCGGATGGCGCCGAATGGAACACCGCGGCCCTCGGGCCGAACAAGCGCCGGCTGTCCGCCGAGCTGTTCCAGCGCATGCGCAACCACTACGCGCCCAAGGGCCTGGTGCATTTCGGCCAGGGCAAGTGGTACCCGGGCGAGCAACTGCCGCGCTGGTCGCTGAACTGTTACTGGCGCCGCGATGGCGTGCCGATCTGGCACAACGCCGCGCTGATTGCCGACGAACACGAAGACTACGGCGCCGACAGCGAGCTGGCCGGACGTTTCCTGGCCAGCGTCGCCGAACGCCTGAAACTGCCGCCGCGCTTTGTGTTCCCGGCCTATGAAGACAATTTCTATTACCTGTGGCGCGAAGGTACCTTGCCGCAGAACGTGACAGCCGAGGATTCACGGCTGGCGGACGAACTGGAGCGCGCGCGCCTGCGCAAGGTATTCAGCCAGGGCCTGGACAAGGTCATCGGCCAGGTCCTGCCGCTGGCCCGTACGGCCAAGGGCGACCAGTGGCAGAGCGGCCGTTGGTACCTGCGCGATAGCCATTGCCGGCTGGTGCCGGGGGATTCGCCCCTGGGTTATCGGCTGCCGCTGGCGTCGCAGCCCTGGGTGACGGCGGCGGAATACCCCTATGTGCACCCCACCGACCCGAACCAGGAGCTGCCCGAGCTGCCGGACAGCGCACAACTGCGTGAGCATGGCGCAGCGGCCGAGGCCGATGAGCGGGTGCCGCAGATCGACCAGTCCGCCGACTGGCTGACTCGCACCGCGTTCTGCGCCGAAGCGCGGGGCGGGCGGTTGTACCTGTTCATGCCGCCCCTGGAACGCCTGGAGGACTACCTGGAGCTGGTCAGCGCCATCGAGGCCACCGCCGAAGAGTTGCATTGCCCGGTGTTGCTGGAGGGCTACGAGCCGCCGAGCGATCCGCGCCTGAGCAACTTCCGCGTCACCCCCGATCCGGGCGTGATCGAGGTCAACGTACAGCCGTCCGCCAGTTGGGACGAGCTGGTGGAGCGCACCGAATTCCTCTACGAGGAAGCCCGGCAGACCCGCCTGACCACCGAGAAATTCATGATCGACGGGCGCCACACCGGCACCGGTGGCGGCAACCACTTCGTGCTGGGCGGCGCGACGCCGGCGGACTCGCCGTTCCTGCGCCGGCCGGACCTGTTGCGCAGCCTGATCAGCTACTGGCACAACCATCCGTCGTTGTCCTATCTGTTTTCCGGACTGTTCATCGGCCCGACCTCCCAGGCGCCGCGGGTCGACGAGGCGCGCAACGATGCGCTGTACGAGCTGGAAATCGCCTTCGCGCAGATGCCCGAACCGGGCGAGGAGTGCCCGCCGTGGCTGGTCGACCGGCTGCTGCGCAACCTGCTGATCGACGTCACCGGCAACACCCACCGCGCCGAGTTCTGCATCGACAAGCTGTACTCACCGGACGGCGCCACCGGGCGCCTGGGCCTGCTGGAACTGCGCGCCTTTGAAATGCCGCCCCATGCGCGCATGAGCCTGGCCCAGCAACTGTTGCTGCGGGCCTTGGTCGCGCGCTTCTGGCGCGAGCCCTATGCGCCGGCCAAGCTGGCGCGCTGGGGCACCGAGCTGCACGACCGCTTCCTGTTGCCGCACTTCATCGAGCAGGACTTCGCCGACGTCATAGTCGAGCTCAACGCCGCCGGCTATCCGCTGCGCGCCGAGTGGTTCGCCGCGCACCTGGAGTTCCGTTTCCCCAAGGTTGGCGATTACGCGGTCGGTGGTGTCGAGCTGGAACTGCGCCAGGCCCTGGAGCCTTGGCATGTGCTGGGGGAGGAGGGCTCCGGTGGCGGCACGGTGCGTTATGTCGATTCGTCGCTGGAACGCCTGCAAGTCAAGCTCACCGGGTTGGCGCCGCAGCGCTACCTGTTGACCTGCAACGGCGTCGCGGTGCCGCTGCAGCCCACCGGGCGGGTCGGGGAATTCGTCGCTGGGGTGCGCTATCGGGCCTGGCAGCCGTTCAACTGCCTGCAACCGACCATCCCGGTGCATGCGCCCCTGGTGTTCGACCTGCTCGACACCTGGATGCAGCGCTCCCTGGGCGGTTGCCAGTACCACGTAGCCCACCCGGGCGGGCGCAACTACGACAGCCTGCCGGTGAATGCCAACGAGGCCGAAAGCCGGCGCATGGCGCGCTTCTTCCGCCTGGGGCATAGCCCCGGCACCTTGTCGGTGCCGAGCCTGACGATCAACGACGAGTTGCCGATGACACTCGATTTGCGACGTTTCTAAAGCAGACGCGACGCCCGGATGTTTCGCATATCCGGGCGTCATGTGTCTGCGTTAATCTGACTTACCTTGCCGTCTGCCGAGTTCTCCATGCCTGACCTGCTTGACCACTACCCGCTGACGGCGGGTACCTACCACGAACTGCTCGACGCCAGCGGCGCGGTACGCCCGCACTGGCGCCGGCTGTTCGACCAGTTGCAGCGCAGCACGCCGGCGCAGTTGATGCAGCGCCAGGCCCTGCTGACCCGGCAGATCCAGGAAAACGGCGTCACCTACAACGTCTATGCCGACCCCAAGGGCGCCGACCGGCCGTGGGAGCTGGACCTGTTGCCCCATGTGATCGCCGCCGATGAATGGCAGCAGCTGTCCGCCGGGATCGCCCAGCGGGCGCGTTTGCTCAATGCGGTATTGGCTGACCTGTACGGCCCCCAGCGGCTGATCAGCGAAGGCCTGCTGCCGGCCGAACTGGTCTTTGGCCATAACAACTTTCTCTGGCCGTGCCAGGGCATCCAGCCACCGGATGGCGCCTTCCTGCACCTGTACGCGGTGGACCTGGCGCGCACCCCGGACGGGCGCTGGTGGGTCACCGCCGACCGTACCCAGGCGCCCTCCGGTGCCGGCTACGCCCTGGAAAACCGCATGATCGTGTCCCGGGCCTTTCCGGACCTGTACCGCGATCTGCAGGTGCAGCACCTGGCCGGCTTCTTCCGCACCCTGCAGGAAACCCTGGCCCGCCAGGCGCCGCGGGACGACGAAGCGCCACTGATCGTGCTGCTGACCCCGGGGCGTTTCAACGAGAGCTATTTCGAGCACCTGTACCTGGCGCGCCAGCTCGGTTATCCGCTAGTGGAGGGCGGCGACCTGACGGTGCGCGATGCCACGGTCTACCTCAAGACCCTGAGCGGCCTGCGGCGGGTGCACGCGATCATGCGCCGGCTCGACGACGACTTCTGCGACCCGCTGGAACTGCGCACCGACTCGGCCCTTGGCGTGCCGGGGCTGCTGGAGGCGGTGCGGCGGGGCCGGGTGCTGGTGGCCAATGCCCTGGGTAGCGGCGTGCTGGAATCGCCAGGCCTGCTGGGGTTCCTGCCGAAGATCAGCGAGCACCTGTTTGGCGAAGAACTGATTCTGCCGTCGGTCGCCACCTGGTGGTGCGGCGAGGCGCCGGTGCTGGCCCAGGCCCTGGAAAAGCTCCCGGAGCTGCTGATCAAGCCGGCGTTCCCGTCCCAGAGCTTTGCCCCCTTGTTTGGCCGCGACCTCTGCGAGAAAGAACGCCAGGCCCTGGCCGAGCGCATGCGGGCGCGGCCTTATGCCTATGTCGCCCAGGAACTGGCGCAGCTGTCCCAGGCGCCGGTCTGGCAGGCCGAGGATGGCCAGCTGCAACCGCGGGCCATCGGCATGCGGGTGTATGCCGTGGCCAGCCGCGACGGTTATCGGGTGCTGCCGGGCGGCTTGACCCGGGTGGCCGCCGAGGCCGATGCCGAAGTGGTGTCGATGCAGCGCGGCGGCGCCAGCAAGGACACCTGGGTGCTGGGCGAGCGTGCGCCCAGCGGCGAACAGTGGAAGGGCCAGCGGACCATCGGCGTGCATGAGCTGGTGCGGCGCGATCCGTACCTGCCGTCGCGGGTGGTGGAAAACCTGTTCTGGTTCGGCCGTTACTGCGAGCGTTGCGATGGCAGTGCGCGGTTGTTGCGGATCATGCTCGCGCGTTATGTCGACGGCGATGACCCGCAGGCCTTGCAGGCGGCGGTCGACCTGGGCGAAAGCCTGATGTTGCTGCCGGACGAGGGGGAACTGCCCGAACGCCTGTTGGCGGCCCTGCAGGGCGACGACTGGGCCTTCAGCCTGCGCTCCAACCTGCAGCGCCTGCAGTGGGCGGCGTCCCAGGTGCGCGGCAAGCTCTCGCGGGAAAACTGGCAGGCGCTGGTGGAATTGCAGCGCGAAGCCCTGGCGCTGGAAGCCCGCGAGCCGGACTTCGGCGAGTTGCTGGACTTCCTCAATCGCCTGGTGATGTCCCTGGCGGCGCTGTCGGGCTTCGCCCTGGACGATATGACCCGCGACGAAGGCTGGCGCTTTTTGATGATCGGCCGGCGCATCGAGCGCCTGCAGTTCCTCAGCAGCAGCCTGGCGGCCTTCCTGCGCAGCGCCACCGCGTTCGACCAGGCCGGGCTGGAGTGGCTGCTGGAGCTGGGCAACAGCAGCATCACCTACCGCTCGCGTTACCTGGCGGTGGCGCAGTTGATCCCGGTGCTCGACCTGTTGCTGCTCGATGAGCAGAACCCCCACGCGGTGCTGTTCCAGCTGAAGTTGGTGACCCGGACCCTCAATCGCTTGAACGACGAGTTCGGCGTGCCGCGCGAGGCCGGCTTGCCCAAGCTGGTGGGGCGCTTGTCGCGCTTCGACCTGGGTTGCCTGGAAAACCCGCTGTTCGGCGAAGCCAGCGTGCGTGCGGCGCTCGAAGGCCTGGCCGACCTGTTGCAGGAAATCGCCGATGCCAGCGGGCAGGTCTCCGACCGCCTGGCGCTGCGGCATTTCGCCCATGTCGACGATGTCAGCCAACAAACGGTGTCCGTCTGATGAGCGCTCATTACCAGATCTTCCACGATACCCATTACCACTACGACAGCCCGGTTTCCCTGGCCCAGCAGCTGGCGCACCTGTGGCCGCGGGCCTGCGCCTGGCAGCATTGCAGCCAGCAGGAACTGCTGATCAGCCCCGACCCCACCACCCGCCGCGACGAGCTGGATGTGTTCGGCAACCCGCTGACCCGGCTGGCGTTCGAGCGCCCCCATGACGAGCTGCTGGTCAATGCGCAACTGACGGTGGAGGTGCTGGCCCGGCCTGCGCTGGATTTCACCCGCTCATTGCCCTGGGACGCCACCCGCAGTGCGCTGACCTACAGCAGCCGGCCGTTGTCCGCGGCCTTGATGGAGGCGTGTCGTTACCGCTTCGAGTCGCCCTATGTGCACCTGAAGAAGAGCTTCGTCGATTTTTCCGAAAGCTGTTTCCCCGCCGGGCGTCCGTTGTTGCTGGGGGTACAGGCGTTGATGGAGAAGATCTTCAGCGAGTTCACCTTCGATGCCGAAGCCACCCAGGTGGCGACGCCGCTGGTGGAGGTGCTGGAGCGGCGGCGCGGGGTCTGCCAGGACTTCGCCCACCTGATGCTGGCGTGCTTGCGTTCCCGCGGTTTGGCGGCGCGTTATGTCAGCGGCTACCTGCTGACCCAGCCGCCACCGGGGCAGCCACGCTTGATCGGCGCGGACGCCTCCCATGCTTGGGTTTCGGTGTTCTGCCCGGTGCTCGGCTGGGTGGATTTCGACCCGACCAACAACGTGCAGCCGGCGCTGGAGCACATCACCCTGGCCTGGGGTCGGGACTTTTCCGATGTCTCGCCGCTGCGTGGGGTGATTCTCGGCGGCGGCAGCCACGACCCGGAAGTGCGGGTGACGGTGATGCCGCTGAATGAACGGATCTCTCTGTAGCCGCTGCCGCAGGCTGCGATAAGGTTCGCAGAATCGTCCTGCGGCCTCAAAAACACGGCCGCTACGCGCCCGAGCGCAGCCTGCGGCAGCGGTTACAGGCTTTACAGGAGTCGCTTATGTTCCCGGTATCGATCAAGGGTGTGCTGCAATCCCCCGAAGGATTGGTGGTGCTGATGCTCAACGAGCGTGACGAGTGGGAGTTGCCTGGCGGGCGGATCGAGCTGGGGGAGACGGCGCCGCAATGTCTGGCGCGGGAGATCGAGGAAGAGTTGGACGTACAGGTGGCGGTGGCGGAGCCGCTGGATTCGTACCTGTTCGAGGTCATCCCCGGTAAGCATGTCTTTATCTCGACCTATCGCTGCCGGCTCCTGGGCGGTTTTGTGCCGACCATCAGCCATGAGCACAAGGAAATCGGCCTGTTCGCAGCGGACCGGCTACCGGCCAACCTGCCACAGGGTTATCGCGATTCGATTGTCAAAGCGTTGGGTATCCGAGGGTCGGTAATGGATAGCCGACCCCAGATCCCGAGGGCCTGACAGGAGTATCAGGCCTGGCGGGTCTCAGGCTTTGGGGGCCTGATCGTCTACTGCATTGGCGTCGTCGACGGCCACTTCGTCTTCTGTATCCGGGCTCGGTGCGCCGGCTTCTTCAGCGGCCGCTTTCTTGCGTTGCAGCTTTTCCTCTTTCTTCTGCTCCTTTGCCAGGTCTCGCTGACGTTTGGCGAAGGAGTAATTGGGTTTAGCCATGGGCGATCCTCTGGGGTCGAAGGTGAGGTTGAGCGGCGCGTATTCTGCCTTGTATCGGGGGCCGGCGGTTAATCGGGTTTTTGCTCGGCCCATTTGGGGGCGACCGTGGGTTGCCAGGCCTCCAGCGCATCCAGCAGTTTGCGCGGCGAATCGCTCACTTGCAGCATGTCACGGTGCGGGGCGCGAACGAAGCCTTCGCCGACGATGTGATCGAGAAAACCGGTGAGTTTCTCGTAGAAGCCATTCACTTCCAGCAACCCCAGGGGCTTGGCGTGATAGCCCAGCTGGCCCCAGGTCCAGACCTCGAACAATTCTTCCAGGGTGCCCAGGCCACCGGGCAGCGCGATAAAGGCATCGCTCAGCTCGGCCATGCGGGCCTTGCGAGCGTGCATGCCGTCGACCACTTCCAGGCGCGTCAGGCCCGGATGGCCGATTTCCTTGTCCTTGAGGCTCTGGGGAATGATGCCGATGACTTCACCGCCGGCCGCCAGGGCCGCGTCGGCGACTATGCCCATCAGGCCGACGGCGCCACCGCCATAGACCAGGGTCAGCTTGCGTTCGGCCAGCTGGCGCCCGAGGGCTTCGGCGGCCTCGCGGTAGGCCGGGTCGGTGCCGGTGCTGGCACCGCAGAACACACATACAGACGCTAAAGACATGCCTTACTCCATGGTCGATGAGGGCCACAGAGTAATGGCTGGCCGGCCGCGCTCCAAGGGTCAATCCTCGCCGCGGGGGCTTTCACAGGTACCGCTGGCGCCACAGGCGTAGGCGGCGAGCAGGCTGCGGAACAGGCTGTTGAGGTGCATGGCGGACACTCCGATAGGGATGTGCGCCGAGCATAGGCCCGGGGCCGCCAACTGGCTGTTTGATTCTTTCGATCGGGCCGATTAGCGCAAAGTTGTATACAATTTCTTGATGTAAATCATAGGAACTTGTGAAAAATTCAGGCAGTCTTCACCTTCATGGATTCAGATGGATTTTGTTAACCCTGCCTTGGAGATTCACCATGTTTGCCAAACTCGTTGCGGTATCCCTGTTGACACTGGCTAGCAGCCAGCTGATGGCCGCCGAATGCAAGGTCGATGTCGACTCCACCGACCAGATGTCCTTCAACACGAAGGAAATCACCATCGACAAGAGCTGCAAGACCTTCACCGTGAACCTGACCCACTCCGGCAGCCTGCCGAAGAACGTCATGGGCCATAACTGGGTGCTGAGCAAAAGCGCGGACATGGCCGGCATCGCGACCGACGGCATGGCTGCCGGCATCGACAAGGACTACCTGAAACCAGACGACAGCCGCGTCATCGCCCACACCAAGATCATCGGCGCCGGCGAAAAAGACTCGGTGACCTTTGACGTGTCGAAGCTGACCGCGGGCGAAAGCTACGAGTTCTTCTGCTCGTTCCCGGGCCACAACTCGATGATGAAAGGCGCCGTGGTGCTGAAGTGATCGGTTGATTCCGAGTGATAAAAAAAGCGCCCTTCGGGGCGCTTTTTTTGTGCCTGGAACTGCGTATACAGGCTGTTTATGGCGCGAACGGCATCACGCGTTTGTGATGGGTCTTGTTGTAGGTGTTGCAGATGATCTTGAACGCTTCCTCACGCACCGGCTGGCCGTGGAGGAAGGCATCGATCTCGGCGTAGGTCACGCCGTGGGAGGCTTCGTCCGGCTTGCCGGGAGACAGGTCTTCGAGGTCGGCGGTAGGGATCTTCTCCACCAGCGACTCCGGCGCGCCGAAATGCCGGGCAACGGCGCGCACCTGGTTCTTCACCAGCCCGCTCAGCGGCGCCAGGTCGCAGGCGCCGTCGCCGAACTTGGTGAAGAAACCCATCACCGCTTCGGCGGCGTGGTCGGTGCCGATCACCAGGCCGTGGGCGGCGCCGGCGATGGTGTACTGCGCGACCATGCGCATGCGCGCCTTGGTGTTGCCGAGTACGAAGTCCCGGGTTACCGCCTGGTGGCCTTCGAAGGCCGCCACTTCATTGGCCAGGGACTTGACCGCCGGGCCGATGTTCACGGTGTGGCGCTCGTCGGGTTCGATGAAGTCCACCGAGGCCTGGGCATCGTGTTCGTCGAACTGCACGTCGTACGGCAGGCGCACGGCGATGAAACGATAACCCTGGTCGCCGCTGCTGGCGCGCAGTTCGCGCACCGCCCGCTGGGCCAGCAGGCCTGCGGTCAGGGAGTCGACGCCACCGCTGATGCCCAGTACCAGGGTCTTGAGCCCGGAATTGAGCAGGCATTGCTGGATGAACGCGACCCGCCGGGCGACTTCTGCCTCGAGATCGGCCTGGTCCTTGAAAGGGGGTTGGACCTTGAGCTGTTCAGCAATCTCACGCTGTACGGCTTGCATGATTCACTCCTTGCTTGATGTGCCAGAAAGGGCGGCAGGTACTTGGAAAACGTGGCGCAAATAAGCGACGAAGTTGGGATCCTTGCAATGGGTCTTGCCCGCTTCGTCGGAGATCTTGGCGACGGGCTGGCCATTGCAGGCGGCCATTTTAAGCACGATGCTCATCGGCTCGACACCGGGAATATCGCACGTCAGGTTGGTGCCGATACCGAAGCTGACATTGATCCGACCACGCAGCGCGCGAAAAATCTCCAGAGACTTGGGCAGCGTCAGACTGTCGGAGAACACCAGGGTCTTGCTCATCGGCTCGATGCCCAGTTTCAGGTAATGGGCGATAGCCTTTTCCGCCCAGACGATCGGATCGCCCGAGTCGTGGCGCAAACCGTCGAACAGCTTGGCGAAATACAGATCGAAATCGTTGAGGAAGGCGTCGGTGGTGATGCAGTCGGTCAGGGCGATCCCCAGCAGGCCGCGGTACTCGCGGACCCAGCAGTCGAGGGCGGCGATCTGGCTGTCGATCAGCCGTGGCCCCAGTTGCTGGTGGGCCATGATCCACTCATGGGCCATGGTGCCCAGGGGTTTCATGTCCAGCTCGCGGGACAGGTGCACGTTGCTGGTGCCGACGAAACGCCCGGGGAAGTCGTGCTTGAGCACGTTCACCACTTCTTCCTGGACCCGGTACGAGAAGCGCCGGCGGGTGCCGAAGTCGGCCACCTGCAGGTGCGACAATTCATCGGCGCTGGCGTTGGCGCTCAGCCAGTCGAACTTGCGATACAGCTGTTCGCGGGCCTGTTCCAGGACGACTTCGCGGTAGCGATAGCGATTACGCACCTCGCTGACGATCGCCAGCATCGGCACTTCGAACAGGATCACATGCAGCCAGGGCCCACGCAGGCGGATGAACAGCTCGCCGTTCTCGATACCGGTATGCACATAGCGCAGGTTGAAGCGGAACAGCCCGAGAAAGCGCAGGAAGTCCGGTTTCAGGAAGCTGATGCGCTCCAGAAAGCTCAACTGGTCGGCGCTCAGGCTCAGGTCGGCCAGGCGCTCGAACTGATAGCGGATCTCCGCCAGGTAGGGGCGCAGGTCCTCGCTGTTGCGGCAGCGGAATTCCCATTCGACTTCCACATTGGGGTAGTTGTGCAGCACCGCCTGCATCATGGTCAGTTTGTAGAAGTCGGTGTCGAGCAGGTTCTGCACGATGCGATCGGCAAACACACTCTCGCTCATAACGGGAATCTCCATGCTGGCCGCGATGAAGGACGCGGCTTTCCAGCTTGTTCAATGAAGGCAGTAGTGGCGCATATCCGCTGTGGGTTTTGCCAGCGTTTTTTGCTTGGGGACGATGTCGAGGCTGATGGACTCATCGCGGGCAAGCCTCGCTCCTACAGATACGGCGTTGCTGGGTAGGAGCGAGGCTTGCCCGCGATAGCGCCCGTGCGGCCAGCATCCGTCCCGGATCAGGTCGGCGTCGGGCTGTCGATCTGCTCCAGCATCCAGCGTACGAACTCCCGTACCTTGGGCACTTCGGCCGCATGTTCGGGGTAGGCCAGGTAATAGGCATCGTGGCTGGGCATCGCGTAGTCCCAGGCCAGCACCAGCTTGCCCTCGGCCAGTTCTTCCTCCACCAGGAACCGCGGCAGCAGGGCCACGCCGCAGCCGACCTGGGCGGCCCGGATACACATGTAGAAGGTTTCGAAGCGCGGGCCATGATAGCTGTGCTCGGTGTGGTAACCCTGGCTGTCGAACCAGTCATGCCAGGCCTGCGGCCGCGAGGCCAGTTGCAGCAGCACCAGTTCGGCCAGTTGCGTCGGGTCGGTGAACGGCTTGTCCGGCAGGCTGCCGGGGGCGCAGACCGCCACCAGCTCTTCGCCGAACAGCTTCAGGCACTCGGTGCCGGGGCGTGAGCCCTGGCCGAAATAGAACGCCATGTCGCTGCGGCCCTGCAGCAGGTCGTCGGCTTCCTGTTCGTTGCACAGGTCCAGGTGGATCTGCGGATGGCGCAGGCGCCAGCCCTTGAGACGCGGCACCAGCCAGCGCGCACCGAAGGTCGATGGGGTGGATACGCGCAGGACTTCGGTTTCGCCGCCGTAGGAACGCAGGTAATGGGTCGACATCTCGATCTGCGAGAGGATCTTGCGCACCTCCACCAGGTACAGGTCGCCGGCCGGGGTCAGTTGCAGGCGCCGGCGTACCCGGCGAAACAGCAGGTGCTGCAGGAGTTCTTCCAACTGCGCGACCTGCTTGCTGACCGCGCTCTGGGTCAGGTTCAGCTCCTCGGCGGCGCGGGTGAAGCTCAGGTGCCGGGTGACGGCCTCGAAACACTGCAGGGCGGTGATCGAGGGCAGGTAACGTTTGTTCAGCATCGAGGGTTCCTTGTTCTTGTCTCGGCTGCGCAGCATGAATAAACGGAATGATATCTCGCCTAATCGTCGTTTGTTGGCAAGTCTCGGGCCGGCTACAACTACAGATCTGAATAGCCGTGTCAGCGGCTGCGATTTTTTTGCTTTCCATCTGTAAGGAGTGACCCATGGTTGCCGCATTGCTTGATCGTCTTGGTGTGAACCCGGCCCTGTATCAATCGGGCAAGCAGCCCGTGCATTCGCCGATCGACGGCAGCCGCATCGCCTCCGTGAACTGGCAGGGCGCGGCCGAGGTGGAACAGCAGGTCAGTCGCGCGGAGCATGCATTCGAGCTGTGGCGCAAGGTGCCGGCGCCGCGTCGCGGCGAGCTGGTGCGCCAGTTCGGCGAAGTGCTGCGCGAATACAAGGCCGACCTCGGCGAGCTGGTGTCCTGGGAAGCCGGCAAGATCACCCAGGAAGGCCTGGGCGAAGTGCAGGAAATGATCGACATCTGCGACTTCGCGGTCGGCCTGTCGCGCCAGCTGTACGGCCTGACCATCGCCTCCGAGCGTCCAGGCCACCATATGCGCGAAACCTGGCACCCGCTGGGCATCGTCGGGGTGATCAGCGCGTTCAACTTCCCGGTCGCGGTCTGGGCCTGGAACACCACCCTGGCGCTGGTCTGCGGCAACCCGGTGATCTGGAAGCCCTCGGAAAAGACCCCGTTGACCGCCCTGGCCTGCCAGGCGTTGTTCGAGCGCGTGCTGAAGAACTTCAGCGATGCCCCCGAATACCTGAGCCAGGTGATCATCGGTGGGCGCGACGCCGGCGAAGCGCTGGTGGACGACCCGCGCGTGGCCCTGATCAGCGCCACCGGCAGCACCCGCATGGGTCGCGAAGTAGCGCCTAAAGTCGCCGCGCGTTTCGCCCGCAGCATCCTCGAGCTGGGCGGCAACAACGCGATGATCCTGGGGCCGAGCGCCGATCTGGACATGGCGGTGCGCGCCATCCTGTTCAGCGCCGTCGGCACCGCCGGTCAGCGCTGCACGACGTTGCGCCGGCTGATTGCCCATGAATCGGTGAAGGACGAAATCGTCACCCGCCTCAAGGCCGCCTATTCCAAGGTGCGCATCGGCCATCCGCTGCAAGGCAACCTGGTCGGCCCGCTGATCGACAAGCACAGCTTCGACAACATGCAGGATGCGCTGGAGCAGGCCCTGAGCGAGGGCGGCCGGGTGTTCGGCGGCAAGCGCCAGCTGGAAGACCAGTTCCCCAACGCTTATTACGTGTCGCCCGCGATCGTCGAGATGCCGGAGCAGAGCGACGTGGTGTGCAGCGAAACCTTCGCGCCGATTCTCTACGTGGTGGGCTACAGCGATTTCGCCGAGGCGCTGCGCCTGAATAACGCGGTGCCGCAAGGCCTGTCGTCCTGCATCTTCACCACCGATGTGCGTGAGGCCGAGCAGTTCATGTCAGCGGTGGGCAGCGACTGCGGCATCGCCAACGTCAACATCGGCCCGAGCGGCGCGGAAATCGGCGGCGCCTTCGGTGGTGAGAAGGAAACCGGCGGCGGCCGCGAGTCCGGTTCCGATGCCTGGCGCGCCTATATGCGCCGGCAGACCAACACCGTGAACTACTCGCTGGAGTTGCCATTGGCCCAAGGCATCAGTTTTGAGTAGCAGCGGCAAGCTGCAAGCCACAAGCTGCAAGTGAGGTTGCTTGCAGCTTGACGCTTGTAGCTGACCGCTGCTCCGCAAGGAGCTCCTATGTCGTTACGCGAAGAATGCCTGTGGGAAAAACTGACGCCGCAAAGGCCTGACAATGCCCCGCTCAAGGGCGAGGTCACGGTGGATGTCTGTGTGATCGGCGCGGGCTTTACCGGCCTGTCGGCCGCCGTGCACCTGCTGGAGCAGGGCAAGAGGGTCTGTGTACTGGAAGCCCATCGCACCGGTCACGGTGGTTCGGGGCGCAACGTGGGGCTGGTGAACGCCGGGATGTGGATCCCGCCGGACGAGATCGAAGCCGGTTTCGGCGAGGCGGTCGGCAGCCAGCTCAACCGCATGCTGGGGGCGGCGCCGGCCCTGGTGTTCAGCCTGATCGACAAATACCGCATCGATTGCCAGCTGCGCCGCGAAGGCACCTTGCACATGGCGCACAACGCCCGGGGCGAGGCCGACCTGCGCAGCCGGGAGGCCCAGTGGAAACGTCGGGGCGCGCCGGTCGAGCTGTTGACCGGGGCGGCCTGTGAAACCGCTACCGGCACCCGGAAGATTGCCGCCGCCTTGCTCGATCGCCGGGCCGGCACGGTCAATCCGATGGCCTATGTCAGTGGCCTGGCCAAGGCCACGGTCGACCTGGGGGGCCAGCTGTTCGACCACTCGCCGGTGACCCGTCTCGAACGCCAGGGCCAGCGCTGGTCGGTGCAGACCGTGCAAGGCTCGGTGCTGGCCGAGCAGGTGGTGATTGCCTCGAACGCCTATACCGAAGGCGACTGGACCGAATTGCGGCGCAATTTCTTCCCCGGTTACTACTACCAGGTCGCTTCCAGGCCGCTGACCGAGGACGCCGCGCAGCGGATCCTGCCGGGTGGCCAGGGCTCCTGGGATACCCGCCAGGTGCTCAGCAGCATTCGCCGGGATGCCGACGGCCGCCTGTTGCTGGGCAGCCTGGGCAATGGCAACCAGAAGCCGGCCTGGTTCCTCAAGGCCTGGGCCGACCGGGTGCAGCAGCATTATTTTCCCTACCTGAAAACGGTGGAATGGGAGTGCACCTGGACCGGTTGCATCGCCTTTACCCCCGATCACCTGATGCGCCTGTTCGAGCCGGCGCCCGGTCTGGTGGCCGTCACTGGCTACAACGGCCGGGGCGTGACCACCGGCACCGTGGTCGGCAAGGCGTTCGCCGATTACCTGTGTAACGGAAATCCTCAGGCCTTGCCGATTCCCTTCGCCCCGATGCAGCCCCTGGCCGGCGTGGGCTTGCGCAGTTGCCTGTACGAGGCCGGGTTCTCGCTGTATCACGCGGGCCAGTGCCTGCGCATCGTTATCTGACGGAGGAAATATGTTGCACGGTGCGGCGCTTTTCGGCGCAGCGACTAGCCTGTAGTGGTGCGGGGCGTAGCAGTCTCGCACCAGTAGTGTGCAGTTCGGTTACGTAGGCTGTTACAGGCTGGTTGCACGTTGATTTGCGCCGCGGTTGCAATGATGGCGCAGGCGGGTTGCGCCTGATGTTTTGTAGGGTTTCACCTTCCGCGGTTTAGACGGTTGCACGCCCAATAAAAAAGGGCTCGAAACAGTCGAAATAACAATAAAAGAGCGACTTTTTTCAGAATAAAAAACCAATGGCACGGCCCTTGCTCTGAGCATTCGGTGAAGTCGCAGTGCCAACTAAAAAAACCTTGGAGCACCACCTCATGTCCCAGACGTTTTACAAGAAAGGCTTTCTGGCCCTCGCAGTGGCAGCTGCGTTGGGTGTTTCTGCGTTTGCTCAGGCCGACCTCAAGATCGGCGTAGCGGGTCCCATGACAGGCGCCAACGCGGCATTTGGCGAGCAGTACATGAAGGGTGCACAGGCAGCGGCTGACGAAATCAACGCCAAGGGCGGCGTCAACGGCGAGAAGATCGTGCTGGTCAAGGGCGATGACGCCTGTGAACCGAAACAGGCCGTGGCCGTGGCCAACCGCCTGGTCGACCAGGACAAGGTGGCCGGCGTGGTCGGTCACTTCTGCTCGTCGTCGACCATTCCGGCTTCCGAGGTCTACAGCGATGCGGGCGTGATCGCCATCACCCCGGGCTCCACCAACCCACAGGTCACCGAGCGCGGCCTCTCCGCCATGTTCCGCATGTGCGGGCGTGACGACCAGCAAGGCATCGTCGCCGGCGACTACATCGTCGACGTGCTCAAGGGCAAGAAAGTCGTGGTCCTGCACGACAAGGACACCTACGGCCAGGGCCTGGCGGACGCCACCAAGGCACAGTTGAGCAAGCGCGGCGTAACGCCTGTGCTGTACGAAGGCCTGACCCGTGGCGAGAAAGACTTCAGCGCCGTGGTCACCAAGATCCGCGCCGCCGGTGCCGATGTCGTCTACTTCGGCGGCCTGCACCCGGAAGCCGGTCCGCTGGTTCGCCAGCTGCGCGAGCAGGGCCTGAAAGACGTCAAGTTCATGTCCGACGACGGTATCGTCACCGACGAGCTGGTGACCACCGCTGGCGGCCCGCAATACGTCGATGGCGTGTACATGACCTTCGGCGCCGACCCGCGCCTGCTGCCGGACAGCAAGACCGTGGTCGACGCTTTCCGCAAGGCCGGCACCGAGCCTGAAGGCTACACCCTGTATGCCTACGCGTCGGTCCAGGCCCTGGCCGCCGGCTTTAGCGGCGCCAAATCCAACAAGGGCGAGGACGCCGCCAAGTGGCTCAAGGCCAATCCGGTGAAAACCGTGATGGGCGAGAAGACCTGGGACGCCAAGGGCGACCTGAAAGTCTCCGACTACGTGGTTTACCAGTGGGACAAGGACGGCAAATACCACCAGCTGGAAAAACAGAAGTGACATGAGCGTCTGGGCAGGCCGGCCCATCCTCCAGGGGAGGGCGCAGGCCTGCCGCATGCGTGTCCGTGCAGTACCTGTCTTTTCTCGTAGAGCTGCACAACTGTCGTGTTGCGCGGGTGGTTGAACCCCAGGCCGTCGTATCCGCTGTGTGCAGTCTCTCAAATGCGTGAGATTGCGTTATGGATGGTATTTTCCTGCAGCAACTGATCAATGGACTGACCCTCGGGTCTGTCTATGGTCTGATCGCCATCGGCTACACAATGGTCTATGGCATCATTGGCATGATCAACTTCGCCCACGGCGAGGTTTACATGATTTCCGCTTACCTCGCGGCAATCAGTCTGGCTCTGCTGGCCTACTTCGGCATCGAATCCTTCCCGCTGCTCATTCTCGGTACCCTGGTCTTCACCGTCGTCGTGACGGGGATCTACGGCTGGGTCATCGAGCGCGTCGCCTACAAACCCCTGCGCAACTCCACCCGCCTGGCGCCGCTGATCAGTGCCATCGGGATCTCGCTGATCCTGCAGAACTACGCGCAGATCAGCCAGGGCGCCAAGCAACAAGGTGTACCGACGCTGCTGGCCGGCGCCTGGAAGGTCGATATCGGCAGCGGTTTCGTCCAGCTCACCTACACCAAGATCTTCATCCTGGTGGCGGCATTCGCCGGCATGGCGTTGCTCACCTACATCATCAAGTACACCAAGCTCGGCCGCATGTGCCGCGCCACCCAGCAAGACCGCAAGATGGCCTCGATCCTCGGGATCAACACCGACCGGGTGATTTCCTACGTGTTCATCATCGGTGCCGCCATGGCTGCGCTGGCGGGCGTACTGATCACCATGAACTACGGCACGTTCGACTTCTATGCCGGCTTCGTCATCGGCATCAAGGCGTTCACCGCGGCGGTGCTCGGCGGTATCGGTTCGCTGCCGGGCGCGATGCTTGGCGGGATCATTCTCGGGATCTCCGAGTCGCTGTTCTCCGGTCTGATCAACTCCGACTACAAAGACGTGTTCAGTTTCTCGCTGCTGGTGCTGATTCTGATCTTCCGTCCCCAAGGCCTGCTGGGTCGCCCACTCGTGGCGAAGGTATAAGTATGTCTGCTGCCAATAAACCGATTGATATCAAAAAGAGCGTCGTCGACGCCGTACTGGCCGGGCTGATCTCGCTGATCGTGTTCGGTCCTATCGTGGGTGTGGTACTCGAGGGCTACAGTTTCAATCTGCAACCGGCCCGAGTCGGCTGGCTGGTGGCGATCGTGATGATCGGCCGCTTCGCCTTGAGCCTGTTCCTGCAGACGCCCAAGGGCCTGAAGATCCTCCAGGGCTTCGAAAGCAGCGGCTCCGGTGTGCATGTGCGGGCACCGGACTACAAGTCGCGGCTGCGCTGGATCATCCCGGCGCTGATCGTGATCGCCATCGTCTTTCCGTTCTTCGCCAACAAGTACCTGCTGACCGTGGTCATCCTCGGCCTGATCTACGTGCTGCTCGGCCTGGGGCTGAACATCGTGGTCGGCCTGGCCGGGCTGCTCGACCTGGGGTACGTGGCGTTCTACGCCATCGGTGCCTACGGCCTGGCCCTGGGTTATCAGTACCTGGGCCTGGGCTTCTGGACCGTGCTGCCCCTGGCGGCCCTCGCCGCGGCGCTGGCGGGGTGCATACTCGGCTTCCCGGTATTGCGCATGCACGGTGACTACCTGGCCATCGTGACCCTGGGCTTCGGCGAGATCATCCGCCTGATCCTCAACAACTGGCTGTCCTTCACCGGCGGCCCGAACGGTATGCCGGTGCCGTCGCCGACCATCTTCGGCCTGGAGTTCGGTCGGCGGGCGAAGGATGGCGGGGTGCCGTTCCACGAGTTCTTCGGCCTGGAATACAACCCCAACCTGAAGTTCCTGTTCATCTACATCGTGCTGTTCATCGTTGTGCTGCTGGTGCTCTACATCAAGCACCGGCTGACCCGCATGCCGGTCGGCCGGGCCTGGGAAGCGCTGCGCGAAGACGAGATCGCCTGCCGCGCCATGGGCCTGAACCACGTGCTGGTGAAACTCTCGGCCTTCACCATCGGCGCCTCGACCGCCGGCCTGGCCGGGGTGTTCTTCGCCAGCTATCAGGGCTTCGTGAACCCCTCGTCCTTCACCTTCTTCGAGTCGGCGCTGATCCTGGCCATCGTGGTCCTGGGCGGCATGGGGTCGACCGTCGGCGTGGTGATCGCGGCGTTCGTGCTGACCGTGGCGCCGGAGCTGCTGCGCAGCTTCTCCGAATACCGGGTGCTGCTGTTCGGCATCCTCATGGTGTTGATGATGATCTGGCGACCCCGGGGCCTGATTCGTATCAGCCGCACCGGCGTGACCCCGCGCAAGGGTGCCCTGACCGAGAGGAGCGCATCATGAGCGATGAAGTGATCCTGAAGGTCGAGAACCTGATGATGCACTTCGGTGGCATCAAGGCCCTGAGCGACGTCAGCCTGGAGGTCAAGCGCAACTCCATCTTCGCCCTGATCGGCCCCAACGGCGCCGGCAAGACCACGGTGTTCAACTGCCTGACCGGTTTCTACAAGGCCACGGGCGGGCATATCGCCCTCAATACCCGAGGCACGCCGACCAACGTCATCAAGCTGCTGGGCGAGCCGTTCCGGGTGACCGACTTCGTGTCGCCCAAGCGCTTTGCCAGCCGGCTGTTCTACAAGATGTTCGGCGGTACCCACCTGGTGAACCGGGCGGGCCTGGCGCGGACCTTCCAGAACATTCGCCTGTTCAGGGAAATGTCGGTGCTGGAGAACCTGCTGGTGGCCCAGCACATGTGGGTCAACCGCAACCTGCTGTCCGGCATCCTCAACACCAAGGGTTACCGGAAGGCCGAAAGCGATGCGCTGGACCACGCCTTCTACTGGCTGGAAGTGGTGGACCTGGTGGACTGCGCCAACCGCCTGGCCGGCGAGTTGTCCTACGGCCAGCAACGTCGCCTGGAAATCGCCCGCGCCATGTGCACCCGGCCGCAGATCATCTGCCTCGACGAACCGGCTGCCGGCCTCAACCCCCAGGAAACCGAAGCGCTCAGCGCGATGATCCGGCTGCTGCGCGACGAGCACGACCTGACCGTGGTGCTGATTGAACATGACATGGGCATGGTGATGAGTATTTCCGACCATATCGTGGTGCTCGACCACGGCAACGTGATCGCCGAGGGCGGGCCCGAAGCGATCCGCAACGACCCGAAAGTGATTGCCGCCTACCTGGGTGCGGACGAAGAGGAGCTGGTATGACGACTGCACCTATCCTCGAACTCAAGGACCTGGACGTGTACTACGGGCCGATCCAGGCTCTGAAGAAAGTCTCGCTGCACATCAACGAAGGTGAAACCGTGAGCCTGATCGGCTCCAACGGTGCCGGCAAGTCCACGCTGCTGATGTCGATTTTCGGCCAGCCGCGGGCCGAGTCCGGGCAGATCATCTATCGCGGTGTGGACATCACCCACAAGTCCTCGCACTACATCGCCTCCAACGGCATCGCCCAGTCGCCGGAAGGGCGCCGGGTGTTTCCGGACATGACGGTGGAAGAGAACCTGCTGATGGGCACCATCCCCATCGGCGACAAGTACGCCACCGAAGACATGCAGCGCATGTTCGAATTGTTCCCGCGGCTCAAGGAACGTCGGACCCAGCGGGCCATGACCATGTCCGGTGGCGAGCAGCAGATGCTCGCCATCGCCCGCGCGCTGATGAGCCGGCCCAAGCTGCTGTTGCTGGACGAGCCGAGCCTGGGGCTGGCGCCGATCGTGGTGAAGCAGATCTTCGCCACCCTGCGCGAGCTGGCCTCCACCGGCATGACCATCTTCCTGGTCGAGCAGAACGCCAACCACGCGCTGAAGCTGTCGGACCGGGCCTATGTGATGGTCAACGGCGAGATCCGCCTGAGCGGTACCGGTAAGGAACTGCTGGTCAACGAGGAGGTGCGTAACGCGTATCTGGGCGGGCACTGAGCCTGCGTACTGTGGATAAGACCTGCCCCGCCGGTTCGCGCCGCCGGGGCATTTTTTATCCACATCCGACCGTCTCTGTTTCTGTAGGAGCGGCCGGTCGACGCTCGATTGCCCGCAATCAGCTCACCGCGTGAGTTCGATATATCGCGTCATCGTTCATCGCGGGCAAGCCTCGCTCCTACAGAAGCTGGCGGCGGCGGATGACCTTGTCCACAGCCGAAACCGAAAATTGTGGAAAACATTCTGCGCAAGCTGGCAAAGCGCGGCATAAAGACGCTGCAAATAGTTGTTTTGCCACGGTTTTGACTTGTCCCCGTTTGCTGTGGAACTGGCTGTGGGTAACGTGGGAGTAGCTGGCTGGACGCCTTGAGTGGCGTGGCCTGCAGGCGGATGGTTGTTTTTTGATCAGGCGTTTTTACCGGATCTCGAGCAGCCGTTGTCAACCTTTTTATTGTCGCAGGCAAAGGGCGAAAACACCCTGGACAAGCCTGTGGATAAGTCTGTGACTAAACTCTGGAAAGACTCGCCAAGGCAGCGTCGTTACTGGCTTGAAGCCATCCCTCGCCTGACCGTCCGATCGCCTTCGTTGGCCGGGGCTGCATGGACGCCATGCCCGGGTCAAGCAAAAAACTTTCTAAAACCGCCTGCAGCCCCTGTGGATAGTGGCTTGCAGACTTTTGCACTTGCCCCCAAAGACTGTGGAGCGTCCTGTGGATAAGGTGCGTGCATATGGCTGCGGGCCACGAAAACCGGGGCTTTGCTGGCATTGGTCGTTTTTTGTACAGTTGCGTCCCTGTAGCCGCTGCCGAAGGCTGCGATAAGGCCCGGAGGGCCTTTCAACGATCTCGAAGGGCACGCCCTCTTCGAGGTCGATGGCAGCCTTCGGCAGCGGCTACAGGGGAAGCTGATAGCCTGGCTCGCACAACCTTCGGTTGCCGCTGCGATTCAGGCCGGGCATGCTGCGAAACGATTTTTCATTTCCACGGCGGTTCGACGCCCCAGCAAGGAGAACACCATGACTTCCACCCTGTTTATTACCGGCGCGACCTCCGGTTTTGGCGAAGCCTGTGCCCGTCGTTTTGCCGAGGCCGGCTGGTCGCTGGTGCTGACCGGGCGCCGCGAGGAGCGTCTCAATGCCCTGTGCGCCGAGCTGTCGAAGCAGACTGAAGTGCATGGCCTGGTGCTCGATGTGCGGGACCGCAAGGCCATGGAAGAAGCGATCGCCAACCTGCCGCCGTCCTTCGCCAAGCTGCGCGGGCTGATCAACAACGCCGGCCTGGCCCTGGGGGTCGACCCGGCGCCCAAGTGCGACCTGGACGACTGGGACACCATGGTCGACACCAACATCAAGGGCCTGATGTACAGTACTCGCCTGCTGCTGCCCCGCCTGATCGCCCATGGCCGCGGCGCCGGCATCGTCAACCTCGGTTCCATCGCCGGTAACTACCCGTATCCGGGCAGCCACGTGTATGGCGCGAGCAAGGCGTTCGTCAAACAGTTCTCCCTGAACCTGCGTTGCGACCTGCAAGGCACCGGTGTGCGGGTGACCAACATCGAGCCGGGCCTGTGCGAAAGCGAGTTCTCGCTGGTGCGCTTCAAAGGCGACCAGGAGCGTTACAACGCCACCTACGCCGGTGCCGAGCCGATCCAGCCGCAGGACATCGCCGACACCATCTTCTGGGTGCTCAACACGCCGGCCCACGTCAATATCAACAGCCTGGAGCTGATGCCGGTGAGCCAGACCTGGGCCGGTTTCGCCATCGAGCGCAACGCCAAGGGCTGAATGCTCCGCCTGTAGCGGCTGCCGTAGGCTGCGATCGACCGGGAACCGGTCGCAGGATCTCAAGATCGCTGAAGGTCCTGCGACCAACGTGGCCCGGACCATCGCAGCCTGCGGCAGCGGCTACACACCTCGCTGCCGATGCGTTTGGCAACACAGCCGTTCAGGCCCGATCAGCCCGCACAAGGTAGACTCCCGCTCCGCAACCCACTGCGGCCTTGCATCAAGGCCGCGAATTCAAAGGTTCTCGAGGAGGAAATGTGAGTAACCGAGGTGAGCAGGTACTGCTCAAACAATCGACCATCCTGATGTTCGCCGTGGCGATCGCCGCGATCGTCACGGGTTTTTTTTCCGGTTCCCAATCGATTCTGTTCGATGGTTTTTTTTCGCTGATCGCGACCGTCATCAAGGTCCTGATGCTGATCACCGCCAAGCTGATCGCCAAGGAAAGTAACCAGCGCTTTCAGTTCGGTTTCTGGCACCTGGAACCGATGGTGCTGCTGATCGAAGGCAGCTTTTTGCTGCTGATTGCGATCTACGCCTTTCTCAGCGGTATGTTCGGCATCATCAACGGTGGCCGCGAGATCGAACTGGGCCTGGTGATCCCTTTTGCGATGGTGCTTAGCGTCGTCTGCTTCGCCTATTTCTTCTACGTCCGTTATCGCAATCGCACGTTGAAATCCTCGTTGATCCAGTTCGACAACGTCAGCTGGCTGGTGGACGCGATGCTCTCGGTCGGCTTGCTGGTGAGCTTTCTCATCGCGTTGCTGCTCAAGACCCAGGGTTATGGCCAGTGGGCCGCTTACGTCGACCCGTCAATCCTGATCCTGCTGGCCCTGAGCATGCTTGCGCCGGCCCTCAATATTCTCAAGCCAGCGTTACGCGATGTTCTGGGAATTGTCCCGGACCAACTGGATGACAAGGTTCGCCAAGTGATGGACAAGGCGAAAGTCGAGCACGGCTTTGCCGACTACATCTCGTATGTGCAGAAGCACGGACGGGCGCGGTTCATCGAGATTCACATCGTGCTGCCGGCGGACTATCCGTTGCAGAGCGTGGCGACGCTGGACACGCTGCGCGAGGAGATATCCACACAGCTCGGCAAGGCGGATGCGGCGCGCTGGCTGACCATCAGCTTTACCGGCGATCGCAAGTGGATTGCCTGAGGCCTTCCTGAGCGCAGGCGCTCAATCGCGAACAAGCTTCGCTCCTACAGCGGCATGCCCGTTTTTCTGTAGTAGCGAAGCTTGCGATAGCGGTTGAAGGTCAGCCGAAGTATTCGGCCAGACCGAGATAACAGGTCGCCAGGTGATATGGCGTGGTCGACGGCATGTCCCGGCGGCTGAGTACGCCATGGGCGTCCAGGCATTCGTTCCAGCCCTTGGCATGCAGGAAGTGTTTTTGCAGCGCCCGCAATTGGTGCTGCAGGCGTTCGGCGCTGCCCTGGCGCAAGGTCAGGGCGCGCAGGTATTCGGCCTGGGCCCAGATGCGCTGGGTCGGGTCGAGCACGCCGCCCTCGATGCTCAACATCCCGCTCACCGCGCCGCTGGAGTTATCCACACCGACTTGCTCGGCATAGGCAAAGGCCCGTTCCAGCGAGGCGTGCAGCGGACAGCCACGCAGCAGAGGCGAGGATTGCAATAGGAAGAACCATTCGAACTGGTGCCCCGGCTCGAACCAGTTATCCACAGCCCCCAGCGGTTTCTCCATCATCAGCCCATGCTGTGGCTCGATGAAGTGCTGCTGCATGCCCTCGCACAAGGCCAGCAATGCGCCTTGCACGGCGGCGTCGTCACGCACGGCCAGGGTGGCGAGGAAGGCTTCGGCCAGGTGCATCAGCGGGTTCTGCAAGGGACCGGAGGCCAGGGACGACCAGTCTTCGGCGAGGACCGCCTCGTACAGGCCATCGCCGCTGGCAAAACGCTCGGCCACCACTTTCAGCGCGGCGTCGAGCACCGACTCCACCAGCGGCTCGCGGACCTTGGCCCAGTAATGGGCGCAGGCAAAGATGATGAAGGCGTGGGTGTAGAGGTCCTTGCGCCTGTCCAGCGGTGTGCCCTGGGCATCGATGCTGTAGAACCAGCCGCCGTGCTCGGCGTCGTGGAAGTGCCGTTGCAGGGAACGGAACAGCGCCGCGGCGCGCTCTTGGGCAAGCGGCGTACGGCCATCGCCGATCAGGCTGGAAAACAGGTACAGCTGCCGGGCGCAGGCCATGGCCCGATAACGTTGCGGCGGCAGCGGGGCATGCTCGGCGTCCAGCGCCTCGAAGGGCAACGCCAGCTCCGGATTCCAGCCCGGCCCCTGCCAGAGCGGCACGATCACAGTGTGGAAATGCTGCTGCACGGCCTTGAACAGGGCGGTCGATTCAGACAGGGAAGTGGGGCTGGAAACATCGGGCATTGGCTGGCGTCGTCACGGCAGGGTGGAATGCGCGACATGGTAGCAGAGAAGGCCCCGGGGATCGTGGGAGGCTGGGAGCGAAGCTTGCTTGCGATTCAGGCGACGCGATGGGTCACCAGGAACGCATCGCGAGCAAGCTTCGCTCCTACAGAAGCGGTTTCAGCCAGCCAGTAACCAGGCACCGGTGGCGGCGGATGCCGCGCCCGCCAGGCGTACCAGCGGCGCAGCGGCCTGTGGCAGGACCCGTACTACGGCATAACCGGCTGCGTGCAGTGCCGCGGTGGCAGCGACGAAGCCCGCGGCATAGGTCCAGGGGCTGGACATGTCCGGCAGTTCCAGGCCGTGGGCCACACCGTGGAACAGGGCGAACAGCGCAGTGGCGGCCACCGCCAGGCTCAGCGGCGGGCGCACCGCCAAAGCCACGGCCAGGCCGAGAGCCAGGACCGACGCGGCGATCCCGCTTTCCAGGGCCGGCAGGTTCAGCCCTTCAAAACCCAGCACGCCGCCGATCAGCATGGTGCCGGCGAAGGTGCAGGGCAGTGCCCAGCGTGCCGCGCCTTGCTGCTGCGCGGCCCACAGGCCGACCGCAACCATCGCCAGCAAGTGGTCGAGGCCGCCGATCGGGTGGCTGATGCCGGCGATCAGGCCGTTGTCGCCGTGGCCGGGGTGAGCGAAGGCCAGGGCGGGAGTCAGCAGCAGGGCGAGGGTGCCGAGAATACGTTTGAGGGTCATGGACAGGCTTCCTTGTTGAGCTTTTGAAAATAACGATCAGGCCGCGGTCAGCAGTCCCTGGCGTTCGATAAAGGCGATGATTTCCTCCAGGCCCTGGCCGGTCTTCTGATTGCTGAAGACGAACGGCTTGCCGCCGCGCATGCGCCGGGTATCGCCGTCCATCATCTCCAGCGAAGCGCCGACCAGGGGCGCCAGGTCGATCTTGTTGATCACCAGCAGGTCGGACTTGCAGATGCCCGGGCCACCCTTGCGCGGCAGCTTGTCGCCCGCCGACACGTCAATCACATAGATGGTCAGGTCGGACAGCTCGGGGCTGAAGGTCGCCGACAGGTTGTCGCCGCCGGACTCCACCAGAATCAGGTCGAGGCCGGGAAAACGCCGGTTCAACTGGTCCACCGCTTCGAGGTTGATCGAGGCGTCTTCGCGAATCGCCGTGTGCGGGCAGCCACCGGTTTCCACGCCGATGATGCGCTCGGGCGCCAGGGCCTCGTTGCGCACCAGGAAGTCGGCGTCTTCGCGGGTGTAGATATCGTTGGTCACCACCGCCAGGTTGTAGCGCTCGCGCAGGGCCAGGCACAGGGCCAGGGTCAGGGCGGTCTTGCCGGAGCCCACCGGGCCGCCGATGCCGACACGCAGAGGTTGTGTGTTCATGCGACTCTCCAAAATAAAAGACACCCAAGTAAAAGGCGCCGAAGTAAAAGGACTTATGAACGGAACAGGCGGCTGTACTGGCGCTCATGGGCCATGCACGCCAGGGACAGGCCGAAGGCGGCGCTGCCGTAATGTTCGGGGTCGAGGTTCGAGGCATTGCGCTGGGCCTGTTGCAGCAGCGGCAGCAGTTCGCTGGTCAGGCGCTGGGCGGCTTGCTGGCCCAGGGGCAGGGTTTTCATCAGCACCGCCAGCTGGTTTTCCAGCCAACTCCACAGCCAGGCGGCCAGGGCGTCCTGCGGGCTGATCCGCCAGGCGCGCGCGGCCAGGGCCCAGCCCAGGGCCAGGTGCGGCTCGGCGATCTGCTCGAGAAAGGCGCGGGCCGGCGCATCCAGCTCCGGCAGGCCGTTCAGCAACTGTTGCAGGGAGTAGCCCATCTGCCGGCTTTCCTGGTGCAGCTCGCGGGTTTCGCGGCTGGCGCGATGTTCCTGGCACAGCTGCAACAGCTGCGCCCAGTCCTCGTCCGCGGCCGCCTGACAATGGGCCAGCAACAGCGGCGCTTCGAAGCGCGCCAGGTTGAGCAGCAACTGGTCGCCGATCCAGCGCCGGGCGCTGTGCGGGTCGTTGACCGTGGCCTGTTCCACGGCCATCTCCAGGCCCTGGGAATAGCTGTAGCCGCCGATCGGCAGCTGTGGACTGGCCAGGCGCAGCAGGGCCCAGGCGGGATTCATGGACGGACGCCGAACTGGTGCAGCCGCGGCGCGTAGTTGAAGTCCTCGTCGCCGTGGCGGGAATGATGGTGGCCACCGCCGTAGGCGCCGTGTTCCGGCTGGAACGGCGCTTCGATGGTTGCGGTACTGGCGCCGAGCTGTTCGAGCATGGCCTTGAGCACATAGTCGTCCAGCAGGCGCAGCCAGCCATCGCCGACTTGCAGGGCAACGTGGCGGTTGCCCAGGTGGTAGGCGGCGCGGGTCAGTTCGAAGGCATTGCGACAGGTGACATGCAGCAGGGTTTCCGCACGCGCGCAGATCCGCACGATCCGGCCATCCTCGGCCTGCAGGCATTCGCCGTCGTGCAGCGGCGGCTGGCCACGCTCCAGAAACAACCCGACGTCTTCGCCGTCGGCACTAAAACAGCGCAAACGGCTTTTGCTGCGGGCTTCGAAGGTCAGGTGCAACTCGGCGGACCAGTCGGGTTGCGGCGCGATTCTGCGATGAATCACCAGCATTTGAAGGCTTCCAGCTATGAGCGATGCAGGGTGTAGAGCAAGTGCCTTGCCAATCGCCCGGTCTGATCGGAAACAGGGGGGAAGCGCCTGAAAATGGGGCAGGCTTCTGTTTTATTTTGTTACAAATTCAGGGTTCGAGCTGATTTATAGCACTGACTTGGTGCGTTGTGCTGTTTTTTGATGCGCGACAGAGCGCCGCTCTGGCGCAAGCCAAAGCGGGCAGATAGGCGTGGAGGAGGTGGAGGCGGTTCAGCGAAGCGGCGGGGTTATTCGGTGCTGCCCAGCCCTTGCCAATGCTTGAGGCCGATAAAGATGAAACGCAGCTGCTGGGTGATCTTCGCCTGGGGCGTGAGGTGCTCGGGCAGGGCTTCGGCCGGTGGGTCGATGATGTCCGGCAAGGTGGCGAACACACTTTTGACGATCAGGTCGGCCATCACCGTCAGGTCGGCGATGTTCAGGTGTTGCAGCTTGGGCATCAGGGTCAGGTCGGCTGCCAGGTCGGCGCTGATGTTTTCCCGCAGGCTGGCGATCGCCTGGCGCACCGGCAGCGAACCGCCGTACTGCTCGCGGGCGAGAAACAGGAACTGCGAGCGGTTGGCCGCCACCACGTCGAGGAAGATCCGTACCGAGGCATCGATGATGCCGCCCATGACAAATTCGTTATGGCGCACCAGGCGGATGGTTGCGCGGAAGGTCTGGCCGACTTCGCTGACCAGCTCCAGGCCGAGCTGGTCCATATCGGCGAAATGCCGGTAGAAACCGGTCGGCACGATGCCCGCGGTTTTCGCCACTTCGCGCAGGCTCAGGCTGCCGAATCCGCGGCCGCATTCCATCAGGTGGCGGGCAGCGTCCATCAGAGCGTTGCGAGTCTGTTGTTTCTGTTCGGCGCGGGGCAGCATCGGCTGGCTGGTTTTCTGATCAAGAGAGCGGCGCACTCTAGCAAATCAACTTTGCCGGCGTCGAACCTGGTGGGGGCGGTGGATTGAAGGAGAGGCTTGGATCGGAGTGGTGGAGCGCAGGACTAAAACGGTGCGGCTCAGGAAAAAACAAAGCCCGATCCAGGGACCGGGCTTTTCTGTAGAGGCATCATAGGCTTGACTCACAGCTGGGTTGCGTTAGGCCAAACGGTCGTTGCCGTCTTAAACCAGACCTTTCTCTTCCAGGCGATCACGGCCGCCTTCAGCTACAGCTTGGCCCAGGGGAGTGCGATCGAAGCCGTCTTCAGCCAGGGTCTGGCCTTGTGGGGTGCGGTCGCTGCCATCGGAAGCCAGGGTTTGGCCTTGTGGGGTGCGGTCGCTACCGTCGGAAGCCAGGGTTTGGCCTTGTGGGGTGCGGTCGCTGCCATCGGAAGCCAGGGTCTGGCCTTGTGGGGTGCGGTCGCTACCGTCGGAAGCCAGGGTTTGGCCTTGTGGAGTGCGGTCGCCACCATCGGCTGCCAGGGTCTGGGTGAATACCGAGGTGCTTGCTTTGACTTGTGGGGTAGCCTGTTCAGCGGCTGGCAGGGCGAAAGCGTTGGCTGCCAGAATCGAGAGGGTCAGGCTAAGCAGTAATTGGCGTTTCATGATGGGTTGCTCCTTGGGAGGGCGATAAAGTGGGTACGGAGCCAATGTTACGCGCGCAAATTCGATATAAAAGTTCATAAAGACAATGGTAATAATCAACAGAATTGATTGTTCGGCCCGAAGGCTCTAGATCGGGCGTTTCCGAAGAAGGGTTTTGCACCGGAGTGGGTATTTTCGACCCATTTGCGCTTCGCAAAAGTGCGGTGGCGGTAACGCCAACCTGGCGCTTCGGTCAGAAAAATCCGTGCTTTTGTGTCTGAATCGCAGCTTTTGGGTTAAACCTGCGGGCCGTTTGTCAGTCGTAGTTTTCGTGACCGGTGGATTTCAACCCCGGCAGTTCATAAGGGCGTCGCCATCCAGGCGCCCGTCAGCAGTCAGGAGCCCTGTGCATGACGCGCACCCGTAAAATTCTCGCCTGGACAGTCGGTAGCCTTTTCCTGCTGCTGGCCGTGCTGGTACTGATCGCGTTCTTCGATTGGAACCGGATCAAGCCGCCCCTCAATGCCAAAGTCTCCGAAGAACTGCATCGCCCCTTCGCCATCAACGGCAACCTGGCGGTGATCTGGCAGCGCGAGCTCGACGAAGGCGGCTGGCGGGCCTGGGTGCCGTGGCCGCACGTGGTGGCCGAAGACCTGACCCTGGGCAACCCCGAGTGGTCCAAGGCGCCGCAGATGGTCAGCCTCAAGCGCGTCGAATTGCGCATTTCGCCCCTGGCATTGCTGGCGCAGCGCGTGCGCATTCCGCGCATCGACCTCACCGAGCCGAACGCCGCCCTCGAGCGCCTGGCCGACGGCCGCGCCAACTGGACTTTCCAGTTCGACCCGAAAGACCCGAACGCCGAACCCTCCAACTGGGTGGTGGACATCGGCGCCATCGGCTTCGACAAAGGGCATGTCATCCTCAATGACCAAAGCCTGAAAACCCGCCTCGACCTGCTGATCGACCCATTGGGCAAGCCGATTCCGTTCAGCGACATCGTCGGCGACAAGGCGGCGAAGAAAGCCGAGGAGAAGGGTGCAGCTCCCCAGTCCTACGCCTTTGCCTTCAAGGCCAAGGGGCAGTATCACGGCCAGGCCCTGGCCGGCTCCGGCAAGATTGGCGGCCTGTTGGCGCTGCAGGATGCGAGCAAGCCGTTCCCGCTGCAGGTTCAGGCAACGATCGGCGATACCCGCGTCGAACTGGCCGGCACCCTGACCGATCCGCTCAACCTCGGCGCACTGGATCTGCGCATGAAGCTCGCCGGCACCAGCCTGGGCAACCTGTACCCGCTGACCGGCGTGACCCTGCCGGACTCGCCGGCCTATGCCACCGATGGCCACCTGAGCGCGCAGTTGCGCGAACCGGCCGGGGCGAAGTTCCAGTACCAGGACTTCAACGGCAAGATCGGCGACAGCGACATTCACGGCAACCTGACCTACGTCGCCAGCCAGCCGCGGCCCAAGCTGACCGGTGCGCTGGTGTCCAATCAGTTGCTGTTCAGCGACCTGGCGCCGCTGATCGGTGCCGACTCCAATGCCGAGCAGAAGGCCCGTGGCGGCGACAGCAAGCAACCGGCGGACAAGGTGCTGCCGGTGGAGGAATTCCGTACAGAGCGCTGGCGCGACATGGACGCCGATGTCGAATTCACCGGCAAGCGCATCGTTCGAAGCGCCGATTTACCCTTCACCGACCTCTATACCCACCTGGTGCTCGACGACGGCCACTTGAGCCTGGAGCCCCTGCGTTTCGGCGTGGCCGGCGGCAAGCTAGATGCGCAGATTCGCCTCAATGGCCAGGCTACGCCGCTGGAAGGCCGGGCCAAATTGACCGCGCGCAACTTCAAGCTCAAGCAGCTGTTCCCGACCTTCGAGCTGATGAAAACCAGCTTCGGCGAACTCAACGGCGATGCCGATCTCGCCGGGCGCGGCAACTCGGTGGCGGCCCTGCTCGGCAGCGCCAACGGCGAGCTGAAGATGCTGATCAACGACGGCGCCATCAGCCGCAGCCTGATGGAGATTGCCGGGCTCAACGTCGGCAACTATGTGATCGGCAAGATGTTTGGCGACAAGGAAGTGAAGATCAATTGCGCCGCCGCCGACTTCGGCATCAAGACCGGCCTGGCCACCACTCGCCTGTTCGTGTTCGATACCGAGAACGCGATCGTCTACATCGATGGCACCGCGAACATGGCCAGCGAGCAACTGGACCTGACCATCACTCCGGAGTCCAAGGGCCTGCGCCTGTTCTCCTTGCGCTCGCCGCTCTATGTGCAAGGCAAGTTCATCAAGCCGGAGGCCGGGGTCAAGGCCGTGCCGCTGATGTTGCGCGGCGCCGGCATGGTGGCGCTGGGGGTGGTCGCCGGGCCGGCGGCCGGGTTGCTGGCGCTGGTGGCGCCGAGTGGCGGCGAGCCGAACCAGTGCGCGCCGTTGCTCGAGCAGATGCGCTCGGGCAAGGCGCCGGTGGCGGTCAAACCGACCCGCTAAGGCCCGCTTTTCTGTAGGAGCAGCCGGTCGACGCTCGATTGCTCGCGATGAACGATGACGCGGTGTGCCTGCATAAACGCGGCGCGTCTATCGCGGGCGAGCCTCGCTCCTACCTGCTCAAGGGCAATCAGCCGGCGGCGAGCATCGGATGCCCGGCCGCCTGGGCTTCTTCGCGCAGCCACTGGAAAAACGCCCGCACCGGAGGATGCCGTTCGCGCCCGGGCACGCACAAGGCGCTATAGCCTGCGCCGTCGACGTGGATCTGCGGGCGATACGGCACCAGCAGGCCGCTGGTCACGCTCTCCGACACCAGGATATTGCTGGCCAGTACCAGGCCCTGTCCGGCAATGGCCGCTTGCAGGGCGTAGTGCTCCTCGTCGTATTCGCGAAACACCGGGCGATCCTCCATCCAGCTTTCCTGCGCCTTGTCGCACCAGGCCTCCCAGCCATGGGCATAGAGCTTGGAGTTGTGCCAGCGCACGCTGATCAGCGTCGGCGTTTGCTCGCGGGCCAAGGCCACCTGCTCCGGCGAGCCGTAGACCGCGAAGCACTCGTCGAACAGGCACAGCCCATAGAGGTTCGGGTAGTCGTCCAGGCTGTAGCGGATCACCAGGTCGACGCTCGCATCCTGCTGCAGGTCGATGACCTCGCAATTGGTGTCCAGGCGCAGATTGATGTTCGGGTGCCGGGCATAAAAACGCCCCAGGCGCGGCACCAGCCACAGCGCGGCGAAGGCTGGCGTGGTGGAGATCATCAGGTTCGCGCCGCTGCGTTGCGGGCGCAGGCTGTCGACGCTCTGCGCCACTTCCAGCAAGGCGCCGTGCAGGCTGTGGAACAGCCGCTCGCCACATTCGGTCAGGCGCACCTGGCGTGGCAGACGCTGGAACAGCGGCACGCCCAGCCAGCTTTCCAGGGAGCGGATCTGGTGGGAAATCGCCGTGGGCGTGACCGACAGTTCCTCGGCGGCAGCCTTGAAACTCAGGAGTCGGGACGCCGATTCGAAGGCGCGCAACGCGGTCAGCGGCAGGTTGGCAAACATACAGGGTCACCTTATGGATGAAATGGATTCATCCTGATCAACTATTGCTCATTTGTTCCAGAGAGCCGGCGTCAATAGCTTTATTCCCGCCCAGGAAGGCTTTTACGGCCTTCCAGAATGATCCAAGATGAGGAATGACAGATGAGCAGAATTCTAGCAGTACATGGCAGCCCCCGTGGCGAACGCTCCCATTCGCGGCGGCTGACGGAGCGCTTTCTCCAGGCCTGGCTCGAGGCCCATCCCCAGGGCCAACTGACCCGTCGGGAAGTCGGCCGCGCTTCGCTGCCCCATGTCAGCGAGGCCTTCGTCGCCGCGGCGTTTTATCCCGAGCCGCAGGCGCGGCCCTTGTCGATGCAGGCCGACCTGGCCCTGAGCGACGAGTTGGTGACCGAGTTGCTGGAGCATGAGCTGCTGGTGATCTCGGTGCCGATGTACAACTTCAGCGTGCCCAGCGGCCTCAAGGCCTGGGTCGACCAGATCGTGCGCCTGGGCCTGACCTTCAATACCGTGCAGGACAACGGCATCGCCCAGTACGAGCCGCTGGTGCGGGGCAAGAAAGCGCTGATTATCACCAGTCGCGGCGGCTTCGGCTTCGGCCCGGGTGGCGAGCTGGAAGCCATGAACCACGCCGATCCGTGGTTGCGCACCGCGCTGGGCTTTATCGGGATCGAGGACGTCACGGTGGTCGCGGCCGAAGGCGAGGAGTCGGCCGAGCGCACGTTCCAGGTGTCCTGCGCCGAAGCCGAGCAACGCTTGCTGGCGCTGGCGCGGACCTTCTGAGGAGGCGACATGGCCTGGCTGTTCTTGCTGATCGCCGCCGCCTTCGAAGTCACCTTCGCCATGGGCATGAAGTACGCCGAGGGTTTCACTCGGCTCTGGCCGTCGCTGCTGACGGTGGTGGCCGCGCTGGGCGGCATCTACTTCCTGACCCTGGCGATGCGTGAACTGCCAGTGAGCATCGCGTACCCGATCTGGACCGCCATCGGCTCCCTGGGCACGGTGTTCCTCGGTTTTGCCTTGCTGGGGGAGAGTCTGACGCTGGTCAAACTGCTGTCGGTGGGGCTGATCGTGGCCGGGGTGGTGGGGTTGAAGTAGAAGGGGGATGGATCCCGGGGAATGTCATACAGTGGTCGTGAAGCTGTCATCTTGGCTGTCGATGCTCTTGGCTGCTGCCGACATCCAGCCTCGGGCGCCGCGGTCCCTGATACAAGTCCGATCACAAGGATGTTCCCATGTCCCAAGAGCTTGCCACGCGTTACCCGCTGGTCCTGGTCCCCGGCATGCTGGGGTTTATCCGGCTGGTGCTGTATTCCTACTGGTTCGGCATCGAGTCGGCGTTGCGCCGCGGCGGGGCCACGGTGATTGCGGTGCAGGTTTCGCCGCTGCATAGCACCGAGGTGCGTGGCGAGCAGTTACTGGCGCGGATCGAGGAGATCCGCCGCGAAACCGGCGCCGACAAGGTCAACCTGATCGGCCACAGCCAGGGGGCGCTCACCGCCCGCTATGCCGCAGCCAAACGTCCGGACTGGGTGGCCTCGGTGACCTCGGTGGCCGGGCCCAATCATGGCTCGGAGCTGGCCGACTACATCGAGCGCCACCATTCCATCGATACCCTGCGCGGGCGGTTGCTGAGTTTTATCCTGCGGGTGATTGCCGTGCTGATGTGCTGGCTGGACACCGGCTATCGCGGGCCGAAGCTGCCGGCGGATATCCATGCCTCGCACCGCTCGCTGACCAGCGAGGGCGTGGCGCTGTTCAACCGCCAGTATCCCCAGGGCCTGCCGGAAACCTGGGGCGGGCAGGGGCCGGAAGAGGTCAACGGGGTGCGTTACTACTCCTGGTCCGGCACCTTGCAGCCGGGCAAGACCAATCGTGGGCGCAACCTGTTCGACGGCACCAACCGCAGTTGCCGGCTGTTCGCCAGGACCTTCGTCCGTGAAGCCGGGCAGTGCGATGGCATGGTCGGTCGCTACAGCTCGCACCTGGGCACGGTGATTGGCGACGATTACCCTCTGGACCACTTCGATATCGTCAACCAGTCGCTGGGGCTGGTGGGCCGGGGCGCCGAGCCGATCCGGCTGTTCGTCGAGCATGCGCAGCGATTGAAAGCGGCGGGGGTGTGAGGCTTGCGATAGCGCCGCTCAGGCGACGCTGACCTTGCGCCCCAGCACCGTGGTCCAGCGTTCCGACAGGATCACCCCGCCCAGGGTCAGCATCCCACCCACCAGGTGATACAGCGCCAGCTGTTCATGCAGCACCACGGCGGCAATCAGCGCGGTAATCAGCGGCAGCAGGTTGAAGAACAGCGTGGTGCGGCTCGGCCCCAGGCGTACCACCGCCTGCATCCAGGCCAGCGGCGCGAGCATCGAGGCCAGCAGGCAGGCGTAGAGCACCAGGGGAATGTTGTGCAGGGTCAGGCCGGTTTTCGGCGAGGCCAAGAACAGCGGAAACAGCACCACCACGGCCACCAGCACCTGCAGGTACAGCAGCACCAGCGGCGGCAGGCGCAGCTGCCATTTTTTCAGCAGGGTGCTGTAGATCGCGTAGGCCAGGGTGGCGATCAGCATCATTGCGTCGCCCAGGTTCACCCCGTGTTCCAGTAGCACGGCCAGGCTGCCGGACGACACCACCACCAGCACCCCGGCAAACGACAGCACCGCACCGACCAGGGCCCCGGCCGTCAGGCGCTGGCCGAGGCTGGCGATCGCCATGGCCAGCGACATCAGTGGCATCAGCGACAGGATGATGCCCATGTTGGTGGCCGAGGTCAGGGTGGCGGCGAAGTAGGCCAGGCTCTGGTACACCGCCATGCCCAGCACGCCGAGGATGAAGATCTTGCCCAGGTTCGGGCGGATCACCGCCCAGTGGGCGACCACCGGCTTGAGCATGAACGGCGTGAACAGCAGGCCGGCCAGCAGCCAGCGATAGAAACCGATCTCCGCGGGGAAGATCGCCCCGACCGCCAGCTTGTTGATGACGGTATTGCCGGCCCAGATAAAGACGGCCAGTAACGGATAAGCGTATTGCATGAGGACAACCAGAACATTGATGAAGGGTGATTATCCATCTGTCTGGATCAAAGCCTATACTTCGATCCAGACAACCCGCCCTTGAATCCGGACAGCATGAGCAAAAAACACATCGACCTGCTGCCCTTCAGCGGTCTGCCGGCCCCGGTGTACTTCCACTACGCCGATTTCGACGCCCACAGCCATGCGCTGGAACATCGCCACCCCTGGGGCTGCCTGGAGTATTCGGCCCATGGCGTGATGCACATGGAGATTGCCGGCCAGCGCTTCATGTCGCCGCCGCAGTACGCCATCTGGATTCCGCCGGGCACCGAGCACAGTTTCTACAGCCCGCAGCCGATCGTGTACCGCGCCGTGTGCCTGGCCCCGGAGCTGTGCCGGGTGCTGCCGCAGCAGGCCTGCACCCTGGCCATCAGCGACATTCTCAAGGCGATCCTCAAGGACTTCGCCGCGCGCGACGTACAGATCCCCGAGCAGGAAACGGACAGCCGCCTGGCCCAGGTAATGCTCGACCAGTTGCAGCAGGCGCCGGTGCATGACGGTTACCTGCCTTATGCCAGCAGCCCGGCCTTGCTCGGCGTGCTGGAGGCATTGCAGGCCGCCCCGGGGGATAACCGCGCGCTGGCCGATTGGGCGCGGCAGATCCATGTCAGCGAACGCACCCTGGCCCGGCAATTCGTGCGCGAGCTGGGCATGAGTTTCGGCGAGTGGCGCCAGCGCCTGCGCTTCCTGGCGTCCATCGAGGCGCTGGACAGTGCGCGCAGTGTCCAGGAGGTGGCGTTCGACATGGGCTACAGCACCGCCTCGGCATTTATCGCGATGTTCCAGCGCCAGGCCGGCTGCACCCCCGAGCAGTACCGGCGCACCAGCCTACAGAACAGGTGAACCTGTAACAGGGTTTGTCTACACTGCTCTGGAGGCCGTGCCCGTCGGTGCGGTAACAAGGAGAAAACTCCATGAAGATGCTGCGTATCCCTTTGTTGATGGTTGGTCTGCTGCTCTGCTCTCAAGGATTTGCCGCCACCGCGGCCCAACAGGCCCAGCAGGAAAAAATGAAGTCCTGCAATGCCGAAGCCACCACCAAGGCCCTCAAGGGGGACGAGCGCAAGGCGTTCATGAGCACCTGCCTGAAAAAAGCCGCTCCGGCCGCGGCTGCCGCCCCAGCCACGCAGCAGGAAAAGATGAAGACCTGCAACGCCGACGCCACCACCAAGGCCCTCAAGGGTGATGAGCGCAAGGCCTTCATGAGCACGTGCCTGAAGAAGTAATCACCTTCTCCCACTCAGGCGCGAGCTTGTTCACGATCCGGTTGCGGCAGTTTGCCTGACACACTCTGTATCGTTGATCGCCAGCAAACCCGCGCCTGTCGGCCTCGCATCGTCAGTGCAACGCTGGCAGACTGCCAATCCTTTCACGCTGTTTGTTTGAGGCTGTATGCCAACGTTTTCTCAGCGTCATCTTTTATTGTTCAGTTGGGTGATCATCTTCGGCGGCCTGCTGCTGATAATCCCGTTGCGGCTGTTACCGAGCCTGCTGGCGGGCCTGCTGGTGTTCGAACTGGTCAACATGCTGACCCCGCAACTGCAACGGCTGATCGAAGGTCGGCGGGCGCGCTGGTTGGCGGTGGCCCTGCTCGGCACCCTGGTGGTCAGCGTGCTGACCCTGCTGTTCGCCGGCGCCATCAGCTTCCTGCTGCACGAAGCGGAGAACCCGGGGGCTTCCCTGGACAAATTCATGACGGTGGTGGACAAGGCGCGCGGCCAACTGCCGCCGTTCCTCGACTCCTATCTGCCGGCCAGCGCGGCGGAGTTCCAGGTGGCCATCGGCGCCTGGGCCAGCAAGCACCTGAGCGAGTTGCAACTGGTGGGCAAGGACGCGGCGCACATGTTCGTGACCTTGCTGATCGGCATGGTGCTGGGGGCGATCATCGCCTTGCAGCGCGTGCCCGACCTGACCAAGCGCAAGCCGCTGGCGGCCGCGCTGTTCGATCGCCTGCACCTGCTGGTCCAGGCCTTTCGCAACATCGTGTTCGCGCAGATCAAGATTTCCCTGCTCAACACCTTCTTCACCGGGATCTTCCTCGCGCTGATCCTGCCGATGTTCGGCGTCAAGCTGCCGCTGACCAAGACCCTGATCGTGCTGACCTTCCTGCTGGGGCTGTTGCCGGTGATCGGCAACCTGATCTCCAACACCCTGATCACCATCGTCGGCATGTCGCTGTCGATCTGGGTGGCCGCGGCGGCGCTGGGCTACCTGATCTTTATCCACAAGCTGGAATACTTCCTCAACGCGCGGATCGTCGGCGGGCAGATCAGTGCCAAGTCCTGGGAATTGCTGTTGGCGATGCTGGTGTTCGAGGCGGCGTTCGGCCTGCCGGGGGTGGTGGCCGGGCCGATTTATTACGCCTACCTGAAGAGCGAATTGAAGCAGGCGGGGTTGGTTTAAAAAAGCAGCTGTAAGCTTCAAGCGGCAAGCTACAAGTTTGAGGCAGATAAGGCTTCTGCTTCTGCTTCTGCTTTTACTTGCAGCTTGTAGCTTGCAACTTGCCGCTGCTTTTATCCGTAGCGTTTCTTCGCTTCGATCGCCAGGCCGCTGCCGATGCTGCCGAAGATGTTGCCTTCGACGTGGCGGGCGTTGGGCAGCATGTCCGCGACGCTCTGGCGCAGGGCCGGGATGCCGCTGGAACCGCCGGTGAAGAACACCGTATCGACCTGGCCGACGCCGACATTGGCATCGCCCAGCAGTTGCGTGACGCTGCCGCGGATGCGTTCCAGCAGGCTGTCGATGGACGACTCGAACAGCGCCCGGCTCAGGTCCACACTCAGGCCGGCCTCGATACGGTCCAGGGGCACCACGCGGTTGTCGGCGTGGGTCAGCTGGATCTTGGTCTCTTCCACTTCCATTGCCAGCCAGTGCCCGGCGCGCTGCTCGATCAGCTTGAACAGGCGGTCGATGCCGCCGGTGTCTTCGATGTCGTAGCGCATGCTGCCCAGGGCCAGCTGGGACTTCTGCGAATACACCGAGTTGATGGTGTGCCAGGTCGCCAGGTTCATGTGGGTGCTGGTGGGCATGTAGGCGCCGCTCTTCATCCGGCTGCCGTAGCCGAACAGCGGCATCAGGCCCTGCAGGCTCAACTGCTTGTCGAAGTCGGTCCCGCCGATGTGCACGCCGCCGGTGGCGAGGATGTCCTCGTGGCGGTTGTCCAGGCCACGGCGCTCGGGCGACAGGCGCACCAGGGAGAAGTCGGAAGTACCACCGCCGATGTCGACGATCAGCACCAGCTCTTCGCGTTCGATGGTCGACTCGTAGTCGAAGGCCGCGGCGATCGGCTCGTACTGGAAGGAGACTTCCTTGAAGCCCAGCTTGCGCGCCACTTCCACCAGGGTGTCCTGGGCCTCCTGGTCGGCGGCGGCGTCGTCATCGACGAAAAACACCGGGCGGCCCAGCACCACTTCCTCGAACTCCCGGCCGGCGGCGGCTTCGGCGCGGCTCTTGAGCTGGCCGATGAACAGGCCCAGCAGGTCCTTGAACGGCATCGCCGTGCCCAGCACGCTGGTGTCGTGCTTGATCAGCTTGGAGCCCAGCAGGCTCTTCAGCGAGCGCATCAGCCGGCCTTCGTAGCCCTCCAGGTACTCATGCAGCGCCAGGCGGCCATACACCGGACGGCGTTCTTCGATGTTGAAGAAGACCACCGACGGCAGGGTGATCTTGTCGTCTTCCAGCGCAATCAGCGTTTCCATGCCGGGGCGCAGCCAGCCGACCGTGGAGTTGGACGTGCCGAAGTCGATACCGCAGGCACGGGCCGCAGATGCGTTTTTCATGTCTTTCGAGTTCCGGTTGGAAAAAACGGCCGCGCAGTGTATGCCAGTCGTTCGCAGAATCGAAGGCCGACTATCCGCTAAATCGAAACCCGCAAGCCTTGAAAGACTATTCTTCACCCCAAACTTGCAGGCATGGGCCGGGCAGCCATCGGGCGGTCGCAAGAACCGCCGCCAGCTGCCGATAAACTTCTGCTGCGCCGCGTGAGTCACAGTATTGAGATCGATCAGCCTTGGCGCTGTTCAAGAGTGCATGCTGTACGTCCCGCCGCGCCACATTGATAACGGATGGTGATCCTTAGATGGACTTCAAAGACTATTACAAGATTCTCGGGGTGGAGCCGACGGCGGACGACAAGGCGATCAAGGCCGCCTATCGCAAGCTGGCGCGCAAATACCACCCCGATGTCAGCAAGGAAAAAGACGCCGAAGCCAAGTTCAAGGACGCGTCGGAAGCCTATGAAGCGCTGAAAAGCGCGGACAAACGGGCCGAATACGACGACCTGCGGCGTTATGGCCAGCACGGCCAGCCGTTCCAGGGCCCACCGGGCTGGAAAGGCCGCGCGGATGCGGGCGGTTTCGGCGATGGCGGGGATTTTTCGGACTTCTTCAGTTCGATCTTCGGCAACCGCGGGCCGGGTTTCGGCGGTGGACAATCGCGCAGCGCCGGGCGCAGGGGGCAAGACGTGGAAATGGAATTACCGATCTTCCTGGAAGAAACCCTGTCGGCCGAGTCGAAGAAGGTCAGCTTCAAGGTGCCGCAGTACAACGCCGCCGGCCAGCACGTCAGCAACACCAGCAAGAGCCTGAACGTGAAGATCCCGGCTGGTGTCGCCGACGGCGAGCGCATCCGCCTCAAGGGCCAGGGCGCGCCGGGTGTCGGCGGCGGGGCCAATGGCGACCTGTACCTGACCATTCGTTTCGCGCCCCATCCGAAGTTCGATATCGAGGGCGAGAACCTGATCATCACCCTGCCGCTGGCCCCCTGGGAGCTTGCGCTGGGGACCGAGGTCGCGGTGCCGACCCTGACCGGCAAGATCAACCTCAAGGTGCCGGCCGGCAGCCAGAACGGCCAGCGCATGCGCGCCAAGGGCCATGGCCTGCTGAACAAGGCCGGGCATCGCGGTTATCTGTTCGTGCAGCTCAAGGCCGTGATGCCCAAGGCTTCCGGCGACGACGTCAAGGCGTTGTGGCAGGAGCTGGCGAAGAAGGCCGCCTTCAACCCGCGGGAGCATTTCTGATCCGCAACCCATTCTGATCTGGAACATAGGAGTCGCTGACCATGAGCACCCTGATCGTTCAGCTGGATATGGAAGAGTTCTGCGAGGTGGCCGATCTGCCGGCCGCCTATGTGATGGAAATCGTCGAGCACGGGATCCTCGATCCCCATGGCTCGGCGCCCCGCGACTGGCGTTTCACCGACTATGAACTGGCAGTCGCCAAGCGCGCCGCCAAGTTGCGGCGCGACCTGGAACTGGAGTGGGAAGGCGTCGCCCTGGCGCTGGAACTGCTCGACGAAGTCCGCGAGTTGCGCACGGAAAACCAGATGCTCAAGCAGCGCCTGGGGCGCCTGCTCGCCGACTGAGACTGCGCGTTATCGTTCATCGCACTCCTACGGAGGCATGGGTGGTGATGTTGTAGCCGCTGCCGAGCCCGCGAGGCTGCGATCGGCCGTGAAGCGGTCGCAAAACCGGGCAACCCGTTCTTCCAGACACACCCCATGCCCAGGCTTTGCGAGGACTTCGTCCTCGATCGCAGCCTCGCGGGCTCGGCAGCGGCTACGGTGCGTTCGTCTCTATAAGCGGTTGGAAGGCTCGGGCATCGTCCATCGCGAGCAATGGCGCGTCGACCGGCCGCTCCTACAGAAGCATGGGCAGCGGCTACAGGGTTCTGTGTTGGCGGCTACAACGATTCGCTGTGGGACACCCGCGGCAGGGTCACGGTGAAGGTGGTGCCATCGCTCTCGTTGGAGCTGACGTCGATGCTGCCCTGGTGGGCGGTGACCACTTCCTTGACGATGAACAGGCCCAGGCCGAGGCTGGTGGAAGGGCTGCCGAGTGCTTCGTTGGCGTTGCGCACCAGGGGGTCGAAGAGGGTGCTCAGGGCTTCCTTGGGAATCGGCGGGCCGTAGTTGTGGATGGTCAGTAGCACCTGCTCGGCGCCGCCAGTGAAGGTGACGGTCACGGTGCGGTTGCCGTTGCCATGCTGCAGGGCGTTGCCGATCAGGTTCTGCAGCATCTGTTCGATACGCCCGCGATCCCAGATGCCATGGCTGTCGCCATGGAAGTTCAGTGCTGGCGCGCAGTCCGGCTGGCCGGCGCAGGCCTCGTCCATGGCCGCCTTGATGGCACTGGCCATGTCCATGGGCGCGGGTTCGATGGGCAGGCTGCTGCCCAGGCGGCTGCGCACGAATTCCAGCAGATCGCTGACCATCGACGCCATGTGCCTGGTGCCACTCTTGATCCGCGACACATAGGCCAGCGCATCGGCATCCAGCGCGACTTTGCGCGCCAGCATCTCGGTGGACATGCTCACCGCCTGCAAGGGCGCGCGCAGGTCGTGGCCGAGAATCGCCAGGAAGATATCCCGCGAGCGGTTGACCTGTTCGGCATAGGCCGCGGTGGATTCGGCCAACGCCTCGTCGATGGCTTCGTTGAAACGGATCATGTCCTGGAAGTACTCAAGCTGCGGCGACTCCAGGCTGGCGACCCAGAGGCGGATCACGCAGGCGCGCAGGTGGCGGAATTCCGAGGTCATCTGCACCAGGTCGAAGCCGACGTTGTGGCGCAACTCGCCATGGCTGGCGGCGGCCTCGTCGAGGCTTGGGGTCTTTTCCGGGCCTTCGCCCCTGGCCTTGGCCGCCTGTTCGCTGGCGGTCTGGGCGGTGCGCATGTCGCGAGCGGCGGCCAGCAGGATGGACTTGGCGTGATCGCGCAATTGCAGGCGGGTCAGGGAGTCGGTATCGGGGGCGATGGATCGGGCGAATTGCTCCCACTCATCAACGATTCGATCAACGTGTTGCACGATGAAGTCGGGTAGACGCATGGCCGGGAACCTTGTCAGGCAGCAAGAGTGAGGACGGCCTGTCGAATTCTAGCCGCGATTGAGCCGTTCAACACGGCAAGACGTCCGGCTTTGCTGACCGTTGGGCGCCCCGCATGGGCGCCCGTTGGATCCAGGTTTCTAGAACAGAAAGTAGCGCTGCGCCATCGGCAGCACGTCCGCCGGCTCGCACCACAGCAGCACGCCGTCGGCCTTGACCTGATAGGTCTGCGGGTCGACCTCGATAGCCGGCAGGTAGTCGTTGTGGATCAGGTCGGTCTTTTGCACGTCGCGGCAACCCTTGACCACTGCGATCTGCTTTTTCAGTCCCAGTTGCTGCGGCACCCCGGCCTCCAGCGCGGCCTGGCTGATAAAGGTCAGGCTGGTGGCGTGCCGGCTGCCGCCGTAACTGGCGAACATCGGCCGGTAATGCACCGGCTGCGGGGTCGGGATCGAGGCGTTGGCGTCGCCCATCAGGCTGGCGGCGATGGCCCCGCCCTTGAGAATCAGCGTCGGCTTGACCCCGAAGAACGCCGGGCGCCAGAGCACCAGGTCGGCCCATTTGCCGATTTCGATGGACCCCACTTCATGACTGATGCCGTGAGTGATCGCCGGGTTGATGGTGTATTTGGCGATGTAGCGCTTGACCCGGAAGTTGCTGTTGCCGGCGCCGTCGCCCGGCAGCGGGCCGCGCTGGCGGTGCATCTTGTCGGCGGTCTGCCAGGTGCGGGTGATGACCTCGCCGACCCGGCCCATGGCCTGGCTGTCGGAGCTGATCATCGAGAAGGCGCCCAGGTCGTGGAGGATGTCTTCGGCGGCGATGGTTTCGCGGCGGATGCGGCTTTCGGCGAAGGCCACGTCCTCGGCGATGCTCGGGTCGAGGTGGTGGCAGACCATCAACATGTCCAGGTGTTCGTCGATGGTGTTGCGGGTGAATGGCCGGGTCGGGTTGGTCGAGCTCGGCAGCACATTGGGGAAGCCGCAGGCCTTGATGATGTCCGGGGCGTGGCCGCCGCCGGCGCCTTCGGTGTGATAGGTGTGGATGGTGCGGCCCTTGAACGCGCCGAGGGTGGTTTCGACGAAGCCCGACTCGTTGAGGGTGTCGGTGTGGATCGCCACCTGCACGTCGTACTGGTCGGCGACGCTCAGGCAGTTGTCGATGCTGGCCGGGGTGGTGCCCCAGTCTTCGTGGAGCTTGAGGCCGATGGCCCCGGCCTTGACCTGCTCGATCAGAGGCTCCGGCAGGCTGGCGTTGCCCTTGCCGGTGAAGCCGATGTTCATCGGGAACGAGTCCGCCGCCTGGAGCATGCGCGCCATGTGCCAGGGCCCCGAGGTGCAGGTGGTGGCGTTGGTGCCGGTGGCCGGCCCGGTGCCGCCGCCGATCATGGTGGTGACGCCGCTCATCAGCGCCTCTTCGATCTGCTGCGGGCAGATGAAGTGGATATGGGTGTCGATGCCGCCGGCGGTGAGGATCATGCCCTCGCCGGCGATCACTTCGGTGCTGGCGCCGACGGCGATGGTCACGTCGGGCTGGATATCCGGGTTGCCGGCCTTGCCGATGGCGGCGATGCGCCCGTCCTTGAGGCCGACGTCGGCCTTGACGATGCCCCAGTGATCGATGATCAGCGCGTTGGTGATCAGGGTGTCGACCACCTCGGCCGCCAGCAGCTGGCCCTGGCCCATGCCGTCACGGATCACCTTGCCGCCGCCGAATTTCACTTCTTCGCCGTAGGTGGTGAAGTCCTTCTCGACTTCGATCCACAACTCGGTATCGGCCAGGCGTACCTTGTCGCCGACGGTGGGGCCGAACATGTCGGCATATGCCTGACGACTGATTTTCATTGCCATGATCCTCGCCTATGAGCTGCAAGCTTCAAGCTGCAAGCCTCAAGTAAAAACAATGTAGGGGGAGCGCCGCGAAGTGCTTTTTCTTGCAGCTTGCAGCTAGAGACTTGCGGCTGAAGTCTACAAGTCGCCCATGATTCGTCCCGCGAACCCGTAAACTCGCCGCAACCCAGCCAGATCGACAAGCTCGACTTCCCGGGTCTGCCCCGGCTCGAAGCGCACGGCGGTGCCGGCCGGGATATTCAGGCGCATGCCTCGGCTGGCGGCGCGGTCGAAGGTCAGGGCGTCGTTGGTTTCGAAAAAGTGATAGTGCGAGCCCACCTGGATCGGCCGGTCGCCGCTGTTGGCGACGCTCAGGCTGAGGGTGCGGCGGCCGGCGTTGAGTTCGATGTCGCCGGGCTGGATCTGGTATTGGCCTGGAATCATACGGGTTGCCCCAGAGTCTTGAAGTAAATGGCGGTCGGGCTGTAGGTGCCGTCCGGGCTTTGGCAGTAGTTCGGCAGTTCGCCGACGCGGGTGTAGCCGAGGGCGCTGTAGAAGGCTTCGGCGTCCGAGCCGGCCTGGGTGTCCAGGTACAGCAAGCCACGCTTGTGCTGGCGCGCCGCGAGCTCCACGGCGTGCATCAACTGCTGGCCCAGGCCACGGCGGCGGGCGTCGTGGCGCACCTGGAGCTTCTGCACTTCGGCGCGATTGAGGCCGTTGGGTTTCTGGCACAGCGCCAGTTGCACGCTGGCCAGGACCCGCTCGTCCTGCACCACCACCCACAGCAACAGGCTGCCGTCGGCCACGCTGGCCTGGACGCTGTTGACGTAGGCGCGGGCCTGTTCCTCGTCGAGGTCGGCCATGAAACCCACCGAGGCGCCGTGGCCCACGGCGTCGAACAACAGATCAATCAACCCCTGGCGATAGTGGGCAAAGCTCTCCGCATGGACTCGACGCAGTTGGGCAGCGTTCATCGGGTATCACTCCTTGTGGATAGTGGGCGGTAGCGCCCCCGGATCGAGGGTCAGCTGCATGAACGTCAGGTCCAGCCAGCGCCCGAACTTGGTGCCCACTTGCGGCATCTGTCCGGTGGTGACGAAGCCCAGGCGTTCGTGCAGGCGGATCGAGGCGGCATTGCCGCTTTCGATGGCCGCGACCATCACGTGCTTGTCGCAGGTCCTGGCGCGTTCGATCAGCGCTTGCATCAGGCGCGGGCCGAGGCCGTTGCCGCGCTGGTCGTTGCGCACATAGACCGAGTGCTCGACGGTATGGCGGAAGCCGTCGAAGGGCCGCCAGTCGCCGAACGAGGCATAGCCGAGCACGCTGTCGTCGGCGTCGACCGCCACCAGCACCGGATAACCCTGGGCCTGGCGGGCGCTGAACCAGGCCTGGCGATTGCCCAGGTCCACGGCCTGCTCGTTCCAGATCGCCGTGGTATTGAGCACGGCGTCGTTATAGATATCGCGGATCGCCGGCAGGTCGGCATGCACGGCATCGCGGATGGAATACGTCATGGCGTGGCCTCAGGCGATCGGTTGATGGACGGTGACCAGCTTGGTGCCGTCGGGGAAGGTCGCTTCCACCTGGATTTCCGGAATCATCTCCGGGATGCCTTCCATCACCTGTTCGCGGGTCAGCAGGGTGGTGCCGTAGTGCATCAGCTCGGCCACGGTCTGGCCGTCGCGGGCGCCTTCGAGCAGCGCCGCGGAAATGTAGGCCATGGCTTCCGGATAATTGAGCTTCACCCCCCGGGCCAGGCGCCGTTCGGCCACCAGGCCGGCGGTGAAGATCAGCAGTTTGTCTTTTTCGCGTGGGGTCAGGTCCATCGTTGGCAATCCGTTGTTGAGCAGTTGAAAGAGGGCATGGCGCGATGCATCCATAGCCGCTGCCGCAGGCTGCGATCGGCTCCGCAGGAGACGCACCCTGGTTGACGCGATCTGCCTGATACACCGCGGCGCCGGGTTTGGCGCCCGCTATGCGGAGCATCGCAGCCTGCGGTAGCGGCTACAGGAAAGTCGTGTCGTTGTGTCATGTGCTCCAGATCCTCGGCGGCAGCGCCTCGCGGCCCAGCAGGGCGGGGCGCAGCAGGCGCCACAGGTCGATCAGCCAGGCCCGGGCCAGCAGCGCTTCGCTGGCCAGGCAGCGGGCCACCAGCAGGCCGGGCAGTTGCGTCAGGTCGCCGCGCACGGCATGAGGCAGCGAACGGCAGCGTTCCAGCAACGGGCTGTCGATCTCGCCGGTGGCCAGCAAGGTGGCGAAGACCGGCTGGCCGTCCAGGCCGATCGGTGAGTCGAGCAAGCCGTCGCCGCCGACAATGCGCTGGCGTTCGTGCCAGAGCAACTGACCGTCGCGGCGGATGTCCAGGTGCGACTGGAAATGCCCGAGGTCGAAACGTTCGTCGCTGGCGGGACGGCCGAGGGCCACCAGGTCCCAGTAGAACAGCCGGGCGTCGCCTTGCAGTTCGATACGGGTGCTCAGTTCGGCCTGGGCGGCACTGAACACGATGGTTTCCTGCGGCAGCCATTCCAGGGTGGCACCGGCGGCGACGCTCAAGTCCAGGGTCTGATAGGCCGGCCCGGAGGCGCGATACCACTTGGCGGCGCCGGGGCTGGTCAGTTGCGCCCAGGCATCGCGCTCGACGCTGGCGCGGATCTGCAGGCGGTCGCCACCGGCAATCCCGCCGGGCGGATGGACGATGATGTGCTGGCAGACTTCGGGGCCTTCGGCGTACAGGTGCTTCTGCACCCGCAGCGGGCCCTTGTGCCGGCGCTGCACCGGGCGCGTGCTGTCGTCAAAGCGGGCGTAGCCGAGTTCCAGCTCGGCGTGCCAGCTGGGGGTGAACAGGGCGGTGTGGGCAGGCAGATTCATGATTCGTGCTTAATGTCGGGACGTTACAGGTTAGATCGTAACCAGTCCGCGTACACCCTCGGCTTCCATATTTTCACCACGGCCCTGCTGGACGATTTCGCCCCGGGACATCACCAGGTACTGATCGGCCAGTTCGGCGGCGAAGTCGTAGAACTGTTCCACCAGCAGGATCGCCATGTCGCCGCGTGCCGCGAGTTTCTTGATCACCGCGCCGATCTCCTTGATCACCGACGGCTGGATGCCCTCGGTGGGCTCGTCGAGGATCAACAGCCGTGGCCGGCTGGCCAGGGCGCGGCCGATAGCCAGCTGTTGTTGCTGGCCGCCGGACAGGTCGCCGCCGCGCCGTTGTTTCATTTGCAGCAGCACCGGGAACAGCTCGTAGATAAAGGCCGGCACTTCCTTGGCCTCGGAGCCGGGGAAACGCGACAGCCCCATCAGCAGGTTTTCTTCCACGGTCAGGCGGCCGAAGATTTCCCGGCCCTGGGGCACGTAGGCGATGCCGGCGTGCACCCGCTGATGGGGCTTGTAGGCGGTGATCGCCCGGCCTTCCCAGTTCACCGCGCCTTCCTTGGCCGGCAGCAGGCCCATCAGGCATTTGAGCAGGGTGGTCTTGCCCACCCCGTTGCGCCCGAGCAGGCAGGTGACCTCGCCGACCTTCGCCTCGAAGCTCAGGCCCCGCAGGATGTGGCTACCGCCGTAGTACTGGTGCAGGTGTTGGACTTGTAGCATTGGAACTCCGTTAGTAGGGCTTCAAGCGGCAAGCTTCAAGCTGCAAGTAAGGGCGGGGGATGTGGCTTTGCTGTTCACTTGCCGCTTGAAGCTTGCGGCTTGAAGCTGGCCGATCATCTGCCCAAATAGACTTCAACGACACGTTCATCGGCCTGCACCTGTTCCAGCGACCCTTCGGCCAGCACGCTGCCCTGGTGCAGCACGGTGACGTGGTCGGCGATCGAGCCGACGAAGCCCATGTCGTGCTCCACCACCATCAGCGAATGCTGGCCCGCCAGGCGCTTGAACAGCTCGGCGGTGAACTCGGTCTCGGCGTCGGTCATGCCCGCCACCGGCTCGTCGAGCAGCAGCAATTGCGGGTCCTGCATCAGCAGCATGCCGATCTCCAGGAACTGCTTCTGGCCGTGGGACAGCAGGCCGGCCTGGCGCTCCACCGAGGCGGTCAGGCGAATGGTTTCCAGCACTTCGTCGATGCGGTCCTTCTGCTCGCCGGAGAGTTTCGCCCGCAGGCTGGCCCAGACCGACTTGTCGGTCTTCTGCGCCAGCTCCAGGTTTTCGAACACGCTCAGGGCCTCGAACACCGTGGGCTTCTGGAACTTGCGGCCGATGCCGGCCTGGGCGATCTGCACCTCGCTCATCTGCGTCAGGTCCAGGGTTTCGCCGAACCAGGCCTTGCCGTGGGTGGGCCGGGTCTTGCCGGTGATCACGTCCATCAGGGTGGTCTTGCCCGCGCCGTTGGGGCCGATGATGCAGCGCAGCTCGCCGACGCCGATGTACAGGTTGAGGTCGTTGAGCGCCTTGAAACCGTCGAAGCTGACGCTGATGTCTTCCAGGGTCAGGATGGTGCCGTGGCGGGTATTCAGGCCCTTGCCGGCGGCCTGGCCGAGGCCGATGGCGTCGCGGCTGGCGCCGGCATCTTTGTTGGGCTCCAGAATGGGTTCGAGCATGAAGTCGGCCGTCGGTGTGATTCTCATGATTCGCCCCTTTTCTTCAGCAAGCCGATCACGCCCTTGGGCAGGTACAGGGTCACGACGATAAACAGCGCGCCGAGGAAGAACAGCCAGTATTCCGGGAAGGCCACGGTGAACCAGCTCTTCATGCCGTTGACCACGCCGGCGCCGAGCAGTGGGCCGATCAGTGTGCCGCGACCGCCCAGGGCGACCCACACGGCGGCCTCGATGGAGTTGGTCGGCGACATTTCGCTGGGGTTGATGATGCCCACCTGCGGCACGTACAAGGCGCCGGCCAGGCCGCAGAGCACCGCGCTCAGCACCCAGACGAACAACTTGAAGCCGCGCGGGTCGTAGCCGCAGAACATCAGGCGGTTCTCGGCATCGCGCAGCGCGGTCAGCACCCGGCCGAACTTGCTCCGGGCCAGGCGCCAGCCGATGTACAGGCTGGCCACCAGCAACAGCACGGTGGCCAGGAACAGCACCGCGCGGGTCCCAGGCTCGGTGATGCCGAAGCCGAGGATGGTGCGGAAGTTGGTGAAGCCGTTGTTGCCGCCAAACCCGGTCTCGTTGCGAAAGAACAGAAGCATGCCGGCGAAGGTCAGGGCCTGGGTCATGATCGAGAAATACACGCCCTTGATCCGCGAGCGGAAGGCGAAGAAGCCGAACACCAGCGCCAGCAAGCCCGGCGCCAGCACCACCAGGCACATCGCCCAGAGGAAGCTGCTGGTGCCGCTCCAGTACCAGGGCAACTCGGTCCACGAAAGGAAGGTCATGAACGCCGGCAGGCTATCCCCCGCGGCCTGGCGCATCAGGTACATGCCCATGGCGTAGCCGCCGAGGGCGAAGAACAGGCCATGGCCCAGGGACAGCAGCCCGGCATACCCCCAGACCAGGTCCAGGGCCAGGGCGACTATGGCGTAGCAGAGGATCTTGCCCACCAGGGTCAGGGTGTAGGCCGAGACGTGCAGCGGGTTGTCCGGCGCCAGCAGCGAGAGCAGCGGCAGGGCCAGCAGCACCGCCAGGATCAGCGCGCCGATGGCGACCGAGACCTTGGGCCCGGCCTTTTGCGTAGCAGTAACCAATAGAGGCTGGTTCATCAGTCGATCACCCGTCCTTTCAATGCAAAGAGGCCTTGCGGACGTTTCTGGATAAACAGAATGATCAGCGCGAGGATCAGGATCTTGCCGAGCACGGCACCGATCTGCGGTTCGAGAATCTTGTTGGCGATCCCTAGGCCGAACGCGGCGAACACGCTACCGGCCAGCTGGCCGACACCGCCGAGCACCACCACCAGGAACGAGTCGATGATGTAGCTCTGGCCCAGGTCCGGGCCGACGTTGCCGATCTGGCTCAGGGCCACGCCACCGAGGCCGGCGATGCCGGAGCCGAGGCCGAAGGCGAGCATGTCCACCCGGCCGGTGGGCACGCCGCAGCAGGCGGCCATATTGCGATTCTGGGTGACCGCGCGCACGTTCAGGCCCAGGCGGGTCTTGTTCAGCAGCAGCCACGTGAGGACGACGACAAACAGCGCGAAGGCGATGATCACGATGCGGTTGTAGGGCAGCACCAGGTTGGGCAGCACCTGGATCCCGCCGGACAGCCAGGCCGGGTTCGACACCTCGACGTTCTGCGCGCCGAACACCAGGCGCACCAGCTGGATCAGCATCAGGCTGATGCCCCAGGTGGCGAGCAGGGTTTCCAGCGGCCGGCCGTAGAGGTGGCGGATCACCGTGCGTTCCAGGGCCATGCCGATGCCGGCGGTGACGAAGAACGCCACCGGCAGGGCGATCAGCGGGTAGAACTCGATGGCCTGCGGGGCGTAGCGCTGGAACAGCAACTGCACCATGTAGGTGGAGTAGGCGCCGAGCATCAGCATCTCGCCGTGGGCCATGTTGATCACCCCGAGCAGGCCGAAGGTGATCGCCAGGCCCAGGGCCGCCAGCAACAGGATCGAACCCAGGGACATGCCGCTGAAGGCCTGGCCGAGCACTTCGCCCACCAGCAGCTTGCGCTTGACCTGGGCCAGGCTGGTTTCGGCGGCAGTGCGCACCCCGGCATCGGCTTCCACCCCGGGTTCGAGCAGGCCTTCGAGGCGGGTGCGGGCCAGCGGGTCGCCGGTTTCACCCAGCAGGCGTACCGCGGCCAGGCGCACGGCCGGGTCGCTGTCCACCAGTTGCAGGTTGGCCAGGGCCAGGCTCAGGGCGTCGTGCACGGCCTGGTCCTGTTCGGCCGCCAGGCTGGCATCGAGGAATTTCAACTGCGCCGGCTTGGCGCTTTTCTGCAACTGCTGCGCGGCGGCCAGACGGATGTTGGCATCGCTGGCGAGCAGTTGATGGCTGGCCATGGCGGTGTCGATCAGGCCCCGCAGGCGATTGTTCAGGCGCAAGGTCTTGGCTTGCCCATCGACGGTCAGCTGGCCTTGCTGCAAGGCGCCGAGCAGTTCGAGGCGCGCCGGGTCGGGCTGCGCGGCCCAGCTTTCCAGGAGCCTGGCCTGTTGCGTGGCGTTGGCCGCGACGAAGTCTTCGGCATCGCCGGCCCTGGCAGCCAAGGGCAGCAACAGCAGGCAGGCGAGAATGAAACGGTAGAGGGCAGTGGGCATATCAATGGCCTTGCGCGGAGCGTGGGTCTGTAGCCGCTGCCGCAGGCTGCGATCGGCCTCGCAGAGGACGTGCTCTCGAGGGCCTCGAAGGTCCTGCGGACCTTATCGCAGCCTGCGGCAGCGGCTACAGGGGTTGTGCCGGACGCGGGAGCGGCGGCCGGCATCCATCCGTTGCTTAGTTGCTCTTCACCGCGTAATCCGGCTTCTTGTCGTTGCCCGGGATGAACGGGCTCCACGGCTGGGCGCGGATCGGGCCTTCGGTCTGCCAGACCACATTGAACTGACCGTCCGGCTGGATCTCGCCGATCATCACCGGCTTGTGCAGGTGGTGGTTGGTCTTGTCCATGGTCAGGGTGTAGCCCGACGGTGCGGCGAAGGTCTGGCCGGCGAGGGCTTCGCGGACCTTGTCGACGTCGGTGGACTTGGCTTTCTCCACCGCCTGGGCCCACATGTGGATGCCAACGTAGGTGGCTTCCATCGGGTCGTTGGTCACGGCTTTATCCGCGCCCGGCAGCTTCTTGGCCTTGGCGTAGGCTTTCCAGTCGGCGACGAACTTCTGGTTCACCGGGTTCTCCACGGACTCGAAATAGTTCCAGGCCGCGAGGTTGCCCACCAGCGGCTTGGTGTCGATGCCGCGCAGTTCTTCCTCGCCCACGGAGAAGGCCACCACCGGTACGTCGGTGGCTTTCAGGCCCTGGTTGGCCAGCTCTTTGTAGAACGGCACGTTGGAGTCGCCGTTGACGGTGGAGATGACCGCGGTCTTGCCGCCGGCGGAGAACTTCTTGATGTTGGCGACAATGGTCTGGTAGTCGCTGTGGCCGAACGGGGTGTAGACCTCTTCGATGTCCTTGTCGGCCACGCCTTTGGAATGCAGGAACGAGCGCAGGATCTTGTTGGTGGTGCGCGGGTAGACATAGTCGGTGCCGAGCAGGAAGAAGCGCTTGGCACTGCCGCCGTCTTCGCTCATCAGGTATTCCACCGCCGGGATCGCCTGCTGGTTAGGTGCCGCGCCGGTGTAGAACACGTTCGGCGACATCTCTTCGCCCTCGTATTGCACCGGATAGAACAGCAGGCCGTTGAGTTCCTCGAACACTGGCAGCACCGACTTGCGCGACACCGAGGTCCAGCAGCCGAACACCACGGCGACCTTGTCCTGGGTCAGCAGCTGCCGGCCTTTCTCGGCGAACAGCGGCCAGTTCGACGCCGGGTCGACCACCACCGCCTCGAGCTTCTTGCCGTTGACGCCGCCCTTGGCGTTGATCTCGTCAATGGTCATCAGCGCCATGTCCTTGAGCGAGGTTTCGGAGATCGCCATGGTCCCCGACAGCGAATGCAGGATGCCGACCTTGATGGTCTCGGCGGCCTGGACGGTCCAGGTCATGCCCATCGCGGCAATGCTTGCCGTGAGTGTGAAAGCCTTGATCAAGCTGCGACGCTTCATTGTGCGATCTCCATGAACTTATGAGTTTTCTTGGTTGGCAGATGCGGACTACTGAAGGGCTGTTTTGCAAGGGGTGTGCCTAGTCGGCACAGGGCATGAAAACGTCGCTTTTACGGAGCAGGGGAGAAAGCTGGCGCACCAATGCGGGGCCATCAGGCGTCTTTGGTGCGGGCGAATGCGCTTCGTTGGTGCTGATGATGACTGGCCCTGTAGCCGCTGCCGCAGGCTGCGATCGCGACCGAAGGGCGCGCAAGGCTTCAAGATCGCCGAAGGCCTTCGGCCTTATCGCAGCCTGCGGCAGCGGCTACAGGGCAGCGTTCGCCAAATCGTGCGTATTGTTCTTCTGCAGGAGCGAGCGGGCGGCGATCCGACTTGCCCGCGATGGCGGCGCATCAGGCACACCGCTTTTTCAGCGGCGGCGCATCAGGCCGATAAAGAACAGCCCACCAATGGCCGCCGTGGCCACGCCTATGGGCAGGTCTTCGGGGGCGATCAGGGTGCGGGCGGCGACGTCGACCCAGACCAGGAACACGCTGCCCAGCAGCACGCACACCGGCAACAGCCGACGATGCTCGGCGCCCACAAGACGTCGGGCGATATGCGGCACCATCAGCCCGACGAAGCCGATGGAACCGCTGATGGACACCAGCACCCCGGTCATCAGCGAAGCGATCAGGAACACCCGCAGCCGCACGTTGCGGGCATTCAAACCGAGGGTCACCGCGGTCTGCTCGCCGGCCATCAGCGCGTTCAACGGCCGCGCCATGCCCAGCAGCAGGACCAGCCCGAGCACTACGCTGGCCGCCGGCACCGCGAGCAGTTCCCAGCGCGCCAGGCCCAGCCCGCCGAGCATCCAGAACATCACTGCCGAGCTGGCGCGGTGGTCGCCCATGAACAGCAGCAGGTTGGCCACCGCCATCATCACGAAGGACACCGCGACCCCGCACAACAGCAGGCGGTCACTGTCGAGCCGGCCATGGCGCGCGGCGATGCCGAGCACCAGCAACATGCTCGCCAGGGCGCCGATAAAGGCGGCGATGGGCAGGGTCAGCAGGCCGACGATTTCACCCACATGCAGCACCACGATCACTGCGCCCAGGGTGGCGCCGGAGGTCACGCCGAGCAGATGCGGATCGGCCAGCGGGTTGCGCGTCACCGCTTGCAGCACCGCACCGATCAACGCCAGCCCGGCGCCGACCAGGGCGCCGAGCAGCATGCGCGGCACGCGGATCAGCCAGACGATATGTTCCTGCCCGGCGCTCCAGTCCACCTCGCCCAGGCCGAGGGCCTTGTGCAGCAGGATGCGCCAGACCACGTCCACCGGCACCCGCGCCGAGCCGAAGCCCAGGGACAGTACGCAGGACGCCAACAACAACGCGCCGAGGGCAACCAGCAGCAAGGCATAACGACGATCGATCATGCGCCGTGGAAACCCTTGGCCAGGGTTTGCACCGCTTCGACGTTATCGATGCCCGGCGTGGCCTGCACGTAGGGGATCACGATGAAGCGCTGGTTGCGGATCGCGTCCACCGATTGCAGCGCCTTGTTGTTGAGCAGGAACTGCTGCTTCTGTTCGGCGCTGATTTCGCTGTAGTCGACGATCACGATCACCTGCGGGTTGCGCTCGACCACGGTTTCCCAATTGACCCGGGTCCAGCTGGCCTCCACATCGTCGAGGATGTTGCGTCCGCCGGCGGCGTCGATCAGCGCCTGGGGCATGCCCAGGCGGCCGGAGGTCATGGCGCGGTCTTCGCCGCTGTCGTAGAGGAACACCCGCGGTTTTTCCGTGGGCAGGTCCTGCTGGATCGCGGCGACCTGTTGCTGCATGTCGGCGATCAACTGGTTGGCGCGGTCCTGCACATCGAAGATCCGCCCCAGGTTGCGCAGGTCGTTGTAGGTGTCGTCGAGGCTGGCCGGCGGGCGCTTCATCACGAAGGCGCAGGACTCGGTCAGCTCCAGCACATTGATGCCCAGCGGCGTCAGGGTCTGCGGGGTCAGGTCGCCGCCGACGCGCATGCCGTAGTCCCAGCCGGCGAAGAAGAAATCGACATTGGCGTCGAGCAGGGTTTCCACCGACGGGTACTTGGCCGCCAGCTCCGGCAGGCCGTCGAGGATGGTCCGCATCTCGGGCGTCACCGCCTTCCAGCCGCTGATGCCGCTGTAGCCGACCATGCGCGACTTGAGGCCGAGGGCGAGCATCATCTGGGTCATGTTGATGTCGTGGCTCAGGGCGTGTTTCGGCGCCTCCTTGAAGGTCGCCTCGCGGTTGCAACTGTGGACGGTCAGCGGGTAACGGGTGGCTTCGGCGCAGGCCTGGCCGGCGAGCAGCGACAGGGCCAGGCACAGGCTGGAGCGAAACAGGCTGTTGAGTGAGACGCGCGGAGTCATGGTTGGGTTATCCAGGTGATTCGTGGGTAGCCGGACAGCGGGTGTTGGTCGACCAGGGCCTGGACGCCGAATACCTGCTGCAGCAGTTCGCGGGTCAGCACTTCGGCCGGCGTGCCGCTGGCGACGATGCGCCCGTGATCGATCACGTACAGGCGATCGCAGAAGGCGGCGGCAAGGTTCAGGTCGTGGATGCTGGCGAGGGTGCCGATGCCCAGGCGCTTGACCCGTTGCAGCAGCTCCAGCTGGTAGCGTGGGTCGAGGTGGTTGGTCGGCTCGTCGAGGATCAGCAGTTGCGGTTGCTGGGCCAGGGCGCGGGCCAGGATTACCCGCTGCTTTTCCCCTCCGGACAAGGTAGCGAAGGCATGCGCCTCGAAACCCAGCAGGCCCACCGACTCCAGCGCCTGGCGGGCGATGGTGCGGTCTGCGGCGCTGTCGCCGTCGAACAGGCCCTTGTGCGGCGTGCGGCCCATGGCGACCACTTCTGCGACGGTCAGGCCGAAGGCCTCGGGAAACTCCTGCAACACCACGGCGATGCGTTGCGCGCACCAGCGCGGCGTCTGTTTCCAGACGTTGTAGTGATCGAGCCGGACTTCGCCCTGGTCCGGCCGGCTGAAGCGATAGCTGCAACGCAGCAGGCTGGTCTTGCCGCTGCCGTTGGGACCGATCAGCCCGACGAACTCCCCCGGCGCCACGCGCAGGCTGGCCTCACGCAGCTGGAACTGGTGATGACAGTGGCCCTGGCCCAGGGGCGTCCAGGCCAGGTTGGTGAGGTTCAGCGAGGTCATGCGGTGTCCGTGTGATTCCCTGTAGCCGCTGCCGCAGGCTGCGAAAAGGTCCGCAGGACCTTCCGAGGACCGCAAGAGCGCGTCCGCTACGTCGGAATGCCGCCCAGGCCGATCGCAGCTTTGGGCAGCGGCTACAGGTATTGGTTAAAAGGCGTAATCGGCGGTCACGAAAAACGACCGCGGTTCGCCGAGGATCCATTGCTGGCCCTCATTGTATTGGCTTTGCGCGTACTGCCGGTCGAACAGATTGTTCAGCTGTAAACCGAAGGTGGTGTTGCGCAGGGCTTTCCACGACAGCACCGCATCGACCACGGTGTAGCTGGGCAGCTCGTTGCGGTTGGCCAGGTCGGCGTAACGGGCATCGACATAACGCACCCCGGCGCCGGCTCGCAGGTTATCGGTCACCGCCTTGTTCAGCCACAGGTTGGCGGTGCGCCGCGGCACGTCCACCGGGCGATTGCCACTGCGCGAGACGAACCGGTTACCGACCTGCTCTTCGAAGTCGTCGTACTGGGCCTTGACGATGGCGGCGTTGGCTTGCAGCTGCCAGGCGTGCGGCAGTTGCAGGTCGAGGCTGGCTTCCAGGCCACGGGACGACTGCTGGCCGACCTGCTGCTTGAGCGTCGGGTTGCCCGGGTCGTCGGTCAGCAGCTTCTTCTTGACGATGTGATAGGCCGCCAGGGTCCACTCGCCGCGTTGGTCCCAGAACATCTGCTTGAGACCGATCTCGCTCTGCCGGGCGCGGGCCAGGTCGTATTGCTGCTGGCTTGGGCTGAGGGAAATCAGGCCGCCGACGCCGTCGGTGCTGGTGGCGTACTGGCCGTAGAACGAAGTGTCCGGCGTCAGGGCGAACACCAGCCCGGCCTTCCAGTTGTTGCCGGTCAGGGTCTTGTCGCTCTGGCTGCCGTCCACCAGGTTGTCGCGATCCACCTGCACGTAGTCGCGGCGCACGCCGGTCACCAGCGACCAGCGTTCGCTCAGTTGGGTACGGTTTTCGGCGAAGGCCGACATCTGCTTGGTGGTGCTCTGGAACTGCGGACGATAGGCCGAGGCACTGTCGAAACGGCCCTTGTCCGGGTGTTGCAGATCCAGCGGCTGGCCATCCGGCAGCGCATCGTTGAACGGCGAGTTGCTGTTGAGCTGGAAGCGGATGCGGTTGTAGTCGACCCCGGCCAGGGTCTGGCTGTCGAGGCCGAACAGGCTGTGCTTGAAGGTGAAGGTCTGGCGATCGCCGACCTGCTCCTGCTGGTGCTTGATGGCGAAGTTGCCGCTGCGCAAAAGCTGCTGGCCGGCGGTGTCCCAGTTGTAGTTTTCGGCGTTCTGCCAGCGCCGTTGGGCCTTGAGGTAATACAGCTCGTTGCTGGCGCTGACGCTGTCGGAGAGCTGCCACTCGCTGGTCAGGCGCGTCCACTGATCGTTGTAGTGCTGCTTGTCGTTGCCGATGTTGTAGTTCTTGTCCCGCAGGCCCTCATGGAAGCGGCCATTGACCAGCGGGGTGCCGAAATAATTCATCGGTTGCTGGTCGCCGTAGTCGTGGGCGAGGGTGAACGCCAGGTCGTCCGTGGCCTGCCAGCGCAGCGCCGCGCTGATGAAGTCGCTGGCGCTGTCGCCGCGATCGATCCAGCCGTTGCTGCGCAGGCGGTTGAGGTTCAGGCGATAGCTCAGGGTGTCGCTCAGCGAGCCGCCGCTGTCGAGGGCCTGCTGCTGGCTGTCGTAGGAACCGTAGCCGAGGCGCAGGTGGTTTTCGATCTCGCCGGCGAAGGGTTTCTTCGGGATCACGTTGACCACCGCGCCGGTGGCGCCTTCGCCATACAGCACCGAGGCCGGGCCGCGCAGCACATCCACCCGTTCCACCGACCAGGTGTCCACCGGGAAGGTCACGGTGCCCATGCCGCTGTACAGGCGATTGCCGTCATACAACTGCATCACTGAACCCTGGCCGGTAAAGCCGCGCGCCGACAACGAAGTGCCGCCGTCGCCGGGTGTGCCGGTGCGGCTGATCCCGGTGCCGCGCGACACCGCGTCCTGCACGCTGCGGTCGCCACGCTGGCGAATGCGCTCGCCGCTCAGGCTCTCGGTGCTGGCCGGGGTTTCCAGGGCGCTCAGGCCCAGGCGCGAGCCGGCGGTGGTCGGGGTTTGCAGGCTGATGTCCTGCGCGTCGAGGGCGGGCGCGCTGATGGTGCCGGTGGGCAGCGTCAGCGGTGCGTCGTCGGCCTGGGCGGAGTGATTCAGGGCCAGCAGGCAGAGGCTGGACGCAAGGTACTTATTTATTGAGGGGCAGTTCATTGGGGCGGTTGAATCGCTTCTTCGAAAGGAATACCCGCAGCCTTGGCGCTGCGGGTAGGGATCTTACATGAAAGTGTTATAAAGTAACATTATGCATGTCGGAAATTGAAGCGACAGCAGTCTACAGATCCCTCTAAACCGCGCATCTCGCCTGATTCATGATGAAGATGAGGCCGATTCAGTCGAGCGGTTCCAGCGCGACAACAGCAAGCGATCCAGCAGCCACACGGCCACCAGCGAGGCCCCCACCAGGGGAAAGGTCACGGCCAGCGCCAGCATGATCGCCATCGCGGTTTTCCATTTCGGCAGGTCGTGGCGCAGCGGCGGTACGCCAAGGCGTCCCTGGGGACGGCGCTTCCACCAGATCACCAGGCCGCTGACGGCGCTCAGCAGGATCATCAGGCAGATCAGCAGCACCAGGATCTGGTTGAACGGGCCGAACATCTTGCCTTCGTGCAGCATCACCCCGACTTCGGTGGCGCGGGCCACATTGCTGTACTGCTGCCAGCGCACATCGGCCAGGACCTTGCCGGTGTATTGGTCGACATGCAGGGTGGCGTCGTTGCGCGGGTCGTCGGCGAACACGGCGATGGTGAACACGCCGCTGGCGGTGGTCGGCAAGGTGATGCTGTAACCGGCTTCGACCTGGCGCTGGGTGGCGATGTCCTGCACCTGCTGCAGGCTGATCACGGGCGCCGCCGGGCCTTCATGCGCGGCGCCGTGGGCCATGTGCTCGGCATGGTCGCCGGACATCGGCAGCGGCGTGTTCTCCATGGCCCAGGGCACGGTCTGGCGGCTGGCGCTGTTGAGTTCGCCGGCCTGCTGGTCGGACTTGGGCACGTCATTCCACATCGCCGCCGGAAAGCGGTTCCACAGCTCGGCGTATTGCTTGCCCCAGAAGCCGGTCCAGGTCATGCCGCTGAGCAGCATCAGCAGCAGGAACGCCGCGCCCCAGAAGCCGACCACGGCGTGCAGGTCGCGCCACAGCACGCGGCCGCGGCTGCCCAGGCGTGGCCACAACACCCCGGCCGACGACTTGCCGCGCGGCCACCACAGGTACAGCCCGGACACCACCAGGACGATGCCCCAGCCTGCCGCCAGCTCCACCAGGCGGTCGCCGAGGGTGCCAATCATCAGCTCGCCATGAATGGCCCGGGCGATGGCCTGCAGATTGTTCTTGGCATCCTGCTCGCCAAGGATGTTGCCGTGGTAAGGATCGACGAACACATTGAGTTCGCCACCCTCCTTCTGCACCACGAACTGCGCGCTGCGCCCGGCTTCGAGCGGCGGCAGGTACTGTTTGACGTGGCCTTGCGGATACGCGGCCTGGACCCGCTGGAGCTGCTCATCGGCGCTGAGAATGTGGTGCCCCGCCGGCACCTGCAGCAGGCTTTCATACATCAGTTGGTCGAGCTGGGGTTTGAACAGGTAGATGATCCCGGTCAGGGACAGCATCACCATGAAAGGGGCTACGAACAGCCCGGCGTAGAAATGCCAGCGCCAGGCCAGGTTGTAGAACGACACTTTGGGTTGGCTCATCAGGGAATGCTCCGCATGGGCAATTGTCTCTGTCGCCGCTGCCGAAGGCTGCGATCGGCCCCAACGGCCGCAGCGTATTCAAGATCGCTGAAGGCCTTCGGCCTTATCGCAGCCTGTCGGCAGCGGCTCCATTTCTTGTTGTGTTTAGAAGCTCAGGTCCACCTTGGTCCAGAGCGTGCGCCCCGGTTCGTTGATGGCTTGCGGGTCATTGGCCGGGTAGCCGAACCCGGCGTTGCCGGCCAGGTTCAGGTGCTCGGCGTAAGCCTTGCCGAACAGGTTGTCGACGCCGGTGCTGACCTTCAGGTTCTTGTTGATCCGATAGGCGCCGTTGAGCGAGAACACGCCGAAGCCGCCGCTCTTGCCGAAGTCCTTGCCGACCACGTTGCCCTTGTTTTCATCGATGCGGTTCTGCGCCGCCACCACTCGCCACAGGGCGCCGGCACTCCAGTTGTCCTCGCTGTAGGTCAGGCCGAAGCGCGCGTCCAGCGGCGGCATCTGCGGCAGTGGCGTGCCGTCGCTGCTGTTCTTGCCCCAGGCGTAGGCCAGGGTGGCGTCGGCCTTCCAGTTGTCGGTCAGCTTGTAGGCCGCGCCGAGTTCGCCGCCCATGATGCGCGCGTCGATGTTCTCGGCTTGCGAGGTCATGCCCATCATCCCCGGGCGGTAGTTGAACAGGATGTAGTCGCGTACCTGGCCGATGTAGCCGGAGGCCCAGGCTTCCAGTTCGGCGGTCTTGTATTGCAGGCCGAAGTCGAGCTGGGTGGTCTTTTCCGGCTTGATCGAATCGAAGGCGTTGAGCGATCCGGCCGGGCCCATTTTCGGCGAGAACAGCTCCCAGTAATCCGGGAAGCGTTGTGCGTGGCCGAGACCGGCGTAGACCGTGGTCGGGCTGTCGGCCAGGTCATGCTCGTAGCGGATGAAACCGCTGGGCAGGGTGTCGGCGCGGGTATCGCCAGCGGTCGGGTTGGGCCGGCTCATCATTCCAGAGCCGATGCGCTGGCGGTAATCCTTGGCCGAGGCACGGTCCACCCGGGCGCCGCTGATCAGCCGGTCGCGGTCGGCGGCGTACCAGGTCAGCTCGCCGAACGCGCCGTAGTTGTGGAAGTCGGCGTCCTTGGTGCGCGGCTGGTCCTTGTAGGTGTCGATGCCCATGGCGCTGCGCTGGCGGTGTTCGTTGGTCTGCGCATCGATGCCGCTGATCAGCTGCACATCGGCCCAGCGCCAGGTGGCCTTGATCCGCGCGCCGAGGGTGCGGCGGTCGACGTTGCTGGCCATCGGGCCGGCCATCATCCCGGTGCCGGACGGCGTGCGCAGGGTGTAGTTGTCCATCACATGGTCGGCGTAGTTGTAGTAGACCTGCGCCTCGACCTTATCCAGCACCTCGCCGATATTGGAGCGCTCGAAGCGCAGCCCCAGGCTTTCACGCTTGAACTGCGAACCGTCCATGCCGCGCCCGGCGTAACGCGCTTCGCCGTCGCCCTTGCCGGCGGTGAGTTCCAGCAGGGTGTCGGCGTCCGGGGTCCAGCCGACGGCGACGTCACCGTTCCACTTCTCGTAACGCGACGGCACGGTGTCGTTGTTGCCGTCCTTGTAGTCGTCGGAATGGGCCTGGTTGCCGATCACCCGCACGTAGCCCAGCGGCCCGCCGGCGGCGGCATCCACCACCTTGTCGAAGCGGCCGTTGGAGCCGGCCAGGACGCTGGCGTTGACTCGGGTACCCAGCTCGCCAAAGTTTTCCGGCTCACGGTCGAAGAGGATGGTCCCGGCCGAAGCGCCCGGGCCCCAGAGCACGGTTTGCGGGCCCTTGATCACCGTCAGCTTGTCGTAGGTTTCTGGCGAGATGTAGGAGGTCGGTGCGTCCATGCGGCCGGGGCAGGCGCCGAGCATCATGCTGCCGTTGGTGAGGATGTTCAGGCGCGAGCCGAACATGCCGCGCAGCACCGGGTCGCCGTTGGTGCCGCCGTTGCGCACCAGGGCGAAGCCGGGGATGGTCTTGAGGTAGTCGCCGCCATCGCTGGCCGGGACCGGTTGGCGCGGATCCTTGGGGTTGGTGACCACGGTCAGCGGTGAGCTGGGGGCGATGGCGGTGATCACCGTCGGGCTCAGTTCTTCGCCGTGCTGGCTGTGATCCACCGGCTGTTCGGCCGCCAGGGCCAGTGGTGTGAGCAGGGCGCCGCACAGGACGGCGATGGCATGGCTGAAACGTACGCGAGGTTCGTTCAGGGCAAAGTTAGCGGGGGCCTGGGCAGAGCACAGGCGAGTGTCAGCAGAAAACCTGGACATAAAGGTTCCATCAATCATTTCGTAAACAACACGGCCAGCAGCCTGCGGCTGTCTTTTCTACAGTCGGCCGGGTGAAGTGCGGTTGAGGGGTTTACGCAATGACTGGCGGGGCGCGGGTCCGGGCGCCGGGGAACACCGTTTGCCGGGCATGGCCCAGGCGCGGCGAGGGGGTGAGGAAGTGGCTGGACGGCGAGCTGTCGAGCGCCGTGAACGACAGGCTGCCAGGCAGTGCCGGGCAGTTGAACAGCAGGCTGCAATAACCGCACTTTTCCCAGAGCGCATGGTGTTCGCCCTGGGCCTTGCCGTGCTCTGCGCCGTGTGGGGTTTCACCGTGGCAGCCGGGCTCGCCCATGTTCATGTCCGTCGACATGGATAGGTTCATCGGCATGGCCTGATCCATCGGCATCGACTGGGAAATCAGCGGACCGATAAAGATCATCAGCATGGCGAACAGGCTGATCCAGCTGCCGCGCCGTACTTTCAGGGGCGTGCGCACGGATCGCCGGGTGCCAGGCGAGCGCGGGGAGTTCACGGTAATGACGGCCGGCGCTTATTGGGCGTGCATGTGTTCCTGGGTGCCCGCGGGCGCCTGCTTCTGCACCGCCACCTCGACCGTGACGTCGCCGGATTTCTCGAAGTGCAGGGTCAGCGGGAAGCGCTTGCCGTCGCCGAGCAGGCTGCGGTCTTTGAGCTCCAGCAGCATCACGTGATAGGCCATGGGCGCGAAGGTGACGGTATCGCCCGGGGCAATCGCCACGTTGGGCACCTGCTGCATCTTCATCAGGTCGCCTTGCTGCACATGTTCATGCAGCTCGGCCTTGCCCGCGATCGGCGAGTCGACGCCAAGCAGGCGGTCGGCATTCTTGCCGGTGTTGTGTATGACGAAATAGGCCGCCACCGTCGGTGCATTGGGCGGCAGCTCCTGCGACCAGGGGTGGGCAATCTGCAACTCGCCAGCCTTGTATTCATGGGCAGCGGCAAAACCAGCGGGCAACAGCAGGGCGGCCAGCAGCAGAGCTTGCAAGGCCTGTACGGATTTCAACATGGCAGTTCTCCAGAACGATTCGACACGCAGATCAATTGCGAGGTGGAATCAGACCAGAGGAGAGGCGCGGGGATTGAGGCTCGGCCATTGCTGGCGCGGCGTGGGCATGACCAGCGCGGGTGGGGCGACGCTGCGGTTGGACTCGAAACGGGCGAAATACAACTGCGGCGCATGGCCTGGCAGGGCGACCAGGGGTGCCGAGCCGGAACAGCACCAGCAGTGCTGCATGGTGGAGTGATCGTCGTTCTGCGGGGCTTGCTGCTCCAACTTGCCCAGGGAGATCGCCACCAGCTTGGTGCCGCTGGAGGAACAGAAACTGCCCCACAACAGTTGCTCGGCAGGCGCTCGATCGGTCTGCTGCATGGCTCCCGAAAGCGGCATGGCAAGCATGTTGAACAGCACTGCGAAGCAGGCGATCCAGGCAAATGCGAGCCGTTGTCGGGACATGTTGACGATCCGTCAGGTTGAGCGAACAGGGGGGTATTTAGCCTGATCGCTGTGGATAAGTAAAAAGGCGCCGTGCGGTGTGGTGTCGCAGCGCCACCTGGACTTGTCGTTCCTCAGTGAGCCGGTACCGCGCGGACCTCGATGGCAACGCCGAGCTTGGCGCGGATGGCGGCAAAGATCGCGGCCAGGTTGTCCATGCTCGGGTTGCCGCTGGCGGACAGCATGCGATGCAGGCTCTTGCTCGGCTTGGCGGTCTCCCGGGCCAGCGTTTCGAAGCCGACGGTGGCGTTGATCAGGTCGCGCAGAATGATCCGCGACATCTCCGGTTCGCCGTTGAGAAACAGCGTAGCAGCCTCGTCCAGCAGCGCCTGGGAAAACGCCGGGTCGCGCTCGGCGCGTTCGGCAATGCTGTGCTTGAAGCTTCGAGTCAGTGCCATGGGTGTCACCTCGTTTTCAGTTCGGCCTTCTTGCGGTGATGGAATTCGGCGATCAGTTTTTTTGCCTGCCTGATGTCTGCCTGCTGGCTGGACTTGTCGCCACCGCCAAACAGGATCACCAGGTGCCGGCCTTCCTGGATCAGGTAGATCCTGTAGCCCGGACCCCAATCGATGCGGTATTCGCCAAGCCCGTCGAACCACTTGATGTTGGACGTGTTGCCCATTTCCAGGCGTAGCAGCGCGGTGGAAACCTTGACGGCTGCCTGGGTATCCAGCGTTTCGAACCAGCGACCGAAGGGGCTGCGCTGGTTCTCTTGCTGGTATTCCTCGACTGTGATCATCGCCGGCCTTAAAGGTAACAAATAAGTTACTATATGGATAGGCCTTTGATCGTGACGCAAAGCCTGTTCGTGGCCAACGCCGCAAGTGTTTCCTCTGTCTTCAATACGCGAAGGCCCCGTGGCGCGGCGGCCGGGGCTGCGCCTTGCCGTTCAGCGGGGAACGTCGGATGGCTTGGTAACTCGATGTATCGGCCGAGCTTTTGCACGGCCAGAAGGTCAGCGCAGGGCCTGGAGCAACTCGCCCAGGTCATGGAATTCCCGATCGACCGCTGGCAACGGCGGCCGCTGCAGGATCAGCACCGGCAGCCCACGCTCGCGCGCCACTTCCAGCTTGGGTTCGGTGGCGCTGCTGCCGCTGTTCTTGCTGATCAGCACGTCGATACGGCGGCGTTCGAACAGTTCGCGTTCGCCGTCGATCAGGAAGGGGCCGCGTGCGCCTATCACTTCGCACCGCTCATTGCCGGGGTACGGGTCGAGGGCGCGCAGGGTCCAGAACTGCCCGGCGGGGATCTCATGCAGGTGCTGCAAGGGCTCGCGGCCCAGGGTGAACAGCGGGCGCTTGAAGGGTTGGAGTGCCTGGACCAGTTCGGCCCAGTCGCGGACTTCGCGCCAGTCGTCACCGGCCTGTGCTTGCCAGGCCGGCCGACGCAGGGCCCAGCAGGGGATGCCACACAGGTGCGCGGCCGTGGCGGCGTTCTGGCTGATCTGTGCGGCATAGGGGTGAGTGGCGTCCAGCAGCAGCTCGATGCCTTGCTCGCGGATGAACCGGGCCAGGCCCTCGGCGCCGCCGTAGCCGCCGACCCGCACCTGGCAGTCCAGGTCTGCGGGCACGCGCCCGATACCCGCCAGGCTATAGATGTGCTCCGGCCCCAGGGTCCGGGCAATGGCCAGGGCTTCGGTCACGCCACCCAGCAGCAGTATGGGTTTCATCGAAAAGCTCCGGCATGGCCGACGATGCCGCCCTGGCGATCGATGGCGAAGACTTCGACCTGGACCTGTGGCGGCACCACGCTGCGCGCAAAGTTAAGGGCGTGCTGGCACACCGCGTCGCCCAGGGCGATGCCGGCGGCGCTGGCCATGGCCAGCGCTTGCTGGCTGGTGTTGGCGCCACGGATGGCGTCTTGCAGCGCCTGGTCGGCGCCGACCGCCGCGGCCCATTCGGCCAGTTGCGGCAGGTCGATGCTGGAATGGCGGCTGTGCAGGTCCATGTGCCCGGCCGCGAGCTTGCTGATCTTGCCGAAACCGCCGCACAGGCTGAGCTTGTCCACCGGCACTTTGCGCAGGTGCTTGAGCACGGCGCCGACAAAGTCGCCCATTTCGATCAGGGCGATTTCCGGCAGGTCGTAGACGCGGCGCATGGTGTCTTCGCTGGCGTTGCCGGTACAGGCGGCGATGTGCAGGTAGCCGTTGGTCTTGGCGACGTCGATGCCCTGGTGGATCGAGGCGATATAGGCCGCGCAGGAAAACGGCCGCACGATGCCGCTGGTGCCGAGGATCGACAGGCCGCCGAGAATGCCCAGGCGCGGATTCATGGTTTTCAGCGCCAGGGCTTCGCCGTCCTCGACGTTGACCGTGACCTCGAAGCCGCCCTGGTAGCCGCGCTCCCGGGCCAGCGTCGCCAGGTGCTCGCTGATCATCCGGCGCGGCACCGGATTGATCGCCGGCTCGCCCACACCCAGCACCAGGCCGGGGCGGGTCACGGTGCCCACGCCTTGGCCGGCGATGAAACGAATGCCGCTGTCCGGGCTCAGGCGCACCTGGGAATAGAGCAGGGCGCCGTGGGTCACGTCGGGGTCGTCGCCGGCATCCTTGATCGTACCGGCTTCGGCGCCGTTGTCGGTAAGGCGGCAGAACTCCAGGCGCATCTGCACCTGCTTGCCCTTGGGCAGGACGATCTCCACGGCATCGCTACTGGTGCCTTCGAGCAACAGGCGCGCCGCTGCCAGGCTGGTGGCGGTGGCGCAGCTGCCGGTGGTCAGGCCGCTGCGCAGCGGGGCGGGTTGTTCCGCCGTTTCTTCACGCATGTTGCGCGGCCTTGTACAGGCGCATGTTCGCTTTTGCAGGGGCGTTCATAGCGGTTTGACGAGGTCGAGCAAGGTAATGGGCAGCGCCTGGCGCCAGGTGTCGAAATCCCCCAGCGGCAGGGCCTGGGCGACATGGATGCGGGTCAGCTCGCCGCCATGCCGTTCGCGCCAGGCCATCAGGGTCGTTTCGCTTTGCAGGGTCACGGCGTTGGCCACCAGCCGGCCACCGGGCTTGAGCCGGGCCCAGCAGGTGTCGAGCACGCCGGGGCGGGTCACGCCGCCGCCGATGAAGATCGCGTCCGGGGCTTCCAGGCCGTCCAGGGCTTGCGGCGCGCTGCCGCGAATCAGTTGCAGACCGGGCACGCCGAGGGCGTCGCGGTTGTGTTCGATCAGCTGTTGGCGACCTGGGTCGGCTTCGATGGCCAGGGCCCGGCAGCTGGGGTGCGCGCGCATCCATTCGATGCCGATCGAGCCGCTGCCGGCGCCGACATCCCACAGCAGTTCGCCCGGGACAGGGGCCAGGCGAGCCAGGGTGATGGCGCGCACATCGCGCTTGGTCAGCTGGCCGTCGTGCTGGAAGGCCGAGTCCGGCAAGCCGGCCAGGCGCGACAGCCGCGGCGTATCGGGTTCGGCCAGGCATTCGATGGCCACCAGATTGAGGTCGGCGATGGCCGGGTCGCTCCAGTCGTTGGCGGTGCCGTCGGTCCGTCGCTCGGCCTCGCCGCCCAGGTGCTCGAGCACGCTGAGCCGGCTCGGGCCAAAGCCGCGTTCGCGCAACAGCGCGGCGATGGTCGAGGGGCTGAGGCCGTCATTGCTCAGGACCAGCAGGCGCACACCGCTGAACAGCTGGGCGCTGAGGGCGGCCACGGGGCGGGCGACCACCGAGAGCGTCACCACCTCTTGCAGCGGCCAGCCGAGGCGCGCGGCCGCCAGGGAATAAGAGGAAGGCGCGGGCAGGACGTGCATTTCTTCCTGGGCCACCTGGCGCGCCAGGCTGGCGCCGACGCCGAACAGCATCGGGTCGCCGCTGGCCAGCACGCACACCGGCTCGCCGCGCTTGGCCAGCACCGGTTCCAGTGAAAACGGGCTCGGCCACAGTTGCCGCTCGCCACGGATGCACACCGGCAGCAGGTCCAGTTGGCGCTGGCCGCCGACGATCCGCGAAGCGCCCATCAGGGCGCGCCGGGCGTTCTTGCCCAGGCCCTTGAAGCCGTCTTCACCGATTCCCACTACTGTCAGCCAGGGCGACATCGCTATTCCTCGAGGGTAAAACCTGTTCTTCCGACAGGCAGGCTTTTCATGCCTTCGGACAAAGCAGGCATAATACCGCGCCTTCGCCCGCGAAGCGCCTTTCCCACACAGCCGGTCACCCCCTTGAACGAACGCCCGATGTCCACCGCCTTACGCCCCTCGGCCTGTCCGGGGTTGCTGCGTATCGTCCCGGCGCTGGACGGTGGTATCTGCCGGATCAAGCTGGCCGGCGGGGCGATCAGCGCCGTCCAGGCCCGCGCGGTGGCCGCTGCGGCCGAGCGTTATGCCGGCGGGGTGATCGAGGCGACCAACCGCGCCAACCTGCAGATCCGCGGGATCGGCGCCGAGCACCAGGCGCTGATCGCCGAGCTGCTGGCCGCCGGCCTGGGACCGACCACCGCGGCCGGCGATGATGTGCGCAACCTGATGCTCAGCCCCACGGCCGGGATCGACCGGACGCTGCTCATCGACACCCGGCCCCTGGCCGGGCAGATTCTCGCCATCTTGCAGAGCCATCCGCGTTTTCATGAGTTGTCGCCCAAGTTCGCCGTGCAGCTCGACGGTGGCGAAGCCCTGGCCATGCTGGAGCATCCCCATGACCTGTGGCTCTCGGCGTTCGAAGGCGCGGGCGACCCCTGGCTGGCCTTCGGCCTGGCCGGCTGCCCTGGGGACCTGCCCCTGGCCAGCGTGGCGCTGGAGGATGGGCTGGCCCTGGTGGTGGCGGTGCTGGAGCTGTTCCTCGACCTGGCCCGCCCCGAACAGACCCGCATGCGCCAGCTGTTGGCGGAACACTCGGCGGCTGAACTGCTGGCGCAGGTGTCCGCGCGCTTGCCGGGGCCGGTGATCCGGGTGGGCGATTGGCAGCGCGTGGCCCCATCCGAGCCGCTGCATATCGGTACTTATCCACAGCGGCAAGCGGGCCAGGTCTATGTCGGCGCGGTCACGCCCCTGGGGCGGCTGGACCCGCCGATGCTGCGCGGCGCGGCGCAACTGGCCGAGCAATGGGGCGACGGCAGCCTGAGGTTCACCCCCTGGCAAAGCCTGTTGCTGCCGAACCTGCGGGGCGAAGACGCAGCTGAAGTCACGCGCCGCCTGCAACAACTGGGTTTTCTCTGCTCGCCAGAGCAGCCCCTGGCCCATCTGATTGCCTGCACCGGTTCCAGCGGCTGCGGCAAGGCCCTGGCCGACACCAAGGGCGACGCGGTGAAGCTGGCCGCCTTGCTCCAGCGCCACGGCCTGGACGTACACCTGTCCGGCTGCTCGCGTTCTTGCGCCGCCGCCCATGTGGCGCCGGCTACTTTGCTGGCCGTCGCCCCCGGTCGTTACGACCTCTATTTTCGCGATGCCGCGCAGCCGGGTTTCGGCACGCTGCACGCCCGCAACCTTTCCCTTGAAGCGGCCGGCGCATTGCTCGATGCCCGCCCACGGAGCACCCTTGATGATTGATTACATCCGCGACGGTCAGGAGATCTATCGCAACTCCTTCGCGATCATTCGCGAGGAGGCCAGGCTCGATCGCATCCCCGCGGACCTGGAAAAACTCGCGGTGCGGGTGATCCATGCCTGCGGCATGGTCGATGCCATCGACGGCCTGCAATTCTCCGAAGGCGCGGGCCAGGCCGGGCGCGCCGCGCTGGCCGCCGGGGCGCCGATCCTCTGCGATGCACGGATGGTGGCCGAAGGCATCACCCGCGCCCGTCTGCCGGCGAACAATCAGGTGATCTGCACCCTGCGCGACGAGCGCGTGCCGGAGCTGGCCCGCGAGCTGGGCAATACCCGCTCGGCGGTGGCCCTGGAGCTGTGGCGGCCGTACCTGGAAGGCAGCGTGGTGGTGATCGGCAACGCCCCGACCGCGTTGTTCTACCTGCTGGAAATGCTCGACGCCGGCGCGCCGAAACCGGCGCTGATCCTCGGCTTCCCGGTAGGCTTCGTCGGCGCGGCCGAGTCCAAGGCGATGCTCGCCGCCAACAGCCGCGGCGTGCCTTTTGTGATCATGCAAGGTCGCCTGGGCGGCAGCGCCATGGCCGCCGCCGCCGTCAACGCCCTGGCCACGGAGATCGAATGATGCAGCAACCTGGACGTTTGATCGGCCTGGGCGTCGGCCCCGGTGATCCGGAACTGATTACCGTCAAGGCCCTGCGCCTGCTGCGCGAATCGCCGGTGGTGGCGTACTTCGTCGCCAAGGGTAAAAAGGGCAATGCCTTCGGCATCATCGAAGCGCACCTGCAGGACGCACAGACCCTGTTGCCGCTGGTCTACCCGGTGACCACCGAAGTGCTGCCGGCGCCGCTGTCCTACGAGCAAGTGATCAGCGACTTCTACGACACCGCCAGCGAGCAGTTGGCCGAACACCTGGATGCCGGCCGCGACGTGGCGGTGATCTGCGAAGGCGACCCGTTCTTCTACGGCTCCTACATGTACCTGCACGACCGCCTGGCCGAGCGTTACCAGGCCGAAGTGGTGCCGGGGGTGTGCTCGATGCTCGGTGGCGCCTCGGTACTGGGCGCGCCGCTGGTGTATCGCAACCAGAGCCTGTCGGTGCTTTCCGGCGTGCTGCCCCATGACGAACTCAAGCGCCGCCTGGCCGATGCCGACGCGGCGGTGGTGATGAAGCTGGGGCGCAACTTCCCCAAGGTGCGCCAGGTGCTCGAAGAACTGGGCCTGGCCGAGCGCGCGCTGTACGTCGAGCGCGCAACCATGGCCAACCAGAAGATCGTGCCGCTGGATGAAGTGCAGCCGATGTCTTCGCCGTATTTCTCGCTGATCATCGTGCCCGGTGAAAGGTGGCAAGGTTGATGGCCCGTTCCGCGCCGGCCATCGTCATCCTTGGCCAAGGCAGCCTGGCGACTGCGCGCAAACTTCAGCAACTGTACCCCGACGCCTTGATCCACGGCCTGGCCGAACGGGTCGAGGGCGCCGACCGCCCCTACCAGGAATTCGGCGCGACCCTGCGCCAGCTGTACCAACAGGACACGCCGATCATTGCCCTGTGCGCCGCGGGCATCGTCATCCGGACCCTGGCGCCGCTGCTGCTGGAGAAGGGCGCGGAGCCGCCGGTGCTGGCCGTGGCCGAGGACGGCAGCGCCGTGGTGCCGTTGCTCGGTGGCCTGGGCGGGGTGAACGTCATGGCCCGGGAAATCGCTGCTGGCCTGGGCGTGGCGGCGGCCATCACCACCAGCGGTGAGCTGCGCTTCGGCACCTGCCTGCTCAACCCACCCAGCGGCTATGCCCTGGGCGATCTGGAGCTGGGCAAGCGTTTCGTTTCCGACCTGCTGGGCGGTGAAAGCGTGCGCATCGAAGGCGCCGCGCCCTGGCTGGCCGAGGCCCGCTTGCCGCAGGACCGGCAAGCCCGGTTGACCATCCGCGTCGGTTCGGCCGAGCGCGAGCCGGCCGCCAACGAGCTGCTGATCTATCCGCGCAGCGTGCTGATTGCCTGCAACGGCAAGATCACTGGCGCCGATGCGCTGCGCGATGCCTTGCATCAGAAGAAGATCGCCGTGCAATCCGTCGCCTGCCTGCTGGCCGCCGACTGCGACATGGCCAGCCCTGTCTTGCGCAAAGCCGCCGCCGAGCTGGGTGTGCCCCTGCGTTTCGCCCCGGCCGCCAGCAGCGTCGCCGAGCTAGCGCAACAGGCTGTGCCGCAACTGCTGCCGCCGCTGAGCGTGGGGGAAGATATCGCCATTGCCGTGGCCAGCCAGCCGCTGGACCCGCAGCAGATCGGCCGCCCCCGTGGTCGCCTGGCGGTGATCGGCCTGGGCCCTGGCGCTGCCGAGCTGATGGTGCCGGCGGTGAAAGCCGAACTGGCGCGGGCCAACGATATCCTCGGCTACGAAACCTATGTGCGCATGGCCGGCCCGTTCCGTGCCGACCAGGTCATGCACTGCACCGACAACCGTGAAGAAATGCAGCGTGCGCGCCACGCCTTCGAGCTCGCCGCCCAAGGCCGCTCGGTGGTGGTGGTGTCCTCCGGCGACCCGGGTGTCTTCGCCATGGCCGCGGCGGTGCTGGAAGCGCTGCATGAATCCAGTGAGCCGAGCTGGCATCAGGTCGAGCTGGAAATCCTTCCCGGGGTTTCCGCTTCCCTGGCCACCGCCGCACAGGCCGGCGCGCCGCTGGGCCACGACTTCTGCGTGCTGTCGCTGTCGGACAATCTCAAGCCCTGGGCAATCATCGAGAAGCGCCTGGACCTGGCGTCCCAGGCCGACCTGGCGCTGGCGTTCTACAACCCGATCTCGCGTTCGCGTCCTTGGCAGCTGGGGCGCGCGCTGGAGATCGTGCGTCAGCACCGCACCGCGGATACGCCGGTGGTGCTGGGGCGGGATATCGGCCGTCCGGGGCAGACCCTGCGGGTCACCACCCTGGGTGCCCTGACTCCGGAGCAGGTGGATATGCGCACCATGGTGTTGGTGGGGTCTTCCACTACCTGTGTATTTCCCAAGGCTGGAGGTGGGGAGTGGGTGTATACGCCGAGGTGGTACGGCCAGAAGTCATAGGCCTGCCTTGCTCCCGGGCGGCTGTATGGTTCCGCCGTTATGGCGAGGGCATGTTTTTGTAGGAGCGAGGCTTGCCCGCGATGGCGTCTGTGCCGGCGCTGCCTGTTTTTGACGGTGTACATATCCGTTGCTGCGGTCACGGCCGCATATGGTTCCGCCCTTACGGCGGGTCACTTTTTTTCAAACGCCAAAAAAAGTAACCAAAAAACGCTTGCCCCTGCGTACGGCCCTCGCTGCGCTCGGGTTCCCTCGTTCCGGTGTCCATCAGGGGGCATCGACTCCGGTCGGCTTCGCTTCGACCTCCATACGATGTCCTCGACTGCGTCGAGGGGCGCTGCGCGCCATCCCCCTGATGAACACCTCCGCTCGGCCTCCCGATGGGGCGGGTAGATCAAAAGCAAAAGCCAAAGCCGGGCGCGACCTGCCGGTCGGCGCTGAACCCTGTAGCCGCTGCCGAGCCTGCGAGGCTGCGATCGACTGCGCAGCAGGCGCAGGATCTTGAGACCGCAGGAGGACCTTCGGTCCTATCGCAGCCTCGCTGGGGCTCGGCAGCGGCTACAGGAGGAATAGGGTCGCCCCCGGTCGGTATGGCAAGTCTGGTTCTGCGGAAGGTAATGGCAACACTTTGACGGTTGCCGCTGATTTTTTGCGAAGCCATAGTTGCCCGGTCGCCGACGCATCGGCGGCCGATCTTAGCCGGTCGGAAAGCATCTCTATGAATGCTTAAGCGCCATCCATTAACATGCTGGCGCTTTTTGCTGCATGGCACCTTCTATGGCAGCTGTGCGCGGGACACCTTCGGGTGTGCCGGGTTTCTCATAGGCTGCACCCGGTCGGCTAACCCTCGTACAGCTGCCACCCTTTTGTTTAGCCGCTCAGGGTGGTTGTTCTTCAGCAACCTATGGAGATATACCCGTGACGGATTTCATCCCCCTACAAAGCAATCTCACCCCCACCCCGATTTTCCACCTTGACCGCAACGCGCCTGCAATCGATCTGCACGGCGGTGCGGTGCAGCGCATCAAGGCCTCGCGAGATCTGATGCACAGCCTCAACTGCCTGAGCCTCAAAGGTGTGAGCGAGCGCGACCTGAGCCACTTCGTCAACGCCGCCCACCTGTTGCTACAAGACGGCTGCGACGCCCTGGATGCCTTGCAGTGGCGCCTGGACGCTTAAAAATCCCTACCCCAGAAACAGCACAGGCTCACTGTCCCCAGTGAGCCCGCTCGTTCTTGCCGCTTAAAGCTTAAAGCTTGCAGCTGCCCCTAACCCAGGTACCCCTTGACCCCGGTAAAGATGATCTGCGCCGCCAGGGCGCAGACGAACAGGCCCATCAGTCGGCTGACGATCTGCAAGCCTTGCTCGCCGAGGATCCGCTCGATGCGGTTGGACAGGTACAGCACCACGCCGACCGTGAAGCTGGCCAGGGCGATGCTGAGGATCGCGGTGAGTTTGTCGTCCCAGTGCGGCTGGCCGACGCCCATCACCAGCAGGGCGCCGATGGTGCCGGGGCCGACGGTCAGGGGGATGGTCAAGGGCACGATGGTCACGTCCTGCTGCACGTTGTCGGTCTGGATCGCCGACTTGCCCTGGGCCATGCCCAGCGCCGAGATGAACAGCACGCTGCCCGCGCCGATGCGGAAGGCATCCACGGTGATGCCGAACACACTGAAGATCACCCGTCCGAACAGGTACAGCAGCACGCTGGAGGCCAGGGTCGCCAGGGCGACGTTCCACGCCAGGCGCCGACGTTCCTTGTTGGAGTAGCCGCGAGTCAGGCTGATGAAGCAGGACAGGACGAAGAAGGGGCTGTAGAGCACCAGCATCTTCAGGTACACGCTGAACAGCACATGGAGCATGGCGCAAACTCACAGCGAGGGAGGGCGAGCGGAGTTTAACAGGCGTTTGTCGTGCTGTCGGCTCAGGACGGTTGCGCCGTGGTGCGGTTCTGCAGGTCGCGCTGCGCCACCCAGTGCTCGATCAGTTCGCGCAGTTGCGACAGTTCCACCGGCTTGGCCATGTGCCCGTCCATGCCGGCCTGTCGCGCGCGTTCCTTGTGCTCGGTGAGGATGTGCGCGGTCAGCGCCACCACCGGCGTGCGTACCCGCTGGTTGCCGACTTCCCAGGCCCGCAGCTGCTGGGTGGCGGAGAAGCCGTCAAGGATCGGCATTTCGCAGTCCATCAGCACCAGGTCGTAGCGCTGGGCCTTCATCGCTTGCAGGGCTTCTTCGCCGTTGCTCGCGGTATCGGGCTGCAGGTTGAGCTTGCCGAGCATGCCGCGAATCACCTTGGTGGAAATGCTGTTGTCCTCGGCCACCAGGATGCGGAAGTCGCTCGGCACCTTGACCGGCACCGGAACCCCGCTCAGCGCATGGGGCTGTTGCGGCACGAATTGGCCCTTGTTGCGCTGGGTCAGCTCGTCGGCCAGGGTGGTCTTGAGGGTATAGCCGGCCACCGGCTTGGCGAGGATGCGCTTGACCCCGGCGTTGCGCGCGATGACCTTGCTCGGCGCGTTGCTGATGCCGGTGAGCATGATCAGCAGGATGTCGTGGTTCAGGCTCGGGTCTTCCTTGATCTTGGCCGCCAGTTGCATGCCAGTCATGCCGGGCATGTTCTGGTCGAGCAGCACCACGTCGAAGTAGTCGCGCAGGTGCGCCTTGGTGCGCAGCAGGGCCAGGGCTTCCTTGCCCGAAGGCACGGCGCTGACGTTCAGGCCCCAGGCGCTGCATTGCTGCACCAGGACCTTGCGGCAGGTGTCGTTGTCGTCCACCACCAGCACCCGCGCCCCTTGCAGCGGGCCATCCAGGTCGGAGGTCGGGTGCTCCAGGCGTTCCGGGTCCAGCGGCAGGGTCAGCCACAGGGTGCTGCCCTGGTTGGCGCTGGTCTTGATCCCGAACTCGCCCTGCATCAGCAGGATCAGCTGGCGGGCGATGACCAGGCCGAGATTGCCGCCCAGGCGGGTGCTGGCGAGGAAGTTCTTGCTGTGCAGTTCCGAGTGCAGCAAGGCATCGCGCTCTTCGGCTTCCATCGGCTGGCCGCTGTCTTGCACGGCGATGCGCAGGCGCGGTTTGCTGGTGCGCTCGTCCAGCGCGACCACCACCAGGACCTCGCCTTCGTCGGTCTTCTTCAGGGCGTTTTCCAGCAGGCTGAGCATGGCCTGGCGCAGGCGGGTCGGGTCGCCGCTGATCACGCGCGGCACCTGCGGCTGGATGAAGCTGATCAGCTCGACGTTCTGCTGCTCGGCCTTGGCGCGGAAAATACTCAGGCAGTCTTCGATCAGTGCATTGAGGTCGAACTGCACATCGTCCAGCTCGATCTGCCCGGACTCGAGCTTGGAGATGTCGAGGATCTCGTTGATCAGGGTCAGCAGCTCGTTGCCGGCGCTGTGGATGGTCTGCACGTAGTCGCGCTGCTTGACCGACAGCGGCGTGCCCAGCAGCAGTTCGGTCATGCCCAGCACGCCGTTCATCGGCGTGCGGATCTCGTGGCTGATCTTCGCCAGGAACTCGGCCTTGGCATTGACCTCGGCGTTGCTGGCGGCGAGGTCGCGGCTGACGCTGAACTCATCCTCGGTGATGCTGCGTTGGCGCTCGCCCAGGGCGATGCTCATCGCCCACCCGCTCAGGCACATGGTCACCAGCAGGGTGACGATCAGCCCCTGGGGCGCGACCATGGTCAGCCCCAGCAGCGCCGGCAGCACGATCAGCGCGCCGATGTTGAAGATGCCCATGCCGGCCACGAAGTAGCGCGCCGGGCGGTAGCCTTTGTGCCAGTGATAACCGGCGATGAACAGCATGCTCAGGCCGACCAGGGCCACCAGGCCGTAGGTGATGAGATTCAGCGGCAGAGAGTCGACGAACAGCAGCAACAGGCTGCACAGGCCGACCATCAGGATGTCGACCAGCAGCAGCTTGTTCAGCGGGTGCGGGCCCAGCGGGGCGAAAAAGCGATAGACGAACATCAGCCCGCAAGGGGTGGTCAAGAGCAGCGCCAGGTAGGCGCCTGGGGTCTGTATCGCATGCCAGTCCGGCAGCCAGGGGCCGAACAGGTTGAGCATCAGCGCCAGGCTGAGCATCACCAATGCTTCGCAAGACGCCAGCCACAGGCTGCTGCGCGAACGGGTGTAGGCGTAGCGCACCAGGTTGTGCAGCATCAGCATGCCCATGCAGCCGAACAGCAGGCCGTAGAGCACGCTCTGGCCCTGATTGGCCGCGGTCATGACCGCCGGTTGCAGGGTGATGTAAGGGCGCAACTGATGGTCGGAGACCAGGCGCAGATAGACATCGAGGGTCTTCTGCTCCTGTGGCAGCGGCAGCATGAAGTCGCTGCTGGGCAACGGCCGTTCGGCCTGGGGCTGCTGGGTGCCGGAGGTCAGTTGCTCGACCAGGTTGTCGCCGTCCAGCACATACATGTCCAGGCGCGACAGGTCGGGCGCGAAGATCCGCAGCAGTTGTTCGTGCTTGCCCGGTTGCAGTTTGAAACGCAGCCATAACGCGCCTCCGGGTTCGGCGGCGGTGATGCGTTCCAGTTCGATCGGGCTGAATTGATTGGTGTAGCGCGGGGAGCGGATATCGCTCAGTTGCAGGTCGGCCTGTTCATCGAGCAAAACGGCCCAGTTACTGCCTTGTGCGGCCTGGGCCGGGATCAAGCAGAGCAGGGTCAGCAGAGTGACGGTGAAACCTATGGCAGTCCTGAGCCAGCGCACGGCGAAATCCCTTCGTAGGTTGATGCCAGATTATAACTATGCGCGGCGCTGGAGCCGTCCGGCAAGGGCCTGGGGCGCCTGCCGGACGGGAAGACAGGATTACTCCTGATTTTCGCCACGCTCGCGGGCAATGGCCCGGTAACCAATGTCTTTGCGGTAGAAGCAGCCTTGCCAATCGATCTTAGCTGCCAGTTGGTAAGCCTGCTGCTGTGCGGCACTTACGCTGTCGCCCAGGGCGGTGGCGCAGAGCACGCGGCCGCCGGAGGTTACCACTTGACCGTCCTTGAGCGCGGTACCGGCGTGGAAGACTTTGCCTTCCAGTTTGGCGGCCGCGTCCAGGCCTTCGATCACCGCGCCCTTGGCGTAGTCACCAGGATAGCCGCCGGCGGCCAGGACGATGCCCAGGCTCGGACGTGGATCCCATTGCGCTTCGACCTTGTCCAGCGCCTGAGCCAGGGCGGCCTCGACCAGCAGCACCAGGCTCGACTGCAGGCGCAGCATCACCGGTTGGGTTTCCGGGTCGCCGAAGCGGCAGTTGAACTCGATGACCTTCGGGTTGCCGGCCTTGTCGATCATCAGACCGGCGTACAGGAAACCGGTGTAGACGTTGCCTTCGTCGGCCATGCCGCGCACGGTCGGCCAGATCACCTGGTCCATCACGCGCTGGTGCACGTCGGCGGTGACCACTGGGGCAGGGGAGTAGGCACCCATGCCGCCGGTGTTCGGGCCGCTGTCGCCGTCGCCGACGCGTTTGTGGTCCTGGCTGGTTGCCATGGGCAGCACGTTCTTGCCGTCGACCATGACGATGAAGCTGGCTTCCTCGCCGTCGAGGAACTCTTCGATCACCACGCGCGAACCGGCGTCGCCGAAGGCATTGCCGGCCAGCATGTCGCGCACGGCGTCTTCGGCTTCGGCCAGGGTCATGGCGACGATCACGCCTTTACCGGCGGCCAGGCCGTCGGCCTTGATCACGATCGGCGCGCCTTTTTCCCGCAGATAAGCCAGGGCCGGCTCGATCTCGGTGAAGTTCTGGTAATCGGCGGTCGGGATCTTGTGGCGAGCCAGGAAATCCTTGGTGAAGGCTTTCGAACCTTCCAGCTGGGCCGCGCCAGCGGTCGGACCGAAGCAGTCCAGGCCGCGGGAGCGGAACAGGTCGACCACGCCGGCGACCAGCGGGACTTCCGGACCGACGATGGTCAGGGAAACGTTCTTCTCGGCGAAGTCGGCCAGTTGCTCGAGGGCCAATACGTCGATGGCCACGTTCTCGCACTTGGCTTCGATGGCGGTGCCGGCGTTGCCCGGGGCAACGAAGACTTTCTCGACCCGTGGGTCTTGAGCGACTTTCCAGGCCAGGGCGTGTTCACGACCGCCGCTACCAATGATCAAAACGTTCAAGTCAGACTCCTTCGGAGGAAGCTATAAGCCGCAAGCTGCAAGTTAAGAGCAATCTGGATCGCTCTGAAGTGCTGCGTGCAGCTTTGAATTAGGAAGGCTGCAAGGGCAAGGCAAGAGCAACTGCGGTCGGCTCTGCCTTGTCGCTTGCAGCTTGAAGCTTGTGGCTGCTCTTAGTGACGGAAGTGGCGCATACCGGTGAACACCATGGCGATGCCAGCTTCATCGGCGGCGGCGATCACTTCGTTGTCGCGCATCGAGCCGCCTGGCTGGATCACCGCGGTGATGCCGACCTTGGCCGCGTTGTCGATACCGTCGCGGAACGGGAAGAACGCATCGGACGCCATGACCGCGCCCTGCACTTGCAGGCCGGCGTGTTCAGCCTTGATCGCAGCGATACGGGCGGAGTTCACGCGGCTCATCTGGCCGGCGCCGACGCCGATGGTCTGACGGTTCTTGGCGTAGACGATGGCGTTGGACTTGACGAACTTGGCCACTTTCCAGGCGAAGATCAGGTCGTGGATTTCCTGTTCGGTCGGGGCGCGCTTGGTCACCACTTTCAGGTCGTCGGCGCCGATCATGCCGATGTCGCGGCTCTGCACCAGCAGGCCACCGTTGACGCGCTTGTAGTCCCAGGCCGGAACACGGTCCGCCGACCATTGGCCGCAGGCCAGCAGGCGCACGTTGGCCTTGGCGGCAACGATGGCGCGGGCTTCCTCGCTGACCGAAGGGGCGATGATCACTTCGACGAACTGACGCTCGACGATGGCCTTGGCGGTCTCGGCGTCCAGTTCGCGGTTGAAGGCGATGATGCCGCCGAAGGCCGATTCGGTGTCGGTGGCGTAAGCCAGCTCGTACGCCTGGCGGATACCGCCTTCAGCGTCCGGGCTCACGGCCACGCCGCACGGGTTGGCGTGCTTGACGATGACGCAGGCCGGCTTGACGAAGCTCTTCACGCATTCCAGCGCGGCGTCGGTGTCGGCCACGTTGTTGTACGACAGTTCCTTGCCTTGCAGCTGGGTGGCGGTGGCGATGCCGACTTCGGCCGGCTTGGCTTCCACGTAGAACGCCGCGCTCTGGTGCGGGTTCTCGCCGTAGCGCATTTCCTGGGCCTTGATGAACTGGCTGTTGAAGGTGCGCGGGAATTCGCTGCGGCCTTCGGTGGTCAGGGTTTCGGCCGCCTGGTTCACGGTGCCCATGTAGTTGGCGATCATGCCGTCATAGGCCGCGGTGTGTTCGAAGGCCTTGAGCATCAGGTCGAAACGCTGGGCGTAGGTCAGGCCGCCGGCTTTCAGGCTTTCCAGCACCTGGCCGTAGTCGCTGGCGTTGACCACGATGGCCACGTCTTTGTGGTTCTTGGCCGCCGAGCGGACCATGGTCGGGCCGCCGATGTCGATGTTCTCGATAGCGGTCGGCAGGTCGCAGCCCGGCTTGGAGATGGTGGCTTCGAACGGGTAGAGGTTGACCGCTACCAGGTCGATCGGCTTGATGCCGTGCTCGTTCATGATGGCGTCGTCGATACCGCGACGACCGAGGATGCCGCCGTGGATTTTCGGGTGCAGGGTCTTCACCCGGCCGTCCATCATTTCCGCGAAACCGGTGTAATCCGCGACTTCTACTGCGGCCACGCCGTTGTCCTGCAGCAGTTTGAAGGTCCCGCCGGTGGAGAGGATCTCCACGCCCAGGGCTTCCAGCTCCTTGGCGAATTCGAGGATCCCGGTCTTGTCGGAAACACTGATCAAGGCGCGGCGGATCGGCAGGCGGGTAGTCTGGTCGGTCATCTCAATTTCCATCAAAAGCAAAGGAGTCAGCAAAAAAGGCGACCGGTTTTACGCGGGCGCCTTTCTGGTTTGATTGAATGCTTACAGCAAATCGTACTGCTTGAGTTTCTTGCGCAGGGTGCCGCGGTTCAGACCGAGCAGTTCGCTGGCCTTGGTCTGGTTGCCCTTGACGTAGTTCATCACGCTTTCGAGCAACGGAGCCTCGACTTCGGAGAGCACCAGGTTGTACACGTCCGTGACGGCCGCGCCCTCAAGGTGGGCGAAATAATTGTGCAGCGCCTTCTCGACACTCCCGCGAAGGGTCTGGCCTTCTTCGCTCGGTGTATTGAGGTGCTGTTTCAAATTCACGTTGTCGCTCACGGGTGCTGTTCCACTCACTAAAGTCTCGGTCATCATCGTCATGCGGCCACCCCCTCTCCGTCCCCTGTCACCAGGCTCTTGTAACGCTCGGCAAAGAACTCACGAACGTTGGCGCACTGTGCTTCCGTATCTTCCAAACGATTGAAGTGGGCGCGAAACTCCCTGGCGCCCGGCAGGGTTGCGAGATACCAGCCCACATGCTTGCGAGCAATGCGTACGCCCATGACATCGCCATAGAAGGCATGCAGCGCGGCCAGATGCTCAAGCAGAATACGTTCCACCTCGAACAGCTCAGGTGCCGGCAGGGTTTGACCGGTACGCAGAAAATGTTCGATTTCACGAAAAATCCATGGCCGCCCCTGAGCGGCCCGGCCAATCAACAGCCCGTCGGCACCGGTAGCGTCGAGGACGTAGCGGGCCTTCTCGGGCGAGTCGATATCGCCGTTGGCGAAGACCGGGATCGACACCGCCTGCTTGATCGCAGCGATGGTGTCGTACTCGGCAACACCGGTGTACAGGTCGGCCCGGGTCCGGCCATGGACCGCCAATGCCGTGATACCTGCCTGTTCGGCGATCTTCGCCACCGTCAGGCCGTTCTTGTTCGCCCGGTCCCAGCCGGTACGGATCTTCAGGGTGACCGGCACATCGACTGCGGCCACCACGGCCTGCAGGATCTCGTTCACCAGATCTTCATCTTTCAGTAACGCGGAGCCGGCGGCCTTGTTGCAGACCTTCTTCGCCGGGCAACCCATGTTGATATCAATAATCTGTGCGCCCAACTCGACGTTGGCGCGGGCGGCATCCGCCAGCATCTGTGCATCGCCACCGGCGATCTGTACCGAGCGTGGCTCGGGATCACCCTCGTGGATCATGCGCAGACGCGATTTGCGACTGTTCCACAAACTCATGTCGCTGGTGACCATTTCCGAGACTACAAGGCCTGCACCCAACCGCTTGCAAAGCTGACGAAAGGGCTGGTCGGTGACTCCCGCCATGGGGGCGAGAATCAAGCCGTTGTGCAATGTATATGGGCCGATGCGTACCGCCGACATAGGACTTCCCTGTTGTGGGGCCGGATCATGAGAGTTCGAAAAAGGGTTGGCATGATACCCGCTCTCGATGACCGGATAAAGGCTGAATTGGATAAAATCTGAACAGTTATTCTGTTATTGCCAACGGTTTGGTCCGCTGGGCAGCAGTCAGAAAACCGCCGTCAATCCAGTGCGGCCTTTGCACGGATGGCCCGTCTTACTCGGGCGAGTGAAAGCTTAGGCTGTAGTTGACGGCCTTGGGGCCCGGATCGAGGATGTCCAGCGCGATATGGATCGGCGTCTGCGGCGGCATCTCCGACACGCCTTCGAGTTCGCCCTTGACGTATTCGCCGGGCTTGAAGCGACGACTGGCGATCAGGTGGCCGTTGAGGTCGGCGAAACGCAGCTCCAGCAGCGGGAAGGGTTGGGAGAACGGCGCGCGATTGTAGATGATCGCATCCACTACCAGCGCGCCGCTGAAGTCCGGGTGGCTGCGCACCACCAGGTTGCTGCTTTTGATGCGGCCGATATCGACCTTCGAGGGCACGGTGCAACCCAGTTCCGGGCACAGTTGCTGGAACCAGGGGCGGTACTGGTCCTGGCGCGCCAGTTCGTCGAAGTGATAGGCAATGTACTGGCCCGCCAGGCCGGCGGCGGCCAGCAGGATCAACAAACTCCAGAGCAGGCGGCGGCCCCAGGGCGAGCGGCGCTTTTGCCAGTCCAGCTGGATCGGGTCGTCTTCCAGGTCCAGCAGCACGGCGTCCGGCGCCTCGGGTTCGGCGCGGCCACGCTTGTTGCGTCGTGGCGCCGGGCTGGCTGGCGGCTCGATCTCATCGGGCTCGTCGGCTTTCAGGGAGCTGTGCGCTGGCATGGGCTCCAGGTCGTCGTCCGGGAGCAGGGAGGGCGCCTTGGGTTCGTCTTCCAGATCGTCCAGGTTGAAGGACAGCGACGGTTCGGTACGCCCGGAGCGGCCGGCGTCGACGGCGGGCGGCTCGGGTTTTTCGTCGAGGTCGTCGCTGCTGCCGGGGGGCTGGCTGAACAGGCTGTCGGGCCAGTGTTCCTCTTCGGCTTCCGGCTGGTCGCGGCGGGCGCTGAGGGTGTCCTCCCTGGAGGCGCGCTCCTGGCCGAAGGCCTTGGTCGGTTGGATTTCCCGCTGTTCGAGCTTGGCCAGCTCCTCGTCCAGGTCGAGGCTGTCCAGGTCGAGTTCGGTGGCGCTCCACTGCTTCTGGCTGATGGCGCGCGGTGGCGGCGGGGCCAGTGGTTCGGCAGGGGGAGCCGGTGTGGAAGGTGCAGCGACAGCGTCCTTGCCAGCGCGTTGCTCAAGCAACTGCCGTGCGGCGTTGAACACCTGCAGGCACGAGCCGCAGCGCACCACGCCCCGGGCCACGCTCAACTGAGCGTGGCTGACGCGGAAGCTGGTCTGGCAATGCGGGCACTGGGTGACGAAACTGTCGGTCATGCGGCGATCCGGTTCATGCAGGCGGCCATTCTAGCGCCGACGGCCGGTGATGCGTACCCAGCCATCGAGGTTGGCGATTGGATCCAGGTCGAAGTCCTGGGCGTAGGCCGCCGCGACTTCTTCACCCTGTTCGGCGAGGATGCCCGATAGCGCCAGGCGTCCGCCGCTCTTGACCAGGCTGGACAGTTGCGGCGCCAGGGAAACCAGCGGGCCGGCGAGGATATTGGCGACCAGCACGTCCGCCTGGACCTGCGGCAGGTCTTCCGGCAGATAGAGCGGGAACAGCGCTTCGGCGATGTTGTTACGCCCGGCGTTGTCGCGGGAGGCTTCCAGGGCCTGCACGTCGATGTCGGTGCCCACGGCCTGCTTGGCGCCCAGCAGCAGGGCGGCGATCGCCAGGATCCCCGAGCCGCAACCGAAGTCCAGCACGTTGCAGTCTTTCAGGTCCTGGCCGTCGAGCCATTCCAGGCACAGCGCAGTGGTCGGGTGCGTGCCGGTGCCGAAGGCCAGGCCCGGATCGAGCAGCAGGTTGACCGCGTCCGGCTCGGGAGCGGCGTGCCAGCTGGGGACGATCCACAGGCGCTGGCCGAAACGCATCGGTTGGAAGTTGTCCATCCAGCTGCGTTCCCAGTCCTGGTCTTCGATCACTTCGCTGTGATGTTCAGGCAGCGGGCTGCCGGTCAGCAGCTCAAGGTGGGCCAGCACGCTGGCAGCCTCGGTGCCGCCTTCGAACAGGGCCAGCAGGTGAGTGTGATTCCACAGCGGGGTGGTGTTGAGTTCCGGTTCGAAGATCGGCTGATCCTCGGCGTCCATGAAGGTCACCGAAACGGCGCCGACTTCGAGAAAAGCGTCTTCGTAGGTTTCGGCTTGTTCTGGGCTGATGGCGAGACGGACTTGCAGCCAAGGCATGGCGGGCACCTTTGAAATATGTAATGTGCAGCCTAGCGGGCTGCGAGAAGCGCGCAAGTTTACGCGAGCGGGGCGCAGAAGACGACACGCCAGGCGCCATTTCCACCTGCCCGCACAGCCTCTCTGTAGGAGCGAGCTTGCTCGCGATGCCTGCAGGGGCGCTGCATAACATCAGGAAAATGCGCGTTGTCGCTGATGGCTCTATCGCGAGCAAGCTCGCTCCTGCTGGAGGGGCAGAAACGACAAGGCCGCTCGAAAGCGGCCTTGTCGGTCTGGTGCAGCGTCGATCAGTGTTGACCGGCCAGCTTGTGCTCCAGGTAGTGAATGTTCACACCACCTTTGCAGAAGCCCTCGTCACGAGTCAGGTCGCGGTGCAGCGGGATGTTGGTCTTGATCCCGTCGACCACGATTTCGTCCAGCGCATTGCGCATGCGCGCCATGGCTTCTTCACGGGTTGCCCCGTAAGTGATCAGCTTGCCGATCAACGAATCGTAGTTCGGTGGAACCGCGTAACCGCTGTACAGGTGTGAGTCGACGCGTACGCCATTGCCGCCCGGAGCATGGAAATGCTTGACCGTGCCTGGGCTTGGCATGAAGGTTTTCGGGTCTTCGGCGTTGATCCGGCATTCCAGGGCGTGGCCACGAATGACTACGTCCTTCTGGGAGATCGACAGCTTGTTGCCAGCGGCGATGCTCAGCATCTCCTTGACGATGTCGACGCCAGTGACCATTTCCGATACCGGGTGCTCTACCTGCACACGAGTGTTCATCTCGATGAAGTAGAAACGACCGTTCTCGTACAGGAACTCGAAGGTACCGGCACCGCGGTAGCCGATGTCGATGCACGCCTTGACGCAGCGCGCGAAGACTTCCTGGCGAGCGGTTTCGTCGATGCCCGGGGCCGGCGCTTCTTCAAGCACCTTCTGGTGACGACGCTGCAGGGAGCAGTCGCGGTCGCCCAGGTGGATCGCGTTGCCCTGGCCGTCGGACAGCACCTGGACTTCCACGTGACGTGGGTTGGTCAGGAACTTCTCCAGGTAGACCATCGGGTTGCCGAACGCCGCGCCCGCTTCGGAGCGGGTCAGCTTGGCCGAGGAGATCAGGTCTTCTTCTTTATGCACCACGCGCATGCCGCGACCACCGCCGCCGCCAGCGGCCTTGATGATCACTGGATAGCCGACTTCACGGCCGATGCGCAACGCGGTTTCTTCGTCTTCCGGCAGCGGGCCGTCGGAACCGGGAACGGTCGGTACGCCGGCAGCGATCATCGCGTGCTTGGCCGATACCTTGTCGCCCATCAGGCGAATGGTCTCGGCTTTCGGGCCGATGAAGGCGAAGCCGGAGTTCTCGACCTGCTCGGCGAAGTCGGCGTTTTCCGCGAGGAAGCCGTAGCCTGGGTGAATGGCGGTGGCGCCAGTCACTTCGGCGGCCGCGATGATCGCCGGAATGTGCAGGTAGGAGTGCGCGGCGGAGGCCGGGCCGATGCAGACGGATTCGTCTGCCAGACCCAGGTGCATCAGTTCCTTGTCGGCCTTGGAGTAAACGGCGACGGTCTTGATACCCATCTCTTTGCAGGCACGCAGGATCCGCAGGGCGATTTCACCGCGGTTGGCGATCAGAACTTTTTCCAACTTCGCAGACATCGTTGGCTCTCCGCGGTTCAAACGATGGTGAACAGCGGTTGGTCGTACTCAACCGGCTGGCCGTCTTCGACGAGGATGGATTCGATCACACCGCTGGTTTCAGCTTCGATGTGGTTCATCATCTTCATGGCTTCGACGATGCACAGGGTGTCGCCTTTCTTCACGCTCTGGCCGACTTCAACGAAGGCTGGCGAGGTTGGCGAGGATTTGCGGTAGAAGGTGCCGACCATCGGCGAACGGGCAACGCTGCCGTTCAGCGCTGGGGCGGCTGGAGCTGCTGGTGCAGCGGCGGCGGCCGGAGCGGCAGCGGCAGGTGCGGCGGCCGGAGCAGCCATCGGTGCCGGTGCGTAGTACTGCTGGGCTGGAGTCTTGCTGTGGCGGCTGATGCGTACGGACTCTTCGCCTTCCTTGATCTCCAGCTCGTCGATGCCGGACTCTTCCAGCAGTTCGATCAGTTTCTTAACTTTACGGATATCCATGAATCATCAACTCCCAAGGGTCGGTCAGGGGCGTTTAGCTTGTTGTTCAAGCTGCTCTAGTGCGGCCTCCAGGGCCAGTCGGTAACCGCTGGCGCCAAGGCCGCAGATCACTCCCACCGCAACGTCGGAGAAGTAGGAGTGATGGCGGAAAGGTTCGCGTTTGTGCACGTTAGACAAATGCACTTCGATGAATGGGATGCTCACCGCCAGCAGCGCGTCACGTAATGCGACACTTGTATGCGTAAAAGCTGCTGGATTGATCAGAATGAAGTCCACGCCTTCATCGCGGGCAGCGTGGATACGGTCGATCAATTCATACTCGGCGTTGCTTTGCAGGTAGAGCAAATGGTGGCCGGCCTCGCGAGCCCGGCGTTCCAGGTCCTGGTTGATCTCAGCCAGGGTGACTGCGCCGTAGACCCCCGGTTCACGGGTGCCGAGCAGGTTCAGGTTGGGTCCGTGAAGCACCAGTAGGGTCGCCATCTGCCGTTCCTTGTTTTATCGGTGGGCCATTATTCAGAACCCGGCGACTATGCCGCAAAGCCTTTGTGACTGTCCAGTTCTCTGCAATAGGCAGCACGATGACCGATGTTTACGCGAAATATGTGACCAACTGACTAAATCCGGTCATTCGCTGCGGCAATGCGTTCGGCGAAGTCCGCGGCGCTGATTTCGCCGATCACGCGCACATCGGCACGTTCGACGCCATCTTTGCCGAAGAACATCAGCGCCGGCGGGCCGAACAGGTGGTAGCGGTCCAGCAGGGCGCGCTGTTCGCGGTTGCTGGCGGTGATATCGAAGCGGACCAGGCGATAGCCCAGCAGGCGTTCGACCACCTGGCGGTCGCTGAGCACCTCGCGTTCGATGACTTTGCAACTGATGCACCAGTCGGCGTACCAGTCGAGGAGCAGTGGAGCGCCAGCATTTCGGGCGTCGGCCAGGGCCTGGTCCAACTCGCCGGGGGTGGTGACGGTCTGCCACTGGCCGGCGCTGGTTTTCTCAGGGCTGTTGCTGGTGGTCGCGACCGGTGCGCGGGCGAGCGGGCTGAACGGATCGGTCTGGCCACTGAAGGCGCCGTACCAGCAGGCCAGGGCATACACCAGCAGGAACAGCCCGCACAGCTGCGCCAGGCGCGCGCGGGGTGCCTTGTAGACAAATTCCAGGGCGCCGAGAAACAGACCGACGCCGGCCGCCAGCGCGCCAATCAGCAGCAGGCTGACCTGGCCCGGCAAGACCCGGCTCAGCAGGCCGATCGCCAGGCCGAGCAGCAGCACGCCAATGGCATTTTTCACATAGACCAGCCATGGCCCGCTTTTCGGCAGCCAGGCCGCGCCGCCGGTGGCCACCAGCAACAGCGGCGCGCCCATGCCCAGGCCCAGGGCGAACAGTTTCAGGGCGCCGCCCAGGGCATCGCCGCTGGCGCTGATATACAGCAGGGCACCCGCCAGAGGCGCCGAAACGCAGGGCGATACCAGCAGGCTGGACACCACCCCGAGAACCGCCGCGCCCCACAGCGAGCCGCCTTCGGTGCGCCCGGCGATGCGTTCCAGGCGTTGGCTGACAAAGCGCGGCAGCTTGAGTTCGAAGACATCGAACATCGCCAGGGCGAACACGACGAAGAACAGCGCAAAAGGCACCAGCACCCAGGCCGATTGCAGGCGCGCCTGCAAATTGAGCTGGGCGCCGAACAGCCCCATCAAGGCGCCGAGCAGGGCGAAACAGGCGGCCATCGGCAACACATAGGCCAGCGACAGATTGAAGCCGCGCCAGCCGCCGACCTGGCCCTTGAGGACCACGCCGGACAGAATCGGCAGCATCGGCAGGACGCAGGGAGTAAAGGTCAGGCCGATGCCGGCAAGGAAGAACAGCGCGAGCTCTCGCCAGCTCCAGCCGGTTTTCCCACTGTCGGTAGCGGGGCTGCCGGCACTTGAGGCATTGGCAGGAGAGGCAGCGCCGTCGATCTGCAAACGCTCGGTTTCCGGGGGATAACACAGGCCCTTGTCGGCGCAGCCCTGGTAGGTCACGGCCAGGGTGAAGGCCCGTTGATCTGCGCCGGTACGCGGCAGTTCGACATCGACGATGCCGTGGTAGACCTCGACGTCGCCGAAAAACTCGTCGTGTTTCTGTTCGCCCTTGGGCAGTTGGGCGGCACCCAGGGCGATGTCGGCGGGCTCGGCGCGGAACTGGAAGCGGTGGCGATAGAGGTAATAACCCTCGGTGGCGACAAAACGCAGCTTGATCGATTGCGGCGTGCTTTGTAGCAGGCTCAGCTGGAACGCTTCGCGCACCGGCAGGAAGTCGGCGCTGTTGTTGATCGAACCCAGGGTCGAACTGGGGCGGCTGTCCAGCAGCCCGGCGGCGGTCGCCGGCAGGGCAAGCACGAACAGCATCAGGCAAAGCAGGCGACGCATGGCAATCTCGCGAATTTGAGGTGTGCGCATGATAGCGGAGAGCGGCTGACTCTGCGCATGCGCCCTGTAGCCGCTGCCGAGCTTGCGAGGCTGCGATCGAGGACGCAGTCCTCGCAAAGCCGACCTATGTGGTTTGCCTGAAAGAGCACGGTTGCAGACTTTGCGGCCGCTACGTCGGAATGCCGCCCAGACCGATCGCAGCCTCGCAAGCTCGGCAGCGGCTACAGGGTCAGACGCGGAACGCCTGCACCGCCGTGTGCAACTGGCCGCCCAGGGCCAGCAGGTTCTCGCCTTGTTCGCGGCCTTCGCCGATGCGTTGCAGGTTATCCCCACCCAGTTGATGGATGCGCTCGCTGTGGTCGCGGATTTCGCTGACGGCGCCGCTTTGCTGGGCCGTGACATCGGCGATGCGGATGGCGGTGTCGGAGATGGTCTGGATCGCCCCGACGATTTCATCCAGCGCACCGTCGGCGGCCTGGGCCTGGCTGGCGGTGGCTTCGGCATGTTCGACCTGGGCGCGCATGCCTTCCACCGATTGCCGGGCAGCGGCCTGCAGGCCGGCGATCAGGGTCTGGATCTCGGCGGTGGCGCCAGCGGTGCGCTGGGCCAGGGAGCGCACTTCTTCGGCGACCACGGCAAAGCCGCGACCCATTTCCCCGGCCCGCGCAGCTTCGATGGCGGCGTTCAGGGCCAGCAGGTTGGTCTGGTCGGCAATGGAGCGGATCACCGTGAGCACGCCGCCGATGGTCGCCGACTCTTCGGCCAGCTGTTCGATCATCTGTGCGTTGCCCTGCACCTCGCCGACCAGGGCATGCAACCCGGTCAGGCTCAGGCCGATCACTTTCTGCCCCTGTTCCACCGCCAGCCCGGCGCTGCGGCTGGCATCGGCGGCTTGGCTGGCATCGCCGGCGACTTGCTGGATGGTCGCTTCCAGCTCGCCCAGGGCGTCACGGATCTGCGCGGTATCCCCGGCCTGGCGCTTGGCGCCGCCGTGCAGGCCGCTGCTCAGGTCCGCCAGGGCGCGGCTGCTGCCGGCGACCTGTTCGGCGTTCTGCCGGATGGTGCCCACCAGGTCCACCAGGTAGGCGCGCAGACGGTTCAGGGATTCTTCGATGTCGTGCAGTTCGCGGTTGGTCCGGCCCAGCTGGATGTCGCGGCTGAAGTCGCCTTCGGCCCAGGTCGACAGGGCCGGCGCCAGGTTGGTCAGGACCCGTGCCAGCCGGCGCTGCAAGGTATCGATAAGCAGGGCGATCAGCAGGATCAGGCCGATCATCAAACCCTGCATCAGCCGTACTTCGCTCTGGATCTGCCCATGTTGGGCGCGCACCACCGGCTCCAGCTCGGCGATGGCCTGCTGCACGGCGGTGATTTTCAGGTGGGTGGCGGCGCTGAGGTCGGCGCGTTTCTGAATCTGTTCGCGGGTGCGGTTCAGCTCGGCGGGGTAGCGGCCAAGCAGGCTGTTGAGCTCGCGCTTGAGGCCGATGCCGGCGTCTTCGGCGGCGGCTTTCTCGGTGTTCTCCAGGCCCATCATGGCGGCGAAGTCATCGGTATTCGACTCGTTGCTGGCCGCGACACCCAGCAAGGGCAGGGCGTCCAACTGCTCGGCCTGGACGCGCATGTTGCTCACTTCGCGCTCGACGTCGGCGGCCAGTTCGCTGCGGCCGCTGCTCACCAGTTTTTCCCGGGCCAGGGACAGCTTGCCCAGGTGCTGGGAGGCGCTCAGCAGCAGCGGCAGGTAGGTCGCGGCGCTCGGGTTGCTGGCGGCTCCGGTGGCGTATTGGCTCAGTTGTTCGAGGCTGGCCCCCAGCTCGCGCTCGGCCTGTAGCAGCAGCGCTTGCGGATCGCCGGCCAGTTTGCCGGCGGCCAGCAGGTCGGTCTTGCTGAACTCGGCCAGGCTCGACAGGCTCGGGCGCAGGCTTTGCGCCAGTTCCGCGGGCAGTTCGTCGAGCTGGGCCAGCAGGGTTTCGATGGCCTGGCTGGCGCTGCTCAGGCGCAGGGCGTCGCCGCTGGCCAGGTAGTCCTCGATGTTGCGCGCCGCCTGGTTCTGGAACTGCTGGGACAACCCCAGGTAGCGTTCCATCAATAGATAGGGGCGCTCGAGGGCGCGTTGCGACCACCAGAGCGTGGCGCCCAGAGCCAGGCAAACGGCAACTAGTAGCAGGGTATTGAGATTGGTCAGCAGCTTCAGGCGCATCGCGTTCTACCAACGACTTAAATGGTAAGCGCCTGAATTTATTGCGTTTGTATTACAGGGTTATGACCGAATCGGTGGATTCCGATGAAAAAGTGGCGCTTTGATGGCGCGCCGCCTGGACGCGGTTGCGTCCGCTGTCCTTGGCGCGATAGAGCGCTTCGTCGGCCTGGCTGGCCATCATCAGGCTGTCGGAATCTTCCCGCAGCTCGACCACCCCGGCGCTGAAGGTGCACCACAGGTCCTGCGGCTGGGCCGGGTAGTGGATCTCGGCAAAGCGCTGGCGGATTTCATCCAGCACCTTGCAGGCCGCTTCCAGGTCGGTGTCGGGCATGACGATGGCGAACTCTTCGCCGCCGTAGCGGCCGATGAAGTCGGTCTTGCGCAGGCGCTGCTTGAGGAACAGCGCCAGGCTCTTGATCACCCGGTCGCCCATGGGGTGGCCGTGGCTGTCGTTGACCCGCTTGAAGTGGTCGATGTCGAGCATGGCGAAGCTCAGCGGCTTGTTCTCGCGGCGTGCGCGGAAGCTGCAGTCTTCCAGCAGTTGCAGGATATGGGTGTGGTTGTACAGCCCGGTGAGGCTGTCGCGCACCATGCGCGCCTTGAGGTTGCGCGCGCGGGCGGCGCGGTTGCGCACGGTGGTGATCAAGTGGCGCGGCTTGATCGGCTTGGTCAGGAAGTCGTCACCGCCTTCGCTCATGGCGTCCAACTGCTTGTCCAGGTCGTCTTCGGCCGACAGGTAGATGATCGGCACGCTGACATAACGGTCGTTATGGCGGATCACCTTGGCCAGCTCGGTGCCGGTACAGGCCGGCATGTACATGTCGAGAATGATCAGGTCCGGCTGGAAGTCGGCCAGTTCGGCCATCGCCTGGATCGGCTCGATCAGGGTCCGGGTGATGATCCCGGCGCTGTTGAGCAGGCGTTCGGTGTGCAGGGCCTGGGCGCGCGAGTCGTCGATAATCAGCACTTTATAAGGTTCGTACTGGGCGACGCAGGTGAGGATCTCGATCTTCTCCAGCAGGCTCGAGGCCTCCAGCGTACCGGTGAGGAACTCCTGGCCGCCGGCGCGCACAGCGGCCAGGCGGGTCGGGGTGTCGGTTTCGTGGAGGCTGAAGAACAGCAGGGGCAGCTTCTGCTCCAGGCCTTCCTGGGCTTCGGCGGCCAGTTGCAGGCCCATGCCGTTGCCGCAGAAATCGACGTCGATCACGATCGCCGCGGGCAGGCGCTCGACCATCGAGGCGCGAAATGCGGCGATGCTGTCCAGGGACTGGGCGCTGAGGCCGAAGAATTCCAGCTGCTTGGCCAGGCGCTCGCCGCGATCGTGGTCTTGCAGCATCACGTAGATCGGCTTGCGCAGGGGCGGCAGGAAGGTCTGTTCCAACTGGTCGCCATGGCGCAGGCCGGTGCGCGACAGGCGTTGCATCAGGCGGTTGAGGTCGGTGATCAGGCCGCTGCTCAGGCGCCCGCGGTTGGCGTCCACCGCCTCCAGGGAATCGCTGATGCTGCGCGCCAGTTGGGTATGTTCGGGTTGCTCGAAGCGTTCGGCGAAACGCAGCAGGCGCAGGTTGGCTTCGCTGAGTTCGGACATGTCGGCGGTCGACCATTCGCTGCGCTGCAGGCGCTGCCATATCTCGAGGATCTGACGAGCCTGGTGAATTACCCGCTGGGCAAAGTGGTGCTTGAGGCGCTCACGGCTGGGGTCTTCTGGCTCGGTCATATCCTGACTACTAGTTAGGGTGCATGCTGAGATCGACTGGTGGCTCTATGCTAGCACCTCTTATGGATTGTACGAGTGTCGTACGTCAACAATCTGCAAAGCGACCTTATTCAGTTCCCGACCGACTGGTCGCATAGGTTCTGAACTGTGCTTCATTTATAGTGGCCGCTCGATATGCACCCGGCATGTGGCGTCTTGCGCGGTGGATGATTTTTAATCCGCTCGGTTCGAGGCACGATGGAGCAGGGTTGTGGTCGAACCGATGAACCCAAGTGATTGAAAGGATATAGCCATGCTGGACTGGAAGAACCGCGCGGGCAGCGCGCCGGATCGTGCTGCCGAACCCAAGTCGGCGACACGCAGCTACTTTGGTGGCCTGCTGTTCAGCCGCGCCCTGGGCACCCTGGTGGCCTTGTACCTGCTGGTGGCCGGTGCCCTGGGCTGGTACTGGAGCCAGGAACCGTCGCTGTTCCCGGTCCAGCAAAGCGCGCAGGTTGCCGCCGAGAAGGAAGGCAAGCAGATGGTCGTGGGCTACACCACGGTGGAAACCCTCAAGACCGTGGCCGGCACCCTGCTGAACAAGCCGGGTGGCTATATCTCCAACGACCGTTTCCCGCCGGGCCTGTGGATGGACAACATGCCGAGCTGGGAATACGGCGTGCTGGTGCAGGTCCGCGACCTGACCCGCGCCTTGCGCAAGGACTTCGCCCGTTCCCAGTCGCAGTCCGCCGAGGACGCCGACCTGGCCAAGGCCGAGCCGCGCTTCAACTTCGACAACAAGAGCTGGGTGCTGCCGTCCAGCGAGTCCGAGTACCAGGAAGGCATCAACTCCCTGAGCCGCTACCAGGCCCGCCTGTCCGACCCGGAGCAGAAGAGCGCGCTGTTCTATGCCCGTGCCGACAACCTGAACAACTGGCTGGGTGATGTCGGGACCCGCCTGGGTTCGCTGTCCCAGCGCCTGTCGGCCAGCGTTGGCCGGGTCAAGCTCAATACCGCGCTGAAAACCGAAGTCCCGGCGCCGGGCCAGTCGCCGCAGGTCGACGAAGAGGTGGTGGAAACCCCTTGGATGCAGATCGACAACGTGTTCTACGAAGCACGCGGCCAGGCCTGGGCCCTGTCGCACCTGCTGCGTGCCATCGAGGTCGACTTCGCCGACGTGCTGGCCAAGAAGAACGCCACCGTCAGCGTGCGCCAGATCATCCGTGAACTGGAAGCCTCCCAGGAGCCGATCTGGAGCCCGATGATTCTCAATGGCAGCGGCTTTGGCGTGCTGGCCAACCACTCGCTGGTCATGGCCAACTATATTTCCCGGGCCAACGCGGCGGTCATCGACTTGCGTCAATTGCTCAACCAGGGTTGATTCATGGTGGTTACCTCCAATGAGGCCGCGCATCGCGCGGCCTCCGATGCCGAACAAGTCGCCTGGGTCGATGGCGAAGACCAGTTGCTGGGCGCGCTGGCCCGCTCGGAGTTGCGCGAGCGCGGCTTGATCGGGCGCGGCACCTATATCCTGCTGTTCAATTCCGCCGGTGAGCTGTGCGTGCATCGGCGCACCCTGAGCAAGGCCCTCTACCCCGGTTACTGGGACGTGGCCGCGGGCGGCATGGTGCTGGCGGTCGAGAGCTACGCCGAGTCGGCGGCCCGTGAGCTGGAGGAAGAACTGGGGGTGAGCGGGGTGGAATTGACCGCCCATGACCATTTCTTTTTCGAAGACACCGGCAGTCGCCTCTGGTGTTCGGCCTTTTCGGCGGTCTGGGACGGGCCTTTGCGCCTGCAGCCGGAAGAGGTGCTGGAAGCACGCTTCATTTCGATCGACGAAGTGATGCGGGAAATCGCCGAAAAGCCCTATTGCCCGGACTCCCTGGCGGCCTTGCAGCGCTATCTGGCGCGGCGTCGTTAAAGTTGTATAAATTGGCGCGCTTAGGCTCTTAGCAAGTCGGCTTTTTGCCGTTACACTGCGCGACCTTTTTCAAGCTGAGCCGGCGCTGCCTTTATAAGTGCGGTCGGTCCAGTAGCGCTGCCCCTGCCTGAGTGGGGCTTCGCGGTCGATGGCACAGGCCATGTGCTTCGACCAGTCTTTGTCCTCCCAAGAGGATTGCCGGTGGCCAAAAAAGCCGCATCCTTCGCCGCCCTTGGTGGCCTGGTATTTTCCACCGACGCAGGTCGACATTGCCCGGACTGTAGCCAGCCGGTGGCAGCCTGCATCTGCAAACAAACCGTTATCCCTGCCGGCGACGGCATCGCTCGCGTGCGCCGTGAAAGCAAGGGCCGCGGCGGCAAAACGGTGACCACCATCACCGGCGTGCCGTTGGCCGAAGACGCGCTCAAGGAGCTGGCGACCACGTTGAAGAAGCGTTGTGGCACAGGTGGCGCGTTGAAAGACGGCGTCATCGAGATCCAGGGCGATCATGTCGAGCTACTCTTGGCAGAGCTGATCAAGCACGGTTTCAAGGCGAAGAAGTCCGGCGGCTAGCAGCCTCTGTGAAAACCACCCCCGACTTGATGCAGCCCTGATCGATTCAGGCTTGCCGTCGTCTTCATGGTTTTCACAGAGCCTGTTCATGACCGGTTTCTAAACTCAGCGCTGTAACCGAGGTCTACGTCCTCGTTGCAGGCTAATCGTCATTTTCATTCTTTAGACTGCGCCAGCCCCGGACCGGGGTGGCGCTCTATGACTTCTTTATAGGGGACTTCGATGTCCGTACGACGCACACGCAAAGACGATGGCAGCCAATGGACAGTTGCGGACAGCCGCAGTGTTTATGGGATTCGCCATTGGGGGGCCGGGTATTTCGCGATCAATGACGCCGGTCGCGTCGAAGTTCGTCCGAACGGCCCGAACAGTTCGCCTATCGACCTGTTCGAACAAGTCGAGGAGCTGCGCAAGAGCGGCTTGTCCCTGCCGCTGCTGGTGCGCTTCCCGGATATCCTGCAGGACCGCGTGCGCCAGCTGACCGGTGCCTTCGACGCCAACATCGAGCGCCTGGAATACCAGAGCAAGTACACCGCGCTGTACCCGATCAAGGTCAACCAGCAGGAAGCGGTGATCGAGAACATCATCGCCACCCAGAACGTCTCCATCGGCCTGGAAGCCGGCTCCAAGCCCGAGCTGCTGGCGGTGCTGGCGCTGGCGCCGAAAGGCGGCACCATCGTCTGCAACGGCTACAAGGACCGTGAGTTCATCCGCCTGGCGCTGATGGGCCAGAAGCTGGGCCACAACGTGTTCATCGTGATCGAGAAGGAATCCGAAGTCGCCCTGGTGATCGAAGAGGCCGCCACGCTCAAGGTCAAGCCGCAGGTCGGCCTGCGCGTGCGGCTGTCGTCCCTGGCGTCGAGCAAGTGGGCCGACACCGGCGGCGAGAAATCCAAGTTCGGCCTGTCGGCGGCGCAGCTGCTGTCGGTGGTCGAGCGCTTCCGCAGCGCCGGCCTGGACCAGGGCATCCGCCTGCTGCACTTCCACATGGGTTCGCAGATCGCCAACCTGGCGGACTACCAGCACGGCTTCAAGGAAGCCATCCGTTACTACGGCGAGCTGCGCAACCTCGGCCTGCCGGTGGACCACATCGACGTCGGCGGCGGCCTGGGCGTGGACTACGACGGTACCCACTCGCGCAACGCCAGTTCGATCAACTACGACATGGATGACTACGCCGGTGTCGTGGTCGGCATGCTCAAGGAATTCTGCGACGCGCAGAGCCTGCCGCATCCGCACATCTTCTCCGAGAGCGGCCGCTCGCTGACCGCGCACCACGCCATGCTGGTGGTGCAGGTGACCGACGTCGAGAAACACAACGACGACGTGCCGCTGATCGAGAACAAGGAAAGCCTGCCGGAAACCGTGCAATGGCTGGTCGACCTGCTGGGCCCGACCGACATCGAGATGGTCACCGAAACCTACTGGCGCGCCACCCACTACATGAGTGACGTAGCCGCCCAGTACGCCGACGGCAAGCTGACCCTGGCCGAGAAAGCCCTGGCCGAGCAGTGCTACTTCGCCGTGTGCCGGCGCCTGCACAACTCGCTGAAGGCGCGCCAGCGCTCGCACCGCCAAGTGCTGGACGAACTCAACGACAAGCTGGCCGACAAGTACATCTGCAACTTCTCGGTGTTCCAGAGCCTGCCGGACACCTGGGCCATCGACCAGGTCCTGCCGATCATCCCGCTGCATCGCCTGGACGAAGAGCCGCTGCGCCGCGCCGTGCTGCAAGACCTGACCTGCGACTCCGACGGCAAGATCAACCAGTACGTCGACGAGCAGAGCATCGAGACCAGCCTGCCGGTGCATGGTTTGAAAGAGGGTGAGGACTATCTGCTGGGCGTGTTCCTGGTGGGTGCCTACCAGGAGATCCTCGGCGACATGCACAACCTGTTCGGCGATACCGACTCGGTGAACATCTACCAGAACCCGAACGGCACCGTGTACCACGCCGGCATCGAGACCCACGACACCATCGAAGACATGCTGCGTTACGTGCACTTGTCGCCGGAAGAACTGATGACGCACTACCGCGACAAGGTGGCCAGCGCGAAGATCAGCGCCAGTGAGCGTACCCAGTTCCTCGACGCCCTGCGTCTGGGCCTGACCCGCTCGTCGTACCTGTCTTCCTGATAGGTCGACCGTTCGAAAAAAAACCACCGCTTGCGGTGGTTTTTTTATGCTCGCCAGAAGGCTCAGCGGGCCGGAGCGAACCAGCCGTCGTGCCGGCGCAGCCCCAGGGCGAAGGCGAGCAGGGTCAGGCTGCGCACCAGCATGAACAGCAGGAAGGTCAGCCACAGGCCGTGGTTGCCCAGGCCCTGCAAGGCCCAGGCGCAGGGCAGGGTGATAAGCACGCTGAGCAGCATGCCGTTGCGCATTTCCCGGGCGCGGGTGGCGCCGATGAACAACCCATCCAGCAGGTAGCTCCAGACCGCGATCAGCGGCAGGGCGGCGAGGTAAGGCAGGTAGATGAAGGCGGTCTGGCGCACTTCGGCGATGTCGGTCTGCATCTCGATGAACAGGTGCCCGGCACACAGGAACAGCACGGCAAAACCGATGCTGGACAGCAGCGACCAGCCGCCGGCCACCACCAGCGAGCGTCGCAGGGCCAGGCGATCGCGGGCGCCGATGGCGTGGCCGCACAGGGCTTCCACCGCATGGGCCAGGCCGTCCAGGGCGTGGGCGGTCAGCAGCAGGCCGTTGAGCAACAGGGCGTTGGCGGCCACGGTGGCGTCCCCCAGGCGCGCGCCTTGTACGGTGATCAGGAAGAACACCGATTGCAGGGCCAGGCTGCGAATGAAGATGTCACGGTTGACCGCCAGCAGCGGTCGCCAGCTGGCCCAGCGCTGCAGCGCCGCCCAGGCAATCCGCCCCGGATAGGCGCGCAGGGCCGGGCGGGTCATGGCCAGGCCGATCAGCGCGCCGGTCCATTCGGCGATCACCGAGGCCCTGGCCGAGCCGGCCACGCCCCAGTCCAGGCCCAGCACGAACCACAGGTTGAGGGCGATGTTGATCAGGTTGGTGCTCAGCAGGATCGCCAGCGGCGCACGGGCGTTCTGCGTGCCGAGGAACCAGCCGACCAGGGCCATGCTGGCCAGCGCCGCCGGCAGCCCGAGCAGGCGGGTATGGAAGAAGGTCCGGGTCATCTCGTCCAGCTCGGCCGAAGGCTGCATCAACTGCAAGGCCGCGCCGCTCAGCGGCACGCCTATGGCGCCCAGCAGCAGGGCCAGCCCCATGGCCAGCAGCAGGCCTTGCACCAGGATCTGCCGCAGCGCCGCACCGTCGGCGCGCCCGGCGGCCTGGGCGGCAAAGCCGGTGGTGCCCATGCGCAGAAAACCCATGGCCCAGGCCAGAAAGGTATAGAGGCTGGCGCCGACCGCCACCGCGCCGAGCTGGTGGGCGTGGGGCAGATGGCCGATGACGGTGCTGTCGACCAGCGCCACCAGCGGCACGGAAATATTGGAAAGAATCATCGGCGCGGCCAGCGCCCACACCCGACCATGGGTCGGACGGTGGCGCCAGGCAGAAATCAGGCTGGACATGCAGGCTCCTTGCGAGAGCCGGCATTGTAGCTGCTTGCCCGTCCGGCCACGCCACCCCAATCACGCCGCAAATCCTGTAGGAGCGAAGCTTGCTCGCGATTGGCGTCGGCATGTTCACTCATGTTCTTACGGATCTGCTCAGGCAGCGCAAGCGCCGTTTCGCAGCTGATCGCGAGCAATCGAGCGTCGACCGGCTGCTCCTACGGGGACGGTGTCGTTCGATAGGTCCTCTGTCGATCAATGTGCACTGCGCCACAGCCAGCCGGACGGCGGTGAGATATAGTTCAACCTTTCGATACTCCTGCCTATGAGTGCCCCATGCTTAACAAAGGATTGTTCCTGGCCTGTGCGCTGGCCTTGCTGAGCGCTTGCGATTCCTCGACCTCCGACAAGGCGGCGACTACTTCGGCTCCGACAGCGGCAGTGCCCGCGGCCAAGGCCCGGCCCGTGCAGGATGTCGCTGTCCTCAAGCAACGCTACGCCGGCCGCGAGTTGAGCGTGGTGGACGTGTCCGAGGTGCAGCTCGATGGGGCCAGCACCCTGTCGGTGAGTTTCTCGGTGCCCCTGGACCCGCAGCAGAAGTTCGCCGACAAGCTGCATCTGGTGGACAGCAAGAGCGGCAAGGTCGACGGCGCCTGGGAGCTGTCGGACAACTTCATGGAGCTGCGCCTGCGCCACCTGGAGCCGCAGCGCAAACTGGTGCTGACCGTCGACGCCGGGTTGCGCGGGGTGAATGACGCGACCTTGGCCGCGGAATACGTCAGCCGCCTGGAAACCCGCGACCTGCAGGCCACGGTCGGTTTCGCCAGCCGCGGCACCCTGTTGCCGACCCGCCTCGCCGAAGGCCTGCCGGTGATCGCGCTGAACGTCGACAAGGTCGATGTCGAGTTCTTCCGCATCAAGCCTGAATCGCTGCCGGTGTTTCTCGCCCAGTGGGGGCGCAGTAACAGCCTGCACACCTACGAATCCCGCGAACTGTTGCCGATGGCCGACCTGGTGTACGGCGGCCGCTTCGACCTCAACCCGGCGCGCAACACCCGGGAAACCCTGCTGCTGCCGATCGCCGGGCTCAAGCCGCTGCAACAGCCGGGCGTGTACCTGGCGGTGATGCGTGCCTCGGGCACCTACAACTATTCGCAACCGGCGACCCTGTTCACCCTCAGCGACATTGGCCTGTCGGTGCACCGTTACCAGAACCGCCTGGATGTCTTCACCCAGGCCCTGGAAGGTGGCAAGGCGCTGGACGGCGTCAGCCTGGAACTGCTGGACGGCGAAGGCCGCGTGCTCGGCCAGGGCAAGACCGAGAAAGGCGGCCATGCCGAGCTGCCGCTGCCGAAGAACGCTGAAGTGCTGCTGGCCCATCAGGGCGAGCAGACCAGCCTGCTGCGCTTGAATGGCGCCGCGCTGGACCTGGCCGAATTCAATATCGGCGGCCCCCAGCCCCATCCGTTGCAGTTCTTCGTGTTCGGCCCCCGCGATCTGTATCGCCCGGGTGAAACCGTGCTGCTTAACGCGCTGCTGCGGGACAAGGACGGCAATGCGGTCAAGCCGCAGCCGGTGAGCGTCGAAGTGCGCCGGCCGGATGAGCAGGTCAGCCGCAAGTTTGTCTGGGACGCCGATGCCTCGGGGCTCTATCAGTACCAGCTGCAACTGGCCGGCGAAGCGCCGACCGGGCGCTGGCAGCTGGTGTTCGACCTCGGCGACGGCAAGCCGCAGCTGTATGAATTCCTTGTGGAAGACTTCCTGCCCGAGCGCCTGGCGCTGGAACTCAAGGGCAGCGACACACCGCTCAAACCGGACGAAACCGTCGAGATCAGTATCAACGGTCGTTACCTGTATGGCGCCCCGGCCGCCGGCAATCGCCTGAGCGGCCAGCTCTACGTGCGGCCGCTGCGTGAGGCGGTCAAGGCCTTGCCGGGCTACCAGTTTGGCTCGATCACCGAAGAAGAGCTGAGCCAGGACCTGGAGATCGAGGAGTCGACGCTGGATGAAAACGGCGAAGAAGTGATCGCCCTGGAAAGCAAATGGGCCGGGGCCCGTTCGCCGCTGCAACTGATTGTCCAGGGCAGCCTGCAGGAGTCGGGCGGTCGCCCGATCACCCGGCGGGTGGTGCTGCCGGTGTGGCCGGCGGACCGGTTGCCGGGGCTGCGCGCGCTGTTCGACGGCGCGGAAATCGACGGCGATGGCCCGGCCGAATTCGAACTGCTGGTGGCCAACAACGAAGGCCAGAAGCTGGCCGCGGACAACCTCAAGGTGCGCCTGGTGCGCGAGCGCCGCGACTACTACTGGAACTACTCGGAAAGCGACGGCTGGAGTTACCACTTCAACGAGAAATTCCTCACCCAGGACGAACAGACCCTGAGCATCAAGGCCGGCGATACCGCGAAGGTCAGCTTCCCGGTGGAGTGGGGCCCTTATCGCGTCGAGGTCGAGGATCCGCAGACCGGGCTGGTCAGCAGCCTGCGTTTCTGGGCCGGCTACCGCTCCCAGGACAACGCCGAAGGCGGCGCGGTGCGCCCCGACCAGGTCAAGCTGGCGCTGGACAAACCGCTGTATGGCGACGGCGACACCGCCAATGTCACGGTGACCCCGCCGGCCGCCGGCAAGGGTTACCTGCTGGTGGAGTCCAGTGACGGTCCGCTGTGGTGGCAGGAAATCGACGTGCCGGCCGAGGGCAAGAGCTTCGCGGTCAAGCTCGATCCGAAGTGGGCGCGGCACGACCTGTATGTCAGCGCGCTGGTCATCCGCCCCGGCGAGCGCAAGGCCAACATCACCCCCAAACGCGCGGTGGGCGTATTGCACCTGCCGCTGGATCGCACCCAGCGCAAGCTCGGCCTGACCCTGACGGCGCCGGAGAAAATGCGCCCCAAGCAACCGCTCAAGGTGAAGATCCAGGCGAAGAACGCCGATGGCAGCGTGCCGAAAGAGGCTCATGTGCTGCTGGCGGCGGTGGACGTGGGCATCCTCAACATCACCGAATACCCGACCCCGGACCCGTACTCCAGCCTGTTCGGGCGCAAGGCCTATGGCGCCGACCAGCTGGATATCTACGGCCAGTTGATCGAAGCCGGCCAGGGCCGCCTGGCCAGCCTGGCCTTCGGTGGTGACGCGGCGCTGGCCAAGGGCGGCAAGCGTCCGGACACCAGCGTCACCATCGTCGCCCTGCAAAGCGCGCCGGTGACTCTCAACGAGCAGGGTGAAGGCGAAGTCAGTGTCGACATCCCCGACTTCAACGGCGAACTGCGCCTGATGGCCCAGGCCTGGACCGACGAGCGCTACGGCATGGCCGAAGGCAAGACGGTGATCGCCGCGCCGCTGATCGCCGAACTGTCGGCGCCGCGTTTCCTCGCCGGCGGCGACCAGACCACCCTGGCGCTGGACCTGTCCAACCTCTCGGGCAAGGCGCAGAAGCTCGATGTGCAACTGAGCGCCGAAGGCCAGTTGGCGCTGGTCAACGAAACCCATCGGAGCGTGCAGCTGACCCAGGGCCAGCGCACCACGCTGCGTATCCCGGTGCGGGCGCTGGGCGGCTTCGGCCAGGGCAAGGTCAAGGTGCTGGTCAATGGCCTGGATCTTCCCGGCGAGAGCCTGCCGCCGTTCAGCCGCGAATGGACCCTGGGCGTGCGACCGGCCTATCCGGCGTTGCTCAGGCATTACCGTGCGGTGCTCAAGGATCAGCCGTGGAGCCTGCCGGAAGACGAGCTGGCGGCGTTCGAACCGGCCGGGCGCGAAGCGCTGCTGAGCCTGTCGAGCCGGCCGCCGTTGAACCTCGGCGAGCAGATCCGCGCACTCAAGGCCTACCCCTACGGTTGCCTGGAGCAGACCACCAGCGGCCTGTACCCGGCGCTGTACGCCGATGCCGTCAGCCTGAAACGCCTGGGCCTGGAAGGCGAGCTGGATGCCGAGCGCAAGCGCAAGATCGAGCTGGGCATCGAACGCCTGCTGGGCATGCAGCGCTACAACGGCAGCTTCGGCCTGTGGGGCGCGGACGGCGAAGAGGAATACTGGCTGACCGCTTACGTCACCGACTTCCTGTTGCGGGCCCGCGACCAGGGCTTCGCGGTGCCGGCCGAGGCGCTGAAGAAGGCCAACGAACGCCTGCTGCGTTACCTGCAGGAGCGCAACCTGATCGAGGTCAACTACAGCGAAAACGCCGAGCACACGCGCTTTGCCGTGCAGGCCTACGCCGGGCTGGTATTGGCGCGCAGTCAACAGGCGCCGCTGGGCGCGCTGCGCAGCCTGTTCGAACGGCGTACCGATGCCCGCTCCGGCCTGCCGCTGGTGCAGCTGGCCATCGCCCTGCAGAAAATGGGCGACCAGCCACGGGCCGAGCAGGCCTTGACCGCCGGCCTTGCGGCCTCGCGCAACAGCAAGGACTGGCTGGCCGACTATGGCAGCCCGCTACGGGATCAGGCGCTGATCCTGGCGCTGCTGGAAGAGAACGACCTGGCCAAGGGCAAGCGCGAGGAGCGGCTGTTCGAGCTGTCCGACCAACTGGCGGCCAGCCCGTACCTGTCGACCCAGGAGCGCAACTCGCTGTTCCTCGCCGGTCGTGGCCTGCTGGGCAAGCCGGAAGCCAACTGGACTGCACAACTGAGCAGCGGCGCCGAAAGCCGCGAGCTGAACAACAGCCAGCCGGGCCTGAAACTGCAAGGCGCATTGCTCGCGTCGCCGTTGTCGGTGCGTAATCAGGGCAGCGAGCCGGTGTACCAGCAACTGACCATTTCCGGTTATCCACAGCATGCGCCGCTGGCCGGTGGCGAGAACCTGAGCATTCGTCGCGAATACCTGGGAATGAACGGCCAGCCGCTGGACCTGCGGGCCCTGGGCAGCGGCGACCTGGTGCTGGTGCACCTGGCGGTCAGCGCCAAGCAGCGGGTGCCGGATGCGCTGGTGGTGGACCTGCTGCCGGCCGGCCTGGAACTGGAAAACCAGAACCTGGCGCAGAGCGCCGCCAGCCTGGAAAACGCCAGCAGCCAGGTCAAGGAATGGCGTGAGTCGATGCAGAACGCCAGCCTCAAGCACCAGGAGTTCCGCGATGACCGCTACGTGGCGGCGCTGAACCTGGACGGCTACGACAGCGTCACGCACCTGTTGTACCTGGCACGCGCGGTCACGCCCGGCACCTATCGTGTGCCGCCGCCGCAAGTGGAGTCGATGTATCGGCCGAACTGGCAGGCCGTGGGTGAAACCCTGCCGGAGATGGTGATCAAGGGGCGTTGAGAAGGGGATTGCGGCAAGCTCGCCCCGCTAGGCGCGAGCTTGCCGGCGATCAACGGTCGGGCGGTCAGTGCACCACCCAGCTCAGCAGCCACAGCCCCAGCAGCAGCCAGATGATGCCCATGACGATCGAGGCGCGCATGAAGGCGCGGACCGCCGAGTACAGCAGCATCAGCCCGACGATCAGGGTGATGATGCTGATGATCGAAGTGTCCATGCCCAGCGCCCGCGACAGGCCGTCGATAAAGTTGCCGCCGGCGTTCGTCAGGGCGTTGAACAGACCGCTGAGGCCATCGACGATAAACCGTATGACCGAGCCCAGCGCCTGGCCGAGCCATTCAAAAAAGCTTTCTACCTGCATGCGTGCATCCTGATGAAAAAGTTGGCGTGCTTGCCAGACCCGAGCCTTTGGCCATCAATCGCGCTGGCGAGTTCCGTTCAAGCATAGAGGTTCGCGGGTTTGATTTTTCGATTAGTTGTATCGCGCCTGCGCAGTTTCGGGGGGCGAATATTCGGCCAGGCGCGGTCGCCCGGCTTGCCATCGGCGCAACCGGGCGGCCGCCGTGGCTGGCGCATCCTGCGGATGGTGCTGGGCGGCCTGTTGCTGCTGTGGGCCGGGCTCTGGCTGGCCGATCGCATCTGGCCGCTGCCGCTGCCCAAGGATGACCTGGCGCGGGTGGTGCTGGCCGAGGATGGCACGCCGCTGTGGCGCTTTGCCGATGCCAATGGCGTCTGGCGTTATCCGGTGCGCACCGACGAAGTCTCGCCCTATTACCTGGACGCGCTGCTGACCTATGAAGACCGCTGGTTCTACAGCCATCCCGGGGTCAACCCGATGGCGCTGGTGCGCGCTGCCTGGCAGAACCTCACGGGCGGGCGGGTGTTGTCCGGCGGCAGCACCCTGTCGATGCAGGTGGCGCGCTTGCTCGACCCGCATTCGCGAACCTGGCACGGCAAGCTGCGCCAGCTGTGGCGCACCGCGCAGCTGGAATGGCACCTGAGCAAGCAGCAGATCCTCACGCTCTACCTCAATCGCGCGCCGTTCGGCGGCACCCTGCAAGGGGTGGCCGCGGCCAGCTGGGCTTACCTGGGCAAGTCGCCGCAGCACCTGACCCACGCCGAAGCCGCGCTGCTGGCGGTGCTGCCCCAGGCGCCGAGCCGGCTGCGCCCGGATCGGCATGCCGCGCGGGCACAGGCGGCCCGGGACAAGGTGTTGCAGCGCCTGGCGCAGTTCCAGGTCTGGCCGCAGTCGGCAGTGGACGAAGCCTTGCAGGAACCCCTGTTGCTGGCGCCGCGGCTGGAGCCGAGCCTGGCGCCCTTGCTCGCGCGCCGACTGAACCGTCCGGACAGCCCGCCACTGATCCGCACCACCCTGGACGCCAACCTGCAACGCCGTCTGGAAGACCTGCTATTGGGCTGGCGCGCGCGCCTGCCGGAACACACCTCGGCGGCGATCCTGGTGGTCGAGGCGCAGAGCATGGCCGTGCGCGCCTACCTGGGTTCGGTGGATATCAACGACGCGCGGCGCTTCGGCCATGTGGACATGATCAGCGCCATGCGCTCGCCGGGTTCGACCCTCAAGCCCTTCCTTTATGGCATGGCGCTGGATGCCGGGTTGATCCATTCCGAATCGCTGCTGCAAGACGTGCCCCGGCGTTATGGCGACTACCGGCCGGGCAACTTTTCCATGGGCTTCAGCGGCGCGGTGTCGGCCAGCTCCGCCCTGGCCACCTCGCTGAACCTGCCGGCGGTGCAACTGCTGGAGGCCTACGGACCGAAACGGTTTGCCGCCGAGATGCGCATCGGCGGCATGCCCCTGACCCTGCCGGCGTTGGCAGAACCGAACCTGGCGCTGATTCTCGGCGGTGCCGGCAGCCGCCTGGAGGACCTGGTCAGCGGCTACAGCGCCTTCGCCCGTGGCGGCAAGAGCGCCAGCCTCCGCCTGCAACCGGACGATGAGTTGCGCGAGCGGCCCTTGTTGTCCCCCGGTTCGGCGTGGATCGTGCGGCGCATTCTCAGCGGCCAGGCGCGCCCGGACCGCGACCCGCGGGCCGAGCTGGTGCAGCGCCCGGTGCTGGCCTGGAAGACCGGCACCAGCTACGGCTTTCGCGACGCCTGGGCGATCGGCGTCGGGCCGCGTTACCTGATCGGCATCTGGATCGGTCGCCCGGATGGCACCCCGGTGCCGGGCCAGTTCGGCCTGGCTTCGGCGGCGCCCTTGATGCTGCAAGTGCACGATGTGCTGATCAACCGCGACAGCCAGCGCGGCATCAGCGCGCCGGTGCAGCCGGTGCCGCTGAATGTCGGAGTAGCGGCGATCTGCTGGCCGCTGGGCCAGCCCATGAGCCGCAGCGATCCGAACTGCCGCCGCCAACGTTTTGCCTGGACCCTGGACGGCACCACGCCGCCGACCTTGCAGGCGGCGGATCAACCCTTGGGCGTCGGCCTGCTGGAAAAAGTCTGGGTCAATGCCAAGGGCTTGCGGGTCGACGCCAAGTGCCCGGGCGCCCAGGCGCGGGATATCGCGCTGTGGCCGGCGCCGCTGGAGCCCTGGCTGCCGCGCATCGAACGGCGTGAAGCACGCCTGCCGGCCAACGACCCGGAGTGCCCGGGGCCGGCCCTGGCGGCAGCCGCGCCTTTGTCCATCGTCGGCGTGCGCGAGGGCGATCGGCTGCGCCGCCCGGCGGCCAGCCAGGAACTGCTGCGGCTCAAGCTGTCGGCCCTGGGCGGCAGCGGCCGGCGCTGGTGGTTCGTCAACGGCGAGCCGTTGGGCGAGAGTGCCAACCAGGACAGCATCAACGCCAGCTTCGAACGCTTGGGGCCTTATCAACTGAGCGTGCTGGACGAAGGCGGGCAGACGGCGCGGGTCGAGTTCAGCGTTATCGATTGAGGGGATGGTGCGGGCCTTGCCTTCATTCGCCATCCCCCCGAAGCTATACGCCTTCAGGAGACCCCGATGAACCTAGACGAACTGACCCAACGCCTGCACGCCATTCGCGACCGCAATGACTGGCGGCAATTTCACAGCCCGAAGAACCTCGCCATGGCCGCCAGCGTGGAGATGGCCGAGCTGGTGGAAATCTTCCAGTGGCTGAGCGAAGACCAGTCGCGGCAACTGCCGGCCGACAAGCTGGCCCACGCCGGCCAGGAAGTCGGTGACATCGTGCTGTACCTGTTGCTGCTGTGCAGCGAACTGGGGCTGGACCTGGAGCAGGTGGTGCGCAGCAAGCTGGCCGACAGCGAACGGCGGTTCAGCTGATGAGCGACCGTCATTTCGACCAGCTGGCGACCCGTTTCGCGGAAAAGATCTACGGCGGCGCCAAGGGCGCGATCCGCCTGGCGGTGCTCCAGGCCGACCTGGCCGAAGCCTTGCCGGACCGGCCGCTGCGGGTGCTGGATATCGGCGCCGGGCTGGGGCACATGTCGTTGTGGCTGGCCCAGCGTGGCCACCAGGTGACCCTGGCCGAGCCGGCCGAACCGATGCTCGAAGGCGCCCGCCAGCGCTTCGCCGAGGCCGGCCAGCAGGCGACCTTTATCCAGGCGCCCTGGCAGGACCTGCTGGGCCAGCTCACCGAACCCTACGACCTGGTGCTGTGCCATGCGGTGCTGGAATGGCTGGCCGAACCCCACGCGATCCTGCCGGTGCTGCATCAACTGACCACTCAGGACGGCTGGCTGTCGCTGGCCTTCTACAACCGCGATGCGCTGATCTATCGCAACCTGCTCAAGGGCCACTTTCGCAAGATGCGCAAGAACGACATGGCCGGCGAGAAGCAGAGCCTGACCCCGCAACAGCCCCTCGATCCGCGGGAACTGGCGGCGCAACTCGACGGCTTGTGGCAGGTCGAAACCCAGAGCGGGGTACGGGTTTTCCATGACTACATGCCGGTGGAATTCCAGGCCCGCGCCGAGTTGCTGGATCTGTTGGAAATGGAATTGGCCTATCGTCGTCACCCAAGCTTTGCCGGGCTTGGGCGTTACCTGCACTGGATTTGCCGTCCGGTCTGAGCGGAGCCCGAAATGAAACGCCACGCTGGTTTGCTTGTGATGTCCCTGGGGCTGGCGGCCTGCCAGAGCCCCAACCCCTATGTCGCCAGTTCCAACCCGTTGCCGCCGGCGCCCCCGCAGGCGGCCGGCACCTTCGACCGCAGCGCCTATCCGGCGCCCCAGCGCGACTATGGCCGCTATCGCAGCTGGGCCTGGCGCGACGGGCGTCTGCCCAACGGCTCGGCCTGGGCCGATTCGGCGCAGGTCGCCGAAGCGGTCAGCAACGCCCTCGACCAGCGCGGCCTGCGCCCGCTGCACGATAACCGCCCGGCGGACCTGTGGGTCAGCGCCGACCTGCACCTGGAAAAGCGCCTGCGCCAGGTGCAGGACGACTACGGCTACGGTTACGGCGGTTATGGCTACAACCGCTACGGCCCCGGTTACGGCATGTACAACACGGTGCCGGTGGTGCGTACCTACGAGGTGGAAGTCGTGGTGGTGCGGGTCAACCTGTTCGACGGCGGCAGCGGCCAGCCGGTGTGGAGCGCCAGCGCGGAAACCTCGAGCCAGGGCAGCCTGAGCGAGCGCGCCGATGCGTTGCGCGAGGCTGTGGAAAAGGCCATGGCGGCGTATCCTCCTAGTTAGGCTCCGTACGAAGCTGCGCGATGGGCTGGGTTAAAAACAAGCTTCGCTCGCCGACTTTCGTACAGACCTAGCGACATCCCTTCAGGTGCATTTGCTCTTCTGGAGACACATCATGTTCCGCCCTCTTGCTTCACTGGCCCTGGCCGCGCTGCTCAGCGCCTGCGCCGCCAACCAGGTCAACCATGACTTCGATGCCAGTCGCGACTTCGCTGCCTATCGCAGCTGGAGCTTCAAGGAACCCGCCCTGCAATACCGCCCCGACGATCCGCGGATCAAGAGCGACCTGACCGAACAGCGCATCCGCCAGGCGGTCAGCGATCAGCTGGACCAGCGCGGCCTGCGTCCGGCCGCGGCGGGCAAAAAGGCCGATCTCAACGTCCAGACTTACTTGATCGTCGAGAACCGCCAGCAGCAGGTCACCACCAATTACGGCGGCGGCTGGGGTGGCCCGTGGAACGGCTACTGGGGCGCGCCGATGTACAACGAAACCCGCAACATCACCTACAAGGTCGCCACCATCCAGATCGACCTGCTCGATGGCAAGGACGGCAAGCTGGTGTGGCGCGGCAGCGACGAGCAGATACTCAGCAGCACGCCGAACCCCGCCGATCGCAGCACGGCGATCAGGGAGACCGTCGGCCGGATCCTGGCGAACTATCCGCCCAGGTAAGTCGCGGCATTCCACCGCGGCCACTTCCCAAACACAGCGCTGGCAGGTCGCCAGCGTTGTGTTGCAGCCTTGACTACACTCCTTTCACCCAGCGGAGGTTGCGCCCGGCGGTGCGCCGGCAAAGGAGTGCTTCATGTTTTCCCGCACGCAGTTTTCCGGACCGGCTCGGCAGCGTGGCGCTATTGGTCTGATAGGGGCTCTGGCCTTGGGCACGGCGGTGTTGTGCACGCTGGTGGTGGTCGACAGCGGGCGCCTGTACCTGGATCAGCGCGAGTTGCAGCGGGTGGCCGATAACGCCGCCTTGGAGGCGGTGGCGCGGGGCGGCAATTGCCAGGCGGGGCTCAGCGCGGCGGCATTCGCCAGAGAAAGCGCGGTGCGCAACGGCTTTGCGGTGGGAGACGACAGGCCGCTGACCGTCACCTGCGGCTCACTACGGACCGGTGCCGACAACCTGCGCACCTTCAGCCCCAATGCCAGCCAGGCCAGCGCCATCCGGGTGGTGGTCAGTGAAGCGGTGCCCACCAGCATCGCCCTCGGCGTAACCAATCTGTTTTCCGACAATCCCGTCAGCACCACGACCTCGTTGAGTGCCACGGCGGTGGCGGCTCAACCCAAGCCGCCGCTGGCGCAATTGACGATTCGCAGCACGCTGGCCGACCTCAACCTGTTGAACGGCGCCCTCAGCGGCCTCGCGGGTAGCGCGATCAATGTCAGCCTGCTCGGTTGGCAAGGCCTGGTCGATACCGACATCAGCCTGCTGAGTTACCTGAATCAGCTGGCCATCGACCTGAATGTGAGCGCCGGAAACTACAGTGAACTGCTCGACGTCGATACCGACATTACCCAACTGCTCCAGACCGCCATCAGCGTGGCCGAGAGAAATGGCGCCACCCTCGAGGTGCTGACAGCCCTGGGCAGCATCAAGGCCGCTGCGATCAATACGGTTCCGGTGAAGCTGGGTGACCTGTTGAAGTTGCAGACCGGCACCGCGGACGCCGGGCTGGATGCCAACGTCCAGCTGCTGAGCCTGGTCGAGGCGTTCCTGCAATTGGCCAGCAGCCAGAGCGCCGCGGCCGTCGAGCTGCCGGTGAGTGTGTTGGGGCTGGCGGGCGTCACCACCCGGGTCAAGATCGTTTCACCTCCCGAGTTTGCGATAGGCAACCCGGAACTGGCCGCCGCCGATCCGCTGGGGCCCAATCGCATCTATGTGCGTACCGCCCAGGTACGGGCGTTGCTAACGGTGGATCTCTCGCTGATCAATAACGTGCTGCAGGCGGTGAATGCTGTGCTGACGCCGTTGGTGGGTACGCTCAATACAGCTCTCAGCCTCAATCTCAGCTGTGTGCTCGGCGTCTCCTGCGTAAAGACCGACCTGCTGATCCTGCCGGACGGCGCGAACCTGGATGTCAGCCTTGAAGTGGCGGCTGGCGACAGTCATGTCACCGGCTATACCTGCGTCAGCGACAGCGACAACAGCCTTTCCGTCGACACCACCACCTCCGCGGTCAAGCTCAAGGTCGGTCGGGTGGACGCCAGCAACTGGCTGTCTTCGACCGCTCAGGTCAGTGTGAGCCCCTTGCCGCTGGTGGATATCGGCGCGAGGACCTGCCAGGGGCTGTTTGGTCCTTGCGGGGCGCGCGTCTCGTTTGCCGGCGGCGGCAGCGAGGTGATGATCGACACCTCGATCGCCGGCACCCACGAGCCGAATTTCACCTTCGTCAATCCACCGAAAATGAAGCAGGAGCTGGCGGACGATGATTGGCACAGCGTGACTGCATCCAATGTGGTCAGCAGCCTGCGCGCGTCGCTGACCGGCATCTCGCTGATTCAGCATCCACCCACCATCGGCAGCCTGCTCGGGGTGGTGCTCAATACTCTGTTGTCGGCGTTGAACAGTGTGGTCGGCCTGCTGGCCACGGCTATCGGCGCCTTGCTCGGCCCGTTGCTGGACCCGCTGCTGAACAATGTCCTGGCGGTATTGGGCATCGATCTGGGCAAGGTCGAGGTGGGCGCCAATCTCAGTTGCGGCCAGGCCGGCCGGGCTTACCTGGTGCTCTGATCGCTCTGTACCAGCGGCAGTTCGATGCAGAAACAGGCGCCTTCGCCGGTGTTGCTGACGCTCAGGCGCCCGCTCATGTTCTCGACTATGCCGTAGCTCACCGAGAGCCCGAGCCCGGTGCCCACGCCGACCGGCTTGGTGGTAAAGAAGGGCTCGAAGATGCGCCCCAGCAGGCGCGGATCGATGCCGCCGGCATTGTCTTCGACCAGCAGCCGCACCCGCTGCGCGTCATGCTCGGCGCGTACCGCGATCCACGGCCGCAACTCCGGATCCTGCTCGCGCCGGCCGAGCAGCGCGTCCCGGGCATTGACCAGCAGGTTGATCAAGACTTGCTCAAGCTGGTCGACGTGGCCGCGGACCTGCACCTTGAAGTCGATTGGCGCGATACGCAATTCCACGCCCTTGCCGCGCATGCCGTCGGCCAGTAGCGACAGGCATCCTTCCACGGCCTGGGCCGGGTCGAAAGGTTGTTGCTCGATCTCCGAGCTGCGGCCAAACACCCGCATATGGTCCACCACCCGGCCGGCCCGCTGGACCTGGGCATCGATGCGCTTGAGCTTGTCCTGCAGGTAGTCGAGCTGCACGTCGCCGTTGTTCAGGCGCTTGAGCACGTTGACGATGGCCATGCGCATGACATTCAGCGGTTGGTTGATTTCATGGGCCAGCCCGGTGGCCATTTCGCCCAGGGTGGCCATCTTCGCGCTTTGCATCAGTTGCAGCTGGGAGCGGCGGACTTCGGTGTTGTCGCGGCCGACGGCCTGGATCTCCCGCAGGCGCCCTTGGGCGTCGAATACCCCGCGGTCGGACCAGACCCACCAGGCATGTTCGCGCCCCGGCAGTTGCAGGTTGATTTCCGCGGTGCTGACCGGAAATTCCGGGGTCAGCTGGCGGATGCGTTGCACGAAGGCGGCGTGTTGTTCGGTGGACAGCCAGTCACCCAGGTTGGCCCCGGCCAGTTGTTCGGGCGGGCATTCCAGGTAGGTCGCCAGGGGCCGGTTGCCGAAGGTCAGGGTCAGGTCGGGCAGGTAGCGGCAGATCATCGCCGGGGAGTCTTCCACCAGGATCCGGTAGCGCTCCTCGCTGAGTCGTATCTGCTCGGCGGCCAGGGTGGCGTCGGTGACGTCCAGCCACAGGCCGACAGCCTCGACCGGCATGCCCAGGTCGTCGCGCAGCAGCCTGGCCTCGTCGAGCACCCAGTGGTACTCGCCACGGCTGTCGAGCAGGCGGTAGCGGCTGCGCACCGCGCCTTCGCGCAGCAGTCGCCGGTTGCGTTCGAAGTAGTGGTCGCGGTCGTCGGCATGCACCCGTTCCGCCAGGGCGCCGTCGTTGCAGTCGCTCAGGCTCCAGCCGAGCAGCGGTTGCAGGCTGTCGCTGAAAAACGTCGGCTGCAGCGCGCCCTCGACATAGCGCTGGACATAGATCACCGCCGGCGAATGGGCGATCAGGTTGTCCAGCCGGGCGTGGGCCGCAGCTGCCTGTTGTTCCTGGTTCTTGATGTCGCTGATGTCCAGCATGAAACCGACAAAACGCTGGTTCTGGCCAATGCCCAGGGCTTGCCCTTGCAGGCGGTACCAGATGGCCGGCAGCTGCGGGTCGGCCCGTTGCAAGCGTACGCAGAGCAGCAGGGGTTTACCCTGTCGCAACTCCTGCAGGCGACTGCTCAGCTCCTGGCGATCGGCGGGGTGGATCAGGGCCAGCCAGGCCTGCAGCGACAGGCGCCGGCTCTGGGGTTCCAGCAACAGGTTGAGGGCCAGCTGCGGCGCCAGCTGGATCTCATTGTCCTGCGGGAACAGCTCCCACCAACCGGTGCCGAGCAAGCCTTGCAAGGCCTCCAGGCGCTCCAGCTGGTGATGGTGCTGTTGTTCGCGCAAGCGTCCGAGCAAGGGCCCGGCCAGGGCGGCGCTCAATTGCAGCCAGTCCCGTTCGTTCAACTGCGGAGCCTGCTGGCGTACCGGGTAGAAGCCGCAGAGCAGCCAGGCCGCGACGCCGTGATCGTCGCGAAAGGGCACGACAAAGCCTTCGCTGTTGCCGAACGCACGTTGCAGGCGCGGATGGTCGCCGAGGCCTTGAGTGAAGGTCAGCGGCTGCGGGGCATTGCCGTTCAGGCTGTCCAGCCCGGTGCCCAGGACCTGGCCCTTGTGCCACAGCTGCGGTGCGTCGGGGGCCTGATACAGGCCATGGATGTACCAGCCCTGTTCCTGGTCGTCGAGCAGCGCCAGGGCGAGGCAGGGGATATGCCAGTGCTGGGCCACGGCATGGAGTTGCTCATGCAGCACCTCGGGCAGGCGGAAGAGGCTGCACAGCCGCAGTTGCTCGCTGATCTGCGCGGCGAACTGCTGGCAGTCCTGGCGCTGCTGCGCCTGCTGGCGCTCCAGCAGCAGGTCGCCGATGTCCAGCAGGTGCAGGAGCCAGCCTTGGGTGGACGGTTGCACCCAGCCGCGCAGGTGCAGGGTCTGCCCGCCGGCGCCATGGAAGTCCAGGTCGAGCACGTGTCCCTGCCAGTCGCCAGGAGTGCCTTCGACGCTCAGCGCGCTGTGCGCCAGCAGGTAATCCAGCAGCGGCGCCGGTCCCTCGGTGGACGGCGGCTGGGCCAGGGCATGGCGCAGCGGGCCGGTCATTTGCAGCACCTGGGCGTTGTGGTCCAGATGCACCAGCAGGCCGACCCCGGGCGTGGCCAGGGGCGGCGCGGGAGGAAGTGCCTGGGGCGTGGTGCGGCCGAGAAAACGCCCGAGGAGTTTGTCGCCCGAGCTCAAAATTGCAGACTCGACTGAGCGCTGAGGTTCGCCGGCAGGGCGGGCACGCTGCCCATGCCCGGCAACACCAGGAAGGGGATGACCTGCCTGAGCTTGTCGGTGGAGTAGTGGACCCGCACCGTGAGCAGGCCGCCGGCGTAAGTCACGGTGGCATCGCTGGCGCTGTTGGCGTCGAAGTTGAAGGCCTGCGGAATCCAGGTCAGTTGCTCGCGCAAGGTGTTCTTCGCACGTGCTATCAGGGCGGCGTCATAACCGGGCGTGGCGGGGTCCAGGGCGACGCTGCGCCGCACCGCTTCGGCTGTTGCCTTGTTGAAGGACTGCACCATCAACAGCGGCACGCTGTAGCTGACCAGGCCATAAAACACGGCAAAAAAAATGATGAAGACCATGGCGAACTCGATGGCCACGGCACCTTTTTGTTTTCCCGGCAGGTTCACTTTCACGGCGGCGTCTACCCTGACTGCTAGTGGGTCATGTCAGCATAGGATCATTCAGCCAGAAGGGATGTTTTTTAACCGATGCAGAACTGGATTCTCTTGGCTTGGCTGGGGCTGTGTGCGGTGCAGGATATCCGCCAGCGTCATCTCGCCAACGGCTTGACCCTGGGGGTCGCGCTGCTGGCGCTGGGTTACTTGCTGTGGGCCGGCAACACCTGGCTGGGAGCCGATGCGATGCAAGGTGGCAAGGCGCTGTTGCTGGCGTTGCTGCTGACCGTGCCGGGCTATGTGCTGGGCCGGATGGGCGGCGGTGACGTGAAGCTCCTGGCGGCCCTGGGGCTGGCGTCCGACCCCTTGCACCTGCTGGGTACCTTCATCGGTGCCGCGCTGGCCAGCGGCCTGTGGTGGCTGCTCGCACCCCGGCTGTTGCCCGCTGCCGACCAACCGCTGGCAAGGTCGTTGCGCCACCTCGATCCGCGGCAGGGGCAAAAGTATGCCTTTGCCCCTTTTGTCCTTGTCGGCATGGCCCTGACCCTGCTGTGGATCCGCTAGTCGTCATGCCATCTATCTCTATGTACATAGTCGGAAAGTAGTCTACGTTTATCCTGTACCTGCCCGAAGTGGACGCGGCAGGGCAGGAGCATTCGTCTTGGGCTTGCCAGGCATGGAGTTGCGCGTGAACAAGCTTATATCCGGCATCAAAGTACTCGTGGTCGACGACCAGTCGCTGATAGTCGAAGAGCTTTGCGAGTTTCTTGAAGGCAGCGGTTATCGCTGTGTCCCTTGTGAGTCCAGCCGTCAGGCGATCCAGCAGTTCAATGAAGATGCCGAAATCGGCCTGGTACTGTGCGACCTGCACATGCCCGATCTCGATGGCATCCAGTTGGTGCAGGAACTGCAGCGCATCGCCGGCAAGCATCGGGTCTTCGAAGCCATCATGCTCACCGGCCAGGCCGACAAGCAGGATGTGATCAAGGCCTTGCGCGCCGGCATCGCCGATTACTACCAGAAACCCATCGACCTCGATGAACTGCTGGCCGGCCTGCAACGCCAGGAAGCGACCTTGCAGGAGCGGCAGAAAAACCTGCAGCTGGGGCATCTGAACCAGAAGCTGCAGTTCCTTTCCGAATCCATCGACGATCTCTACCAGGACCTGGACAAAGTGCGTCGCGCGCCACTCGCACCACCGACGACGCAGGCGTCGGACCAGGGCGGCGGCGAGGTGGCGCAGGTCGAAATCCCGGCGATCTTCAGCCAGCTGTCGCCCCGGCAACTGGATGTGGCTCGCCTGGTGGGCAAGGGGCAGACCAACTACCAGATCGCCTGTGAACTGGGGATCACGGAAAACACCGTGAAGCTCTATGTGTCCCAGGTGCTGCGCCTGACCCATATGCACAATCGCACCCAACTGGCATTGGCGCTGGCACCCAGCAACTCGGGGTTGCGCCAGCGCGTGACCGCGCACTAATCCCTCCCAACACGCAGCAAACCCCGGCAGCCCCGAGGATTTGCTGCGTCCTGCAGGCCGGCTTTTGTCATTCAGTGTGAGCCGCTGCTTCCTTCTATCTATTGGGCGAAAGCCCGGGCAATGGCGCTGACGCCAGGTCCGGCCAGGACGATCAGTAGCGCCGGGAAGAGAAACAGCATCATCACCACGGACATTTTTGCCGACATCTTCGAGATGTATTCCTGCAGGCGCGTCAGGCGCCGGTCATCGAGCAGCAGCTTGAGCGACTGCAACGACTTCATCGCCCCACCGCCCTGGTGGATCAGTTGCTGAAGGATCACGCAGGTGTCGGTGAACTCATCGACGGCCAGCAGTCGCGCGGACTTGTTCAGTTCTTCCCCCAGTTCCAGGCCGGAATCCACCCGGGCCAGCACCAGGCGCAACTCCTGGGTCAGGGCCGGCAGCAGTTTCTGCGCATCCTTGCTCAACACCCGCAGGGCCTGTTCCACCGCCATGCCCGATTCGAACAGGATGCGCAGCAGGGGAATGAAGGTGGAGATATCGACCGCCAGTTGTTTCTGCCGCCTGCTGGCGGCCATGGCCAGCAGACGCTTGGGCAACAGGTAGCCGAGGCTCAGGGCGAACACCGGGGCGACCCAGTGGTTTTTCGCCGCCGGGAAAAACACCCCCTGGATCACCAGGGTCAGGCCCAGGGCGAGAATCGGTACGCCGATCTGGCAGGCGGCGAACAGCGAGCGTTGCCGCGCGCTGCGCCAGCCCAGGCGGTTGAGCAGCAACTGGGTTTCGTTGTCGAGCCTGACCGCATGCTGGCCGATCTTGCTGTCGCCCAGCACATGCAGCCAGTTGCCGAGTGGGTTGTCGCGCGCCAGGTGCCCTAGCAGGCGTTCGGTCACCTGGCGCGTGCGCCGACGCTGTTCCAGCCAGCTGCTCAGCATCAGCAGCATGGCGGCGAGAAACAGCAGCGCACTGATCAGCAAGGCCGTCATGTCAAACACTCCGCAGCATGCGCCAGAGCAGCGCGCAACCGACGACCTGCAACCCGAAGGCGGCCAGCAGCATCATCTGGCCGCCACTCTGGTTCCACATGCTCATCAGGTAGGTCGGGTTGGCTATCAGGAAATAGCCGGCCAGTGACACCGGCAGGGCCGCGAGGACCATCGCCGTGACACGGGTTTCGCCGGTCATCGCGCGCAGCTGCCGGGCGGCCTGGTCGCGCTCGCGGATCAGCTTGATCAGGTTTTCCAGCAGCTCGCTGGCATTGCCGCCATAGCGGTGATTGACCTTGAGCCCGAGGGCGAACAGGCGCAGTTCATCGCGCTCGTACAGTTCGGCGAAGTCGGCCACCGCATCCGGCAGGTTGACCCCCAGTAGCACGTTGCGCTGGACCCGGCCCATGGCGTGCTGCAACGGATTGTCGGCGGCCGCGATGCCGCCCAGCACCGCGTCGGCCAGGGTGCGTCCCGACTTGAGGCTGCGCACGGCATGGTCGAGCAATGGCGGCAGCTGTTCGATCATGCGCTTGAGGCGCCGCCGGTACAGCCAACTGATATACAGGCGCAGCAACAGGGGCGGCGCGACGAGCAGGGCAAGCAACCCCGGCCACTTGCCCAGCCCATACCCGAGCATGCATCCCGCGGCCCAGACCGCCAGCCATAGCCCCAGGCGCTCGGTGGGACGACCGAGGCCGGCGCGCAGAAAGGCCCTTTCGAGCCGGTTCCAGGAGGTCTTTTCCACGCTCGGTTGCGGTTGCCCCTGGGCCAGGCGGTCGAGCACCCGGGCGGTGCGGGCCTGGCGCAGGCCGCTGTAGAACATCCAGCCCGACAGCCCCAGCAGGGTCAGGCACAGGAGGGCAAGCAGCACGGGACCTAGCATGCGATGGCGCTCCCTGGCTCAGTTGATGGGCAGGTCGGCGTCGCGTCGCAGCTTGTCGCCAGCGGGGTTGGCCGCTTCGCGCAGAAAGCCGAAACCGCTACGTCGGTTCAGACGGAACAGGGTGTTGGTGACGTAGATGTTCTCGCGTACGCCGACCACTTCCACCACCTCGCTGACGCAGCGCCGGCCATCGGGCAGGCGCGTCAGTTGAATCACCACGTCCAGGGCCGCGCAGATCATCTGCCGCAGGGTGCGTTCGGCCACCTGGCGCCCGGTCAGGCCCACCAGGGTTTCCAGGCGCAGCAGGGCATCCTGGGCATTGTTGGCGTGCACGGTGCTCATGGAGCCGTCGTGGCCGGTGTTCATCGCCGTCAGCACATCGAGCACTTCGACGCCACGGATCTCGCCGAGGATGATCCGGTCCGGGCGCATGCGCAGGGCGTTGCGGATCAGGTCGCTGGCCTTGACCTCGCCGTGCCCTTCGGCGTTCGGCGGACGGGTTTCCAGGCGCACCACATGGGGATGGCCCAGTTGCAGTTCGGCCACGTCCTCGATGGTCACCAGGCGTTCGTGAGGGTTGATCAACTGGCTGAGGATATTCAGCAGGGTGGTCTTGCCGGTGCCGGTGCCGCCGCTGATCAGGATGTTGCAACGCTTGCCCACGGCCTCCTGGACGAATTCGAAGATGGCCTGGTCGATGGTCTGCATGGCCATCAGGTCGCTGCTCTTGAGCATGTCCTTGCGGAATTTGCGGATCGACAGGCAAGGGCCGTCGAGGGCGATCGGCGGGATGATGGCGTTGACCCGGCTGCCGTCGGGCAGCCGGGCATCGACCATGGGCGAGGACTCGTCGAGGCGCCGGCCCAGGGGCGCGAGGATGCGTTGCATGACCCGCTCCACATGGTGCGCGTCGATGAAGCGCAGGTCGCTCTGGTGCAGCACGCCATCGCGCTCGACGAACACCCGGTGCGGGCCGTTGACCAGGATCTCGGTCACCGCCGGATCGCGCAGCAACACTTCCAGCGGGCCGAAACCGGTGAGTTCGTCCACCAGTTCTTCGGCCAGGCGCTCCATTTCATAGCGGGAAATCGCCAGGTGCAGGCGGGAGATGTACTCGGCCACCTTGTCGGTAATGAAGCGCGCCAGTGCCTGGCGCGAACCTTCCAGCAGGTTTTTTCCCGACTCCTCGATGGCGTCGATGACGTAGCGATGCAGCACCAGCTTCAGGCCTTCGTGATCGGTGTTGCCGATGGGGCTGTGGGGCTGGGCGCCAAAAAGTTTTTCTGTGCTCATCGACTTCCCCTGAGGCGCTCGAACCAGCCGGGCCTTGCCGTGGGCAGCCCTTGGGAGCGCCTGGCCAGGCGCTCGCCGAGGGTCTTCAGGGCTTGGGTCAGGCCTTCGCGAGGGGCCAGTTCGAACAGCGTGACGCCCTGGTTTTTCGCGTTGAGACGCACCTCGGGGCTATAGGCCAGGACCGCGATCACTTCCAGGGCAAAGCTCTTGCCCAGGGTTTCCGCATCCGGCGCGACCCCGCGCAGGTAACGGTCGACCAGCAGGCGCGCGTGTTCCAGCTTCATGCCTTTTTCGCGCCAGAGGTTGAGCACCGCGAGGTTGCGGCGGCAGTCGAGCACGCTCTGGTCGGTGTACCAGAGCAACTTGTCGCAATGGCCGACGAAGGTGCGCAGGGCTTCGCTGTCCGGTTGCCCGGTGAGGTTCACCACGATGTGCTGGAAGTGCTGGCGCAGGGCGCTGAGCAGCATGTACAGCTCGGCGGCGCTGGTGCGCTCCAGTGGCTCGTCATGGCCGGCATAGGCCAGGATCCGCAGCCCGGCTTCGGTGCTGGTGAAGGCACTGTCGATCAGGGTCGCATCCAGGCGCCGCAGATGGCGCAAGGCATCGCCGAAGTGGAACGAGCTTTCCAGCCCCAGCAGCGCCAGGCTGTCGCCGCGCGGCAGGCCGAGGTCGAGCAACAGGGTCTGCTGGCTGCTCTTCTGCACCACCAGCGCCAGATGGCTGGCGAGCAGGGCGCCATCGGCATCGCTCTGGGTGCCGTAGAGCACGGTCAGGCCGCCGAGCTGGGTGCTTGGCGTGACCTGGGGCAGGCGTTTGCTCAGGCGCCGTACCAGGCCGGCCACCTCGCTGGAGCGCGAGCCGTAGGCCACGAAGTCGCGGGCCCCAGCGCGCATGGCGTTGAGTACCAGTTGGTTGTCCATGCCATCGCCCAGGGCGACGATGGCCAGCATCGGCTTGGCCTCCAGCGCGCCCTCGATCAGCGCCGCCTGGGTGACCACATGCTCACGATCGAGGCCGACGAAGACCAGGCTGGCGCACGTCACATCCACCAGCGCCAGCAACTCGTCGAGGCTGCCGCTGCCTGCGCTGACCACCTGCCCGAGTGGCGCCAGGGCGCCTTGCAACCATTCCAGGTCGGTGCCATTGCGGGTGATCGCGAGGAAGGTCTGGCTCAGGTTCTGACTCATTGCGATAGCCCACTGCGTTGATTGAAGTTGCGGTTTTCCAGGGAATACGGCGAGTACCCGTTCGGATCGTGGTTGTGCAGCGGTACGCCGACCTCGACAGGCACACCGCTCGACATCAGGGCCCGGATCAGGCCTTTGCACAGGGGCTGGGAATCATTGGACATGAAGAAGTGTCCTTGCATGATCAGGGTGTTTGTTGGCTCGCTTCGATGCCGCGTATGACTTCTATCTGGGCGCGACGCGCTACGGCGTCGAAGGTTCTGGCGGTGGAGGGAGAAGGGGAGGACAGGGCCAGCTGGTTGAACTGGACCAGGGACCTGTCGACGTTTTGCAGATGCTTCGACGCGCTTTTTTCGCCCGCCCAGTAATGCGCCAGGCGTTTCTCGTCGGCGCTGCGTACCGCCAGGCGCAGCACGCCGGCTTGGGCCGCAAGCATCAAGCGGCTCAGCAAGGGTTCCGGGACGGCCAGCAACACGCTGCGCGCGTTCAGGCGACGCTGATCCTGCTTGAGTTTTTCCTCGGCACTGGCGGGCGGCGAGCCCGGCTTGCCATCGTTGGTCAGGCCCAATTGCTCGCCGATGCCAAGTACCCGCAGGGCCGGCACCACGACCTGGGCCGAGGGCAGCAGGTTGTTGCTGTCCTGGCGCAGGAACAGCAGCACATCGACGTAGTCGCCGGGGCTCAGTTGCCCGCTGGCGCCGATGACTTCGTCTACCGCGACCGCCAGGGCGCGCTCATCGGGACGGATCATGCGGGCCACGCTGCCACCGGCTTCGAAGCTTTCCTCGCTCAACCAGGTCCCCGCCGACAGCGCCCGCCATGGGGTGCGTCCGATGACCTGGTCGAGACTTTTGAGGCTGCCGGCGGGGGCGGTACGCAGCCGCTCCAGCGTGACATCGCCGGCCTTGATGGGAACGAACGGAGGGATGTCGCGGACCAGCACCGCGACGGGCTGGCGGGTCGCATCTTCGGCGGAAGCGGTGACGGTTTGCACGGTGGTGGGGGAAGGCTGCGCTACAGGTTCCGCTGCGGGCCGACGACTCAATGCCACACCCCAGTAACCGGCAATGAGGGCCCCCACCAGAAACACCCCAGCCAACCCCATAGTGATACGACTGTTCATGACGGCTCTCCCTTTCCCGCTGCATCACCGACTCGCAAATTCCAACGAGCCAATTTCGCAATCAGGCAGCTATGAACATGCAACTATTTCGCTATTTGAAGGTAGAACAGCTGCAACAAAACGCCATTACTGTTGAGAAAATAACTTGGCTCATCCGCGCTCTGTCCGGTGTCGCGTTTTTTTTGACGCCAAGGGAACGAACTAATACTTAATGATTAATCAGTTCTTACAGTTGTTGGCTGGAAGTTTGTTGACAATGCTGTGCTGGCACAGGGGAATCATGTTGCAACGCTGCAACACCCGATGCATTGAGGAGAAACTAGATGTTCTTCATTCTCGCTACCCAATGGATCACCCTTCTGGCCTCTCGGCTCCTGCGGTTCCTCAAGAACAACGAGGGGGCGTCAGGGATCGAGTACGCACTTATCGCCGGCATGGTGGCTGTGGCCATCGCGGCATTTGTACCTGACATTTCGCTCGCTATCAGCAACACCTTCACGACCCTGCAAGCGGCGCTGGAGGGCGACACTGCCGCTGCTGCTCCTAGTGGTGGTGGCTAGTAACACCGGTCCTCAAGGTTTTATCGAGGCGTATCAGTACGCAGTCACTTTCCAGGTATTGCCCATGAGCTCCTCTTCGTTTCCACGCCAGCAGCTTCTTCTCGTGGACGATGAAGAGGACGCGCTGCTCGAGCTCGCCGAGTTGCTGGAAGGTGAAGGCTTCTGCTGTTTCACCGCGACCTCGGTCAAGCTCGCCCTGGCCCATCTCACTCAACACCCCGACATCGCGCTGGTCATCACCGACCTGCGCATGCCGGAGGAGAGTGGCCTGTCGCTGATCCGGCGACTGCGCGATCACACCTCCCGCCAGCACCTGCCGGTGATCGTCACTTCGGGTCATGCCGACATGGACGACGTCAGCGACCTGCTGCGTCTGCAAGTGCTGGACCTGTTCCGCAAACCCATCTACCACGTGCGCCTGCTGGAAACCCTGAACACCCTGTTCCCGCAGCCGCGCATCCACCTGGTCAGTCCCTGAACCTTCCCGCCCTTCCAAGTGCCCGGTTTTTGGCGCTATCAGTTTGACTTTTTGATGGTGTCACAATGATGGCTCCTGTACATTTGCCGCCGCTTGTCCGGGCATTTGCCGACAAGCCGGCAGGGATGCCTGAAAGACGTCGGCGCGCCTGCTGAAACCTGTCGTCCGCGTTTCTGGAAGGGATATCTCCTTGAATACTTCATTCCTGCGTCGCTCGCTGTTGGCGCTGTCTGTGGCTGCTGCCGTACCCCATGCGTCATCGTCGATGGCGGCGGACCTGAACTACGACCTCGGTGGCGGTGCCTTGAATAGCACGCTGCAGACTTTCGGCAATGTGCTGTTGAGCGGGACCTCGCAAAACACCGGCGCCGATTTCAGGGGGCTGACGGTCCAGGGCAGTTTTATCAATGATGGGGCGGTCAACTTCAGCAGCGGCTCGACCCAGGCCGGGTTGTTCTTCGCTTCCCAGGCGTCGACCGCTTCGACCTTTACCGGCGATTTCATCAACCGCGGCTCGGTGCGGATCGATGGCCTGGATGCGTCTGCCTTGCCAAGCGGCATCCTGCATTCCGGCAGCCGCATCGGTGGCAACCTGATCAACGAAGGCGATATTTCCGTATCGGCCCCGAGTGCCGTGGGTGTGGATCTCTACCAGTCGAGCATTACCGGCCAGGTGCTGAACAAGGGAACGATTGCGGTCAAGGGCGATGGCGCCTACGGGCTGTTGATGTTCGCGACCCAAACCGGCATCGACAATACCGGCACCATCACTGCGCGTGGACAGAACGCCAAGGGCATCGAAATCGAAAATGCCACCGCCAGCGGCGGCTCAACCATCGGTGCTTCCAGCGGTATCGAAAACAGCGGCACCATTGCCGCCGATGGTATCGGCGTACATCTGATCAGCTTCGCCAACACGGCTCCGCTGTTCTCCATCACCCAGACCGCCGGCCTGATCGAAGGGGGCACCGCGGCGATCCAGGCGGATCAGAAGAACGCCTATTTCTACTGGCGGGGCGGCCAGGTCAAAGGCGACCTGCTCGGGCTTTCCGGTGTGCTGGTCAAAGGCGATGTGGCCTTCGACGGCTCGACCATTCGTGCCGGTTACGTGGACATCGATGGCGGCCGCCTGACGTTGCTGCACCCGCAAACCACCCTCGATGGCGGGCTCGACCTGGATTCCTCGTCCGCCATCCTGCGCTTGCTGCTGGACAACACGACCAATCCCACCACGCCGATCCTCAAGGTCACGGGGGCTACCTATTTCAGCGAAGGCAGCCGCATCGAGCTGGCGGCGCGCTCCAACGATTTCCGTACCGGAGTCGATGGCACGCGCTATACCCTGATCAACACCGGCAGCTGGGAAGACCCACAGAACGCCAATGTGGTGTCGTCGTCCGCGTTGCTGGAAGTCAAAAGCTTCGGCATTGAAGGCAATGACTTGAAGGCGCTGGTCACCACCAAGAACGCGGCGGTGGTCGAGGAGAACATCATTCAGGCGGACGGCTCGCAGAACGCCGCGAACGCCATCAAGCCGCTGGCGAACAGCCTGATGACTCGGCTCGATGAACAGGATCCGGTGTTCCGCGCCTTTGCCAATGCCTCGTCGGATGCCGAGCTGGCCCGGCTCTCCGAGACCCTGAGCCCGGATGTCAGCCGTGGGGTGATTCATGCTGCCACCAGCGGCCAGAATCTGGTCAACAACGTGATCACCAACCGCTCCAGCAGCGCTCGCAATGGCTTGTCTTCGGGCGACGTGCTGGCCGAGAAGGGCGTGTGGCTCCAGGCACTGTCCAGTGACGCCGACCAGGACAGCCGCAAGGGCGTCGAGGGCTATGACGCCAACAGCCACGGGATCGCCGTGGGTGCCGATGGCCAGCTCAACGCCGATACGACGCTGGGCCTGGCCTACAGCTACCTGGACAGCGACGTGAAATCCTCCAGCGGCAACAAGACCGATGTCACCGGCCATGCGCTGACCCTGTATGGCGATTGGAGCCACGACAACTTCTTCGTCGACGCCTCGTTGATGTACGGCTGGAACGACAACGAGTCCAAACGCTACGTCGCCGGCACCCGCGCCAAGGGCGACTACGACAGTGAAATCTTCGGCGTCAATGCCCTGGCCGGCTACAGCCTGCGCCTTGACCGGCACCTGCTGCTCGAACCGCAGATCGGTGCCCGTTACGCCAACGTGATGATCGATTCGTACCGGGAAAAAGGCAGCTCGGCGGCCTTGAATGTCGCCAGCCAGCGTTACGAAGTGGGCGAGATGGGCATCGGCGCGCGCCTGGCCGCCGCGTTCGATCTGGGTCGGGGCAGCCTGGAGCCGGAAGCCAGGGTCATGGCCTGGCACGACTTCATCGCTGACAAGGCCAACACCACCTCGACCTTTGTCCTGGGGGGCACGCCATTCACCACCAGCGGTGCCTCGCCGGTACGCGACAGCTACGAAACGAGCCTGGGCGCGACCTATCGCGTCGGTGCCTGGAGCCTGGGCGGTTCGTACAACTACCTGACCAAGACCGACTTCTCTGCCGACACCTTCACCGCCAAGGTGCGCTACGACTTCTGATGTTCGCCTGAACAAGACGACCCGCCTTTGAGCGGGTCGTTTTCGTTTGGCTTGAGGGGCTTTTTACAGCTGGTAGCTGAAGCTCAGGGTGTAGCGCGGGCGGCGGTTGTGGGTGTCCAGCGCTTCATCGGACATCGGCTTGGCCGCTTCGAGGGAGATGTTGTAGTACTTGGCGTCGCCAAAGCGCAGGCCGACGGCGGCCGATGACAGGCTGTTGCCCTTGACCGGCAGTTCGTTGAACCAGGTGCGCGAGCGATCCAGCACCACGTACGGCTGGAGGATTCGCAACCAGCGGTCTTCGCGATTGAAGCTGTAGTTCACTTCGTAGGCCGCGCCCCAGCCCTTGTCGCCGGACGCCTGGTCGTCGGGGTAACCGCGGCCGAAGTTCTGCCCGCCGAACACCGCGCGCTCGCTGTCGGGCAGGTTGTCGCGGCTCCAGTACAGGGCCGCCGACAGCACCCCTTGCCAGTTGTCGAAGAACTTGTCGCTCTGCACGCCGGACAAGCGCACGCGGAAGAAGTCCAGGTCATACAGGTCGTCGTTGGTCTTCGCGCCCAGGGCGTCCAGCCCCTGGTATACCCCGGCACTGAGAATCCGCAGTTGGCGTTCATTGGCCTTGCGCCAGTCGCCCTCGAAGGCCAGGGCGCGAACGTTGGTTTTCAGTTCGACGCTCTGCGGATAACCCACCACCTGATAGCGGGTCTTGTCGTTGACCGCATATAGGCGCGAACCGAGGATCAGCAGCTCGTTGGGCGACGCGATGACCGGGTGGCTCAAGCCTATGGAGTAGCGATCGTTCTCTCGGTGGGGCTTGAGTTCGAGGCCGTTGTCGAGCTGCACATTGGTCCCCGGGTCGGCGCGGTAGCGCGTGCCGTACAGGCTCAGCTGGGTGCCTTCGTCATTGAGAAACTGGTTGTAGTCCAGGCGGTAGTAATGCTCGTGATCGTCCCCCGGCGGGAACAGGCCGCTGAGGGTTACCTGCTCGCCCATGGAGGTCTGCGAGTTACTGCTGACCGCCAGCAGGGCTTGCAGGCCATTGCGGTTGTCGTCGGTGGTGCTGAGGCTGCTGGTGAAGGGTTTGCGGCTGGCCTGAGCAATCAGGTAGGCCGCGCCATCGGTGGTTCCCGGTGGCGGCACCTGCGCTTGCAGGGTGACCCCGGGAATGCGGCTCATCAGGGTGGTGTAGTGCTCGAAGGTCTTGCGGGTCAGCGGCCGTTCGGCCTTGAGTTTTGCCACCAGTTTGTCGAGGTAGGCCGAGACCGGGCCGATATCGCCCTGCAGTTGATAGTCCTTGATGTAGCCTTCCACCAGGACCACGCGCACGGTGCCCTGGTCGAAGCTCTGTTGCGGCAGGAACGCGTAGGACAACAGGTAGCCGTCCTGCTGGTAGCGGCGGGTGATTTCCCGGGTGGCTTCGATCAGTTGCCCCAGGGTGCTTTCATGGCCGATCAGCGGCTTGTAGATCTCCGCCAGCTCGTTCAGCGGATAGAGGGTGCCGCCTTCGATCTGCACGGTGCTGACGTTGACGGTGGTGCCCATCATCAGCGGCTGGGCCTGGGGCTCCGTGGGGGGCGCCAGCTTGGGCGCCGGGGTCGTGGGGCGATAGGCGTCGGCCGGCAGGTTGGGCACCGGCAGGTTGCGGATGGTTTCGTTGCTATTGAGAAAGCTGGGAAGGTTTTCGGCGTGGACGTATGAGCAAAGGGAGACTAACAGCAAGGGAGCCAAAGCGCGCATAGGACACTCCATGGTCAAGTCACAGCAACGCGAGAGGTACTTCAGTCAGCGGCGCTTGTCAGGGTCTTGGCCTTGATCAAGTACTGCAACCGTCATGCTCCAGACAAGAAAAAGACGAGAGACTCAATCGAATCCCTCGTCTCCAACCAAGCGTAGGCGCTGTAGGTAGGGCCGTCGAATCGGCCAGGTGCAAAACGCTTATCGGGTGCCGCCCAGGGTTCCGGTCAAGCCACCGAGCACACCGCCCAGTACGCCGGTGGTGCCCGTGGTCCCGCTGCCGCTGGTGGTGCCGCCGTTGACCAGGGTGCCGACCGTGGCGACGGTAGCGCCCACGGTGTTGACGGTCTGGCCGACGGTGCTCACCACTGGGTTGGGGGCGCTGGCGGTGATGTTGGTGCCTACGGTGCTGACGGCGCCGCCTACCTGGGTGAGCAGACCGGCGACGGGGGTACCCACTCCGGTTGTGGCGCCGACTTGTTGGGTCAGGCTGGTGACGGTAGTGGTGACCGGGTTCAACGCTGCGCCGACCGTGGCGCCGACACCGGCCAGTGGCGCAGTGGCGCCGACATTGGCGACACCGGTGCCACCCAACGCGCCACCTACCGAGGCCACTACATTGCCGACCGAGGCACCGCTTACCCCCGCGGCACTGACCAGGGTGTTGGTGTTGCCCGCATTCAAGCCGTTACCCAGGTTGACCACCGCACCGCCGACGGTTTCCAGCAGGCCGGTGCCGCCGATGCCGCCACCTGTGCCCGAGCCGCTGGTGGTAGCCAGGCCGCCGGCCGTGGTGGCGGTGGTACCGATGTTGTTCAGGGCGCCACCGAGGGTATTGGTCAGCGGGTTGCCGCCGCCGGTGGTGGTGATTTTGTTACCCAGGCTGTCGACCACGCTGCCGACCTGGGTGACCAGCCCGTCGACCGGGGTACCCAGGCCGGTCGTGCTGCCCACCTTGCCGGTCAGGCCTTCTGCCAGGGTGACGACCGGTACCAGCAGGTTGTTGCCCACCTTGTCTGTCACTGTCCCCAGGGGGCCGCTACTGGTCACGGTGGTGAGGGTGTCGCCGAGCATGCTGACCTTGCTGCCGACGCCGTCGAGTACCGGCGCCACCCGGGTGACCACGCCGCCCACCAGGGGAATGCTGCTGGTGCTGGTGGCCAGTTTGCCGCTGATGTCCGAGACGCCATCGCCGACGTCCGACACCACGTTGCCGACTATGGCCGTGGTCTTGCTCAAGGCCTGTGGATCGCTGCCCAGTTGGCCGAGGCCGTTGGTCAGGCCATCGCCCACGGTATCGACCACGTTGCCGGTAGTATTCACTGCGCTCTGCAGTACACCGCCGACTACTGGAAGCGGGGTCAATGCGTTGCTGAGGTTACTGACGCCATCGCCGACACCGCTGATGGTGGTGCCGAGGTCGGACACCAGGGTCGAAGTGACCAACGGGGTGGTGGTGGGTGTAGTCGGGTCGGTCGGGTTCGTTGGGTTGGTCGGATCGGTGCCGCCACCTCCACCGGTTCCGCCACCCGTGCCTCCGGTCCCGCCCGTGCCGCCTGTCCCTGCGGTACCGCCGCCGGTACCACCTGTACCACCGCCGATTCCGCCGGTACCACCACCCGTTCCGCCAGTCCCGCCTGTGCCAGCGGTGCCGCCACCGGCTCCGCCTGTGCCGCCCGAACCGTCGCCGGATCCGGACCCGCCAGAGCCACCGGAACCGCTGTCGGTACCTGCCGCGCTGTCAGGCGAGGAACTGCCGGAGCTGCTCTTGTGGCCGCCACCGCCGCTGCTGCAGCCGGTCAGGCCGAGGGCCAGGATCAGGGCCAGTGCTGTGCTTGTTTTCAACCAGACTTGAGTTTTCATGAGTGAGATTCCTTGCACCTGTTACAACGTTTTGTTGTTTTCGATAACTCCCCAGTTCTGTTGCTGGAGATGTTTTCGTCCGTTGTCGCTATAAAAGGTCCAAGGGCTTTTTTTCACCATTCTCAACTTGGTATTAACAACTTATATATCGGCTGTTTTTGCTCCTGCGGAGGGACTAATGCCAAAGGTGTAGTGGGTAAATATGTTTTTAATAAATTGTTATTAATCAGTATCTTGTGTTTTTGATTTGCAAAGTCTCAGGGCGCTTAAACGAAAGTTATATATATACAATTAATTGTCTGGCGGCGCCGTCACGGATTTGGCGTCAACTTGCCTTATAATCCGCGGCCTGGATTTTATTTGGAGAAACTTTATGCCTGCCCCTGTCTGGTGGCTGCTGTGCCTGCCGGTGATTGCCGGTGCTTTCCTACCCCTGCAAGCGGGAATCAACGGCCAATTGGCCAAGCAGGTTTCCAGCGTGCTGGCGGCGGCGCTGATCTCGTTTTTTGTCGGTACTGTGGCCTTGCTGGTCCTGGCCATGGCCCAGCGCGAAGTGCCCGGCCTGAGTGCCTTGAAAAGCCTGACCTGGTGGCACTGGTGCGGCGGGTTGCTGGGAGCGTTTTTCATTGCCACCGCGGCCTTCGCCGGACCACGGATCGGCGCCATGTTGTTCATGGCGCTGGTGCTCGCCGGGCAGTTGGGCATGGCCCTGGCGCTGGACCATTTCGGCTGGGCGGGTTTTCGCGAGGCGCCCATCAGCCTCGGCAAGATTGCCGGGCTGGTGCTGATCCTGGCGGGGGTGTTCCTGATTCGTCGCGGTTGAGGCGGGCTCAGGCCAACGGTTGCCAATGCCCGCTCATATGCTCCAGGTCGCCCGCGCCGGTCAGGCGCAGGTCACCGCTCGAACCCGCGGCGCTTGCCAGCAGGCATACCTCGCTGGGTAGGCGCACCGGCTTTCGGAAGTCCACGGCGATCTCGATATTGGCCGCCGGCAAATGCTCGCTCAATGCCGCCAAAGTCCGCGCCTTGTTCCACAGACCGTGGGCGATGGCCTGGGGGAAGCCGAACATTCGGGCGCTCACCGCGCTCAGGTGAATCGGGTTGTAATCGCCGGACACCCGGGCGTAACGCCGGCCGATATCGGCGGGGGCTTGCCAGCGCGTCAGCTCGCTGAGGCTGGCCTCGCTCGGCGGCTCTTCGGCCGCGGCTTCACCCGGCAGTCGCACGCCCCGGCAGAGCATCCGGCTTTGCGCTTCCCACAAGGGCCCGAGAGCGTCGTCGACGCTGGTCAACAGATCGAACACCGCGCCTTTGGCATGGGGCTGCAAGTTGTCCACACGCACGCCGATGCTCAAGTTGCCGACCCCTCCCATGGGCCGCAGCACGCGAATGCGGTTGGCCAGGTGGATCAGCCCCAGCAGCGGGAAGGGAAAGTCCTTGGCGGTCAGTAATTGCATCTGCAGGGCGAACGCCAGCACATGGGGATAGGTCGGCGGCAGCAGGCCGTTCTCGGTAAAACCGCAGACCTGGCGATAGGCCGCAAGCTTCGCCGGCTGCACGCTCACCGGGTGGCGCAGGCCATATTCAGGCAGCTCGGTGCCGGTGATCCTGCGGCGGGTCGCGGCCTTCCAGTACAGCTCGGGCAGGTTCGGCGGGGTATCCAGCTCATTCCATTGCAGGCTCATGTTCACGCTCCCAATACGCTTTGCCCACAGACGCGCAGCGCTTGCCCGGTGACCGCGCCGGTACCCGGCTGGCCGAGCCAGGCCACGGCTTCGGCGACGTCCTGCGGCAGCCCGCCTTGCCCCAGCGAACTCATGCGCCGCCCGGCTTCGCGCAGGGCGAACGGAATGTGCGCGGTCATCTGGGTCTCGATAAAACCCGGGGCCACGGCGTTGATGCTGATGCCACGCTCCTGCAACAGCGGTGCCCAGGCCTGGGCCAGGCCGATCAGCCCGGCCTTGCTCGCTGCGTAGTTGGTCTGCCCGCGATTGCCGGCGATGCCGCTGATGGACGCCAGCAGAATCACCCGGCCGTTGTCGTGCAGGGTGCCGCTGTCCAGCAGCGCCTGGGTCAGCACTTGCGGGGCGTTGAGGTTGACTGCCAGTACTGCGTCCCAGAACTCCGGGGTCATGTTGGCCAGGGTCTTGTCGCGGGTGATGCCGGCGTTGTGCACCACGATATCGATGCCGTCCGGCAACTGTTCCACCAGCCGGGTCGCGGCGTCTTCGGCGCAGATATCCAGGGTGATCGCGTGGCCGCCCAGGCGCGCGGCCAGGGCTTCGAGGTCGGTCTTGGCGGCGGGCACGTCCAGCAGCACCACCTGGGCGCCATCCCGGGCCAGGGTCTCGGCGATCGCCGCGCCAATGCCGCGCGCCGCGCCGGTGACCAGGGCCCGCGCGCCGGCCAGGGGCCGGGTCCAGTCCTGGACCTGGGTGGCGCAGGGGTTCAGGCGGATCGCCTGGCCGGAGATGTAAGCGCTTTTCGGCGAGAGAAAGAACCGCAGCGCGCCTTCCAGCTGGCTTTCGGCGCCCTCACCGACGTACAGCAATTGCAGGGTGGCGCCGCTGCGCAGCTCCTTGGCCAGCGAACGGCTGAAGCCCTCCACGGCGCGCTGGGCGCTGGCGGCGAACGGATCGCCGAGGGTTTCCGGGGCGCGGCCGAGAATTACCAGGTGCGCGCTGGGCTCGAGGTTCTTCATCAGCGGCTGGAAAAATTCGCGCAACTGCTTGAGCTGGTCGGTCTGCAGGATATCGCTGGCGTCGAACACCACGGCCTTGAGCCTGGGGCCGTGGCCGGGAATCCAGGCCGTGGCGAGGGTCGGATCGGTGCCGTAGCTGTAGATGCTTTCGGTCAGCCGCGGGGCAATGGCGCCGACCTGCTGGGTCAGCTGGCCGCCGCCGATCAGCAGCGCACCCTCGACCGGGCGCATGCGGCCGGCCTGCCAGCGCTCCAGACGTACCGGCGACGGCAGGCCAAGGGCCCCGACCAGGCGGTGGCCGATGGACGAGTTGGCGAAGTCGATGTAACGATCTGACATGGAACACTCTCCGTTCAGGCTGTCTGAAAACTACTGCGCTCGGCAATCCTGCGTTAAAAACAGGCTCGGAATGCTCATTTAGGCCCCTAAACTCCGCTTCCTCGCCTGTTTTTGCCTTGTCTTGCCTTCGCTCGCTACGTTTTCAAACAGCCTGATTGCTGGGGTTCAAAGTGTGGACCACGAAGGGCCTTTGGTCGTTCGATCCTCGAGTTACAACCTACGCTTGTCGGTTGTGCCACTCACAGAATAGGGAGCTTTCCATGACTCAGCTGCGTCGTGTTGCGATTATCGGCGGCAACCGCATCCCCTTTGCCCGTTCCAACGGGCCTTACGCCACTGCGAGCAACCAGGCCATGCTGACCGCGGCCTTGGAAGGCCTGATCGAACGCTACAACCTGCACGGCCTGCGCCTCGGCGAGGTGGCCGCCGGCGCGGTGCTCAAGCATTCCCGGGACTTCAACCTGACCCGCGAATGCGTGCTCGGCTCGCGGCTGTCGCCGACCACCCCGGCCTACGATATCCAGCAAGCCTGCGGCACCGGCCTGGAAGCGGCGTTGCTGGTGGCCAACAAGATCGCCCTGGGGCAGATCGACTGCGGTATCGCTGGCGGTGTCGATACCACCTCGGACGCGCCGATCGGGGTCAACGAAGGGCTGCGCAAGATCCTGCTGCAGGCCAACCGCGGCAAGACCCTGGGCGACAAGCTCATGACCTTCCTGCAACTGCGCCCCCAACACCTCAAGCCGGAACTGCCGCGCAATGGCGAACCGCGTACCGGCTTGTCCATGGGCCAGCACTGCGAGCTGATGGCGCAGACCTGGAGTATTCCCCGCGACGAGCAGGATCAGCTGGCGCTGGAGAGCCATCAGAAAATGGCCGCCGCCTATGCCGAGGGCTGGCACGACGATCTGATGACCCCCTTCCTTGGCCTGACCCGCGACAACAATCTGCGCCCGGACCTGACCCTGGAAAAGCTGGCGTCGTTGAAGCCGGTGTTCGAGCGCGGCGACAAAGCCACCCTGACCGCGGGCAACTCCACGCCGTTGACCGATGGCGCGTCCCTGGTGCTGCTGGGCAGTGAGGAATGGGCGAAGGAGCGTGGTTTGCCGATCCTCGCCTATCTGCGCGATGGCGAAGCGGCGGCGGTGGATTTCGTCCACGGCGCGGAAGGGCTGCTGATGGCTCCGGTCTACGCGGTGCCGCGCTTGCTGGCGCGCAACGGCCTGACGCTGCAGGACTTCGACTACTACGAAATCCATGAAGCCTTCGCCGCGCAGGTGCTGTGCACGCTCAAGGCCTGGGAAGATGGGGATTACTGCAAGACTCGCCTGGGGCTGGACGCGCCCTTGGGCTCCATCGACCGCAGCCGGCTGAATGTCAAAGGCAGTTCGCTGGCGGCCGGGCATCCGTTCGCCGCCACCGGCGGGCGCATTATCGCCAACCTGGCGAAGCTGCTGGAGGTGGCGGGGAAGGGGCGTGGCCTGATTTCGATCTGCGCCGCCGGCGGCCAGGGCGTGACGGCGATTGTCGAGCGCTGAGAGCGCGTTTCGTCAGTCACGGCCTCTTCGCGAGCAAGCTCGCTCCTACAGGGGATCACATTTTCCTGTAGGAGCGAGCTTGCTCGCGAAAGAGCGCGAAGCGCTCGTCAGGTCCTGAAGCGCCGTACCAGGCTGTCCAGTTCGTTGGACAGGCCAGCCAGGCTCTGTGAATCCAGGCGCGCCGAGTTCGCCAGTTCCGCCACCAGCTGCGCATCGCCGTGGATCTGGCTGATGTGCCGGTTGATGTCCTCGGCCACCTGATGCTGCTCTTCGGCGGCGGTGGCGATCTGGGTGTTCATGTCGCGGATCACGTCCACCGATTCGCGGATCTGGCCGAAGCTTTCGCGCGCCAGGCCGATGCGGTTCACCGACTCCTGGGAAACCTCCAGGCTGGCATGCATCTGCTGGGTCACCGCGCTGGTGCGCTTGGCCAGGTTGCCCAGCAGGCTGTCGATCTCGGCGGTGGAGTCGGCGGTGCGTTTGGCCAGGGCACGGACCTCGTCGGCGACCACCGCGAAACCACGGCCCTGCTCACCGGCGCGGGCCGCTTCGATGGCGGCGTTGAGGGCCAGCAGGTTGGTCTGCTCGGCGATCGAGCGGATGGTGCCGAGAATCGACTGGATGTCGTTGCTGTCGCGTTCCAGTTGTTGCATCGACTGCGCCGACTGTTCGATTTCCTGGCTCAACTGGTCGACGCTGTGCACCGCGGCATCGATCTGTTGCTGGCCTTCGCGGGCCTGGCGCTGGCCACTGTCGGCCGACTCGGCGGCCTGGCTGCAGGAACGCGCGACCTCGTTGGCGGTGGCGACCATCTCATGGAAGGCGGTCGAGACCATGTCCACCGCTTCGCGCTGGCGGCCGGCGGCTTCGGCCATGTCGCTGGAGACCTGGGTCGAGCTGTGGGAGGTGGCGAGGATGCTGTGCGCCGCCTGGCCGATGCTCTGGATCAGGTTACGGATGGCGGCCAGGAACTGGTTGAACCAGTTGGCCAGTTGCGCGGTTTCGTCGCGGCCGCGGATGTCCAGGTTGCGGGTCAGGTCGCCTTCGCCCTGGGCGATGTCTTCCAGGCCGCTGGCCACGCTGCGGATCGGCCGCACGATCAGGCTGGCGAAACTGGCGCCGACCACCGCGAAGACCAGCGCCAGGACCCCGGCGATGATCGCCACCAGCCAGGTCAGCTGGGTCGCCGAACTCATCACTTCGCTCTGCTTGATCAGGCCGATGAAGGTCCAGCCCAGTTGCTCCGACGGCCAGACGTTGGCCATGTAGCGCTCGCCGTTGAGTTCGACCTCCACCAGGCCCTTGCCGGCCTTGGCCAGTTGCGCATAACCCTCGCCCAGGCTGTCCAGGGCCTTGAAGTTGTGCTCCGGCTGTTTCGGGTCCACCAGCACCGTGCCGCTGTTTTCCAGCAGCATCAGGTAGCCGGTTTCCCCGAGCTTGATCTGTTTGACGATTTCGGTGAGCTGCTTGAGGGTCACGTCGATGCTGACCACGCCGCCCGGGTTGCCCAGCTTGTTGGCGATGGTGCGCACGGTGCTGACATAGGTCGCGTCATCCGTGGCCCAGTAGTAGGCCGCGGTGCGGATCGGCTTGCCCGGGTTGGCCATGGCGGTCTTGTACCAGGGGCGCTGGCGCGGGTCGTAGTTGTTCAGCTTGGGGTCGTCCGGCCAGGACACATAGCCGCCGGCATTGGTGCCGACGATCGCATAGGCGTAGGCCGGATGGCTGCTGCCCAGGCGTTCGAGCAGGGTAAACACCTGCTTGTCCATGTCACCCTGGGGAATCTGCTCGGCGTTGGCGCTGCTGTAGTTCTTCAGGCTGTCGTCGGTATTGGCGATCAACGGCTGGGAAGCCAGGTAGTCGACGTTCTGGCTGATGCTGTCGAAGAAGATCTGCATGGCATTGCTGACCTGGCGGATCTCGCGACCGCTGCTGTCGACGAAGTCGTCCTTGGCATCGCTGCGCAGATTGAGAACCACAAGGGTGGCGACCAGTACCACCGGCAAGCAGGCGATGATTGCAAACGCCCAGGTCAGTTTCTGTTTGATGTTCATCCGCGCTCCAGAATTTTTCTTGTATGCCCACGATGCTCGAATGACTCGCGGATTGGTGGCAGCCTTGGAATCTTGCAGTGGCGTGGCGTCCTTTGTGCCGGGTGCCGGGTAACCCCTGGTGGTGCTGTTTCTTGCAGATTGTCGAACAAGCTCCTTTTGTTCTGATAACGTCGGCCGCCGAAAGGGAAAATTGAGGGCCGGAAAAAAGAAAAGGCAGCGGCGGAAAACGCCGATGTTCCTGCTTCGGTCCCAGCGGCGCCGATCCTGGTCGACGGGCAGTTGGCGCGCGTTCGACTATGATTCTGCTCGGTCGGGCGACTCGGCAGGGCGTGGCGATCTGGCACATTGAGTGCATCCGTCCGGTCGCAGGTCGGTAACCTCTCCCCGTGGTGCGAGGATTGCCGTATAACGAGTGACATTCGCGTGTTTGGTAATAAAGGACCCCTGATAAAAGCTGATGAAGACTCCAAAACGCATTGAACCCCTGATCGAGGACGGTCTGGTCGACGAGGTGCTGCGCCCACTCATGAGTGGTAAAGAAGCAGCTGTTTATGTGGTGCGCTGCGGCAACGAATTACGTTGCGCCAAGGTTTACAAGGAGGCGAACAAACGAAGTTTTCGTCAGGCGGCCGAGTATCAGGAAGGCCGCAAGGTGCGCAACAGCCGTCAGGCTCGCGCGATGGCCAAGGGGTCCAAGTTCGGGCGCAAGGAGACCGAGGATGCCTGGCAGAACGCCGAAGTGGCGGCGCTGTTCCGCCTGGCCAATGCCGGGGTGCGGGTGCCCAAGCCGTTCGACTTCCTCGAAGGCGTGCTGCTGATGGAGTTGGTGGCGGATGAGTATGGCGATGCCGCGCCGCGCCTGAACGACGTGGTGCTGGAGCCGGATCAGGCCCGCGAATACCACGCCTTCCTGATTTCCCAGATCGTGCTGATGCTGTGTACCGGCCTGGTGCACGGTGACCTGTCCGAGTTCAACGTGCTGCTGACCCCCGAGGGCCCGGTGATCATCGACCTGCCCCAGGCGGTGGATGCAGCGGGCAACAACCACGCCTTCAGCATGCTGGAGCGGGATGTCGGCAACATGGCCTCCTACTTCGGGCGCTTTGCCCCGGAGCTCAAGCGCACCCGTTACGCCAAGGAGATGTGGGCGCTGTACGAAGCCGGCACCCTGCACCCGGGCAGCGTCCTGACCGGCGAGTTCGACGATCCTGAAGAACTGGCGGATGTCGGCGGTGTGCTGCGGGAAATCGAGGCGGCGCGCCTGGACGAGGAGCGGCGCCAAGCCATGCGCCTGGCTGACGACGCACCACCGACCAAGTCCGAGGAACCACCGCCTCCGCCCTGGATGCAGTGATTCACGGGTACAAAAAATCCGGCTGAGGCCGGATTTTTTGTACCCGTGAATCACGTAGCCGCTGCCGCGGGCTGCGATAAGGCTCGAAGAGCCTTCCAGCGATCTTGAAGAACACGTCCTCTTCGCATGGAATGCCCCCAGACCGATCACAGCCTGCGGCAACGGCTACATCACGCGCAGCACCCGCCCGAAGCAAGGTCCTTGAGAATCGGACAATCCGGGCGATGGTCGCCATGGCAGTGCTGCACCAGGTCCTGCAGGGTGTCGCGCAACCCGGCCAGTTCGGCGATTTTCCGGTTGAGCTCGTCGATGTGCTGGCGGGCCAGGGCTTTGACATCGGCGCTGGCGCGCTGGCGGTCCTGCCACAGGGTCAGCAGCTTGCCCACTTCCTCCAGGGAAAACCCCAGGTCCCGCGAGCGCTTGATAAAGGCCAGGCTGTGCAGGTCGTCGTCACCGTACAGGCGGTAGCCGCTGTCGCTGCGATGGGCCGGCCTGAGCAGGCCGATGGACTCGTAGTAGCGGATCATCTTGGCGCTCAGGCCGCTCTTGCGGGCTGCTTGGCCGATGTTCATCGGGCGTCCTCCAGGTCTTTGGGTTTCCAGGTTTTCAACAGTAGCGCATTGCTCACCACGCTGACGCTGGACAGCGCCATGGCCGCCCCGGCCAACACCGGGTTGAGCAGGCCGAACGCCGCCAGCGGAATGCCGATCAGGTTGTAGACGAAGGCCCAGAACAGGTTCTGGCGGATCTTCGCGTAGGTCTTGCGGCTGATCTCCAGGGCCGCCGGCACCAGGCGCGGGTCGCCGCGCATCAGGGTAATCCCCGCCGCGTGCATCGCCACATCGGTACCGCCGCCCATGGCGATGCCGATATCGGCGGCGGCCAGGGCCGGGGCGTCGTTGATGCCGTCGCCGACCATCGCCACCACGCCGGTCTTTTTCAGTTCGGCGACTGTGGCGGCCTTGTCGGCGGGTAGCACTTCGGCGTGCACGTTGGTGATGCCCAGGGCCTCGGCGACCACCTTGGCGCTGCCGCGGTTGTCGCCGGTCAGCAGGTGGCTGCCGATGTGGCGCGCGCCCAGTTGTTGCACCGCTTGCAGGGCGCCGGGCTTGAGGGTGTCGCCGAAGGCGAACAGGCCCAGTACCCGGGGCTGCGGCTGTTGTTCGATCAGCCAGGACAGGGTGCGGCCTTCGGTTTCCCAGGCCAGGGCCGAGGCTGCCAGGTCGCCGGCCTGCAGGCCGCTTTCTTCCAGCAGGCGCCGATTGCCCAGGGCCAGCTGACGGCCGTCCAGGGTGCCGGCGATGCCGCGGCCGGTCAGGGATTGGCTGGCGCTGACGTCGGCCACCGCCAGCTGGCGTTCGGCGCACAGGTCGAGAACGGCCTTGGCCAGCGGGTGCTCGCTGCCGCGTTGCAGGGCGCCAGCCAATTGCAGCAGGTGGTCTTCGTTGCCATCGACCGCATCCAGGTGAGCGATGCGTGGCGTGCCGGAGGTCAGGGTGCCGGTCTTGTCGAAGACCACGGTGCTGACTTCATGGGCGCGCTCCAGGGCTTCGGCATCCTTGATCAGAATCCCGTGGCGGGCGGCGACGCCGGTGCCGGCCATGATCGCGGTTGGCGTGGCCAGCCCCAGCGCACAGGGACAGGCGATGACCAGCACCGCGACCGCATTGATCAGCGCGGTTTCCAGCGGCGCGCCATACAGCCACCAGCCGATCAGCGTCGCCAGGGCCAGCACCAGTACCGCCGGCACGAACACCTGGCTGACCCGGTCCACCAGCTTCTGGATCGGCGCCTTGCCGGCCTGGGCGTCTTCCACCAGGCGGATGATGCGCGCCAGCACGGTTTCCGCGCCGAGGGCCAGGGTCTGCACCAGCAGCCGGCCTTCGCCGTTGATGGCGCCGCCGGTGACCGGGTCGCCGGGCTGTTTCGGCACCGGCAGGCTTTCGCCGCTGATCAGGGCCTCGTCGGCATGGCTCTGGCCTTCGACCACTTCGCCGTCCACCGGGAAGCGCTCGCCGGGCTTGACCAGTACCAGGTCGTTCAGGCGCAGGGCGCTGATCGCCACGTCCCGCTCACGGCCATCGACGACCAGGATCGCCCGCTCCGGGCGCAAGGCTTCGAGGGCGCGGATGGCGCTGGCGGTCTGGCGCTTGGCGCGGCTTTCCAGGTACTTGCCCAGCAGCACCAGGGCGATCACCACGGCCGAGGCCTCGAAGTACAGGTGCGGCATGCCGCCGGCGGGGGTGATGGCCCACTGGTACAGGCTCAAGCCGTAACCGGCGCTGGTGCCCAGGGCCACCAGCAAGTCCATGTTGCCGGCACCGGCACGCACGGCTTTCCAGGCGGCGACATAAAAACGCGCACCGAAGATGAATTGCACCGGTGTGGCCAGGACGAACTGCGCCCAGGCCGGCAGCATCCAGTGCAGGCCAAAGGGTTGTACCACCATGGGCAGCACCAGCGGCAGGGCCAGCAGGATTGCCAGCACCAGGGACCAGCGTTCGCGCTGCAGGCGTTGCTGCTGATCGTCGCGCTCGGGGTGTTCGGCCTGCCATAGGGTGGCGGAGTAGCCGGCCTTGTCGACGGCGGCGATCAAGTCGGCGCTATCGACCTGGCCCAGCAGATCGACGTGCGCGCGTTCGTTGGCCAGGTTGACGCTGACCCGGGTGACCCCGGCCACCTTGCTCAGCGCGCGTTCCACGCGGCCGACGCAGGAGGCGCAGGTCATGCCGCCGATATTCAGTTCCAGGCTGTGGGCCGGCACGCTGTAGCCGGCATCCTGCACCGCGGCCATCAACGCCGGCAGGCTGTCGCTGGGCGCCTGGACGCGGGCCTGTTCGGTGGCGAGGTTGACGCTGACAGCCATGGCGCCGGCGACCTTGCTCAAGGCGCGTTCCACGCGCCCGGCGCAGCTGGCGCAGGTCATGCCGGCAATCGGCAGGTCAAAAGTGGTTGATTCGGACATCACTGACACTCCCTGTAAACGGTGGTCTACAGGATCAACCTTGCCATGCTGGCAAGGTCAAGCGCCATGGTGCGGGGTGCTTCAATCTGTCTCGGGGGGGAAACCTGAATCGTCGCCCGTGCCGGTTCCGGGGAGGGAAGGGCAGGCCCAGGCGACGACCCGCGACCTCAATATTCCAGGGAAGCGGGCTTGAGGTACAGGCCCGACGGGCTCATGGCGATGCGGAACTTCAGTACGTCGCCGGCCTTGAGGCTGATGTCCTGGGAGCTTGGCGCGAGCATGCCCGGGTTGCAGCCCGGCATCTGCCCCGGCAGCAGTTTCAGGCGCAGCGAGACTTTGCCCGGCGGCAGGTTGAAGGACGTGGCTTGTTCCTGGAACAGCCGGCCCGCCAACTGGTCCTCGATGTACAGGCCGATTTCGCAGGACGTGGCGACTTCCAGCCGTTCCCGGGAAATGATCAGGACGCCGTAGTCCTCGCCGGCGGCGTTGACCGAAGGGGTGGCCGCGATCAGGCCGAGGAGGCTGAACAGGCTGATAACCGACCAGCGCATGGCTGAATCTCCTAGTGTCGTGTCGTTGAGGGGTGAAGCTTGGCCGAGCGCGTGGACTATTGCCAGCCCGGCAGATGCATCCGGAACTTGACCTTGCCATGGTGGCAAGGCCAAGACTGGCGACAACCCTCACTACAGGAGAAGCGTCATGCAAGTGTTCAATGTCGAAGGTATGTCCTGCGGTCACTGCGTCCGGGCCATCACGCAGGCGGTGCAGAGCAAGGATCCGGCGGCCAGCGTCAAGGTCGATCTCGGGGCCAGGGAAGTGGGTGTGGAAAGCCGCTTGTCCGCCGACGAGGTGATCAGCCTGATCAGCGAAGAAGGCTATGCGGTCAAGCTGGCCTGAGCGGATTTAACCGGTCTTTTTAATAGTTAGCGACCTATCGGAATGTTCAAGGCCTCCAAGCGCGGATAAACTGTCGGGCTGCCGACCGACCCGCACCTGGATGCCTGATGAACCTTCGCACAATCCTGATTCTCGGCGCCCTGAGCGCCTTCGGTCCTCTGGCCATCGACTTCTATCTACCGGCGTTCCCGGCGATGGCGCTGGCCTTTGGCACCGATGAAAAACACGTTCAGTTGACGCTGGCGGCCTACTTCCTCGGCCTGTCCATCGGCCAGTTGGCCTACGGCCCCGTGGCCGACCGCTTTGGCCGGCGCATCCCGTTGCTGGCCGGGGTGGGGCTGTTCACCCTGGCGTCCCTGGCCTGCGCCTACGCGCCGAACCTGGAATGGCTGATCGGTGCGCGCTTCGTCCAGGCACTGGGCGGCTGTGCGGGCATGGTGATTTCCCGGGCGGTGGTCAGCGACAAGTGCGACGCGGTGGGTTCGGCCAAGGTGTTTTCCCAACTGATGCTGGTCATGGGCCTGGCGCCGATCCTGGCGCCGATGCTCGGCGGCTTGCTGGTGAATCTCTACGGCTGGCAGTCGATCTTTATCATGCTGACCCTGTTCAGCGCCCTGGCCGGCCTGGCGGTAGCCCTGGGCTTGCCGGAAAGCCTGCCGGCCCATGTGCCGCGCCAGCCATTGTCCGGCGCCTTGCGCCAATACGGCCGGCTGCTGGCTGACCGGGTGTTTCTCGGCCATGCCCTGACCGGGGGCATCGCCATCGCCGGGATGTTCGCCTACATCGCCGGTTCGCCTTTCGTCTTCATCAAGCTCTACGGTGTGCCGGCCGAGCACTTCGGCTGGTTCTTCGGGATCAACGCCGGCGGTTTCATCCTGGTGGCGCAGATCAATGCGCGGTTGCTGGCCAAGCGCGGTCCCGCTTTCCTGCTGGCGCGCACGGTGTGGATCTACCTGTTGGGTGGCCTGGCGCTGCTTGCCGTCAGCTCGCTGCACCCGGCACAACTCTGGCCGCTGCTGCTGCCGCTGTTCATTTGCATCGCCAGCCTGGGTTGCATCCTTCCCAATGCTTCGGCCTGCGCCATGAACGGTCAGGGCGCACGGGCCGGCAGTGCCTCGGCGATGCTCGGCTGCCTGCAGTTCAGCGTGGCGGCCGGCGCCGCGGCGCTGGTGGGTGTGCTGCACGACGGCAGCGCCGTGCCGATGGCGACGGTCATCAGCCTGTGTGGGATTCTGGTGGTGACGCTGGCGATGGTCACCCGGAAATTGCAGAACGCCAGGGCGCTGCAAGCCGCCCAGCTGTAATCAGCCGGCGGCGCGCTGTTGGCTTTCGGGGAATCGATGGGGAGCTTGCAGACGCGTTTCCAGGGTATTGGCGAAGGCTCGGGCTTCGGCCTCGCTGCGGAAGGTCACCGCATGCTGGTCGAGTTGAACCTGCCATTGGGAGCCTTTGGATTTTGCCAATTCTTTTATCAGGATCTTCATTGCTGACCTCCTCGGGTAAAAGATTTGCACTGCAAGGGCCCCCAGTGTAGACCTGAATACGGTCACAAGTATGACAAGGATCAACTCTCGGACTGACGGCGTCCTGCCCCTTTCCGGAGCCGGCAGGACTGCCGTCCGCTCCCTGCTTCAGAACCCTTCCAGCACGATCTTGCCCTTGGCTTTGCCGCTTTCCAGCAAGGCGTGAGCGCGCCGCAGGTTGGCCGCGTTGATCGTGCCGAAATGCTCGCCGAGGGTGGTCTTCAGGGTGCCGGCGTCGATCAGCTCGGCGACGCGATTGAGCAGCTTGTGCTGCTCCTGCATGTCCGCGGTCTCGAACAGCGAACGGGTGTACATGAACTCCCAGTGCAGCGACAGGCTCTTGCGCTTGAGCTTGGTCACGTCGAGGGTTTTCGGATCGTCGATCAGCGCCAGCCGGCCCTGGGGCGCGAGCGCCTCGACCAGTTCGTCCAGGTGCGCATCGGTCTGGGTCAGGCTGGCGACATGGGTGACGCTGGCCTGGCCGGCCCTCTTCAGTTCCTGGCTCAGCGGCTGGCTGTGGTCGATCACCAGATCGGCACCCAGCTCGCGCACCCAGCCCTGGGTTTCAGCGCGTGAGGCAGTGCCAATGACCTTGAGAGCGGTGAGCTGGCTGGCCAGTTGGGTGAGGATCGAACCGACGCCGCCGGCCGCGCCGACGATCAACAGGCTCTGCTGCCGATCGGCCTGGCCTTCGGCGATCTGCAGGCGCTCGAACAGCAGTTCCCAGGCGGTGATCGCGGTCAGCGGCAGGGCGGCAGCTTCGGCGAAACCCAGGCTCTTGGGCATATGGCCGACGATGCGTTCGTCCACCACATGCAGTTCGCTGTTGCCGCCGGCGCGGGCGATCGAGCCGGCGTAGAACACCTTGTCGCCGGCCTTGAACAGGCTGACGTCGCTGCCCACCGCCTTGACCACCCCGGCCACGTCCCAGCCCAGCACCTTGGCGGCGCCGCCTTCAGGCTGGACGTTCTGGCGGACCTTGGTGTCCACCGGGTTGACCGAGATGGCTTTGACTTCCACCAGCAGGTCGCGAGGGCCGGCAACCGGTTCCGGCAGTTCGATGTCTTGCAGGGACAAAGGATCGTTGATCGGCAGGGAGGCGTAGTAGGCGATGGCTTTCATGGTGAGTTTTCCTGATGAAGATAAAGGTCGGGTCAGAGGATCAGCAGCAGGCGCTTGAGCTCGAAGTGCTCGATCGCCTCGCGGGTCTGGCTGAGAAAGTGCTGGAAGTGCGCCGTGGCGTTGTGAAACTCCAGGGCCGCCTCATCGTCCCAGCGCTCCAGTACATAAAAGGTGCCTGGGTCTTCGGCGTCCTGGTGCAGGTTGTAGTACTGGCAGCCGGCTTCTTCACGGCTCGGTTGCACCAGGGCGGTGAGTTCGCGTTGGAGCAGGGCCTGCTGGCCGCTCTTCGCGACAAGGGTGGCAATGGCGGTAAAGGCTTGCGACATGGTGGCGTCCTTCAGGGCGGTATGACGGGCTGGTGTGAGAGTGCGCTGATCATTGGTCATTTCCCCGGAAGATAAAACCGGCTAAAACAGCAGTCTCTTTCAATATTTTTTTGATAATGCCCGGTGAGCCAGATGCTGCGATTCGATGACCTGCAATTGTTCGTGCGCGCCGCCGACCTCGGCAGCCTGTCTGCCGCGGCGCGGGTCATGGACCTGTCGGCGGCAGTGGCCAGCGCCGCCCTCAAGCGCATCGAGCAGCAACTCGGCGCCCGGCTGCTGGCGCGTTCGACCCGCAGCCTGCGCCTGACCGCCGAGGGCGAAGGGTTTCTCGAATACGCCCGCGCCGCCCTGAGCAACCTGGAGGAAGGGCGGCGCCTGCTGGCCAGCGGGCAGGATCAGGTCAGCGGCGTTCTCCAGCTGTCCGCGCCCTCGGACTTCGGCCGCAACCTGTTGCTGCCCTGGCTCGACCAGTTCCAGCAGGAGCACCCCAAACTCACGGTGCGCCTGCTGCTGGGCGACCGCATTGCCGACCTGTTTCGCCAGCCGGTGGACGTTGCCCTGCGTTACGGCGAGCCGGAAGACTCCAGCCTGGTGGCCCTGCCGGTCGCGCCGCAGAACCGCCGGGTGCTGGTGGCCGCCCCCGAGTACCTGGCCCGCCACGGCGAGCCGCGCCAGCTGGAGCAACTGGCCCAGCACAATTGCCTGCTCTACATGCTCGGCAGCCGGGTGCACGACCACTGGAGTTTCCATGACGGCAAGCGCGAGGTCGGCCTGACGGTCAGCGGCGATCGTTTCAGCGACGACGCCGATGTGGTGCGCCTGTGGGCCGTGGCGGGGCGGGGCATCGCCTACAAGTCCTGGCTCGACGTGGCGGCCGATGTGCTGGCCGGGCGGCTCAAGGTGCTGATGCCGGAGCTGCGCTGCGAATGGGCACCGCTGAACCTGTTGTGCGCCCATCGGGCGCAGTTGAGCAAACCGGTGAACCTGCTGCGGGACATGTTGCAGGCACGCTGCGCTGAAATCTCCGCGCATTACCCCAGGCCAACCCACACCGATCACTGACCCTGGCCGGCGGCGTCGTTGCGGGGTGCGGGCAGGTCGCATCCAGCACTGAGCGGCGGCGTCGATCTTGCACACTCGATTGCAGACCATTCAATCGGGGGGACGGGGCATGGCAAGTCAGGGATACAGTGCGGCGGAGCGTCTGGAACGCTTGCCCATCAGCGGTTATCACCGAGTCATTTTCATCATCATCGCCCTGGCGTTTTTCTTCGATTCCATGGACCTGGCGATGATGACCTTCCTGCTCGGCTCGATCAAAGCCGAGTTCGGCCTAAGTACGGCCCAGGCCGGCTTGTTGGCCAGTTCGAGTTTCTTCGGCATGGTAGTCGGCGCATCGCTGTCGGGCATGCTCGCCGACCGCTTCGGGCGCAAGCCGGTGTTCCAGTGGAGCATCGTGCTCTGGGGCATCGCCAGTTACCTGTGCTCCACGGCGCAGACGGTGGACAGCCTGACCCTGTTCCGGGTGCTGCTGGGGATCGGCATGGGCATGGAGTTTCCCATCGCCCAGTCGATGCTGTCGGAGATGATTCCGGCCAAGCGTCGCGGGCGTTACATCGCCTTGATGGACGGCTTCTGGCCGCTGGGTTTCGTCGCGGCGGGCGTGCTCTCGTATTTCCTGCTGCCGTTGATTGGCTGGCGCGACATCTTCCTGGTCCTGGCGATCCCGGCGGTGTTCGTGCTGGCGATCCGTTTCTTCATTCCCGAGTCGCCGCGCTGGCTGGAGCAGGCCGGACGGCACGCCGATGCCGACCAGGTGCTGCGACGGATCGAGGATAAGGTCCGGGCCTCGTTGCAGCGCGCGGATCTGCCCGAGCCGGTGCGCCTGCCGCGGGTGGAAAGCGTGCCGGGGCATTTCTTCTCGGCCTTGCGCGAGATTTGGTCGCCGCTCTATCGCCAGCGTACCATGATGATCTGGAGCGTGTGGTTCTTTGCCTTGCTGGGTTTTTATGGCCTGACCTCGTGGCTCAGCGCCTTGTTGCAGCAGTCGGGGTTCGCCGTGACTCAGTCGGTGTACTACACGGTGCTGATTTCCCTCGGCGGGATTCCCGGCTTCCTCATGGCCGCCTGGCTGGTGGAGCGCTGGGGGCGCAAGCCGGTGTGCGTGATCACCCTGCTGGGCGGTGGGGTCATGGCGTTTTTCTACGGGCAGAGCGCGGTATTCGGCGGCAACGTGGCGCTGTTGATCAGCTCCGGCCTGTTGATGCAGTTCTTCCTGTTCGGCATGTGGGCGGTGCTCTACACCTACACGCCCGAGTTGTATCCCACCTCGGCGCGGGCTACCGGTTCCGGGTTCGCCTCGGCGGTGGGGCGCATCGGTTCGCTGCTCGGGCCTTTGGTGACCGGCGTGGTGTTCCCGATGACCGGGCAGGGTGGGGTGTTCGCCCTGGGCGCGCTGTGTTTCGCGGTCGCCGCGGCGGTGGTCTGGCTGTTCGGGATGGAGACCCGGGGCAAGACGCTGGAGGAGTTGAGCGAAGTCGGCGCCTGATCTGTAGCCGCTGCCGCAGGCTGCGATAGGTCCGCAGGACCTCCGGCGTCATTGAGATCGCCGCGACCGTTCCGGTCGATCGCAGCCTTCGGCAGCGGCTACAGGTGTATCGCGGTTACGGCTTGACCAAGCGCGCATCCAGGCTGTTCTGCGCCAGGCGCTTGGCCTGATCCTGGGTCATGCCCAGGTGGGTGTACAGGGCGTGGAAGTTCTCGGTGACGTAGCCGCCGAAGTAGGCCGGGTCATCGGAGTTCACGGTGACCTTCACCCCGCGCTCGAGCATCTCGAGGATGTTGTGCTGCGACATGTGATCGAACACGCAGAGCTTGGTGTTCGACAGCGGGCAGACGGTCAGCGGGATCTGCTCGTCGATGATGCGCTGCATCAGCCGCTCGTCTTCGAAGGCGCGCACGCCGTGGTCGATGCGCTGGATCTTCAGCAGGTCGAGGGCTTCCCAGATGTACTCGGGCGGGCCTTCTTCACCGGCGTGGGCGACGGTGAGGAAACCTTCGCTGCGGGCACGATCGAACACCCGCTGGAACTTGCTCGGCGGGTGACCCATTTCCGAACTGTCCAGGCCGACCGCGACAAAGGCTTCGCGGAACGGCAGCGCCTGGTCGAGGGTTTTCTGCGCTTCGTCTTCGCTCAGGTGGCGCAGGAAGCTGAGGATCAGGCCGCTGGTGATGCCCAGTTGCTGCTCGCCATCCTTGAGCGCGCTGGCGATGCCATTGAGTACCACTTCGAAAGGAATGCCGCGATCGGTGTGGGTCTGCGGATCGAAGAAGGGTTCGGTGTGGATGACGTTCTGCTCTTTGCAGCGCAGCAGATAGGCCCAGGTCAGGTCGTAGAAATCCTGGGAGGTGCGCAGTACGTCCGCGCCCTGGTAGTACAGGTCGAGGAACTCTTGCAGGTTGTTGAAGGCATAAGCCTTGCGCAGGGTTTCCACATCGCTCCAGGGCAGGGCGATCTTGTTGCGTTCGGCCAGGGCGAACAGCAGCTCGGGTTCCAGGGAACCTTCGAGGTGCAGGTGCAGTTCGGCCTTGGGCAAGGCGTTCAGCCAGTCGTACATGGTTTGATCTCATCAGGTGCAGTCGAGCGCTGCGTGAACGTGTTGCGCTCCATCATCCTGCGGCGAAAAGCCGACCGCAAGGTGCGATGACAGGCGCTGGCCCCGGATTTCCCCAGGGCTGCGCGGGCGCGTCAGGTTCCAGTCGCGCCCATAAGGGCAGGCATTCTACAGGCGCATGCGGACGATTCGGCAAAACCTGACCAACCGGCCGATCAGGACGCTTGCAGTTCCCGGCGATAGGCATAGGTATCGGCGAACCGCGACAAGAGGAACTCGGCGCAGGTGGTGACCGGGTACTTCGGCGGATGCCCGGCATCCTGGCAGCCGGGCAGGCATTCGATGCGCGTATCCGGATGGGGCTCGGCGAAGAACGGCATCGAGTAGCGGTCCACCCCCAGCGGGCTGATCACCCGGTGCGGCGTCGACAGGTAACGGTCGTTGCTCCAGCGCGCCATCATGTCGCCGAGGTTGACCACGAAGGTGCCCTCGATGGGCGGGGCGTCGATCCACTGGCCCTGGACGTTGCGCACCTGCAGGCCGCCGGCGCTGTCCTGGTAGAGCAGGGTGATGCAGCCGTAGTCGGTGTGGGCGCCGGCGCCTTGCTGCTCGTCGCTGCTGGCGGTGTGCCGCGGCGGGTAATGGATCAGGCGCAGGACGCTGACCGGCTCCTTGAAGCGGCGGTCGAAGAAGTCACGCTCGATGCCCAGGGCCAGGGTCATGGCCCGCAGCAGGGTCTGGGCCAGGGCCTGCATGTCCAGGTAGTGCTGCTCCATCAGGGTTTCCCAGCCGGCGATATCCGGGTGCCGGTTGCTGCCGCGCAGCGGTTTTTCCGCGAGCACCTCGGGATGGTCGGCCGGCAGGTGCAGGCCCATGTCGAAGGTTTCCTTGAGGTCGCTGGGCTTGTCCGGGTCCAACTGCTCGGTGGCGATCGCACCGTAGCCGCGATGGTGGCGGGTCTGGGTGATATCGATCTTGAGTTTCTCGGCGGCCGGCAGGGCGAAGAACTGCCGGGCGGCGTCGAGCAACTGGCCGATGCGCGCGGCGCTGATCGGGTGGCCCTTGATATAGAAGAAGCCCCACTCGCGGCAGGCGCGGTCGATCTGTTGGGCGACGCTGTTCCAGCCGTGGGCGTCGTCGCCGTAGAGCGGGCTGATGTCGATGATTGGAAGCTGGTTCATATAAATGCTCTCAAGGTAGCCACTGCCCTGTAGCCGCTGCCGCAGGCTGCGATCGACCCCGAAGGGGGCGTGCTCTGGAGATCGAGCCAAGGTCCTTCGGACCTTGGCGCAACCTGCGGCAGTGGCTACAGGATTCGATGAGTCATTTCGGAATGTCGGCCTTCATGCCTTCCACGTAATAGTTCATTGATGCGAGCTCGGCATTGCTGGCGCTGACCCCGGCGGCGAGTTTTTCCACGCCGGCCTGATCCTTGATCGGTCCGGTGAACGGGTGGAAGGCGCCGCTCTTGATGTCGGCGATGATCTGCTCGGCTTCACGCTTGATGTCGGCGGGCACCAGGTCGCTGATCGGCAGTTCGACCGTGCCTTCCTTCAGGCCGCCCCAGTAGTCCTGGGATTTCCAGCTGTGGTCGAGCACGCCCTGGGTGGCCTGGATGTAGTGCGGGCCCCAGTTGTTGACGATGGAGGTCAGCACCGCTTTGGGCCCGAAGTGGGCCATGTCCGAGGCGTAGCCCACGGCATACACGCCACGGCGTTCGGCGGCCTGGATCGGCGCCGGGCTGTCGGTGTGCTGGAAGATCACGTCGGCGCCCTGGTCGATCAGGGCGTTGGCGGCGTCGGCTTCCTTGCCCGGGTCGAACCAGGAGTTGACCCACACCACCTTGATCTCGGTGCCCGGGTTGTATTTGTTCAGGGCCAGTTGGATGGCGTTGATGTCGCGGATCACTTCCGGGATCGGGAAGGAGGCGATGTAGCCGACTTTCTTGCTCTTGGTCATCTTCGCCGCGAGGAAGCCGCCGACGTAGCGACCTTCATAGGTGCGGGCCAGGTAGGTGCCGAGGTTCTTGTCCTGTTTGTAGCCGGTGGCGTGTTCGAAGGTGGTCTTGGGGAATTGCTTGGCGACTTTCAGGGTCGGGTTCATGTAGCCGAAGGAGGTGGTGAAGATCAGGTCGTACTGGTCCTTGGCCATGTTGCGGATCACCCGCTCGGCGTCGGCGCCTTCGGCGACGTTCTCCACGTAGTTGGTCTTGATCCGGTCGCCGAACTTCTCTACCAGCGCCTTGCGTCCCTGTTCATGCTGATAGGTCCAGCCGTGGTCGCCGATCGGGCCGATATAGACGAAGCCGACCTTCAACGGATCGGCGGCGCTGGCACCCAGCGAGACGCTCAGGCCGATGGCCGCGGTGAGGGCGCACAGCAATTTTTGCAACGGACGTTTATGCATGAATCCGGACTCCATTTTGTTGTGGGGCGAGGCTGGGCTCTAAGGCTTGAATGGCTCAATGCAAATAGCTGACCAACAGGACAACAAAATCTTCGGAACCAGGGTGAAGCCTTCGCGGGCAAGCCTCGCTCCTGCAGGATCATCCAGCTTCTGTAGGAGCGAGGCTTGCCCGCGAAGAGGCCAGACGGATCCGCACAGGCTCATCCCGGTGCACCCACGCCCGTCAACGCCATTGACTGGTGCACTAAGGTGTAACGAAACGTTAGTGACTCCATGCAGTCTTTAGCTCATCTCTACTGCTCGATTTATCCGGTCAAAGGACTGCAATGTTCACTTCACTCAAGCAAGAAAGTTTTCTGTTGCTGGCGCTGCTCGCGGCGCTGGTTGCCTATCCGCTGGAGCATGCGTTGCTCAACAGCGGCCAGGGCGTGGCGCTGATCTCCGGGCTGGTGCTGATCGGTTTCATCGTCGCCGCGTCGATGCGCGTCGCCCATCACGCCGAGCTGCTGGCGGAGAAGGTCGGCGACCCCTACGGCACCATGATCCTGACCCTCGCCGCGGTCCTGGTGGAGGTGGTGATCCTGGCGATCATGATGAGCAACGAGGCCTCGCCGACCCTGGTGCGCGACACCATCTATTCGGCGGTGATGCTCGACATCAACGGCATCCTCGGCCTGGCCGCGCTGATGGGCGGGATCAAGCATGGCGAGCAGGCCTACAACGACGACTCGGCGCGCTCCTACAGCGTGATGATCCTCACCGCCATGGGCGTGTCGATGGTGGTGCCGGAGTTCATTCCCGAGTCGAAATGGAAGCTCTACTCGGCCTTCACCATTGGCGCCATGGTGCTGTTGTACACCCTGTTCCTGCGCATGCAGGTCGGCGCCCACAGCTACTTCTTCAGCTACAGCTACCCGGAGAAACGCCGCAAGAAAGAGTCGACGGAAGACGAACCAGCACCTGTCAGCCTGGCGTTTTCCATCGCTACCCTGGTGTTCGGCGTGGTGCTGATCGGCGCCTTGGCGGAGGTGATGTCCAAGACCCTCGACCTGGGGTTGGAAGGCACAGGCGCGCCGCCGGTGATCACGGCGATCCTGGTGGCGGCGATTTCCGCGGCACCGGAGATCCTTACGGCCCTGCGCGCGGCGTTAGCCAATCGCATGCAGTCGGTGGTCAATATTGCGTTGGGCGCGTCGCTGTCGACGGTGATCCTGACGGTGCCGGTGATGGAGGCCATGGCGCTCTACACCGGACAGCCGTTCCAGATGGCGATGACTCCGGTGCAGACGGTGATGATCTTCATCACCCTGATCGTCAGCGCGATCAACCTCAACGACGGTGAGACCAATGCCATCGAAGGCATGACCCACTTCGTGCTGTTCGCGACCTTTATCATGTTGTCGTTGCTGGGTCTTTAAAAGCATCGCCGGCAAGCCGGCTCCTACCTGGACCAGTAGGAGCGCGGCTTGCCGGCGATAGCGTTCGATCAGACGCCGCTAATCAACCGCCGGGCCGCCTGGCGGTGATCGGCAATCAACCCCTTCAGGTCCAGGCCCTCGACCTGCCCGTCGATCACCCGCCACTGGCCGCCGACCATCACCCGGTCCGCCCGGTCCGCGCCGCACAGCAACAACGCCGACAACGGATCATGGCTGCCGGAGAAGCGCAGCTCATCGAGCTTGAACAGCGCCAGGTCGGCCTGTTTGCCTACGGCCAGCTCGCCGATATCGCTGCGTCCCAGCAACCGTGCCGAACCCCGGGTGGCCCAGCCCAGCACCAACTCCGGGGTGATCTTCTCGGCGCCGTAACGCAGGCGCTGCAGGTACAGGGCCTGGCGGGTTTCGAGAATCATGTTGGAGGCGTCGTTCGAGGCCGAGCCATCCACGCCCAGGCCGACGGGCGCGCCGGCGTCGGTCAGTTCCAGGGTCGGGCAGATGCCCGAGGCCAGGCGCATGTTGGAACTCGGGCAATGGCAGATGCCGGTCCCGGCGGCGCCGAGGCGGGTGATTTCATCGGGGTTGAAGTGGATGCCATGGGCCAGCCAGGTTCGCGGGCCGAGCCAGCCGACGCTGTCCAGGTAGTCCACGGTGCGCAGGCCGAAACGTTGCAGGCAGAAGTCTTCCTCGTCGAGGGTTTCCGCCAGGTGGGTGTGCAGGCGCACGTCGAGTTTTTCCGCCAGCTCGGCGCTGGCCGCCATGATCTCTGGGGTCACCGAGAACGGCGAGCAGGGCGCCAGGGCGATCTGGATCTGCGCGCCGGCGCCGCGTTGGTGGTACTCGGCGATCAGCCGCTGGCTGTCGGCGAGAATCACCTCGCCCTGTTGCACGGTCTGTTGCGGCGGCAGGCCGCCATCCGCTTCGCCGAGGCTCATGGAACCGCGGGTGAGCATGGCGCGCATGCCCAGTTCGCGCACGCTGGCCACCTGCACGTCGATGGCGTTTTCCAGGCCTTCGGGGAACAGGTAGTGGTGGTCGGCGGCGGTGGTGCAACCGGACAGCAGCAGTTCGGCCAGCGCCACTTTGCTGGCCAGGGCGAGTTTCTCCGGGGTCAGCCGGGCCCAGACCGGGTACAGGGTTTTCAGCCAGGGAAACAGCGGCTGGTTGACCACCGGCGCCCAGGCGCGGGTCAGGGTCTGATAGAAGTGGTGATGGGTGTTGATCAGCCCCGGCAGCAGCACGTGCTCGCGGGCATCGAAGACCTGTCCACAGGGCTGGGCAGGTTGCTGGCCGGCGCCGAGCACTTCGACGATCAGGCCGTCTTGCAGCACCAGGCCGCCACGGGCGTCGAGGGCATTGCCAGTGAAAATGGCGAGGGGATTCTTTAACCAGGTACGGGTCGCAGGCATGGTGGCCGGCTCCTCTGAAAGTGGGTTCAGGTTAGCCAGCTCAGTGTTGCCCTGTCTGCTGATCCAGGGGCGTCAGGATCGACGCGGGGTGCAGTTTACGGCGAGACCGCGTTGCGGTCTATCGCCGGCAAACTCGTCCTCTGTAGGCGCGAGGCTTGCCCGCGATAACGTCCTGTAGCCGCTGCCGAAGGCTGCGCTCGACCACGAAGTGGGCGCTGCGATGTCGGCCGCGGGAAGGCTCTTCGCGCCTTGTCGCAGCCTCCGGCAGCGGCTACAGGTGCAGGCTTACCAGGGAATGGTTTCGCCCTTGTAGTTGACGAAATGATGCCCGCCCTTGCCGGTATAGGCATTGATCTGCTCGATCAGGCCGCGGGTGCTGGTCTCGACGTCGATGTCCGCGCCTTCGCCGCCCATGTCGGTCTTCACCCAGCCCGGGTGCAGCGACAGCACGGTGAGCTTCTGCTCGAGCTGGGTCACGAAGCTGTTGGTCATGGAATTCAGCGCCGCCTTGCTGGCCTTGTACAGCGCCAGCTCCGGCGCGTCGGGCATGGTCACGCTGCCCAATACCGAACTCATGAACGCCAGCACGCCGCTGTCCGGGCGGATCTGCGGGGCGAAACGCTGGGCCAGGTTGATCGGCGCCACGGCGTTGGTGAAGAACAGCTGGCCGACTTCCGCCAGGGTCGCCTTGCCCGGTGCCTGGTCGTCCGGCCCCTTGACCCCGGCGTTGACGAACAGCAGGTCGAACACTTCGCCTTTGAGCTTCTGGTTCAGGGCGATCACCGCCTGCTGGTCGTCCATGTCCAACTGCTCGATGCGGACCGGCCCCAGGGCCTTGAGCGCCTCGGCTTTTTGCGGGTTGCGCACGGTGGCGGTGACCTGCCAGCCAGCGTCCAGCAGGCGTTGCACCAGGCCCAGGCCCAGGCCTCTGGAGGCGCCGATGATCAGTGCGGTTTTTGGCGTAGACATGCAGGGATTCCTTGATGAGTGAAGATCATGGATTTAAGGGGCAACGCTGCTGCCGATCGCGCCGAGGCTGAAGCCCAGGCGTTGCGCGGTCTTGATGTAGAGCACCAGCTGCACCATGTCGCTGGGGTAATCACGATAGCCGTTGGCGGTGCGTTGTGCCGCATCAACCCGCGCTGCTCGTAGAAGCGCAGGGTATCGCGGCTGACGGCGCAGGCCTGGGCACGTTCACCGATGCGCATGCTGGAGTCTCGGAAGGGCTTGACCCTGGAGCATACTCCAGGCTTTAGCCTGCGTGCTCCTTGAATATCCGGAGCGATCCTTTATGTGGAGCACAGCGCAATACCGTCAATTGGTGCGGGCCAGCGGTTGGTACGACCTGATCGTCACCGCCGCCTTTGTCACCCCCTGGAGCTTTCTCGCCCTGCACGGGTTGATGCAGCAGTGGAGCCAGGCCCTCAACCTGCCCGGCGAACTGCCGCCGTTCGCGCCCATGCATCTGCTGATGGTCAACCTGATGGGCTCGATCGTCTGTGTCTGGTCGGTGCTGCGCATCCGCGATCCGCAGCTGGCCTTCGGACGCTACGACGCCGCCGGCCGGCTGCTGTTCTCCACCTGGCAGATCTACGCCCTGGCCCAGGGCGGCACGGCCTTGATCGGCGTGATCCTGTTTTTCGAACTGGCCTGGGCGGTGGCGCAGTTGTGGCCGGTTCGCGGGGAGCCGCGGGCGATTCCTGGCACGGCCTGAAGCATGGTCGGACGGCCGGATCCCACGGGGGCAGGAGCCGGCAGCTCGGCGAGGGCGTCGCAGCGAACGCAGGGGATGAGCAAGGCCGTCCATAACCCGATCCACTGGACGTCTGCCGCGATCAGTCCTTTCCGGCGCTGGCTAATCGAACTGCAACGCATTGGTCAGGTCGCCCATGGGTGACTGTTCCCGGGCGGCCATGGCCTCGTCACGCAGTTTCAGGCCATCGAGCTTTTCCAGGTCGAAGACCCGGGTCACCAGGCGCAGGATCGATGCGGTGTCATACACTGTGTGATCCACCGTCCCCTTGCGGGCGAAGGGCGACACCACCAGGGCCGGAATACGGCTGCCCGGGCCCCAGCGATCGCCCTTGGGCGGAGCCACGTGATCCCACCAGCCGCCGTTCTCGTCGACCGTGACAATCAGCACCATGTTGTTCCACTGCGGACTGTCCTGCAGGGTCTTGATCGCACGGACCAGATGCCGGTCGCCCGCGGCGACGTCTGCGTACCCGGCATGCATGTTGAGGTTGCCCTGGGGTTTGTAGAAGCTCACGCTCGGCAGCTTGCCGGCCAGGGCGTCGGCGAAGAACCGGTTTGTCGACGGGTCGTCGCCCAGGCCGCCATCGCGCAGGCGCCTGGCGCGTTCACCGGGGTGCTCCGGGCCTTGCTGCCGGAAGTAGTTGAAGGGCTGGTGGTGGTACTGGAAGTTGGGGATTTTCGGGATCGCGCCCGAGCCGCTGAACTCATCCAGGGTGGCCTGCCAGCCACCGGCGTACCAGGCCCAGTCGATGTTCCTTTTCGACAGCTTGTCGCCGATGTGCTCGTGGCTTTGCGGAACCAGCACGAAGGGCAGGTCCGGTTTGGAGTAGTCCGGTCGTTGTGGGTCGCGTTGCCAGGTCGGCCAGTAGGGCGGCGCGAAGGTGTTGACCGCATAACCGTCCGGGGTGAGCGCGCAGGGGCCGAACTGGGCGGGGCCGTCCATGGCACTGGCGGGCGAGTCGGCCAGGGGCCTGAGCCGCGGGTCGCTGGGGTCGTCGCTGTGCAGGTTGGCGATCTTCACCTTGGCCACCGAGTTGCGGGCGTTCGGATAGTGCGGCACCGCCGCCGAGATCAGGTATTGGTGGTTCAGGTACGAACCGCCAAAGGCGCCCTGGAAGAAGTTGTCGCAGAGCACGAACTGCCGCGCGATATCCCACAGGCGAAGGGCATAGCGGCTTTGCCTGTAGTGCCCCATCGTCAGGCCGCCGGAGTCGGACCAGGCGGCGAACCGGTCATTCATGCCACCGTTGATCTGCATCTGGTTCTGGTAGAACTCGTGGGACAAATCGCGGGTCACCAGGCTCAGCGGCAGGTCCTCGGCATTCGGGCCTTTGAGGGCGAACGGCGCGTTCGGCAGGTGCTGCTGAAATGGCACACCAGCGGGGTAGGTCACGCCATCCGCGGTCTGCGGTCCCAGATGCAGGGTGCCGCCCCAGACCGGGGGCAGGATTTGCAGCAGGCTGCCGTCGCGGTCGCGCTGCTGGTAAGCGGCGGGCTTGAGGCTGGAAAGAGGCTGCTCGAGGCCGGGGAAATCGGCGAACAGGTTGTTGAAGCTGCGGTTCTCGGCATAGATCACCACCACCGTCTTGACGTGCTTGCGCAGTGACCTGTCCAGTTCGGCAGCGGACAGTGGGCGCTTGCCCGGTGTAGGGGGCGCATCGCTGTTGGGTGTGCAGCCGCTGAGCGCGGCGCCGGCACCCAGTACCGCGGTACCGGCGAGAAAGTGGCGACGACTGGGATCGATCGGGGTGTCAGGGGTTTCAGGGTCGTTGTGGCTCATTACAGGTATTCCACCGAAGTTGCAGGGCATCCGTTCATGGCTCGTTGAAACTCATGTCGCTAGCGCTGGGGGGGGGGGGGCGGCTGGCGCGCTTGTCTTGAATGCAGCGCCGGCTATCGAGCGGGCACGCAGGGAGTACGGCGCTGAGGTTCGCCATGAGCGAGTTGCCGAATGCTTGAAATCCATCAGCTAGGAGGGAGGCCCCGGTCAGGGCCCCCCTGGTTAGCCAGCGAGGTCAGAATTTGTAAACGAAGCTGGCGGTGTAGGTACGCGGAGCGGAAGGGAACACCAGGGTCGAGTCGAACAGGTTGGCGGAAGTGAAGTACTTCTCGTTGAACAGGTTGTTGACGGTAAACAGCGCTTCCCAGGACTTCTCGGAGTAGCCCACCGAGCCGTTCCATACGGTGTAGTCAGGCAGCTTGATCTGCTTCTGGTTGTCCGCCCATTGCTCGTCTACCCAGGTGAAGCCCAGGCTGGCGTTCACACGGCCACCCCAAGGGGTCGGCTGGGTGTAGTTGCCATACAGGCTGGTTACCCACTCCGGTACGCCGCCACGATCGTACTCGCCACCCAGTACCTGGCCGGTCGGGTCGAAGAAGCGGAAACCATAGAGTTGCGACGGATCCAGGCCATAGGCTTGGGCGACAGCGGCGGTATTGAGCACGGTGAAAGGCTGCCCTTTCTCACGCACCTTCTGTTTGGTCGCCGAGGCCGTCATGGAGAAGTTCTGGTTGAGCATCCAGCGCAACTCACCTTCGTAACCCTTGCCGTTGACCAGCACAGTGCTGCCGTTTTGCGAGTCGCGGTAGGTCTTCTCCTGGTCGTAGTAGGCCAGCGCGGCGTAGACGTTGCCGTTCTCGCTGTTGTACTTGATGCCGTACTCGCGCAGTTTCGAGTCCTGCAGGTAGTTGCCGCTGGAGACGTCCGACGCCGTTACGCCGCCTGCCTGGTTGGACGACAGCGCGGTCGACTCGGCGTAGGTGAAGTAAGGGATGAACCCCCACGGCGTCTTGTACGAGAGGCTGGCACTGAACGAGTCAGTGGTGTTGTGGTTGGTGGCTTTGTCCGGACGCCCGTCGCCGTTGGCATCGCGGACCAGATCGCCATTGGTGGCCTGGGCCTTCTCCTTGGCCTTGGCGTCGTAGTAGTCGAAGCGGTAGCCCAGCAGCAGGTTCCAGTTCTGCCAGTTCATGTCGGACAGCATGAACGCGCCGGTGTTTTTGGTGATGGATGCGCTCTGGGTATTGAAGTTGCGTCGGTACATGCCGGGAGCGATCTCGACGTTGCCGGTATGACCGATGTCGAAGCTGTCGTCCGGTGTCGGCCCGACGTTCAGGTCGCGGCGGTCGAGGATTTCATCGAGGTAGGACTCACGGTCGATGGCGCTGTAGTAGCGATAGTTGACGCCGACGACGTTGGACGTGCTGACCTCCCCGATCTGGAGCGGGAAGCTCAGGCTGACTTTGTCTTCCCAAGTGTAGGCATCGTAGTCGGCGGTGAAGCCATAGCTGGTGTATTTGTTGTGGTCCAGGGAGTCGTAGAAGAACTGGTTCTTGAGCTCCATGTCATTGTCCAGCGACCAGATAAGGTCGAAGTACGCCGTGGCGGCCTTGCTTTCGCCCTTGTCCTTCTTGTCGGTGAACACCTTGTTGCGGTCGAGCTTGGTGGTCCCGGGGTTGCTCAGTGCCGCGTTCGGGTCTTTCGGGTCGAAGAAGCAGTTGCTGTAGTTCAGGCAGAAAACGTCCAGCTTGGAGTTGCCGCTGCCCGGTGGAAAACCGACGCCCGGGCTGATGTTGTTGCGTACATCGTCAGGGAACAGCACATCGCCCCTTGAACTCATCTTGGACGGCGCACCGGTGATGTAGGTGTCGTGGTCGATCAGGTCCTGGGTGACCCGGTTCCATCCGGGGTTCTGGATGCGCTTGGCCTTCAGGTACTGGCCGCCGAACTCGGTCCGCAGGTTGTCGGTGAGGTCCATGTCGAAGGCGATCTGGCCGATGGTCGACTTGGGTTCGACGTTGTCGAAGTAGCTTTTCGAGTCCTCCTGCTCGAAGAAACCATAGACACCGCCCTGGCGCCCCCCCAGCTCGAAGGGCGAGCCGCCTTCGGCGGTGGTGATGTACTGGTCATAGGAACCCACGGTCACCCCGAATTGCCCGGTAGGTTTTTCGATGAACTTGGAGGTCGCCGACTTCGAGGATTTCGGGTTGAAGTTCATGTAGCCGCCGACCTTGCCGGCACCGTAGATGGGGGAAACCGGGCCACGCACGATATCGACCGAACTGGCGGCGCGGATCGGCGTTGCATAGTTGCCAGGGTTCTCTACCCGCTTGAAACCCCGGAAGTAGTTATCCGCGGCATCGCCACGCAGGCTCAGTGCCCCCGGCACCCCGAAGAAGGAGCTGGTGTAGGCTCCCGGGGCGAGGCGAACCAGGTCGTTGATATCGCGCAAGCCGTAGTTTTCGATCAGGTCGGACGACACATCCGATACCGAGCGTGGGGTCTCGGCGATGGACTTGCCCAGGCCGAAAACGCTCTTCACCGGCTGGCTGGGCATGATGCCCATGGTGTCTTCGACACTTTCCTTGAGAATGTAGTCCTCAAGTTCGACCGTCTCTTTCTGATCTTCGGCCATGGCCTGTCCGCCGAGAATCTGCACAGCAGCCGCAACTGCCAGGGCCAGTTTTTGCGGGTGACGCCAGTTATATGTACCCATGGAACACTCCCCTACTACATTTGCTTTTATGTAAAAGTTGTTGAACAACAGGCGAGTGCGTACGGGCAGAAACACAAACTGTTCCTGCCGTACTTGCACAGCCTTCTAGAGCAAGTTGAAGTTCGTTACTTCTTCTCTGAGGTCATTTCCGGGTGAATACGCAAACTGTCGCCGACCCGCGGCTTATTGCCGATGGCGGCAATCTTCGGCAAGGACTCCAGAACGATTTCCAGACACACCGGATTAAGCCGTGGGTAAACTTCGCGAATGGTGTCCCATGTCCAGTTACCCAGGCCTTCGGCTGGATTGGAGATGGCGATCAGCGAGGCATAGTTGATCCCGGCCATGCGCGCATAGATCACTTCCGACCCCACGCTCATGGTCACCAGATCGCCCCCCATCTTGGCCAGCATGCGCACTTCCGCAGCCGTTTCGAAACGCCCGCCGCGGGTTTGCATGATCACCCCGCTCTTGTGCAGGTTGATCCCGGCGACGGGAGCATCTCCACGATTCAGGCGTTTCTGCGTCTCATCGATCAGGATGTCGCGAAGAATGGGATCCATGGCTGGCGTGTAGCGCGGAACCGGATGGTCGCCCTTGCGGTAGATGGCATCCGGCAGCGCCAGTGGCCGGTCGATGTTGAAGTCGATGACATCATCGGCCACCACCAGATCGTGGAGCTTCATTGCCGGGTTGATACCACCGGCTGTTGCCCCACCAATCGCATCTTTAACCCGTAGCTGGTAAAGGGCAGCCCAGGTTTCGACGATCTTTCCGTCGCCATGCATATTGATGTAATAGAACGGAACGTTTTTATAGTTGCCGCAATAAATAGTTGGGGAAGTTCCGGCTGGAGTTTCAAGGGTGAAGGACTCCTTGAGTTTTCCGGACTTCAACATTGCATCGTTGATGAATGTACCGCCAATCACCGCAATATCGGCTTTGCACGGAACTGCGGGGGTAGCGGCCCAGGCCGTTACCGATAAGCATCCAAGTAATAAACCCAGGAGGATTTTCATGAAACACCTCTTCACTTAGTTGTAAGTCCTGCCGTTTCTCAGGCAAGGCGTGGCCGTCATGCGGGTTGGTTGAATGTCAGCCAACGGGCATTGGTGTTAAGCATCAGCGCCGGCAACGCGCTGGCTGTATGGTTATTGTCCGAACCGGTAAACAGCGGCTTCAGTCGCCAGGAAGTGTTTTCAAGCAACGAGTGCGGTTATCAACGACATCCGCTTGTCAGTGCTCAATCGCGCTTCTCCGGCGTTCACCAGGCCGGGTCATGAGTTCAGTGTCCCGGCAGGGTCTGCGAATACAGTTCCCAGTTTCCCGTCAGCGCGTTGATCACCGTGCTGCCCACTCGATAGGCCGCCTCGAGCGAGGGTCGCATGCCGACGAAACCCGACTGGTCATGAGCCATGCTTTGCGCGGCGCTCATGCCGGGTGGCTGCATGGTGTAGTTACTGGCGGTACGCAATACCAGCACGCGGTCCAGGTCCACCTTCGCTGCCTTGCTCAGGAAACTGAGGGACTGCAGGGTTCCGCTGTCCTCCATGGCGGAGCTCACGAATTGTCCTTTGCCGTCGGTCCAGTACTTGACCCAGTCACCGGCCCAGTCGTTGAGCCGCTTGCCGTGCCAGAACGTCGAGGAGGCGAGGTTGTCGCCTTTCATGACCCTGGCCGGCAGAACGGCTTGGGGGAAGCCCTTGAACTGTTGGCGAAACGCTGCCAGTTCCTTGTTTTCTACCAGTGGGACGTCCTTCGTCAGGTTGTAGGCCCAATCCACCAGTCGGCCGTTGAGCTTGTAGACTTCGCCGATGCTGTCCGAACGTGGCTGGGCATAAGGCGTTGCGCGAAAGAACGGGGTGTAGCCGGTTTTCCAGTCTTTGGGGATTTCCCGCGCATCGATCTCGTGCGCCAGGTCACCGTCCACCACATAGTTGGCCCATGCCGCCGAACCGATGGAGCCCTTGTGCGGATTGATGCCGGCAATGCCCGCGACCAGCCAGTACGCCTTGCTCAAGTCAAAGCGTGGATCCATGCCCAGGGCCATTACCGACGCCGCCGCACGGGCAGTGCCCATGCCGGTCACCGTTGCCAGGACGCCGGTTTCAGGGTTCAGGCATACGTCATGAAAACCCTGGGCGAGCGGCATGCACTGATTCAGGCCGGCGCGTTCACGCCAGAACTGAAACTCGCCAGGGTTGTCTCCCTGATCCTGGCCGACCTCGAACATGCTCAGAACTACAGCCTTGATCTGAATCGGCTGCTCGGCGGCCTGGGTTGCTCCGGCTGCGCCCAGGCAGCACAGCGCGGCAGCGAGTGCGCCACTGGTTGTACGTGTCGTCATCGTCTTGATTCCTTGGCAGAGGGCGTGCGCTCCGCGCGCACCCTCCACGGGCTTATTTCAGGTCGAACCTGACCGTCTGTTTAGCGCGCTGCTCAACTGCTGCGCCATTGACCATTCGCGGCTGGAACTTCCAGCGTTTCACCGCGCTGATCGCGGCCTCGTCGAACAGCTTGCGTGGTTTCGACTCGAGGACCTTGGCACTGGCAACCGTGCCGTCCGGGCGGATCGCAAGTTCCAGCACCACATAGCCCTCGATCTTGGCCTGTCGGGCATCACGCGGATAAACCGGTGCCTGCTGATCCAGGGCGACCGCGTCGGTGCTGCTCGACGGTGCGGGCGGTGGTGGCGGTGGTGGAGTAACCGGTGGTGGCGGTGTCGGCGCGGGTGGCGGCGGCACTGGCTGTTGCGGTTTGGGCTCCGGTTTGGGTTTCGGCTTCTCCGGCGTGACCTTTTTCGCCGGCTCCGGCTTTTTCACCGGCGCAGGCGGCGGTGGAGGGGGAGGCGGCGGAGGCGGCGCAGGTGGTGGGGGCGGTGGCGGTGCAGGCGGTGGCGGAGGAGGTACTTGCACCATGGTCACCTTAGTCACCTTCGGAGGCTCCTCAACTACCGGCTGCCTGGCCTCGATCAGGCTCAGCAACGTGATACCCAATGCAACCGCCAGCACAGCCAGGCCGATAGCTGCCGGCATCGACAGGTGATGGTCGACATGATGGTCGTCAGAGGCCCACAAGGCCCCTCGCCGTACGTTGGGGGTCAGGTCGTTCATCAGTTTTGCGTCGCCAGGCCAATAGCACTGATACCGGCAGCGCGTACCAGATCCATGGTGTGCACGATGCTTTCATATTGGGTGCCACGATCGCCGGCGATCACTACATCCAGTTTTCCGCTGTTCTGCATCTCGGTGAGCCGGCTCGTCAGTTGCTCGTCGGTGATGGGCTGGCCATCGACAAACAAGCCACCGTCGTTGGCGACGCCGATATTGAGCGTTACTGACTCGATCGCTTCTTGCGAGGAAGACTGCGGCAACTCCAGGGTAATGCCCGTGCCCTGGATCATCTCGATCATGATGAGTACGAAGAACACCAACAGAAACATCATCACGTCGATCATCGGAATGATTTCGATGCGGGCTTTCTCTTCATGTCCGAGATAGTTTGATCTCTTGCTAGCCATGATTATTTCTCCGAGTGGCGTAGGTATTAATCAACCCTTGGCCAAGCGCCCAACCAGCATGGACTTGATCAGTTCCATCTGATTGACGACCAGGCGGATACGCTTGTTGAAGTGATTGAGAAAAATCACGCAGACGATGGCGATGCATAAACCGACAGCGGTGGCGACCAGTGCATGGGCAATAGGCCCGGTTACCGAACTGACTTTCTGCGATGTATTGGCCGCCAATACACTGAATACCTGGATCATGTGAATGATGGTGCCGAGCAGTCCAAGCAGCGGACCTAAAGTTACACAGGTATCCAGTACCCACAGATTGCGATCCAGTCGCGGAATCTGAATCATGATGGTTTCATCGATATCCCGCTCCAGTGCCTCTTCGGACTTGCCGTGAGACTCAACCGCGGCCAATACCAACTTGCCTTGGGCACTTTTACTGTAGTGATCTGCAACTTTCTTGACGTCGGCCAGGTTGTCCTGGTCTACCCGCTTCAAATCCAGATCAAGACTTTGTCCCAGTTTGATACTCGTACTGAAGAAGAAGTAGCGTTCGATGATCACGGCGATCCCGATGATGAATACCACCACCATCAGGGGAATGAGCCCCCAAGAGTCTTTGGAGTACTGAATGACATCTTCTAACATGTGAAATCCTTCATTAACGTTGAGATACATGCTCGGTAGCGGGTACTGGACCGGCGTTGCGAGGCCTTGGTGCAGGTGCTCGACACGCCTCTGTGGAGGGCCAGGTGGAACGAGCGAAGGGGTCTTTGCAAAAACCTGACCAACAGTTCAGCTTAAACCTTTCAGCATGTATAAAATCTTCGAAAACAGCTCTAAATCGGCAATTTTGGCTGAGAAAGAATGGTTTCTTCCTGACGAGCGGTTTTGGTCGGGACAAATGGCTTGAGATCGATTTTCAATACGTGGCCGCAGGGGCCTTTGTATCCGCCCCAACATGAAACGCCTCGCACCGTTTTGTGTCTGTTACTCGGCGTCAGGATTCGGATACAAGAGCTGGCCTGTCGCTGGAAGTGCTTGAAAACAGGCTCAATATCTCGAAATGAAACGGTCCTCGTCAGCCTGGATGACCGGGTGTTCGGCTGCCTGCAAGGTCGTACCGGTATGAAGGGATCGCCTGCTTGAAGCAGGGATCTGCGGTCTCTCCGATACAATGCGCAGGGGGGAAACCGGGCGAAACTTGATCGGGCCGTGGCTGAAGATTCCATAAGCCGTGGCCGGGGCCTTTCGCTGGTCCGGCTGTTCTGGGCAAAGGTCAATCTTGTTGATTGCATACATACCCCTGGCTTTGGTTCTGATAAATAAAAAACCGGCGATGAATGACTTCGCCGGAAAAGACATCCTTGTCTGTGGAGGAAAACTCTTCACCTCTTTAGCAAGAAGTGAAATCGAATAAAAAAGTCGACAACAGTTACCCGTGTCGACATAAAGCACAGCCTGCTACTTCATCAATAGCCTGCAGTGCTAGGAGTCCGGCCACTTGGGAGATAAGCCGGAAATCGGTGGAGTCGATACTGGAATAAGTAGGCAGGACTCAGATCTTTCTATATGACCGATTTCTGCATTGGGAACAGATAACCTTGTAATAGATAATCCAGTCTTTCTTTAGCCTGAGTACTCATGCGACGAGTGATAACCCGGGGCGGTGTAATGCACTTCTTCAATTGTAAGAAAACAAATGGTTCTGCCTGTGAATAGCGTGTGCGGTTACTTAGCTGAGGACAAACCTGTCTGTTCAAAGTGTTCGTCAGCCGTCGTAATTAAAATGGAACTCACGTCCAGAAAAGCTAACCTATGGGTCAGCTTAATCGTTTAAGCAGAAAGCGGGCCAATTTCCCAGGAGGGGCCGGAATAGAGGGTTTCCGGGCGAAAAGTAAATGACCTTGGCCGCGGATTCAGGGATAAGCGGTTGCTATTCGGCAGTCGAGTGGCTGTTTCCACTTGTGGCTGCGCACTCAAGCGGCGCCTGCTGCGCGGGTTTGGGGCGCCATTCATCCGTCCTTGTCAGGCAGAAGTCATGCACGTTGGATGATAGGGACTGCTAGCCCTTTCTGATGGCAGTTGCCTGGGCTAGGCCGGGGGCTGAGGGGAGGTGTTGCGAGGTGGGGCATGGGCTGTCAGGCAGCCCATGCCGATAGTGAAAAGTCTTCGATCAGTGACCTGCCTGCCACGGCTGCCCCAGCGACACCGGCGCATACAGGCGGGTGCGCAGCGCATCACGGGACAGCAGCACCAGCACCAGGATGGTCGCGGCATACGGCAGCATCGCCAGCAGGTTCGAGGGAATCGACAGGCCCAGCCCTTGCGCCACCAGATGCAGGATGCTGGCGAGGCCGAACAGGTAGGCGCCGAGCAGCAGGCGCCACACTCGCCAGCTGGCGAACACCACCAGCGCCAGGGCGATCCAGCCGCGACCGGCGCTCATGTTTTCCGCCCACATCGGTGTGTAGGCCAGGGACAGGTAAGCCCCGGCCAGGCCGGCCATGGCGCCGCCGAACAGCACCGCCAGGGTGCGTACCCGCAGCACCGGCAGGCCCATGGCGCTGGCCGCGTCGGGGTTTTCGCCGACTGCCTGGATGATCAGGCCGACCCGGCTTTTCAGGATCACCCAGGCCACCAGAGCGAACAGGGCAAAGGACAGGTAGACCAGCAGGTCCTGGGCAAACAGCATGCGTCCGATCAGCGGGATTTCGCTCAGCAGCGGAATCGCCATGGGCTCGAATCCGGCCAGGGGTTTACCGACCCAGCTGGCGCCGACGAAACTCGACAGCCCGACACCAAAGATGGTCAGGGCCAGGCCGGTGGCCACCTGATTGGCGTTGAATACCAGCGCCACCAGGGCGAACAGCGATGACAGCAGCATCCCGGCGAGCATCGCCAGCAGTACGCCGAGCCACAGGTTGCCGCTGTTCAGGGCGACGATAAAACCGATCACCGCGCCAAACAGCATCATGCCTTCCTGGCCGAGGTTGAGGACGCCGCTCTTTTCGCAGATCAGTTCGCCCAGGGCCACCAGCAGCAGCGGCGTACCGCAGCGGATCATGGCGTAGAAAATATTGCTCAACAGATCGATATCCATCACAGCGCTCCTGCCTGTACGGAAGGGGTGGCGGCGCGACGTGCCCAACGCAGGTTCAGGCGCGGCCGATAGAGAATCAGCACGTCACTGGCCAGCAGGAAGAACAGCATCATGCCCTGGAACAACTGGGTGATGGCTTGCGGCAGGTTGAGGCTCATCTGCGCGTTCTCGCCACCGATGTACAGCAGCGCCATCAGCAGGCTGGAAAACAGAATACCGATGGGGTGCAGGCGGCCGAGAAAGGCCACGGTGATCGCCGCATAGCCGTAGCCGGGCGACACCTGGGGCACCAGTTGGCCGATGGGGCCGGTGACTTCGCACACCCCGGCCAGACCGGCCAGCCCACCGCTGATCAGCAGCGCCAGCCAGATCAGGCGTTTCTCGCGAAAACCGACGAAGCCGGCGGCGCGTTTGTCCAGGCCCAGCACCTTGATCTGGAACCCGACGAAGCTCTTTTGCAGCAGCACCCACACCGCCACCAGGGCCAGCAGGGCGAAATACACCCCGGCGTGCACCCGGCCATCTTCCAGGAGCAGCGGCAGGCGGCTGGCGTCGCCGAACATCGCCGACTCGGGGAAGTTGAACCCGGCCGGGTCTTTCAGCGGCCCGTGCACGCAGTACAGCAGCAGGTTCAGGGCGATGTAGTTGAGCATGATGCTGGTGAGGATCTCATTGGCATTGAAGTGCGTGCGCAACCAGGCGGTGAGGCCGGCCCAGGCGGCGCCGGCCAGGGTGCCGGTGAGCAGGATCAGCACCAGCGCCCAGCGGCTTTGCAGGTCGATGATGTTCACCGCCAGCGCGCTGCCGGCCAGGGCGCCGAGCAGCAATTGGCCTTCGGCGCCGATGTTCCAGATCCGCGCCTGATACGCCACGGCCAGGCCGAGGGCACAGAGCAGGATCGGCAGTGCCTTGACCAGCAGTTCGGAGACGCCATACAGGTCGCTGATCGGGGCGATCAGCAAGGTGTGCAAGGTTTCCAGCGGGTCGTGGCCCAGGGCGATGAACAGCAGCGAGCCGCAGCCCAGGGTCAGGACCGCGGCCAGCAGCGGCGAGCACCAGAGCATCAGGCGCGATTGCTGGCCGCGGGGTTCGAGAGAAAGCAGCATAAATAAAACGCTCCGTTACGCGGGCTGAGCAGATAAGTGGACGGGGGTATCGAACTGGCCGGCCATCCAGCCACCGACTTCGATCAGGCTGGTGTCCGCGGTGGCCTTGAGCGCCGACAGGCGACCGCCGCACAGGGCCGCGAGGCGATCGCTGATCTGGAACAGTTCATCGAGGTCTTCGGAGATCACCAGGATCGCCGCGCCTGCATCGCGCAGGGCCACCAGAGCCCGGTGGATAGTCGCGGCGGCGCCGACGTCGACGCCCCAGGTCGGGTGCGCGGCGATCAGCAGCCTGGGGCGCTGGAGGATTTCCCGGCCGAGGATGAATTTCTGCAGATTGCCGCCGGACAGGCTGCGGGCGGCGGTCTGGCTGTCCGGGGTTTTCACCGCGAAGCGGCGGATGATGTCTTCGGCCAGGGCCAGCACCTTGCCGCGCTGGATCAGGCCTTTACTCACCAGCCCTTGCTGGAAGGCGGTCAGCAGGGCGTTGTCGGCCAGGCTCAGTTCCGGCACGGCGCCGTGGCCCAGGCGCTCGGCCGGGACGAACGCCAGGCCCAGCCCGCGACGGGCGTCGGGGCGCAGGTGGGCGACGGCTTGCCCGGCGAAGCGCAGGGTGGCGCCTTGGGCGCGGCCAAGGCGCTGTTCGCCGCTGAGCAGGGCCAACAGTTCGTCCTGGCCGTTGCCGGCGACCCCGGCAATGCCGACGATTTCCCCGCTGCGCACGTCCAGGTCGATGTCCTGGAGCGAGCAGCCGAACGGATCCGGGTTGGGCCAGGACAGCTTCTGGACTTGCAGGAAGGCGTCGCCGCCCTTGGCCTTCGGGTAATCGGTGATCAGGCCCGCGGCTTCGCCGACCATCAGCCGCGCCAGTTCCTGGTCCGAGCATTGCGCGGGTATGCAGTGCCCGGCAACCCGACCGCCGCGCAGCACCGTGGCGCTGTGGCACAGGGCGCGGACTTCGCCGAGCTTGTGGCTGATGAACAGAATGCTGCAGCCCTCGCTGGCCAGGCGGCGCAGGGTGACGAACAGTTCGTCGGCCTCCTGGGGCGTCAGCACCGAGGTCGGTTCGTCGAGGATCAGCAGGCGGATGTCCTGCATCAGGCAGCGAATGATCTCCACCCGCTGGCGCTCGCCGATGGACAGGTTGTGCACCAGGCGTTCCGGCTCCAGGGCCATGCCGTAGCGCTGCGAAACCTGGCGGATCTTCGGCTCCAGCTGCTTCGGCGTGCCGGCTGCGGCGCCCATGGCCAGGGCGATGTTCTGCGCCACGGTCAGGGTTTCGAACAGCGAGAAATGCTGGAACACCATGCCGATCCCCAGGCTGCGCGCCTGGGCCGGATTGCGCATGAGCTGATGCTGCCCCTGCCAGATCAGCTCGCCCGAGTCGGCCTGGGTTACCCCGTAGATGATCTTCATCAGGGTGCTTTTGCCGGCGCCGTTTTCACCGAGCAGGGCATGGATCTCCCCGGGCTGGATGCTCAGGTCGATCCCGTCGTTGGCCAGGCAACCGGGATAACGCTTGGTGATCCTGCACAGTTGCAGGCGGGGTGTTGTATCGGGGATGGGTACAGGGTTTGGCATGACGGACTCGGGTTGCTGAACGTTATGCCGGTGGACAAAGCAATTTCCTGGCCAGGGAGTCAGGAAATTGCCGGGGCCCCGATGAACTGCGGCCTCGTGCCCCCTTTGCTTGTTCCCTGCGCCTGCACTTGGCACCAGTTCAGGGCGAGGTGCTTGAAAAGGCTGCGGTTTGCCCGAACGAGGCTGGTCGAAAAATGATCAGGTGCCTGCAAGCCTTGCCGTATCGGCGGCTGGCGCAGCCTTGCACGGGTTATCCACAGCTTGCTCCACAGTATTTGTGTGCAAGCCCAAAGGTCGGGCATAAGCACTGCGTGGCTTTCTTCTAAAAGCGATAAACCGAGCTAACTTACTGTTTTAATTTGAAAAATATGTTTTTGGCGAGCAATTGGACGAAAAGTGAGCAACCGCCGCAAAGCCACGTTGCAAAAGGGTTACAGGCGAGTGTGCTCAGGTTATCCACAGCCGGGTGCACAGCAGGTGTGGGCAAGTCGGCTATCCACTGGGCCATTGTGCACAGGATGATTTCCAGCCGTGGGTGCGTATTGGTGCACTCAGCGCTGCAAGAGGATGCGCCCGCGGCTCAGGTCGGCCAGCTGGCTTTGCAGGGTGGCGATCTGGCTTTCGCCCAGGGCCAGTTGCAGCTCTACGCCGTTGGCCGTGAACTGCTCCTCGACCAGCAGCCCGCCGAGTTCGGCGAGCCGCAGCTTGACCAGGGCCAGCTCGCTGAAGCTGCAGGCGCAGCGCAGGGCTACGCGGCTGATCAGTTCGATGCGTTCGGCGCCTTGCAGGCACTTGTTGGCGCTGCCGCCATAGGCGCGGGCCAGGCCGCCGGTGCCCAGTTGAATGCCGCCGTACCAGCGAATCACCAGCACCGCGACCTGATCGCAATCCTGGGCCTCGATGGCCGCGAGGATCGGCCGGCCGGCGGTGCCGCCAGGCTCGCCGTCATCACTGCTGCGGTATTGGTCGGCGAGTTTCCAGGCCCAGCAATTGTGAGAGGCGTTGAGATCGCTGTGCTGTTCGATGAAGGCCTGGGCCTCGGCCGCGCTGTTGATCGGTGCGGCGAGGGCGATAAAGCGGCTTTTGCGAATCTCTTCGCGGTATTCGCAAAGGCCGGCGAGGGTAAAGGGCATGCGCTGTGTTCTTTATAAGGCAGGCTTGAGGCCGCAACCCTTGAGGATGATGCGGATCAGGTTGTTGCCGGCGTCTTCCATGTCCTGCTTGGTCAACTTGCTGCGACCGGTGACGCGGCAGATCTGGGTGGCGAAGTCGGCGTAATGCTGGGTGCTGCCCCACAGCAGGAAGATCAGGTGCACCGGGTCCACCGGGTCCATCTTGCCGGCGTCGATCCAGGCCTGGAACACCGCGGCGCGCCCCTGGAACCAGGCGCGGTAGTCCTGGCTGAAGTATTCGCTGAGGCATTCGCCGCCGCTGATGATCTCCATGGCGAAGATCCGCGAGGCCTGCGGCTGGCGCCGGGAGAACTCCATCTTGGCGCGGATGTAGCGGCTCAGCGCTTCGGCCGGGTCGTCGTCGGCGGTCAGGGTGTTGAAGGTGCTGTCCCACAGCTCGAGGATGTTGCTCAACACCGCGACATACAGCCCAAGCTTGTTGGTGAAGTAGTAGTGCAGGTTGGCCTTGGGCAGGCCGGCATTCTGCGCGATGGTGTTCATGCTGGTGCCTTTGAAACCGTGACGGGCGAACTCGTCTTCGGCGGCCTTGATGATCGCTTCTTCGTTTTTCTGGCGAATACGGCTGGCGGGCTTGGCGGTTTGAGGGCCGGCGTGGGCTGGGACTTCAAGGGTCATAGGCGTTTCCGAGCTGTTCTGTGGGTGCAACCAGTGCGTTGATAGCGCACCCACAGGCCTCAGACAAGTCTTAATGGGCAGAAAACCCTCAAAGCGGTTCCAGGGTGTCGCTTTCGCGAGCCGGATTTGCGCTACGCAGCGCGGCCCGGTCTTCCGGCAGCAACAGGCACATGAGGATCGCGGTCAGGCCGCCGCTGGTGATCGCCGAGTCGAACAGGTTCTGCACCACCTTGGGCAACAGATGCAGCAGGTTCGGTTGCGCCGCGATCCCCAGGCCGACGCCGAAGGAGGTGGCGATGATCAGCATGCTGCGTCGGTCCAGCGGCGCCTGGGCGAGGATGCGCACGCCGGCCGCGGCGACGCTGCCGAACATCACCAGGGTCGCGCCGCCCAGCACCGGCTTGGGGATTTGCTGCAGCACCGCGCCGATCAGTGGAAACAGGCCCAGGCAGAACAGCAGCAGGCCGATATACAGCCCGACATGACGGCTGGCCACGCCGGTCAGCTGAATCACCCCGTTGTTCTGGGCGAAGGTGGTGTTGGGGAAGGCGCTGAAGGTCGCGGCGATCATGCAACTGACGCCGTCGCCGAGGATGCCGCCCTTGAGCCGGCTTATATAAGAAGGGCCGCTGATGGGCTGGCGGGCGAGCATGCAGTTGGCGGTCAGGTCGCCGACGGTTTCGATGGTGCTGATCAGGTAGATCAGCGCCACGGGCAGGAACGCCGTCCAGTCGAAGCTGAAGCCGAAGCGGAAGGGCGTCGGCAGGCTGATCAGCGGCAGGTCGGGCAACGCCTGGGGCACCAGCTTGCCGCTGAACCAGGCGGCGAGGCTGCCCAGGGCCAGGCCGATGATGATCGCCGACAGCCGTACCCAGGGTGTGTTCGAGCGGTTCAGCAGGATGATCGTCAACAGCACGAACAGCCCCAGCGCCAGATTGCCCGGTGCGCCGAAGTCCGCGGCATTGAAGCCGCCGCCCAGGTCGGTGATGCCGACCTTGATCAGGCTGACGCCGATCAGGGTGATCACGATACCGGTGACCAGCGGCGTGATGACCCGACGCAATTGGCCGATGAAGCGGCTCAGGACGATCTGCACCGCCGCGCCGAAAAAACATACGCCGAAAATCATCGCCAGGATGTCTTCCGGGCTGCCGCCCCGTTGCTTGACCAGAAAACCCGCGGACAGCACCGCGCCGAGGAAGGCGAAGCTGGTGCCTTGCAGGCAGATCATCCCCGCGCCGATCCCGAATGGCCGGCGCGCCTGGATGAAGGTGCCGACGCCGGAAACCATCAGCGCCATGCTGATCAGGTAGGGCAGGTAGGTGCCCAGGCCCAGGGCCGAGCCGATCACTAGCGGCGGGGTGATGATGCCGACGAAGCTCGCCAGCACATGCTGCAGGGCGGCGAGTATCGCGGCGAGCGGTTTCGGGCGATCGTCGAGGCCGTAGATCAGATCGCTTTGGCGGGAGGTGTCTGGCTGCATGGACTGGGAACTCAGGGCTGACGGTTCAAGGTCATCGTGCCCTGCAAAAAGCTGTCCAAGTGCTCAGGTTATTGTGCGTTATCTCCGCTGTAAGCCAATGAATGTGAGGCTTTGATGGCGTCTTCTGTTTTTTCAGCGGGTGGCCGCCAGGCTGTCCAGGAAGCTTTCCAGCACCAAATGGGGGCGACGGCCCTTGCGTGTGACCGATGCCAGGCTCAGGTCATAAAAGCGTGAAGCGGGTTTGAGGGCGCGCAGTCGCCCTTGCTGGACCCAGAGGCTGGCGTAGTGGTCCGGCAGGTAACCGATGTAGCGTCCGGTGAGGATCAAGAACGCCATGCCTTCGCGGTCCGAAGCGCTAGCGGTGCAATTGAGCGCCTGGTAATGGGCCTGGATCTCGGCGGGCAGGCGGAAGGTCGGGGCGATGGCGTCCTGCTCGTTGAGGCGCCGATCGTCCAGTTGCTTGTCGTCGACATAAAACAGCGGGTGGCCGACGGCGCAGTAAAGCAGTGAGCGCTCGCTGTACAGCGGCTGGTATTCCAGCCCGGACAAGGCGCTGGCCTGGGGCACCACGCCGACATGCAGGCGACCGTCGAGCACCCCTTGTTCGACTTCGTTGGGGGCGATCATGCGGATCTGGATCTGCACGTCCGGGCCGCGTTCCTTAAGTTGAGCCAGGGCATGGGTGATGCGCATGTGGGGCAGGGTGACCAGATTATCGGTCAGGCCGATGATCAGTTCGCCCCGCAGGTGGCGGTGCAGGCCGTTGACCTCGGTGCGAAAACTTTCCAGGGCGCTCAACAATTGCAGGGCCGATTGATACACCTCGCGACCTTCTTCGGTCAGCGAGAAGCCGGCGCGTCCGCGTTGGCACAGGCGCAGGCCGAGGCGTTGCTCGAGGTCGCTCATTTGCTGGCTGATGGCCGAGCGGCCGATGCCGAGCACGGTTTCCGCGGCGGAGAAGCCACCGCACTCGACCACGCTGCGAAAGATCCGCAGCAGGCGGATATCAAAGTCGCTGACTTGCGCCAGCGGGTCGGCGCGACGGCTGCTCATAGTTTAGTGAACCACTGACTGAAGGTTATAAAAGTTGGATTTCACCGACTTTATAGCCGTGGCAACTTAGCTGCAACAACGCTTTCCGATCCCTGCGCCGCTTATTGCCCTGCGAGGTTTTGCCCCATGAACATGCATGAAAACGCTCCAGCTTCCCTGGCCAGCCAGCTCAAGCTCGATGCTCACTGGATGCCCTACACCGCTAACCGCAACTTCCAGCGCGATCCACGTCTGATCGTCGCCGCCGAAGGCAGCTGGCTGGTCGACGACAAGGGCCGCAAGGTCTATGACTCGCTGTCCGGCCTGTGGACTTGTGGCGCTGGCCACACCCGCAAGGAAATCCAGGAAGCGGTGGCCAAGCAACTGGGCACCCTCGATTACTCGCCAGGCTTCCAGTACGGCCATCCGCTGTCGTTCCAGCTGGCCGAGAAAATCACCGCGCTGACCCCGGGCAACCTGAACCATGTGTTCTTCACCGACTCCGGCTCCGAATGCGCCGATACCGCGGTGAAAATGGTGCGTGCGTACTGGCGCCTGAAAGGCCAGTCGACCAAGACCAAGATGATCGGCCGTGCCCGTGGCTACCACGGCGTGAACATTGCCGGCACCAGCCTCGGCGGGGTCAACGGCAACCGTAAACTGTTCGGCCAGGCGATGATGGATGTCGACCACCTGCCGCACACCCTGCTAGCAAGCAACGCGTTCTCCCGTGGTATTCCGGAGCAGGGCGGTATCGCCCTGGCCGATGAGCTGCTCAAGCTGATCGAACTGCATGACGCTTCCAACATCGCTGCGGTGTTCGTCGAGCCTCTGGCCGGTTCCGCTGGCGTGCTGGTGCCGCCACAGGGTTACCTCAAGCGCCTGCGGGAAATCTGCGACCAGCACAACATCCTGCTGGTGTTCGACGAAGTGATCACCGGTTTTGGCCGTACCGGCAAGATGTTCGGTGCCGACAGCTTTGGCGTGACCCCGGACCTGATGTGCATCGCCAAGCAAGTTACCAACGGTGCGATTCCGATGGGCGCGGTGATTGCCAGCTCCGAGATCTACCAGACCTTCATGAACCAGCCGACCCCTGAGTACGCGGTGGAATTCCCCCACGGCTACACCTACTCGGCGCACCCGGTGGCCTGCGCGGCCGGCCTGGCGGCACTGGATCTGCTGCAGAAGGAAAACCTGGTGCAGAGCGTCGCTGAGGTGGCGCCGCATTTCGAGAAGGCGCTGCACGGCATCAAGGGTGCGAAGAATGTCATCGACATCCGTAACTTCGGCCTGGCCGGTGCCATCCAGATTGCGCCACGGGATGGCGATGCCATCGTGCGTCCGTTCGAAGCGGGCATGGCGCTGTGGAAAGCCGGTTTCTATGTGCGCTTCGGCGGCGACACCCTGCAGTTCGGCCCGACCTTCAACAGCAAGCCGCAGGATCTGGACCGTCTGTTCGATGCCGTTGGCGAAGTGCTGAACAAGCTCGACTGATTCCTCCCTCTATATATAAGTACAAACAGCAGGCGCCCCTTGGCGGGCGCCTGTGGACAACTTCAGGAGTTCCCCGATGAGCGTTATCCCGCATTTGATCAATGGTGAACTGGTGACCGAGAGCGGTCGCGCGGTCGATGTGTTCAACCCGTCCACCGGTCAGGCGATCCACAAGCTGCCGCTGGCCAGCCGCGAAACCATCCAGAGCGCCATCGATGCCGCCAAGGCTGCTTTCCCGGCCTGGCGCAATACGCCGCCGGCCAAGCGTGCCCAGGTGATGTTCCGCTTCAAGCAACTGCTGGAGCAGAACGAATCGCGCATCGCCCAGTTGATCAGCGAAGAACACGGCAAGACCCTGGAAGACGCCGCCGGTGAGCTCAAGCGTGGTATCGAGAACGTCGAGTTCGCCTGTGCCGCTCCGGAAATCCTCAAGGGTGAGTACAGCCGCAACGTCGGCCCGAACATCGATGCCTGGTCCGACTTCCAGCCGCTGGGCGTGGTTGCCGGCATCACCCCGTTCAACTTCCCGGCGATGGTGCCGCTGTGGATGTATCCGCTGGCGATCGTCTGCGGCAACTGCTTCATTCTCAAGCCATCCGAGCGTGACCCGAGCTCGACCCTGCTGATCGCCCAGCTGCTGCTGGAAGCCGGCCTGCCGAAAGGCGTGCTGAGTGTGGTGCACGGCGACAAGGCCGCGGTGGATGCGCTGATCGAAGCGCCGGAAGTCAAGGCGCTGAGCTTCGTTGGTTCGACGCCGATTGCCGAATACATCTACGCCGAAGGCACCAAGCGCGGCAAACGCGTGCAGGCGCTGGGCGGGGCGAAGAACCACGCCGTGCTGATGCCGGATGCCGACCTGGACAACGCGGTCAGCGCCCTGATGGGGGCGGCCTATGGTTCCTGCGGCGAGCGCTGCATGGCGATCTCGGTTGCCGTGTGTGTCGGCGACCAGGTGGCCGATGCATTGGTGGCCAAGCTGGTACCGCAGATCAAGGCGCTGAAAATCGGTGCCGGCACTTCCTGCGGCCTGGACATGGGGCCGTTGGTCACAGGTCAGGCGCGGGACAAGGTCAGCGGTTATGTCGAGGATGGCGTGAAGGCGGGCGCGAAGCTGGTGGTCGACGGTCGTGGCCTGAGCGTGCCGGGGCATGAAGAAGGCTTCTTCCTTGGTGGCTGCCTGTTCGACAACGTCACCCCGGAAATGCGCATCTATAAAGAAGAGATCTTCGGGCCGGTGCTGTGCGTCGTGCGGGTGAACAGCCTGGAAGAAGCCATGCAGCTGATCAACGATCACGAGTACGGCAACGGTACCTGCATCTTTACCCGTGATGGTGAAGCGGCGCGCCTGTTCTGTGACGAGATCGAAGTCGGGATGGTGGGCGTCAACGTACCGCTGCCGGTGCCGGTGGCTTACCACAGCTTCGGCGGCTGGAAGCGTTCGCTGTTTGGCGACCTGCATGCCTACGGTCCGGACGGTGTGCGTTTCTATACCCGTCGTAAAGCGATCACGCAGCGTTGGCCACAGCGCGCCAGCCATGAAGCCTCGCAGTTCGCCTTCCCTAGCTTGTAATAAGTAGAAGGGTATTAAAGACCGCCCCCTTGGGGGCGGTCTTTGCTTTTAAGGGCGTTTTTGATCGATATGACAGATTTGTGAAAATAAGTGTTGACGGCAGATTCTGGAAGTCTATAATTCGCCCCACTTCCGGCGCAGTCGAAACGGAAAACTCCTTGAGATTCAACGAGTTACGCGGTTTTCGACGGCGGTTACGCTTCAGTTCATCGAAGCCCGAAGGAGTTGGTAGGGTGTCTTGTTTTCACCTTATTAACGATTCGATCTTCTCGGTCGAAAGCGGAGAAAAAGAGGTGTTGACAGCAGCGTGTAACGCTGTAGAATTCGCCTCCCGCTGACGAGAGATCGGAAGCGCAAGTGGTTGAGGTTGCAAAGGAAACTTTGAAAACTTCTTAAAATAACCGCTTGACAGATACAGAGGCTGCTGTAGAATGCGCGCCTCGGTTGAGACGAAAGACTTAACCAACCGCTCTTTAACAACTGAATCAAGCAA
>Ga0209676_1000095_pt1 | contig 245393 bp, 205 predicted proteins | sample AraplaCvi_mLB_r2_FD_184282 | JGI IMG/M metagenome (GOLD analysis project Ga0209676, IMG submission 184282) | Arabidopsis root microbial communities from North Carolina, USA - plate scrape MF_Cvi_mLB_r2 (SPAdes) (version 2) | ecosystem: Host-associated > Plants > Roots > Endosphere | place... | reverse complement strand
GGCGCCACCCGTGCCTGTTCCGGATGGTCGATGATCCAGCGCAGCACCTGGATCAGCACCACTTCGAACAGGCGGTTGGCCAGCAGGCGCGACCCGCAGCGGGTGCGGTCGGATTCGGCGAACAGCAACTCCAGGGTGGCCTGCAGTCCGTCGATGGCCTGCAGCGGCAGCAGGATCGCGTCCGGCAGCGACTGCACGATCGGGTTGCGCAGCCCGCCGTCGAAATCCAGCGTCGCGCAGGTGAAGTCGGAGCCGTCCACCGGCGGATTGATGAACTCGTGGTGCACCGCGCGCGGAAACAGCAGCAGCGTAGGTTCGCACAGATGGGTGCGCGCCAGCTGCTTGCCGTCCCGGTACAGCAGGTCCATTTCGCCCCGCCGCAGCACATGCAGGAAGCCGCGCCCGGGCTGGGCGTCAAAGGTCTGCAACCCGCACAGCGGGCCGGCATGGAACAGGGTGGCCTCAACCCGGAACCGCTCCAGGACGGGGCTCAGGCGGTCGAGGGCGGTGCTGGACGAATTGCCATCTATCAGCGACATAAAGACACCAAACGTCCCGAGCGGGTTCCTATTATGCCCATCAACCGGCCACTCCGCGCCGGCATCCAACAGGAAACCCAGCCATGTCCCGTATCCCCCTTGTCACCCCGCAGGACGCCACCGGCGAGACCCAGGCCGTGCTCGGCCAGATCCACGGCGCCTTCGGCGCCACCCCCAACATGTTCCGCGCCGTGGCCAACTCCACCGCTGCGTTGAAGAGCATGTGGGGTTCGTTCGGCGCACTGGGTGCCGGCGTCATCCCGGCCGCGCTGGGCGAGAAGATCGCCGTGGCCATCGCCAACCGCAACGCCTGCGAGTACTGCCTTGCCGCGCATACGGCACTCGGCCGCAAGGCCGGCGCAAGCAGCCAGGAAATGAGCGCCGCGCAGGGCGGTGAATCCGACGACCCGAAGACGGCCGCCGCGCTGCACTTCGCCCTGCGCGTGGTGGAAGGCCGTGGCCAGATCGACGATGGCGAGGTCGCCCAGCTGCGCAGCGTGGGCTTCAACGACGGGGAAATCGTGGAGATCCTCGCCCACGTCGCGTTGAATCTGTTCACCAACTACGTCAACGTGGCCTTTGCGGTGCCAGTCGATTTCCCCGGCGTCAAACTGCGTTGACTCCTGCGCACAGGCTGGCCGGCACACCGGCCAGCCCACTGTGCCACCCGCACCCTGGAGGCAAACCCATGTCCCGCTCCTACCAACCGATCAACTGCGAGTTCCACGATGTACTGGAAGCGGTCGCCACTGGCGGTCGCCGCGTGCCCATCGTGTATGCCACCGCCGGCGCAGCGCAGGCTGCGGTCGTCGCCCGCATCACCGACCTGGGCGCCAGTGACGCCGTCGAGTACATGCACCTCGATGACGGCAGCCGGGTCCGGCTGGACGACATCGTGAGCGTGGACGCATCGACCAGCAGGCATTCGGCCCGCGCTGACCGCGGTACCGGCTGTCCCGCTCCCGACATCGCCGCCGTGGGACAAGTGCGGCGCCTGCTTTCGTGGGATCATCCTGCGTTCCAAAGATACGTCCACCCGCCCCATGCCTGTGCTGACCGACCCGGCCCTGCTGCGCGACATCGCCGACATCAACCGGATCCGATCGGTGCCGCGGATCCTGGAGACGGTTGCCCACATCACCGGCTCCCGGTTCACCGCCATCGCGCGGGTCACCGACACCACCTGGACGGCGTGCGCGACCTACGACACGCTGGGGTTCGGCCTGGTGCCCGGGGGGCAGCTGGTGCTGGAGACCACCCTCTGCGATGAGATCAGGCAATCCTCCAACGCGGTGGTGTTCGCACACGCCAGCCAGCATGCGCTGTATTCCCGGCACCACACGCCACGCATCTACGGGCTGGAAAGCTACGCGTCGGTCCCGATCTTCCGCCCGGACGGAAGCTTCTTCGGCACCCTGTGCGCGATCGACTCGGCACCCGGCAGTTTTGACGAAGCGCACGTGCAGCGCTCCATGGAGTTGCTGGCCGAGCTGGTCGGCAACTACCTCGACAGCGAAGACCGCCTGGTGGAGGCCGCCGCGCAGCTTTCGGCAGCGCATCGTGTCGCGGACCTGCGCGATCAGTTCGTGGCCGTGCTGGGCCACGACCTGCGCAGCCCGCTGCAGGCCATCAGCATGGCGGCCGATTCGCTGGAGATGTCACCGCTCACGGAAAGCCAGGACCACATGCTGGGCCACATCCGGGCCGGCGTGGACCGGATGGACGGACTGATCAACGACGTCCTCGATTTCGCCCGCGGTCGCCTGGGCGGCGGCATCCCGGTATTGCTGCGCGAGTGCGATTCGCTGGAACAGACGTTGCGCAAGGTGGTGGTGGAAGTGGAGGTGGCGAGCGGTCGCTCGGACATCGAAGTGCAGGTAGACATCGACGGAAGTGTTTACTGCGACGCCAGCAGGCTTGCCCAGCTGCTGGCGAACCTGCTGGGCAATGCCGCACAGCACGGCGATACGTCCCGCCCCATCTCGGTGGACATATGCGCCGATCCGGACGCGCTGTCACTGGTGGTCCGCAATGGCGGCCGGATCCCGGCCGACAAGCTGGCGGACATCTTCAGCCCATTCTCCCGCGAGAAGGGCGACGATCCGCGTCCGGGCCTGGGCTTGGGCATCTATATCGCTGCGGAAATCGCCCGTTCGCATGGCGGCACGCTGGGTGACGATTCGGACGCCGGCACGGGAACGGCGTTTACGTTCAGGATGCCGCGTGCAGTCGCGACGGGCAGCGCGGTTCCCTGAACACGCGCTTCATTCATGTACCGGTCAGTTCAATATTCAGGGTTGATTAGAACGCCTAACGGATAATTCACACCTGTCGACCGCCTGCTTCTCTCCCCTCCCCCGGAGCAGGCGGTCGACGAAACCAAAATAAAAAAAGGTGTGTTCCCGATGATGAAGTCTTCCCTGCTTGCCCTGGGTCTGGTCGCTGCACTGCCGTTCGCGGCGTCGGCCGCCGATGGCCTGTCCTACAACTACGTTGAAGGCGGCTACGTGAACACCGATACCCGCGGCGGCTCCGCCGACGGTTGGGCGGTGAAGGGCTCGGCCGCGATTGCGCCGAACTTCCATGTCTTTGGCGATTACAACTCGCAGGAAACCGACCGCGGCAACGTTGACGTCGACCAGTGGCGCGTCGGCCTGGGCTACAACTACGGCATCGCGCCGACCACCGACCTGGTGGCACGCGTTGCCTACCAGAAGTTCGATCCGAAGGAAGGCCTGGACTTCAACGGTTACGCCACCGAAGTGGGCGTGCGCACCGCGTTCACCCCGATGATCGAAGGCTACGCACTGGCCGGCTACGAAGACTTCAGCAAGAAGCACGGCATCAACCCGGACGGCGAGTTCTACGGCCGTGTCGGCGCCCAGGCCAAGTTCAACCAGAACTGGGGCCTGAGCGGCGAAGTGAAGCTGGCCAAGGGCGGCGACAAGGAATGGTTCGTCGGCCCGCGCTTCACCTGGTAACACGCACGTTGCAAGCTACGTTGTTGCATGGCGCGTGACCTCTCTCCCACGCGCCAAGAAGCCCGCCCCTCCGGCGGGCTTCGCTTTTGTGGGGGAGAGTGGGTGTGGTTCTAATCCGTATCAGGATGACGCAGAGCAGCTTCGTAATCCCGCCCTCCGTAGAACACGCCCAGAATCGACACCATGCATTTCTGATCATCCACGTGGAGCGCGATGACCGTGGTGCCTCTGAAGTTGGTGATCCGAAGTCCGGGCAGCACGTCATCTCGCTTGATTCCACGCATCGGAAACGAGGCGAGTGTCTCGCAGTAGGCGACGATGGCGTCAACGTAGCGCACGGCGGCAAGTGGCGAACCAGCCGCTTCAATGTGGTCTTCGAGTGCTTCCAGTTGCTCCACCGCCGCTGGTGCGAACTGGATGCGGTACGTCATACCGGATTGGAAACGTTGCGGGCTCGGCGCCTGCGGGTGAGACGCTCTTGCGCCTCTTCGAGCGACAAGGCTTGTGCCGGGTCAGCCTCAAGTGCGCGTGCTGCCGGTATGACCTGCTCCCGCAGCCACGCATCCATTGCCCTGTCGCGCGCCAGAAGTGCGCGAAGGCCATCGCGTATCACCTCGCTCTCGGTGGCGTACTCGCCGCTCGCGACCTTGGCGCGGACGGAGTCCGCCATCTCATTTGGCAGCGTAATGCTGAACTGTTGGGTCGAGCGCATGGGGCGGCCCTTCACCTGAGTAGGATTCAATCCTACTCCCTTACCAGCTTCGCTCAAAGCGACCCATCCCGATGGCGCAAAAATCTGCATACACGTTGGACTCACGGCAGAAACGGGAGCCAGTCTGAACACGTCGCCGGATGGCAGCATTGCAACTTGTTGCAGGCGGCCGGGGTTGTGATCGGAGCCAAAAAAAAACCCGGCCTTGGCCGGGTTTTTTTGCTTGAATCACTTGAACAGCGTATCCGGATACTCCGGCTTCTGCTCCCGCGCCAGCAGCGCGCGCAGGCCTTCTTCCGGCGTCTGTTCGCCGTGCAGGACGGCGCGTACCCCGTCGGAGATCGGCAGGTCGATGCCGTGGCGGCGTGCCTGGCGCATGACCTCGTCGGCGGTCTGCACCGATTCCACCACCTGGCCGATGTCGCGCACCGCGTCGGGCAGGCTCTGCCCGCGTCCCAGCGCCAGGCCGAGACGACGGTTGCGCGACAGGTCGCCGGTGCAGGTCAGCACCAGATCGCCCAAGCCGGCCAGACCCATCAGGGTTTCCGGCTTGGCGCCGATCGCGGCCGCCAGGCGCAGCATTTCATTCAGGCCGCGGGTGATCAGGCCGGCACGGGCGTTCAGGCCCAGCTGCATGCCGTCGGCCACGCCGGTGGCCACGGCCAGCACGTTCTTCATGGCGCCGCCGAGTTCGGCACCCACCATGTCATCGCCGGTGTAGGCACGGAACGCCGGGCCATGCATGGCCTCGGCCACCTGCTGGGCAAACTCCGGGTCATCGCCGTGCACGGTGATGGCCGTGGGCAGGCCCTGGGTGACTTCCTTGGCGAACGATGGGCCGGTGACCACCGCAAGCGGCACGTCCGGTCCGAGGACCTCGCGGGCGACTTCGTGCAGGAAGCGACCGGAACCGGGCTCAAAGCCCTTGGTCGCCCACGCCACGCCGGCGTCGGCCGGGCGCAGCGGCGCCAGCGCGCGTACGGTTTCCCCGAACGCGTGCGACGGCACGACCACCAGAATCCACTTCGCACCCTCGACGGCCGCAGCCAGGTCGGTGGTGGCACGCAGCGATTCCGGCAGCGGAATGCCTGGCAGGTAACGGGTGTTCTCGTGGCGCTGGTCGATGGCGTCCACCATCGTCGCGTCGCGCCCCCACAGCACGGTCGGGTGACCGTGCCGCGCCAGCAGGCTCGCCAGGGCGGTGCCCCAGGAGCCTGCGCCGAGAACGGCGATCTTGTCTGCGTTGTCGCGCATCACAACCACTGCAGCGCCGATCAGGCGTTGCCGGCCGGCTCGGAATCGGCGAGCGAGGTTTCGCCCTGTTCCTGGCGCTGGCGCAGGGTTTCGGCGTACAGGCCTTCGAAGTTGATCGGCTGCAGGAAGAACGGCGGGAAGCCGCCGGCCTGGATCAGGTCGCTCACCAGCTGGCGCACGTAGGGGAACAGGATGTTCGGGCACTGGGTGCCCAGCAGCACGTCGATCGACTGCGGGTCCAGGCCTACCAGGCCGAACACGCCAGCCTGCTGCACTTCTGCCACGTAGGCGGTCTTGTCGCCGGCCTTGCAGGTCAGGGTCACGGCCAGCACTACTTCGAAGGCGCTCTCGCCCAGGCGCTGCACGCGCTGGTTGAGGTTGAGCTGCAGCTCCGGCTGCACGGCTTCGTTGAACACGGCCGGGGCGTTGGGCGATTCGAAGGAAACGTCCTTGACGTAGATCTTCTCGACGGTGAACGCGGGGCCGGTGGCGGCGTCGGCCGGCGCGATGGCGCCGTTGGTGTTCGCTTCGGACATTTCCTGTTGCTCCAGATATTTACAGTCAATAATGGATTGTTACATGCCCTGCGATGGGGGCGTGTGGCGCCGCGCACAAGGCGCGCGGCCAAATCCGGTGGAAAATCAGTTGCGGCCCTTGACCAGCGGCAGTTCGGCCTGCTGCCAGGCCGGCAGTCCGCCGTCGAGCACATGCACCTGCTCGAAACCGGCCTTCTTCAGCGCCTTGGCGGCGGTTTCCGAGGCGGTGCCACTGCGGCACACCAGCACCACCGGCTTCTGCTTGGCGTTGGCGACGAGCTTGTGCTCGGGACCGAACTGGGCCGGCTGCACGTTGCGGCTGCCGGCGATATGGCCCTTTTCGAAATCGGTCCCCGCAGACAGGTCGACCACGACCGCGCCGCCGGCATTGATCAGCTGGGTCAGCTCGGCCGGCTTGATCGACTTGTAGCCGCGCATCAAGCGGCGCACCTCGGTGACGAGGATGGCTACGGTCAGGCCCGCGAAGGCCATCGACAACATCGGGTTTCGGCCGGCAAAGGCCAGCAGCTCTTCGTAATTCACTCAGATCACGGGTCGATTAGCGGGCGCCGATTGTCGCACATGCAGGCGAACCGGCGCCCGGCGGGCGGTTCAGGGGCTCAGCGCGGTTCCTGCCACAGGTTCGGCAACCCGTTGGCCTGCAGCCAGCGCTTGTCCTCGGCGTCCCAGCGCCAGATTTCCTTGACCGTAACCTCGCGCTGCGCCTGGGTATTGAGGTTGATCACCCCCACCACGGCCGAACGGCCCACGCTGCCGTCGGGCATGTTCACGTTCTCCAACGGCCGGTAGCCGGAGATCTTCACCTGCTCGTAGCGACGCAGTTCCAGGTCGCTCAAGGGGTGTTCCTTGGTGTACTTCGGATCCAGGTAGGGCAGCGCTTCCTCGGTGGTTCCCCAGCGGATGGTGGAGGCGTAGAGGGTCTGGGTCTTCTCCAGCTCCACACGCTGCTTGCGGGTCAGCTTTTCCTTGGCCGCCAGCGTGTTCACGCTGGTCAGCGCCAGCAGGGCGAGAAGCAGGATCTGGATGGTACGGCGCATGCGAATTCCCCAATCGGCAAGGCGCCCATCCTACCGCCTTGCGAAGGCCACGAAACGTCCGCTCAGTTCAGCCGCGGGTTTTCCGGCCTCGCCGGGCTGGCGCGCCACCACTTCGATGCGGGCCTTGCCACGCTGGGCGAAGGTGGCCAGGAAGGTGGCCCAGTCGGCCTCGTCGGCGGCCTGGGCCTGGGCCTGCAGGTCCTGGTAGACCGGCGCCAGGTAGCGCACGTGGCTGTCGGCTACGTACACGTCCGCGTCGAAGCCGGCCTGGCGCAGGCGCAGGGTGACCAGGGCCCAGCCGGACAGGGTCAAGGCCGACGACAGGCTGCCGCCGAAGGCGTTGCCTTTGTCGTTGACGTTGGCGGCCAGCGGTGCGCGCAGGGTCAGCACACCGTCGGCGTAGCCGGCCACCTGGATCTGCATGGCCGCCACCGGCGGCATGCGCTCAAGCACCTGCTGCAGGACGGCCAGGTGCTGGGACGGGGAATCGGTTTCGGACATCGGTACGGCGACGTTACGGCGAAGGCCTCGCATAATGCCCGCAATGAACCGCCTCGCACATGTGCCGGAATGGACCCTGTTGTCGCTGCGCCCGCGTGGCCAGCACGCCGCGCTGCGACGCGCGGCGGCGCCGCTGGGCGCGCAGGTGGTGGGGCTGTCGTCCTGGGCCCTGGTGGCCCGGCACGACGCGGCCACCCGCACCGCGCTGGCGCAGGCGCTGGGGGCCGACCGGGTGGTGTTCAGCAGCCCGGCGGCGGTGCATGCGGCCGCGCGGCTGCAGTCGCTGGGTGGGCCACACGCGGGCACCTGGCTGGCGGTAGGCGCTGGCACTGCAGCGGCGCTTAGCAGCCACGGCGCGACCGACGTGCAGGCACCGCAACGGATGGACAGCGAGGGGCTGCTCGACCTTCCTGGACTGGCCAGCCTGCACGGGCTGCGCGCGGCGCTGGTGACCGCGCCCGGTGGCCGCGGGATCATCGCTGACACGCTCCAGGCCCGTGGCGCGCAGCTGCAACGGGTGGACGTCTATCGCCGCCAGCCGCTGCGGCTGGCGCCACGCCAGCTGCAGCGGTTGCGCCACCACCCCACGCCGTGGGTGCTGGCCCTGAGCAGCGCCGAGGCACTCGCGTTGCTGCAGGCGCAGCTGCCACCGGACCTGCTGGCGCGGGTGCAGGCCCAACCGGTGGTCGCCGCCAGCCCGCGCCTGGCGGCGCTGGCCGAGGACGCCGGTTTTGGCCGGGTCCGCTTGGCCGAGGGGCCGCTGCCGGTCCAGCTGGTACGGGCCGCACACGCCGCGATCACCACTGCCCAAGCTTCCTGAACAGGGGACGCAAGCGGCCTTGCGGGTCGCTTGGGCGGCGGGCGATGCTGTGCACCTGCGTGCCCGCCAGCTCGTGAATGCACCGGCGCGGGCGCCGAGGATGACTGCCTTGAACGACATCGATCCGCCCCCGCCCCACCCACCGCTGCGCTGGATACTGCCACTTGCCGCGGTCGTGGTTGTCGCAGGCGGCGCCGGCTGGGGTTGGACCCAGTGGCAGGCGCAGCAGCTGCGCAGCGCCCAGCGCGACGCTGACGCCACCGTGCTGGTGCAGGGCCTGGCCAGCAGCGTGGACGCGCTGCGCCGCGACCAGCGTTCGACCTCGCAGCGGGTGCAGGACGCGGCCGCCACCAACCGGGTGTTGCGCGACGAGATGCTGGGCCTGGGCCAGCGCAGCGCGCTGCTGGAAGAGAACCTGGCGCGCCTGGCCGACAGCACCCGCCACAATGCACAGGCGCTGCAGCTGGAGGAGGCCGAACTGCTGCTCAGCCAGGCCGGACAGCGGCTGGCGTTCGCCGACGATGTGGAGGGCGCCCGACGCCTGTACGCGCTGGCCGCGGCGGCACTGGAAGACGTCCAGGGCAGCGAGTACCTCAACCTGCGCCAGGCGTTGATGCAGGAGCGCAACGCGGTGGATGCACTCGGCCCCGGCCCGCGCGCGGAGGCCAGCCAGGGCCTGAACCGGTTCGCCACTGCGATAGGCGCGCTGCCCGAGCAGATCGTGCCGACGGCCGACAGTGCCGCCCCGTGGTGGCACGAGCTGCTGGCGCCGTTCGTGACCATCACCCCCACCGCCACGCAGGGCCCGCTGACCGGCGCAGAGCGCGCCGCCGCGTGGGATTCGCTGCAGCTGGAACTGACCCTGGCCCGCGCGGCCGTGGAACGCGGCAATCAGTCGGATTTTGAACAGTCGCTGGACCGCGTGGCGCTGTGGATGCCACGGCTGTGGCCGGATTCACCCGGCCTGCGCGAGCGACGTGCTGAACTGCAGCAGTTGCGCGCTCGAGTGCTACGCCCCCCGCTGCCCGAACTGGGCAGCACCCTGCAGCAGCTGCGCGCCATGCGCGATGGGAGTTGATGGATGAAGCCGATTTATTCCGTAGTGGTGTTGTTGCTGGCGGTGGTGCTGGGCGTGGTGGCCGCACACTGGCTGGGTGCCGAATCGATGCGCCAGTACGGCGAGGTGATCTACCGCGCCGGTGGCAACGACTACCGCTCCACCGCGCCGCAGGTGGCGCTGATGGCGCTGGTGGCCTTGCTGCTGCTGTGGCTGCTGTGGAGCCTGGTGGCCTCGCCGTTCCGGGCATGGGGCCGCTATCGCCGCAAGCAGGGGCGCGCGCGTCTGATCGAAGGCCTGCAGGCGCACGAGTACGGTCATTGGCAGCGCGCGGAAAAACTGCTGGGCACCGCCGCAGAGGACGAGGAAGTGAGCGCGATGGCGTACGTCACCGCCGTGCGCAGCGCCGAGGCGCGGGGCGACCAGGCCGCAGCGGACCAGTACCTGCAGCGCCTGGCCACCACCGACGCAACCGCCTACGCGCTGCTGCAGGCCGAACGCCTGCTGGGCCAGGAACGCCCGGTGGATGCGATCAACGCCCTGGACGCCCCTGGCATCCAGCCGCTGCCGCCGCGTGGCCTGTGGCTGCGGACCGAAGCGCTGGCCCGCGCCGATCGCGCCCATGAGGCTTACGGCCAGCTGGGCGCGCTGCGCAAGCAGAAAGTGCTGCCCGATGATGCGGTGGCCGAGCTGGAAGTGCGCCTGGCCGCGCAGTCGCTGCTGGAGGCTGCTGACGTGAATGCGCTGGCCGCGCAGTGGGAGGCTACCCCGAAGGCGCTGCGCAGCGACCCGGACGTGGCCTCGGCCTATGCACTCCGTGCGGTGGCGCTGGATTGGGACGAGCCGGCCCTGCTCAACCTGGAACAGGCGCTGGACACGCGCTGGGACGAATCGCTGGTGACCCTGTACGGGCAGATGCCGGTGGAAAAGCTGGCCACCCGCCAGGCCAACCTGCAGCGCTGGCTGGCCCAGCAGCCGTCCAGCCCGGCGCTGTTGCTGGCGCTGGGCCGGATTGCCGCGCGCCAGGGCGAGACGGTGCAGGCCGAGGACTACCTGCACCGCGCCATCGCCGCCGGTGCCGGTCCGGAGGCGTGGGAAGCGCTGGGCGAGGTGTTCGCCGCACGCGGCGAACCGGCGCTGGCGGCGCAGTGCTACGGCAATGCGCTGCGGCAGTCGCGCGGGGAAAGCAGCGTGGTGCTGGTGCGCGAAGCAGCGGGGCAGAGCCCCGCTCTACACTCAGTCGTGCCGGAGCGTGCGACGGTGGAAGAGCAGTCATTGATGACCGATCCGGTAGTAGTGCGCGAGGCGCGCATTGAGCGGGTCGACCGCGACGAGTTCGGCAACCCCCGGGTACCCTGATGTAGCGCGGGGCGCTGCCCCGCTGCTTTTCCGCTGCACACAAAAAAGGCCGCCCTCGACGGGCGGCCTTTTTCCGTGCAGCGGGGCAGCGCCCCGCTCTACCGGGTTCAGCGCTCTACGATCGCCACTACGCCCATGCCGCCGGCGGTGCAGATCGAGACCAGCGCGCGGCCACCGCCGCGTTCGGCCAGCTGCTTGGCCGCGGTGGCGATCACGCGTGCGCCGGTGGCGGCGAACGGGTGGCCAGTGGCCAGCGACGAACCCAGCGGGTTGATCTTGGCCGGGTCGATCCGGCCGAGCGGTGCATCCAGGCCCAGGCGGTTGCGGCAGTAGTCTTCGCTCTCCCAGGCGCGCAGCGTGCACAGCACCTGCGCGGCGAACGCTTCGTGGATTTCATAGATGTCGAAATCCTGCAGGGTCAGGCCGTTGCGCTTGAGCATTTCCGGCACCGCGATGGTCGGCGCCATCAGCAGGCCTTCGCCGTGCACGAAATCGACGGCGGCCACCTGCGAGTCGCGCAGGTAGGCCAGCGGCTCGTGGCCGTGCGCGCGCGCCCATTCCTCGCTGGCCAGCAGCACCGCCGAGGCGCCGTCGGTGAGCGGGGTGGAATTGGCGGCGGTGAGCGTGCCACGACCGGACACCTTGTCGAAGGCCGGCTTCAGCGTGGCCAGCTTTTCCAGCGAGGTGTCCGCGCGCAGGATGTTGTCGCGCTCAACGCCACGGAACGGGGCGATCAGGTCGTTGAAGAAACCGCGCTCATAGGCGGCGGCCAGCTTCTTGTGCGAAGACACCGCCCATTCGTCCTGCGAATCGCGCGAGATGTTCCATTCCTTGGCCATGTCCTCGCAATGGTCGCCCATGCTCTTGCCGGTGCGCGGCTCGGCCACGCCCGGGAATTCCGGCTTCAGCTCGCCCAGCTTGAAGCCGCGCACGATGGCGCGGAGCTTGTCGCCGGTGCTCTTGGCGCGGTTGGCGGCCAGCAGGCGCGCGCGCAGTTTCTTGCCGTACACGATCGGCACGTCGGAAGTGGTGTCCGAACCGCCGCCGATGCCCGATTCGATCTGGCCCAGCGCGATCTTGTTGGCCACGGTGATGATGGTGTCCAGCGAGGTGCCGCAGGCGCGCTGCAGGGTGATGCCGGGAGTAAGCGGTGACAGGCCCGAGGACAGCGTGGCTTCGCGGCCCAGGTTCCAGTCGCTGGAATGCTTGATCACCGCACCCATCGCCACTTCGCCCAGCTGCTGCCCGTGCAGGCCGAAGCGTTCGACCAATGCACCCAGGGTGCGCACCGACATGCCCAGGTTGCCAACATCCGAATAGGCGGTGTTCTGGCGGCAGAACGGGATACGGACGCCACCGAGGATGGCGACGGGACGAGCGATGGGCATGGAGATACCTGGCATGGGAAGGGTGTCTGCAACATGGCCTGCACGAGGGAGCAGGCATAATGGGGGCAAGTGTAGCTGCCGCCCTGTGATGGGCCAACCGTGAACCCATGAGCAAACCCGACCCCGGCATGAATGCCCTTGGCGTACTGGCATTGGAACTGGCCGGAGGAGACGCCCCCCGCAACGCCGCCCTGACGTCCGCGCAGGCCGGTGAACTGGCCGACCGCGTTGGCCGCGACCTGGTCAAACTGGTCCCCGGCGTGAGCGGGCTGGACTTCGTGTTCGCCGGCGCCCATTTCGACCCGGCCGAAGTCCTGCGTCCCGGCTACCCGATCCACCGCCGCCTGGAAGAACTGCAGATGCGCGCGCCCGGTCGCAATGAAGGAGCGCGCCTGCTGGCCTTCGGTGCTGGCGCGGACGGCGACGTGCCGCTGCCGTTCCAGGCCGATCCCAGCCTTACCGGCGGCGGCCTGCGGGTGGTGCCGTTCCTGCTGACCGGCACCGAGGTGGCCCAGACCACGGCGGTGGCCGAAGCGCTGGAAGAGGTGCTGCTGGCCCAGGGCATGGCCCAGGCCGACACCGCGCTGCTGGCGCAGAACGCCTTCGGCGCGCAGATCGAGCACGCGCGCTACTTCACGGTGAATGACCTCGCCGCGATGATGTCGATGCAGTACGACAACCAGGGCCTGGCCGCGCTGTGGCCGCTGATCGAAACCGCGGTGATGGCGCCGCAGGAAGAGCAGTGGCTGGATCAGGCGCCGGAACCGCTGCTTCGATACGCTGACGGCGAAGTGCGTATGGCGCTGTTCGACCCGGCTGGGTGGTGCACCTTCTACAACCATGGCACCGGCGACTGCGAGCGCCTGAAGGGTATCTACGAGCAGTACCTCATGCGCCAGCGGCAGATGGCGGCGGTGCTGGAAGCGCACGGCCTGCCGGTGCTGTTCGTGCATTGCGAAGCCGGGCAGGCGCCGAGGGACCTGCTGGCGCGGTGACGGTGCGTCGCGCAGACACGACAACGCCGGCGATCGCCGGCGTTGTTGTTACCGCGTAGCGACACGCCATGCGTGTCCCACGGAACTTACGGCGCAGCCTTGATCACCGCACACGCCAGGCGCGCGCCGGCATTGCCGGTCGGCTGGGTCTTGTAGTCGTCCGGGTCGGCATGCACGATCAGGCCACGGCCGATGATGTCGCTGTCGTTGCCTTCGCCGATGTTGACGTTGGTCGACACCGCTGCGTCCACCATTGCATTGCCCTGCGCGTCGGCCTTGATGTTGGGCATGTCGCCGCCGTGGTGCGGGGTGGTGGCCACGTTGCCATGGTCCTCCTTGCTCGGGTTGAAGTGGCCGCCGGCGCTGTCGCCGTTCGGCGCGCTGCAGTCGCCCTTCTCATGGATGTGGAAGCCGTGTTCGCTGTTCGGCTTCAGGCCGCTGACCTGGCCCTTCACGTGGACCTTGCCGTCGACGACGCTGAAGGTCACGTTGCCCTTGACGTCATTGCCCTGGGTCGGGGCCAGCTCGGCCATCGCGCTGTGGTTGGCGTGGGCTTCGCTGGTCATGGCCGGCGGCGCCTCGGTGGTGCGCGCGGTTTCAGCGATCGGCGGGGTGGCGGTAGCGGGATCGGCAGCGGGTGCGTCGGCCGGCTTGTTGCAGGCGGTCAGGCCGATGGCGGCGATGGCGGCGAACAGCGACGTGTGGATCAGGCGCATGTGGATCTCCTTGCGGGTAACAGGGGAAAAAGCGACGTCGGTGGCCAGCGCGTCAGCGCGTGACCCGGATGACGCCACAGGCGATGCGGGCACCGGCATTGCCGGCGGGCTGGCTGCGGTAATCGTCGGCGTTGGCATGTACCACCAGCGCGCGGCCGACGATGTTGGTAGCTGCACCGCCGCCGAGGGTAACTGCTGGCAGGCGCACATCGACGCTGACGCGGCCCTGCGCGTCTGCGCGGAGGTTGTCCATGTCGCCAACATGATGTGCCCCAACGCTGTTGCGGCCATGCGGCTGGTTGCCCGGGTTGAAATGCGCGCCGGCACTGCTGGCGTCAACGGCACTGCAGTCGCCGCGCTCATGCACATGGAAGGCGGCGGTCTGCAGCGGCTGCAGGCCCCCGATGGTGCCGGTGATGTGCACACCGCGCGCATCCGGCACCAGCACCAGGCGGCCGCTGACGATACTGGCCGAGGCCGGCGCCAGGTTGGCTTCGGCCTGCTGGGCCAGGCTCACCACCGGTGCACTGGGCGCCGGCGGCGGCGCCTTCTGCGGCGCGCTGCCACAGGCAGCAAGCACCAGCAGGGTCGGCGTGAGCAGGGCAATGTGGGAACGGCGCATGGGGTACTCCTTGGATCTGCAAACTAGCGTTGGGGTCGTCCACACACCATGAAAGGCGGTGAACGCGCGATTCATCCGCCGCGCCGGCGCCCGGCGCCGAGCTTGCGGGTCAGGGTGTTGCGGCCCATGCCCAGCCGCGCGGCGGCCTCGGCACGACGGCCATGGGTGATCTGCAGGGCCGCTTCCAGCAGCGCCTGGTCGACCCGTTCACGTACCTGCGCGTGCAGGCCCTCGGCGCCTTCGGCCAGTCGCTGCCGGGTCCATGCCGACAGCAGCGCCTCCCATTGGCCCGGGTCGCCGTGCGCGCGCGTGCGCGGGCCGGGACCGCGGTGCAGCGCACTGTCCACGTCGGCCACGCCAATGGTGTCGGCGGCGGCCAGCGCGGCCATGCGCCAGCACACGTTTTCCAGCTCGCGGACGTTTCCCGGCCAGTCGTGCTCGCGCAGCGCCTGCAGCGCCGCGGCGGTGAGCCGCTTCGGTGGCGTATCCAGCTTGCGCGCGGCCGCGGCCAGGAAGGTCTCGGCCAGCTGCGCGATGTCCTCGCGGCGCTCGCGCAGCGGCGGCAGGCGCAGTCGCACCACGTCCAGCCGGTGCAGCAGGTCGGCGCGGAAGCGCCCCTGCGCCACCAGCGTTTCCAGGTCCTGGTGGGTGGCCGCGATGACCCGCACATCAACCCGGATCAGTTCACGCCCGCCCACGCGGAAGAACTCGCCTTCGGCCAGCACACGCAGCAGCCGCGTCTGCAGCGGCAGCGGCATGTCGCCGATTTCATCGAGGAACAGCGTGCCCCCATCGGCCTGCTCGAAGCGCCCCACATGCCGTCGCTGCGCACCCGTAAAGGCGCCGGCCTCGTGGCCGAACAGTTCGCTTTCCAGCAGTTCGGACGGAATGGCGGCGGTGTTGAGCGCCACGAACGGGCCCTGCACGCGCGGCGACTCATGGTGCAGCGCGTGCGCCACCAGTTCCTTGCCGGTGCCGGTTTCGCCGTTGATCAGCACCGACAGCGGCGCCTGCGCCAACCGGCCGATGGCGCGGAACAATGCCCGCATGGCGGGGGTATCACCGACCAGCTGCGGGCGCTGGTCGGGCGTGGCCTCCACCGGATGGGCACTCGGCGCGGCTACGGCGGTATCCGGGGCCGGCAGCACGCGTTGCGCCAGCGCCACGGCATCGTCCAGGTCGAACGGCTTGGACAGGAATTCCTGCGCCCCGCCGCGGAAGGCGCCGGCCGTACTCGCCACGTCGGTATAGGCCGACATCACGATCACCGGCAGCTGGGGGTGGGCAGCCTTCAGCTTGTCCAGCAGCACCAGTCCGTCATCGCCGGGCATGCGCACGTCGGTGAAGAGCAGGTCCGGCGGCGGTTGGCTGGCCAGCATGTCCAGCGCGGCGGCGGCGCCATCGAAGCCCTCCACCGTGTAGCCGGCATCGCGCAGCGCCGTGCACAGCACGAAGCGCACCGCGCGGTCGTCGTCCACCACCCAGACGCGCTGGGTGCCGGTGTGCGTGTCATCCGCCATGCGCGGTGTCCTCCATGGCAGGCGTGCCCTGCCCGATCGGCAGCTGCACGGTGAATACGGTATGGCCAGGGCGCGAGCGATAGGTCAGCGTGCCGCGGTGTTCGCGCGCCACCTGCTGGGCCAGCGCCAGGCCGAGCCCGGTGCCTTCGGCGCGGCCGCTGACCAGCGGCAGGAACAGGTGTTCGGCCAGCGCCTCGGGCACGCCGCGCCCGTCATCGGCAATTTCCAGGCGCAGCGCCATCGGCTGCAGCTGGTCGCCAATGCGAACACCGTGTTCCACCCGGGTGCGCAGGGTGACGGTGCCGGCGCCCGCCTGGATCGCATTGCGCACCAGGTTCCACACGGCCTGGGTGAGGCGGTCCGCATCGCCGTCGAATTCGGGAATGCTGGGGTCATAGTCGCGCTGCAACCGCACCGCCCAGCCGCCTTCGCTTTCGGCCAGGCGCAGTACCCGCTCCAGCGAGGCGTGGATGTTGAGTGGCGCGTGCGGCGCGGCTGGCGCCGGCGACAGCAGCTGTTCCAGCAGACCGTTCAGGCGTTCGATTTCCGAGCCGATCAGCTCGATCAGCTCGCGTTCTTCCGGGTCGCGCTGGCTGCTGCGCCGGGCCAGCAGCTGGGCCGCACCCTTCAGGCCGGCCAGCGGATTGCGCAATTCATGGGCCAGCCCTTTCAGCGCCGCGCTCAGCGCGCTGGGCAGGGCCTGGGTGGGGTCCAGCCCGGGGAACTCGTCCACCGGGTGTGCCTCCAGCAGCCAGCCGTCTTCGTCATGCCGGCTCAGCCATCCCTCGGCGAAGCGCGGGGCCTCCCCGGGAAGGGCCAAGGCCAGGCGGTGCAGGCGCAGGGTGTCGCGCTCGCCGCGCGCCAGGAAATGCGCCAGCGCCTCGCCCTGTACCTCCAGCGAGGCCAGCGGCTGGCCGAGCAGGCGCCGCACGCTCACCCCCAGCCAGCGTGCGAAGGCCGGGTTGCAGCCGGCGACGCGGCCTTCGGCATCGGCCCAGGCGACCGGAGTGCCAAGGACTTCAAGGGACGGAGACGGTGGTGCGGCGGTCATTGCACCAATGTAGTGCAAAACGAGGGTCTATTTCCCCTTCCGTCCACTGCAGAACCAGAGCGACGGTGTCACCGTAGCGCCCGGCGCTTTGGGCACTCGTCCGGATCGAACAGCCCGTAGGTGCGCAGGATCTCAAGGTCGGCGCGGGCCCTGCGGTATCCCTGCACTGCTGCCTCGCAGTACCAGGCAATGCTCGCCTCCTCATCCTTGGGTACGCCGCGCCCGATGGAATAGAGATAACCCAGCCGGGTCTGGGCCGGGGCGTCTCCGGCGGTGGCCGCCCTGCGGTACCAGTTGAACGACTGGGCCTCGTCCTTCTGTACTCCGATGCCTTTGCCGTAGATGTCGCCGAGCCTGGTCTGGGCCTGGGTGTCGCCGCCCTCGGCGGCCGCTACCAGATCTTCCACCGGGCCGAAGGCTCCCGGACTTTCGGCCTCGCTGCACCACACCTCGTATTCACCGCGGTACAGGCACAACGCCATGCGCGACTGCCTGACCCCCAGTTGCGCGCCGTCCTGAACCGCCGCCTTGGCGTACCAGCGCACGGCCTCGTCCTTGTCCTTGGCCAGTCCGGCGCCACCGCGCTCATACAGACTGGCCAGGTTGTGCTGCCCGGCGGGCGATCCCTGATCGGCCGCCTTTCGGGTCCACAGCAGGGCCTGCGCATTGTCCGCTGGCACGCCCAGCGCCTGCAGATACATCATTCCCAGATCGGCCTGCGCCACGGCACTGCCCTGCTCCGCCGCCTTGCGCACCCAGATGACGGCTTGGGCGGGATCCCTGGGCACGCCGATGCCGCGCAGGTACAGCGCACCCAACTCCGATTGCGCGGGCGCGTAGCCCTGGTCCGCCGCCTTGCGATACCAGCCGGCGGCCTTGGCCTCATCCCTGCGCACACCCGCGCCGCTCAGATACCTGTCGCCCAGGTCCTTTTCCGCTTTCGCGCTGCCTGCTTTTGCTTCTGCCTTCAGTACGTCCAGCGACGTCGCCGCGTCACCGGCCACCGCGGGGGCGCTGCATGCGGCTACCGCCATTCCGAGACAGAGCATCACGCGACCCAGTCGAATCGACCCTTCCATGGACTTCTTCATTCTCCACCTGCTCCAATCAGTGCGCCACGCCTGGATCGACCAGGCTCCAAGACCCTGCATGCACGGCAATCGTGCCCAGCGGCAGCCGCGCCAGCGTCGGCGAGGATACCACCTTGATTTCGGCCGCCTGCGGGCTCGCTTGAGGCCATCGGCGAAGCGATGCGCCCTATACTTCACGATCATCGCGACGGAGGTGGAGCGTGGGTAAGGGAATACTTCGTTGGGGCGTCCTGGCCTTGTTCTGCGTGGCAGGAATTGCACAGGCCAGCGAGCAGGACCGACGCATCGCACTCACCATCGACGACCTGCCCTGGCAGCGGCTCGGCGAACGCGCCGAGGCGGACCTGCACGCCCAGCATGCACGCCTGATCGGTGCCCTCAAGCAGACCGGCGTACCCATCGTGGCCTTCGTCAACGAAGGCAAGCTGGAGGTCGACGGCCAGGTGCAGCCGGATCGGGTGCAGATGCTTCGCGACTGGCGCGATGCCGGCTTCGCGCTGGGCAACCACACCTTCAGCCATGTCTCCATGCATGCGGTGCCGTTGGACGCCTACGAGCAGGACATCCTGCGCGGCGAAGTCATCCTGCGCCCGTTGCTCGCCGAGACCGGGCAGACCCTGCGCTGGTTCCGGCACCCCTACCTGCAGGCGGGAAGGTCGCCGGAAGCACGTGCCGAACTGGCGACATTCCTGCAGCAGCACGACTACCGCATCGCACCGGTGACCGTGGACAACGCGGAATGGATCTGGGCGTTCGCGTACGACCAGGTGCGCGATACCGAAACCGACCCCACCGAACGTGAGGCGCGCCTGCGCCAGCTGCGCCGCGGCTACATCCCCTACATGCTCAACAAGCTGGACTACTACGAGCAGCGCTCGCAGCAGTTGCTCGGCAGGCTGCCCGCGCAGGTGTGGTTGATCCATGCCAACGCGCTGAATGCAGACAGCGTGGAGGAACTGGTAGCGGCGACCCGGCGCCGGGGGTATCGATTCATCACGCTTGAAAACGCGATGGAAGACCCGGCCTACCTGCGCGCCGAAGGCTACAACGGCGGGGCGGGCATCAGCTGGATCCAGCGCTGGGCCATGGCCGAGAAGATGCCCAAGACGTTCTACCAGGGCGAGCCGGTCGTGCCTGCGTGGGTGATGAAGCTGGCGGGCCAGGACTCCGAGTAAGCACGCTAATCGACGAACACGCGCGACCAGTCCTCGCGCACGCTCACCAGCGGCCACCCGTGTTCGGCGGCCATCGCCACTGCCTTCTGGGCGCCGGAGGTGTAGGCGATATCGCGCTGGTCATCGTCATGGGTAACCAGCAGTGCCAGGGACGCGCGCTTGCCCTGGGTGGCGAACTGCAGCATCTGGATGTCGCCGTTGGAGTTGCCGGCGGCAAATATCGGGCGCGCGCCGATGCGGCTCCAGATCCGCACCACTTTTGTCGGGCCGTCGTCGAACACCTCCAGTTTGGAGGTGTGGACCAGCGTGCCGATGCCGCCTTCTTCGCGGTACTGCAGCGCGACGCTGGTACCCACCACGCGCTCGGGCGGAACGCCGTACAACTCCTGGGTGATCGGCCGCATGAAATCGCGCCCGCCGCCGGACACGATGTAGTTGGTGAACTGGTTGGCTTCCAGGTAATGCAACAGCTCCCGCATGGGCGCGTAGGCCGTCTTGAGGTAGGGGCGTTTCAGCACCGGATTGTGCGCGCTGCGCAGGAACTGTTCGGCCTTGCCGGCGAAATCCTCCACTTCGTCCTCGGCATAGGCCGAAAGCAGGCCGGCGGCCATTTCCTTCAGCATGGTGTCATCGCCTTCATAATGCTTGGTGATGACGTTTCCCAGCCACGCCTGGTCCTTTTCATGCACCGCCTTCCAGGGCTGCCGGTCGCGCAGCGACGGGTCTGCCTGGGCCTGTTCGGCGATGCGGCGCAGCAGGAAGTCGGCCTGGATCGGCATGGGTTTCTCGCACCACAGGCAGCCGTCGTTGTCGAACACGGCAATCCGTGCGGCCGGCGGCACGTAGTCGGGGCCGTCCTCCAGGGTGACCCGTGCGACGAAGGCGATGATGGCCTGGCGCGTGGCGCCGGCGTTCCAGCTTCTGAGCAGTCCTTCGTGCATGGATATGACTCGACGGGGCTTGAAGCTGGAATGCTAGCCTTCGCGCGCGGCGGCTACCTGCGCAGAATCACTGCGTGGGGCGCAGTAGTTTTACTGGGTGCGGCGCCTCAACGCCATGATCGCTTCCGGCAGCTCCACCCGCATCTGTTCGCGCAGCGCTTCAGCCACGCCGTGGTAGCGCCGGCGCTGGAAGAGGTAGCAGCCGACAAACAGACCCAGCATCATCAGCATCGGCCAGGCGGCCGTGACTACCAGGGGCATCGCCACGCACAGCGCGCCAATGGCCAGCGTCATCCAGTTGCAGATGCCTTCCACGCGGACCTGGTTGCGCTTGGCATCCACCACTACCAGACCACGCATCACCGGGTAATAGCGCCCGGTGACGTTCATGCCGAAGCTCTCGCGGAAGGCCATGCGGCCGTCGGGAAGCGCGCGGAAGACCAGCGGCAGCCACTTCTGGGTGGCGACATCGCGCTCCAGGCAGTTCAGCACCAGCCTCTCGCGCATGGCGGCGTTGGCGGGAATGCGCTCGTTGAACAGGCGGATGCCGGTGACGAAATAAAGCGGATTCCAGGTCAGCGCCAGGATGATCTCCAGCACCATCACGCCGACCACCACGTAGAAGATCGCCATGGGTGGGTCCTCAGCCGCCGGGAGGGTTGCTGGGCAGGGCCGCACCCTTGGGCCACAGCAGCCACAGGTTGCCCTTCTGCTTCATGTCCCCCGCCAGCTTGCCGGCGGCGTCGCCGGTGCCCCAGTACAGGTCAGCCCGCACTTCGCCGGCAATGGCGCCGCCGGTATCCTGCGCGGCCACCGGGCGTACCACCGGGCTGCCGTCCGGGCGCGTGGTGGACAGCCACAGCAGGCTGCCCAGCGGCACCACGGTGCGGTCCACCGCCACGCTGTAGCCGGCCGTGAGTGGCACGTTCAACGAACCGCGCGGGCCTTCGTTGCCGTCCGGACCTTTGCTGAAGAACACGTAGCTGGGGTTGCTGGCCAGCAGCTCGGGAATGCGGGCCGGGTGCGCGTTGGCCCAGCTGCGGATGGCGTCCATGGTGACGTCTTCCTTCTTCAGCTCACCCTGCTCCACCAGCCAGCGGCCGATCGGGCGGTAGGGGTGGCCGTTCTGGTCGGCGTAGGCGATACGCAGCTGGCGGCCGTCGTCCAGCCGGATGCGGCCCGAGCCCTGGATCTGCAGGAACTGAAGGTCCATCGGGTGGGTCAGCCAGGCCAGCACCGGTGCGTTGACGCCCTTGGCGCTGATCGTCGCGGCGTCGTCGTACGGGCGAAGCACGCGCCCTTCCACGCGGCCGCGCAGACGCTTGCCCTTGAGTTCGGGGTACAGGCTATCGAGCTGCACGCTGACCATGTCGGTCGGCACGCCGTAGACCGGCACGGTGGCCTTGGCGGTGCGGGTCAGGCTGCCGGGGTAGACCGGCTCGTAGTAGCCGGTGATGAGGCCATCGGCACGGTGGCCTCCGGCGCGCAGGGCGTACACCTGCAGCGTGTCCTGCAGGAACTGGCGGATGGCAGTGGGGGTAGTTGCCACACCCGCCGCCGCCGCGCAGGGCGCTGCCCACACCGCATCGCTCTTCAGGTGCGGGCAGGCGCTGCGCCAGGCAGCGAAGCCCGCCTGCAGGTCGCTGTCGCTGACGGCAGGAAGTGCGGCCCAGTCGGACTTCGCGTAGGTGGGGGTGACGCGGGCGGCCGGGGCGTCGGGCTTCGGCGGGCTGACGCTGCACGCGGTCAGGAGGGAAAGGCCCAGGAGGGCGAGCGCAGAGTGTCGGGTCATGTCACCGGGTCTGTTGCAGCAGCGAATACAGGATGCGGGCGTCTTCGGCATCGAGCGTGGGCGGCAGGTCGTCGCGCCCGCGGAAGCGGCGGTGGAAGGCGCCCGCGGCAGCGGCGCGGTCGTCCAGCGCGTACCCGAACGCCTGCAGGCCCAGCCAGGGGTCGAAGCCTTCCGGCGCGGGTCCGTCGCTGGCACGCGGCCACAGGCCGAAGCCTGCCTCGGCCAGTTGCTGCCACGGGAAATAGCGGCTGGGATCCTGCTTGCGCGACGGGGCCAGGTCGGCGTGCGCGATGACCTGGCTGCGCGGGATATCCAGTCGGGTACACAGGTCGCCCAGCAGCCGGATCAGCGCGGCAACCTGCGCCGGGGCGAACGGAGTGCTGCCGTTGTTGTCGATCTCGATGCCGATCGACGCCGAATTGAGGTCGGTAATGGTGCCCCAACGGCCGCCACCGGCGTGCCACGCGCGGCGGTTGTCGGCCACCAGCTGGTAGATATGACCCTCCGCGCCCACCAGGTAGTGCGAACTGACCCGCCCACCGCTGTTGGCGGTGCGCAGGGTCTGAAGGCTCTGCTGCACGCTGTCCTGGTCGGTGTGGTGCAGCACGATGATGACCGGGCTGCGCATGTTGTGGTTTGGCGACGGCACCCAGGTGGCCAGCGGGCTGCGTACGTCGGTGCTGGCGCACCCGGCGAGCAGGGCGGTGGCGAACAGCACGAGCGGGAGTCGGAATCGGCGCATGGCTTGATTGTGCGTCATTCGGCGCCGCCATGCGTAGAGCCACGCCCTGCGTGGCTGCCAGTGATCAAGCAACCGCTGAGCTGCAGAGGCATCGCAATCACGCAAGGCCCAGGTTTACCAGCGCTCGCGGGGTATGGCACGATCAATGAGCGAGACCATTCCCGTGTAGAGCAGACCACTCATAAGCCCGATGATCGAGAAGACGACGATCCTTCTGGGTGCCCAGGTCATCCAGAACGTCCGGCTGGACCAGATGGCGTCCCACGCGCCACCGGCGAATGCGCCCTCCATCAGGAGCCAGCCCAATACGGCGCCGACAGCGCCAAAAATCACGTGTCGAAACCGACACCGCTCGAACATCCCATCGATCAGGCACACCAGCGGGCATCCCACGATCAAACCGATCACGGCGCCTACGATGAGGAAGAATGGCAACACCTCCAAGGCGTCATCCAGCGCGATGTTCGCGGCATACAGCCAAGGTGCCAGAAAGACGACGCTTCCGGCGACCGCCGTACTGACGGGTACCGCAATCATTCTTGCGGCCCAGTTCCAGGTGCTCATTGACAGACCTTACCTTCCTTCAGCGGGTGGTTCATGGCCAGGGTCTGAACGCTTGATGGACGCTCCGCTTGCCAGCAGGCGGTCAGGCGCCACGCCTACAGCATGAATTCCTTCTTCAGAATCTCAACCCCGTCAACCAGGATGGTGCACCGTTTGGCGTTGGCGGCAGGCATCAGCTTGCCGAGCAACGGACCGAGCGAGGTGGAGAAGGTCTTGTTGCAGGTCGCGTCCTTCTCAAACGGCAAGGCATGGCCATCCGCGTCCGCTGCGATATGGCACTCAGACACCAGACTCTCAGGCAGGCCCGCGATGGGTGCGTTCTTCATCGTGGCCATGTCCAGGATGGACACGATCTCGTTGCAACCGCCACTCAGCAGCCTACGCTCATATCGGCCATCGAAAACCACATCCGTGTAGTCTGTACCGCTGAACACGGCCTTCCCGTTGATGCTCGCGGTCACCTTGTTGGGTTTGAACATCCCTGCAGAAGCGATGCACACCTCAGCCGTAGTGGGTGAGCCCTCCAGTTCCTTTGTTTCCGACTGACATTCGGCAAACGCCACCGAAGTGCCCGCCATGGACAGGAGCATGATTGCGGCTGAGGTGTACATTCCATGTTTCATCGTGGATCCGTCATTTGTGAAGTTGCGGTGCGGGAGCTTTGGCATGGTCGGACATGTACACACGTGCGGAGCGTCGCTGGCACCGGTCACCACCGGTATCCATAAGCCCAAACGGCATTGCCTACTGCCAGCGCCAGGAACAGGAAGCCCCCAGACAACGCGGCGCCCGGCGACCGAAGAACTTCGATGCGTTCAACCAGACGCTTCTGTGCCTCACTCAGGGAGTCGCGCTTCAATCCAGCCCAAAGCATGAACATGTAGGCCGATAACACCGCAAATACGATTGAATGCAACCACGCAGGAAGAACCGTTCCATTCATTACTACAAAACTCCAAGATGGAAAATTGGCGCGCTCGCGATTTCGGGCACATTGATCATTGAGCGGCCTGTGGGCGCGGAACTTTAGACGAGCGCTATCGCCTTTCGCTGCAAATCCGATCCCGGAGCCTGCGCCACGATCCGGAAAACCCAGAGGCAAGTCTCCTCCACGGACGTATCGCGTAGTTCCAGATTCAGCTAAAGGCTTGAATTCTTGAAGGCCTCTTTCGCTAGACCAATAATCTCCGCGAGCTCTTTCATATCGATCAACGCCTCGGATACATCCAACAAGCGCTTACCACCAGCAAAGGGGTCCAGCACGATCTCCGCTGCGAGCGCCCTAACCTGATGACCAACCTTCCTCGACGGTTGGAGATGATCAGGCGTTGGGAACTAAGAACTTATGAAAGACATGTTGTATAGGAATAGGGAAACGACAACGATCGCCAGGAAGACCTCCAAGAGCCTAGTCCATTTCCAGTGGCGCAAACGAGCGACGAGAACGCAGAGAAGGACTGGAAGAGACAGAAATGACACGGCGACGGCAAGCCGGACCCAGTCGCCGTAAGGTCCCGAAAGAAGTTGAGGCATCAATCTCAAGCCCCTATTCCAATGGGAATAGGCAGAAAGTAGCTCGACAAGCGCACATAGCGCCCAGAGGAAAAAGTACGCAAGGTGAATCAGGTTGTGCTTCGCTCCTGCCATGATCACGCTCCTGACTCATGCAATCCATTCACCACGATCTAGACACAATTTTACTCCAGTCAATGATTGCAGGCGCCTGCACAGCCTGGGTCTCATGAGGCTTCAGAACATCCCCTGATCTGCGTTGGTGCCGTCCGAGGCACCAACTTGCCACCCGCCACGCCAGTCTCGAAATACTTACTGTCACTCGACCACCCCTTCTACCTGTCCTTGGCCGCTGTCAGCTTTCGTAGCAAGCTGGGCCAGATGAAAGAGTAAAGGATGCCCGCGAGCAGACCTATGGTGGCAAACGCTGCAAGTCGCCTGGGCGCCCGTTCAATCCAGAAGGTGCTGCTTGCCCAGATGTTGTTCCAAGCGTCACGCGCCGCCCAGTACGCCGCGCAGTTGGCGGCGAGGAAAGATAACATCAGCAACGGACTCTAAACCCGCCCGCTACTGAAGTCGGGGGGACGTCGGCACTACCGAGGCTTTCTGTTCCACCGTGATCGCAACCCGTTCAGTTCTACGGACAAATCACCACTCTGAAACAATTCCTGGAACAAGCTCAACGCGTGAGAGATGTTTGAGCTAACGGTCCTCGCGTCCCACTCATCATCGCCGAACCTTTCTGTGCCGCTGAACGGCCGGTCTTCCGGCTCCCACCATTCGAGCAAGTCCAGCTTAGGATCGGCTGATCGTGTCAATGCGACAAGTCTGTACTTCCCACCAATCGAGTTCATCGTAAATTGCTTTACCAATCCGGCGCCTGGTGTGAGGACACGCAGGTCTACGAATCCGCCCTTTTCGAATGTCAGGTGCAATGCCGATTCGATGCGACTCCACACTGGCCTCTCGGTCACCGTAGCACCGTTACCCACAGATCTGTCGTAGGCGCACAGCTGTACGACAAACCCAGAATCAACCACGTTAGTTGTCATTCGACCCAACCCCTTCCTCGAATCCACAGGAATAGGCGACCGCGCACCGTATCAACAACCTGGAGGCTATTCAATCCAGAGCGTTCTGCCGCCGTCGACAGGTTGCTTTGGCAACAGGAACAGACTGCCTCGCCTCGAACGACTATGCTCATGTTCTGCCCCCGCGTCAGCCCTACATCGAAAGCCTGCTGGATCAGCCCGATCTCCGCATGTGCATTTGCCATCGTGGAGTTTGGATCACCGGGCGGAACAGTATCTGAAATTAGGGTTCGCTTACTTCCGTCGGCCAGCTCTGACGGCCTGGCTGTCTGATTTGTGTCAAATAGCGTTCGCCCTCCTATCGTGCTCTGTCGGTGCCGCGTGCGCTGCCGTTGAACACGGACTTGCCGGCGTTGAAATGGAACAGGTCGCTGATCCCGGCCAGGTTTGTCCAGCGATACCGTGGCACCGGCCTGCAGCTTGCCGGTGGAGGTGCTGCCGGCGTCGTCCAGGGTCAGGTTGAGGCGCACGGGCGCGCGCTGGCTCCAGCTGATGACCAGGTGCTCTCACCGGGCCGGGCCTGCTCGCCTTCCTGCGGCGGTGCGATCTGGATGTCCACCGTTGCGGTCGGCACGCGCTGCAGGTTTTCCAGCGCCTGTTCGATGTCGCGCAGGTTGAGCAGGTCGCCGGGGCCGACCGCCAGTGCGTTCCACAGCGCCGGGGTGCGTCCTTCGCCGGTGGCAAGGCGGACCGCGTGGATGCGGCCGGGCACCACCGTGAGCGTGAGCGTGCCGGTCTTCAGGTCCTGCGGTGCGGCAAGGATGCGGGTGGTGACGAAGCCGCGGGCGATGATCGCGTTCTGCACCCGCTTCATCACGATGTCCACGCCACCGGTGCCGAGGCAGCGCCCGGTGGCGCGGTCGTTGCGCGGATCGGCGGCATTCAGCGCCCAGCCGAAGCGTTCGACCAGTTCACCGTCGAGCACGATGTGGTTGATGGTGAAACAGGGCGATTCGTCGACCGGCAGGCGACCGACGGCTTCTTCCGGGGCTGCCTGCAGGCGCACGTCAGGCGTGGTTTCCTGCTGCTCGCGCAGCACACGCTCACGCTCCTGCTGGCGCAGCAGTTCCTGGTCTGACGGCCCCGCCACCTGTGCACCGGCGGCAGCCGGCAGGCAGGCGATTGCCACGGTCACGGCCAACGGCCAGCGCAGCGCACGGCTGCGTTCGATACGTCCCTGATCCACGTTCACGCGCTTCCCTGGCAGAAGATTCTGAAGCCTCCGATCCTGAAACGGCCGGCGGGCGGCGGACTTTAAAGCAATCCTGCGATCCGAAACAGCTCTGGATCCTCCCTTTCGTTTGTAGGAAAACTACGCACCGCGCGTGAAAGTGAGACATCGCCCGGGTGGTGCGCGGGCATAAAAAAACCGGCGGTCCGAAGACCGCCGGTCGCAACGTCAATGATTAACGCGCGTTACCGCAATGGTGTAGCCCCGAAGAAACTGTGAAGTCGATCAGACCTCGTAGGCGGACTCGCCGTGCGAGGTGACATCCAGGCCGGTGCGCTCGGCTTCCTCGGTGACGCGCAGGCCGAAGACCATGCGTACCACCAGCAGGATCGCCACGGTGACGACCGCGCACCAGGCGATGGTGAAGCCTACGCTGACCAGCTGCACCCATACCTGGTGGCCGATGTCGAGGTCGGCCTTGGTGCCGCCCAGCGACTGCGCGCTGAACACACCGGTGAGCAGCGCGCCGACAATGCCGCCCACGCCGTGCACGCCGAACACGTCGGCGGTGTCATCCACCTTGAGCAGGCGCTTGAGGCCGGTGACGCCCCACACGCAGACCACGCCGGTGACCAGGCCGATCACGATCGCGCCCAGCGGACCCACGGTGCCGCACGCCGGGGTGATGCCGACCAGGCCGGCGACCGCACCGGACGCCGCGCCCAGCGCGGACGGCTTGCCCTTGCTGACCGCTTCGACCAGGGTCCAGCCCAGCACCGCAGCGGCGGTAGCGAGGATGGTGTTGATGAAGGCCAGCGATGCCACGGTGTCGGCAGCAGCAGCCGAACCGGCGTTGAAGCCGAACCAGCCCACCCACAGCAGCATCGCGCCGATGTAGGTGAACGGCACGTTGTGCGGCTTCAGGGCGGTCTGGCCGTAGCCGATGCGCTTGCCGACGAAGTACGCGGCGACCAGGCCGGCCACGCCGGCGTTGATGTGCACCACGGTGCCACCGGCGAAGTCGATCGCGCCCATTGCGCCGAGGTAACCGCCGCCCCACACGATGTGGGCCATCGGGATGTAGCTCAGGGTGAACCACAGTGCCGAGAACAGCAGCACCGCCTTGAACTTGATGCGCTCGGCGAACGCACCGACGATCAGCGCGGTGGTGATGCCGGCGAAGGTGGACTGGAAGGCAACGAACAGGTAATCCGGCAGGCCCTTGATCGGGGTGTTACCTACCGAATCCGGCGCAAAACCCTTGAGGAAGGCAAACTGGGTGAACGAGCCGAAGAAGGCGTTGCCTTCGCTGAACACCGCGCTGTAGCCGTAGGCCACCCACAGCATCAGCACCAGCGAGAACACCACCAGGATCTGGCTGAGCACCGAGAGCACGTTCTTGGACCGCACCAGGCCGCCGTAGAACAGGGCCAGCCCGGGCACCACCATCAGCAGCACCAGCAGGGTGGAGGTGAGCATCCAGGCGACATCGCCGTGGTCGAAGGTGGGCGCCGCGGCAGCTTCCACGGCGGCGGCCGGTGCCGCGGTTTCCGGGCCGGGCAGCGGTTCGACGGCAACGGTTTCCGACGGTGCCGGGCTGACCTGGGCTTGGGCATGTGCGGTGCCGGAGAAGGCACCCACGGCCAGCGCGCTGAACAGCATCAACAGGCACACCGCGTGGAACCGGGCCTGCCACCCGGTGAACAAGGAAGTCTTCATTGTGGGCTCCGAGTGGGGTTAGAGCGCGTCCGCGCCGATTTCGCCGGTGCGGATGCGGATGACCTGTTCGACGGCGGTGACGAAGATCTTGCCGTCGCCGATCTTGCCGGTGCCGGCGGCGGTCTGGATCGCTTCAACCACGGCGTCCAGGCGTTCGTCGGTGACCACGGTTTCGATCTTGATCTTGGGCAGGAAATCGACGACGTACTCGGCGCCGCGATACAGCTCGGTGTGGCCCTTCTGGCGCCCGAAGCCTTTCACTTCGGTCACGGTGATGCCCGACACGCCCGCGTCGGAGAGGGCCTCGCGGACCTCGTCGAGCTTGAACGGTCGGATGATGGCGGAGATCAATTTCATGCGCATGTCCCGATGGTGGATGGAACCGGCCCGAAGACGCAGGCCGATGTCAGGTCAACCGGCGGCCACTTGCACATGGCCGCCGGTCGTTGCGCCGGACGTTGCATGGACCGCGATGACGCGGGAGGGAGGTGTGGCCCATGCTGCGCGTCCGGTCTCTCTTTTCCCCTGGTTTTGTCGCGAAGAGCAGCCGACTGACAGTCGGCTCTACCGGGTGGTACGTGCGATTTCCGCGTGGTGCGTGCGGATTGGCGCGTGGTACGTGCGATTTCCGCGTGGTGCGTGCGGATTGGCGCGTGGTACGTGCGACTTCCGCGTGGTACGTGCGGATTGGCGCGTGTTGCGTGCGATTGCCGGGTGGTACGTGCGGATTGCCGCGTGGTGCGTGCGGATTGCCCGTGGTGCGTGGTGCCGCGTCGTGGCTCCCCAGCCGTGGCGCGTTGGTGCAGAAGCGGTGGCGATGCAGAAGGTGGGAGGGAAGTCCTTCGGCATCGCCACCTGTTGCTCAGACCGCGTAGTACATCTGGTACTCGAGCGGATGGGTGGCGGCACGGAAGCGGGTCACTTCCTGCATCTTCAGCGCGATGTAGCCGTCGATGAAGTCGTCGGTCATCACGCCGCCGGCCTTGAGGAACTCACGGTCCTTGTCCAGCGCTTCCAGGGCCTGGTCGAGGCTGGAGCAGACCTGCGGGATCAGCTTCTCTTCTTCCGGCGGCAGGTCGTACAGGTCCTTGTCGCTCGGTGCGCCCGGGTCGATCTGGTTCTTGATGCCGTCCAGGCCGGCCATCATCAGCACGGTGAAGGTCAGGTAGCCGGACTGGATCGGATCGGGGAAGCGCATTTCGATGCGGCGCGCCTTCGGGTTGGACACCCACGGAATGCGGCACGAGGCGGAGCGGTTGCGGGCCGAGTAGGCCAGCATGACCGGGGCTTCGAAGCCCGGCACCAGGCGCTTGTAGCTGTTGGTACCGGAGTTGGCGAAGGCGTTGATGGCCTTGGCGTGCTTGAAGATGCCGCCGATGTACCACAGCGCCAGCTGGCTCAGGCCGCCGTAGCCGTCGCCGGAGAACAGGTTGGTGCCGCCCTTGGACAGCGACTGGTGCACGTGCATGCCGCTGCCGTTGTCACCGACGATCGGCTTGGGCATGAAGGTGGCGGTCTTGCCGTTGCGGTGGGCCACGTTCTTGATGACGTGCTTCATGCGCAGCAGTTCGTCGGCCTTCTGCACCAGGGTGCTGAACTTGGTGCCGATCTCGCACTGGCCGGCGGTGGCCACTTCGTGGTGCTGCACTTCCACTTCGATGCCGACCTGTTCCAGGGTCTTGCACATTTCAGCGCGCAGGTCGTGCAGCGAGTCGGTCGGCGGAACCGGGAAGTAGCCGCCCTTCACTGCCGGACGGTAGCCGCTGTTGGCGCCGTCGTACTTGTCGCCGGTGCTCCAGGCCGCTTCTTCGGATTCAATCTTGAAGAAGGTGTTGCCCATGTCGTTGGCAAAACGGACCGAGTCGAAGATGAAGAACTCCGGTTCCGGGCCGAAGAAGGCCTGCTCGGCGATGCCGGAGGACTTCAGGTAGGCTTCGGCGCGCTTGGCGATGCCGCGCGGGCAGCGGCCATACGGCTGCATGGTGGCCGGGTCGAGGATGTCGCAGGTGATCACCAGGGTCGGGTGCTGGTAGAACGGGTCGACGTAGGCGCTGGACGGGTCGGGTAGGAGGACCATGTCCGATTCGGCAATGCCCTTCCAGCCGGCGATGGAGCTGCCGTCGAACATCTTGCCTTCTTCAAACAGCGACGGTTCCACGATGCTGGCCGGGAACGTGACGTGCTGTTCCACACCACGCATGTCGACAAAACGCAGGTCGACGAACTCGATCTGGTTGTCCTTGATCAGCTTCTCAACATTTTCCACGGACATCGATGAAACCTCGGATGGGTAATTGCCTATGTGTCTGGAGCAATCCCCGTGCCAACTTTTCCAGGCAGCCAAGTGGTTGATTTCACACGGCGTGCACCAGACCGGACGCTGAACCGGGCGCACCATATCGGTGCAATCGCCGCACCACGCACACATTTGGTGCGGCGGGTGATGTTTTATGATCACTGCCGCTGCGGGTGCGGCCCGGTTCCAGTCACGGACCGGGCAGCGCCCGGTTACCCACCCCTGCCGGGCGGCGCCCGGCGCTACCGAGTGTTTCGATGTCCGACCTGCTCTCCGCCCTGTTGCTGGGCATTCTTGAAGGCCTTACCGAATTCCTGCCGATTTCCAGCACGGGCCACCTGCTGATCGCCCAGCACTGGCTGGGTGCCCGCTCGGACTTCTTCAACATCGTGATCCAGGCCGGTGCGATCCTCGCGATCACCCTGGTGTTCCGCCAGCGCCTGTGGGCCCTGGCCACCGGCCTGCACGACCGCGCCAACCGCGATTACGTGCTGAAGCTGGGCACCGCGTTCCTGGTCACCGCCATCGTCGGCCTGCCCGTTCGCCTGGCCGGCTGGGAACTGCCGGAGACGGTGACGCCGGTGGCGTGGGCGCTGATCATCGGCGGCATCTGGATGATCCTGGTGGAAGCGCGCACCGCGCGCCTGCCCGACCGCGACGAGGTGACCTGGAAGGTGGCGGTGCTGGTCGGCCTGGCCCAGGTGGTGGCCGGAGTGTTCCCGGGCACCTCACGCTCGGCCGCGGCGATCTTCATCGCCATGCTGTTCGGCCTGAGCCGGCGCGCGGCCGCCACGGAATTCGTGTTCCTGGTGGGCATTCCCACCATGTTCGCCGCCAGTGGCTACGCGTTCCTGGAACTGGCCAAGGAAGGCAGGCTGGCCAGCGAGAACTGGACCGATGTCGGCGTGGCGTTCGTTGCCGCGGTCATCACCGGCTTCGTCGTAGTGAAGTGGTTGCTGGGCTATATCAAGGCACACCGCTTCACCGCGTTTGCGTTCTACCGCATCGCGCTGGGCGCGGGACTGCTGTTGTTCCTGCCTGCCGGCAACTGAACGGCCCACCGCCGCTGCAACCCCATCCGGGGCGCTGCATCGTTATTCCCCGGGTTCCCAAGGAGATGTCCATGAAACGTACCCGCAACCTGATGCTGATCCTGCCGCTGGCCGTGCTCGCCGCGTGCAGCAACCCGTCCACGGACGCCCCGGCCGTGTCCGGCCGCGACGACCTCGCCCCGGCGCCAACCGCGGCTGCCGACCAGAAGGCGGTGGCCAAGCTGGATGTGCAGCGCCTGCAGGGCAACCACTGGGTGCTGGACAGCGCCACCGACGCCAGCGGCAAGCGCATCGATGCGCTGTTCGCGCGCGCCGACAAGCCGGTGACGCTGGACTTCATCGACGGTCGCCTGGCGGTCAGCAACACCTGCAACCGCATGGGCGGGGGCTACACGCTCGCCGACGCCACGCTGACCGTGTCGCCGATGGCCTCGACGATGATGGCCTGCACCGACAAGGCGCTGATGGCGCTGGACCAGGCGGTGGGTTCGCGGCTGGAGGGCGCGTCGAAGACCGAACTGGGCGCCGACGGCCAACTGACCCTGCGTACCGCCAGCGGCGACGTGCTGGTGTTCAGCCCGCAGCCCACGGCTGAAACCCGCTTCGGCGGACCGGGCGAGACCGTGTTCATCGAAGTGGCCGCGCAGACCAAGCCGTGCCCGCACCCGATGATCCGCGACAAGCAGTGCCTGCAGACCCGGGAGATCCAGTTCGACGAGAACGGGATCAAGCAGGGCACGCCGGGGGCGTTCGAGAACTTCTACGACGTGATCGAGGGCTATACCCACGAAGCCGGCACCCGCAACGTGCTGCGGGTGAAGCGCTTCAACGTGGCCAACCCGCCGGCCGATGCCTCTTCGAAGGCGTATGTGCTGGATATGGTGGTCGAGTCGGCGACCGAGCAGTAAGCCTTCGCGGACGGTGTGCACCCACCCACGGTGGGTGCCTGCCGGATTCAGGGCGGTGGTGCACACGGTAGGTACCGACCGTGGGTCGGTACCCCTTCCGTCAGCGCAGCGCCGGGTTCAACGTGTAGGTGCCATGCAACGTGGCTTCAGCCAGCACGTGGCCGTGCATGGCCTTGAACACGTCGGCAGCGGTGAACGGCGTGGGCAGGTCGAGCGTGGCCACGTCCAGCGCGAACAGCCGGAAGAAATAGCGGTGCACGCGCGCGTCGTTGAACGGCGGGTACGGACCGTCGTAGCCCAGGTACTGCCCGGCCATCTCCGGGTTGCCGGCAAACCAACCGGTGAAATCATTCAGGCCCTGGCGCGCGCCAGCCGGGCCGGACGGCTGCGCCTTGCCCTTGGCAACGAAGCCGTCGCTGCAGCTGCCTTCGGCAATCTCGCGCAGGTCGGCCGGAATATCGGCCATCGCCCAATGGGTGAACGCCGCACGGGGCTGGTCGGCGGGCACGCTGCAGTCGGTGCGGCCCACGGTGTCCGGCACGGTCGGCACATCCGGGTCGATGCACAGCAGGGCGAACGAGCGCGTACCCTGCGGCACGTCGCTCCAGGCCAGCGGCGGATTGCGGTTGGCGGCGAAGCCATCGGCATCGCCGGCCGCGAACGTACTGTCGATGGGCGCGCCGTTGCGCAGGCGGGTGCTGGTCAGTTGCATGCAGGTCTCCTTACGCTTCGGTATAGCCAAGCCGCACTGCGACCGGGGTGAGCTGGGCGAATGCGGTCGCCAGCACGTCGCTGTACTGGCGCCAGTGGCCGGGCGGCAGACGCGCCGGGCCCAGCGTCTGCGCCGGCGGGAACTGCACGCCGAACAGGCGGCCCAGGTGATCGGCCATGGCCGCCGGGTCGTTGCCGATCTCGTCGATACGCACCAGCGCATGCGGGTACAGGTCCTGCTCGTGCAGCGTGGCGATCTGCGCCAGCGCGCGGGCCAGCCATTCGGCCGCTTCATGCACCGAATTGACCGCGAACGGTGCCGGCGCGCCGTGCGCCAGCCATTCCAGCAGCATGTCGCGCGGATCGCGCAGCACCAGCAGCAGGCGGCCCTCCGGCAGCTGCGGGCGCAGCGCCCACAACAGCGCGTTGTCCCACCACAGCAGCCAGTCGATCACGTTGCCGTCGGCCAGGCCACGTGCCGGCAGTGCGGCGCGCCACTGCGCCACCAGCTGTTCCGGCGCCAGCTTGCCGGTGGAGAGGTCCTGCAGCGTGTGGTAGCTCTGGAAGGCATCGTTGGGCGGGGTCGGGCTGAAGCGATCGCCCCGCACCACCGGGCTCGCCGCCGCGATGGCCGCGACCACGCGCTCCACGTTCGAGCCGGGAGCGCCCCAGATGAACATCGGGCGGGCCGCCACGTCTGCAGCAATCGCGCCCATGTCCGGCCAGCTCAGCGGCGCCTTGGCCTGCGGTGGCAGCGGCAGGCGGTTGCCGGCCTCGCTGGCGTGCACGCTGGTCCAGGTGGCCAGCGCGGCGGCGTACTGCCCGGCGCGGTCCTGCACCGAGCCGAGCCAGGCGCGCACGCCCGGCTTGCCTTCGGCCGGCGCCTGCTCGACCAGCTGCTGGACGTGCGCCACGGCGGCAGCCGGGTCCCGCGCCAGCAGCGCATCGACCACGCGCATTTCCCCGCTGCCGCGGCCCGGTTCCAGCGCGATGATGCGGCGCGCGATGGCTTCGGCGGCGTCGGCTTCGCCGTTCATGTCGTGCAGGCGCATGCGGGTTTCCAGCGCGGCCATGTGGCCGGGCATGGCCTCCATCCAGCGCTCGGCGACGGCAGCCGCGTCGGCACTGCCCACCGGCTCGACCGACAACCGCGCCAGCCACAGGTTGTGTTCGCCCGGATGGGTGGCCAGGGTGGCGTCCAGGGTGTCGCGGGCCTGCTGCTCACGGCCCAGGCGCTGCCATGCCATGAGCAGCAGCTGCAGGGTCTGGCGGTCGGCCGGCCACTGTTCCAGCACCGGCAGCAGGTGGTCGATGGCCTGCAGCGGCTTGCCGGACTGCAGGGCCAGTTCACCGGCCAGGCGGCGCATGGCCGGGGTGTCGGTGTCGGGCTGGGACAGCACCTGGCGCACCGTGGCGGCCGCCGATTCGATGTTGCCCTGGCGCAACGCCAGCTGCACCAGCAGGCCCTGCAGCGAGGTGATGCCGGGGTTGATCTCCAGCACGCGGCGGAACGCCTGTTCGGCGAAGGCCAGCAGGTCCTTGCCCATGTAAGCGAAGCCCAGCGCGTACAGGATGCGCGCGTCGTTGGGCAGCGCTTCGCTGGCCGCCGACAGCAGCGCCAGGGCACGGTCGGTATCGTTTCGGCGCAGCGCGACCATGCCGCCCAGCGCGATCACTTCGGGATGGTCTTCGTCCACCCGCGCCGCAGTGCGGGTGATCTTCTCGGCTTCGTCCACGTCGTTGCGCGACAGCGCCAGGTGGGCCTGCATCAGGTAGGCCGAGAGCTCGTTGGGGTTGAGCGCGGCGGTGCGGTCCAGCGCGCCGGTGGCCGCATCGAACTGGCGCAGGGCCAGCAGCAGCCCGGCGTGCTGCAGATGCATCTCGGCACTGTCCGGGGCCAGGTCCAGCCCGCGCTGCAGGCTGGCCAGTGCGGCATCGTGCTGGCCCTGCTGCTGCAACGCCAACGCCAGCAGGCGGTGCGCCTGCGGCTGCTCCGGCTCGGCCTGGATCCATTCGCGCGCCAGCTGCGCGGCTTCGTCCGCTGCGTTGCGGCGCAGGGCTTGGAGAATCGTGTCTTGCATGACGGTCCAGCGTGGGGTCAAACCCCGATTGTAGAACACCGGCGGCACTGCGCCCCTGCGGCGCTCAGCGCAGCGCTTCCAGGCCCAGGCGCTGGGCGACCCAGCGCTCGGAGAAGCCGTCGCCGCGCCAGTTTTCAAGGAACCCGCAGTGCCCGCCCCACGGGGCGATCTCCAGCCGGGCATGCGCCGGCAGGCGCCAGCCATGGAAGGTGGCGTAGGGAATGACCGGGTCGTCCTGGGCCATCAGGATGTCGGCCGGCACTTCCAGCCCGGCCAGGCGGTCGCCAGCAATCGAATAGCCGTCGAAGTAGGCCTGCAGGGTGCCGAACTCGGTGTGGTGTTCGACCAGCCACGCGGTCAGCGCGCGGATGTCCAGCTTCAGCACGCGGTCGTCCCAGTCGCTCAGCTCGGGGAACAGGTCGCGCTTGCGCCGCAGCGACACCGCCCACTTGCGACGGAAATACCAGTCGTACATGGCCGGGCCGTTTTCGATGCTTTCCATGGTGATGCCCGGGTCCAGCACCGGGCACACCGAGGCCACCCGGCGCAGCGGCACCCCGGCCGCAGGCGCACGCAGCGCCAGCCGCAGCACGAAGTTGCCGCCCAGCGAGTAGCCGGCCGCCACCAGCGGCAGCTGCGGGAAGCGCCGCGCGATGTCGCCTGCGGCCTGCACCACTTCATCGATCAGGTTGGAGTGGAAGATGCCGGGGTTGAGGTGGTGGGTATTGCCGTGATCGCGGAAATTCAGCCGCACCACGTCATACCCGGCCTCCAGCATGCGCGCGGCGGTCATGCGCATGTAGCTGGATTCGGCACTACCCTCCCAGCCATGCAGCAGCAGCGCCATGCCGACCGGCTCGCGGCCTTCGATGCGGCTGTGCCAGCCCTGCAGGCGCACGCCGCCACCGCCGTCCAGGATGAGCTCTTCGGTGACCGCGCCGGTCGCGGCCAGCAGCGCCAGGCCGCGCTGCATCCGCATGCGGCTGGAGCTGAGCATCGACTGCAGGTGCGGGTTGCGCAGCCAACGCGGCGGACAGTAGTCGGCAGCGGTCAACATGGCGCTAGGGCGCGGTCATGGCCGCCACGATGCGCGCACGCGAGGTTTCCGCGATGCGGCGACGGCCTTCCAGGTCGTGGCTGCCAATGGGCGCGAGGAAATGCACCTCGGCCCGCCGTGCCGGCTCTCCCAGCAGGCGCAGGAAGTTGGCGAAGAAGCTTTCGCGCGCGCCGAACGCGACCACGGTCTGGGCATTGCCCCTGTCGCCGTAACGCAGCGCTACCGGTTGCACCGGTACGTGGGTTTCCACGGCGGCCTGGAAGATGCGGGCATGGAACGGCCCTACTTCCTGCCCACCGCGGGTCCGCCCTTCCGGGAACACCCCGACGGCCTTGCCTTCCTGCAGGCGCTCGACCATGACCTGCATGACCCCGCCGAGCGATTCGGTGCTGCCGCGCTGGTGGAAGATGGTCTGGCCACGGGCGGCCAGCCAGCCGACCACCGGCCAGTCGGCGATCTCGCGCTTGGCCACGAACCCCATCATGCGCTGGCTGTGCAGCATGCAGATGTCCACCCAGCTGACATGGTTGGCCACGAACAGCACCGCGCCCGGCAACGGCGTGCCGATGCGGTGCAGGCGGAACCCGAAGATCCACATCAAACCACCCGACCAGACGTTCACCAGCAGGTGCTCAAGCGTACGACCGCCCACGCGCAGGTTTCCCCACGGCGGCAGCATGCCGATCAGGAGCAGCGGCAGGAACAGCAACAGGTGGATGAGCAGCAGGGGAACGCGGTACAGATAACGGCATACGCGCGCCACGCCGCCACGCGAGGCCGAAGGGGGGGAAGTCATCCGCGCACGATACCCCAGCACTGCGGGGTCTGCCAGCAGGTCGGGAGCAACCGCCTGCCAGCGCCCCGCCAACCGCCAGCGGGGGTCAAGGCCGGACCGCCGGCACCACCGCCAGGGTCAGCCGCGAGGTGCACACCAGCTTGCCGGCCTCGTCTTCGATGCGGATGTCCCACACCTGCGTGCTGCGGCCCACGTGCACGGCCCGCGCGGTGCCGGTGACGGTGCCGCCGCGCTGGGCGCGGATATGGTTGGCATTGATCTCCAGCCCCACGCAGACCTGCTGGGTGGTGTCCACGCACAGGTTGCCGGCACTGCTGCCCAGGGTTTCGGCCAACACCACCGAGGCCCCGCCATGCAGGATCCCGTAGGGCTGCCGGGTCCGCGCGTCGACCGGCATGGTGGCGCTGACCCAGTCGTCGCCGGCGGCGGTGAACACGATGCCCAGGTGCTCGATCAGGGTGTTGCGGCTGAGTGCGTTGAGCGCCTCGATCGAAACCGGTTCGCGGAATACCTGGGCCATGCGGCGTCTCCGTGCAGCGAAAGAAAATTACAGGATGGGAACCAGCCCGGCGCCGAACGCGGTGAGCATGCGCACCAGCAGCCATTTCGGGCCGACGTTGACCTCGGGGAAATCACCCACGGCGGTGTAGCAGCTGTGGAACGCAGGGTCCTGCCGGCGCAGCGGTTCGGGGCAGTCAGGGCCCGGCTGGAATTCGTAATCGGTGGCGTAGCGCCAGGGCCAGAAGTCGAGCACCGGCAGAGCTTCGGACGCCTTGCCCACGCTGTAGTTCAGCCCCGACAGCACCGGCGGCTTGGTGCGCGGCGCCACCACCCAGGAGTTCTTCGGGTGGATGTCTCGCAGGATGCTCTGCGCCAGCGCCTCGGCAAAGGCGGGGTCGTCGATGATCACCGCGCCTTCGGTGTTGTAGTTCTCGCTGCGCGGGTCGAAGTTGTGGGTGCCGATCACGCCGATGCGGCGGTCCACCACCAGCGACTTGGCATGCAGGCCCATGCGCGCGCCGCTGCGGGTAACCGGCAGCGGCTTGTTCACGGCCTTGGTGCCCAGGAAGGAGGGACGGGTTTCGGCGCGCAGCACACGCCGTTCGACCACGCTGCCGTCGCTGCGTGGGCGGGCGGCGGGGCCCGGGGTCGGCTGCGGGCGCACCGCATCGGTGGCGCCGCCGGGCTCACCCACCGCGGCCTCGACGGGCGAAGCGGGGCTGGCCTGCGCGCTGCGCCGGTTGCTGTCGCGGCTGCCGCTGCTGCGTGCGTTGCTGCCGGCCGCGCTGCCCCCGAGCAGGCTGCTGCCGCGGGCGTTGCTGCGGGTCGGGGTGCCGAGCGGGGCCGGTACCAGGTTGCGGTAGTCGACCGGCGCGTCCAGCGGGAACGGCTTGTATTCGTAGATGTTGAAGCCCAGCTCGCGCAGGTTGCGGCGTTTGTACTTGTAGGACAGCGCGTAGACGATGGGGTTGTCGGTGGCGGCCAGGCTGTTGGTGGACACCACCACGCGCGGAGGCTGGTCGCGTTTGCGCAGCGCTTCGAACAGCTTGCGCGCCGGTTTGGACAGCACCAGGTACGGGGTCTGCAGCAGCACTTCGGTCTGCGCGTTGGCGATCAGCGAATCCAGCTGCGGTTCGGTAACGTGCTGGCCGCCACTGGGGTGGCGGGCGGTTTCGCGGCGGTGCTTGCGCGGCAGGTCGGCCACGTAGCGCACCGGGCCGACCGGGAACGCGGTATCGACGAACATCCGCTGGATGTAGGCTGGGTCCACGGCTTCTTCCAGCACCTGCTCCACCCGCTCGGGGCGGCGGTATTCGGCCGCTGGCATGGGCGGGGCGCCGTGCTTGAGCAGGGTGCGCCCGACATCGTTCAGGCGCTCGGCCGGCACGCTGCGCGGGGCGTTCCAGAACGCTTCGAAATTGGCGGCCATGCCCCGCGCCACCGGCCCGGCCACCACGACGTCGCGGTCGCGGAAGTTGTATTCGCTGTCCCAGTCGTAATAGTCGTCCTGGTAGTTGCGCCCGCCCACCACGCCCAGTGCGTCGTCGATCACCAGCAGCTTGTTGTGCATGCGCTGGTTGAAGCGGCGGAAGCAGCACAGCACGCTGCCGGCGTAATCGGCGTAGTTCAGCTTGGCCTTGCCGAAGGTCGGGTTGTACACCCGCAATTCGAAATTCCGGTGGCTGCTGGCGAGCGCGCCCAGGATTTCCAGGTCCGAGATCGCCGAGAGCTGGTCGATCAGCACGCGCACCTTGACCCCGCGCCGGGCGGCGGCCAGCAGCTCGTCCAGGACCAGCCGGGCGCTGTCGTCCTTGTCGAAGATGTAGGTCTGCAGGTCGATGCTGCGGGTGGCGCTGCGGATCAGGTTGAGCCGTGCCACCAACGTGGTTTCGCCTTCGTCCAGGATGGTGGCGAAGTGCCGTGGCGCGCCGGCGGTGGATTCACTGAAGGCCTGGCCGCCCAGCGCGCGCAGCGGCGAATCCAGCGCGCAGCGGTCGGGCTGTTCGCACTCCACCACCTGCGAGCGCGCCTGCACGGCGATCGCGGCGGCCTTGTCGCGCTCCGCATTGGACAGCGACGCACAACCGCTGCCCAGCAACAGCGTTGCCAGCAGCAACAGCCGCAGCAGGGGGTTCACGGTTTCGGCGCCTCGAGGAGGCGTGCACGCAATACGAAGGTCACTCGATCACTCAGGGCTAGCTGCCAGCTGTCCATTCCATACCGTCCACGCTGCACGGTACCGCGGCTGACCACATCGCAATCATACCCGGCCCGGGGGCAGGCCGCCGGCTCCACCTTCAGGACTTCCGGGTGGGACACCCCGCGCAGGATCAGCTGGCCCTCGATCACCCCGCCCTGGTGGACCGGGTCGGGCCAGTACGGCTTGGAGTCGAATTCAACCACCGGGTAGCGGTTGGCGTCGAAGAACTCCTCGCCACGCATCCAGGCGGTGTAGCGATCCTTGCCGGGAATTTCCACGTAGCGGCTGAACATGCGCAGGTGGACCTGGTGGCGGCCGTCGGGCAGCACGTCGACCCGGCCCTCAAAGCGCGGGAACACCCCTGCGATGCGCTGGCCCAGGCGGGTGCGGATCTCGAACCCGAAGTGGGAACGGGCCGCATCCACCTGGAGGACCTGCAGCGGCCGCTGGGCGGCCGCCGCCAGCGGATTGGGGGTGGAGGCCGGCATCGGCGGTTCGGACAGCGCCGACCCCGCCGCCAGCAGAAGCAGACAGCCCAACAGCGCGCGTACTGCTTTCACTGCTTACGGCCACCAGAACGCGGCCAGCGCCGCCACACCGGGCTCAATGGCCTTTTCCTTGTCGAGCTGGAGCACCGCGATGCCGGCCGGCGGCATGCCGCGGTAATCGCCGGTACTGCCCTCGCTCATCAGCGCCACCAGCTGTTCCAGCCCCGGGTTGTGGCCCACCACCAGCAGCCGGTCGACATCCTTGCGGTCGTCGATCAGACCGATCAGGGTCCCGGGCGTGGCCTCGTACACCGCGTCTTCCAGCTTCTGTTCCACATAGCCGGTGATGGCCAGCACGGCTTCGAGCGTCTCGCGGGTACGCCGGGAGGGCGAACACAGCACGCAGTCGGGCCGCAGGTTGTTTTCCTTGAGCCACTTGCCGGCCGCCTCGGCTTCAGCCAAGCCGACCGAGGACAGTGGCCGGTCGAGGTCGGCCTGGCCGGTACTGGCAGGTTCGGCATGGGCGTGGCGCAACAGGATCAATTCTCGCATAGGGTTCTCTTCCGGCTCAGGCTTGCTTCAACCACTGCAGCAGTGGCTCCCAGTCACTCTGGTGCTCGCGCACCTGCGCGGAGCGGTAATCAAACAGGCTTCGGCCCAGGCCAGTCATCACCACGTACCCCTGGGTGTCGCGCAGCTGCGCCACCACCGGGTAGGGCCATTCCTTGAGCATCTCGTGGGTCTGGCGCGAGGTCTGGGTCCATGGCTTGGTGCGGTTGAGCACCAGCCCCACCGGCAGCTTGCGCTTGTGCACCCTCGGCACCTTGGACAGGGTGTTGAGGAAGCCGACGATGGCTTCGATGTCCAGCGCCGACGGCAGGACCGGCACCACCACGGCGTCGGCGGCGTCCAGGAAGACGTCCAGTTCGTCGGCGCGGGCCCCCGCCGGGGCGTCGATGATCAGCACCTCGGTGTCGTCGGGCACCTGCTTCAGGGGGTTCCTGCCGCTGGCGTCGACCGGCAGCACCGCGCTTTCCAGTTCGGCACGGCGTTCGGCCCAGCGGGTGCTGGAGCCCTGCGGGTCGGCGTCGGCCAGTACGGTCCGTTTGCCGGCCAGGGCGGCCTGCGCCGCCAGGTGGGTGGCGATGGTGGATTTGCCCACCCCACCCTTGGAACCGGCTACCAGGATCGTCTTCATGCCAGCCTCGCTTCCGGGGAACGAGGTCCGAGCGTACACCGCCCTCCGTGATGGAGATAGTCGCGCGGCTGAACCCCTGCACCGCCCGCCGCTTTGCTATCGTGCGCGATCCAAGGGAATGCATGCCGGCATGAGCGAGTTACAGGACCTCAGCGCGTTGATCCGCGCCAATACCCCACTGATCGTGATCGAGACCCAGGACGAGGGTCGTGTGGTGGAGCTGTTCCGGCAGACCCTGATGCATGTGTGGCGGGCCCTGCACCGCTGGTCGATCACCGAAGGCCTGCGTCGGATCGACATGGACCGCGAGGATGACCCGGTTGGCGCGCCCGATGCCAGTTCGGCCCTGCAGATGATCCGCCAGGCCGACCAGCGCGGCATCTACCTGCTGCTGGATTTCCATCCCTACCTGGGGTATGCCAGCCACCAGCGTGCGCTGCGCGATCTGATCCAGCGCCGCCACTGCGAGGCCCACGTCCTGGTGCTGGTGGGCGCCAAGGTGGAACTGCCGGCCGAGCTGGAAGCGCTGGCGACCCGCTTCAACCCGCGCCTGCCCGACCCCAACGCGCTGCTCAAGATGCTGCGCGAGGAAGTGGCCGACTATGCGCGCGAGAACGGCGGCCGCCGCGTGGAAGTGGACAACGATGCGGTCAAGCAGATCCTGCACAACCTGCGCGGGCTGAGCCTGGTCGACGCACGGCGGATCGCACGCCAGCTGATCTTCGCCGATGGCGCGATCAGCCAGGACGACCTGCCGCAGCTGGCCAAGCTCAAGTTCGAGCTGCTCAACCGCGCCGGGCACCTGCACTACGAATACGACACCACCCGCTTCGCCGACGTGGCCGGGGCCAACCGGCTCAAGCGCTGGGTCAACCAGCGCCGCGCGGTGTTCCTGGGCGGCCAGGGGCCGGCCGGGCTGGACCCGCCCAAGGGCATGCTCCTGCTGGGCGTGCAGGGCTGCGGCAAATCGATGCTGGCCAAGGCTACCGCGGCAGGCTTCGGGGTGCCGCTGCTGCGCCTGGACTTCGGCAGCCTGTATGACAAGTTCCATGGCGAAACCGAGAAGAACCTGCGCGAGGCGCTGGCCTCGGCCGAGCAGCTGGCCCCGTGCGTGCTGTGGATCGACGAGATCGAGAAGGGCCTGGCCAGCGGCGGGGAGGATGGCGGCGTGTCACGCCGCGTGCTCGGCCACCTGCTGACCTGGCTGGCCGAGCGCAAGAGCATGGTGTTCATCGTGGCCACTGCCAACCAGGTGCACGAACTGCCGCCCGAACTGCTGCGCAAGGGGCGTTTCGATGAGATCTTCTTCGTCGACCTGCCCGACGCCAACACCCGGGTGGAACTGCTGCGCCTGCACCTGGGCCGGCGCCGGCTCAACGCCGACGACTTCGCGCTGCCGGCGCTGGCCGCGGCCAGTGATGGATTCTCGGGCGCGGAAATCGAACAGGCGGTGGTGGCCGGGCTGTACGCGGCGCATGCCGAACAGCGCACGCTGGATACCGACCTGCTGATGACCGAGATCCGCGGCAGCCGGCCGTTGTCGGTGCTGATGGCCGAGCAGGTCAACGGCCTGCGCGAGTGGGCCAGGGGCCGTACGGTCAGCGCGGACGCGTGACGTGCAGCCGGGGAAACGCCGTCAGGGGGCGGCGATGCGATCCAGCAGCCACGCCCAGGCCGGCAGGGTGAGCAGCGACAGCAGGATGCCGTAGCCGACCATCGCTGCCGCCAGCCGCGGCGCCAACCGGTGCGAGATCGCCAGCGCGGCGGCGGTGATCATGCTCGGCATCGCCGATTCCAGCACGTTCACCTGCAGCATCGCGCCCTGCAGGCCGAACGCCCAGCCGATCGGCAGCGCCAGCGCCGGTATCACCAGCAGCTTGAGCAGCAGGCCCACCCCCAGCGGGGCGAGCTCTTCGCGCGTCAGCCGCAGCCGGATCGACAACCCCACCGCCAGCATCACCAGCGGCAGCATGGCGTCGGCCAGCTGCTTCAGACCCGCGCCGATCCAGCCCGGCGGATGCTCCGGCATCAGCGTCAATGCGAACAGCAACGCCCACAATGGCGGGAAGCCCGCGATGCGCCTCAGTACCTGGCGTGCGCTCGGCGGGGTGTCGCCGCTGTAGCGTGCAATCACGTACAGCCCGAACGTGGACAGCAGCACGAAGGTGCCGAACTGGTCGTAGACCACCGCGTACGGCAGGGCGTGGTCGCCCAGCAGCGCGCGCACCATCGGGTAGCCGATGAAGCTGGAGTTGGCCAGCGCCACGCAGATCAGCAACACGGCATGCACGTCGCGTGCGAAGCCGAGCACGCGCGTGGCCAGCGCCACCAGCACCAGGGTGGCGCCCATCAACAGCCACGGCGTCAGCATCAGCCCGACCAGGCCGGTGTCCAGCTGCAGGCGTGGCACATAGGTCAGCACCGCCGCCGGCAGGCACACCAGCAGCACCACGCGGTTGAGCACTTCGGCACTGGTGTCGGGCAACGCGCGCAGGCGCGAGAACAGCATGCCCAGGCCGAGCAGGGTGAGGATCAGGGCGAACGCATCGAAAGCCATCGCGACAGCCTAGCCGAACCCTGCGCGGCACCGGCCCCGACCATGGTCGAAGCCGGCGCGGAGCCTTAGCCGATCAGGGCCAGGCCGGCGGTTGTGCCGCCCAGGCCTGCTGCACTTCGGCCAGGCTTGCGCGCTCGCTGTCGCGCCAGGTCGGCAACAGCTGTGCATACCCGGTGCTGGTGCTCCAGCGCTGCGGCTCGGTGCGGACCGCGGCGGCGTACCACTTCACCGCCTCGTCCTTCCGACCGAGCGTCCACAACGCCAGGGCGTAGGTCGGCGGCACCCACGAGGCATTCCCGCGCAGGCCCTGCTGGGCGTTGTGCCATTGCGCCAGGGCGGCTTCGGCATCGCCCTGGCGGAACAGGTCCCAGCCATGGTTCCAGCGCACCATGCGGCCCGGCACCGAGCTGGCCGCGGCGTTCTTTTCCGCGTCGGCGTAGAGCTCGCGGCCCAGCTCCGGACGGCCCTGTGCATAGGCCACGCTGGCCAGCTGCACGGTGGCTTCCAGTGCCTTGCGGCCGCGTTCGCGCTGTTTCATCAATTGATCGACGACATCACTGCTGTCGGCAGGTACGACCACGGGCGCGACCGCAGCCACGTCGTCATCGAAGTAGAACTCCTGCAGTGTCGGCAACGATTGCGCCGACGCCCCGAACACCGTCATCCCCGCCGCCAGCACCATGCCGGTCAGCCTGTTTCTTGCCACTGCCATACAAACTCCCCCAGGTTGTCACAACAACCTCCCTCCCCGATCCTAACCGCAGCATGGCCCCGGATGCGAGTCCTGGGGGGTGGAAATTGCCCGACTGTTACAATTCCGGCCTTTCCGGCCACCCAGGGTGGTGGCCGTGCCAGCCGTCAGCACGGGCCAGCCATGACCAGCACCGCCGAACTTACCTCGCCTTCGTCCGCCAACCTGCCGGCCCCGCCGCTGGACGACAGCTACACGCTGGACCACAAGTACACCCGTACCGATGGCCGCATCTACCTGAGCGGGGTGCAGGCGCTGGTGCGCCTGCCGCTGATGCAGCAGCTGCGCGACCAGGCCGCCGGGCTGGACACCGCCGGCTTCATCAGCGGCTACCGCGGCAGCCCGCTGGGCGGCTTCGACCTGGAACTGTGGCGCGCCCGCCAGCACCTGGAGGCGGCGAAGGTGAAGTTCACCCCCGGCCTCAACGAGGACCTCGGCGCGACCATGGTCTGGGGCACCCAGCAGACCAACCTGTTCCCCGGGGCCAGGGTCCAGGGCGTGTACGGCATGTGGTACGGCAAGGGCCCCGGCGTGGACCGCTGCGGCGATGTGTTCAAGCACGCCAATGCGGCGGGTACGTCCGTGCACGGTGGCGTGCTGGCGCTGGCCGCCGACGACCACGCCTGCCGCAGCTCCACCCTGCCGCACGGCAGCGAAGATGAATTCGTCAGCGCGATGATGCCGGTGCTCAACCCGGCCGGCGTGCAGGACATCCTGGACATGGGCCTGCTCGGCTGGGCCATGAGCCGCTATACCGGGCGCTGGATCGGCTTCAAGACCATCGCCGAGACGGTGGAATCGTCCGCGTCGGTGCAGGTGGACCCGTTCGCGCGCCGGATCGTGCTGCCGGACGACTTCGAGATGCCCGCTGGCGGGCTCAACATCCGCTGGCCGGACCCGCCGCTGGACCAGGAAATGCGCCTGCACCGCTATGCGGTCAAGGCCGCGCAGGCGTTCGCCCGCGCCAACGGCATCGACCGGGTGGTGATGGATTCGCCGCGCGCGCGGCTGGGTATCGTCACCACCGGCAAGAGCTACCTGGACGTGCTGCAGGCACTGGAATACCTGGGCCTGGACGAGCGCGCCTGCGCCGACATCGGCATCCGCGTGTACAAGGTCGGAATGACCTGGCCGCTGGAGCCGGAAGGCATCGCGCGCTTCGCCCAGGGCCTGGAAGACATCGTGGTGGTGGAGGAGAAGCGCGCCTTCATCGAGCGCCAGATGAAGGAGCAGTTCTTCAACTGGCCGTCCAGCTGGGGCCAGCGCCCGTCCATCGTGGGCAAGTACGACGAAGCCGGCCAGTGGATCCTGCCGTCCACCAACGAACTTACCCCGGCCACCATTGCCGGGGTGATCGGGCGCCGCATCCAGAAGTTCTTCAGCAACGACTCCATCGAACAGCGCCTGCGCTGGATGGACGCCAAGGAAGCCGAGCTTGCGCTGCCGCGTGCCAGCTTCCCGCGCGTGCCGCATTACTGCTCGGGCTGCCCGCACAACACCTCCACCCGGGTGCCGGAAGGCTCGCGTGCGCTGGGCGGCATCGGCTGCCATTACATGGTCACCTGGATGGACCGCAGCACCGACACCTTCACCCACATGGGCGGGGAAGGCGTGACGTGGGCCGGGCAGGCCGCGTTCACCGATACCGAACACGTGTTCCAGAACCTGGGCGATGGCACCTATTTCCACAGCGGCTCGCTGGCGATCCGCCAGGCGATCGCCGCCGGGGTCAACATCACCTACAAGATCCTCTACAACGACGCGGTGGCGATGACCGGTGGCCAGCCGGTGGACGGCACCCTGACCGTGCCGCAGATCGCCCACCAGATGCGCGCCGAAGGCGTGCAGACGATCGTGCTGGTGAGCGATGAGATCGGCAAGTGGAACAAGCGCGAGCTGTTCCCCGAGGGCGTGGAATTCCACGACCGCGCCGAGCTGGATGCAGTGCAGAAGCAGCTGCGCGAGGTCAAGGGCACCAGCATCCTGATCTACGAACAGACCTGCGCCACCGAGAAGCGGCGCCGCCGCAAGCGCGGCAAGCTGGTCGACCCGCCCAAGCGGGTGGTGGTCAATTCGCTGGTCTGCGAGGGCTGCGGCGACTGCGGGCAGAAGAGCTTCTGCGTGTCGGTGCTGCCGAAGGAAACCGAATTCGGGCGCAAGCGCGAAATCGACCAGTCCAACTGCAACAAGGACTATTCGTGCACCACCGGCTTCTGCCCCAGCTTCGTCACCGTGCACGGCGGCAAGCCGCGCAAGGGCGCGCGCAGCGACCGCAGCGACCTGCTGCAGAACCTGCCGGCGCCGACCTTCCGCACCGCGCTGGAGCAGCCCTGGAACATCCTGATCACCGGCGTCGGCGGCACCGGCGTGGTGACCATCGGTGCACTGCTGGGCATGGCCGGCCACTTGGAAGGCAAGGGTGCCAGCGTGCTCGACCAGACCGGCCTGGCCCAGAAGGGCGGCGCGGTCACCACCCATATCCGCATCGCACGCACCCCGGAACACATCCACGCGGTGCGCATCGCTGCCGGTGAAGCCGACCTGGTGCTCGGCTGCGACATGGTGGTGGTCAACGACTACTGGGCGCTGTCGAAGGTCCGCGCCGAGCGCTCGCAGGTGGTGCTCAATACCTATGAAGCCATGCCGGGCACCTTCACCACCCGCCCGGACATGCAGTTCCCCGCCGCCGACATCATCGCCGGCATCCGCGTGGCGCTGGGCGGGCGCGAGCCGCTGCTGCTGGACGCCACCCAGCTGGCCACCGCGCTGCTGGGCGATGCCATCGCCTCCAATCTGTTCATCCTGGGCTACGCCTGGCAGCAGGGGCTGGTACCGATCTCGTTCGAGGCGCTGATGCGCGCGGTCGAGCTCAACGGCGCAGCGGTCGCGATGAACCAGCAGGCATTCGCGTGGGGCCGGCTGGCGGCCGTGGATCCGCAGGCGGTGCAGCAGGCCGCCGGTCTGGTCCGCAACGGCCATACCGATGCCGAGCGCACCCCGGGCCCGCTGCATGACCTGCCGCCGGGCGAGTGGGAAGGCAACGAATGGGGCGCCACCGCGGCACCGCGCGAAACCGGCGACGAGCGCGAACTGCGCGGCCTGCCCGGGCATGGCGGCGACGACGTGGTCTTCCTGCCCCTGGACGACGAGCGCCTGTCGCGTTCGCTGGACGAGCTGGTGGAGCGCCGCGTGCGCTTCCTCACCGAGTACCAGGATGCGGCGTATGCGGCCCGCTACCGTGCACTCGTCGATCGCGTGCGCACCGCCGAGTGGGACAAGGCCGGCAGCACCGCGCTGACCGAAACCGTGGCGCGTTACTACTTCAAGCTCATGGCCTACAAGGACGAGTACGAAGTGGCACGCCTGTACACCAGCGGCGAATTCCAGCGCCGCCTGCAGCAGCAGTTCGAGGGCGACTTCGAAGTGCGCTTCCACCTCGCCCCGCCGCTGTTTGCGAAGAAGGATGAACAGGGCCGCCTGATCAAGCAGGAGTACGGGCCGTGGATGCTCAAGGCGTTCGGCCTGCTGGCGAAGTTGAAGTTCCTGCGCGGTGGCACGTTCGACATCTTCGGCCGTACTGAAGAGCGGCGGGGCGAGCGCCAGCTGATTGCCGATTACGAGCAGACCGTGGCACTGCTGCTGGAAGGGTTGAGCGATGACCGCGTTGCGTTGGCGGTGGAGATTGCCAGCATTCCGGAACATATCCGCGGCTATGGGCATGTAAAGGAAGCGCACCTGCACAAGGCCAAGGCGCGGGAAGCGGTGCTGCTGGCGCAGTGGCGCAACCCGAAGGCGCTGCATATCGTGCAGGTGGCGTAAGGACACGCCACGCGTGTCCGGACGGTACGGAAGGCAACACACATATTGCGTATGCGAAGGCAAGCCATAGGTTGCCTCATGCCGCCGATACATTGATCTCCCCTGAGTCACCGAACGACGACATTCACCTGATGTCGCCGTTCGGTTACTCTTCCCTGAATGTAAGCAATCGACTGCATGACGATGGGAGCGATCAATGAAACGGCTTGCCTCGATTCATATGTAAGCGTTCGCATACACTTGCAATGATGTGTTCGCTCGCTTACATTTTGGACATGGCTACGTTCAAGACCGCGGAAGATGTCGGCAATATCGTCCGTCAGCGACGCAAGGCACTGGGATGGGATCAAGCGCGCCTGGCCGCCGAATCCGGCGTCAGCCGCCAATGGGTCGTGGATATCGAGAAGGGCAAGCCGCGTGCAGAGCTGCAGCTGGTGTTGCGGGTAATGAACGTGCTCGGCCTGAAGCTGGCAGCCGCAGATCCGCAAACGGAGGCCGACCGCATTACCATCCCGGCCGCGGGGCTGGACGACATCCTTGACCGCCCCCGGGCGGTTCCTGCGGCATCACAACAACAGAAAGACCCGCATCGCCTGCCGCTGTCGTATGCCCAGATCCTGGAACGTGCACGCGCTGCAACCGGCCACAACAGCACGGTGGAACCACTGCGCGTCCATGAAACGCCCCAGTCGTACGCCAGCAGGCATCGGAAACCAAAATGAGCCTTCACGTTCTGATGCAAGGTGTACCCATGGGTACGTTGCGTCAGGATGCGCACGGCAACCCGCACTTCACGTACACCCCTGAATGGCGGGGCGCGGACGGTGCCTTCCCGCTGTCGCTGTGCCTGCCGCTCACCGCAGCCAGCCACGCGCCCGGCACCGTGGCGGCTGTGGCATGGGGACTGCTGCCGGACAACGACACCACGCTCCAAGGCTGGGCGTCGCGTTTCCACGTATCGCCACGCAATCCGATTTCCCTGCTTGCACACGTGGGCGAAGACTGCGCGGGCGCTGTCCAGTTTGTCGCATCCGAGCGCGTTGAAGCGGTCATCGCAGGCGAGGCCGACGGCATCGAACCCTTGAGCGATGCGCAGGTCGCCGCGCGCCTTTCGCAGGTGCGTCGTGACGTCGGCAGCGGTCGCTGGCTTGGCGATATTGGCCAGTTCAGTCTCGCCGGGGCGCAGGCCAAGATTGCATTGCTGAAAACGGCGGACGGCTGGGCGGTGCCCAGCGGACGTATTCCCACAACACACATCCTCAAACCACCCGGCGGTGACTACAACGGCTTCGTAGAGAACGAGATGTTCTGCCTGCGCCTTGCCCGCGCGTTGGGCATGCCGGCGGCGTTCTCCGAGAAGATCGAGATGGACGGAGAATCCGCCATCTGCGTGGAACGCTATGACCGCAAGCGTACCGCCGACGGATGGATCCGCATCCACCAGGAGGACTTCTGCCAGGCGCTGGGCGTCATGCCGCAGATCAAGTACCAGAACCAGGGCGGGCCCGGCGCCGCTGACCTTGCGGATGTCCTGTGGCAACACGCCAGGCATCCGAAAGAAGACGTGGAGAGGCTGTTCCGGGCCTTGGTGTTCAACTATCTGATTGGCGGGACCGATGCACACGCCAAGAACTACTCGCTGCTTGTGGACAGCGAGCAGGTTCGCCTGGCGCCGCTTTACGACATCTCCAGCGCACTGCCCTACCCGCAGCTGCAGAAGCGCAAGATCAAGCTCGCCATGAAAGTCGGCAGCCACTATCGCTGGTGGGACATCACCTTGCGCGATTGGCAGGCTACCGCCACGGCCATGCGCCTGGCCCCGGCCGTTGCGATGGAGATGCTGGCCAGCATGGCGCTCGAGCTTCCCCGCGTGGCCGAGGAGCAGCGCGTGCTGTTGGAACACGAGGGTATCCAACACCCTGTTCTGGAAACACTGGTCCAGGAGATCGCCTCCAGCTGCCAGCGCTGCCTGGCCAAATTTTCCACGGAAGCCTGATCGCCCGCGACGCCAGGCGCGGAGGCTCATGGACCGACAACGCCCGCATATCGAGGCCGAATGCGTCAGCCAGAAACACCCAACCCCGCAGGCTCGTCTATGATCGGGCGACGACAGGGATGATCGGAGGCGGCTGATGGACGATGACAGGAAACCGCGCGGGCCCCGGGTCCTGAAGGTTCAGGACCCCGTCCACGACGCCCAGCTTCTGCGCGACGTGGCGATCATCAACACCCAGACAATCCAAGCACTCGGGGCACTGCCACCGGGTGGATTACCGATCCTGCCCTAGCGCAGGCCGCTTCCGCTGTTGACGGGAACACCGATGCCCACGGGGCGCGATGATGAGGAAAGTGCGATGCCGAAGATCCCCATGCAGGTTGCCGCCGTCGCCAGCCTGGCTTTGGCGGCCTGCGCCACGCCCGGGGCGGCCACGCCCACGGCCACACAGATCAAGGAGAACGCGACGGTGTCGTCAGTCCGCTATAGCTATCCCGAGACACCAGTATTGACCAGCGGTGAATTGGTACCCGAAGGCGATCCCGCCATCTCGGCGAAGATGAACTACAAGCCGGTGGAATGGCCGCTGCGGTTTGAGAAGCATAGCTTCGAGCCGCGCTGTTATGACACGCTCGAGTGCCAAGTTGTTTACGCCGGATTCTCCTTTGGCCGCGACAAGCCCACCAAGTCTTCAGCGTCCTACGGCGATGATTACCTCAAGGGATGGAACGGGAGCTACGGTGCTATCCCCAACTTTGTTGCCCCAGCAAAGGTTACCTGGAGGTCGAAGGACGGAGCTTTGCACGAAGCCGAGATTGATATCGGGGCCATCTTCAAAGACGAACTGGTTCGCCACTTCGTTCCACGTGAAGAGGCCGCTGACCTCCCAGATGGAAAGAACGAAAGTGTTCCTTCCATCCTTCTGGAGGTTAATGACCGCACCATTCGCTTGTACATGAAGGCGTCGATTCCAACGAAGCATCTTCAGGACCCTGGGAATCGCTACAGCACCTCGCGCCGTGATCTTGTGCTGGTGAGAACGTATACCTATTGAGCAAAAGGAGAATTGCCATGGGCAAGGTTGGCTCCAGCGCAGGCGTTCGGAACGCTAGCGCAGATGACCTCCGGATGGAACTCGATGTGCGGCAGCAGATGCAGCAGCTGTCGGTACCGATGTTTCAACGAGAGGACAATGCGAACGAGTATGTGTTCTTCGCCTTCTTGGATGGAACGGGTCAGGATGTCAGGAATCCCAAGCTGGGTCCGAGCACGACTGTGGGGGAGTTGTATGACCAAGCATTCGAACTCTCGAAGGATCCACAGAGTCGGATCGGTACGCATTATGCTGCGGGCATCGGCACTCAACAAAACGCAGTGATCCGTGCTTTTGACGGCATGCTTGCAAGTACTTGGCAGGATGGCATAACACGCTCGTACCGCGAGCTCGCCGAGCAGGTGAGTACTTGGAAGGCTACCAATCCCTATGCCGAAATCCGCGTTGTCGGCATCGGCTACAGCCGTGGCGCGGTGCAGACGGCCGGGCTGCTCCGGTTGATTGATGAGTACGGCATCGTTCCTGAAGAAGGCCTTGGGTTTGGCCATGACAGGAACGGCAACATCAGCGTCATCAGCCGATTAGCACCGCTGGTGCCGCCCGGCCAGACCGCACAGGCCACCCTGCTGCTGGATCCAGTGGCGACCAACATGCCCACCAACTTCGACGCCCGCCTGCCACCGAGCGTGATCTCGCGCGTGGCGATCATGGCCGCCCATGAGCAGCGCGAGCTGTTTCCGCACCAGGCCATCAACGATCCCGGGATGACGCCGGATGGGCGCGCGATCAACGTCGCCGCACCAGGTGGCCATTCCAACGTGGGCGGCGGGAACCGCCATGCAGGCCTGGAGATCCTGACCGGCAACGCTGCCATCGACTATCTGAACACGTTGCGGGACCCGCCACTGTTCGAGAAGCGCGCCGTGCCGATGGATCTGGATACGATGACGGTGTACCAGGCAGGTGGCGCGACCGCGCTGTATGGCCTGAAGATCGATCGCGACGGCGAGCGCAATCTTCGCGAGGCGCTGGCCAACTGCAAGGTCGTCGATCCGTGCAACGACTCCGAGCCGATCGACCAGGCGCTGGCGGCGCGGTTCGAACACCGCTCCATCCAGCCCGATCCCGCAGAACAGGCGCAGCTGCAGGCGCTCGTGGCGCTGGCCACGCAGCGCGAGCTACGGACTACGCCGGACGACCCCGGGCACACGCAGAACCCGACGCTGACCCGCATCCGGGAAGGCGTGCAGGCCGCCGAGAACCAGGGGCAGGTCAGCTTCGCGAATGGGCTGGAACGGGAACAGTTCTGCCGCTCGGCGCTGGCCTGCGCCATGGATAACCGGGAAACACGTCAGGCGTTGTACCCCGGCAGCATGATCGGCCCGCTGCAGAAGAGCGAGATCTCCCGCGTCGATGACGTTGTGTTCGGATCGAAGGGCTACGCCTTCCTTGTGCAGCACGGCAGCGGACCGCATGACCAGCAGCGGGTGCCGTTTGATATCGAACGGGCCAAGCACACTCCCGTAGCGGTGTCGGACCATAAAGTGGAGGCCGCCGCCGCTGAGATCGAGCAGCAGCAGGCGTTCAAGTTGCAGCACACCGCCCCGCAGCAGGCCCCAGAGCATGCACTGGGTGGGTTTGCACGATAACTATCGTAGGGACACGCCATGCGTGTCCAGGCGGCGGGCCGCGCGAGTCACCGCCGCCAGATACGCAACCGGTTGTTGGCCGGCATCGCCACATCGTCAACCAGCCGCAAGCCCTGCGCTGCGGCCAGCGCATCCACCGCCTCGGCATCCCGGACGCCCGATTCCGGATCCCGCGCCTTCAGCCACCCATCAAACTGCCGGTTGCTGTCGCTGCTGTAGTTACCGTTGTAATTGAATGGGCCATACACGCACAGCAGCGCATCGTCGGCCATCACCGCCGGCAGCCCGGCGAAGAGTGCCTGCACGTGCGGCCAGCTCATGATGTGCAGGGTGTTGGCGCTGAACACCGCATCGAAGCCCAGCGGGGCCGCCGGCAGTGGGGCCAGGCCCGGCACCGGCGCAAGCACCGCCTGCAGCGGCCACGGCGCCGGTGCGTTGGGCAGCCCCGCCTCGGCCAGGCGCTCGGCAATGCCCGGCAGATAGTCCGGATGATCGCTGGCCTGCCACTGCAGGTGCGGCAGCTGAGCGGCGAAGTATTCGGCATGCTGGCCGGTGCCGCTTCCAATCTCCAGCACGCTGCGGCGATCCTGCAGCAGGTGGCGCAGTACCACCAGGATCGGGTCGCGGTTGCGCTCGCAGGCCTCGGACCAGCGTTGTTGGCTCATGACGTCTGGAAATGTCGGATCAGCGCACATCCAACCATGACCGCAGTCACTTGTGCCAGCACCGGGTCGCAAACGACAGTCGAAGGCTGATCGTTCCCGGGGAATCGAACGCTGTGCAACGCCGTGAGTTTTTGACGCTGTCTGGCATGGGCCTGGCGGGCCTGATGGTGCCGCACGCCCGCCTGATCGCCGCCGAGCAGCTGCTCGAGCCGGCCAATGCGGTCCGCAACAAGGCGCTGGCCGAGGCCGCACTGGCGGCCGCCAAACGGGCCGGGGCCAGCTACTGCGACGTCCGCATCGGGCGCTACCTCAACCAGGCGGTGATCACCCGCGAGGCGCGGGTGCAGAACGTCACCAACAGCGAATCGTCCGGGATCGGCATCCGGGTCATCGTCAATGGGGCGTGGGGCTTTGCCGCCACCCACCAGCAGACCCCGGCCGCGATCCTGGCCACGGTGGAGCAGGCCGCCGCCATCGCCCGCGCCAACGCCACCATCCAGACCCGCCCGGTACAGCTGGCGCCGGTCAAGGGGGTGGGCGATGTGAACTGGAAGACGCCGATCCGCAAGAACGCCATGGCGGTGCCGATCAAGGACAAGGTCGAGCTGCTGCTGAGCCTGAATGCGGCCGCGACCAATGCCGGCGCCGACTTCATCAACTCCACCCTGTTCCTGGTCAACGAGCAGAAATACTTCGCCTCCAGCGATGGCTCGTTCATCGACCAGGACGTGCACCGGATCTGGCTGCCGTTCACCGCCACCGCCATCGACAAGAGCACCGGCAAGTTCCGCACCCGCGCCGGGCTGTCCTCGCCGATGGGCATGGGCTATGAATTCCTGGATGGCGAGGCCAGCGGCAAGATCCAGCTGCCCGGCGGGATCACCGCCTACCGTGACTCGTACGATCCGGTGGAGGATGCCATCGCCGCCGCCCGCCACGCCCGTGAGAAGCTCAAGGCACCGTCGGTCAAGCCGGGCAAGTACGACCTGGTACTGGACCCGTCCAACCTGTTCCTGACCATCCACGAGAACGTCGGCCACCCGCTGGAGCTGGACCGCGTCCTCGGCTACGAGGCCAACTACGCCGGCACCAGCTTCGCCACGCTGGACAAGCGCGACGCCGGCTACCGCTGGGGCAGCGAGCGGGTCAACTTCTTTGCCGACAAGACCGCCCCGGGCAGCCTGGGTGCGGTGGGGTACGACGACGAAGGGGTCAAGACCAAGCGGTGGGACCTGGTCAAGGACGGCATCCTCGTCAACTACCAGGCTACCCGCGATGAAGTGCACCTGCTGGGCGAAACCGAATCGCATGGCTGCAGCTACGCCGATTCCTGGTCCAGCGTGCAGTTCCAGCGCATGGCCAACGTGTCGCTGGCACCGGGCAAGACCCCGCTGAGCGTGGCCGACATGATCAAGGACGTGGAGAACGGCATCTACATCCACGGCCGCGGCTCGTATTCCATCGACCAGCAGCGTTTCAACGCGCAGTTCGGCGGGCAGCTGTACTTCCAGATCAAGAACGGGCAGATCGCCGGCATGGTCGAAGACGCCGCGTACCAGATCCGCACGCCGGAGTTCTGGAACGCGTGCAGCGCGATCTGCGACGAGCGCGATTTCCGCTTCGGCGGTTCGTTCTTCGATGGCAAGGGCCAGCCCGGCCAGGTCTCGGCGGTGTCGCATGGCTCGGCGACCACGCGTTTCGACGGCATCAACATCATCAACACCGCACGCAGCCTGGGCTGAGCCGCCCGGCCACCGTGCCAAACGTCACTACCGTTGGACCGCCGCGCCCGCAAGAATCGATGCACCGCTGTACCGCTGATCCCGCCTTGTTCCTGCCACCCCCACACCGACGTGGAGAGCTGCCTTGCAAAGACGTGACTTCCTTGCCCTGACCGGGCTTACCGCTGGCGGCCTGATCGTGCCGGCCTTCTTCGGCAAGGTGATTGCCGCCGAGCAGCTGCACAGCACCCTGGACCCGGCGCTGAAGAAGCGCCTGGCCGATGCCGCGCTGGCCGCTGCCCGCCAGGGCGGCGCCACCTACTCCGATGTACGTATCGGCCGCTACCTGCGCCAGTTCGTGATCACCCGCGAAGACAAGGTGCAGAACGTGGTGAACACCGAATCCACCGGTGTGGGCATCCGCGTGATCGTCAATGGCGCCTGGGGCTTTGCCGCCACCAACCAGCTCAATCCCACCGACGTGGCGCGCGCCGCCCAGCAGGCGGTGGCCATCGCCAAGGCCAATGCCGGCGTGCAGACCGCCAAGGTGCAGCTGGCCGCAGCGCCAGGCGTGGGCGAGGTGAGCTGGAAGACGCCGATCCGCAAGAACGCGATGGAGGTGCCGATCAAGGAAAAGGTCGACCTGCTGCTGGACGTCAATGCCGCTGCGATGGGCGCCGGCGCCAGCTTCGTCAACTCGATGCTGTTCCTGGTCAACGAGCAGAAGTACTTCGCGTCCACCGATGGCTCCTACATCGACCAGGACGTGCACCGCATCTGGGCGCCGATGACGGTCACCGCCATCGACAAGGCCAGTGGGAAGTTCCGCACCCGCGAAGGGCTGTCCGCGCCGATGGGCATGGGCTACGAATACCTCGATGGCGCCGCGAGCGGCAAGGTGCTCACGCCGAACGGCGTGGTCAACTACGGCTCGTCGTACGACATGAAGGAAGACGCCATCGCGGCGGCCAAGCAGGCGCAGGAGAAGCTGAAGGCGCCGTCGGTCAAGCCGGGCAAGTACGACCTGGTACTGGACCCCTCGCACACCTGGCTGACCATCCACGAATCGGTCGGCCACCCGCTGGAACTGGACCGCGTGCTGGGCTACGAGGCCAACTACGCCGGCACCAGCTTCGCCACCCTGGACAAGCGCGAACAGCACTTCCAGTACGGCAGCGACCTGGTCAACATCTTCGCCGACAAGACCCAGCCGGGCAGCCTCGGCGCGGTGGCCTACGACGACGAAGGCGTCAAGACCAAGCGCTGGGACCTGATCAGCAACGGCAAGCTGGTGGATTACCAGACCATCCGCGACCAGGCCCACATCCTGGGCAAGACCGAATCGGACGGCTGCTGCTATGCCGATTCCTGGTCCAGCGTGCAGTTCCAGCGCATGGCCAACGTGTCGATGGCACCGGGCAAGACCCCGCTGAGCGTGAGCGACCTGATCAAGGACGTCGAGAACGGCATCTACATCATCGGCGACGGCTCGTTCTCCATCGACCAGCAGCGCTACAACGCGCAGTTCGGCGGCCAGCTGTTCTATGAAATCAAGAACGGCCAGATCACCCGCATGCTCGAAGACGTGGCCTACCAGATCCGCACCCCGGAGTTCTGGAACGCCTGCAGCGCCGTGGCCGACGAACGCGATTACCGCCTGGGCGGTTCGTTCTTCGACGGCAAGGGCCAGCCGGGCCAGGTCTCGGCGGTCTCGCACGGTTCGTCCACCGCGCGCTTCAACGGCATCAACGTCATCAACACCGCGCGCAGCCTCGGCTGACCGGTCAGGAGCCCTTATTCCATGAGTATCTTCACCGAAGCCCAGGCCAAGGCCATCCTCGACAAGGTCATCGCGCTGTCCAAGGCCGATGAGACCACCGCGGTGCTGGCCGGCTCGATCAACGGCAACATCCGTTTCGCGCTCAACAACGTCTCCACCAGCGGCATCGTCGACAACACCGAACTGGCCGTCACCGTGGCCTTCGGCAAGCGAGTCGGCACCGCCTCGATCAACGAGTTCGACGACGCCGCGCTGGAACGCGTGGTCCGCCGTGCCGAGGACCTGGCCCGCCTGGCCCCGGAAAACCCGGAGTTCCTGCCGGCCATCGGCAAGCAGACCTACACCGCCAGCCCGACCTTCAGCGAATCCACCGCCGCCATCGACCCGGCGTTCCGCGCCAAGGTCGCCGCCGATTCGATCGCGCCCTGCCGTGGCAACGGCCTGATCGCCGCCGGCTTCCTGGAAGATGGCCAGGGTTTCCAGGCCACCGCCAACAGCAACGGCAACTTCGGCTACCAGCGCACCACCAACTTCGACTACACCTGCACGGTACGCACCGAAGACGGGCGCGGTTCGGGCTGGGTGGGCCGCAACCTGAAGGACGCCGCCGACTTCAAGGCCGACCAGGACGTGCGCATCGCCATGCGCAAGGCCACCGAATCGTCCGAAGCCAAGGCGCTGGAGCCGGGCAAGTACACCGTGATCCTGGAACCGGCGGCCGCTGCCGGCCTGATCAGCTTCATGATGAACTTCTTCGATGCGCGCTCGGCCGATGAAGGCCGCAGCTTCCTGTCCAGGAAGGGTGGCGGCAACAAGCTGGGCGAGCAGGTCTACGACCCGCGCGTGAACATGTACGCCGACCCGTGGCACCCCGAGGCACCGGTGCTGCCGTGGGACCAGCAGGGGCTGCCGCGCAACAAGCTGGCCATCATCGAGAACGGCAAGGTCGCCAACCTGGATTACTCGCGCTTCTGGGCGCAGAAGCAGGGCAAGACCGCCAATGCCACCCCGGGCAACCTGCTGATGAGCGGCGGCGACAAGAGCACCGCCGAGCTGGTGCGCGGCACCCAGAAGGGCATCCTGGTCACCCGTACCTGGTACATCCGCATGGTCGATCCGCAGACCGTGCTGCTCACTGGCCTGACCCGCGACGGTACCTTCTACATCGAAAACGGCCAGATCAAGTACCCGGTGAAGAACTTCCGCTTCAACGAATCGCCGGTGATCATGCTCAACAACATCGAAGAACTGGGCAAGCCGGTACGCGTGGCCGGTGACGAATCCAGCTTCGTGATGATGATCCCGCCGATGAAGCTGCGCGATTTCACCTTCACCTCGCTGTCCGACGCGGTCTGATGGCGCGCGTGCGGCAATGAACCGCGCGCAGTTCCTGCGGTTGATGCTTGGCGGGGCCGCCCTGGCGGCCCTGCCCTCGTTCGCCCGCGCGCAGGCCGGGCGTTACGACTTCTGGTTCACCCGGCTCAAGTACGACTCCGGCGACTGGGACGTGGACGCGCGCATGCCGTCCAACCTGATCACCTCGCTGATCGACTACACCACGCTGCGGGTGGACCCGACCGAGCATGTGGTGGCACTGTCCGACCCGCGCATGCTGGAGGCTCCGTTCTGCTACCTGGCCGGGCACAAGCTGGTGGAGTTCAGTGCGGCCGAGCGGCAGAACTTCGTGCGCTATGTGCGCAACGGCGGGTTCGTGTTCGTGGATGACTGCAACCACGATATCGATGGATTGTTCGCCAAATCGTTCGAGGCGCAGATGGCCAAGCTGTTCGGGTCGGCCGCGCTGAAGAAGCTCCCCAACACGCATGCGCTGTATCGCAGCTTCTTCAGGTTCCCGGACGGGCCACCGGCCACCGGCTTCGAGCTCAATGGCTGGGGCGATGATCTCGTGCACGATTACCTCAAGGGGATCGAGGTCAATGGCCGGCTGGGCGTGCTTTACAGCAATAAAGACTACGGCTGCGAGTGGGACTATGACTGGCGCAACAAACGGTTCCTGGCCGAGGACAACACCCGGTTCGGCGTGAACATCGTGATGTATGCGTTGAACAACTAGGTTTCGCTGATTTCTTCAGCCACGCAGGGCGTGGCTCTACATTCATTGCTGCGAGCGTGCCATGCAAAACGATAGCCCCATTGACGCCCTTCTCTCCAAGCTGCAGCCCTTGCGCGATGCGCTGGGTACGGCCGTGGTCGGCCAGCATGAGGTGGTGGAGCAGCTGCTGATCGGCCTGCTGGCCGGTGGCCATGTGCTGCTGGAAGGCGCGCCAGGGCTGGGCAAGACCCTGCTGGTGCGTTCGCTCGGGCAGGCGCTGGAGCTGCAGTTCCGGCGCGTGCAGTTCACCCCGGACCTGATGCCCAGCGACATCCTGGGCACCGAGCTGCTGGAGGAAGACCACGGCACCGGCCACCGCCATTTCCGCTTCCAGCAGGGCCCGATCTTCACCCACCTGCTGCTGGCCGACGAGCTCAACCGCACCCCGCCCAAGACCCAGGCGGCGCTGCTGGAAGCCATGCAGGAACGCACCGTCAGCTACGCCGGCACCACCTACCCGTTGCCGGCGCCGTTCTTCGTGCTGGCCACGCAGAACCCGATCGAGCAGGCCGGCACCTACCCGCTGCCCGAAGCCCAGCTGGACCGGTTCCTGCTGCACGTGCGGGTGGACTACCCCACCGAGCAGGAAGAGCGCGACATCCTGGTGCAGACCACCGGCAGCAGCAGTGGCGCCGTTCCCAAGGTGATGCACGCCGAGGATGTGCTGGCCCTGCAGGCGGCGGTACGGCAGGTGCATGTGAGCGATGACGTCCTGGGCTGGATCACCCGTCTGGTGCGCGCCAGCCGTCCGGGTGCCGGTGCGCCGGAGGCGGTGAACCATTGGATCAAGTGGGGCGCCGGCCCGCGCGCCGGGCAGTCGCTGGTGCTGGCGGCCAAGGCCCGCGCGTTGCTGCAGGGGCGTTTCGCGGCCACCCGCGACGACGTGCAGGCGCTGATCGCACCGGTGATGCGCCACCGCCTGCTGCTCTCGTTCGCCGCCGAAGCCGAGCAGAAGGGCGGCGACGATGTGATCGCCGCGCTGCTGCAGGCCGTGCCCTTCCCCGCCTGAGCCCGCCGTGAGCCCGCACGCCCCGATCGCCATCCCCGCCGATGTCCGCAGCCGCCTCAAGGCGCTGCGGCTGTTGCCGCGGCGTGCGATTGGCGCGCAGGGCATCGGCCAGCATGCCAGCCGCAGCCGTGGCGCCGGTTTGGAATTCGCGCAGTACCGTGCCTACGAGCCCGGTGACGAACTGCGCCAGATCGACTGGAAGCTGTATGCGCGTTCGGACCGCTTCTTCGTGCGCGAGTCCGAGCGCGAAAGTCCGGTCACGATCTGGATCCTCGTCGATGCCACGGCATCGGCCGGGCAGGCCGACCGTGCCCGCCCCGCGGTGTCGCGCCTGGATCATGCCTGCGCCACCGCGGCCTGCATCGTGGAACTGGCGCTGCAGCAGGGGGACCGCTTCGGCCTGGTCGCCATCAATGGCGACGGCGTGCAGCTGGTGCCGGCCGGCAGTGGTGCGCGCCAGCGCGACCGCATCCACCTGCTGCTGCACCGCCTGCGTGCGCGTGGCGCATGGCCCGCTGCGGACGCGCTGCGCCCGGTCTGGGAACGCGTACAGGCCAACGACATGCTGGTGGCGCTGGGGGATGGCTTCGACGACGCCGGCACCGTGCTGCTGGAGCGGTTGGCCGCCGCCCGCCGCGATGTGGTGCAACTGCAGATCCTGACCGCCGACGAGCGTGATTTCCCGTACCAGGACGGCCACCGCTTCCGCGATCCGGAAACGGGTGAAGAGCTGCTGGGTGATGGCCGCGCGATCCGCGACGCGTACCTGGCCCGCTTCGCCGAGGCGCAGCGCGTGCTGCAGGCACGGTTGCAGCGCGGCGGCGTTGCCCATGTGGTGACCCATACCGACCAGCCGCTGGACGCGCCGCTGCGGCTGCTGGCGGGGAGCGCGCGATGAGCCTGTCGCTGCTGTTCCCGCTGGGCCTGCTGGCGCTGGCGTCACTGCTGGTGCCGTTGCTGATCCATCTGGCGCGCCGCCACCACTACGCGCCGCTGGAGTTCGCCGCGCTGCGCTGGCTGCGCGCGAAGGCCCGCCCGCGCCAGCGGATCCGTTTCGACGAATGGCCGCTGCTGCTGGTGCGCCTGTTGCTGCTTGCCGCGCTGGCCGTATTGCTGGCCCGGCCGCTGCTGCACGGCGCGCCGGTGCAGACGCCACCATGGGTGGTGGTGGCGCCGGGACTGAGCCCGCCGACGCTGCCTGCAGGCAGCGAGGGGCGCTGGTTGGCGGCCGGATTCCCGCCGCTGCAGGACGCGGCGCCGGCCGGCCAGCAGCCGCTTTCGAGCCTGCTGCGCGAGCTGGATCAAACCCTGCCTGAGGGCACGGAATTAACGGTGTACGTCCCCGATCCGATGCGCGGGCTCGACGGCGAACGGCCACGGTTGTCGCGTGCGGTGGACTGGCGGCCGGTGGCGATGCCGGTGGGCGCGCCGGTGCAGGACAGCGCGCCGCAGCTGCGCGTCAGCGGCGACGTTCAGGATCCGACCGAACGGGGTGTGCTCGATGCCCTGCAGCGCGCGTGGAGCGGGCAGCCGCTGTCGGCGCCGCTCGCTACCGATGCCGTGCCGGAACAAGGTCAGGTCGGCGTGTGGCTGGCCGATGCGCCACTGCCGGCCGCTTGGCAGGCCTGGGTGCACGATGGCGGCAGCGTGTTGGCTGTGTCGACCAAGGCAGCCACCGGTACCGGTACGACGGTGCTGCAGGATGCCAGCGGCAAGGCAGCGGTCATGCGCCATGCCCTCGGTCGCGGACAGGTGCTGCGCTTTACAGCCGCGCTGTCACCCGATGCACTGCCGATCGTGCGCGAACCGTCGTTCCCGCGCCGCCTGCTGGAGCAGGTGCGGCCGCTGCCGTCGCCGCAACTGGCGCCGGCTGCCGTACAGGCGCCGCTGACCGGTGCCAGCCCGCCGCTGGCACAGCCGCGTGATCTGGCGACCTGGCTGCTGGCGGTGATCGTGCTGCTGTTCGCCCTGGAGCGTTGGATGGCCACCGCGCCGCGACGCGGGGCAAGCGCATGAACCGCGTTCACCAGGCATGGCAGCGCGCGCGGCGCCGGCGGTGGTGGATCACCGCAGTGCTGCTGGTGCCGCTGGCGCCGGCCCTTACCGTCATCGCTGCGCGCGTGGCGGGCATCTACATCGGCTCGATCGTGCTGCTGGCAACCCTGCTGGCCGTCGCAGGTACGGCCACCTGGCGCGCGCGACGACTGGACCGGCACTGGCTGGTGCGCCAGCTGGACACGCATGCCATCGCGCAGGACAGCGCCGACCTGCTGTTCACCGATACCGCCGCACTCAATCCCCTGCAACAACGCCAGCAGGCGCGCATCACCGCCGCGCTGCAGGCCGCGCCGCCGGACCTGCGCGCCGCCTGGCCGAAGCGCTGGCTGGCCGTGTCGTGGTGTGGCGGAATGCTGGTGGCCGTGCTCGCCGCAGGCTGGCCTGCACCGGGCGCACCGGTGCCGGGCCTTCCCGGCCGTGCTACGCCTCCCGCCAGCCCGGCGCAACCGCCCAGCCTGCAGTCCTCCCGGCTGCAGATCCAGGCACCGGCCTACACCGGCCAGGCCCTGCGCACCCAGACCGCACTGGATGCCAAGGTGGTGCAGGGCAGCGTGCTGGACTGGTCGCTGCGCTTCAGCGCACAGCCCACGCTCGCCGCATTGCAGCTGCACGATGGCACCCGCATCGCGCTGCGCCGCGATGGTGAGGCGTGGGTGGCGCAGTGGAAGGCGGCCAGGCCCACGCTGTACCGCATCGTCACCGAGCCGGCGCTGACCGCACCCAAGCTGTATCGCCTGGATGTGGTGCCCGACCGCCCACCCAGCGTGCGCGTCATCGCACCGGATCGCACCCTGGTCCTGGCCACGCCCGGCCAGCGCCAATGGACCCTGCAGTTCGAGGCCAGGGATGACTTCGGCGTGGCAGCCAGTGCCGAACTGCACCTGACCCTGGCCCAGGGCAGCGGGGAAAACATCACCTTCCGTGAGCAGCGCATCGCGGTGGCCGGCACGGGCCCGGCCACGCAGCGCCGCTTCGCGCGCACGCTGGACCTGGCCGCACTCGGCGCCGGGCCGGGCAACGATGTGATCGCGCAGCTGCAGGTGCGCGACAACCGCACGCCCACCGCGCAGACCGCGCAAAGCACCAGCCTGATCCTGCGCCTGCCCAGCGAAGAACAGGTGCTGGGCACGGATATGGAAGGCATGGTCAAGAAAACCCTGCCGGCCTACTTCCGCAGCCAGCGCCAGATCATCAACGACGCCGAAGCGTTGATCAAACTGCGCCGCCAGCTGCCCGCCGCGGAGTTCGTGAAGCGTTCCGATGCGATCGGCGTGGACCAGCGCATCCTGCGCCTGCGTTATGGGCAGTTCCTGGGTGAGGAGAGCGAAGGCGGCGCCAAGCCGCCGCCGACCAGCGACAGCCTGCCCACCAGCGATGCACCGGCCGCTGATCACGATGAGGATCACGCGCACGACACCGCCAGTGCACAGGGCGGCCACGACGATCACGAGCACGGCGCAACCAAGGCCGACAGCGCCCCGGTCTTCGGCGCCGCCACCGACGTGCTCTCCGAGTACGGCCACACCCACGACCATGCCGAAGCCGCCACCCTGCTCGATCCGCAGACCCGCGCGATCCTGAAGGCCGCGCTGGACCAGATGTGGTCGTCGGAAGGCGAACTGCGCCAGGGCCGCCCCGAGCGCGCACTGCCGTTCGCCAACAAGGCACTGGCCTTCATCAAGCAGGTGCAGCAGGCCGAGCGCATCTATCTGGCCCGGGTCGGGCCGGAGCTGCCGCCCATCGACGAAAGTCGCCGCATGAGCGGCGACCGCACCGATCTGGGCAGCCGCAGCTCCACGATCACCCCCGTGGACGCGCCCGATCCCGCCATCGTGGCGGTCTGGCAGCAGTTGGCCGACACCCGCACAGCGCCGGACCTCGACGCGCTGGGCCAGTGGCTGGGCCGCCATCAATCGCGACTGTCCGACCCCCTCAGTCTCGCGGCGGCAGTCGAAGAACTGCGCCTCGCACCAGATTGTGCATCCTGCCGAACCACATTGCGCGCACAGCTGTGGCGCGCGTTGCAGCGACCATTGCCGCAGTTGGAACGCCGCAGCGCGCCGGACCCGATGGCGCAGCGCTACCTGGATGCCCTGGAGGGAACGCGATGAGCATGGCCCCATGGATCGCCATCGCCTTGGCCCTGATCACCATCGCAGGCAGCGTACGCATCCTCCGCGTGGAGCCACGCCGTGCGCGGCTGCCTTCACCCGGACCCGCCGCATTGCTCGCGTTGCAGGCCGTGTCCGCCCTGTTGCTCTACTTCACCCTCGTACCACCACAGCGCAGCGTGGAAGCGGGCCAGCTGACCGTACTGACGGGCAACGCCGCATCCGCAGGCGCCGTGCCCGCCGGTGCAACCGTGATTGCGCTGCCCGAGGCACCGCCCAGCGCAGGCGCCGTACGCGCCCCCGACCTGGCCACCGCGTTGCGCCAGCATCCGGGCAGTACCTCGCTGCTGCTGGTCGGCGATGGACTGTCCGCGCGCGATCGCGATACCGCGTTGCCGCTGCGGGTAACCGTACAGTCCCCGGCCGCGCCCCGCGGCTGGGTGGAGCTTCAGCCGCCGTCGGTCACCGCACCCGGCGCGCTGTTCGAGATTGCCGCCCGTGCCGGCGGTGTCGACGGGGCGCGCGCCGAACTGCTCGACCCGGCTGGCATGGTGGTCGATCGCGCGGCGCTGGACGCGCGGGGCAACGTGCGCCTGCACGGCAGCGCACGCGCCGCAGGGCGCAGCGAATTCACCCTGCGCCTGCTCGACGCGCAGCAGCACGTCGTTGACAACCTCCCGGTGCCGCTGCAGACCGTGGCCGCCCCGCCACCGCGGGTGCTGATTCTCGCCGGCGCACCCGGCCCGGAACTGAAGTACCTGCGCCGCTGGGCCACCGATACCGGGCTGGCCGTCCAGGCCCAGGCCAGCGCCGGTGGTGGCGTGACGCTGGGCGATGCGCCAGTCGCCTTGAGCGCCGCCCGCCTGGCCGCCACCGATGTGCTGGTGCTCGACGAACGCAGCCTGGCCGCACTGGGCGCGGCGCAACGCACGCTGGTGCAGCAGGCACTGCGCGACGGGCTGGGCGTGGTGGTACGCAGCAGCGGCCCGCTCACCGAGGCTACCCGGCAGGTGCTGCGCAACTGGGGGCTCCCGGTGAGCGCCGGCAGTCGCGCGTCACCGCTGCAGCTGCCGGCCGATCCGGAAGCGGCGCTGCTGCAGGCACGTCGCGGCCCGCAACGGCCGTCCACCGACAGCACCGCGTGGATGGACGAGGCCGACGCCGCATCGCACAGCGCCGCGCCACCCACGTTGGAGCGGTTCGACGCGGGGGTAACCGGTGGGAATGCGTTGCTGCTCGACGCCAAGGGCAACGCCGTGGGCGGCTGGCGCAGCGTCGGTCGCGGCCGCATCGCCCTGCTCCCGGTCACCGACAGCTACCGGCTGGTCCTGTCCGGCCGCGACGACCGCCATGCCGAGTTTTGGTCGGGCGCGTTGTCCACGGTTGCTCGCGCGCTGCCGGGTGCGCCTGCAATCCGCCTGCAATCGGCCACGCCCTGGTCGGGCGAACGCGTGACCCTGTGCGAAGTACCTCGAGGCACACGCGTGCGCGACGCCGAAGGCCATACGGTCGCCCTGCAGGTCGATCCGGCCAGCGGAAGCCAGCAGTGCGCCGGCTACTGGCCGCAGCAGCCCGGGTGGCACCAGCTCCAGCACGGCGATACCGTGCAGGCGTTCTACGTATTCGACCCGGCCAGCACGCAACCTCTGTACCGGCAGCAGCTGCGCGCCGCCACTGCGGATCGCCTGGCTGGAGCCCATGCCGCCACAAGCGGAGCGCCCGGCAAGGTCCCCGGCCCCCGCTGGCCCTGGCTGCTCGCCTTCATCGCGGTCGCCGGCCTGCTGTGGTGGCTTGAGCGGCGTCGACGACCCGCCTCAGGTTGAACGCGTCCAGTCAGAAGCAGCGGGCGCCAACGAGATGATCCGCACATCGTTGCCTTCGCGCGTGTATACAAGAAGATGGCGGGTGCTTCTGCATACGTAGAGGCGTGTGCCCTTTAGAGGTCCCGATCGCCAAGTGGCCACGCCGTCCAAGGCATCAGCCTCCTGCTCCAGGTTCGCGTCCGCTTCCAACGAGGCGCGGTAGATCGCAGGATCTTCGTAGTCCATCGCGCGGGCGAATGCCGCATCAAGAAGTCGCTGTCGATCCTCCAGTGCCGAAGGTGTCCACAGGACGCTCACCTCTTCCGGTCCTTCCGCCTCATCATTTCATCCAGCTGCGCCAGATGCCTGGCTTTGATGTCGTCCATGTGCGCCTTTGCGTCCGCGCTCGAAAGCGACGGCCGGGTATCAGCCAGCGCCTTTGCTGCGCCTTCGCGCAGAAACTCGGCATACGCCGCGTCCTCATGGCTTTGCTTCAGCGCCGCAGTCCGATCCGGTCGCCGACGCCGTTCCTCCGGCGCGGAATAGCCACTTGCATCAACGTGGTACCGATTGATGCCGAGCTCTCTGCGAAGCACGCGTACGGCGGCATCAAGTCCAGCGAACAGGCGGGTGGCCCCAGCCTTGGTGGCCAGTGCACGTTCTCCGATCCCAAGTTTGAACGTGACGGCATATCCGCCAGCCTGACCCACCAAGAGGGTGTCGTGAACACTGCCGGCAGCGGCAAGTTCCCGCGCGGTGGCGAGTTGTACTGTCTGCATCATGCCAGCCTCCCAATTAATCATTACTCGGGAATAATACAACCATTGCTCATGAACTGGCTGAAGCCGCTCATTTTGCCGACGCGTGGTCACACTCCGCCCCCACCCCACAGAATTTCATCGCGCGGCGCTGCTGGGCTGCTGGGCTGCATCCAGCCCCGGCGGCGGGCGCGCGATGGCGGACTGGATCGGGTCCGGTGCGCGAGTCAGGGTATGCAGCCCCTGGGCGGTTTTTGCGATGCCGTAGTTGATGCCCATCATCAAATAGCGCCGCGCATGCCCACCTCCTGCAGCGAAGGGGGTTCGTGCCAGACGCGGTTGAACGCGTTGGGTGCGGGCTGCACCGGGGATTTGAAGCGGTACAGGTCCACTGGCACGTCGTCCTCGGGCTTGAGCGCGCGCACCTCGCCCAGCCTGGTGACGCGGGCGTCCGCGCTGTCGGCGGGTTCGCCGCGATCCTGCCGGGCCTGGGCCCCGTTCGCCAGCAGCAGCCCGGCGATCATTGTGGTTGTTGCCATCCCTGTGCGTAATGCCACGTGTCGTCCTGTCAGCAGCGTCCAGCGCGCAGCATACGAAGACCGCCTTCAGATTTCGTTGCCCGTGCCCGACCGCAGCGCAGGCGCTGAATCATTCACCCGCCCGGCCGGCGATGTCTCAACCGCTGAGACGCGATTGTGCTTCCATGGCGTCCTTTGCAGACCGTTGTACCCATGGCCTACGAACTCGCCAAGCGCACCGAAGATGCCGAGCGCCGCCTCGCGACCACCGACGGGCTGCCCTCGCGCAACGGTGCCCTGCTCACCGCGCGGCTGCAGCAGCGCTACGCCGACCGCATCACCGGCAGTTTCACGATCCCCGGACGCGAAGGCCGCTATGCGCCGATCCCGGCCGATGTGCCGGCCGCGCTGACCGCCGCGCTGAAGGCGCGGGGCATCGAGCAGCTGTACAGCCACCAGGCCGAAGCATGGGAGGCCACCCAGCGGGGTGAGCACGTAGCCATCGTCACCCCCACCGCCAGCGGCAAGTCGCTGTGCTACACCCTGCCGGTGGTCAGCGCCGCCATGCAGGGCAAGGCCAAGGCGCTGTACCTGTTCCCGACCAAGGCGTTGGCCCAGGACCAGGTGGCCGAGCTGCTGGAGCTCAACCGCGCCGGCGACCTGGGGGTCAAGGCGTTCACCTTCGACGGCGACACCCCCGGCGACGCGCGCCAGGCGATCCGCCTGCACGGCGACATCGTGGTCTCCAACCCGGACATGCTGCACCAGGCCATCCTGCCGCATCACACCAAGTGGGCGCAGTTCTTCGAGAACCTGCGCTATGTGGTGATCGACGAGGTGCACACCTACCGCGGCGTGTTCGGCAGCCATGTCACCAATGTGCTGCGCCGGCTCAAGCGGATCTGCGCGTTCTACGGGGTGGAGCCGCAGTTCATCCTGTGCTCGGCCACCATCGGCAACCCACAGGCGCATGCCGAGGCACTGATCGAGGCACCGGTCACCGCCATCACCGAATCCGGCGCGCCGACCGGGCCCAAGCACGTGCTGCTGTGGAATCCGCCGGTGGTCAACGCCGACCTGGGCCTGCGGGCCTCGGCGCGTTCGCAGAGCAACCGCATCGCCCGCATCGCGATCAAATCCGGGCTGAAGACGCTGATCTTCGCGCAGAGCCGGTTGATGGTCGAGGTGCTCACCAAGTACCTGAAGGACATCTTCGACCACGACCCGCGCAAGCCCCCACGCATCCGCGCCTACCGCGGCGGCTACCTGCCCACCGAGCGCCGCGAGACCGAGCGCGCCATGCGCGCCGGCAACATCGACGGCATCGTCAGCACCTCGGCGCTGGAACTGGGCGTGGATATCGGCAGCCTCGACGTGGTGGTGCTCAACGGCTATCCCGGCAGCGTGGCCGCCACCTGGCAGCGCTTCGGCCGCGCCGGCCGACGCCAGCAGCCCGCCCTTGGCGTGCTGGTGGCCAGCTCGCAGCCGCTGGACCAGTACGTGGTGCGGCACCCGGACTTCTTCGCCGAGGCCTCGCCTGAACACGCGCGCACCGCCCCGGACCAGCCGTTGATCCTGTTCGACCACATCCGCTGCGCCGCCTTCGAGCTGCCGTTCCTGGCCGGCGACCCGTTCGGGCCGATCGATCCGCTGGTGTTCCTCGAAGCGCTGGCCGAAACCGAGGTGGTGCACCGCGAAGGCGACCGCTGGGAGTGGATCGCTGACAGCTACCCGGCCAACGCGGTGAGCCTGCGTTCGGTCGCCGACGGCAACTTCGTGGTGGTCGACCGCAGCGACGGCAAGCAGCAGATCATTGCCGAGGTGGATTACTCCGCCGCCGCGCTGACCCTGTACGAAGGCGCCATCCACATGGTGCAGTCCACCCCGTACCAGGTGGAGCGGCTGGACTGGGAAGGCCGAAAGGCCTACGTCACCCGCACCCACGTGGACTACTACACCGACAGCATCGACTTCACCAAGCTCAAGGTGCTGGACCGCTTCGACGGCTGCATCGCCGGCCGGGGCGATTCGCACCACGGCGAAGTGCACGTGGTGCGGCGCGTGGCCGGCTACAAGAAGATCCGCTACTACACCCACGAAAACATCGGCTACGGGCCGGTCAACCTGCCCGACCAGGAACTGCACACCACCGCGGTGTGGTGGCAGCTGCCGCAGGGCCTGCTGCTGACCGCGTTCGATTCGAAACAGGAAGCACTGGATGGCTTCCTGGGCGCAGCCTATGCCCTGCACATCGTGGCCACGGTGGCGGTGATGGCCGATGCGCGCGACCTGCAGAAGGCGGTGGGCAATGGCGACGGCGCGTGGTTCGCGGTGGCCGACCAGAGCGGCCGTGGCCAGCTGCGCGGCGCCGAGTTCGACGCCAGCGCCATCGAACTGCAACAGCAGTTCGTGCCCACCGTGTACCTGTACGACAACTTCCCCGGCGGCGTGGGCCTGAGCGAGCCACTGTGGCTGCGCCAGGCCGAGCTGCTGCAGCGCGCGCAGGAACTGGTGCAGCGCTGCGACTGCAAGGCCGGTTGCCCCGCCTGCGTCGGCCCGGTGCTGGCCGGCCAGGAAGACGATGCCACCACGCCCAAAGCGCTGGCCTTGAAGGTACTGGCGCTGTTTGACGAACAGGCGCTGCCCGACGCCACACGCGAGCGCAGCGATGCCGAGGTAGTACCGTTTTGAGCCTGAGCCTGGACAAGCTGCGCCTGCTGCGGCGCCAGGCCGGTGACGCTACGCCGCGCCCGGCAACCGCCGAGCCCGCCGCCGTACCCGCACCCGCGGTGCCGGTGGCCGCCAATGATGCGCAGGCGCGACGCGCTGCGCCCGACTCGGTGTTCGCCTGGGTGGAGCAGGAAATCCGCCACAAGCCGACCGGTGCGAGCGCCCCCGTGCCGGCACCGCCACCGCTGCGCAGGCCCGATGTGGGTGGCCTGCACCGGCTGCTGGGGCTGCGTGATCGCGGTACGGCGGCGGCACGACCGCGCGCGAGCGCACAGGATCGGCATGTGCCGGGTGAGGAGATCGCACCGGGCCTGTTCCTGATCGAATCGTTCCTGCCACAGGCCATCCCGACCCAGCCGCTGTCGCTGGCCTTTGCCAAACGCGACGGCGAAGCCGTGGCGCCACAGAACCTGATGTTCTTCGACACCGAAACCACCGGCCTGGCCGGCGGCACCGGCACCCGTGCCTTCATGATCGGCGCGGCCGACTGGCATTCCGATCCCGCGCGAGGCCAAGGGCTGCGCATCCGCCAGCTGCTGATGACCACGATGGCGGCCGAAATCGCCATGCTGCGCGAGTTTTCCAGCTGGCTGCAGCCCAGCACGGTGTTTTCCAGCTACAACGGCCGCTGCTACGACGCACCGCTGCTGAAGACCCGCTACCGGCTGGCCCGCCAGCGCTGCCCGATCACCCCGCTGGACCACGTGGACCTGCTGTTCCCCACCCGCCGCCGCTACCGCGGCACCTGGGAAAACTGCCGGCTGGCCACCATCGAACGCCAGCTGCTGCAGATCGTGCGCGAAGACGACCTGCCCGGCTCCGAAGCCCCCGCCGCGTGGCTGAACTACCTGCGCGGTGGCAGCGCGGTGAACCTGCGCCGGGTGGCCGAGCACAACCACCAAGACGTGGTGACGCTGTCGCTGCTGATGCAGCGGTTGGTGGCCGAGGAGCAGCGCGAGCGGGAAACGCTGGCACTGTCTGCGCGTTCGCCGACCGGCTGAGGGGGCAGGCGTCGCGAATTCATCGCGTTGACGCCCTGTGCAGGCAGTGCCGTGCAAGCTTGGCGCACATCCCGCGTAAGGAGTGCACCATGCGTCTGCCCCTGTTGATGTTGCTCGGTTGTGCCCTCCCGCTGGCCGCGTGCAGCAGCCCGCCACCCAAGACCGCCGACGAGCCGCCGCAGGCGGTGGTGGACCCGGTGCCGGCCGGTTCCGAAGGGGTGGCCCCGTGCAGGGAGGAAGCCTTCAACGGCCTGCTCGGCAAAGTCGCCGACGCCGCGACGGTAGACAAGGCGGTCAAGGACAGCGGCGCCAAGCATGCCCGCGTGGTGAAGCCCAACATGGCGGTCACCATGGATTTCCGCCCGGACCGGGTGACCATCCAGGTCGACGCGCAGAACCGGATCACCAGCATCGGCTGCAACTGAGGTAGCGCCACGCAGTGCGTGGCGCTACCCGGGGCGCCTTACCGCACCCGCTGCGCCGTGCCGTTGGCCAGGGCCTGGTCGATGGCACTGCGCACATCGCGCGCCACCTTCGCCGATGCCACGCTCTGGCGCGCTGCCAACGCCTCCTGCTGGCGGGCCAATCCTTCCTGCTGAAGCGCAAGCTGCGCCTGTTGCGCGGCCGCCTGCTCGATCTGCTGCTGGCGGACGTGCCCGCTGGCACGGCGTGCCGCGGCCGGGGCGTCCACCGTACTGCGTCCGGAGCGCGCCGCCTGGTTGGCCATTTCCGCCGCGTCGGTCGCCATGACGTCGCGGCTGGCCGCCAGCGCGTCAAGGCTGGCCTGCTGCGCGATGGTTGAGATGCGCTCGCCCAGGCGACCCTGCTGCTCGCCCAGCCGGCCCTGCTGCTCCCCCAGTTCGCCCTGCGCACGGCCCAGCGCGGCGACTTCCTTCTGCGACTGGCTGAGCGAGCGGATCAGCGCCGGATCGCGGATCACGTAACGTTCGTTGCCGCGGCGCACCCACAACACGGTTTCCCCCTTGCCCGTGTCGCGCTGCGACTGCTTCAGGTCAGCCATCGACGCGTCCACGAAGTTGTCCTCGCCCATCCGCAGCACGTAGGCCTGCGAGGATGAGTGCGACAGGTCGAGGCGCCCATGGGTTACCAGCGTGGTGCTGCTGTCGGTGTGATCAACCTGGTTGCGGCCCATCGCGTCCAGATGCGGGGCCGCCGGCGTGCGGGGTGCAGCCGGTGCGGCCGGCGCCGAAGGAGCGGCCGGTGCAGCGGGCGCCACTGCCGGGCGCGGTGCAGCTGCGGGTCGCGGCGTCGGCGCCGACGTGGTCGCCGCCGGTGCCGACGGTGGCTTCGGTGCGGCGGGCACGCTCGTCAGCGCCGGAACGGCCTCCAGGGTGGGCGGTGCGGGCGGTACCGCCGCGACCAGGCGCAGCGGGGCCACGCCGATCAGCACGAACACGACCGTCACCGCCACCGACACCGCGCGTGGCAGCGAACCGGTCTGTTGCAGGGTCAGCAGGCGGCGCTTCAGGCTGCGGAAATTGGGCGATGCACTGGCCACGCCCACCGCCGGACGCGGCGCCACGCCCAGCTGCACGAGCAGGCGGCCATAGTCATGGCGGCAATGGCCATGACCTGCCACCACGGCGCTGTCGCAAGCCTCTTCGCGCGCCAGCGCGTACTCGCGCGCCGCCAGGTGTACCAGCGGATGGAAGAACAGCAGGTGCTGCGCCAGCGCGGGCAGCAGGCCCCACCACAGGTCGCGGCGTTGCAGGTGCACCAGTTCATGCGTCAGCGCCATGTCCAGATCATCCGCCGCCATCGCCGGCAGCTCGCGTGCCGGCAGCAGCAGCACCGGATGCCACGGCCCGATCAGCTGCGGCGAGGTGATCTGGGCGGAAATTTTCAGCTGCGGCGCGCTTGCCAGCCCATGGGCTTCGGCGGCCAGCTGCAGCGCCTGCTGCAGGTTGGAGTCGGTGCACGCCGCCGCGCTGCGCACCAGGGCGCGGCTCTGCCGATACGCGCGCAGGCTGTGCAGCAGCATCACCAGCACGCCGGCGACCCACAGGGCGAACAGCGCCGTCTGCCAGGACAGCGCGGGCAGCAGCGCGCTCGCGACCGCCGGCGGCGCCACCTCCACCATCGCCCCGGTCAGTTCCATCTGCACCGGCACCATCGGCTGCGCAGCCATCGTGCCGGTATCGATGCCCGGTGCGGGCAGCACGGCCAATTCCAGCGGACTGCTCCACACAAGCCCCAGCACTGCCTGCAGCGCAACCAGCCACCAGAGACGGCAGCGCGTGGCCGCGGGCAGGCGCGGCAGCAGCCGGCACACGCCCCACACCAGGGCGACCAGCACGCCACTCTGCACGCTGGTCCAGGCCAGGCGGGTCAACAGTTCCATCATCGCGGTCTGCATGGCTCAGCCCTCCCGCTTGCGTGACTGCAGCTGCGCGACCAGCGCTTCCAGCTCGGCCAGTTCGCTGTCGCTGACGTCGGCCTTGTGCGACATGAACGCCACGAACGGCGACACCGAGCCCTGCAGGGTCTTCTCCACGAAGCTGGCCACCGCCCCTTGGACCACGCTGTCCTGTTCGCCGGTCGGCGAGTAGCGGTACACGCCCTCGACCTGTTCGCGTCGCAGGTAGGCCTTGCCGCGCAGGCGTTCCATCATGGTCAGCACGGTGGAACGGGCCAAACCGCGCTCCTCGCCGAAGCCGGCCGCCACTTCGCCGACGCTGGGTCTGTTCTGTTCGGTTATGTACTGCAGAAGGGCCAGTTCCTGGTCCCCGATGGTCTTGCCGCGCATGGCACACTCCATTGACTACACGTGTCGCCACCATGCCCGTGACTACAGATGTCGTCAAGTGCCGGACGGCGGCGGCCGACGAACGGTAATGGGGAAGCCGCCGCGTCGCGTGACGTCGGGAGACGCCGGTAGAGCGGACTGTTAGTCCGCTGGCTTTTCGCAGGGAACTCAATGCTCCCGCCAAAGGCAGCCGACTGACAGTCGGCTCTACCGCGTCGCTCCCTTCGGCCTGGCCTTTACCCCCTCGGACCGCCCATCACCGGCAGGATTACCCCGCTGATGTAGCTGGCGGTGATCGGCGAGGCCAGGAAGACATAGGCCGGCGACAGTTCCTCCGGCTGTGCCGGCCGGCCCATGTCGCTGTCCTTGCCGAATTCGGCCACGTCCGGCGCCTGCTTGTCCGCCGGATTCAGCGGCGTCCACACCGGCCCCGGCGCCACCGCGTTGACGCGGATGCCGCGCGGCAGCAGCTGACTGGCCAGCGCCTTGGTGAAGGCATGGATGGCACCCTTGGTGGACGAATAGTCGATCAGCGCCTTGCTGCCGAACAACCCGGTTTCCGAACCGGTGTTGATGATGCAGTCGCCCGCTTCCAGGTGCGGCAGCACCGCACGGGCCATCTGGATGTAGCCGCCGATGTTGGTCTGCAGGGTTTCCTGCAGGTGGTCGTCCTCCAGGTCTTCCAGGCGTTCGCAGTGCAGCTGGAACGCGGCGTTGTTGACCAGGATGTCGATGCCGCCGAACGCCTTGGCTACCTGCTTGACGGCCTTGTTGCAGAATCTGGGATCGCGCACGTCACCGGCGATCACCACGCAGCGGGTGCCTTCGGCGTCCACGTGCTGGCGGGTGACCTCGGCGTCGTCGTGTTCGTCCAGATGCAGGACGGCGACATCGGCGCCTTCGCGGGCGAACAGTACGGCCACCGCGCGCCCGATACCGGAATCTGCGCCGGTGATGATGGCGCGCTTGCCCTTGAGCTTGCCGCTGCCGACGTAGTCCGGCGCCAGGAAGCGCGGCGCCAGATCCAGTTCGTGTTCGTTGCCCGGCTTGGCAATGTGCTGCGCCGGCATGGTTTCAGGCTGCTTGCGGCTGCCGGCCTGGGTGGCCTTCTTCGTGGCCTTCTTGCTGGCCTTCTTCGCTGCGGCGCGCGCGTCCTTTGCCTTTTCCTGGTCCTGCAGGCGGCGCTGGCGGGCGGCCACGCGCGCAGCGCGCGGATCGGTGGCGGCGGCCTTGCGGGTAGCGGTCTTCACCACCGGGGTGCGCGTGCGTGCTGCCTTGGGTTCGGCGGAGGTCGCGGCGGGGGCGGTGCGTTTGCGGGTTTTCTTGGCCGTGGCCATGGTCAACTCCTTCGTAGCATTGCCTCGATGCGGGTGGAGGGCGAGGCAAGGGCAGTGTGGCGACCGGGCCGGTCGCATCCGGTGAATGGCATGTCGCCATGACGTGTACGGCTTCATCCGCCGCATACGCACGCAGCGGCATCGTGGGCGCCAGAATCCCCGCTGGAGTGCCTCCATGTTTCGTCCCCTGCTTGCCGTTGCCGCCGTGACCCTTCTTTCCGCCTGCAGCAGCACGCCGGTCGCGCAGGTGCAGCCCATCGATGGCGTCATCTCCGGCCAGTGCCACGTGGACAAGGTGCGTGGCGCCGTCGGCCTGGCCGCATCGGCCGCCACGGTTGAACGCGCGCGGGTGGACAGCGACAGCCTGGAAGTGGTGGTGGTGCGCGGGCAGCGCGCGGAGAGCGGTGCTACCGCCAGTGGGGCGGCGAACGCTGCGCCGGGTCCGGAAAGTGGCGGGCAGCGGCTGACCGTCGAGACTGGGCGTACCAACAACATTACCGCTGTTTTCTGCGGTTGATTGGGGCTGCCGGGCGCGGTTGGACCGCTTGGGCCGACCAACGGTCGGCGCTACCGGCCAGCCGTGGCGTTACCGGGGAGCCGTGGGGTTACCGGGGAGCCGTAGCGTTGCCGCGAGCCGTGACGTTACCGGGGAGCCGTGGCGTTATTTTGAAGGCGTGGCGCCATCGGGAAGCGGTGGCGTTATCCATGAGCCGTGGCATTACCGGCGAGCCGTGGCGTTATCGCGGGATGGCGGTGGACCTTGCCGGGGCAGGATCAGCGGGCCTTGCGGGTCTTTTTTCGTGCCATGCGCAGGAACTTGAGCGTGGCCTGCTCCCACTGGCGTTCGCCGCGCAGGGTGGCCAGCGTCACCAGTGAACCGGCGCGCCAGCCGTCGAACACGCTGGGGTCGATGTAGGCCTTGCGGCACACCGCCGGCGTGTTGCCAAGGCGTGCGGCGACCTGGCAGATGACCTCCTTCTGCAATGCGGCCAACGCACGCTCGCTGGGCGATTCCGGCAGCGCGGTGGCCGCGAAATGGCGCAGCGCCGCCACGGTTCCGCCCCACGTGCGGAAATCCTTGGCGCTGAAGTCCTCGCCCATCGCATCACGGAGGTAGGCATTGACCTGGCCCGAATCCACCGGCTGCAGGGTGCCGTCGTCGTCGCGGTACTGGAACAGGGCCTGCCCCGGCAGCTGCTGGCAACGGCGGATCAACTCGACCAGGCGCTTGTCGCTGATCTCCACGTCGTTTTCCTGGCCGGACTTGCCGCGGAAGCGCATGCGCGCGCGCCCGCCGCGCACCAGTTCCAGATGGCGGTTGCGCAGGGTGGTCAGCCCATAGGAGCGGTTGTCACGGGCATATTCGGGGTTGCCCACGCGGACCAGGGTCTCGGCCAGCAGCGCCACCACGATGGCCAGGACCTTGTCCTGGGGGAACCCCGGCAGCTTGAGGTCGCGGCGCAGGCGCCGACGTAGCTTGGGCAGTGCCTGGCCGAAGGCGATGACCCGGTCGAACTTGCCATCGCCGCGCACCCGCGCCCAGTCCGCGTGGTAGCGGTACTGTTTGCGACGGCGCGCGTCGCGCCCGGTGGCCTGCAGGTGGCCGTTGTCCAGGGCGCAGATCCACACCTCGGTATAGGCCGGGGGGATGGCCAGCGCGCGGATCCGGGCCAGTGTGGCCGCATCGCGCACCGCGTGCCCGTCGGCATCGCGGTAGCTGAAGCCTTTGCCTGCCTTGCGCCGGGCAATCCCGGGCTGGTCGTCGCTGACATAGCGCAGGCCGGCCTGGCGGGCGGCGGCGACTTCGGGGGTGGCAAGGCGTGCGGGCATGGAGGCAGCTGCGGAAACGGGCCTGCAGTGTGGTGGGTGGCGCAGCGATGCCGCGTCAATAACAGAAGACAAACACCTCACGCGGCGGCTCGGGATATGCTCTTGCCCTTCCTGGTTTCAACCTTCCGGAGTCTCGATGTCGTCCTTGTCGTCCCGCCGCGTGCTGCCCTCCACCGCTCCCAGACTCCTGGGTGCTCTCCTGCTCCCGACCGTGCTGCTGCTGGGCGCCTGCAAGGCCCCGCCGATGGACGAACAGGACGCGGTCGGTGCCCACGCACAGAAGGCGGCGGAAGAAGCCGCCGCGCCGGCCGATGCCACCGCCGGCAAAGCGACCGAAGCGCCGCCGGTCGGCAACTGCGACGCCAACCAGGTGCAGAGCCTGATCGGCCAGACCTTCAACGATGAAATCGGCGGCCAGGCCCAGCAGGACGCCAGCGCCCGCGAACTGCGCGTGCTCAAGCCGACCGACATGACCACCATGGAATTCGTGGGCGAGCGCCTGAACGTGGAGATCGACGAAAACGGCGTGGTCACCGGCGTGCGCTGCGGCTGAATTGGCAGCACCGAAAACCGGGCGGATCGCCCGGTTTCCAACGGGTTTGGTTGCGCGTGCAACCGTGTATTGCGGCGTTGCAACAACTGTGATCTAGTCGAAGCATCCGGTGCCTCCAGATGCGCTCAACGGATTGAGCGGGGACGAGTGTCGCCGCTCACCCGACTTTGAGGCAGAGATGGCCCCCCGCAACCGCCAAGGGCTTTACGACCCGCAAGACGAACGCGATGCCTGTGGTTTCGGCATGGTGGCGCAACTGGATGACCAGCCCTCGCGGCTGCTCGTGGATACCGCCATTGCCGCGCTTTCGCGCATGACCCACCGCGGTGGCGTGGCCGCCGACGGCGTCACCGGTGATGGGTGCGGCCTGCTGCTGCGCCGCCCGGATGCCTTCCTGAAAGCACTCGCATCTGAAGCCGGCATCCAGCTCGGTGCGCGGCATGCTGGGGGCGTGGTGTTCCTGCCGCACGATGCCACTGCCGCGCAGGCCTGCCGCGACACGCTCGAACAGCAACTGCGCGACGCCGGCTGCCAGCCGCTGGGCTGGCGCGTGGTGCCGACCGACCCCAGCGTGTGCGGCCAGCTGGCGCGCGATACCCTGCCCCACATCGAACAGGTATTCGTCGATGCCGGCCATGGCCAGGACGAAGCCGCCTTCACCCTGGCGCTGTTCCTGGCCCGCCGCCGCAGCGAACAGCAGCTGCGCGAACACGCCGACTACTACGTCACCACGCTCAGCCCCAACGCGATCAGCTACAAGGGCATGGTGCTGCCGGACAAGCTGAGCCGGTTCTACCCGGACCTGCAGCGCAACGACCTGGCCTCCAGCGCCATCGTGTTCCACCAGCGCTTCTCCACCAACACGCTGCCGCGCTGGCCGCTGGCGCACCCGTTCCGCATGCTCGCCCATAACGGCGAGATCAACACCATCGAAGGCAACCGACGCTGGGCGCAGGCGCGCAGCAAGGTGTGGAAGACCCCGCGCTTCGACATCGGCGAGTTCGATCCGGTGATCTCCATGCACGGCTCGGATTCACAGAGCCTGGACAACATGCTGGAGCTGATGGTCAGCGCCGGCATGGAGCTGATCCAGGCGCTGCGCATCCTGGTACCGCCGGCAACCCAGTCGCTGGAGTTCAAGGACGCCGACCTGGCCGCGTTCTACGAGTTCTACGGCCTCAACAGCGAGCCGTGGGACGGCCCGGCCGGCATCGTCGCCTGCGACGGACGCTATGCGGCCTGCACGCTGGACCGCAACGGGCTGCGCCCGGCGCGCTGGATGCTGACCTCCGACCGCCACTTCCTGGTCGCCTCCGAAGCCGGCGTGTGGGAAGTGCCGGCCGAACGCGTGGTGCGCAAGGGCAAGCTGGGCCCGGGCGAGATGATGGCCATCGACCTCAAGCGCGGCGACCTGCTGGATTCGGATGCCATCGACCGCATCAACCGTGGCCGCGCGCCGTACAAGCAATGGCTGCAGCAGGGCGTGACCTACCTGCAGACCGAACTGATCGACCCGTCGCTGGTGGAAGAACCGTTCGACGAGCGCACCCTGCGCAGCTACCACAAGCTGTTCCAGCTCAGCACCGAGGAAGTGGAGCAGATCCTGCGCCCGCTGGCCGAGACCGAGCAGGAAGCCACCGGCTCGATGGGCGATGACACCCCGATGGCGGTGCTCAGCCAGCAGAGCCGCCCCCTGTACGACTACTTCCGGCAGGCCTTCGCGCAGGTCACCAACCCGCCGATCGACCCGCTGCGGGAAGACTGCGTGATGTCGCTCACCACCCAGCTCGGCAAGGAGACCAACATCTTCCATGCCGGCGCGGAGACGGTGAACCACGTCATCCTCAATTCGCCGGTGCTCAGCCAGCGCAAGCTGCGCCAGCTGATCAAGATGCCGCAGTACGTGGACCGCAATCGGCTCATCGACCTGTCCTACAGCCTGGACGAAGGGCTGAAGGCGGGTATCGAGCGCATCTGCGCTGAAGCCGAAGCAGCCGCGCGCGAAGGCATCGTCATGCTGTTGCTCAGCGACCGCTACCCGGTGGCCGACCGCCCGATGGTGCATGCGCTGCTGGCCACCAGTGCGGTGCACCACCACCTGTCCAACGCCGGGCTGCGCTGCGACGTCAACCTGATCCTGGAAACCGGCACCGCGCGCGACCCGCACCACATGGCCTGCCTGCTGGGTTTCGGCGCCACCGCGGTGTACCCGTACCTGGCCTACCAGACCCTGTTCGACCTGGGCAGGCGCGGCATCCTGCAGCTGAAGAAGGGCGGCGAGCAGTCGCAGATCGGCCGCAGCTACCGCAAGGGCATCTACAAGGGCCTGTCCAAGATCATCTCCAAGATGGGCATCTGTACCGTGGCCAGTTACCGCGGCGCGCAGCTGTTCGAAATCGTCGGCCTGGACGACGAGGTCGTTGACCTGTGCTTCCCGGAAACGCCCTCGCGCGTGGCCGGTCTCGGCTTCGCACGGCTGGACGACGAGGCCCGCGAACTCACCGTGCGTGCCTGGAACGACCTGCTGCGCCCGGACGTAGGCGGCGTGCTCAAGTACGTGCACGGCGGCGAGTACCACATGTACAACCCGGACGTGGTCATGACCCTGCAGCGCGCCGCGCGCAGCGGGGATGCCGGTGACTGGCAGCGCTACTGCGAGGCGGTGCACGGGCGCCCGGTGTCGGCGCTGCGCGACCTGCTGCAGCTCAAGGCTGCACCCACCCCCACCCCGCTGGACGAGGTGGCGCCGGCCGAAGACCTGTTCCGCCGCTTCGACACCGCCGCGATCAGCCTGGGCGCGTTGTCGCCCGAAGCGCACGAAGCACTGGCCATCGCCATGAACCGGCTGGGTGGGCGCAGCAACTCCGGCGAAGGCGGCGAAGACCCGGTGCGCTATGGCACCCACAAGCGCAGCAAGATCAAGCAGGTGGCCTCAGGCCGCTTCGGCGTGACCGCCGAATACCTGGTGAATGCCGAAGTACTGCAGATCAAGGTAGCCCAGGGCGCCAAGCCCGGCGAAGGCGGGCAGCTGCCCGGGCACAAGGTCAACGAACTGATCGCGCGGCTGCGTTATGCCAAGCCGGGCATCGGCCTGATCTCGCCGCCGCCGCACCACGACATCTATTCCATCGAAGACCTGGCCCAGCTCATCTACGACCTCAAGCAGGTCAACCCGGATGCACTGGTGTCGGTGAAGCTGGTCTCGCATGCCGGGGTGGGCACCATCGCCGCCGGCGTGGTCAAGGCCGGTGCGGACCTGATCACGGTGTCCGGCCATGATGGCGGCACCGGTGCCAGCCCGGTCAGCTCGATCCGCTACGCCGGCGTGCCGTGGGAACTGGGCGTGGCCGAATCGCACCAGGCGCTGGTGGCCAATGACCTGCGCGGACGCACCCTGCTGCAGACCGACGGCGGCCTGAAGACCGGCCTGGACGTGATCAAGGCCGCGCTGCTGGGCGCGGACAGTTTCGGCTTCGGCACCGCGCCGATGATCGTGCTGGGCTGCAAGTACCTGCGCATCTGCCACCTCAACAACTGCGCCACCGGCGTGGCCACCCAGGACGAGCGCCTGCGCGCGCAGTATTTCACCGGCCTGCCCGAGCGCGTGGAGAACTTCTTCCGGCTGCTGGCCGAGGAAGTGCGCGGCTGGCTGTCCTACCTGGGCGTGCGCTCGCTGGACGAGATCGTGGGCCGCACCGACCTGCTGCAGCAGCTGGAGGTCGCGCCGCGCCCGGGGGTCAAGGTCGATCTGTCGCGCCTGCTCAACCCGGCCCAGTACGGCGGCAGCCACTGCGCCGCGCAGCGCCTGTACGAATCGCCGGACAGCCTGGCCACGCAGATGGATGGCCTGCTGGCCCCGGCCATTGCCGGCAAGCTGGGCGGCGAACACCGCTTCCTGATCCACAACACCGACCGCTCCATCGGCACCCGCCTGTCGGGCGCCATCGCGCGCGCGCATGGCAACCAGGGCATGAGCGACGCGCCGCTGACCCTGCGCTTCCGTGGCACCGCCGGGCAGAGCTTCGGCGCGTTCAACGTGGGCGGCCTGCAGCTGGAAGTGGAAGGCGAAGCCAACGATTACGTGGGCAAGGGAATGGCCGGTGGCCGCCTGGTGGTACGCCCGCCCCGCGGCGCACGCTTTGAGGCCCGCAACACCGCCATCATCGGCAACACCTGCCTGTACGGCGCCACCGGCGGTGAGCTGTTTGCCGCCGGGCGAGCGGGCGAACGCTTCGGCGTGCGCAACTCCGGCGCGCTGGCGGTGATCGAAGGCGCCGGCGACCACTGCTGCGAATACATGACCGACGGCGTCGTGCTGGTGCTGGGCAAGGTGGGCTTGAACTTCGGTGCCGGCTTCACCGGCGGGCTGGCCTACGTGCTGGATATCGACCGCGACTTCGTGGACCGCTACAACCACGAACTGATTGACATCCACCGCATTTCGGCCGAAGGGTTCGAGAACCACCGCCAGCACCTGCACACGCTGATCAGCCGCCACCGCGAGCTGACCGGCAGCATCTGGGCGCAGCAGATCCTCGACGAGTTCCGCGATTACGTGGGCAAGTTCTGGCTGGTCAAACCCAAGGCCGCCAGCATCGAGTCGCTCACCGACTCGCTGCGCCGCGCCGCGTGACGCCACGCCGGTTTCCGGACCGGCCCACTATTCGGTAGCGCCGGCCGTTGGCCGGCACCAGGAAATTCCAGGGCCTACACATGAGCCGCAAGCACGCTTTCCAGTTCCTCGACCTGCCCCGGACCATGCCGCAGCGCATTCCGGTGGAGCTGCGCACCTCCGGCGACTGGGGCGAGCTGTACGGCAAGTTCGGCAAGGAAGATGCCCAGTACCAGTCCGGTCGCTGCCTGGACTGCGGCAACCCGTACTGCAGCTGGAAATGCCCGGTGCACAACGCCATTCCGCAGTGGCTGCAGCTGGTGCAGGAAAACCGCATCCACGAGGCGGCCACGCTGTGCCATTCCACCAACCCGCTGCCGGAAGTGTGCGGCCGGGTGTGCCCGCAGGATCGCCTGTGCGAAGGCAGCTGCACGCTGGAGGAATTCGGCGCGGTCACCATCGGCGCGGTGGAGAAGTACATCGTCGACACCGCCCTGGCCACCGGCTGGCGGCCGGACATGACGGCGGTGGAACACACCGGGAAGCGCGTGGCGGTGATTGGGGCCGGCCCGGCCGGGCTGGCCTGCGCCGACCGGCTGGCGCATGCCGGCGTGCAGGCGGTGGTGTACGACCGCTACGAACAGATTGGCGGGCTGCTGCAGTTCGGCATTCCCAGCTTCAAGCTCGACAAGTCGGTGATCAGCCGCCGCCGCAACGTGCTGGAAGGCATGGGCGTGCAGTTCCGGCTGGGCGTGGAGGTTGGCCGCGACATCACCTTGGACACCTTGCTGACCGACTACGACGCGGTGTTCGTCGGCACCGGCGCGTACCGCTACACAGACGGTGGCCTGCCAGGCCAGGACCTGAAGAACGTGCTGCCGGCCTTGCCGTTCCTGGTGCAGAACAGCCGCATTGTCGGCGGCAGCGATGCCCACGGCCGGCCGATTGCCGGCTGGGAAGACACCCTGGCCCTGCCCGATCTGGAAGGCAAGCGCGTGGTGGTACTGGGCGGCGGCGACACCGGCATGGACTGCGTGCGCAGCGCGGTGCGGCTGGGCGCGGCGCGGGTGACCTGCGCCTACCGCCGCGACGAGGCCAGCATGCCCGGCTCGGCGCGCGAGGTGGCCAATGCCCGCGAAGAGGGCGTGCGCTTCCTGTTCAACCGCCAGCCGCTGTCGATCGAGGCCGGTGCCGATGATGAAGCGATCGGAGTAACCGTGGTGGAAACCCATCTGGGCGAACCGGACGCGCAGGGCCGGCGCAGCGCGGTGCCGATCGACGGCAGTGAGTCGCTGCTGGAAGCGGACGTGGTGATCATCGCCTTCGGGTTCTCGCCCACCGCACCGGCATGGCTCACCGCGCAGGGCGTGGAAGCCGGCAGCAATGGTCGCATCCTCGCCGGTGGCAGCGGCCGCCTGCCGTTCCAGACCGCCCACCCGAAGCTGTTCGCCGGCGGCGACGCGGTACGCGGTGCGGACCTGGTGGTGACCGCCGTGGCCGAAGGCCGTGACGCCGCAGCGAGCATCGTCACGCTGATCAGCGCCTAGCGCCGGCGGATATCCGTGGGCCGGCCAACGGCCGGCGCTACCGGTGAGCGCTGCCGGCAGGCAGACGCCGCAAGTGATGACAACGAACGCGGGTAGAGCCGGCCGTTGGCCGGCCCACGCAGCGCTCGCATCAGGCTGCTGCCCGCAAACCAGCGCGTTCGATCTCCAACGCCAACAGCAGCTGGATCTCATCCAGCTGGTCGCGGATGCGGGCATTGCCCGCGTCGTCGTCGTGGTCGCATGCGATATGCGCGTCCAGCATGCGCGCCAGCCCCACCAGCAGCACGTCGGCATCGCCGTGGGCGGCATGGCGCAGCAGGCGACCCAGCGCGCGGATGCGGGCACTGCGATCGTGGGTCAGCCTCTGCACGGGCGATACGGCGGGGGAAGCGGTCAAGGGCATGCGGGGAAAACCGGGTGGCATAGGGCGGGCGCCAATGTCGGTTATGACCCCTATTGGGGGCCATGCAATTTTTACGAAAAGGCGTGAAGGCGGTCGGGGGCGCGGCGCCGCCGGGTTGTGCGTGGGACACGCATGGCGTGTCCACGTAGCGCTGGCGATCCAGGCGACACAAAATGCGCCATAGAATGTCGCTTCCAGCTCAACCAAGGATCCTCATGCGCATCGGCCTGGCCGCCAATCGGCTGCACCACCACGACAAGCACGCCGCCCTGTTCCGCTGGCTGCGCGCCAGCGACACCGGGCTGCGCGAGCTGGGCGTGGAACTGCATGCGGTCGGCCGCACCTACGATGCCATCCAGCGGCTGGGCTTCCTGCCCGACTTCCCCGCCCTGCGCCGCTATCCCAACGGACGCGAGGGCGGGCTGATGAAGCTGGTCGCCGAGGTGGTGGGCATGGGGACGCCGGAGCGCACCCTGGACGGCGCGATCTACCTGATGGACCCGGTCGACCCCTCGTCGGTGTTCCCCGAAGCCACCGCGCTCAAGCGGCAGTGCGTGATCCACGGCAAGCCGTTCATCTCCACCGTGGCCACTGCGCGCGATTGGGTGGAAGTGGAGCGTGTGCACGCCGGCCTGGCCGCCGACCCGGGCGCCAACGACCTGCATGCCTTCGAGCAGCAGACCTTGGCGCTGATCGCGCACGATGCAATGAAGCCGGCCATGCTGGCCTTCGCCGATGAGCATTTCGACCTGCTGTCGCGCTTCCGCAGCCGCATGGGCACCGGCACGACCGGCCAGCGCCTCAACGAACTGGCCTGGAGCCGCGGCTGGTCCCGGGACCAGGAATGGGTCAGCCGCTACCAGAGCGGCCCGATGGGCGGCGACGCGCAGATCGCCGACCAGGTGCTGGAAGGCCGCTGCCAGCGCGCGATCTTCTTCGAAGACCCGCACGTGGCGCGCCAGCACGAGGCCGACATCCAGCTGCTGGAGCGTGCGGTCACCACCGTGACCGACCAGGCCGTGTGCATCACCGCCCCCCGCGTGGCGGCGCGCTGGGCGCAGGCGGCCGCGCTGCGCGCGCAGCCGTCGCGCTGATCGCACGCCGCATCCTCTGATTCGCGGCGGGTAGCCAAAGGCGCAGGCGTTGCATCGCCTCGCGTGGCGAAAGCATGCACGCCCTGCCCCCGCCGCCAGTCGCTGTGGCCAGTGCGGCCATCGGCGCTGGCGATGTAGCTGCCGCGCCAGTGGTCCTCGCTTTCGCGTCGATCCATCCCATGCGCGGCGATGCTGCCCTGGCGGCGCCCGGTTTCGCGGAACAGCAGGCGGAAGCGCTTGCGATGGAACACGCTGCCATACAGGCCGCCGCTGACCTCCACGCGTGGGCGTTGCGGCCCCCGCAGCGGCCGCAACGGCCCGTGGCCCGCACGCCACTGCACGCATTCGGCAACCCCTTCCACGCGCGTGCCGCTCTGCGACAGCATCACCAGGTACACCGCATCGACCGCGCCCCCGGGCGCATGGCGGGTCAGCGTCCAGACGCCGGACACGTCCGGCACCCGCGTGCGCAGCAGGGCCACCGTGCCGAGTACGGCGGCAGCGATCACGTTGGTGAGCACGTCGAAGGCAACGGAGGCCATCGTCGACATGGGCGTTCCGGGTGACGGCAGAAGCCGCCAGCTTCCCGCGCGCCATGCAGTAATCCCATGCAACAAGGTCGAAAGCAGCCACGCAGGGCGTGGCCCGGCGACCGGATGCGTAGTGCCACGCCCTGCGTGGCAAACCACCGAAGCCGGGTTACAGCAGCTGCCGCAGCATCGCCTTGAGCCTGCGCCCTTCCAGCTGGAAGTAGTCCCGCTCGGCACGCCAGGCCGGGAAGCGCTGCTCCACTTCCGCCCAGAACGCCGGCGAATGATTGGCCTGGATCAGGTGGCAGAGCTCATGCACCAGCACGTATTCGAACGCCGACGGCCGCCCCAGCACCAGCGCGAGATCCAGCGCCATGCTGCCATCCGGCGCCAGCGAGCCCCATTGCGACGACATCACCTTCAAGCGCAGCCTTGCCGGTGCGCGCGGCAGGCTGGGCAGGTAACGCGGCAGCCACTGGCCCACGTCGGCCCGGGTCTGCGCTTCGTAGAACTCGCGCAGCGTGCGCTTGACCGTGGCATCGTTGCCGCGTGCAGGCAGGTGCAGGCACGCCCCCTCCTCGTCCAGCGCCAGGCGCGCGTAGCGCCCGGTGTCCCAGCGCAGCGGCAGCAGTTCCCCCCGCAGCGGAAGCACCCCGGCCTCGCCGATCACCAGCGGCGGCGGCAGGTTCTGCGCCTGGTAGTTGCGCAGCTGCGTGGCCAGCCATTCCCGATGCTGCTGCAGGAAGCGTTCGCCCATGACCAGGCTGGCGCGTGGCGGCAGGGTCAGGCGTACACCGCGCTCATCCACGCTGAGCTTGATACGCCGCGCGCGCGGGTCGCGCACGCGCAGCACGTCGATCTCCGCGTCATCCTCCAGCCGCAGGCGCACGGTGTCGCGCTGCAGGGTCGGGGCGGCGGCCGGGGAGATCAGGCGGCGGAGGAATCCGGGCATGGGTACAGCATAGCGCCGACAGCGCGGCGGACATGACTGCGGGACTCTGCCCCGCTGCCGGGATCGGCGCAGGGCGGGCTCCCGTGCAGCGGGGCAGAGCCCCGCTCTACGGCGTTGGGCGGGTCAATCCGCCTTGCTGAGCTTGAACGCGTCTTCCAGCAGCAGGAACAGGCGGCGCACTTCGCCGCTCTGCAGCGCGAAACGGGCGTCCAGCTCGGCGCGGCGGCCGTCTTCGTCGGCGTGCTCGAGCTGGTCCAGGGCGCCGTCCAGGAACTTCAGCTTGCGCACGATCAGGTCATCCCCGAGCACGAAGGACAGGTTGTCCTCGAACACCAGCGCCAGCTTGGTCACCTGCTTGCCGGCGTCCAGGTGCTTGTCGATCTCGTCGCAGCGCAGTTCCTGGTGCTGGCACTTGACCACCGCACCGCCCTCGGCCGGGTCCTTCATCTCGCACTCTTCGCCCAGGCTCAGGCCGGTGGGCAGCGGTTCGCCGGCGATCCACCCGGTCAGGATCGAGCGCGGTGCCACTTCGGCGTTCAACGGCATGGCCGGGAAGCTGCCCAGCAGGCCGCGGATGTCGGACATCATGTTTTCGCCCTTCTTGCTGCTCGAGCAGTCCACTGCCACGTAGCCGTGGGTCAGGTCGACCAGCGCGTCGGTACGCGAGCTCTTCACGAAGGCACGCGGCATCAGCTCATGCAGCAGGTCGTCCTTCATGCGCTTGCGCTCGCGGCCCCCCGGCTTGCGGCCTTCCTTTTCCTCGATTTCCTCCAGCTTGCGCGCCAGCAGGTCGTTGACCACCGCGCCCGGCAGGATCTTGTCCTCACCGCCCACGGTCAGCCATAGCGCGTCGCCGACGCGGTGCGAGAAGACTTCCTTTTCCTCCCGCCCAAACGGCGAGATGAAGCCGCGCGAAGACATTTCAAGCGGCCCCACCGGCTTGAGCAGGACCTGCGGCAGCAGGGTGTCGACCTCGGAGAAATCGGTGGCGGTGGGGAAGCGGAACAGCGTCAGGTTGCGAAAGAACATGGAGATCCGGAATGAAGTCGTGAAGGGAAATGGCGACGGCAGCGGTGGCGCTCAGGCCAGCGCGTCGGCCTCGCCAGGGTCGGCGGCGGCGTCGGTCCAGGCCGACGGCGCATCAGGCGCAGGCGCGGTGCGGCCCAACGCCATGAAATCGAACAGGGCCGGGTCGGCCAGCTGCGAGGGATGAATGTTGCCCAGCGCGCGCGCGATCTGGTCGATGCGCCCGGGGTGCTGCTGCTCCCACTGCTGCAGCATCTGCGCGACCTGGCGGCGTTGCAGGGTGTCCTGGCTGCCGCACAGCGTGCACGGGATGATCGGAAACGCGCGCGCGTCGGCGTAGGCCTGGATGTCGCTCTCGCCCACGTACGCCAGCGGCCGGATCACCACGTGCCGGCCATCGTCGCTGCGCAGTTTCGGCGGCATCGCCGACAGCTTGGCGTGGTGGAACAGGTTGAGGAAGAACGTGGCCACGCTGTCATCGCGGTGGTGGCCGAGCGCGATCCTGCTGAAGCCGTTTTCCGCCGCGTGCCGGTACAGCGCGCCGCGCCGCAGCCGCGAGCACAACGAGCACATCGTACGGCCTTCGGGAATCACCCGGCTGACCACCGAATAGGTGTCCTGTTCGATGATCTGGTAAGCCACGCCAATCGAGGCCAGGTACGCCGGCAGAACGTGGGCGGGGAAGCCGGGCTGTTTCTGGTCCAGGTTCACCGCCACCAGCTCGAACGCCACCGGCGCCTTCTTCTGCAGCTGCAGCAGCACGTCCAGCAGGGTGTAGCTGTCCTTGCCGCCGGACAGGCAGACCATGATGCGGTCACCGTCCTCGATCATGCCGAAGTCGGCGATCGCCTGGCCGACCTGGCGGCGCAGCCGGCGCGCGAGCTTGTCCTGCGCGGCCGCGGCCGCGCGCGGGGCGCGCGGGGTTGGATCGGGCAAGGGCAGGACGGCGGACATCGCTGCATTCTACCGGCTCGCAGCCACGGCCATCGGTGCCTGGACGTGACTGCGTTCACTCCCGGTCGCCACGCCGGGTGTGTATGCTCCATCTCTGTGGATACCTATACGCCCCAGGAGATCGCAGAGCGACTTGTCGTGCTCCGGCAGGAGCACCGCGAGCTCGACGTCACCATCGAGCGCATGGCCGCCAACGGCCAGGACGAGCTGGAAGCCAAGCGGTTGAAGCGGCGCAAGCTGCAGTTGAAGGACTGCATCGCCAGGCTGGAAGACATGCTGATTCCGGACGAACCGGCCTAGACGGGCAACCGGGTGTCCACGCGGCATGCGGCGACCGGGACGGTCGCCACCCCCCGTCAATCCTGGGCCACCGGTTCCTCGGGTTTTGCCGCTTCCGGGCTGACCCGTTCGATGGTGTGGCGCAGCTCGCGGCCCAGGATGAACTTGGCGTCCTTCGCCCAGGCATCCAGGCGTTCGTCGAACAGCAGCTTGCTGTTCTCGTCCGGCCACACCAGGCGCAACTCGCGCATCTTCTGGATGAAACCACGGAACAGGGTGCGGTCGAAGAACTCCGGCGCCGCCGGGGCGTACAACAGGCTCAAGCGCTGTGCGGCCTGCTGGCACAGGCTTTCCAGTTCGGCTGCGCCGAGCGTGCCCGGGCCGTTCTTCACCAGCACCGAAATGGCGATGTAATAGCGCTCGAATGCCTGCTGCAGCGAATGGCCGATGGCACGCAGGCGGAACACCTCGTCGGTCTGCCCGGTGTTGCGCGCCAGGATGCCGCCGTCGTCGTCATTGACGTTCTGCAGCAGGCCTTCGCGCACGAACACTGCGATCGTCTGCTCGATGCGCTGGGCGAACTGGTCTTCGGTCCACGGCAGGAACAGCTCGGCCTGCAGGAACGGGTACACGGTACGCCCCAGCTGCACCAGGCCGGCGCGGCTCATGCGACGGTTGTTCTGGAAGCAGCACGCCACCCACGACGACGCGGTGAACAGGTGGATGACGTTGTTGCGGAAGTAGCTGAGCAGCACCGCGGTATCGCCACTGACGCTGAGCACGTCGCCGAGCGGGTGCTTGACCCGGGTCAGCACGTTGATTTCCTCGGCGTGCGCGATGATCCGCTCCGGCGAATGCGGTGTGACCGTAACCCGGTCCGAGTACGGCATCTCGACCAGCAGGGTCTTGCACAGCTCGATCTGGGCGATCAGGTCCGCTTCGCCCATCGCGTGCTTGGGCGTGGACAGCAATGCCAGTGCCAGCAGGTTGATCGGGTTGACGTCGGCGGCGCCGTTGATATGCACCTGGATGCGTTCGGCCAGGTGGTCCACCGTGCCCGACAGCCAGGCCGGCTTCTCGTCCTCGCCCACCGGCGCGCCATCCCAGTCCGGCGCCTGCCTGGCCAGCACGTCGTTGAGCGCGATCGGCTCGCCGAAGTTCACCACCACCTGCCCGTAGTTCTGCTTGAGCACCTTGGGAATGGACCACAGCAACTGCCAGATCGATTCCTTTTCCTTCGGCCGCCCGGACAGTTCGTCCAGGTAGCTGCCGCCTTCCATCAGCTTCTCGTAGCCGATGTACACCGGCTGGAACAGCACCGGTTTGCGCGGCTGGCGCAGGAACGCGCGCAGCGTCATCGAGATCATGCCGCCCTTGGGCTGCAGCAGGCGCCCGGTACGCGAACGCCCGCCTTCGACGAAGTACTCGATCGAGTAGCCGCCGGCCACCAGCTGCGCCACGTATTCGCTCAGCACCGCCGAGTACAGCGCGTTGCCGCGGATCGAGCGGCGGATGAAGAACGCACCGCCCTTGCGCAGCAGCGTGCCCACCACCGGCAGGTTCAGGTTGATGCCGGCCACGATGTGCGGCGGCACGATGCCACGGTCGTACAGCAGGTAGGACAGCAGCAGGTAGTCCATGTGGCTGCGGTGGCTGGGCACGTAGACCACTTCATGGCCCGGTGCGGCGGCCTTGAACTTGTCCAGGTGGTGCACCAGCACGCCGGCGTAGATCCGGTTCCAGACATGGCTGAGCATGAAGCTGGCCGAACGCACCACTGGGCTGGAATAGTCGGCGGCGATTTCCCAGGCGTAGGCGTGCGCCTTCTTCCAGGCATCGGCCGGCTTGGAGTTGTCCCGCTTGGCCTGGGAGGCGATCGCCTCGCGCACGGTGTCCGCTTCCAGCACCTTGTCCACCAGCAGGCGACGGGTGGACAGGTCCGGCCCGATCACCGACTCGCGGATGCGGCGGAAGTGGGTGCGCAGCACGCGTTGCAGCTTGCGCACGGTGCGTTCGGGGTCCAGCCCCTCGTCCACGGTGGCGCGCAGCGAGATCGGCGGGGCGAAGCGCACGATGGTGCTGCGGCCATTGAGCAGCACCGCCAGCAGCCGGCGGAAGCGGCCCACCAGCGCCCAGTTTTCCGAGAACAGCACCGCGAACCAGCCGCTCTGCTTGTCCGGGGCACGGCCGACGAAGATCGATACCGGCACCAGGTTCACGTCCAGCTCGCCGCGCGCGCGGTGCGCCTGCAGCACCTTGGCCAGCGAATCGGAATGGGTCTTGGCGCCACGTTGTTCGGGAATGAGCGAATTGCTGCTGCTGCGCCGCGACAGCGCCAGATAGGCACGCCTGCGTCCGGTCGGGTCGCCGGCGATGGGCACCAGCGGCGAGGGCAGGCCGGCCTCGCGGCAGGCCTTGTCCAGGATCAGCGCGTTGGACAGACCGTAGTCTTCCAGCACATACACCACCGGGCGGCCGTCATCGTATTGGCCGGGGTGTTCGGGTTCGATCTTCAGCGACAGCCACGGTTCGACCAGCCGGCCAAGCAGGCGCGCCCACCAGGGGCGGCGACCGGACGGCGCGCGGGCGACCGGGCCGATCGGGCTGGGCACGATCACCGCAGGGTCGGTGGCGTCCACCGACGCAGGCACGGTGTCGGGCGGCGCGGACGGAGCGTCCGGCGTCCTGGGCGGCTCTTCGCCGGGAAAAGGCAGGGGATTCTGGTTCGGCATCGGCTTCATTATGGCTTAGCCGGTGCGGAAGCACCTTCCTTGACCTGGGCGGCGGCCTCTGCATCGGCGGCGTTCCGTGCTTCTTGTTCAGCTTTTGCGGCCGCGGCGGTGGCTGCATCGGCCGCAGCCAGCAGCGCGTCGGTCTCTTCCAGGGTACGCGACAGGTACCAATGGCCGTCCCGGCGGGTCATGCGGACCTGCGCCTCGATCTGTTCGCCGGCCAGGGGGTACTGGATCCGCAGCAGCGCGCTGTCGCCCTCCTGCGACACCACTTCGCCACGCAGCCCAGCCATCGCGTCGTCCAGCGACAGCCCATAACTGGCCAGCGCGGTCTTCAAGCCCTTGGCGAACGGCCCCAGCCGGCGCAGGCTTCCCTCCATGCCGGCGGCCTGCAACTGCGCGTCGGTGGACAGCCCGGCGGTGCGTGCGGTCGCGGTCAGCAGGGTGATGGTGGTCCTGGCGCGCTGCTTGTCGGTCAGCGGGGCGGCCGCGGCCCAACGGCTCAGTGCGTCCACCACCTGGCTGTAGTGGGCGCGTTCGGTTTCGCTGTAATCGGTCTGGTTGCGCAGGTACTGCACGCCAAACAGCCCCATCGAATGCGCGGCCTGGCGCACGCCGGCGGCCTGCCCGGCGATCTGCGCGTCGAACGAGCGCTGCAGGCGCTGCGGCGCGTCCGGGGCCGACAGTGCCGCCAGCATGGGCAGCAGCTGGCCATCCAGCGGCAGGTCGGTCAGCGGCCAGCGGCTGTGGCCATTGGCCCAGGCGGCCTGCAGGCGGGTGTACTGGGCGGGCGGTACCGACGCGCGGGCGTAGCCGACCAGATCATTGTCGACCACGTGGCGGGCGATCTGCTGCAGGGCCGCGACCGGTTCGGCCGCAGGCGCGTCCGGGTCGATCGTGTCGCGCTTGCACGCGCCCAGCAGCAGCACGCCGCACAGCGACAGCGGGATCAACCAGGGTCGGTAACGCCCTGTCATCAACGGCATGGACATGAATTCGGACTTCCCCGGACCGGTCCGCATCTTGCGGCCTGCGTCCCGCAGCGGCAAGCCACCCTGCCCGCCGGGGCCGGCAGGGGGAGTGCAACGTGTTGTTTCTGCTGGAATTCAGTCACCCGTCCAGGTGGTCTGGAGGAAATCGCGCACATAGCCATGCGACAACCGCGCATACACCCCGGGCAGGCCGGGCAGGGCGCAGCCCTCACCCCAGCTGACCGTGCCCAGCACCGTCCAGCGGCCCTTGCGCTGCACCAGCAACGGGCCGCCGGAATCGCCCTGGCAGCTGTCGATGCCTTCGGCTCCGGCACAGATCACCGTACCGGCCTGCAGCTGGGGGTAGGCCTGGCGGCAGGCACTGAACGCCACGAAGGGGGTCTGCACGGTCTGCAGCACCGTGGGCCGGGCATCGCCGGGGAATTCGGTCGCGCCCCACCCGACCACGGTGAAGGCGCGCCCCGGACGCAGGTAGGCGCTGTCGCGACCGAGCAGCGGCTCGGCCGGTTCGACGCCCTTCACCGGCCGCTTGAGCTGGATCAGCGCGACGTCGTTGAGCAGGTCGCGCCCGTCGAACGCGGGGTGCACGTGGATCGCCTTGATGTTGGAGGCGCGGCGGCCGGGGGATGTCTTCAGCGTGGTCTGCCCGACCAGCACCGCCAGCTGTGCCGGCTGCGCGTCTTCCACGCAATGCGCGGCGGTCAGCACCCAGGATGGCGAGATCAGCGTGGCCCCGCAAATATGCCGCGCACGGTCGGAATCGCCCCGCCCCAGCTGCTGCAGGCTGGCCATGAACGGATACTGCCCGGGCTCGGCATCGGTGCCGCCAATGATGCGGGGCGCGGCCTCCGGCTGTGGCGAGGCGAATGCGGGAAGGGAAACAGCGGAGACCATCAGGCCGAACATCCAGGCCGGCCGGAAACAGATACGCATGCAGCAACTCCTTTGCGGAAAGTGGAAACGACAGGCACGGCACCGAAGGCGCGTGCCGGTTCGATTCGACGGCAAAGGAACGGACGGGACTGCGGTGTACGTCCCGTTTCCGCGCCAGCACGGACGTGCTGGCGATTGATGGTTTCTTTTCTGCAAACCAGCGCACTACTCAACCGGGATGGCGTTCCATCCCGGCGCGCGCGGATCAGCCGAGCGCGCGGCGGATTTCGTCCTGGATGGCCAGGGCGGCGGCACGCGGATCGCTGGCCAGACGGATCGGGCGGCCGACCACGATGGCATCGGCGCCGTCGGCAAACGCCTGGGCCACGCCCACGGTGCGCTTCTGGTCATCGCCGACCGGGCCGCCGGGACGGATGCCCGGGCACACGATCGAGAACCCCGCGCCGGTGGCGGCGCGGATCGGGCCGGCTTCCTGGCCGGACGCGATCACCCCGTCGATGCCGGCGGCCTGGGCGGCCAGCGCGCGCTCGACCACCACCTCCACCGGCTCGCGGTCGATGCCCATGCCGCGCAGGTCATCCCGGCCCATCGAGGTCAGCACGGTCACTGCCAGCAGGCGCATGTCGCTGCCGTTGGCGGCCGCGCAGGCCTCCATCATGGCCGGGTGCCAGCCGTGGATGGTGGCGTAGCTCACCGGCCACTGCGACAGGCGCTTGATCACCGCCGCAGCGGTGGCCGGGATGTCGAAGAACTTCAGGTCGACGAACACCCGCTTGTCGCGTGCGGCCAGCGCGTCGAGTACGTCGAAGTACTCGCCCGATGCCAGCAGCTCCATGCCGATCTTGTAGAACGACACCGCGTCGCCCAACCGGTCCACCCAGGCCAGGGCTTCGTCGCGGCCTGGCACATCGAGCGCGAAGATCAGCCGTTCCTCATCGCGCAGCGTCAGCGGCGCCCGGCTCACGGCGCGTAGTCCAGGGCTGCGCGCTTGGCGTCATGGCGGGACTGGCGCGACTGGCTGTAGTCGTTGTTGAACTGGGCCGGCTCGAAGCCGCCGTAGGTCGGGTTGGGCAGCATCCACCAGCGCTCGCCGAACCAGTCGTGGTATTGCTGCAGCAGGGCATCGCGACCGTCGTTGGTGTTGGCGGTGACTTCCACGAAGTCGCCCAGCTGGTCGCCGAACTGCATCAGCACGCGGTACTGCTGTCCGGCCAGGCGGCGGCGGCAGTTCTTTTCGCTGCCGGCCTGCTCGCAGTCCTTGACCACGGTGCCCAGGCCCAGGAACACGCTGTCATCGGCCACCGGCAGGCCTTCGGCGCGCAGGTTGGCCAGGGTGGCGTCCTTCAGGTGCACGGCGCGGTTGGAGATGTACAGCAGGGTCACGCCCTTGGCGTTGGCCGCCTTGGCGAAATCGACGACGCCGGGAATGGCCTTGGCCTTCTTTTCGGCCACCCACTGGTCCCAGCTCATTTCGTCGTACTCCCTGCCGTCGCGGACCAGGCGGGCCTGGTAGGGCGAGTTGTCCAGCACGGTCTCGTCCACGTCCAGCACCACGGCCGGCTTCAGGCCCTTGGCGGCATTGCCGCGTTCCTCGGGGACCAGCGCATCCCAGTTGGCTTCCTTCAGCGCCTTGTCCAGGTGATCGGCGGCGGCGCGGTAGGTCTGTTCGGTGATCGCCCGGTACTCCTGCGAACGCTGCATCCACAGGACCGCGTTGAGGTTGTCGTTGGCAGCCACGGCGGCATCGGCCTTCGCGGCCGGCGCAGCGGCAGCGGCAGCCGGGGCCGGCGGGGCGGCGTCGGCGGGGGTTTCGGTGCGCTTGCACGCCGCCAGCGCCATCACGGCACAGGCAAGCACGGACAGGGAAACAGCGGTACGACGCATGGGAATCACCAGAACGGAGTGGCGCCAGTTTACCGGCTTGGCCGCTGCGGTTCATGCCGGTCGCGGGGCTCGGCTATGCTGCACGCCCCAGAAACACCCGGAGCGCCCCGATGACCGATGACACCCAGACCCCTGCCCTGCCCGTGCTCAGCGCGGCCCAGGCGCGCGCCTTGGGCTGCCTGATCGAGAAGGAGGCCACCACCCCGGACGCCTACCCGCTCACCGTGAATGCCACCCAGGTGGCGGCCAACCAGAAGACCGCGCGCGAACCGGTGATGCAGCTGTCCGCCGGCGATGTGCATCACGCCCTGCGCCAGCTGGAAACCCTGGGCCTGGCCCGCCAGCAGTTCTCCTCGCGTGCCGAGCGCTACGAGCACCGCGCCGGCAGTGCGCTGGACCTGACCCGCCAGCAGCTGGCGATCCTGGGCCTGTTGCTGCTGCGCGGCCCGCAGACGGTGAACGAACTGCTGACCCGCAGCGAGCGCCTGTTCCAGTTCCAGGATGCGGACGAAGTGCGGCATCACGTGGAGCGGATGATCCAGCGCGGCCTGGCGGTGCAACTGCCACGTGCCGGCGGCCAGCGCGAAGACCGGTACATGCACCTGCTGGCCGGCCCGGTGGATGTGCAGGCGCTCGCCGAGCAGTACAAATCCGCACCCTCCAGCGGCGGCGGCAATGCCGCGCTGGAAGCGCGCGTGCAGGAGCTGGAAACCACGGTGGCCGCGCTGCAGGAACAGGTGGCCGAGTTGCGCGCGCAGCTGGGCGGTTGAGATTGCGCGACGGCGCAGCCTTTAATCTCGTCGCACAGGCGTAGCGACACGCCATGCGTGTCCCGCGCGATCGGTGGAGAACCGTCAAACCTGCGGCGCGCCGGGCGTGGCGAACAGGAGCAGCACTTCTTCATCGCGCGGCGCCGGCAGGCGCAGGTCGCCGCGGTCTTCCATGCCCAGCTTGCGCAGCAGCGCGGCCGAGCGCAGGTTCTCCGGGGCCACGATGCCGTACAGGTCCGGGTAGCCCAGCACGTCACGCGCGTAGTGCATCACCCCGCGCGCGGCTTCGAACGCGTAGCCGTGGCCTTCGTACCGTGCCAGCAGCGCATAGCCCACGTCCGGCGCGGGCAGCCCATCGCGGCGCACCAGGCCGGCGTTGCCCATCCATGCCCCGTCACTGCGGCGGATGATGGCGTACATGCCGAACCCATTGAGCGTGTAGCTGCCCAGGACGCGTTCGGCGGTGTAATCACGCGCCTGCGCCAGGGTACGCACGCCACGGTCGGCGATATGGCGGATGAAGCCCGGCTCGTTGAGCAGCGCCAGCATGTCCGCGGCGTCATGGTCGGGATCGATCAGGCGCAGGTGCAGGCGTTCGGTCTGGATCACGGCGGACATCGCGTCGCTCGCAGGCAGGAATTGGCCGATTGTGCAGGCTGTCGGAACACGTGGGTAGAGCCGACTGTCAGTCGGCTGCCTTCTGCAGGCGCCGCGCGTAAGGCAGCCGACTGACAGTCGGCTCTACAGCGTCGGCGGCTGATGCTGGATGACGTCAGTCGAACAAGGCTTCGATCGCCGCCAGCCCGGCGCTGGCGCGCTCCTTCTTGCGCGCGGCATCGGCTACCGGATCGGCACCATCGCGCTGCATTTCCTCGGCCGGAATCTCGTCGAAGAAACGGCTCGGCTTGAGCCGCACGTGCTCGCCGAACTTCCGGGTCAGCTTGCTGTGGCTCATCCAGAGCTGCACCTTGGCGCGGGTGATGCCCACGTACAGCAGGCGCCGTTCTTCCTGCAGGTTGCCTTCGTCCAGGCTCACCTGGTGCGGCAGCACGCCGTCTTCGCAGCCCACGATGAACACATACGGGAACTCCAGGCCCTTGGACGCGTGCAGGGTCATCATCCGCACCTGGTTGCCACCGTCGTCCTTGTCGTTGCGCGACAACAACGCCAGCTGCGCGGCCAGATCGGCGGTAGAAGCACCACGCGGGCCGCCTTCAAACCACTGCGCCAGTTCTTCCAGGTTGGCCAGCCGGCGCTGGTACACCGACTCTTCCTTGCAGGTGCTGCGCAGTTCGGACACCAGCCCCGAATCCTTCACCAGCTTGCGCACCAGGTCGCCCGAGCTCAGCTTGGGCATTTCCGCGCGCAGGTCGCGCAGGATGTCGGTGAAGCGGCTCAGGCTGTTGGCGGCGCGCGGCGGCAGCTGCGCCAGCGCGCCGATCGCCTCGGCCGCATGCGCCATCGGCAGCTCCTTGTCCGACGCCAGCTCGGCCAGCTTGGCCAGCGTGCCGGCGCCCACTTCGCGCTTGGGTGACTGCACCGCGCGCATGAACGCGGTGTCGTCGTCGGGATTGACCAGCAGGCGCAGCCACGACAGCGTGTCCTTCACCTCCTGACGTTCCAGGAACGCGGTGCCGCCGGTGATGTGGTACGGCGCGCGCACCAGCTGCAACGCCTTTTCCAGCGGCCGCGACTGGAAGTTGCCGCGGAACAGGATGCAGAAATCGCTCCACGGAATCTGCTTGGAGGTGGCCAGGTAGGCGATCTCGGCGGCGACCTTCTCCGCCTCGTGTTCGCTGTTGCGGCACTCCCACACGCGGATGCGTTCGCCGTCGGCCTGGTCGCTCCACAGCTTCTTCAGGTGTTCGTGCGGGTTGTTGGCGATCAGCGCATTGGCCGCGCGCAGCACGCGGTTGGAGCAGCGGTAATTCTGTTCCAGCTTGATGATTTCCAGCGCCGGGTAGTCGCGCGCCATCTGCTGCAGGTTTTCCGGGTTGGCGCCGCGCCAGGCGTAGATGGACTGGTCATCGTCGCCCACGCAGGTGAAGTTGCCGGCAGTGCCGGCCAGCTGCTTGAGCAGCCGGTACTGCGCATCGTTGGTGTCCTGGCATTCGTCGACCAGCAGGTAGCCGATGCGTTCGCGCCACGCCAGCGCGATGTCGGGGTGTTCTTCCAGCACCTGCACCGGCAGCCGGATCAGGTCATCGAAGTCCACGGCATTGAACGCGGTCAGGCGCAGCTGGTAGCGCTCGTACACGCTGGCCGCTTCCTTCTCGCGGTTGCTGCGCGCCGCCGCCATCGCCTGCTCGGGCGAAAGGCCGGCGTTCTTGGCCCGCGAAATCAGGTTCTTCACGTCCTCGATGTCGTCCGGCTTGGCGCCGTACATCAGGTCCTTGACCTGCGAGGTGGAATCGTCGGCGTCGAAGATCGAGAAGCCGCGCTTGAGCCCCACCGCAGCATGTTCGATCTGCAGGAACTTCAAGCCCAGCGCATGGAACGTGCAGATGGTGACGTCCTCGGCATCACCGCCCTGCAGGCGCTTGGCCACGCGCTCGCGCATTTCCTTGGCGGACTTGTTGGTGAAGGTGATCGCCGCGATGCGCTTGGCCGGGTAACGGCGGGTGCTGATCAGCTGGGCAATCTTTTCCACGATCACGCGCGTCTTGCCGCTGCCCGCACCGGCCAGTACCAGCAGGGGGCCTTCGCAGTGCAGCACTGCCGCGCGTTGGGGGGGATTGAGACCGTGCATGCCTTCTCCGTGGGTGCCGCATTGTAACGGGCGGAGGACCCGGCTGGCCGGCTGCGGCGTCGCCGGTGAACCGGTTCAGGGTCCTGCATCGGGAGGGGGGGCGGATTAGAATGGCCCATGGCCAAGCTCTATTTCTATTATTCGGCGATGAACGCCGGCAAGACCACCACGCTGCTCCAGTCGGCGCACAACTACCGCGAGCGCGGCATGCGCGTGGCGATCCTGACCCCGCGCCTGGACGACCGCGCCGGGCGCGGCGTGGTGGCCTCGCGGATCGGGTTGAAGGCCGATGGCATCGCGTTCGACCGCGACACCGACCTGGAGCAGCTGATCCGCGCCGACATCGCCAGCGACGGGCCGTTGGGCTGCGTGCTGGTGGACGAGGCACAGTTCCTCAGCCGCAGCCAGGTCTGGCAGCTCAGCGAAGTGGTCGACCAGCTGCGCATTCCGGTGCTGTGCTACGGGCTGCGCACCGATTTCCGCGGGGAGCTGTTCGAAGGCAGCCAGTACCTGCTGGCCTGGGCCGACGAGATGCAGGAGATCAAGACCATCTGCCACAGCGGCAAGAAGGCCACCATGACCGTGCGCGTGGACGAGCACGGCCACGCGGTGCAGGACGGCCCGCAGGTGGAGATCGGGGGCAACGAACGCTACGTGTCGGTCAGCCGCGCCGAGTTCAAGAAGATCACGCGCGGCGAAAGCCGGATCGACCCGGCCCAGGCGCGGCTACCCTTGTAGACCTGCCGGTAGGTACCGACCGTTGGTCGGTACACCTACTCAATACAACGTACGCTCCGGCGCCCCCGCCGGCGGCGGGCTGTACTGGTACAGCCAGGTTTCCGTCAGGGTCTTGCCACCGCTGCGCAGGTACAGGCGGATGTCGATCTGGTCGGTGCTGTCGTCCGGCGGCACCAGGTCGAACATGGCGCGGTAACCCTTGATCTCGCGCAGCGGGCGCGCGGAAATGGTCTCGGTGCGACCACGGCTGGCCTGGACCACCGCTTCCACCTCGCCCTTGTCGATCAGCGCGGCCAGTTCGCCGCCGGCAAAATCCACCGCGAAACGCCACGAGAAATACTCGCGCTTCTTGCCGATCACCCCGCCCAGCCCGGTGCGGGTGGCCACGGCCTGCGCCAGCGGTGGGCGGGCCGGCGGTTCGGCCCCCCAGTACAGCCGGTAGCCGATCAGCATTTCCTGCCCCGGCTGCGGCTTGGCTTCCGGGTTCCAGAACGCCACGATGTTGTCGAAGGTCTCGTCCACGGTGGGAATTTCGACCAGCTGCACCGAGCCCCTGCCCCACTGCCCCTTCGGCTCCACCCACAGGCACGGGCGCTTCTCGTAGAACACGCCGTCGTCCTGGTAATGGTCGAAGTTGCGGTCGCGCTGGAGCAGGCCAAACCCCTTCGGATTGTTGTCCACGAACATGTTGAAGCGCAGCTGGCGCGGGTTGGACAGCGGTCGCCAGATCCATTCGCCGGCACCGGTCCACAGGGACAGGCCGTCGGTGTCGTGGATCTCCGGGCGCCAGTCCCAGGCCATGCGGCGATCATTCTCGCCGACCTGGTACATGCTGGTGCACGGCGCGATGCCCAGGCGCTCGATGGCCTTGCGCGGGTAAAGCGCCACGTCCACGTCCATCAGCAGCACATCGCCGTTGGTGATCGCGAAGCGATAGGCACCGGCCACGCTGGGCGAGTCCAGCAGCGCGTACACCACCAGGGTGTTGGAATCGGCGGCAGGCTGCTCGAGGAAGTAGGCGATGAAGTCCGGGAATTCCTCCGGCCGGTCCATGCCGGTGTCGATCGCCAGGCCACGCGCGGACTGGCCGTACTGGCCTTCCTTGCCGACGGCGCGGAAGTAGCTGGCACCCAGGAACGCGGCGAAATCGCGGTCGGTGTCCTGGCGGGTATTGAGCCGGAACCCGGCGAAGCCGAGGTCGGCCGGCAGCTGGCCGTTCTTCAGGCCGCTCTTGCCGTAGTTGAATGCCGCCGGGTCATAGGCCAGTTCCTGCGCTTTGCCATCGACCACGTCGAACATGCGCACCGGCGAATGGAAGTACAGGCCCAGGTGGAAGAACTTGGCCTGGAAACGGCCCGGCTGGTCGGCCCACAGCGCGTGGTCCTGACGGTAACTGATCGACTGGTACTGGTCCCAGTCCAGCGCTTCCAGCGGGCCCGGCAGGGTGCGGCGATGGGTCTTGTACGGCGCCTCGGACAGCGCGCGCGCCTGGCCCTTGAGGATGGCGAAGTCGAACGGCTGCGGCTGCCCCAGCCGGCGCAGGCCTACCTGGCTGCCTTGGGCGGCGCAGGCCGGCAGCGCGGGAAAACCAAGGGCGGCCAAGGCCAGGGAGGCGTTGCGGATGAAGTCGCGTCGTTGCATGCAGGCAGCGATGGGCAGGAAAGGTCGGCCATCATAGGCACGCAAACGTTAATTCGTCGCCGTGGCGCGCCATTCGCGTTCAGGCACGCGGCCGCAGCGCTTGAGCGCCTCTTCGATCTGGCGGGAAAGGCGGCCCCCCTGCGGGCGCTGCCCGCGCACCTCGGCCTGCAGGTGCAGCAGGGCGTCGCGACCGCGCGCCGGGGCCTGCGCGCACTCCAGCTGGCCCAGCGCTACCCGCGACAGCCAACGCAGCTGCACGCTGCGCGGGTCCAAGGCCTCGCCCTGGGTCAACGGCTGCAACGCACGCTGCGCTTCCACCGGCTGGTCCATGCGCAGCAGGTTGCGGGCCCAGGCCAGCTGCACCGCCTGCCGCTGCAGGCGCGCGTCCGGCCCGCCGCGCGTGGACTGGCGCATCAACGCCGCCAGCCGGTCGCCCGCCTGCCAGGGATCGACATACTCGCCGATGATCTCGGCCATCCTGCGGTCGGCACGCTGCACCTGCGGATCATCGTCGCCGCGTTGCGCGGCCTGCCACTGCCGGCCCTCGCGAAGCGCCGCCAACGCGTCCTGCCAACGCCCGGCTTCGGCCAGCGCGTTGCCGTAGTCGTACAGTCCCTGGGGCAACAGACCGATGCAGTCCGGCTGCCGCCAGATCGCCACCGCACGCGCGAATGCGTCCACCGCCTGCGCCGTCTCCCCGCGCTCCAGCGCCACCCGGCCCAGCGCGTGCCAGGTCTGGCCGGTGTCGCGGTGCTGTTCGCCCAGCGCCTTGCGGGTCAGCCGGTGCACCTGCTGCAGCGCCTGTTCGGCCTGGGCCAGGTCGCCGCGCTGCAGGGCCAGGGTGGCGCGCAGGCGCCGGATGGTCAGGGTTTCGGGATGGTCGGCGCCGTACAGCGTGACCGCGTCTGCCAGCGCCGCGCCCAGGGCCCGTTCGGCGGCGTCCAGATCGCCCTGCGCGGCCAGGGTCTCGCCCAGGTGGCGATGCAGGGTGATCAACTGCGGGTGGCGGTCGCGGGTGCCCTGCGCCAGCAGCTGCAGGGCCTGGCGATACCCGTCCAGCGCCGCCTGTGCGTCGCCCTCGTCGCTGTCCAGCGCGGCCAGGTCGGCCAGGCTTTCGGCGGTGCCGGTGGCATCGTGGATGCCGTCGCGGCGCAGTGCCAGTGCCCGTTGAAACGCCTCGCGCGCCTCGTCGCGGTACCCGAGCAGCTGCTGGCAGCGACCCAGCTGCGCGTGATACTCGGCCACCAGCGACGGCAATGCCTCGCGCTGTTGGTCGGCCAGCACCTGCAGCGGCAGCATGTGCGCAACGCACTCGCGCGAACGGCCCAGCATGCGCAGCGCGCGGCCGCGCTGGGTCACCGCTTCCAGCTGCAGGCCGGGCGGCACCTCCTTGACCTGCTCCAGCAGCGCGCGTTGCCGGTCCAGTGTCTCCAGCGCAAGCGCGTAGTCGCCGATACCGATCCGCAGGCGCCCGATCACCCCTTCCAGGTCGGCCAGGGACAGCGGTTGGCCGGCCAGTTCGGCCTCGCCGCGCTGCTGCCCGGTGGCCAGCAGCTGGCGGACATCGAAACTGCCGTGGCGCACGCTGGCGGCGCGGTCGAACAGGCCGATGGTGAACTCCTGCATGGCCTGCGCGCGCGCGATTTCGCGACGTGCCTGCTGCATCTGCCACGCCGCCAGCGCGGCCAATGCGGCCAATGCCAGCATCGCCACGGCGGCCAGGCCCACGCCCCAGCGATGCCGGCCCAGGTACTTGCGCAGGCGGTACAGCGATCGCTGCGGGCGCGCGTGGATGGGCCGCCCCTCCAGGAAGCGCTGCAGGTCCTGGGCCAGTGCCTCCACCGAGGCATAGCGCTGCGCGGGGTCCTTCTGCAGCGCCTTGAGCAGGATCGTATCGAGGTCGCCGCGCAGGCGCCGGGCCAGGCGCCGCGCCGCCGGCGTGGCCGCCGCGTCGGTGATGTCGCCGCGCAGCAGCACGCTGGAGGCGCGTGGCGCATCCACCTCCAGGATCGACCGCTCCCACTCCGCGTCGCTGTGCCGGCGCAGGCGATAGGGCTTGCGCCCGGTGATCACCTCGAACAGCACCACCCCCAGCGAATACACATCGGTCAGCGTGGTGACCGGCTCGCCCCGCACCTGCTCCGGTGCGGCGTAGTGCAGGGTGAAGGCGCGCGCTTCGGTCGGCGGGTGCGCGGCGTTGGGGCGCGCCTGCTCGTCGTCGAGCAGCTTGGCGATACCGAAATCCAGCAGCTTCACTTCACCAGCGGCGGTGACCAGGATGTTGGACGGCTTCAGGTCCCGGTGCACGATCAGGTTGGCGTGTGCGTGGCTGACCACCGCGCACACCTGCAGCATCAGCTGCAGGCGGCGTTCCAGCGGCAACTGCAGGCGCTGGCAGTAGTCAGTGATCGGCTCGCCTTCCACGTAGGCCAGCGCCAGGTAGGGCTGGCCCTGCAGGTCCACGCCGGCGTCGAGCAGCTGCGCCAGGTGCGGATGCTGCAGACGCGCCAGGATTTCGCGTTCGCGGCTGAAACGCTGGCGCAGACCGGGGTCGGCATAGCCGCTGCGCAGCAGTTTCAGCGCTACCTGGCGCTGGTACAGCCCGTCGGCGCGCTCGGCCAGCCACACTTCGCCCATGCCGCCTTCGCCCAGTTGCCGCAGCAGCCGATAGGGTCCGATGTGGGTGCCGGCACGGCTGTCTTCGGGCGCAGCGGTCCACAGCGGCTGGGCCAGGAACTCATGGCTTTCCTGCTCATGGTCGAGCAGCCGTTCCAGGTCATCAGCCAGCGTGGCGTCGGCCACGCGCAGCTGCGCCAGGCGTGCGGCGCGCTGGTCGTGGGGTAGTTCCAGCAACTGATCCAGCAGCGTCGACAGCTGCCGCCAGCGCACTGCGTCCATCGTCCCTTCCCCGGGCGCTGTGTTGCCACCGTGCACATCCGCCCGCGCCCTCGCGCGGGAACCCGACTGCCGCCGTGCTCAGTCCTCGCGGACCGACGCCAGCAGGAACATCCGTGCCTTCTGCCAATCGCGCCGGATGCTGCGCTCCGAGCGCTGGCACAGATCGGCGATTTCCTGTTCCGACAACCCCGCGAAGTAACGCAGTTCCACCACCTTGGCCAGGTGCCCGTCCACCGCCTGCAACCGCGCCAGCGCCACATCCAGCGCCAGCAGGTCTTCGTCCAGGCGCACGCCGCTGCTGCTGTTTTCGGGTATTTCCGCCACGCGCTTGAGATCGCCACCGCGCTTGCGCGCCAGCCGGTTGCGCGCGTAATCCACGACCACGCTGCGCATGGCCGAGGCCGCGTAGGCAAAGAAGTGCGCGCGGTCTTCAAAGCGCGCCGCGCCGCGTGCCCCAAGCAGCTTCAGGTAGGACTCGTGGACCAGCGAGGTGGCATCCAGGGTGCGGCCCTGCTGCCCTGCCAGCTGGCGCCGGGCCATGCTGTGCAGTTCCTGGTAGAGCAGGGTCAGCACCCGGTCCAGCGAGGCACGGTCGCCCGACCGGGCCGAATCCAGCCATACGGTGATATCCGGGCTTTCGTCCATCGCACACCCCCGCCGGTGACGTTGCGCCGACTATACCGCCGGTTCCGGTCCGTGCGTACGACGGGTCAGCGCTGGCAGTGACCGCACCAGACGCTGGCGCGCTGGCCGATGGTGGCGTGGCGCAGCACCCGCCCGCACTGGCGGCAGGGTTCGCCTTCACGCCCGTAGACCAGCAGTTCCTGCTCGAAATAGCCCGGCGCGCCATCGGGATTGATGAAATCGCGCAGCGTGGTGCCGCCGCGGGTGATGGCATAGGCCAGGATCTGCTTCACCGCCGAGGCCAGGCGCTGGTAGCGCTCACGCGAGATCTTCCCCGCCTCGCGCAGCGGGTTGATCCCGGCCATGAACAGGCTTTCGGCGGCGTAGATGTTCCCCACCCCCACCACGATGCCCTGGTCCATCAGGAAGGTTTTCACCGGCGCCTTCCGGCCCCGGCTGCGCTGGAACAGGTAGTCGCCGTCGAAGGCGTCGTCCAGCGGTTCCGGGCCCAGCGCGGCCAGCAGCTCATGGGTTTCCCCCGCCGGCTGCCAGAGCAGGCTGCCGAAGCGGCGCGGGTCGTTGAACCGCAGCAGGCGGCCGTCGTCCAGGCTGATGTCGACGTGGTCGTGCGCGCGCACGGGGGTGTCACCGGGCAGCACCCGCAGGCTGCCGGACATGCCCAGGTGCAGCACGGCGCTGCCGATGGCCGTATCCAGCAGCAGGTACTTGGCGCGGCGGCGTACGCCCTGGATGGCCTGCCCCGGAAGCAGCTGGCTGATTGCGTCGGGAATCGGCCAACGCAGGTCGGGCCTGCGCAGGATCACGCCGTGGATGCTGCGGCCTTCCAGGTGCGGAGCCAGGCCGCGGCGGGTGGTTTCTACTTCGGGGAGCTCGGGCATACCCACATTGTAGAGCGGCTCCGCCCCGCTGCTTCATCCCGACTCAGGCGCCCTCGCCCTCCCCAGCCACCGCCCGTACCGCAACCTCGGCCGCAGCAGGAGCAACCGAAGGTTCCTGCGACACCGACGAGTGGTCCGGGAACAGCGTCAATGTCGAAAACCGAGCCGCATGCTGCCATGGATCCATGTTCAGGGAATAGGCTTCAGCCGTCTGCCTCGACAAGAAGTACCAACTCATCCTCAGAGAAGACTGGTCGAGCCCCATTGCGCCAAACGGTCAGATAGGGTGCGAAGGTCAGAGGAAGCTTGATCATCGGCTCGATCACGTACCAGCATAGGTAGTAGTCGCCCGCGATCCCGTATAGCGCTTCCATCAGCGCATCGATCACAGGATCGACATCTCCAACAGCGAAGTCCACTTCATCACCGATGAATCCAAGCATCCATCCCGCCGGGGTATCTGGGTCTTTTGGAAGCTGAAACGATTGCCGGTCGCGGATAGCTATGCGCGCTGCTTCCGCTATGCCTTGAAGTTTTGTGTTTCCCCGCTCGCCGCAGAAGACAGCGAGCTCTTCCAGCCACGCCTTGGCGGCAGAGAGCAGGACCACGGGATCAGCGAGGCTCTTTGGTTGGAAATAGAGGTAGTCATCCAATACTGAGGCATCGAGCACCTCCTTCGTCCTACGATGCAGCTCGGCACCCGTCGGGCCGTCTCTGAAGATGGAGCGCAGCTGATCTTGATCAAGCTCAGATTTGAAAAGTCCAAGGAAGTGAGATTTTTCAAACTCGCGCAAACCCTCTGAGAACATCAGCCAATCATTGAGCAGGTCGTTCATCTAGCTCTTCCTGGGTTGCGCCGGGGGCAAGTCGGAGTCGACTCTCCATCTATCCCGAAGCACAATGATGCCCTGGTTGAAATCATCCAGCGACTTACTGATATCGAGGCTGAAATCAGAATTACGCCTCCGAGCAGGATACGGACACTAGTCGCGCGGCGCGCTGCCGGGCCGGTCGCATATCAGGAAGGAATCTTCCGTCAGCACACCGTCCCCACCGAGCTTCCAGAAGTCAAAGTACTTTGAGAAGTCTATATCCACCCGGAGCATTGGCTGCGCGATGTACCAAGCCAAGTAGTAGTCCGCAGCAATGCCATACAACGCCTCTCGAAGCGCGTAGTCAATGCGCGGTGCGCCAGCGAGGGGCATGAGCACGCTATCGGTGATGTGATCGAACATCCAACCGTTCGGATTATCCTCCGCCCGCATTCGTTCAATCTCACCGTCACTTGAAAAGACAATCTTCGCCTCACGTGCGATGGTCTGTAGCTCGAACTGTCCAATCGACGCCCAGAAGCGCTCTTGCTCCTGAAGCCACGCCCTCGCAGCCGTTAGAAGGGCTTTGGCAATCCGTCACTGGGGGTCGCTGAAGATAGAGGTGCCTTTCCAGCACACCAGCTGAGAGGACACGATTCAATCGCTCTTCGAGCTCTCCGGCGGCGGGAAAGAACTCCAAGGCGGACTGTAATTCCACATCCATCATTTCTGATCTGAAAAGTCCCAAAAAGTGGGATTTGTCCATCTCCAAGGCACCTTGGCAGTAGCGCTTCCAATCGTCGATAAGCTCGCTCATTGTTGCATTACTCATGGCGGAGGTGTGCATCTTAGCTGCCAACGTAAGCATTCGCTCTATGGCCGACCCAACGTCGGCTCTTCTTCGATGCGGAAGAGGCCGTGTCTATACATCGCCTTACAATTTGCACGACGAAGGGAGAACGCTGCAAAGTCGTTGTCCACGTCCTGCAAGTAGTCGGTGACCTTTCCCAAGTAGCCGTTGGCGAAATCGTCTACCCTGTAGCCCGCGCCCCCGAGGTCCTCCCGGTTGCCCTCGACAGCGAATATTGTTTGGTCAACTCCTTTCGTCTCGTACCCAGTACACATCCTCAGTTAAAACTCCTGCCCCGCCAAGTCGCCAGAACTCAAAGTAGCATGCGAAGTCCAGATCCATCTTCAGTAGCGGCTGGACCACATACCAAGCGAGGTTGTAGTTTGCGGCGATTCCATACAAGGCCTCGACCAGTGCAAAGATGGCATCGGGATAGAGGGGCAGCGCGTGCCAGACCGTGTGCGTGATGTGATCTGATACGTCGTCCTCGGGTTGCGCGAGAGCTTGGAGCTCCTCAAAGCGCCCTCTATCGGTGAACTTCACCTCAACAGAGCTCGCAATCTTGGCCAAAGCCTCCTCGCCGGAGGTACTGCAAAAACGCACCTGTTCGCGAATCCAAGCATCTGCCGCCGCAATCAACTGCTGTCGATTCGAGAGCTTTGGCTGTTGAAAATACATGTATTCACCCAAGCACCCTGCGTGGAGCACTTTCCGAGTCCGGCTCTCCATCTCTTCGGCATGTTCGAAGTACTTGAACACCGAGTTTAGGTCGAAGTCCGTCAAGTTCGCTTTGAATAGGCCAAGAAAGTGGGACTTGTCCAGATCGCGTCTGCCTGAGCAGAGATCATGCCAGTCTTCTAGAAGTTTGTTCATTGGAATCTATCTTTTCGGCAATGGTGGAAGGAGCTTTGGATCTATCTGCCAGCGGTCTGTGAGCTTCATGATCCCGGCATTGAACTCTTCAAAGCTCTTGCTGTTGTCAATGACATCCTTCAGCTCATTATGGAATGTTCCCCACCCGGCCGAGCCGTGCCCGCCTGGCAGGCCATCCTTAGGATTGATCCATTTGAGTTCCGTTGTCCTGGTACGGAATCGACGAATCTCGGTCATAGAAATTCCCCACTCTTTGAACGTCTGTGCTCGGCAGACCATGCACCACTCATGGAGACCACCCGGCTTACGAATCTGGTCCTCAATGAGGCCTCTGGTCACTTTGTCCGACCGGAGGATATCCAGTTCTTCCGCCGAGAGATTGTCAAGCGCTGGGCAACCTGCGTCCTCATCAGCAGATGCGTCCTCCGCCACCGCGGTGCCGATGTCGTGGGTCAGGTCGGGGTCGGTTTTGGATGGATGACGACCTCGCGGAGAGCGGCTCGCTTCTGATTAGCCCCAATAGCTCGTCTATCAGCAAGCCATTTTGATGAGCTTACTGGCAGGACTTTCTCAGCGGTCAGTAGAAGAGATAGATCATTCTATTGGTGCCTTGAAGATCCAGCCCTGGGGATTGCCGCGGACTCTTTCGCGCTGCTTTCCGAGCCGTTGCTCACCTGTTGCAAAATAAGGTGGCTAGCCCGATGGACTCTGACGTTCCGATTGACGGGCCTGCAGCACAATGCCGATCTACGGCGTGCACGCGCGCGCTGCAGGGTACTTTTTACAGTAGCCGCCGCTCAGTCGCCTTTGGGGATCGGGTGTCGGAATGTCTCTCCCCAACCGGCACGCATCTGTCGACTTCCAGCCACTCATGCTGCAGATCGGCTTGGCACCTCCTCTCGGAGAATGCTTGTCACGTCCTCCAGGAGAATAGATGTAGCCAAGCCGCTCCATGCAGATCATGGAGCCTGCGGACTGGCTAAGCGTTCTCGACGCGTCCACCTCAATCCCGGTGCCGCTGAATGGAGTTCTATAGCCGCAGTTCAGCAGGTCTTTTGAGAGCGTCACCTGATCGGCCCCTGGCTTCTTCCACATTTCCCAGTTGTCAGGCGGCGGCGCGAACGCATTTCGGGGCAAGCATCCAGCCATCGAAATGACCGCGAGAATGAGAATGAATTTCCTGATCACTTGATCGCTCCTCGCCGCTTCTCGAACTCATACCAGAACTTGTTTGCGTTTGTCATGTCAATCTGGTTGATTGGGATCGGAGCCGACTGAAGACCCGGCGACCCGTACCACAACTTTTGGCAGGCATCGGGCGCATCGCCGTAGCAGTTGTGGGGTGTATTTTTGCCGCCCATGACACGAAGCTTCTCCCAGGTCGCGGACGCGTTGTCTGGAGTGACGCCCCCCGTGATCGGATTCTTTCCGATGAACCGACCGACAAGATCGTTTGCATGGTTCTGCAGCGTCAGTACGCCTTCCTGGGGCACCTCCCAGGAACCACGGTCCTGTAGCTTGTACAACAGATTGTCAGCTGCAGCGGCGTTGTATGCAGGACCCAGGAAGCTGATGGTGGTGCCACTGAGCATTCCGACGGGATTTTCCATGTTCAACAAGGATTCCATCGCGTTTCCGATGGTCAATGACCCGCGGCTGTGGCCGTCAAGATGGAGTCCGGTCTGGCCGTATTCGAGCATGTACTGCTTTGTGAGCTCGGTTGCGTTGGCCAGGCCGAGCAGGTCGCTCTCCATGTATTTCTGATAGCCGGCAATCAGGAGCTCTGAGAAGGCGTTGCTCGCCTTGGGGAAATGAATGAAGTACTGCGGACCGTCAGCAGTGGTGTGCTGATCTGCGTACTTTTCGGCACCCTCAAGTACATTGTTGATGCCGTTGTCGGCGATGTGGATCTTGCCATCCTTGCCCGGTTTCAGGTCCTTCTTTTCGTCCGCGGTCAATTCCCGGAAGATCGGCTTGCCTTCTGCGTCCATCTTGACACGTCCTTCTCCATCGCGGTCGACCACGTAGACCTTCGCCTCCTCCAGGAACATCGTCCGGTAGGATTCATCGGTGAACTTCTTGGCCTGCTCATACACCAGCGCCTTGCCGATCTGCTCGGCCGCCGCGTTGTTCTGCAGCTTCTGCAGATCGATCTGCTGCAGCGCTTCGGCAGGTGTCGTTGCCGTGCGATCCATACCATCCAGCGCGGTGGTATCGCCATTGCCGATGACCACGGTGCCGGCCGCGATGTCGCTGCGGGTGGTGCTGGAGCGACCCTCGCTGTCATTGCCCTCACCCATCTGGTTTTTGATGATGCCCATGGCGGCGCCGTACTTGCTGCCGCTGAGCATGTCATTGCTGACCGAATAGCTGGCGCTGCTGGCCTTGCCGCTGGCTTCATTGGCAAGGTCCGACGCGGTCAGGCTGCCGGTCGACAGGTAGTTCCTGCCTGGATCGGCAGTACTGGCAATCGAGGCACCCTTCAGGTCGGTGTTACCACCGACGCGGATGTCGAATCCACCGTCACCAGCGAACAAGCCGGACTGATTATTTACACCGTTGTAGTCACTACTGGCCTTCGACGAGCTGGCGCTGCCCCCGGCGCTCCAGGCGGTGCCGAAGGATACCTGCACACGACCACCGACCTCACTGCTCTTGGATTGCTGGGTGATGCGGTCCTGCAGCGACTCGATATTGAGATCGCCGCCGATGTCGGCCGAGATCGTGTTGGCCTGCGCGGATGCGCCGCGCAGCGTGGTGTCGCCCCGCGAGGTCAACTGCAGGTTGTCGGCACTCAACTGGGTGTTCTGGTAAGTGGAGGATTGTCCATCGCTGCGGCTGCTGCCCACGCTGGCCTGTGCATAGACATAGACGCCGGTCTGCGCACCCACCGATGCGCCCACGCCCACCTCGGCACCGGAATAGCTGCTGCGCGCTTTCTCGGCGGCTTCATTGCGCGCGGCTTCCAGAAGAATGTCGTTGGCCGAATCCAGGCTGAGCGTGTTGCCGGCCTTCAGATTGCCCTGCACCACATGGATGTCGCCAGCGGTGCTGGTCATGCTGACATTGCCGCCGCCGCTGATCGTCGACCCCTGCGAGGTCTGGTAGTTGGCGTCGTACTGGCTCTTGCTGGTGGCAAAGCCAACACCGGCTTCGGCACTGGCCAAGGTGCCTGAGGTGGCAGCCTTGTAGGTGTTCCAGCCGGTGGCGACAGCTGCCAGCGCCTGCATGTTCTGCAGGCGTCCATCGGCCTGGCGCGCGGCGTCCACGTTGTTGACCAGATCAATGAGGGGCGAGCTGACGCGGGCAAAGACGCCCACCTTCAGGCTGTCGTCGCGACTCATCTGGCTGCCGCTGTTCTCGGCGGTCAGGAGCTGGATGTCGCGCGCGACCACGTCCACGCTGTTGGCCGCCAGCACGTTGGAGGCCTGTTGGGTATAGGCGCCCCCGGCCGACAACGAAACATTGCCGCCCAGGCTCGCTACATTGCTCGCCACCTGGGTGACCTGGTCGTTGGCGTCGCGGTGCCGCTCAGTGTGGTATCCCGAGAAGCGCTCGGTGTCAGAGACCACCACGGTGCCGATCGCCTTGTTGTCGGACTGGTTGGCATTGCTGCGCGTGTCCTGACCGCTGCGGATGGTGAGGTCACCGGCAGCATGGACGTTCACGTTGCCTTCGGCGGCGATATTGCTGCCCGTCAGGCTGATGTCGCCCTGGGAGGTGGTCAGCGTGGCATTTCCGCCCACGGACAGCTGCGTTCCGGTAACGGTGTCGCTGACGCCGGCACCGGTGCCCTTGTTGTTGTGCATGCCAACCGGTAGGTGGGCGGTATTGTTGGCAATGCCCCAACCCTTGCCATCGCTGTTGTTCCCGCTGGCGGCGGTGTTGTGGGCGACGTCGAAGACGATGTCCTTGCTTGCCGCCAGCACCGCGTCACCCTCGGCGGACATCTGCGCGCCCTGGCTGGTGATCGAGCCGTCGGTGGCGATCAGGGTGAGATTGTTGCCGGCAGTCAGCTGGCTGACACGCGCGTCGCTGGTGCTTCCGTTCTCGGCGCTGCTGGAGCGGTGGCTTCCCGCCTGTACCACCACGGCGGTAGTGGCCGCGCGGAATCCGGCAATCATGCCGTCTGCGGTGCGGGTGGTTTCACCGATGAACGATCCACTGTCCTGGCGGTTGGCCGTTTCCGCGTCGCGGCCGGCGCGGTAGGCGGCACCAGGATCCAGCGTGATCCCTACGGAGAATCCGCTGGATTTGCTCGATTGGCTCGACTGCGAATCCACCGTGTCCTGTCGCGCCAGCAACTGGATGTCCTTGGCGGCCAGCGCCATGTCCTTACCCGCCGCTACGTCGGACGCAGCGATGGTCAGCTGATTGCCAGCGCTGATCGCCACATTGCCGTCGATGGACCCGATGGCCGACCCTACCTGGGTGGTGGCGTCGGTCGAGCTCTGGCTGTTGTTGCGCGACTTGTTGTAGCCCACGCTCGCGACGCCACCGGAGAAGCCAGCCGAGAAGCCGGACTTCTTCTGGCTGTAGCTGTGGTCTTCGCTGAAGGTGTCCTGCACCGATTCAATAGTGACGTTGTTGCCCGCGGCAATGCGGATATCGTTGTCGGCCGCGACCACCGACCCTGCGATGCCTACGTTGTTGCCGGCTACGATGTTGACCGATTCGCCGCTCAGCACCGTACCGACGTTGCGGGTACTGCTGGCTTCGTCATGGCTGGTGGTGGTCTTGCTGGAGAACGTGCCCTTCTTCTTGCTCCACTCATCCCGCTCGAAGTGGCTGGTTTCTTCAGCGGTGTTCAGCGTGATGTCGCGACCTGCGGCAATGCCGATGGCGCCCGTCTCGGAGTACACCGCTGCGGCGGTCAGCGTCGCATCCCGCCCGGCTACCAGGGCGATGCCTTCGCCCGCCTGCAGCACGGTACCGTGCGAGGTGTCGTTGTGGGACTCGGTCTGTTTGGAGTAGCGCTTGCGGCGGATGTCTTCTTCGCTGCTGTTGGTGGTGGTGATTTCGGCCAGGTTGATGTCGCGCCCGGCAAGCGCCGCGATGCTCTTGCCGGCCTGAAGATCGGCAGCCTGAAGATTGATGTCCTGACCCGCCTCGAGGGCAAGGTTGCCGCCCGCGTTCAGGCCGCTGGTTTCCAACGTTTCCCGGGTTGAGCTGCCGTACCGGGTCGCGGTGGTCTGGGTGGTGGTCAGTGCATTGAGGTTGATATCGTTGCCGGCTACCGCACTGAGGTTGTTGCCCGCCTTGACCTGCACGGCAGTGAGGGTGAGATCGTTGCCAGCCTGCAGGCCGAGGCTGCCACCCACGTCGAGCGTGGTCCGGTTGAAGTTCTCCCCGGACGCGCCGCTCTGCTGGGTCGTCAGGTTGAGGTCGCGTCCGGCGATCAGCGCAGCGTTGCCCTTGGCACTGGTCTGCGCACCGACCAGCGACAGGTCGCGGCCGGCGACCATGGCCATGTCGCCGGTCGATTCAATTTTCGCCACGCCGAGGCTGGCCACGCTCTGCAGGTCACGGCCGGCCACCAGGCTGATGCTGCCGCCCTGGATGAGGCCGTCCTTGTTGATGATGTCTTCGACGGCGGACACGCGCAGGCTGCCGCCGGAGGTCATCGCACCGCGATCATTGAGCAGGCTGCCGGCATCGATCGACAGACGGCTGTCAGCGGCGATCATGCCCTGGTTGTTGACGTTGTTCGCGCGGATGTCGACGCTTTCGCCGGCAATCGCCGCGCCGCCCAGCTGCAGGCGGTCGGCCGTGGCCTGGCTCAGATACACCACCGGCACCAGCACCTGCTGGCCGCCAATGTTCTGGGCCACCATCCAGACGATGTCTTCGTCCAGGGCGGCCATCTGTTCGGCCGACAGCGCGATGCCCACGGTCAGCTGCAGGCGGCCGGCCTCGGTCACACCACCGTCCATCATGGCCCGGTACTGGTCCATACCGTTGTCGAGGTCGGCATCGAGGTACTTGCGCCCGGTCAGGCCGGTGATCTGCTCCAGCACCAGGCGCTGCTCATAGAAGTCATCGCCCAGGCGCTTCAGCCGCTGGTCCGGGTTCAGGCTGAGCTTGTCGAACATGTAGTCCGAGCCCAGCCACTGGCCGTAATTGGCGAAGCGCGGATCGGTCTCCACCAGCCAGCGCTGGTTGCCCGGGTCCACGGTGTACAGGCCATTGGCCGGCGGCAGCAGCCCCGGGAGCGGGTTCTGCGCGGTGCCCACCACTTGCGGCGGCTTGACCACGCCGCTGGTGCCCGGTGCCGGCGAGCCGACGTTCGCACCCTGCCCGTTGCCGGCCACGGTGCCGGTGGTTGGCCCCTTGGCAATGCCGGTGACCGGATCCGGTGCACCGGTGCTGCCGGTGGCCGCGCCGGCCTGGCTGCCGTTGCCGAGGGTAGGCACATACGCACCGATGCCGTTCCAGCCGCCGATGTCGGCCGCCGCGCCGCCGTTGCCGGTACTGACTACGGTGTTGTTGACATCGCGCGCGGCGATGGTGACGTTGCGGCCCGCGGTGATGGTGGCGTTGCCGCCCGGAATGGCCACTTCCTTGGTGACGATGGTGGTGCCAAGCACGTCCCTGACCCAGCGTGGCTCGTACTGGCACTGCAGACCGGAGGGGCAGGTCTGATACGCGATTTCATATTCGGAGACGCGTTGGATCGTCTTGCTTGCGGTCAGGGCCACGTTGTTGACGACCCCGGTCCAGTCGGCCGGGTTGTCGCTGTTGGAAGACCCCCGGCCATTGATGGTCAGGTTGCTGCCGGCGGCAATGGCCGAATAGATGTTGTCGACGCTGCCGCCGCTGATCAGCATGTCGCGACCTGACAGGAACTGACTGGCCGCAGTGAAGGCAGTGACGCGGGTACCTTCCAGCACGGTGTCGGTATTGGTGACACCGTAGTCCTCGTATACAAAGCACGGCGCCTGCGAGTTGCTGCAGTACCGCAGGTAGATCTCGTGAGGCGTGGCGCCACCGCCGAACTGCCCGGCGTCCGGATCACCGATCTGATCTGCGGCGGTGTAGGTCTTGCGCTCGTACGCCAGCACGCGCCGCTCGTTACGCACGCCCAGGGCCAGCAGCACCAGATCGCGCTCGGCCTGGATGCGGCCGGAGCGGTTGATGATCTGCTGTGCGTTGCCACCCTGGCGCCCGCCAATGCGGATATCGCCGATGCTGTACAGCTCGCCGTCGAGGTTGTTGAAGACGTCCGCGTTGATGGCCAGGGTGCCGGTGGTGGCCAGCAGCCCTTCGTTGTAATCCCGCACGGGGATGGTGGTGCCAAGATCGCGGCCGTTGGTGACCGTACCGGCCGTGAGCGTCACCTCATCGCCCATCACCGTACCGGTGTTGGTGAACCAGCCGCTGCTGGTCTGCACACGGTCACCGTCGATGCGGCCGAGATTGTTGATGCCCTGGCTGGCGGTCAACGTCGCGCCGGCGGTACCGGCGCTGTTGCCGGCGCTGATGGTGCCAGTCGCGGTGTTGTCGATCTGCGCGGCATTGAGCTCCAGGGTGCCGCTGGTCTCGATGCGCCCCTGGTTGGTCAGCGTGCCAGCGACGTTCAGCGCCAGGCGCCCGTTGCTCTGCAGCTGCTGTGCGTTCTGGTGCAGGTAGTCGCCGGCCAGATGAAGTTCCAGGTCGGCACCGCCGAAGAGGCGACCGTTGCTGCCCTGCAGGGCCTGCAGCTGCGCCCACAACTGCTGGTACGCGCTGATCTCGCCATTGCCGTTGTCCAGGGCGCCCACGTAGAGGGTGCTGCTGCGGGTGATCAGGCGGCCGCCGGTATTGTCCAGGTTCGCCGCGCGCAGGGTGAAGAGATTGCCGGCGGAGATCTCGCCGCCGCCGTTCAGCACCGTAGCCGAGGCGTTGTCCAGGGTGAGGTCTGCACCGGCATGCAGGCGACCGCTGCGGTTGTCCAGCTGCGTGGTCTGCAGGGTGGCGTTCTGGCCGGCGACCAGCTTGCCGCGCTGGTTGGCGACGCTGGCAGCGGTGAGGGTCAGGTTGCCCTGCGTGCTCCCCAGCACGCCGTCACTGTTGTCCAGCGCACCGCCGGTGGTGACGGTCAGGGCGTTGCTGCCATCGACCACCAGGCGGCCGTTGCGGTTGTCCACGGTGGCTGCCGTGACGCCCGCTGCGGCATAGGCCTCGATGCTGCCGCCCTGGTTGTCGAGCAGGCCGTCGGCGTCCAGCTGCAGCTGCCCGCCCGAGTAGAGCAGGCCACCGCCGTTGCGCAGGTCGCCGTTGACGTCCAGGGTAAGGTTCTGCCTGGCGTAGAGAGTGCCGTCCTGGTTCCCCAGGTCGGCGGTGGTGAGGCTGGCATTGCCCTCGGCGCCGACCAGGCCGCTGCGGTTGTCCACGCTGGCGGCCTGGATCTGCAGGGTGCCTGCCTGGCGCTGGGCCACGGTACCGGCCACGTTATGCAGGACGTCGGTGGCGCGCAGCTGCAGGTTGCCTACGGCATCGATGCGGCCGCCGCTGTTGTCGATCTGGCGCGCACGGATGTCCGCGCTGCGGCCGGCGCTGATCTGGCTGCCACCGGTGTTGGTCAGATCATTGGAAACATCGAGCAGCAGGGCCCCATTGCCCACGATCAGGCCGGCGTTGGCGTTGCTCAGCTGGCCGGCACGCACGGTCGCCGTGCCGGTACCGGCGTGCTCGATGCGGCCGCCGCTGTTGGAGAGGGTGGCCGCTTCCAGGGAAAGGTCAGCGGCGTTGGACGCAATGCGGCCGCCGTCATTGCGCAGCGCTCCGCTGAACACAAGCGACAGCGCGTCGTTGCCGGTCTGGATCAGCTCGCCGGCGCGGTTGTCCAGCGCCGCCGCCAGCAGGCCGAGGCGGGCGGCCTGCAGCGAGCCGCGCTGGTTGATCAGTTCGCCACTGGTTTCCAGCTGCAGCATGCCGGTGGCAACCAGCGTGCCGTCGCTGTTGTCGAGCGCGCCGCCGATGGCGCGCGCCACCAGGTCGCCGCCGGACCAGACCAGGCCGTTGCGCAGGTCCAGGCCACTGCCCTGCAGCGCCACGCGCTGGCCGGCGTGCACCTTGCCCGATTGCAGCAGCAGCGTGGTCGCGGTCAGGGTGACCTGGCCGGTGCTGCCCAGGGTGCCATTGGCGGCCAGGCCGCCCACGATCTGGCCGCTGTTGTCGATGGTGCCGCCGGTGACCACCACGTTCCCGCTGGCCAGCAGGCGGCCGCGGTTCTCCACGGCGGCGCCCTGCAGCGTCACTGCGGCGGCCTGCATGCTGCCGGTGTTGCGCAGCACGGTGCCTGCGCCGGCGGTGATCGCACCGCTGGCGTACAGGTCGCCGTCGCTGGTCAGCGCCTGGCCGGCGTGGAGGGCGATGTCCGTGCTGCTGTCCAGGTTGCCGGCCAGCACCAGGTCGCGGTCGGCATGCAGGGTCACGCCATTGGCGGCGTAGGCCTTGCCGCCCTGGCGCAGCGTGCCGCCGGCCTGGGCGTTCAACTGCGCAGCGGCGATGGTCTTGCCGGTCAGGGTCATATCGCCGGCAGTGCGCAGGTCGACGCTCGACTGCTCGCTGCCGAGGTCGCCACGGCTGTCGAGCGTGGCGGCCTGGATGCCCAGCGCCTCCACCGCCACCAGGCTGCCCTGGTTGGTCACCGCGTCGCCGGCCACCAGGCGGGCGCTGCCGGCGCTGTAGACGGCACCGGCGTTGTCGATGCGCGCCGCACGCAGTTCCAGCGCGCGCCGTGCGTACAGGTTGCCGGCATTGCTGGCTGCCTGCAGGACCTCGATATCGAGCAGGTCCGCACTGGAGATGTCGCCGTTGGCGAGGTTCTGCAGGGCCTGCGCGCGCAGGACAACGGCCGCGTCACTGGCGATGACACCGGCATTGCGCAGCGTGCCGGTGCTGTCCAGGCGCAACGCATGGGTGCTGTAGACGGTCCCGCTGTTGTCCAGGTTGCCGGCGTTGAGCGTCATGCGCTCGGTGGCGTGCAGGCGGCCGGCGTTGTCGAGCAGGCCGGTGGCGGTGGCCGTGAGCTGGCGGCCGAGCGCCAGGCCGTCCCGGGTCTGGGTGAAGGTGCCGGTCGCGAGCTGCAGCTGCTGGGCGGCTTCCAGTCGCTGGCGGTTGACGATGCTTTCGGCATTGATGCGCAGGTCGCCATCGCTGATGACCTCGCCGGCGTTGTCCAGCTGCGCCGAGTGCAGGGTGATGGCCTGCCCGGCACGCAGGCGCGCGCCCGCGGCGTTGTCGATGCGGCGCGATGCGTCGATATCCAGGGTGCCCGAGGCCAGTACCGCGCCACGGTTGTCCAGTGCGCCCAGCGTAAGGCGGGTGTCGCTGGCCGCGGTGGTGCCGGTGTTGGTCAGGCGGTCGGCGTTGACGTCCAGGACACGCTCGGCGATCAGCTGGCCGCCATTGGCCAGCTCGCCGGTGACCTCCAGGGTGACGTCGGTGCCGGCGGACAGTTCGCCCGAAGCGGCCTGCTGCAGCGCGCCGGCGTTCACGGCCAGGGTCTGCGCAGCGCCGATCAGTCCGCTGTTGTCGATCCGGCCGGCGACCGCCAGCGTGGTGTCGCGTTGGCCGTAGACCTGGCCACGGTTGGCGAGGCTGCCCGCTTCGATCCGGGTGCCGGTACCGCCGATCACCACGCCAGCGTTGTCGATGTGGCCGCCCACCTGCACCTGCAGGGCGCCCTGCGCTGCCAGGCGTGCCCCCTGCTGCTGGGCGATGCTTGCCGCGCGTGCCTGCAACTGGTTGGCGGCGATCACCTGGGCGGCATTGTCCAGCTGCTGCCCGGCACGCAGGTCGATGTCGCTTCGGCTCTCGACCTGGCCGTCCAGCCGCAGGTTGCCGTCGGCACCCAGCTGTACCCTGCCGGCCAGCAGGTTGCCCGAGGCCTCCAGTCTTCCGGTCGCACGTGCATCCAGGTTGCCTGCCGCGTAGCTGGTGCCGCCCAGCTGGACGTCACGTCCGCCCAGGCGCACGTCGGTGCCGGCCTGTACCGCACCGGTGCTGGCCAGCGTGCCGCCACTCTCCACGATGATGCTGCCGGCGGCCGCGGTGCGACCGGTGAGCTGCACATCGCCTGCGTTGGTGAGCACGAAGTCGCCGCCGGTGGCGACCAGCGCGCCCGCACTTCGCACGCCGACGCCTGCCTCGGTGCCGATCAGGCGGATCTTCCCTGCGTACATGCCGCCCAGCGCGGCCACGTCCAGGCCGAAGCCCTGGGTAGCGCCCTGGCCCTGGATGGCACGGGCCGCCAGGCTGTCGTAATCGATGTGGTTGGCCCCCACCACCACGTTGGCGTCCTTGGCCCACAGCCCGGCGTTGATCTCCACCGCGCGCGCGAGCAGATCGATGCGCTGCAGGTTGTCCGCGTCCAGGCCGGCACCTTCAATGCGGATGCTGCCGCGGCCGACCTGGAAGGCCGACAGGCTGCCGTCGCCGCCGAACAGGGGCGTGCCGGTAGTCAGCACGCCACGCGTGGTATTGATGAAGCCGCAGCCGTCGCAGGTGATGCCGTTGGGGTTGGCAATGATTACCTGGGCCGCCGCGCCGGCCACTTCCACGTGGCCCTGCAGCAGCGAGCGGTTGCTGGAGGTGACTTCGTTGAGGATCAGGCGCGCGGACTGACCCGGCTGCAGGTTGGTGTTGCCCTGGATGTAGCCGGCCAGCTGGGTCTGGGTGGTGGACGCACTGTTGTTGAGCACCTGCCCCTGGCGGCCGACGTTGTACTGGTCGTACTGGTTGTGGGACACACCGGCCGCGTTGGGGGCAGCGATCTGCACCACCGGGACGCCGTTGGCCGAGGCCTCCTGCCGGGTCTGGCTACCGGCCTGCGGCTGTACCTGCGCGAACGAACTGAAGGGCCCGCCGAACACCGCCGTGACCAGGGCCGTGAGCACACCCATTCGCCACCGGGTGTTGACGGGCGAGGTGACGGAGGGGCGGTGCTGAACAGCGTGGCGGGTCTTCATGACGGATCTTCCATGTCGGATGCGGGGTACTGCGGTGTCACCTGCGCGGCATGCGCGGAGTACTGCTGCGTTACGCCGAACTAGAACTGCGTGGCCAGGCGGAATCCGACGACGCGCGACGGACTCTGTTCACGGATGGCACGGGGTGCATCAAGCGGGAAGCCGACGAAGGCGTCCCAGTCCAGGCCCACCGCCTGGCCGCGTGCACCCACGTGCACGCCGCTCATGTTTCCGCCGGCAATGCCCTGCGCGGCGTTGGTGGCGATATGCCCAACGTCCACGCCGGCATACGGCGAGAAGCGCCGGTGCAGACTGAAGGCGAGGCTGTTGCGCCAGTAGCCGCCGGTCGCGCCCCCCATCATCAGTTCGCCGTCGAAGCCGTTGATGGTGTAACGGCCGCCGATGCTGATGAATTCCGAGCCGTAGAGCGGGTCGGAGGTCCACTGGTAGCGCAGTGCGCTGTTCCAGTAGATGGGCCGGGGGCCCTGCAGCAGCGGTGCGCCGACGCCGATGTCGAGCACGGTGATGCCATAGCGGAAGGTGGGTGCTTCGCGATCGCGGCCGGGTGCGTCATCGTCGCCGCCAAGCCAGGGCAGGCCGCGGCGATGCGCCAGGCGCAGGTCGGCCTGCAGGCTGCCGAGATACTGGCGGTGCAGCAGGGCCAGTTCGGCCGAGGTAGTGCGCCTGCGCTGCCCCTGCAGTTCCACCTCCTCCACGAAGCTGCGCGAGTGGCGCTGGGCCACGCGCAGCTCCATCCCGGTCCGGTAGCTCTGCCCGCGCGCGATCAGGCGCTCGATGGCCAGGTCGACGCTGCGCGAACGGCCGGTGCTGCTGAAGTCTTCGTTGTTGCCCCGGATGATCTGCGCGTAGCGCGATCCGTAAGTGCTGGTGGAGAACCGCCAGTTGCCCAGCGGCGCGCTCCACGACGCGTTGTAGCCATGCGTGCCCTTGCCGCGCTCGGCACTGCCGTCGCTGTTGACGCCCACGCTGAGCAGGTCGTTGATGCCCAGCAGGTTGTCCGCCCACACCGTGGCGCCGGCCTGCTGCTTGCCCGTGCCCGTGCTGCCGGCATCGTCCAGCGACAGTGCGCCGCGCCAGCGCCGGACCGCCTTGAGGGTGATCACCACATCCGACTCACCCGGCTGTGCGCCCGGCACCAGCTCCATTTCCACGTCCTGCGACGGCACGCGCTTGAGCTGTTCCAGCCCCTGCTCCAGGGCGCGCAGGTTCAGCACGTCGCCCGGGCGCGCCGGGAATGCACTCTTCCACATCGCATCGCCCGGGCCCTGTTCGGCGAACCGGATCTGGCGGATCGTGCCCGCCACCAGTTGAAGGCGCAGGGTGCCCGCGCCCAGGTTCTGTTCGGGCAGGCCGATGCGGGTGGTCACGTAGCCCTTGGCCAGCACCAGGTCGGAGGTGCGCCGCACGATCAGCGCGATGCCCTGCTGGCCGATGCAGCGTCCGCGGTAGGCGTCCAGGTAGCGCTGGGCGAAGCCGAACCGATCACGGTGCTCACCGTCCAGCACGATGGCATCGATGCGGAAGCAGGGCGACTCGTCGGGCAGGTCGGTCGCGCGGTGGTCGCCGGCGGCTGGCGCCGCAGGCGCCGTGACTTCAGGAATGGCCTGCCGTTCGGCACGCTCGCGCGCTTCACGCTCGGCGCGATCGCGCAGCTCCTGCTGGTCGGCAAGGGTAGGCTGGCCTTGCTGCGCCCACGCGCTGGCCGGGCAGGCAACCCCTGCAACTGCGGCCAACAGAAGTGCCCCCATCGGGCGCCATGACACTGCCACTGCATCCATACCGATCACACCGTCCTGATGCGTCCGGCACGGTCGCGGTCGCGACAGCGGTGCAGGAACGCCAGCCAAGGTGACGCGCCTGGAACTTCCGCTGCTCAACCGGTCGGTACCGGAATCCTGTTATGCCGGCAGTCGCAGCCTCCACGTCCGGGACGTGAGGCGACTCCGTTGCTGCCCCCTGTTTCACTACGTTCCCACGTGCCAGGCCGGCGGACCCCGTTGTGCTCACCGCAGCAGCCTGACAACGCACATCTTAGCGACTGTTAAAGATTTGTAAACACACACCGCCCGCCGAGGCGGTCTGGAGCGCTATCGGCCGGGGCCGGCAAATCTTGAGGGCTCACCGTGGCGGGGCAGACAATTCCTTCGCGCTCAGGAAGCCGTCGCCGTTGGCGTCCTGCTTGTGGAAGCGTTCGATGAGGGTCTGACGCTGCTGGTCGCGGGTGATCGGCCTGCCCTTGCCGCCGGGCAGTTCCTCCGCACTGAGCACGCCATCGCCATTGCGGTCCATGCGGTCGAACGCGTACATCATCCACGCCACGTACTCGTCGACGCTGACCTTGCCGTCGCCGTCGCCGTCCATGCGCTGCAGGTAGGTGCCGGTGTCGGCCACCTGCGCCTGCGCGCCCAGCGCGAACAGCACCAGCGCGGCGCAGGAAAAACGCCGCGCAGGGCGGCGTTTTCGGGGACGCGGGAACAGGCGCACCGGTCAGTGCGCCGTCAGCGCATAGCCCTTCAGGCGCGCGGCGTAATTCTGCAGCGCGGCGATGCCGCTGGCCTCGGCTTCGTGGCACCAGGCCTGCAGCAGCTTCAGGCGCTCGGCGGCATCGTTGCCGCGGGCTTCGAGCAGGGCCGCCAGGCGCGCGCGGTGTTCGACCAATACGCGGATGCGCGGACGCTGCTCGACCCAGGTGCTGAGTTCGGCGCGGCAGTCCGGCTTCAGCCAGCGGCCATCGTTGACCAGGCCACGGCGCATGCGGCGCGGCAGCAGCTGGCGCAGCTTGGCACCGGCCATCGCCGCCTCCTCGCGCAGGGCCGGTACGAACACATTGCGCTGGTAGTCGGTCATGGCCTGGAAGCGGTGCGACAGCAGCGCCTTGAGCGTTTCAGCATCGGGCACGGCAATGTTCGGGCGCACGTCCATGCTCGGCGCCACGCGCAGCACCTTGGCCAGGCCCACGGCCTGCAGGCCACGGATGGCCGCCCAGCCGATATCGAATTCCCAGCGGCGCATCGAGAAGCGTGCCGAACTTGGGAAGGCGTGATGGTTGTTGTGCAGTTCTTCACCGCCGATCCAGAACGCCCACGGGGTGAGGTTGGTGGAGGTGTCGGCCGATTCGAAGTTGCGGTAGCCCCACCAGTGGCCCAGGCCGTTGACCACACCGGCGGCCCAGAACGGGATCCACGCCATCTGGATCGCCCACAGGGCCACGCCGGGCAGCCCGAACAGCACCAGGTTCAACGCGAACAGGGCGACCGGGCCCAGGTTGGCGTGCGGGGTGTACAGGTGGCGCTCGATCCAGTCTTCCGGGGCGCCACGGCCGTACTGCTCGATGTCCGCGCGCATGCCGCGGGCTTCGCGGTACAGCTCCACGCCGCGCCAGAACACCGTACCGATGCCCTTGGTGACCGGGCTGTGCGGGTCTTCGTCGGTCTCCACCTTGGCATGGTGCTTGCGGTGGATGGCCACCCACTCCTTGGTGATCATGGACGTGGTGAGCCAGGTCCAGAACCGGAAGAAGTGCGCGATGACCGGGTGGAAGTCCACGCCGCGGTGGGCCTGGCTGCGATGCAGGTACAGCGTGACGGCAAAGATGGTGAGCTGGGTGAACACCAGCAGCACCAGGCCCATGCCCCACCAGCCGAGGCCGACGACACCGCCGGTCAGGAAGTTGAGGAGGGTATCGAGCATCGCAGGACTCCGGGCCGTAACGGCCAGCAGGGAAACGGGTGTACAGGTAGGTCCATCATGGGGCCAGACGTTGCAAACTTCATCCGTCTGATGCCATTTTTGCGCAGTCATTCAGTTGTTTTCCCCCTTCGTGAGCATTGCCCCCGCATTCATGACCGTTGCCACCCCTCCGCCGGCCGCTGCCGGCGCCGCCCCCCTGATCGAACTCGACCGCGCCTGCGTCATCCGCGGCCAGGTCCGCGTGCTGCACGATCTGAGCCTGCGCATCGCCCAGGGCCAGCACACCGCCCTGCTGGGCCCCAACGGCTGCGGCAAGTCGTCTTTCATCAAGCTCATCACCCGCGAGCTGTACCCGCTGGCACATGCCGACGGTACCGTGGCCGTACGCGTGCTCGGGCAGAACCGCTGGCAGGTGGATCGGCTGCGCTCGCAGCTGGGCATCGTCACCGGCGACCTGAGCAGCAACCTGGCCGACATGCCGGGGCTGACCGTGGAGGAGGCCGTGCTGTCGGGCTTCTTTGCCAGCTTCGTGGTGCCGGCCTTCCGCGAAGTCACCGACGACATGCGGGCGCGCGTGCGTGAAACGCTGGCGCTGACCGGTGCGCTGCCGCTGCTGCAGCGGGGCTATGCCGAACTTTCCGCCGGTGAAACCCGGCGCGTGCTCATCGCCCGGGCGCTGGTCAACCGGCCGCAGGCGCTGCTGCTGGATGAGCCGTCCACCGGGTTGGACCTGGTGGCGCGCCAGCATCTGATCGCCACCATGCGCACGCTGGCCGCGCAGGGCATCACCCTGGTGCTGGTGACCCACCACATCGAAGAGGTGATTCCGGAGATCGAACGCGTGGTGTTGCTGCGCGGTGGCCGGATCGCGGCCGATGGCACGCGCGCGGAGCTGCTGCGGGATGGGCCACTGTCAGACGTCTTCGGCGGGCCGATCCAGGTCATCGAGCATGACGGACGCCTGACCGCCTTTGCAGGCTGACGTCCGGCGCAGCGCCACGCCCTGCGTAGCTGCCTGCGTACGGGACCACGAAGCCACGCAGGGCGTGGCTCGACAGCCGGGGGGCCAGCGTTGCCGGCCCCCCGGTTACGTCTAGAACCGCACCGCGACGGCGCGGCTTTCGATCGGGGCCATCCGGCCCTGGTCCTGCAACTGCAGGTCACGCAGTTCGAACGGGGCGCTGTAGCCACCCGGTAAGGCCACCGTGTCGAACGCCAGCAGTAGTTCGCCTGCACCGGCCGCATCGAACCACGCCGCGCTGTGCGCCTGCGCCACCGGGCGCAGGGCGCCGCCCGGGCCGGTGGCATACAGCGTGCCGCGTGCCTCGTAACGGCCCGGTGCGCCGATCTGCACTGGCAGCCGCACCTGGCGCTGCGCCGCATCGACCTCGACCTGGCCGCTGAAGCGCGCGGTCGGGCGGGCCACCGCGAAGGCCACCTTGCCATCGCGCTGCACGCCCTGCGCGGTCACGAAGGCCTGCAGTTCCCACAGCCCCTGCGCCTGGCCGACGTCCTCGGGAATGCTGACCTGCGCGCGCAGGCCGTCCTTGCCCGCCACCAGCGGCACCGGCCAGCTGCGCCCGTCCGGCGCCACCAGCAGCGCTTCGCCGGCGGCAGGCAGCGCGCGTGCCACAGGGCGCCCTGCGGCCAGCGCCGCACGGCCGCCGTCGTTCTGCAGCCGCGCGGTGAGCGCGACGCGGCCGCCGGCCAGCACCTGCTGGCGGTCGGCCTGCAGATGGAGCGCGATCGGGCTGTCCGGTTCCAGCACCTGCACCACATAGCGGCCCTGCGCCTGCGGCGCCTGCAGGCGGTAGGTGCCCACCGCCGCGCTCGCGCCGGTGCGGGCCATCGCGGTCCCTTCGCCCACCGTCATGCCGGCCGCACGCAGCTGCTGCGCATCCACCACCTTGTCCACTGCCAGCACGCCGGCCGGGTCGCGTACCTGCAGCTGCCCCGCGCCAAGCGGCCGCGCGCCTTGTGACGGGCTGACCTGGATCACTGCGTCGGGTGCGGTCAGCGGCAGCTCCAGCCCGCGCTGCAGGGTGGCCGCATCGACGGTGTCCCAGTAGCTGCGGCTCACCGCGGTGAACGGGGCCGGGGTGTGCAACGGCTGGCCCGGGTCCAGCGCCCACGCAAAGCGCAGCGGCGCTCGCTCGATCGTCCTGTCGGGCAACGGCGCGGTCTCCACGCGCGGGGCCACCTGGTCGGTGCCGCGCGCGGGCTGCAGGGTCTGCGCGGCCTGCAGGGGCAGCGCGAACAGCGCCGCGGCGACGGCCACGGCAATCGTCGTGTTCGATGTCATGGCGAGTTCCTCACAGGGTCAGGTCGTTACGCAGGATCGCGCCCAGGCCGAAGCACTCGCGGCGGCTCTGGTTGTGGTTGAGCGGTTCGGCGCCGAGGGTGCGCGCCTTGTCGGTGAACAGCACGCTGCCGGCGGCGCTCTGGCTGCTGCAGTCCAGGAATCCGTCCGAACAGCTGCCGAGCCAGTTCTGGGTCAACTCCAGGCCGACGCTCTGCGCGTAGCCGCCGCAGTAGCTGTTGCTGTCCCATACCGCCGACTCCACGTCGGTGCCCACCATCACGCGGAACGGCCTGGGCAACGCCGGGCGTCCGGCAGTGCCGTACAGGTTCTGCGCGTTGTAGGTGGCCATCCAGCCAACCTGCTGCATGCGTACCGCGTCGTTGCCGTAGCCCAGCAACCACCCCACCGACGCCTCGAACACGTTGCCGTTGAGCGCCGCATCCGCCAGCGGCGTGCCAGCCGACGAGGGTGCCAGTGCCGTGACCTTGCTGATGGTCTGGATGATCTTCGGGTAGCGGCTGTCCTGGGTGGGATTGGACAGGATCCAACGCATCACGTTGCCGCCGTTGGAATGGGTGATCACCACCAGCCGGGTAATGCCCCGGGTATTGATGAAGGTGGTGAGCTGACCGGCCAGGCAGCCGGCGGCCTCGGGTGTCCACATGTACTGCTGGAAATCGCAGTTGATGACGGTGTAGTTGGCGCTGTTCGGCAGACCCTGCCGCACGCTGTCGATGATGCCCGGCTGCCAGTAATCGGTACGGGCGTCGGTTTGTTTGCCGGTGCCGTGCACGAAGGCCACGCCCACCACGTCGGCCGCCTGTGCGCTGCTACAGGCCAGCATGACTCCCAGGGCCAGGCCGCTGGCCCTCCCCACTGCATTGCTCTGCATCCTGTGTCTCCCTATGGTCCGCGGAGCATCGCCCCGCCGTGCCGGTAATCCCCCTGATTGGCGACAGAAGCTATGACGCCTGCGGATCGGTTTCCGTGAACCAGTAGAGGGTTCCTATCATTTGAAACGACTCCCAGAACGGCGCTGCAGTGCGTCATGCCGGGTCTGGCGGCATGACCGGCGGCGGCTGGCAGGGGCGCGGGAAGCTGCGATCATGCGGGCTCACGATTTTGGGACCCACCGATGCACGCTGCCGCTTCCGCCTCCTTCCTGCGCCCCCTGCTGGCCACTGCTGCCCTGCTGACGGCCCTGGCCGGCTGTACCCGCGTGGCCGCGCCGACCACCCCGGTCGAGGCGTCTGTGATGACCAAGGCCGTGGGCTACCTGGCGCCCGACGCGGTGCCGGGCAGCCTGGCGCTGGTGCCCTCGCCGCCGGTGGCGGGGTCGGCCGGGTTCGCGCTGGACGAGCAGGTCAGCCGGGAGGCGCGCGCCCTGCGCGGCACCCCGCGCTTCGCGCAGGCGCACCGTGATGCCGAACTCGGCTTTCCGGAAGGCGCCAACCAGTTCGCCTGCGCGATCGGGTTGGATGTGGATGCGCAGAAGACGCCGGCGCTGTACCGCCTGCTCGAGCGCAGCCGCATTGATGCGAGCGCGGCTACCCGCGCGGCCAAGCACCAGTACCAGCGTGCGCGCCCGTTCATGGTCAATGGCGAACCGACGTGCACGCCGGAGGATGAGGACGGGCTGCGGAAGAATGGTTCGTACCCGTCCGGGCACACCTCGATCGGCTGGGCCTGGGCGTTGATCCTGTCGGAGATCGTGCCTGAGCGCGCCGATGCCATCCAGGCGCGCGGCCGCAACTACGGCGAGAGTCGCCTGGTGTGCAATGTGCACTGGCAGAGCGACATTCTGGAGGGGCGGTTCATGGGCGCGGCTGCCGTGGCGAGGTTGCATGACAACGCCGACTTCAACCGCGACCTGCTGGCGGCGCGAAAGGAAATTGCAGCGGCCCGGAACGCGGGCGCACGCCCCAGCCGCGACTGCGTCGCCGAAGAGGCGGTGTTGAAGGTAAGGCCCCAGAGCGCCCTGTAACTTGCGGATGCGTCCCGGCGCATCCAGATCTACCAACGTTCGCCGGCAATTCGCGACGTATCCCGATCCATGGACGTTCGCCAGCATTCGTGACGTGTCCCGATCCACGGGCGTTCGCCAGCATTCGTGACGTATCCGGATCCACGGGCGTTCGCCAGCCTTCGTGACGTATCCCGATCTACGAACGTTCGCCAGCCTTCGTGACGTATCCCGATCTACGAACGTTCGCCAGCCTTCGTGACGTATCCCGATCTACGAACGTTCGCCAGCCTTCGTGACGTATCCCGATCTACGAACGTTCGCCAGCAATTCGTAGCGCCGACTGTTAGTCGGCGACCGCGCGCAGCGCGGCAGAGCATCCGAAGCCGCGGAGGTCGTGACCCGGGATTTGATACCGACGTTGGGAGCATGCCGAAGCCGCCTGTCCGATGTTCATGACGTCGGAACGGAGAGCTGCCGACTAACAGTCGGCACTACCGTCGGCGTTACCGGTTTGTGATCGACCGTAGAAAAAACGGCGCGGATTGCTCCGCGCCGTTTCGGTTTACATGCTGCGCAACCCGATCAGAACTTCGCGGTGAACTCCACGCCGAAGGTGCGCGGCTCGTTGAGGAAGCCGGTCAGGTTGTTGAAGTCGATCGCACCCACCACGCGGGTCTGGTTGGTCAGGTTGCGACCAAACACGGCCACGTCGTACTGGCCGTAGTCCCAGTTGTAGCCCAGGCGCAGGCCGCCTTCCAGCGACGAGCGGCTGCGGAATTCCGGCGACTCGTACAGGAAGAAGTTCACCGGGCTGCGGTAGGCCCAGTCGGTGTACACGTACAACTCGCTGGCATCGGTGATCGGGAACCCGGCACGCAGGGTCAGGTTGTGGATCCACTTCGGCGCCTGCGGCAGCGGGTTGCCGTTGACCAGCGCGTAGGTGCCGCCGTTGATCACCGTGGTCGGGTCGGTGATGGTGCAGCCGCCACCGCAGATCGCCACCGCCAGGTCGCGGTCCTTGATCTCGGTGTCGTTGTAGCTGCTGCCCAGGGTCAGCAGCACGTGGTCGGTCAGGTAGGCCTCGAAGTCCAGCTCGGCGCCCTGGCCGATGGTCTTGTCGGCATTGAGCAGGGTGGCGGTGTTGTTGCTGCCGCCCACCGCGATCAGCTGCTGGCCGTCAACGTTGTAGCGGAAGATGTTGAAGCCCAGGCGCGCGCGGCGGTCGAACAGGTCGGCCTTGACGCCCACTTCATACGAAATCACCTTTTCCGAATCGGCCTGCGAGACGCCACCAAAGGCCAGTCGGCCCTGGATGGACGGCGCGCGGAAGCCCTTGGCCACGCGGGCATAGGTATTGACGTTGTCGCTGATCTGGTAGACACCGCTCAGGTCCCAGCTGACATCGTCGACATCGGTGTTGGCGAGGTACGGACCGCTCACCGGGGTGCCGCCCGGCACCGCCTGCAGCACGCTGGCGGTGAAGTCCTTCTCGTCCTGCGTGTAACGCACGCCGCCGCGCAGCTTGAACTTGTCGGTGACGTCGAAGTCGCCGGAGGCGAACGCCGCCCATGCCTTGTTGCGCTGGCTCTGCACCGCGTGGCCGGTCTGCGGGTTGCCCGGGGTCAGCGAGTCGTAATTGAAGCTGTCGATGGTGACGTCTTCATCGAAGTAGAACACCCCCGCCTGCCAGTCGAAGCGGCCCCACTCGTTGGATTCCACGCGGAATTCCTGGGTCCACTGGCGGTGGTGCGGCAGGCCGTCGGCCGATTCGGACGGGAACGGAATGAAGCCCGGGCCGTAATTGCCTGCACCGAGGAAGCTGGCGCCGTAGCCACCGTCGATGTCGCCATGGTTGAGCGATTCGGCGGTTTCATAGCCGGTGATCGAGTGCAGCGTGACGCTGCCCAGGTTCCACTGCAGGCGTGCGCTGCCGCCCCAGGTTTCCAGTTCGGAGAAGTTCTCGCCGTCGTTGGAGACCTTGTCGCGGTCGAAGTTTTCTACCAGCGCATTGCTGCCTGGCTGGATGATGTTGGCGCGGAACAGGCGCGCGGTGCCGTTGAGCTTGCGCTTGTGCAGGTTGAACAGCGCTTCGAATTCGTCGCCTTCGTACAGGAACTGCACGCGGCCGGCGAACTCGTCATAGCCTTCGAAGCCTTCGGCCGGTGCATTGGCGCGGGTGTTGTCCACGTAGTTGTCGCGGCGCTGGTACAGGCCCGACACACGTGCGGACCAGCGGTCGGTCAGCGGGCCACCGTAGGCGGCCTGGGTGTTCCAGGTGTCGTAGGTGCCATAGGACACCTTCACGTAACCATCGGCATCCTGCGACGGACGGGCCGAATCGAACTTCACGACGCCGGCTGGCGTGTTGCGCCCGAACAGCGTGCCCTGCGGGCCGCGCAGCACTTCCACGCCGGCCAGATCGAACAGCGGGAAGCCCTTCAGCAGCGGGCTTTCCTGCACCACGTCGTCATACACCAGCGACACCGGCTGCGAGGCATTCAGATCGAAGTCGGTATTGCCCAGGCCGCGGATGTAGAAGCGCGGGAAGGCACGGCCGTAGGACGATTCGATGTTCAGGCTGGGCACGCGCGCCGACAGGAAGCGGATGTCGTCGCCGGCCGAACCGAGCACGTCGAGCTTTTCGCCCTGGATGGCCGAGATCGACACCGGCACGTCCTTGGCGTTTTCCACACGGCGCTGTGCGGTGACCTGCAGGGTGTCGAGTGCGACCGGATCCTTGGTGGCGGGAGCGTCCTGGGCTGCGGCCGTCAATGGCAGCAGGGCGGCAAGAGCGACAACGAGGGGGTGCACGGACGGAAGACGGCCGTGGGCAGTGCGGTTCGGGAACATGGCGATTAGGCTGTGTTGGGAGGGGTGGTGGACCGGCGCTACCAGACAATTGTTGCAGTACAACAACTGCGTCGCAAATACGGATCTTTCATTACCAAGATCCGCGCCCCCAGATGTGAAGGCATGGCCCCGGGCATCGCGTCGTGGATCTCGCCCGATATGGCAGGATGAACGTCTTCAGCCAGAGCCTGGCGCCATGCGGATGATGCAATGCTGTCAGAGGACCCCAGAGGGAAGCCCAAGGACGACGACGCCGTGTCCGTAAGCGGGTGGCGGGTCTGGATGACGGTGATGGCCTGGGTTCTTTGTCTCCCGGGCTTGCTTTACCACGTGGTGATCTTTGGGTCGGTCGCGCTGGCGGGCCTGTTATCGGGCGAATGGCTGGCGCCCTTGGACCTGCCGGAACTGGGGGTGATGCTGCTCATCCTGCTCAGCACGTTGTCCTGGCTCGCCCTGGCCTGGATGAGCCTCGCGTGGATCCAGGACCGACCGGTGCACTGGGCATGGCCGGTGGGGGGCACCGCAGTGACACTGCCGATACTGCTGGGAACCCATTTCGTTGCGGCGCTGTTTGTCCTGCCCGGCGTTCTTTTGGCGCTCTACCTGTGTGTCTGGCACCTCCGCCAGGCGCGGCGAGCGACCGGCAACCCTGCATAACCACGCAATGCACACTGCCGGCCATGGGCCGGCACTACCGGTATGCTATCGCCCATTCACATTTCGCCACGCCCATGACCGCCTTCCGCCGCACCCGTCTCACGCTGTCCGTTGCCCTGCTCGGCCTGCTGGCTGGCTGCGGCGGTGAAGCCGTTCGCCCAACCCCGCCGCCGGTGGCCACTACGGTGGTGCCGGCCAAGCCGGTGAAGATCGGCATCGCGCTCGGCGGCGGCGCGGCCAAGGGCTTCGCGCATATCGGCGTGATCAAGATGCTGGAAGCCAATGGCTTCGAGCCGGTCGTGGTGTCCGGCACCAGCGCCGGCAGCGTGGTCGGCGCGCTGTACGCCAGCGGCATGGATGCGTTCCAGATGCAGACCAAGGCCGTGGCGCTGGATGAAACCAGCATCCGCGACGTGCGCCTGTTCTCCGGCGGCCTGGTGCAGGGCCAGAAGCTGCAGGACTACGTCAACGCCCAGGTCAACAACCGCCCGGCCGAGAAGCTCAAGAAGCCCTTCGCCGCGGTGGCCACCAACCTCGATACTGGCGACCGTGCCGTGTTCGTGCGCGGCAACGTGGGCCAGGCCGTGCGCGCGTCCAGCAGCATCCCGGGCGTGTTCGAGCCGGTGAAGATCGGCAGCAACCTGTTCGTGGATGGCGGCGTGGTCAGCCCGGTGCCGGTGGATGCGGCGCGCCAGCTCGGCGCGGACTTCGTCATCGCCGTGGATATCTCCAGCAAGGCCAGCGGCAAGTCGCCGACCGGCATGCTGGGCATCGTCAATCAGTCGATCTCGATCATGGGGCAGCGCCTGGGCGAGCAGGAACTGGCGCGCGCCGACATCATCATCCGCCCCAAGGTGCTGGACATCGGCGCGGCCGATTTCAGCCAGCGTGGTTACGCGATCCTGGAGGGCGAAAAGGCCGCGATGGCGGCAATGCCGCAGATCCGCGCGAAGATCCAGCAGCTGCAGAAGGCGCGCGCGGCCGCACTGGCGCCGCCGCCGAAGCCGAAGTGCGAAGCACCCTCGCGCGTGGGCAAGCTGATGGGCCGCAAGGAAAAGTGCGAGGGGTAACCCGCGTCATCGCTGGGCGCCGCCGGCGGTAGAGCCGACTGTCAGTCGGCTGCTCTGCGCACGGGCGTTGGTGTCTCCGCAAAAGGCAGCCGACTGACAGTCGGCTCTACCGTTGCGGTGGCACGTTGCGTCATTCCAGCTGGGACAGGGGCAGCGCCCTGAAGTCCTTCACCGTGCGCAGCACGAAGCTGGAATTCACGTCGGCCACGCCGGCGGCATTGAGCAGCTTGTCAAGCAGGAAGCTGGAGAAGTGCTCCAGGTCGCGCACGTAGATGTGCAGCAGGTAGTCCATGTCGCCGGTCAGCGCATGGCAGGCCACCACTTCGTCCCACTCCACCACGCTGTCGGCGAACACGCCAATGGCGTGCTGGTCATGCTTCTCGAGTTGTACGCGCACGAACGCCTGCAGGCCCAGGCCGATCCGGCGCGGTTCCAGCCGCGCGCCGTATCCGGCGATGACGCCTTCGCTTTCCAGCCGCTGCACCCGCCGCAGGCACGCCGACGGCGAGAGGTTCACCCGCGCGGCCAACTCGGCGTTGGTGGCGCGCCCGTGCTGCTGGATCTCCGCCAGCAGTCGCAGATCCGTGCGGTCGAACTGGGCATCTCCGGACATTGCTGCTCCGCAACATTGAATGGACGCAACGATATTGCGCCAGTTCGGCATATTCATGCAACTTTGCAATCCTCTTGCGCGCGCCCTGCCCTACCCTCTATCGATGACCTGCCAGGAGCCTGCCCCGATGGAAACCGCCACCGCCCCCCGCCGCGTCGAACACCAGCAGACCGACAAGGGCTACGTGCCGGTCTATACCACCGCCGTGGTGGAACAGCCGTGGGACAGCTACACCGCCGACGACCACGCCACCTGGAGCACGCTGTACCAGCGCCAGCGCGAACTGCTGGTCGGCCGCGCCAGCCGCGAGTTCCTGCAGGCGCAGGACGAAATGGGCATGAACGCGCACATGATTCCGCGCTTCGACCAGCTCAACGAAGTGCTGGGCGCCGCCACCGGCTGGACCCTGGTTGGCGTGGAAGGCCTGCTGCCGGAACTGGATTTCTTCGACCACCTGGCCAACCGCCGCTTCCCGGTCACCTGGTGGATCCGCCGCCCGGACCAGATCGACTACATCGCCGAACCGGACATGTTCCACGACCTGTTCGGGCACGTGCCGCTGCTGATGAACCCGGTGTTCGCCGATTACATGGCCGCCTACGGCCGCGGCGGCGTCAAGGCGCATGCGATCGGGCCGGAAGCGCTGCAGCACCTCACCCGCCTGTACTGGTACACGGTGGAGTTCGGCCTGATCAACACGCCCGAGGGGCTGCGCATCTACGGCGCCGGTATCGTGTCGTCGAAGGGCGAATCGCTGTACTCGCTGGAATCGGCTGCGCCGAACCGGATCGGGTTCGACCTGGAACGCATCATGCGCACCCGCTACCGGATCGACACCTTCCAGAAGACCTACTTCGTCATCGACAGCTACGAGCAGTTGATGGAAGCGACCGCGCCGGACTTCACCCCGATCTACGCCGCGCTGGAATCGCAGGAGCACCTGCCGGCCGGTGACGTGCAGGACGGCGACCGCGTGTTCCAGAAGGGCACCGGCGAAGGCTGGGCGGAAGGCGGCGACGTTTGACGTCGTTCGCTGACGCAATTCACCGGGCCTTTTGAAGTTTAGCGACCTAACCTTCAAAAGCTTCAGAGGCTTTTGAAGGTTAGCGTCAGTAGAGCCGGGCCCTGCCCGGCTGGCTTCACCGCGGATACGCCAGCAGCACGACCAGATCCTGCTCCCCGCGCTGCTGCAGCGCGTGCAGGCTGCCCACCCGGGTCAGCAGCGCGTCGCCGGCCGCCACGTCGTACTGCTTCCCATCCAGCACGTAGCTGCCCTGCCCGCTGACGATGTAATAGATCTCGTTCTTGTGCTGCGGGTGCAGGCCAATCCCCGCGCCCTTGTGCAGCACGCGCTTGCGCAGCACGAACGGCAGGTCCTTGTCGTCGGCGAAGAATGGATACGCCGTGGTCGGTCCTGCACCGCCATGCGGACCGGGCTGGGTGATGGCGATATCGCGTTCGTGCACCACCCGCGACGGCTTGGCCGGATCAGCGCCCTGCCCTGCGGATCGGCTCACGTCGCAATCGATATCCCGCTTCAACGCGGGCTTGAGGTCCGGCTTCAGCGCTACCCAGTCGCGCATCACCAGGCAGGCCACGGCGGTGGCACCGGCCACGCTGAAGTGGGTGCCGTCGGCCTTGTTCTGCTCGGGCACGAACAGGAAGTACGGCTTGGCGCCCTGCTCGCCCAGCGCGCGGATCCAGCGCGTGGAACTGGCATTCAGGTCGATCAGCGCCACCTGCTCGCGCTCGGCCAGCTGCTTTACGGTCTGCGTGTACAAGCCATGGGTGTCGAGCAGCGAACCGAAGTCGTACAGCAGCCGCGCCACGGGCGTGATGAGCACCGGCGTGGCGCGCTTGTCGCGGGCCAGTTGCACGTACCGCATGAGGTACTGCGGGTAGGCAGTGACCGGATCGTTGTAACGGGTGGGATCTTCGAACTTGGCGTCGTTGTGGCCGAACTGGATCAGCAGCACATCGCCGGGCTGGATCTCGGCCGCGATCGCGTCAAGGCGTTTTTCCTCGATGAAGCTGCGCGCGCTGCGGCCACCCTTGGCGTGGTTGCGGACGTCCCAGGCGGCCGGGTCGAGGTAGCTCTGCAGTGCCTGGCCCCAGCCGGCCTGCGGCGCGCGCTCGGGGCCATATTCGGCAGCGGTGGAGTCGCCTGCAATGAAAACACGGTGCGGCGACGCGTGTGTGGTGACCGCCGCGAACAACAAAAGCATCGGGAGCAGGAAGCGGTGCATGTTCGGGCTCCAGGAGGGCCGGCCAACGGCCGGCGCTACCGTCAGGACGTTTGGCGGGGGTACCGACCAACGGTCGGTACCCATGCATCACCGGGCCAGCCAACCACCGTCAACGGGAATTACCGAACCATTGACGTAGTCCGACGCGCTCGATGCCAGGAACACGGCAGTACCTGCGAGATCTTCCGGGGTACCCCAGCGGCCGGCCGGGATGCGGTCGAGGATGGACTTGTTGCGGTCCTGGTCCGCGCGCAGTGCGGCGGTGTTGTCGGTGGCCATGTAGCCCGGGGCGATCGCGTTGACGTTGATGCCCTTGTTGGCCCACTCATTGGCCAGCAGGCGGGTGATGCCGGCGATGCCGCTCTTGCTGGCGGTGTACGACGGCACCCGGATGCCGCCCTGGAAGGACAGCATCGAGGCGATGTTGATGATCTTGCCGCGGCCCTGCGCGATGAAATGACGACCGGCCGCCTGCGAAATGAAGAACGCGGACTTGATGTTGACGTTCATCACGTCGTCCCAGTCCTGCTCGCTGAAGTCCACCGCATCGGCGCGGCGGATCAGGCCGGCGTTGTTGACCAGGACATCCAGGCCACCCAACCCTTCGATGGTTTCGCGGATCACCCGCTCCACCGGCTCGATGCTGATCAGGTTTGCTTCCACCGCCAGGCAGCGGCGGCCGAGCGCGGTGATCTTTGCGATGGTGTCGGTGGGCGGCGCGATGCCGGCCACGGCCACATCGGCGCCGGCCTGGGCCAGCGCCACGGCGATGCCCTGCCCCAGGCCGGTGTTGCCACCGGTAACGAGGGCGACCTTGCCTTCCAGACTGAACGGATTAGCCATTGCGGTTACGGTCCTTATCCAATGCGGTGTGGGTTACTTGAGCTGGCAGATGTCCAGCACGTGCATGTCGGTGTAATCCAGGTTTTCGCCGCCCATCGCCCAGATGAAGGCGTAGTTGCTGGTGCCGGCACCCATGTGGATCGACCACGGCGGGGACACCACCGCTTCATTGTTCTGCATCACGATGTGGCGCTGCGCGTCCGGCTCGCCCATGAAGTGGTACACGCGGTCGTTCTGGCCCAGGTCGAAGTAGAAATAGACTTCGCTGCGGCGGTCGTGCAGGTGCGGCGGCATGGTGTTCCACACGCTGCCCGGCTTGAGCACGGTCAGGCCCAGCAGCAGCTGCGAGGACTGGCAGGTGGCCGGCACGATGTACTGGTAGATGGTGCGCTCGTTGCTGGTTTCCAGCGCGCCGCGCTCCAGCGCCACCGCGTCCTTGATCGACAGCTGTTTGGTCTCGAAGCGCGCGTGCGCCGGGGTCGAGGCCAGGTAGAACTGGGCCGGGTTGGCGGCATCATCGGAGGCGAACACCACCTCTTCGCTGCCCATGGCCACGTACAGGCCATCCTTCGGGCCCAGCGTGTACACGGTGCCGTCGACGGTGACGGTGCCGCTGCCGGCGCCGACGTTGATCACGCCCAGTTCGCGACGCTCCAGGAACGCATGGCCGGCGGCCGAGGCCGGTTCGGTCTGCTTCGGCAGCGCCACCGGGCCCTTCACCGGGGCCGCACCGCCGAGCACGAAGCGCTCGTAGTGGGTGTACTTCAGGGTCACCGCGTCGGCATTGAACAGGCCGTCGAGCAGGTACAGCTCGCGCAGGTCGTCGTTGCTGGCGCCCTTGATGGCGTCGGGATGGGTGGCGTAGTGGGTCTTGCAGTACATGGCGTCTCCAGAGCAGGGGTGGGCCGCAGGGGCGGCCCCGGCGCGATTTCCATCCATTCTAGCCGGAGGTGGAAACCGGTGTCATTTTGCATTGCGGGATCGCTGGGACGTCACGACCAACGGTCGTGACCTACCGCGTGGAATCATCTCGTGGGCTCTCGGCCGGGTGGGCCGCCTTGCCGGTAGGTCACGACCGGTGGTCGTGACCCGCACCGTGCCGTCAGTCCTCCGGCGGCTGGCACGAATCGCGCACGATCAGGTGCGGGCGCACGCTGGCGATCTGCAGCGCGGCCTGGCCGTCGGGCTGGACCAGCATCGCCGCGGCGGTGCGGCCGGTGTCGCGGGTGTGGCGGCGCACCGAGGTCAGCGACGGCCACAGGCGCGAGGCCAGCGGGCTGTCGTCGTAGCCGATGATGGACAGCTGGCGCGGAATGTTGATGCCCGCGCGCAGCGCCACCTTGTAGATACCGGCGGCCATCTCATCGTTGCCGGTGAAGATCGCGGTCGGGCGCTGCTTGCCCAGCAGCAGCTTCTCGGCGGCGGCCACGCCCGATTCAAAGGTGTAACCGGCTTCCACGATGCGCCCGGGCGGCAGCTCGATCCCGCGCTGGGCGAGGGCATCGATGAAGCCGGCGGTACGCTCGTGCGCCGAGCGGTAGGCACTGGGGCCGGTGACCAGCGCGATGTCGCGGTGGCCCAGCGACAGCAGGTAATCGGCCGCTTCGGCAGCGCCGTCACGGTCGTGGGTCACCACCATCTGCGAGGTGTCATCCAGCGGCAGCGCGGCGATGCGGGTGAAGCGACAACCGATTTCATCCAGCATGTCCACCAGCGCCTGGTCTTCCGACGCACGCGGCACCAGGATCACGCCGTGCAGCTTCTGCTGCTGTACGAAACGGCGCACGCCTTCGATGTAACCGGGACTGCGCGAGTCGCAGGGATGCACCACCAGCTCGAAGCTGGACCCACGCAGGGCGTCCAGCGCGCCGTACTGCATGTCCACGATGTACTGCGCGGTGGGGTTGTCGTAGACCATGCCGATCAGGAACGATCGGCGGAAGGCCAGGCCGCGCGCGAGCGGGTCGGGCGTGTAGCCCACCTCGCGCATCAGCGTTTCCACCTTCTCACGGGTGTCCTTGCGCACCAGTGGCGAGTTGTTGATGATCCGCGAAACCGTTTTCTTGGATACACCCGACAGCCGCGCGATGTCATTGATCGTGGCGGCCTTGCCCTTGGTCAACCCGTGCGGCGACGGGTCGGTCTTGCTGCGCAGTGACATGTGTTCAAACCGAGAGGGGTCGAAGGAGTCTACCGGCGCCCTCAATCGAGGGCGCGGTAGCGGAACTGGCGGAAGGTCACCTTGCCGTCGCCGGCGGCGTACAGGGCCGGCTTCAGGGCGAGGAACTTCCCGGCCACATTGTGATGGTAGCCGGAGACTTCCATCTGAACCGGGTACTTCTGCCAGGTTTTACCATCGGTGCTGGAATGGAAGGTCACGATGTGCCGGTTGTTGGTGACCCGCAGCCACAGCTTGCCGCCTTTGGCACTCCGGTCCAGCCGGGTGGGGCGCTCCTCGCCGTAGCGGTGCATGATGAACTTCTCGCCGTTGCTGCCCACGCCCACGTAGAGCCGGTCGCTGTAGAAGAGCAGGGCGCCGCCGACCGCGCCGGGCGCGATGTCCATTTCGACCTCGAACTGGTAGGCCTGGTCGCCGGCAATGGCGGTGAGTGGCGAGCTGTCCTTCGGGGTGTCGCCCTTGCCCTGCAGGGTCAGGCCGTTGGCGCTGAAGCCCAGGCGCTTGTACTCGTCCTGGGCCGGGTTGAAGAACGACCACTGCGCGCCCAGGGTCTTGCCGGTGAAGTCGTCCGACAGCGCCATGCCGTGCTGGCCCACCGACTCGCCCGAGGGCTTGGCCAGCGGCTGGCCGAGATCGCCGCCCTTGGCCACGAACCAGCCATCGTCGGTCCACTCGATCGGCTCCAGCAGTGCCTGGCGGCCCAGGGTCCAGTAGCCGTTCTCGTAGCCGTGGTAGATCATCCACCAGCGCCCGTCGGTGCCTTCCACCACGGTGGCGTGGCCGCGCGACCACCACGGCTCACTGGCGGACTTCGTGCGGGTGATCGGGTTGTTCGGGGCATTCACCCACGGCCCGTGGATCGAGCGCGAGCGCGCGGTGATCACCATGTGCCCGGTCGGCGGGCCGGCGGTACCGCCCACGGCGGTGGTCATGTAGTACCAGCCGTTGTGGAAGTTGATCTTCGGGCCTTCCTGCGCGTAGGCCTCCACGTCCCAGCTTTCCGGGTACTTCCAGCCGTCGTAGACGTGTTTCGGCGTGCCCACCACGCTCAGGCCATCGTCGGCCAGCTGCACGTAGGCGCCGCCGCTGAGGAACAGGTAGCGCTTGCCGTCTTCGCCCACGGCATGGCCAGGATCGATGTAGCCGCCCAGCCCGATGTCGATGGGCTCGCTCCATGGCCCGCGGATGTTGTCCGACCAGACCACGAAGTTGCTGCGCGCCTCGGCGGTGCGCGCCGGGAAGTAGATGTAGTAGCGGCCTTCATGCTTGACGATGTCCGGTGCCCAGATCGCACCGACATTCTTCGTGATTGCATGGCCCAGCGGCTGCCAGTTCACCAGGTCGCGCGAATGCCAGATCGGCAGGCCGGGGTAGGCATCGAACGAGGACAGGGTGAGGTAGTAGTCGTCGCCGTCCTTGAGCACTGACGGGTCCGGCCGGTCGCCGGCAAAGACCGGGTTGAGGAAGGTGCCGTTGCCCAGGTCTGCCTGGCGCTGGTTCTCGATGCCACGCTTCCACGTGGGTGCGGCGGTGTCGGCGGCGTGTCCGGCGCCGGCCCACAGCAGGCCGGCGGTGGCCAGACCGGCCAGCAGGGTGCTCATCAAACGCATGCGGTGTCTCCGAGATGTGGAACCGGGCCCGCCGCGGCACGGCGGGCCCCTGCGATCAGGCGCGCAGCAGCGCCGGCAGCCACAGCGACAGCTGCGGGAAGAAGGTGACGATGAACAGCACCGCCAGCGCCGCGAACCAGAACGGCCAGATCGACCGCATGCTTTCGCCCACGCTGATCTTGCCGATCGCCGTGCCGATGAACAGCACCGAGCCCACCGGCGGCGTGACCAGGCCCAGGCCACCGCTCAGCACCAGGACAAGCCCGAAATGGATCGGGTCGATCCCGTAGGCCTTGGCCACCGGCAGAAAGATCGGCGTGCAGATGAGGATCATCGGCGCCAGGTCCATGAAGGTACCCAGCAGCAGCAGCATCACCACGATCATCAACAGCACCATGAACTGGCTATGCGCGAAGGACCGCAGGAATTCCACTGCGGCTGCCGGTACCTGCAGGTAGGCCAGCAACCAGCCGAAGACCGCGGCCGTTGCGATCACGAACAGGATCACGCCGGTGCTGCGCGCGGCGTGGGTCACCGTGCCCAGGAACTCGCGCCAGTCGAGCTGGCGGTACAGCACGGTGGTCACGAGCAGGGCATACACCACGGCAATGGCCGCGCTTTCCACGGCAGTGAAGATGCCGGCACGGATACCCACGAAGATCAGCGCCACCAGGCCCAGGCCGGGCAGGGCCGAGACCATGCGCAGCAGCACTGCACGCCAGCCGGGGAACACTTCCACCCCGTAGCCGCGACGGCGCGCCACCACGTAGCCGGTGACCATCAATGCCACGGTCATCAGCAGCGCCGGCATGATGCCTGCCGCGAACAGGTCGGCGATGGACAGGCCACCGCCGGCGGCCGCCGAGAACAGGATCAGGTTGTGCGACGGCGGTACCAGCAGCGCCACCAATGCAGCGGTGATGCTGACGTTCACGGCGAAGTCGCGGTCGTAGCCCCGCTTGACCATCTGCGGAATCATCGTGCCGCCCACCGCCGATACGTCGGCAATCGCCGAGCCGGATACACCGCCGAAAAACAGCGAGGACAGGATCGAGACCTGGCCCAGGCCGCCACGCAGGCGCCCGACCAGCGACGAGGCGAGCGCGATCAGGCGTTCGGAAATGCCGCCGCGCATCATGATTTCACCGGCGAAGATGAACAACGGAATCGCAATCAGCGATGCCGAGCCGGTACCGGCCGAGATCTGCTGCACCAGCACCAGGGTGGGCAGGTCCAGGTACCACAGGGTTGCCAGCGCCGCTGCCGCCAGTGCGTAGGCTACCGGCACGCCCAACAGCAGCAGCACCGCGAATACAGTGAAAAGAATCGTAATACCCATGACTCAGCGGTCTCCCTCTGCTTCAGCGACGGCCGGTTGCGCGGCCTGTACCATCTGGTTCACCGCGAACACCGCCATCAGCGCACCGCCAATGCACAGCGGCAGGTAGTTGATGCTCTGCGGCAGGTTGGCGCCAGCCGCCTTGATATCCAGGCCATCCAGCAGCAGCACGCCGGCCCACCAGGCGATCACCACGCCCAGCACCGCCACCACCAGCGAGGCGAATACATCCACCGCGCGACGCACGCCGGCGGGCATGTGTGCGGCCAGCAGGAAGAAGCCGAAGTGGCGACGGGTGTGCACGCCGGTGGCCGCGCCCAGGCTCATGGCGGTGGCCAGCAGCAGCAGGGTCACCGGCTCGGTCCAGCTGGGCGAATCGTTGATCACGTAACGGGCGAATACCTGCCAGCCCTGCACCACCACCAGCCCGAGCAGGGCGAGTACGGCGATGTAGATGGTGACGTCGGCAATGCGGTCGAGTGCGCGCTGTGGCAGCGTGCGCAGGTCGACGGTAGTTTCGGAAGTCGGGTCGGACATCGCGGCAGGCCTCAGGCGAAGTCGCGGATGCGACGGGTGAGGGCAGCCAGCTCCGGCTGCTGCAGGTACTGCTGCAGCAACGGGTCGGCGGCCTTGCGGAAGGCCGGCATGTCGACCTCGTTGAACTGGATGCCGAAGTCGGCCACCGCCTGGCGGGCGGTGCTTTCCGACGCATCCCACTGCTGGCGCATCACCCCTACCGATTCGCGTGCGGTCTGCAGCAGCAGCTGGCGGTCTTCCGGGCGGAGCGACTCGAAGCTGCGCCGCGACATCAGCAGTACGTCCGGCGCATACGAATGGTCGCTCTGCGACCAGTAGCGCGCCGCCTCGAAGTGGCGGCTGGAGTGGAAGCTGCGCATGTTGTTTTCCGCACCGTCGATCATGTGCGTTTCCATGCCCGAGAAGGTGTCGCCCAGCGACATCGGCGTCGGGTTGGCGCCCAGCAGGCGCATCAGCTGGATGAAGATGTCCGAGGACGCTACGCGCAGCTTCAGGCCGTGCAGGTCTTTCGGTTCCACGATGGGATGCTTGGTGTTGTAGAAGCAGCGCGCGCCGGAATCGTAGATCGCCAGCCCCACCAGCCCCCGGGTTTCAAAGCCGCGCAGGACCGTATCGGCCACGCCGCCGTCGAGCGCGCGGCGCATGTGCGCCACCGAATCGAACACGTAGGGCAGGCACAGCGCCTGGGTGAGCGGGAAGGCGTTGTTGAGCGCGCCGGAATACACGCGGGTGATGTCGATGACCCCGAAGCGGGCCATGTCGATCGCTTCCGATTCGCGGCCGAGCTGGCCCGAATGGTACTGGCGCAGCCGCAGGCGGCCGCCGGTCTTCGCTTCCAGCTGCTGGCCGATCCACTTCACCGCGGTCACAGTGGGGTAGTCGGCCACATGCACATCGGTTGCGGTCAGCAGGCGCGCGCCATCGGGCGCGTCACCGGTGGAACGTGAACACCCGGCCGACAACAGGGGCACGCTGAGCGTGCCCACGCTGGTGGCAAGGAAACGTCTGCGAGTAATCATCTGCGCCCTCCCAAGCGTACTCGCCATGGCCGCCCGGTTATCCGGCGGCGATGGCCCTGCAGGTAATGTCGCCGTATCCGGCGAAACGGATCAGTGCCTGTTGGCCTACGGCAATGTCATGGATACCGGTGGCATTGCCACTGGCGATCAGGTCGCCGGCCTTGAGCGGGCGCCCCCGCTGGGCAGAACGCCCCAGGGCGAAGGCATACGCGGTGCGCAGGCCACCCGGCAGCAGGGTGGCGCCACCGGTGCCGACCACTTCGCCTTCGATGCGGGTTTCGGCGCGCAGGTCGGCATCGTCCAGCGCGGTCCAGCCCGGAATTTCCGGGCCCAGCACCAGGCCGTTGTTGTTGCCGAAGTCCGAGACCACCACGCGCGGGCCCAGTTTGTTGATGGTGGCGAGCGGGCTGCTGGCCACTTCCACGCCGATGAACAGCTTGGCCGGCAGCGCTTCGGCTTCTTCCGGGGTCCAGTGCAGCTTGTCGGCAGGTGCGTCCTGCAGCAGCTGGATCACGTACTCGGCCTCGACCGCGCCGAAGCCGCCGACGAAGACCGGAATGTCGACTGTTCCACCGGTAGCATTCCAGAGCCGCTGCGAGAAGATCGGGCCCAGCAGGCGGTCATCGCCGGAGCTGTCGCGACGTTCGGCGGCAATGAAGCCCACCTTCCAGCCCACCACCCGGTCGTCCCACAGCGCGATGGCCTGGTCCTGCACCTGATAGGCGGTGACCAGATCATCCGGGATGTTTCCCGGGAAATCCGGCAGTGACCGGCCCTGCTGGCGGGCCGAAACGAACGCATGGGCGATGGCGCCCAATCCCTGTTCTGGCAGATCCTGTTTGCCCTGATCGTTGCTCAAGCGGGTCTCCCGTTGATTTGTTGCACTGCCCATCGACAGCGCTTGGATGAGCTGTATATGGTAAACCGGTGTCATTGGCAATGTGCAGCGCGTCAGAACCTGCCCGGCCCCGGCACGCCGTCGTTTCCCTACCGAAGGACCCGTCCGGATGCGTGCTGCCGTATTGATGCCCCTGCTGGCCGGCTGGCTGATTGCCGCCATCCCCCTGTCTGCCGTCCACGCCGCCGAGCGGCCGGTGCCGCAGACCGAACCCGCAACGGGCTCTCCCACGCGGATCGAGCTGTGGCCGGCGGGCAAGGTACCCGGTGAGGCGGCCCGGCCCAGCGTGCCCCGCGTCATCGAACGCAGCGCCGATGTCGCGCTGCCGGACCGCTACATCGACGCCGTGAGCGCGCCTTACCTGGTGGCGTATCGACCGGCCCGGCCCAACGGCAGCGCGCTGCTGGTGATTCCCGGCGGCGGCTACCAGCGCATCGTGCTGGACAAGGAAGGCACCGCGCTGGTGCCCGCCTTCGTGGAGCACGGCGGGGTCACCCTGTTCGTGCTGCGCTACCGCCTGCCCGAAGGCCGCGACGACCGGCAGGCCGCGCTGGCCGACGCACAGCGGGCGCTACGGGTGATCCGCGCCGACGCGGCGCGGTGGCAGCTGGACCCGCATCGCATCGGCGTGATGGGCTTTTCGGCCGGCGGCCATGTCGCCGCGCGCCTGAGTAACGGTTTCGCCACCGCGCTGGCGGGTAGCGGCGATGCCATCGACAGGCTCAGCGCGCGGCCGGATTTCGCGCTGCTGGTGTACCCGGTGATCGACATGGGCACGCACGCCCACACCGGTTCCCGCACCCGCCTGCTCGGCGCCCATCCCGGCGCCGCACTGGAGGCGCAGTACTCCATGCAGACCCAGGTCACCGCGCGGACCCCGCCGACCTTCCTGGTACATGCGCAGGACGACACCGTGGTGCCGGTGCAGAACAGCCTGCTGTACTACCAGGCGCTGCTCGACGCAGGCGTCCCCACCGAAATGCATCTGTTCGCCCACGGCGGGCATGGCTTCGGCGTGCGCATTCCCGAGGCGCTGACCACCACCCAATGGACCGGCCTGGCATTGCGCTGGATGCAGGTGCAGGGCGGGGAGGCCGCACCATGAGCCCGGCCGACCTGCAGCGCCGCCGTTTCCTGCGCGACAGCGCCCGTTACGCGCTGTTGCTGGCCGCCGGCCCGCTGCCGGCGCTGGGCAGCGTCGCGTCCCCCGGCGCGCAGGCCGATTCGCTGGCCAAGGTGCGCGGGGGTCGCCTGCGCGGCCGCTACGCCGCGGGCGTGCACAGCTTCCGCGGTGTGCCCTACGGCGCGGACACCGCGACCCGGCGCTTCCAGCCGGCACTGCCTGAACTGCCGTGGCGCGGGGTGCGCGATGCACTGGCCTACGGCCCGGCCGCGCCGCAGGGCAGCAGGGAGGACGGCCCCGGCAGCGAAGACTGCCTGTACCTCAACGTGTGGACGCCGGCGCTGCGCGACGGCAAACCCCGGCCGATCCTGTTCTACATCCACGGCGGTGCCTACAACAATGGATCCGGCAGCGACCCGCAGTACGACGGCAGTGCGCTGTGCCGACGCGGTGACGTGGTGGTGGTCACCGTCAATCATCGGCTCAACGTGTTCGGGTATCTCTACCTGGCGCAGCTCGGCGATGCGCGGTTCGCACACTCCGGCAACGTCGGCCAGCTCGACCTGGTCCAGGCCCTGCAGTGGGTGCGCGAACACGCCAGCGAGTTCGGCGGCGATGCCAGCAACATCACCGTGTTTGGACAGTCCGGCGGGGGCGCCAAGATCGCTACGCTGATGGCCATGCCGGCCGCGCGCGGCCTGTTCCAGCGCGCCTGGACGATGAGTGGCCAGCAGGTCACCGCGGCCGGGCCGCGCGCCGCCACCCAGCGCGCGCGCATTGCGATGGAAGCGGTAGGCGCAGCGGACGTTGACGGGTTGCTGGCGCTGCCTGCCCAGGCATTGCTGGCCGCCACCCGGGCCCGCGACCCCTCGCGGGTGGAAAGCACCAGCCTGTACTTCGGACCGGTGGTGGATGGCCACAGCCTGCCGGTGCACCCGTTCTGGCCGCAGGCGCCGGCGCAGTCGGCGGCCATCCCCATGGTGATCGGCAACACCCACGACGAAACCCGCGCCTTCCTCGGCAATGACCCGGCCAACTTCGCGCTGAGCTGGGAAACGCTGCCGGCCAAGCTGGAGAAGGAACAGTTCGTGGACCTGCTGCCGTCGGTGGTGATCGCCGAATATCGGCGCCTGTATCCGCATTACACCCCGTCGGACGTTTTTTTCGCTGCCACCACCGCCGGCCGTTCCTGGCGCGGTGCGGTGGAAGAACTGGAAGCTCGGGCAAGGCAGGGCGCGCCCACCTGGGCCTACCAGCTCGACTGGGGTTCACCGCTGGACGGCGGAAAGCTCGGGGCGTTCCACACCCTGGACATCCCGCTGGTATTCGACAACGTGCGGGCCGCCGGTTCACGCACCGGCGAAGGTGCCGACGCGCAGCGGATGGCAGACGTGATGAGCGGGGCGCTGCTGGCCTTCGCCCGCACCGGCAACCCGAACCATGCCGGCCTGCCGGAGTGGGAGCAGTACACCCTGGAACGTCGGCAGACCCTGGTATTCGACGTACCGTCGCGCCAGGTGGACGACCCGCGCGGTGGAGAGCGCCGTCTCTACCAACAGGCCCCGTTCGTCCAGCGTGGCACCGCGTAGCGACACGCCGTGCGTGTCCCACGCCCCCGCATCGATAGCCACCATCAACCGGTGAACGGAATTCGATAGCTTTTTCGGCCAAAACCACACGATCCGCCGTGATCTGGATCAAACACCTTTTTCACCCGCATCGCCTAGACTGCAGGCATGCACGATCAATGCACTCCCTTCCCGACCTTCCACGGCCGTGATCGCCTGATCGCTGCGGTGGATCACGCGGTGCAGCATGACGACCCGCAACAGATCGCCGAAACGCTGCGTGCGGCGCTGCGCGAGGCCATTGCCGACAGCCGCATCCAGCTGCCCGCGTGCTGCCACCGCCCCATCACCGACCACTACGCCCGTCGCGAGCTGTACCGCAGCCCGGCGCATGGTTACAGCATCATCGCCATGAGCTGGGCACCGGGGCAGGGCACGCCGCTGCACGACCACAGCGGCCTGTGGTGCGTGGAAGGCGTGTGGCTGGGGCAACTGGAAGTCACCCAGTACCGGCTGCTGGAGCGCGACGGCGACCGCTTCCGCTTCCAGCAGGAAGCCACCCTCATTGGCGATTGCGGCAGCGCCGGCAGCCTGATTCCGCCGCACGAGTACCACACCATCCGCAACGCCAGCGACGCGCAGATGGCCATCTCGGTACACGTCTACCAGGGCGAAATGACCCGCAGCACGATCTTCGAGCCCGAAGGTGACGGCTGGTACGAACGCCACCTGAAAGACATGGCCACCGACGCCGCCTGAGCGGCGCGCAGCCCCACCCCACGCCCCCATTCCGTAGCGCCACGCCCTGCGTGGCTGCAGCGCGTCAACGTGCGATGCAGCCATGCAGGGCGTGGCGCTACGCCATGTTCGCACGCAGCTATCGGAGTTTGTGCAGTGCCTGTGAGGCTGCTGCGATCTAGCATCGGGCGCGATTCTTCCGTCACCTATGCTGGAGCACAGCATGCAAAACCGAGTATTCGCCATGGCCGCAACCGCATTGCTGCTTACCGCCGCGCCCACGCTCGCCAAGGCCCAACAGGACTGGCACGGCAATGAACAGCAGGCACTTGGCTACCCCACACCAACGACCGACAACCTGAGTCTGGACGACAACTGGAAGGTATATCAGTTCGATCGCGACGGGATCACCTACCTGCAGGTGAATGACCGCAACGACAATGTGCACGCCGTCATTGGCAGGCTCGACGACGTATTCTGGGCCTTGCCGGCCGGCAAGCCCTCCGCCAGGACGTCGCTGCCGTCGTGGCGGCTGAAGATCTCCGAAGATGCAATTCCCACCGTCGTTTACGTCGAGGGGGAAATTTCATTGGTGCATTACGTCGATGACGTCTCGTCGATCTGGTCGGTCGAGCTCGTCCGGTAAACCCTGTCACGCCACCCTTACCGGGGCGTCGCTGCTCGAATCCACCAGAAGCATCCGTATCCGGTTGCGGCGGCACTGCACAGTGCCGCCGTACGCGAGCGTGCGTCCGGTCAACCGCTCGATGATCGTTCCCATCGTGGCTTCAGATATCCGTTGACCTGCATCGATCAACGCGACAACAAGCACGATCCCGGTGGATCCCCCAACGCGGCCACATCGCGCCTGCACCTGGACCTGACCCTTCTCACGTTCCAGCAGAAGCGAGACTGCGTCTGCCAACAACCGGTACGCGGCGAGCTGCAGTCCATTGCTGAGTGCACAGGGATCGCCCGCCATCCTTGGGGAGAGCACGCGCCTTGAACGTGTCCAGACCTCGCCGAGTCCACTGAGCTGTACGCTCAGATACAGGCCGACGTGCTCCAGGCAGGTGGGATAGACGAGGCTGGTCTGTTCGCGGAACTTTCTCGAGTTGGCCACGGAAACCTGCAACAGGGAGCGGGAGAGATCTGCGTGACCGTTCTCCCTCAGGTAGTAGGCGATCTCGCTGAGTGAATGGTCGATACCCTCACCCATGGTGCGCATGTCCAGTACGCGCCGGCGCAGGCTCATTTCGGTGCCGATGTGGGACGCCTTGGCGTGCGCAATGGACAGGAGCTCTCGCTGCCGTCCGCTGATGCACTGCACGTAGTAGTGGCTGATGCTGTAACCAAGCGCAAGGAGGGCGACCCCGGATAACAGCAGCGCCTGCTGCGCCACGAATGTCGAGGAGTCGAAGGCCCAAGGCTCGCCGCCTCTGCTGCTCATGCCGATGGCCAGGTTCAGCAGGGGTACGCCGATCGCAGCACCACGCCAGCCGTGCATGCAGGTAAGTGCGATCGCGGGGATGCCGGTGGAAACCTGCAATGAGGTTTTGAAAGCGGATGCATCTGCAGGCGCGTGGAGCGCGAACATTCCGATGCCTCCTATCGCGAGCACACAGCACACCGTCGCAGCGCGTTAACGCCGCGACCACTGCCACCCTGATGATCGCCGGATCCATAGCAGCGCTACAGGCACAACGGTCAGGATTCCCGCGAACTGGCCCATGGCTCCTCTCGCAGCATCGGTCAGGAAGTCATTGTAGTGTGGGACCGGCCAGAACAGATGTGAGAAGGAAAGATTCAGGAGCGTGGCCGTCGTTGCACATGTGATCGCAGCAGAGATGAACCACGCATCGGTGCGAGCCGCCATCATCCTCCGGTGCCAGCGCACGATCAGGGCGATCGCAGGCATGAGGAAGGCCGACGAAACGATTACCCACGCCAAGCCGTATCGCTCGATCATGGGCACGCGCATGTGCGCAAAGTAGGCGTATTCCCCCAGGAACAGATACGGCCACATGCGTGGCGAAAATAGAAGCAGGGCGGCAACCCGAATGCCAGCGGGCAGATAGAACTGGTCCATCGATACCTGCCTCGCGGCCCAGCACAGCACTGCGTAGGCGGCCGCAAGCGCGAAGCCGGCTGGCTCCACCCGAAAGCTCAGTTGAATCCCTCTCCTCCACCACTCCATATGGCTTCCTCCCGCCACGGTCTGCATCTGCCTCCAGGTGGAAGCGCGCCATCGACAAGGCGCGGACGGTATCGATGCGTTGTAAGGATCGCAATGTCGGCCCGTCGCTTTCGGTGCCCATGCAGACGCCATGAACCCGCTGGGGTTTCCGGATCCACAGCAGGCGGCACGTCCTGATTAGCGTTCGGGCACGCAGTCTGGAGGCAGCTCACAGTTCAGTTGCGCGGCAATCTGCATGTATTCCTAGAGTGCTCTTCAGGCAGGTTGTGTCGCTAACTGCCTCGGCTCGCCGCTGGCCCAAAGAACGTTGGTACATTTGCCTGACGCTATCCGCGTGTCCGTCCATGTCCGAGGAGCCTTCGTGCCCATCCACCCCTTCCTCCAGGTCAACGTCTTCAGCAGCGACCCGTTGCTTGGCAATCCGCTGGCCGTCGTGCTCGATGCCGAAGGGTTGGACGAAGCCCGCATGGCCGCGTTTGCGCGCTGGACCAACCTGAGCGAAACCACGTTCGTGTCCGCACCCCGCGATCCGTGCGCCGATTATCGGGTGCGCATCTTCACCACGCTGGGCGAGCTGCCCTTCGCCGGGCATCCCACGCTGGGCAGTTGCCATGCATGGCTGGCCCGGGGCGGCGTGGCAAAAGGCGCGGAGATCGTGCAGGAGTGCGGGATCGGGCTGGTGCGGATCCGTCGCAGCGATACCGGGCTGGCCTTCGATGCGCCGCCGTTGCGGCGTGACGGCGCGCTGGCGCCGGACCTGCGCGCGCGTGTGCTTGCCGGTCTTGGCGTGGCAATGGACGAGGTGCTGGACGCGCAATGGGTGGACAACGGGCCGCCGTGGCTGGCGGTGCGCCTGCGCAGCCGCGCGGCGGTGCTGGCGGTGCGTCCGGACTATGCGGCGCTGGAGGGCCTGATGCTCGGGGTGTTCGCCGCATGCCGCGAGGGCGACGCGGTGGATGCCCAGTTCGAGACGCGCGCGTTCATTGCCGGCGAGGCAGCACCGGAAGACCCGGTAACCGGGAGCCTCAATGCCGGTATCGCGCGCTGGCTGCTGCGCGACGAAGAAGCGCCGGCGCGGTATGTGATCAGCCAGGGCACGGTATTGGGGCGTGCCGGGCGGGTGGTGGTGGAGCGGGACGGGGATGCGCTGTGGATTGGCGGGGCGTGCGTGACGTGTATCGAGGGGTCGGTGCGGATCTAGGGGAGCCGGGCGGAGCCCGGCTCTACGGGTGGGGTATCGCGACGCTGTTGTTGCGCTGGGTGACTTCGGCGCCGCCATCGGCCAGTGCCACGCGGATGCGCAGGCCGCTGCGGTTGCCTGCCGGCAGGGGCAGCCCGACCGTGGTGGTCTTCGGCACCAGGTCGGTCGGGGCCGGCATCGCCGGGATTTCAATCCTGGCCAGCTCGCGGCCCTTGGCGTCTTCCAGTACCGCCGTGCCCATCGGCGTGCCCACGTGACCCAGGCTGTGCACGGTCACGTGCACCTGGCGGCCGTCCACGCGGATGTCCCCGCGCCCGATGCCCAGGTCCGGGCGCTGCTCCACCGGCGTGCCGGCGGTGACCAGTTCGAACTCGATCACCTGCGCAACGCCGGGTGCGAACCGCAGCGGCACCGACGCGCTGCGCTCCAACGCGACCTCGCGGGTGTCGCCCTTGCCGTCGATGCGATCGTCGCCGTCGCGGTCGCTGCCGCTGGTCATGCGCCAGGTGCCGGCGGTGACGTTCCAGGTGCTCATCTCCGCGTCGACCGCACGCGTGCCGGTGTTGTAGGCGATCACCTTGAAGCGCTCGGTGGACGGCGCATGCACCAGCAGCGCCACCTGTTCGGCGGCATCGGGCTGGGCGAAACGCCAGCTCACCGTGTGTCCCGGCCAGCTCTGGTTGCGCTTGAGCGCGATGCCGCCCAGGCGGGCGCGCTGCAGGAACTCGCTGGGCGCTTCGACGCGGTCGGACCACCAGTGGCCCTCGGTGTTCATGTATTCACGCTGTGCCTTGGCCTGGATGCCGTCGGCATGCAGCGCTTCCAGGTACGTCTTGTCGCCGGTGGCCTGCCACGCCATCAGGCTGGAGAAGCCGGTGTTGCCTGCATCGGCATCGGCCACCAGTTTCGGATTCCAGTCCGCGCCCTTGCCCAGCACCTCGACGAAGTTTTCGCCCAGGTTGGCCAGTGCGCCCGGTCCGCCGCGCTGCACGCGGTAGTCCAGCGCCTTCAGGTACTTGTCATCGCCGCTCCAGCGCCATGCCGCCCAGAAGGTGTGCATCACATCGCCACCGCCCGAACCGTTGTTGAGCTCACCGCCGCGCACCTTGCCGGTGGCCCAGTTGATCTCGTTGGGCAGCGCCCAGCGGCCTTTGTCGTCGGTGTAGGCGTGGGCCAGGTAGCTGTCGGCCAGTCCGGTGACCAGTTTGCGACCGGTCGGGTCGGCGTTGTACTGGCCCATCAGGAAGGCCGGGTGCAGCGCCGGGAACGAATACGGCTTCTGCCACTGCCAGTTCGGCTCGCGGTAGACCTTGTTGCCGCCGAACCAGTTGCTGGAGAACAGCAGGTGACCCTGCGGATTGGGCAGGATGATGCGCTCGTCGAACGCCTTCACCGTTTCCATCAGGCGCTCGACGGTGAGCGGATCACCCCAGTTCAGGTAAAGCATCGCGCTGTTGGCGTTGATGCCTTCTTCGTAGGCATGCAGCTCATCGGTTTCGATGGTGCTGAGCCCGTTGGAGAACATGCCGTTGCGGTACACCGCGTCGGACAGCGCGGTGAGCGAGCGGTTGAGGCGGTCCGGCTCCACGCCCATCAGCGCCAGCCCGGGCCACTGCTGGGTGAGGTCGGTGTCGTCGGAGATGCCGCCACCAAAGTCGCCGTACGCGATCTGGCGGTTGTCGATCCACCAGTCCACGAAGCGGCGCACGTACTTGAGGTCTTCGGTCTGGCGGAAGGCCCACAGCGGCACGCCCTTGGGCGCTTCGGGCTGGGTGAACGGCGGTTTGCCCTGGCTGTTGTAGCTGATGTAGTTCCAGTACAACCGGCCCAGTTCATGCTCCGGGTCTACCCGCAGCAGGTCGCTCAGGTCCGCGTACACGCGCGCATACAGGCGCTGGCGCTTGGAGGTGGTGTGCTCTTCGACCAGGAAGCCCCAGTTGTCGCGGGCCTGGTTGAAGCGGTCGGCTACATGTTCCTTTTTCGCTTCGGCGCGATCCTTGTACACCATGCGGATTTCCGCGCCGTCCAGCGAGCCGGCGTTGAATCCGGGCGCACCCGACGCGATGCTGATCCACAGGCTGTCGGCGGTGAGGATGCGGTCGCGCAGGTCCAGCCACAGCGTGCGCTTTTCGTTCGGTTTGACCGACACCGAGACATCGATCATGTCGCGCGCCGGCCAGATCGGGTCCTTGATGCGGATGTTGAGCGGGATCAGCCCATCCTTTGCCGCCGGCAGATCCAGCGCCGGCAGGTCGATGGCCACGCCATCCAGGCCGTCATGCATGTTTTCCCAGCTGTGCGCCCAGCTGCGGATCAGCGGCTGCGCCGCCGGGGCATCGCCCACGCCCGAGGGGATCAGCACGTGCACGATCGGCAACGGGTTGGCCGGCAGCGTGTCCGCACCGCGCCGGCGTGAACCAGCGCCCTTGGGCAGCGCCATCACCGTGCTGCGTTCGGCGTCCGGGTAGCGACCGTCGATGTACGCGCGCAGTTCGGTGATGTTGAGGTAATCGGGCAGCGCCTGGCTGTCGATCAGGTAACGCTGCTTGACCGTGCCTTCCGGCTCGGCCCCGTCATTGACCTGGTAGGCCCAGATTTCCTGGATCGGCGTTTCCTGCGCGGTATTGCGGAAGTGCAGCACCCCGCCGGTCTGCGCCGGAATCTGGTCAACGCTGCGCACCACGCCCTGCGGGCGCTGCAGCAGCGGTGTGGCCGCCGCGCTGCCCGCGCTGTGACTGAGCGCGCCAAAGGCCGCGCCGCGCACTTCGATGCGGTTGACGGTCTCACCCTCAGGCAGGGTCAGGTCCAGCTGCTGCCCGCCTTCCACGTAGGTGTTCCAGTCGGGCAGCTGGAAATAGTCGTTGCGACCGGGAAGGCGCGAGCGGTTGTACACGCCCGGCCAGGTGGTCTCGGCGATGCCGTCGGTAGCCTTCCACATCCACTGCTTGTGGTCTTTGGTGTCGGCGAACTCGATCTTGCGGATGGTGGTGGTCGGGCTGGCCAACGCGGGCGGAGCGGCGCTGTCCCAGCCGAAGCGGTGGTTCCAGGCGCGCATCGCGCCGGTATCTGCGACGGTGGTGCCCGGTGCCTTGTTCGCCGCCAGCGCGGCCATGCCGGCGGGATCCAGCAGCCGGTCGTACACCCGGATCTCGTCGACATCGCTGCCGCGCAGGAAGTTATAGCGGCTCTGCACCTGATAGGGCGCCATCACCCGGCCGGCCAGGCCGAGCTGGTCAAGGGCGGCATCGTAGTCGGCGGTGGTCTCCTGGCGGGCGACCTCCCTGCCGTCCACGTACAGGCGCACGCCATGGTTCTCGTCCCAGCCGAAGGCGATGTGCTGCCATTGCTGTGGCGACGGAAGGGCATCCAGTTTGAATGACACGCGGGTGCGCGCCAGGTTGGCGTCGGTCACGAAGGCATCGAAGCCGTGCCCGTTCCAGTCGATGCGCAGCCAGGCCATGTCCCAGCTGCTGTGGTCGGCATAGCCGACCCGGAAAATCACGAACGGCGCTTCACCCACCGCGTAGCGGGGGCGCCAGAAAAAGCCCAGGGTGCCGCGTTGTGCCTGGATGTTGCCCGGCGCGTTCCACGACAGCACGCCGTCGTCTTCCCACTGGATGGCCGAACCGTGCGCGCCGTCGGGCACGCGTTTGACCTTGTCCTGGAAGTTCGGAACCGCATCGCCTTGCGCGGTATCGGCGGTGAAGCCGTTGTCGGCCGAGACATGGAACAGCAGCTGCGGTGCGCCCTGTGCCCAGGCGCCGGCACTGCCTCCCAGCAGCAGCAACATCAGGCTGGCGGAAAGGCGGGTGCGGCGGGGCGAACGGACAACGTGCAGCGGCATGGCAGGTTCCTTTCGACAACTCAGCAGTACGGCAGTGGCGTTGGAGAGCGGCACAACGCAGTGCACGTGCGCTGCGCGCAGGCGCGTGGACATCCCCGCCGCACGCCTGCACGCAGCACACGCTAGCAAAGCAACGGTTCCCCAACATCTTGCGTCGCAGCAGCGGCGGCGTGCGCATGCACGCCGCCGCCGGGTCTGCGATGGATCAGAACTTGTAGCGTGCGCCCAGCATGAACTGCCGGCCGGTTTCGGTGTACTGCAGCGGCAGGCGACCGGTGGCCGGCGAGTACACCCACTCGTCGCTGGCTTCGTTGGTCAGGTTCATGCCTTCCAGGCTCAGTTCGAGCTGGTCGTTGATCGCGTAGCGGATCGAAGCATCGATGAAGGTGGTGCCGGTCATGCCGTGGTAACCGTCGAGATTGAAGCCCGCTTCGGTACCGGTGACCTGGGTCAGGTAGTCGTCGCGGTTGGTCGCCGACACACGCCCGGAGAACACCTTGCCCTCGTAGAAGAGCGTCGCATTCCAGGAATTGCGCGAAAGTCCGGTCAGGTCGGCCTTCAATACCGGCTGCCCGCTGGAGTTGATGTACTGGATCTGCGAGTCCACCCAGGTGTAATTCAGCTGCACGCCCAGGTTGGACCACTTGCCCGGCAGGAAGGTGAAGGGCTGGGTGTAGTTGACTTCCACGCCCTTGAGCTCACCACCCGGCGTGTTGACGGGCTTGGTGTAGGTGAAGTCGCTGTCCGGGCTTGCACCGGTTCCAATCAGCAGTGCGTCGGGCAGGCCGCTGAAGCTGTACGGGTGGGTTTCACGGGTGGTCTGGATGAAGGTCTCGATGTCCTTGTAGAACAGACCCACACCCGCCATCGCGCCTTCGGCGAAGTACCACTCGAAGCCGAGGTCGACATTGGTCGCGCGGATCGGATCCAGGTCGGGGTTGCCGGTGGCGATGGTTCGGGCTGCGCCGGCAACGGCGACCGTGGAACCCGGGGTCAGGTTACCGAGGCCCGGCCGGCTCATTACCTTGGCTGCACCGAGGCGCACCAGGAAGTCCGGAGTGATTTCCGCCACCAGGTTGAACGAGGGCAACGTGTCGTCGTAGGTGCGGTTGGCGGTGGTCGATACCGTGGTGGTGGTCAGCGTGGACAGACCGGTGGAGCTCTGCTTGGTGCGCACATATCGCACGCCGAAGTTACCGGAGAACGGAATGCTTCCCAGGTCGGTGGAGAACTCGCCCATCAGGTAACCGCCGCGGTCCTCTTCCTCCACGCTGCGCGAGTTGTTGGCACGCGGGGCGACGGCGAAGGTGCCGCTGTTGCTGTAGATATCGAACTGGTTGGCAATGGCATTGAGGTCAGGCACCACCCATTGGTCCGGGGTACCGGTAATGCCCTTCAGGCCCGCCTGCTGGGTCATGTCGACGGGCACGATCTTGGTGCCGTTCGGGAAGTTCGGCACGGCCAATTCGCTGGCACGCCGCAGTTCCACGGTGTCGAAGGTGTAGTTCTTGGCCAGCACGCCGCCCTTCAGGCGGAAGCCGGGGCTGATGTTCCAGTTGAAGTCGACCTGGCCGGTATCGAAGTCATTGTCCACGTACTGCGGGCGCAGGCGGATTTCCGCCAGTTCCCAGCCGGCCGGGTTGGTGGGGTCGATGCCGTAGTTCAGCTTCGGGAAGCGGCTGTTGCCGCGGTAGTCGTAGCTGTAACCATCCACATCGTACTTGTCCATGATGATGGTGGTCTGGATCGGGTTCTCGTGCTTGGAGCGCGAAATGCCGACCTTGCCGGACAAGGTGAAGTCGTCACCGAAGCGGTGCTGGCCGTTCAGGGCGATCTGCTTGAACTCGGTGCTCCACTCGTCGTGGCGGTTCTCGGTGCGGATGTCGACGTTGTCGAACTCACCGTAGAGCAGTGCATTGTTATCGATCACCCCGTCCTTGACGATCATCGCCGGCTTGCCGACCAGGCGCGGTGTGCTGCTGGTGCCGCGGCTGAAGGAAATGGCTTCGATGTAGTGTTCGTCGCGCTTGGCGTCGATTTTCGAGTACAGGGTGTCCAGCGAGATTTCGGTGGCGTCGGTCGGCTTCCACTGCAGGGTGCCGGTCACGCCCAGACGCTTCTGCTCGTGTTCCATCTGCACGTAGCGCGGGAAGCGCGGGTGGTAGACGCTGGCCGAACGCGCGGCGGCGAAGGGGGACGCCGCATTGAAGTTGCCGTTGCTCGGGCCGTTGGCCCAGCGACCGGTGTTGGAGCCCTCTTCCAGCGCCTGGCGCTCGGAATAGGCCACCGACAGCAGCGCACCGAACGTACCGTCGGCCCAGGTGTTGGCAATCAGTGCGGCCACGCGCGGGTCGGCCTTCTCGGCCATCGCGTTGTAGCTGGCCTGGCCACTGGCGGCGAAGGTGAAGCCGTCGTAGTCGAACGGGCGCGCGGTGCGCAGGTCGACGGTGGCGCCCAGCGAGCCTTCCTCCACGTCGGCCGAGGCGGTCTTGCGCACGATCAGCTGCGAGAACAGGTCCGAGGCGAACACGTTGAAGTCGAAGCCGCGGCCGCGGTTGGTGCCGCCGCTCTGGTCGCCAGCGCCGACGGTGGTGAGTGCCTCCATGCCGTTGATACGCACGCGGGTGAAGTCCGGGCCGAGGCCGCGCACCGAGATGTTGCGGCCTTCGCCGGCTTCACGGGTGATGACCACGCCGGGCACGCGCTGCAGCGATTCGGCCAGGTTCAAATCGGGGAACTTGCCGATATCCTCGGCAACGATGGCGTCGACCACGCCCGATTCGCTGCGCTTGATGTCCAGCGCCTTCTCGACGCTGGCGCGGTAGCCGGTGACGGTGACGGTGTCCAGGTCGGTGGCCGAAGCCGGGGGCGGGTCCTGCGCCAGGGTGGTTCCGCTCAGCGCCAGGCCGATGGACAGGGCGAGCAAGGTAACCGGTGTCTTTTTCTGGATGTTTCGATATTGCATGTTTTCCCTCTCCCAAGGTGCTACATGAAACAGCTATCCGGCGACATGTCAGTGCAATGACACCGCTGGTCAGGGCGGACGTTAACAGTCCGTTGGGGATCGAGCATCTTGCACCGCAACAGACTTTCCATGTCCCGTAGACGCTTGCGGGACATGGGCTTCGACAAACGGTGCGGGTGGACGGACGGGTCCGCGCCGCTAGAATGACACCGCTAGCCATTACGGCTCGGGGCCTGTCCCCGGGTCATCCCACCACGAAGGATCCATCGCCATGAGTCGTGTTGTCTGTTTCGGGGAGTTGTTGCTGCGCATGAGCGCGCCAGGCCGTGAGCTGCTGCTGCAGAGCGCCCAGCTGGCGGTCCATGCGGGGGGCGCGGAGGCCAATGTGGGCGTGTCGCTGGCGCAGTTCGGCCACGCCGTGAGCATGGTGAGCACGCTGCCGGCCAATGCACTGGGTGAGTACGTGGCCGGTGAACTGCGCCGGCATCGGGTGGACACCACCCATGTGCAGACCCGGCCCGGTCGCATGGGCCTGTACTTCCTGACCACCGGCGCGGTGCAGCGCGCGAGCGAGGTGGTCTACGACCGGGTGGATTCGGCGTTCTCGCTCGGCACCGCCAGCGACTACGACTGGGACGTGCTGCTGGACGGCGCGGACTGGCTGCACCTGTCCGGGGTAAGTCCGGCGCTGAACCCGGCCATGGCCGAGGCGACCCTGGTGGCAGCACGCGCCGCCTGCGCGCGCGGGGTAAAGGTGTCCTTCGATGGCAACTTCCGCCCGTCGCTGTGGGCGCGCTGGGAGGGCGATGCGCCGCGCATCCTGCGCGACCTGTTCGACTGCGCCACCGTGGCCTTCGCCGATTACCGCGACATCGGCGTGGTACTGGGCGGCCAGTTCGAGCAGGCCGCACTGGCCCAACGCGTGGATGCCGCCGCCGCGCAGGCATTCGCCGCGTTCCCGCGCCTGCAGTTCATGGCCTGCACCCAGCGCACCCCGCACAGCGTGGATCACCATGCGCTCGGCGCGATGCTGGTCGGCCGCGATGGCACCCGCGCGGTGGCGCCGACCCGCGAGATGGTCGGCATCGTCGACCGCATCGGTGGCGGCGATGCGTTCGCCGCCGGCATCCTGCATGGCATGATGCAGGGCTTCGAACCGGACGCGATCGTGCGCTTCGGCCTGGCCGCCGCCAGCCTGAAACATTCGATCCCCGGTGATTTCAACCTCGTCAGTGAAGCTGACGTACTGGCCCTGACGGGCGAGGAGCGATTCGATGTCCGGCGCTGATCCGCGCGTACGCGCAGTCCTGAAACTGGCCCCGGTCATCCCGGTGTACACCCCTGAAAGCGTGGACGAGGCGGTGCAGGTCGCCCAGGCGCTGTTCAACGGCGGGCTGCCGGTGATCGAGGTGACCCTGCGTACCGGCGTTGCAATGGACGCCATCCAGGCGATGGTCGAGGCCGTGCCGGATGCGGTGGTGGGCGCGGGCACGGTGCTCAGCGCGGCGCAGATGGAGAAGGTGAAGGCGATCGGCGGACGGTTCGCCGTGGCCCCGGGTGCGACCGAACGGCTGTATGCCGCCGCGCGCGATACCGACCTGCCGTTCCTGCCGGGCGTGGCCACTTCGTCCGAACTGATGCGCGGCCTGGAACACGGGCTGGATACCTTCAAGTTCTTCCCGGCCGTGCAGGCCGGTGGCATCGGCATGCTGCAGGCCTGGAACGGCCCGTTCGGCGACGTCAGGTTCTGCCCGACCGGCGGCATCAGCGCGCAGACCGCGCGCGATTTCCTGCACCTGCCCAACGTGCTGTGCGTGGGCGGCTCGTGGCTGACCACGCGTGCGCTGCTGCAGGCGCGGGACTGGGCCGGTATCGAGCAGCTGGCCAGGGCCTCGGCGGCACTGGTGGGCTGACGACCCATGTCGGCCCTTTCCACGGCAAGAACGCTTGCGCTCTCGGTGCTGTGCATCGTGGTGGCGCTGTTCGTGCTGGGCATGGTAAGTGGCGCGGGGGGGTGGATCGCACCGTGGATCGGTTTGGGTGAGGGCGAAGGCCGGTTGGCCTGGGACCTGGGCTGGACCGTTGTTGGCGGCGTGGCCGCGACGGCATTTGCAGCGCGCTATGCGCCGGTGTGGCCGTATGTGCACGGTGGCGTGGTGTGGGCGCTGATCGCTGCGGCGTCGGCGTATGCCGCCTGGGACCTGGGCAGCGATTACCCGTACTGGTTCGTGGTGGCGCTGCTGCTGTCGGTGCCGGTGCAGGCGGTGGGGATCTGGCTGGGCGCGCGGTATCGGCCGCGGTTGGGATGAGAGCAGCCAGGTAGAGCCCGGCGCCGTGGTAGCGTGGTTGTGCGGTCGAAGGGCGCATTGCCTGGGACCGTTACAGGGTTGGCAGCACCTGGTTCACCTGATCGATCCCTTGCCAGGGGTCCTGCTTGAGCTTCTGGGCGCGCTGCAGCGCTATGTGCAGCGGGAAGGCGTCTGCAGCGGTGATGCGGCCCAGTTCCTCCCATCGCAGCGGCACGGCAACGCCGGCGGACGGTCGCGCCCGCAACGACCACGAACAGACGCTGGTGGCGCCGCGCGCGTTGCGCAGCCAATCGATGAAGATCACGCCGTTGCGCTTGGCCTTGCTCATCGTGGCCACGTAGCGATCCGGCGCGTGCTCGGCCAGGGCCTGCGCGAATGACTCGCAGAAATCCTTCGCCTGCGCCCAGTCCGCCTTCGGCTTCAACGGCACCACCACGTGCACGCCCTTGCCGCCGGACAGGCGCACGAAGCTTTCCAGTCCAATCTCCTGCAGCCGGTCGCGCACATCCCGCGCGGCGGCCTTGATCGCGGCCCAGGTCACCCCGTCACCCGGGTCCAGGTCGAACACCAGCCGGTCGGGGTGTTCGGGGTCGTCCACCGTGGCGCCCCAGGGATGCAGCTCCAGGGTATTCATCTGCACGAGCTGCAGCAGGCCTTCCACGTCTTCGATGTACAGGTAGTCTTCGCGGCCGCTTTTCTGCTGCAGCGGAATGGCCTCGACCGCGTCGCCCAGGCCGGTGCCATGGTGTTTCTGGAAGAAGCACGGCTTGTCCACGCCATCCGGGCAGCGCAGCAGGGACAGCGGGCGCCGGGCCACCTCGGGCAGGATCCAGCGCGCCATCTGCCGGTAGTAGTCGGCCACGTCGCCCTTGGTCAGCTTGGCCGTGGCGAACACCACGCGCTCGGGGTGGCTGATGGTGACCCCATCGTCGGCTGCGCTGGCAGCAGTGTCGCGAGCCGTGCCAACCGCCTTGGTGCCGGCACGCGGCGTCGCGGTCTTCGCCGCCGGCGCTTTCCTGGCAGCGCGCGGTTTCGCGGGTGCGTCTTCCGTCTTCGCCTTTCTGCCGCTGGTCGTGGCACGTGCCGTCTTGGCCGCCACGCCGAGATCCTTGGCCGTCTTGTCTTCCCGCAGGCGCTTGAAGCTGGCCTGGCGCAGCAGGCCTTCTTTCGCCCAGCCACGGAACGCGACCTCGGCCACCAGGGTCGGTTCCACCCAATGCACGCTGCGGGCCTTGAACGGCACATGGGACGGCAGCTCCACCGCGGCGGTATCGGTGGCGAGCGCCTTGAGCTGGCGGTGCATGGACGCCAGCTTTGCGTCGTCGAAGCCCGTGCCTACACGGCCCACATAGCGCAGCCCGCCCTGGTCCGGCGTGGCCATCAGCAGCGAGCCGAAGCCGCTGCGTGCGCCTTTCGGTTCGGTATACCCGACCACCAGGAACTCATCGGTGTTCTCGTGCTTCACCTTTACCCAGCTGGGCGAGCGCGCGTTGACGTACGGCGCGTCCACCCGTTTGCTGATGATGCCTTCGAAGCCTGCCTCGCCGCTGGCCTCGAACACCGCCGGGCCGTGGTCGAGCACATGGTCGCTGTAGGCCAGCGTGCCGGGGGTGTCGCCCAGCAGCTCCTTGAGCAGCGTCTTGCGCTCCAGCAGCGGCGAACGGCTGATGTCCACCCCGGCCACGCCGGGCATGTCGAACACCACGTAGCGCAGCGGTTGCCTGGCGGTGCCGTCGATGACCTTCTGCAGGCCGGTGAAGTCGCTGCGGCCCTGCGCATCGAGCACCACCAGTTCGCCGTCCAGGCGCAGGTCGCTGACCGGCAGGGCCTCGATCGCCTGCACGACTTCGGGGAAGTCATCGGTCCAGTTCAGGCCGTTGCGCGAGCGCAGCGCCACCACGCCATCGCTCACCTCGGCGATGAGCCGGTAGCCATCCCATTTGATCTCATGCAGCCACGCTTCGCCGTCCGGGGCACTGGCGCGGTGGTCGGTGAGCTGGGGCTTGAAGTCGTGCGGGTAGGGAGTGTCTTTCGCGTGCTCCAGCGACAGCGCGCGCTTGTTCCAGCGCGCGTCGGCGTTGCGGCGCGTGGCGGCGCGGGGCGGCGCACCGGTCGCCGCAGGGCGCGTCCTGGACGACGTCGTGGTTTTCGACGTGGTGCGCTTCGTGGACCGCGTCGTTTTCACGGTCCTGGACGTCGTCGCAGTGCGCTTCATGGGTACGACCTCCTCCAGCAACCCATCCGCGTCGGCGTCACGCGCGCCTTCATCGTCGCGCTTGATCAACAGCCACTGGTGCTGCCTGCCCTTCATGTTGGTGCGCACCAGCTTCCAACCGCCCTTGAGCCGGCTGCCATGCAGCACGAAGTCGACCTTGCCGGCCGCAATGGCCGCCAGCGGGTCGCCCTCGCAGGCCCAGGTGCCGTGGTCGTACACGTCCACGTGGCCCGCGCCGTAATGCCCGTGGGGAATATCGCCTTCGAAGGTGGCGTACGACAGCGGGTGATCCTCCACCTCCACCGCCAGCCGCTTTTCGCCGACCCGCAACGACGGCCCTTTCGGCACCGCCCAGCTCTTGAGCACGCCATCGGCTTCGAGGCGGAAATCGTAGTGGCGCGAACTGGCATGGTGCAGCTGCACCACGAAGATGGGTCGCCGCGCGGCGGCGCCCCGGCGCTCATCATCGGGTTCGGGGGTTTCGCCAAAGCGGCGCTTGCGCCGGTATTCCTGCAGCGACATGGCCGCTTACCCGGCCTTGCGCGTGGGCGCTGCCTTGGCGGCCTTCCTGGTCGCCTTGGCCGGCTTGGCCGCCTTCGCAGTCGATTTGGTCGCTTTGCCCGCGGCCTTGGTCGCCTTGGCTGCCTTCCTGGCGGGTGCCGCCTTCTTCACCACCTTCGACACCGCCGCGCTCTTTTTCGCGGGCGTGCGCTTTTTCGCATCCAGGCTCTTCTGCAGCAGCGACATGAAGTCCACCACATTGGTCGCGGCATCCTCGCGCGGCGCGGGCTCGTCTTCCACCGTAGTGGTACCGCCCTTTTCCTTGATGCGTCTGGTCAGCACCGCCTGCAGGCGCTCGCGGAACTCATCGTGGTAATCATCCGGCTTCCACTCGCCGGACATCGACTCGATCAGCTGCTCGGCCATCTCGGTTTCCTTGCTGCTGATCCGGTACTCGGACAGCGAGCCGGTGGGGAGCTTGTGCTCCTCCGGGTCCACCAGCTCCTGCGGGTACCGCAGGATGAGCAGCACCAGTGCGTGTTCGTGTGGCATCACCGCGCACAGGTATTCGCGGGTGCGCACCACCACGCGGGCGATGCCCACTTTTCCGGTGCTGCGCAGGGTCTCGCGCAGCAGTACGTAGCCTTTCTCCGCCTTCTTGCCGGGCACCAGCAGGTAGGGCTTCTCGTAGTAGCGCGGGTCGATCTGGCTGGCGTCGACGAAGGTTTCCACCTCCACCGTTTCGTGGCTCTCGGGCGCGGCGGATTTGATATCGCTTTCGTCCAGAACGACATAGCTGCCCTTGTCGTACTCGTAGGCCTTGACGATGTCCTTCCAGGGCACTTCTTCGCCGGTATCGGCGTTGACCCGCTCGAAGCGGATCGGTTTGCGGTCGCGCGAATCGAGCATGCGGAACGAGAGGTCCACCTTGCGTTCGCCAGACATCAGCGACACCGGCACGTTCAGCAGCCCGAATGACAGGGTTCCGGTCCAGATCGGTCGGGCCATGATGGCGCCACTCCTGAAGAAGAGAGGCGCCAGCTGTACCGCGCAGCGCGTGAAACGGCTGTGTCCGGCCAGTGCAGGCCGGCTCCACGGTCCAGGGCGTTACTGCAGGGCGCCGTGCACCGCCGCCGCAGGCATGTGGTCCAGCGCCATCCACGCGTCTTCAACAATCGCCCGTGCCTGCGGCCAGCCCAGCCGCGACTGCCCGCGCATCTGCTCCCAATGCTCGGCCAGCTCGCCATCGGTGTCGTCGTCGTCGCCACGCGGCCAGTCCGCATAATGCGTGGTCAGTGCAAAGGTGTAGGCCGGGTACAGGTCCCTCCAGGTCCGCCTTCCCTGACTGCGGCGCCGTTCATAGTCGCTGCGCATGTACTGCAGGTAGTCCTGCGCCACCGCTTCGGGCTCTTCGGCGCGGCGACGGCGGTCGCGCCGCGCGCTCCCTTCCGGCTGCAGGTAGGCGTTGAACAGCACGGGTGCGGCACGGCGGTCCAGGCGGGGCATGACACGTCTCCGGCAGGGGGTGGGGGCTGGCAGGAATAGCCCCGGCGCCGTTATCCAGCCGTGACAGATGCGTTGTGGTGGTCGTCGCAGGGCTTCACGTCGGCGATCCCCCTGGGGTGCGTATGCTTTTTTCGCACGGCATCGGCCGTGTTCCACCCTTCAGTTCTGCGGAGCCACCACCATGCCACGCGATCCCCTGCGCGAAGCCACTTCCCCGGTTCCCGGCGAACAGCGCGCCAAACATGACCTGCAGGAGGCCGAAGACCGCGGCGCCGGCATGTCGCCATCACATGCCCCAGAACACCTGCGCACCGGCGAAGACGAGGTTCACGCCTCGCGCGACCGCAAGGACCCTTCCGGCCGGCCGGAGGCCGACTGTGACGAACATCCGCACCACCGGTCGGCGCGCAAGGCGCACGAAAGCGACAACCAGGACGAGGCGCTGGAGGAAACCTTCCCGGCCAGCGATCCGACGTCACCCTTCGTGCCGGCCAAGATTCCGAAATGAACAGGCGCGGTCGCACGACCGCGCCCCTTCATTGCCACGCCCACTGGACCCCGACGCTGTACCGCCGGTCCGGCCCCGGCTCGAAGAACCGCTGGTTGCCATCGTTGACGATCACCGAGCCGATGTAGCGCTGGTCCAGCACATTGTCCACACGGGCAAATACCCGCAGCGCGCCCTGATCGGTGGTCCACCTGCGTGCCGCTTCCAGGTTCAACAGTGCGTAGCCCGGCGCCGTGTCGGTGGCCAGGTCGTTCACCACCGTATCGCTCGACGCCACCACTTCGCCGGCCCACTGCCATGCACCGGGCTGGTACTGCAGCCGCCCGGACCACTGCTGCTCCGGCACGCCCGGCAGCCGTGAGCCGGCCGCTACTACGGTGTTCGGCGTAGCGCAGCCGCTGCTGGCGCAGACCCGGTAGGGCTCGCGCACGGTTGCTTCGACGTAGGTGTAGGCCAGGCTGGCCTCCAGCTGCGCGGTGATCGGCACCTGCAGGCTGGCTTCCACGCCCTGGCGGCGGGTCTTGCCGATGTTGCGGTAGGTGCTGCGCCCATTGGTGTTGCTGGCCACGGCCAGCTCGTCGTCGGTGTCGGCGCGGAACACCGCCGCATCGAAGGCTGCGCTGCCGGCACCGCGCCACTTTCCGCCCAGCTCCAGGTTGCGGCTGCGCGCCGCCGACAGGTCCAGTGCCAGCCCGGCCGCGCCGTCGGCGCGGTAGCCCAGCTCGTTGAAGGTGGGCGTTTCGAACCCGCGCCCGGCCGAAGCGTATACCCGCCACGCATCGCTGGCATGGAACACCACCCCGGCCACCGGCGTGGTCGCGTCGTAGTCGCGCGATCCACTGTCGTCCGGATTGCGCGCGGTGACGTAGTGGTCGTTGGACCGGAACCGCACCTCGCTGTGGCGCACCCCCAGCAGCAGCGACCAGCGCGGCGCCCACTGCCAGAATGCCTGCGCGAACTGGTCCACGTTGCGCACCCGGTCGCTCTGGTCGCGCCGCAACGCGCCGCGCACACCGAGCGTATCCCCGACGAAATTCTCGTAACCACGCCGATCCTGCTGTTGCTGGTCGGCATTGGCGCCGATGACCAGTTCCAGCGGCCGTCCGGCCCAGTCGCCATTCCAGGCCCAGCGCAGGTCCAGCCCACCGTAGCCGCCGTCCAGGTCGATCACGCCCCCGGCGTGCAGCGGATTGGCCTGCGGACCGGGCGGAATGGCCAGGTACTGCTCCACGCTGCGCTGGCCGGCATAGCCCATCGCCCGCCAGGTCTGCGCGCCGCGGGTGCGGGTGAACACCAGCCCGGCCTGGCCCTGGCGCACCGACTTGCGGGTGTTGTACTGGGTGGCCACCGCCGTGGCCTGGCGGGGGTCCTGCCGGACCTGCTCGCGGGTGAGGCCCAGCGGGTCCTGCGCATCGGGGGAATCGAAATAATTCAGCACCAGGTCCAGCGTACCGCCGCCGGCATCCATGCCCAGCCGGGCATTCACCGATTCGCGCCGCGCCGCGCTGTGGTCGCGCCAGCCGTCGGTGCGGAAGTGGTTGGCTGCCACGTTGTAGCGGATCGGGCCTTCCTGCCCGCGCAGCTGGGCGCCGGCGCTGAGGGTGCCGTCGCTGCCCCCGGCCACGCGCAGGCGCCAGGGATCACCCTCCTGGCCATCGGCGCTCCAGACCTGCACCACGCCGCCCGAGGAATTTCCATACAGCGCCGAGAACGGCCCGCGCAGCACTTCCACCCGTTGCGCGGACAGCAGGCTGGCGTGGGACAGCTGCCCCTGGCCGTCCGGCATGGTGGCCGGCACGCCGTCCACGATCACCCGCACCCCGCGTACCCCGAAGGTGGAACGGGCGCCGAAGCCCCGGATGGAGAGCTGGGTGTCCTGCGCCAGGTTCTGGCGGTCGCGGGCGACCACTCCGGGCACGCCCGACAGCGCCTCGGACAGCTGGGCCAGGTTGCCATTGGCGTCATCGTCCAGCCAGACCGTGCTCAGCGAGGCGGGCAGGTCCACGTCCGCCACCTGCTGGCCGCGTGCGGCCTGGACCTGAACCGTGGGCAGCCGCGCGATCGGCGCGGGCGGGGTGGGAGAAACCTGGGCGTGTGCCAGGTTCGGCAGGGCAGCGGCCGAAAGCAGCGCACACCAGTACGCCAGCGGGGTAGGACGGAACATGTGCTGAGGGGGTCTCCGGAAAAAGGGGCACCGCACGACAGGGTACGGTCCAGAGCGTGACGGCAGCCGCCGCGCCCACGCTGCGGCTTTGTTACGATGACCTGGTTTCGGCTGATTCTGCCGCAAACCTGATCGCGCCAACCTCCCCCATCCGTCATCCGAATGAGTACCGCCGTGTCCTTCTTTGCAAATGTGGAACTGGTCCCGGGCGACCCGATCCTGGGCCTGACCGAGGCATACAACGCCGACAGCCGCCCCACCAAGGTCAACCTGGGCGTGGGTATCTATTACGACGAAAGCGGCCGCATTCCGCTGCTTCGCGCCGTGAAGCAGATCGAGCAGCAGCTGGCCAACGACGCCAAACCGCGCGGCTACCTGCCGATCGACGGCCTGCCTGCCTACACCCAGGCCACCCGCGAACTGGTCTTCGGCAAGGACTCGCCGCTGCTGGCTGCCGGCCGCGTGGCCACCTCGCAGACCATCGGCGGCAGCGGTGCGCTGCGCGTGGGCGCGGACCTGCTGCACAAGCTGCTGCCGCATTCCACCATCGCCATCAGCAACCCCAGCTGGGAAAACCACCGTGCGGTGTTCGGCGCGGCCGGTTTTGAGGTGGTGGAATACAGCTATTTCGACCCGACCACCCACGGCGTGGATTTCGACGCGATGGTGGCCGACCTCAACACGCTGCAGCCGGGCACCGTGGTGCTGCTGCACGCGTGCTGCCACAACCCCACCGGCGCCGACCTCACCGTCCCGCAGTGGAAGCAGGTGGCCGCCCTGTTGAAGGAACGCCAGCTGTTCCCGTTCATCGACATGGCCTACCAGGGCTTCGACAAGGGCATCGAGGAAGATGGCGCGGCCGTGCGCATCATTGCCGAGGCCGGCATCGACAGCTTCGTGGTCGCCAACTCGTACTCCAAGTCGTTCTCGCTGTATGGCGAACGCGTCGGCGCGTTGTCGGTGGTAGCGCCGGATGCGAACGCGGCCAAGGCCGTGCAGTCGCAGGTCAAGCGCATCATCCGCACCATCTACTCCAGCCCGTCGACCCACGGCGCTGCGCTGGTGGCCGGCGTGCTGAACAGCCCCGAGCTGCGCCAGCTGTGGGAGCAGGAACTGACCGAGATGCGCGAGCGCATCCACGCCCTGCGCCATGGCCTGGTGGACAAGCTGGTGGCCGCCGGTGCCCCGGAGTTCGCCTTCATCAACGACCAGGCGGGCATGTTCTCGTATTCCGGCCTGAGCCGCCCGCAGGTGGACCGCCTGCGCGACGAGTACGGCATCTACGCCGTCGGCACCGGTCGCATCTGCGTGGCCGCACTGAACCAGGGCAACCTGGAATACGTGGCCAAGGCCGTGGCGACTGTCGCCCGGGGCTGAGCTGCTGCGCCGGTGAGATCAAGAACGGCCGCTTCCTGCGGCCGTTTTTTTTTGGTCGCCGTATCGACCAACGGTCGATACCTACCGGGTTGTTTTGGTCGGCGTATCGACCAACGGTCGATACCTACCGGGTTGTTTTGGTCGGCGTATCGACCAACGGTCGATAGCTACCGGGGGTGCTCGTGTGACGGCGCAACGCGCCGCGCCGTTCTCACGCTGTAACCGCTTACGTGACCCGCCTGCCTCGTAATGCCCTGCCGGACGGGCCACAATACGGCCCCCGAAATGTCTTTGGCAGCCATTCCATGTCCCGTACGTCGCTTACCCGGTACCTGATTGAAGAGCAGCACGCAGGCCGCATCAACGCCGACCTGCGCCAGCTCATCGCAGTGGTGGGCCGCGCCTGCACCAACATCTCCATCGCGGTCAGCAAGGGTGCGCTCGGTGGCGTGCTCGGCGACGCCGGCACCGGCAACGTGCAGGGCGAAGCCCAGAAGAAGCTCGACGTGATCAGCAACGAGATCCTGCTCGAAGCCAACGCCTGGGGCGGCCACCTGGCCGCCTGCGCCTCCGAGGAAATGGACCACTGCCAGCCCGTGCCGGACACCTACCCGCGCGGCGACTTCCTGCTGCTGTTCGATCCCCTGGACGGCAGCTCCAACATCGACGTGAACGTCTCGGTCGGCACCATCTTCTCGGTGCTGCGCAGCCCCGCCGGCACCGAGGCACCCACCGACGCCAGCTTCCTGCAGCCCGGCACCGCGCAGATCGCCGCCGGCTACTGCATCTATGGCCCCAGCACGCAGATGGTGCTGACCACCGGCCACGGCACCCACGCCTTCACCCTGGACCGCGAAACCGGCGAGTTCGTGCTCACCCAGCGCGGCATGCAGATTCCCGAAGACACCCAGGAATTCGCCATCAACATGTCCAACCAGCGCCACTGGGAAGCTCCCATGCAGGGCTACGTGCAGGACCTGCTGGCCGGCAAGGAAGGCGCGCGCGGCAAGAACTTCAACATGCGCTGGATCGCCAGCATGGTTGCCGACGTGCACCGCATCCTGACCCGCGGCGGCATCTTCATCTACCCGTGGGACAAGAAGGACCCCGGCAAGGCGGGCAAGCTGCGCCTGATGTACGAAGCCAACCCCATGGGCCTGCTGGTGGAACAGGCGGGCGGCGCCGCCACCACCGGCCGCGAGCGCATCCTGGACATCCAGCCCGACCAGCTGCACCAGCGCGTGCCGGTATTCCTCGGCTCCCGCAACGAAGTGGCCGAGGCCACCCGCTACCACCGCGAGCACGACGCCCGCTGATCCGCCGGATGTGACCCCGTTCCCATTAATGGCAACGGGGTGACACCCGCACCAACACAGGTCACCATCGGGCTGAAATGCCCACGGATGACCCCATGCCGGCCGACACCCCGCTCGACTTCATCGAAGTAATCCACAACGCCATTCCCGTCGAGACCTGCGCCGCCATACGGGCCCAGATGCGCGCCAGCGCACAGGTGAAGCCCGGCGAAGTAGGCAGCGGCGTGTTCCCGGAACTCAAGCACAGCAAGGATCTGCGCATCAGTGGGCGCCCCGAGTGGCGCCAGGTCGAAATCCAACTGCAACAGGCAGTATTCAGCGGGGTTTTGACTTATCTACGCCGTTATCCACAGGCGCTGATCTCGCCGCTGATGTTGCAGATTCAAGACAACGATGGACACGCCCGGCGCCTCGCGGCCGGGGATTTCCCCGGCATGGACGACGCCGCGCTCTCCGAACTGGCGCGTACCTGCCTGCGTCCCGGCGCCATCAACCTGCAGTGGTATGCGGCGGGCGAGGGCGGTTACCCGTACTGGCACTGCGAGCTGTACCCGCGCGACCCGGCGGCGGAAACCCTGCACCGGCACCTGCTGTGGACGCTGTACCTGAATGACGACTTCGACGCCGGGGAAACCGAGTTCCTGTTCCAGCAGCGGAAGATCGCGCCGCGTACCGGCAGCCTGTTGATTGCGCCCACCGCCTTCACCCACACGCACCGGGGCAACCGGCCGGAGGGCGGGGACAAGTTCATCGCGACAAGCTGGATCCTGTTCCAGAACGCACAGACGCTGTTCGGGGCTGGGTGACACGCGTCCGCAGCGCCTGCAGCTTCGCGCCGAACCAGGACGCAGCACTCTGTTCGGGCTGGCCCGGGCAGGCGATCCGGTAGGGCTGGCCGCTCATGCTGCTGCGGCTGGCGGCCCGCTCGATGAACTGCTCGGCGGTATCCACCTTGTCCTTCCTGAGCAGGTAATCGTACTTGCGCTGCAGGTGTGCACGCGCCTCGGCAGCGTCGTGCCAACTGCCGTTGCGCTGGAAACGGCAGGATGAACCGTCGAGTGCACCGATCAATGCGGCGATCTCGCGTCGGGCGGTCTCGCCAGGCGCGGCCATCGCGCTGCCGGTGGTTGCAACGAGCGTCAGCGTTGCGGCCAGGATCAATCGAGTCTTCATCGCGGTGCGTCCGCCAGGGGTCGTGGCATCGTAGCAAGTCGATGCGACGTGGCCGCGCGCGGTTCCAGCGATCGATTGATGCGCCCCGCATATAAGCGATATTCCATCATGCGTCTGCAAGCATGTCTGGCCGAGGCGTAGATTGGCCATACCCCCTCCCCGTACAACACCATGAACTACAGAACTCTGGGTAAGCACGGGCCGACCGTGTCAGCACTTGGCCTGGGCTGCATGGGCCTGAGCTTCGGCTACGGTCCCGCGGTCACGCGCGAGCATGGCCTCGAGGTGATCCGCCGTGCCTACGACCTGGGCGTCACCTTCTTCGACACGGCCGAGGCATATGCACAGGGCGCCAATGAAGTGCTGGTGGGCGAAGCGCTGGCGGCGGTGCGCGACAAGGTGGTCATTGCCACCAAGTTCGGTTTCACCGAGGGCGACTCCACCAAGGGGGTGGACAGTCGCCCCGCGCGCATCCGGCAGGTCGCCGAAGCGTCGCTGCGCAACCTGGGCACCGACTACATCGATCTCTTCTACCAGCACCGCGTCGACCCGGCCGTGCCGATGGAGGACGTTGCCGGCACCGTGCGTGACCTGATCGCCGAGGGCAAGGTGAGGCACTTCGGCATGTCCGAGGCAGGCACCGAATCGCTGCGTCGCGCCCATGCCGTGCAGCCCGTGGCCGCATTGCAGAGCGAGTACTCGCTGTGGTGGCGCGAGCCTGAGCGCGAGATCCTGCCGCTGTGCGAGGAACTGGGCATTGGCTTCGTGCCGTTCAGTCCGCTCGGCAAGGGCTTCCTGACCGGCAGCATCACCGCCGATACCACGTTCGCCGACGGCGACTTCCGCAATGTGGTGCCCCGGTTCGAAGCAGACGCACGGCGTGCCAACCAGGCACTGGTGGACCGCATCACCGCCATTGCGCACGCGCGTGGTGCCACCTCGGCACAGGTCGCGTTGGCCTGGCTGCTCTCACGCAGGCCGTGGATCGCACCGATCCCGGGCACGACCAAGCTGCACCGGCTGGAAGAGAACCTGGCGGCCGCAGAGCTGGTGCTGGATGCCGGCGAGTTGGCACAGATCGACGCCGTGCTGGCCGATATCCAGGTGCAGGGTGAGCGCTACCCGGCGTCGATCGCGGCGCGGCAGGGGCGCTGATGCGCGGGGGCACGTGCCTGCTGCTCCCTGTACTCCCCGATGGCTGACAGCTGTCACTTGTTCCGGGCGGGCCGGGCGCGAGAATTCAATCACTTCCTCACGGCGCCGCGTCGGCGCCCCAACCCCGCCAAGGACGTCCCACCCATGCTGCAGCAGTTCATTTCGCACACCCCCCTCTGGGTCTGGGCGCTCCTCATCTTCCTGGTCACCCGGGGCATTGCCGCCATGAAGCCCGGCGAGACCTCGCTTGCCAGGCTGGCCATCGTGCCGGCGCTGTTCGCCGCGTGGGGCATCTGGTCGATCACCCAGCGCTACGGCGCCTCGTGGATTGCGTGGGCGGAGTGGCTGGTTGGCATCGCTGCGGGCATGGGCCTTGGCTGGATGCTGCTGCGTCGCGCGACGCTGGCCATGAACCGCTCGACGGGAATGTTGTGGCGCAGTGCGGACTACAGCCTGCTGCCCCTGCTGCTGGTCACCTTCGCGGTGAAGTATGGCTTCGAGTCCGCGCTGTCGGTCTCGCCGTCGCTCAGCGCCGATGCCGGCTTCAGCGCGTCCTACCTGCTTCTGTCTGGCGGCTTCACCGGTATCTTCATAGGCAAGTATTGCCGGTACCTGAGCGCTGCGCGCCGTGTGGCCGCACCAGGAACGATGGACGCTGCAGGTTGACCGGTCCGGGTGCGACGGTTGCCGCACCCGGGGAAGCATCGCGCACCGCGACGCGGACAGGCGAGGTGTCAGGTCATGCCATCAGCCACACCCGGATAAGCGACACCAGCTTGTCCACGTCCAGCGGCTTGGCGATGTAGTCGTTGGCACCGGCCTGGATGCACTGCTGCTGGTCGTCGGGCATGGCCTTGGCGGTGAGCGCGATGATCGGCAGTCTGCCGAAGCGGCCATCCTGGCGGATCTCACGGGTGGCGGTCAGGCCATCCTTGACCGGCATCATGATGTCCATCAGTACCAGCTCGATGGGCTCAGGCCCACCCACCGCGGCGGTCAATGCGTCAATGGCGTCCTGGCCGTTCCGTGCGATGGACACCTTGCACCCGTGCGGCTCCAGCACATTCATCAGGGCGTAGATGTTGCGCACATCGTCTTCGACGATCAGCACGCGACGGCCTTCCAGTGCGGTGTCGCGATGCTGCGCGGTCCGGATCATGCCCTGCTGCGATTCCGGCAGGTCACTGACCACCTTGTGTAGGAACAGGGTGACCTCGTCGAGCAGGCGCTCGGGCGAGCGGGCGCCCTTGATGATGATCGAACTGGAATAGCGCCCCAGCCGCACTTCCTCGGCAGGCGACAGCACCCGACCGGTGTAGACGATGACCGGTGGCAGCGCGTGCAGGCTCTTTTCGGTGAGCAGTTCCAGCAGCTCGAAGCCGGAGGCGTCGGGGAGGGTGAGGTCCAGCACCATGCAGTCGAAGCTGTGCTGCTCCAGCACCTGCAGGCATTCCGACGCCGATCGCGCGCCAATGGTTTCCACGTCGGCCACCGCCAGCAGCTCGCGCACCGCGTCCAGCTGCACGGCGTCGTCTTCGACCACCAGGACGCGGCGTGGACGTTGCAGGAGGCGACGCTCCAGCGAATCGAGCACGCCGGCGAGTTCCTCGCGGGTGGCGGGCTTGCCCAGGTAGCCTACCGCGCCCAGCGACAGTGCCTTGTGCGAATGGTCGGTGGCCGAAACCACGTGGATGGGAATGTGGCGGGTACGCATGTCGTGCTTGAGCACGTCCAGCACCGACAGCCCCGACTGGTCCGGCAGGCCGATGTCCAGCACGATGGCATGCGGGGGTTCGGCGCGCGCCGCGGCCAGCGCTTCACCGGCGGTCTGCGCGACCTTGGCGCGGAAGCCCATCTCCTGCGCCAGGTCGCTGACGATCTCGCCGAACGCGGCGTCGTCCTCGATGATCAGGATCAGGCCCCGGCCCGTACTGGCGGTCCTGGTGCCTGCATCACCTGCGGGGCGCGGGCTCACCGGCGTGGGCGGGACGTCGGCACGCGCGACGCGCGGGCTCGCTACCGGCGTCGCAGCGACGGGCTGCGCTGCCGGCGGCTGCGCGGCCAGCCGGGTGGCGACCACCAGTCGGAAGCAACTGCCCTGGCCGGGCTCGCTTTCCACGGTGATGTCGCCGCCGAGCAGGCGCGCCAGCTCCTGCGAAATGGACAACCCCAGCCCGGTACCGCCGTAACGTCGGCTGATCGAGCCGTCGGCCTGCTGGAAGGCTTCGAAGATGCGCGCCTGCTGTTCGGGTGCAATGCCGATGCCGGTGTCGCGCACCGCGAACTCCAGCTTGCCATCGCGGGTGGCCGAGGCCGACACGGCCACGCTGCCGGCCTCGGTGAACTTCAGCGCATTGGACAGCAGGTTCTTGAGGATCTGTTCGATGCGCTGGCGGTCCGATTCAATCGTCGCCGGGCAATCGGCGCTCATGGAAACGTCCAGCGACAGGCCCTTTTCGCTGGCGATTGGACCCAGCAGTGCCGAGAGGTCCGACAGCAGCTTTTCCACGCCGAAACGCTCGGCATGCACTTCGATGTGGCCGGCCTCGATCTTGGACAGGTCGAGGATCTCATTGATGAGGTTGAGCAGGTCCGTGCCGGAGGCATGGATGGTCCGGGCGAACTTCACCTGCTCCGTGCTGAGGTTGCCGTCGCGGTTGTCGGCCAGCAGCTTGGAAAGGATCAACGCCGAATTGAGCGGTGTGCGCAGTTCGTGCGACATGTTGGCCAGGAACTCGGACTTGTACTGGCTGGCCCGCTGCACCTTGTGCGATTCGGCCACGATGCCGGCATTGGCGCGGGCCAGTTTGTCGCGCTCTTCCTCGAGTTGCTGCGACTGCTCGAACAGCTGGCTGTTGGTCTGCTCCAGCTCCGCCTGCTGCTCCTCCAGCTCATGCTGGGACGCGCGCAACGCGCGGCTCTGTTCTTCCAGTTCCTCGTTGGAAACGCGAAGTTCCTCGCTCTGCACCTGCAGCGTTTCCGACTGGCGCTGGGTTTGGGCCAGCAGTTCGGACAGCCGCGACCGGTAGGCGGCCGAGCGCAGCGCGACGGCCATGTCGGCCGAGGCAAGTTCGAGCAGTTCGATCACCTCGGGCGGCACCGTGCCGAAGAAGCCCAGCTCGATGACGCCGGTCACCTCGCCCTCGTGCAGGCTGGGTGCGATGACCAGGTGGCGCGGCTGGGCCTGTCCAAGGCCGGAGCCGACCGTGAAGTAGCCCGGCGGCACATCGTTGACGAGCAGCACACGCTTCTCGTCCACGGCACGGCCGAGCAGGCCGCCGAGCAGCGGCTGCCCGCTGCTGGCGGTGTCCTCCAGCGACGCGGCGGTTCCCACCGCACCGATCTGCTGGAAGCCGAGGGCGCCGGGCACGAACAGCTTGCCGGCCTGGGCGCCGGTGAAGCCGGCGAGGAAGCCAAGGCTGGCGCGGGCAAGGGTGGCCCCGTCCAGGTCGCCGCCGGTGGCGGTGGCCAGCTCCAGGCGTCCGCGCTGCAACCAGGCGTCGCGTTCGCGCGCACGGGTGTGGCGGCGGAGCAGGAAGGCAATGAAGATGGTCAGCACCGTACCCAGCACGGCGCTGGCCGCACCCGAGCTCAGCGCGGTGTTGTAGGCGGTCTCCATTTCCGCCAGGCGCTCGGCGCGCTTGTCGAGCTCGATCGCGCGCATCGCCGCCAGGCGCGCGCGGATGTCGTCCATGGCGGCCTTGCCGCTGTTCGAACTGACCACGGCCAGCGCGGCATCGAAGCCCTGGGTGCGGCGCAGTTCGATGGTCTGATGCAGTTCGTCCAGCTTGTCCTGGACCCTGCGTGCCAGCAGTTTGAGGCGATCTCCCTGCGCGGGATCGTCGGCAAGGCTGCGCTGCATGGCCTCCAGGCGCGTGCTGGCCACGGCCAATGCGGTCCGGTAAGGCTCCAGGTAACTGTCGTCCCCGGTCAGCAGATAGCCGCGCTGCCCGGTCTCGGCATCCTGCACGGCCGACAGTACATCGCCCATGGCATTCATCGTCTCCTGCGAGCGGATGACCAGGGCACTGCCGTGCTGGATCGTGCGGATGTTCTTGCCGGCCAGGAAGCCGCTGCCCAGGAAGAACAGCATGACCGCCACCAGCGGCCACAACATGCGGAAGGTGGCGCCGGTATCCCGGGTGGCGGGGCGGGGGTGGGACCTGGAGGGCATGGGCGGACAAGTGCAGGGACGTAACCGCGCAGGCTAGCATGCCGGCGCGGCCAGGTCGCCGCGGACCGTGCTCCTAGGGCGTGCCGCGGGTGGCGGGCAGGGCAGGGGCCGCGATCGCGCCCGCCTTCAATCCGAACAGCGGCCGCAGCCAGGCGACCCGGCGGATGCCTTCATACCCCAGGAATGCCAGCGCAAAGGTGATCGCCACCAGCAACGGGCCTTCCACCAGCGCTGGCATGCCCAGCGGCTTCAGGGTGTGCGCGGCGACCACGATGAGGGTCTGGTGCAGGATGTAGACCGGAAACACCGCCGGCACCAGGTAGCGCAGCGCGCGGGTGTTGCCCGGGTTCCAGTGCCGCGCGAAGCCGAGCACGGCCACGATGGCGCACCATTGGTTGAGGCCCCATACCGCGCGCATGCCCATGCGCAGCGCCGACGGTGGCTCCACGTCGGCGTAGCCGATGAAGTACACGATGATCCCGGCCCAGCTGGCCAGCCACAGCACCAGCGCCGGCCAGCGCAGACGCGCCATTGCCTCCCAGAACCGATCGGCGCGCGCCAGCAGGAAGCCCAGCAGGAACACGGCGAAGTACTGGGCATGGTTGTACCAGTCGTCCACCAGCGCATGGGTGGATTCGAAACGCGCGGACAGGGTCACCCGGAGCAGCGCCAGCAGCAGCGCAGGCCAGACCAGTGCGCCCGGGCCGGAGAGCGCATGCGCCACGCCACGTCCAAGCGCCTGCAGCGGCCGGGGCGCCAGGCACCACAGCAGCCAGATCACGACCGTGTACACCCACAGGTAGGCCACGAACCACAGGTGGTTCCAGGTGGGCACGCGCAGGCAGCCGTCGGCATCGCAGAAGCCCTCGTAGCCGGACAGGTACTGGCCCCAGAAAGTCAGGTAGCCGTGGTGATAGCCGCCGGGCAGCTGCTCGACGACTTCGTAGTAGGACTGGGGCGTGACCACCACCACCATGCCGAACACCAGCGGCACCAGCAGGGTCCAGGAACGGGTGCCGAGCAGCCGCAGCCGGCTGCCGCCTGCGTCGGGACGCGTATGGATCCGGCTGAACATGAAGGCGGTGGCCGCGCCCGACACCAGGAACAGCAGCGACAACCGCCAGGGCGCGGTCAGCACCATGAAGGGTTCCAGTGCGTGGCTGGCGTGCGGGCTTTTTACATGCCAGTCCCAGGTCACGTAGTACATGCCCACGTGGTACAGCACGAGCACGCCAAAGGCGCAGACGCGCACCCAGTCCAGGTCGTATCGGCGTTGCATGGTGCGCTCCAGTCATCAGGGAGCCCCACCCTGCGTCCGCGCGCCGGGGCCTGCCAGCGCGAAGGGTCGGCCCGCCGGGCCCCAGGGACGAAACGCGGGCCCGCGGGGACGAGCGGGAATGGTGCGGCCCCCACCGCGCCACCTACACTTGCTGGATGACCCACCCCGACCCGATGCCCTACGAACGTTATCTGCCGTGGCGGCGCTGGGTGGAGTGGGGGTTCTGGGTGCTGCTGGTCGGCACCAACCTGCTCGGCAACAGCGTCACCACGGTGATCGACCTGCGCCGGCTCAATGCCGGCTTCGAGACCTGGAAGCCGGTGGTGTGGGAGGCGAGCAGCGCGGTGGTGTGGCTGCTGCTGCTGATTCCCTTCCTGGCCTGGTACACGCGCCGGTTCCCGCTGCTCTGGGACAACTGGCGACGGCGCCTGCTGCAGTACCTGCCGGTGAGCATGGCCGTCTGCGTGGTCCATGTGGGTGCCATGGTGGCACTTCGGATGCTGGCGTACCGGGCGGTCGGGCAGGCGTACGACTTCGGGCCGTGGCCGCGTGAGCTGCTCTACGAGTATCTGAAGGACGTCCGCAGCTTCATCTCCATCGTGCTGGTGATGGAGGGCTACCGGTTCGTGATGCGGCGCTGGCAGGGCGAAGTCAGCCTGCTGAGTGCGCCCGACCAGGGCCCACCGGTGGAACCGGTGGAGCGGCCGGAACGCTTCCTGGTGCGCAAGCTGGGCCGGGAGTTCCTGATCGCGGCCAGCGACATCGAATGGGTGCAGGCGGCGGGCAACTACGTGAACCTGCGCGTGCGCGGCCACGATTACCCCCTGCGCAGCACCCTGGCCGGCGTGGCAACCCGGCTGGACCCGCAGCGCTTCGTACGCATCCACCGCAGCTACCTGGTGGCCGTGCCGCACATCGCCTCGATCGAGCCGCTGGACACCGGCGACGCGAAGGTTCACCTGCGCGACGGCACGGCGCTGCCCTGCAGCCGGAAGTACCGGCAGGAGCTGCGGGAAATTGCGGGCTGAGCGGGGTTACAGCTTGCCGGCCGCTTTGTAGCGCGCGGCGCCCTGTTCGACCAGGCGCTTCAGTTCGACAAGGAGCGAGGGATCGACAGCCTCGAAGTTGAAGCACGACTTCCCTTGCATGCGCTTCCTGAGTTCTGGACTGATGTCGACCAGCAGCTCGGGGAAGTCGTAGATGGGCATGAAGTGGAAGACGTGTTTGCGCCCGGATGCCTTCACCGCACCGAAGAACTGTGCTTTGCCTTTGGCATCAGACCTCTGGCAGTTGGCATAGAAGTGATGTTCCTCGTCGTGCACGATCTGAAGGCTTCCGCTGTACACCCGCAGGAGGTCGCGTAGCGAAGAAAACAGGGCTGGCAAGGTGACCTCCTGAGGCGCATCCGTGGATTGGGCAGGCTAAAGAATAACCACCCTCGCGCCTTCCCTGCGGGCGGACGGCCGCGCCGGCGCCTTGGACCACACCTCGGCGATGCGTCGCACCGCTGCGCGCAGGTCTTCCTCCGGCCGCACGTAGGGAATGCGCAGCCATTGGTCGCCGCCGCCTTCGACGCTGAACATCGGCCCGGGCGGAACGTGGACGCCGGCCGCTTCCAGCTGGGCCGCGAACCGGGTGGCGCTGGTGCCGGCCGGCAGCTGCAGCCACAACGTCATGCCGCCCTGCGGCAGCCGGAAACGCCAGTCCGGCAGGTGTTCGACGATCGCCTGGGCCAAGGCGTCCCGGCGCTGGCGCAGCTGGGTGCGGCGTGCCGCCAGCAGGGCCGGGTCCTGCAGCAGTTCGGTCACCACCAGCTGGTCGAACAGGGCGGTGCCAAGGTCCAGTTGCAGGCGGGCCTTGATCAGCGTGTCCATCATTGCCTGCGGTGCGCGGATCCAGCCCACGCGCAGGCCACTCCAGTACAGCTTGGACACGCTGCCCAGGGTGACCGCGTCCGGCGCATGGGCGGCGAACGGCAGCGGCATGGCGACGTCGGTCAGCGACAGCGCCTGCAGCGATTCGTCGACCACCGGCACCGTGCGCGTGGCCTGCAGCGCGGCGGCATAGCGTGCGCGCTGCTCGTCGCGCATCAGGAAGCCGGTGGGGTTCTGGTAGTCGGGGATGAGGTAGGCCAGGTGCGGTCGGGTCTGGGTGAGCGTGGCGGCGATGCCGTCCAGGTCCCATCCCTCCTCGCCCAGTGCATCGCCCATGGGCGAGGCCACCAGTCGCGCGCCGCCTATGCGCAGCGCTTCAATGACATTGGGGTAGACCGGTGATTCGATCATCACCCTGTCGCCGGGTCGCGAGAGGGCACGCGCCACCACGGCGGTGGCAGCCAATGCGCCCGAGGTCACCATGATCTGGTCGGGGTCGGTGGGCAGGCCGCGCTGGGCGAACTGCGCTGCGATCAGGGCGCGCAGGACGGGCAGGCCGGTGGGGCGGTAGCCATCGCTGCCGAGGTAGCCCGGCAACCGCTCCATGGCGCGCGCGTACGCGGCATCGAGCCCGGCGATGGCGGTGGTGGAAGCGCAGGTAAGGTCGATGCTGCCGTCGGGGTCGTGGGGGCTGGCGAACGAACGCAGTGCATGGTCATGCGCGCGGCGGCGGTCGGCCGGCACCGCCGCGAAGGTGCCGGCACCGTGGCGGGTGCTGGCGAAACCGGCAGCGACCAGGTCGGCATAGGCGCGCGTGACCGTGTTGCGCGACACCCCGAGCTGCTGCGAGACGGCGCGCTCGCTGGGCAGGCGCGCATCCAGCGGAATGCGACCGTCGCCGATGAGGTCCTGCAGGACCTGGCGCAGTCCGCGATAGGCGGGGCTGCGGGGAAACTGGCCGACCAGCGTGGCGAGGTGCTGGGGCGTAAGCGCACGGTTCATGGGGCCACTATGGCTGAAATGGCGCTACGTGGAAGTGCCAGTGGGCCGGATACTGGCCCCATGAACCTGAATACTTCTCCGTCGGCACTGACCAATCTGGGGCCACTTGCGCAACTGCGCGCGGGCCGCCTGCCCGAGCGGCTGCTGCGCCTGCTGGTGGGGCTGTGGCTGTACGGCTTCTCCAATGCGCTGTTGATGTACAGCACGTTGGGCGGCTCGCCCTGGGTCGTGTTCCACGAGGGTGCGGCGCGGCATCTGCCGCTGTCGCTGGGCACCATCATGGTCCTGGTGGCGCTGGTGGTCCTGCTGCTGTGGATTCCGCTACGGCAGATGCCGGGACTTGGCACGCTGGCCAACACCCTGTTGCTGGGGCCGTTCACCGACCTCAACCTGCAGCTGTGGGTGGTCCCCGACACCCTCGCGCTGCGCTGGGTCTATCTGGTGGGCGGCGTGGTGGTCTGTGCCATTGCCACGGCGCTGTATGTGGGCGCCCAGTTGGGACCCGGCCCGCGCGATGGTCTGATGACGGGCATTGCCCGCCGCGCGGGCGGGTCGATCCAGCGCGTGCGTACCTGCATCGAACTGGTGGTGCTGGCGCTGGGCATTGCATTGGGCGGCGTCGCCGGCGTCGGCACGGTGGTATTCGCGCTGGGCGTTGGACCCATCACCCAGTTCTTCATGCGCTACCTGGTGGTGCGAATTGACGTTTCGCCGGCGGTGCGCTGCCCCTGAGGGTCTTTCACCCGGGTTGAACACGCCGCTGCCCAATGTAGGTGCAGAGGCGCGTTCACTGCGTCGTTGCCCTGCAGTTCACAGGGAGACGGTGATGACTGCAAACGGTTGGCGTGGAAGCCTGGCGCTGTGGTTCGAGCACCACGACGGCAGGACCCGGCTCATGCGACGTCGGCATGTCGGGCCACCGGCTGCGCAGCGCACGTTCTATCCGGAAAACGACGGATCGGCGCGTGTCCATCTGCTGCACCCGTCCCGTGGCGGCCAGCTGGAGATCGACTGCCATCTGGCAGCACGCGCCCAGGCCGTCCTCACTACGCCCGTCCCGGTCAGGATACTCCGCAGTCGACAGCGCCCCAGCGAACAGCTGCTGCGGGTGCACGTGGCCGAAGGCGCGCTCTGCGAATACGTTCCCGAGGAGACCATCGTGCATCCCGGCGCCGAAGGCGCGATGCGAACCCGCGCGGAACTCGCCGCCGACGCGGTCTACATTGGCTGGGACGTGGTCACCTTCGCGCGGCCCGCTGCGAATGAGCACGCAGGCGCAGGGACGTTCCGGCAGAGCGTGGAGATCGTGCGCGAGGGCCGGCAGATCTGGTTTGAGCGCTGCTGCATTTCGGGGCCGGAGTGGACCCAGGGCGCGCCGTTTACCTTGGCCGGCGCGCCGATCATGGGCACGCTGGTATACGCCGGACCGACCCTCGCGGCGGCGGCAGCGCGCATACGCGAAAGGGTGGGCGAGGAGATGCGGCACGCGTTCTCCGTCAGCGAACTGGAGCGCGTGGTGGTGTGTCGTTACCTCGGCGACCAGATGGTGCAGGCCAAGGCACTGTTCGGCAGTGCGTGGCATGCCCTGCGCGAACTAGAACAATGAACCCTGCGGTGAATCCTCGCGCGGCGGCAGGGGCCGCACGAACGTCGTGCAGTCCAGCTTCGGCCAGTGGCTGTTCTGCGCGTCGAACCCCAGCCGTCGGCGCGCCAGCTTGAAACGATTGGACAGCAGGTCCGCGTATACGCCTTCGCCCCGCATGCGGGTGCCGAACTCGCTGTTGTAGTCCTTGCCGCCACGCAGCTGGTTGATGGTGCTCATCACATGCGCAGCGCGATCGGGATGGTGGGTATCAAGCCAGTCGCGGAACAAGGGTGCCACTTCCAGCGGCAGGCGCAGCAGCACGTAGCCGGCGGTACGCGCACCGGCATCACGCGCCGCTTCCAGCACCGCTTCCAGTTCGGAATCGTTGATCCAGGGAATGACCGGGGCCACCATCACGCCGACCGGGATGCCGGCCTCGTGCAGCCGACGCATGGCGCGCAGGCGTGCGTGCGGTGCGGAGGCGCGCGGTTCCAGGCGGGCAGACAGGTGCGGGTCGAGCGAGGTGACCGAGAAGTGCACGCTGACCAGGTTTTTTTCCGCCAGTGGCGCGAGCAGGTCGATGTCCCGCTCCACCAACGCGTTCTTGGTGATCAGTGAGAACGGGTGCCGGGTTTCCAGCATTACCTCGATCAGTTGCCGGGTGAGTTTGAGCTTGCGCTCGATGGGCTGGTAGGCATCGGTGTTGATGCCCAGCGCGATCGGCTGCGGGGTGTACGACGGCCGCGACAGCTCCTTGCGCAGCAGCTGCGGCGCATTGGTCTTGGCGAACAGCTTGGTTTCGAAGTCCAGCCCCGGGGAAAGATTCAGGAACGCATGCGAGGGGCGGGCGAAGCAGTACGAGCACCCGTGTTCGCAGCCCCGGTAGGGATTCACCGACTGGCTGAAGCCCACGTCGGGCGATTTGTTGCGGCTGATGATGCTGCGCGCGGTTTCCGCACGGACTTCGGTTCGCAGGCGCGGGGCAGCGAATTCTTCGCTGCTCTCCGGTTCCCACCCATCGTCCATGGCTTCGCTGACGGTGACCTCGAAGCGGCCTGCCAGGTGCGTGGTGGAGCCGCGGCCTTTGATTGCGATACCCATGTGATTACAGGGTAGGCAGGGGGTGTCTCATTGACTGAGACCGCAGGAACGAGGCGGGGAGGGAAAGCCGGGTGCTCATGGGTTAGTAGTATTACTAACCACAGGTCCATTTGGAAGGGGAACCGTTGTGGTCGCTGGGTTTGCGATGAATCGGTCAGGGTTTCTCCCCACGGTTATCCACAGGCTGTGAGACCGTCGGGTTTTTCTGCCATGCGTGTCAATGCCAACCCTGCCAGCGCCATCTCAAAGCAACCCAAGATATCCCTTCACCGTAGCATCCAACCCGGCATACAGCGCTTCGCTGATCAACGCATGCCCTATCGATACTTCCAGTACATCCGGCACCGCCTGCAGAAACGCGCGGAGATTTTCCTGCGACAGGTCATGGCCGGCATTGACCCCCAGCCCAGCCGCCTGGGCGCGACGGGCGGCCCCGGCGAACAGTGCCAGCATCACCGTCGCGTCGCCGCGCGCGTGTGCCTCAGCATAAGGACCGGTGTACAGCTCGATCCGGTCCGCGCCGACCGCAGCTGCCTCGGCGATGTCTGGATTGCCGGCATCCACGAACAGGCTCACCCGGCAGCCGTAGGACTTGAGGTCGGCAATCAGCGGGCGCAGGCGCTCGGCGTCGCGACCGAAGTCGAAGCCGTGGTCGGACGTCAACTGCCCGTCGCTGTCCGGGACCAGCGTGGCCTGGGCCGGGCGGGTCTGTTCGCACAGCGGCAACAGGCCCGGGTAACCGGGTCGCGGCGGCGCGAAAGGATTGCCTTCAATGTTGAACTCGACGCCACGGGCCGCGGTGAGGGCCGACAATGCGATCACGTCTTCGGCACGGATGTGCCGGCGGTCCGGGCGCGGGTGCACGGTGATGCCATGCGCGCCGGCGTCCAGGCAAGCGGCGGCCGCCTGCACCACATCGGGGTCGTGGCCGCCGCGCGAATTGCGCAGGACGGCGATCTTGTTCACGTTGACGCTGAGCTGGGTCATGGGTGCGGGGGCAGGTCGTTCTCTTCGCGGTCGGCGTCGCGGCGGGCCTGAGCCTGTTCGCGCAGCCGGCGCAGTTCGGTGGGATCGATGGCGTTGTAGATATCGGGTTCGCTGCCACCGGCAGTGCCGCCAAAGCTGGCCAGGTAGCGTCCGCGTACCCACGCCAGCAGGAACAGCAGGGCGCCGAACAACGACAGCAGCATCAGGCCCGTGGAGGGCGTTTTGACGGCGAAGGTGAAGCAGCCGATCGCCAGCAGCAGGAACAGCCAGTACATTGTCATTCTCCCCGGTTGACCGGGCCAGTGTAGCGCCGCTGCCCGGGCCGGTTCCACGTGCCGCCCTTACAGCAGCGGCGAGGCCAGGCGCGCGAAGGCTTCGGGAACCCGGTGCAGCCACAGCGAACGCCGCCGGTCATTGCGGACCGGGCTGGATGCGGCGAACTCGGCGATGAGGATCTTCTCCAGCTCGGCCACGCAGCCTTCGTCGCTGATCATCATCGACAGTTCGAAGTTGAGCCGGAAGCTGCGATGGTCGAAGTTGGCGCTGCCGGCAATGCACACGTCGTGGTCGGCGATGAACGCCTTGGTGTGCAGCATCCGCGGGCCGTACTCATAGATCTTGACGCCGGCCTGGAGCAGTTCGTCGAAGTAGGAGCGCGCCGCTTGGGTGACGAACCACGAGTCGCTCATCTTCGGCACCAGCAGGCGCACGTCCAGCCCGCCCAGCGCGGCGGAGGTAAGCGCCATGCGTGCGGCTTCACCCGGTACGAAGTAGGGGGTGACCAGCCAGACACGCTCGCGCGCTTCGTGGATGGCGGCCACCTGCAGGCGGTGGATGGTTTCCCACGAGGAGTCCGGGCCCGACACCAGCACCTGGGCGGTGATCGCGCCGTCCGTTCGCGCGGGCATGTCATCGGGCCACAGCTGGGCGATGGCGAAGCGCTCCTTGGGCTCGCCGGTGGCATAGATCCAGTCTTCCACGAACACCAGCTGCAGGCTGCGCACCACGTGGCCGGACAGGCGCATGTGCAGGTCGCGGTACGCGTCGGACCTGCGGCTGTCGTCCTCGTCGTCGGTGATGTTGATGCCTCCGGTGAACGCCACGCGGCCGTCGATCACCACCAGCTTGCGGTGCGTACGCATGTTCATCCACGGCCGCTTGAAGGGCTTGAGGAGCTGGCGGGGATGGAACCACGCCACTTCGGCTCCGGCGTCGCGCAGCGGTTCCAGGAAGCGCCTGCCCACTGCCGACGAGCCGACCGCATCGAGCAGCAGGCGCACGCGGACACCGGCGCGGGCGCGTTCCACCAGCGCGTCGCGCAGCGCGGTACCGGCGTGATCGGGATTGAAGATGTAGTACTCCACGTGCAGGTGGTCGCGGGCCTGGGCCACTGCCTTCAACAAGGCGGCATAGGTCTGCGCGCCATCCACCAGCCATTCCACTTCGGTGGCCGAGCTGGGCGCCAGGCCGGTGGTGGCCTGGGCGATCTTGGCCAGCTCGGTGCAGTCCGCGTCGGGCGGGCACACGCTGTTGTAGTGCTCCATGCCCGACCGTGCACGGCCACGGCGCAGGCGCTGCCGTTTCACCTTCTGCGGGCCCAGCAGGTAATAGATGAAGAGCCCAAGGTAGGGCAGGGCGGCGAGCGACAGGATCCAGCTCAGCGTGGCTACCGGTTCGCGCTTCTGCAGCATGATCCAGCCGATCAGCCACAGCAGGTAGAGCACGTAGGCGGCGATCATCAGGGGGCGCAGATGCGGTACGGCATCCAGCCAATGGAGCCAATCGGCAAGCGCGGGGTAGGTGGCAAGCATGCGCGGATCATAGCCGGACAACGCCGTCCGGTGCGCGCAGAAAAAAAAGCGCCCCTGTTTCCAGGGGCGCTTTCCAGTCGCGTCATGACTTGGTCTTGCGTATTACTGCTGCTGGAACCCGATCTTCTTCATCTGCGCGTTCTTCGCGGCGGCCAGGATCTTGGCCATCACGTCGTACTCGGAGTCCGGGCTGGCGTCGATGCGCAGCTCGGGCTGGTTGGTCGGGTCACGCTGCACTTCCTGCTCCATGCGCTGCTGGAGTTCGCCCACGGAAATCGGGCTGTTGTTCCAGGTCACCTGGTTGCTGGCGTCCACCCGCAGCTCGATCGGCGGCGGCGGTTCGACCAGCTGCGGCGGTGGGTTGAGCACGCGCTGCGGCAGGTCCACGGCGATCGGGTACGTCATGATCGGCGCGGTAACGATGAAGATGATCAACAGCACCAGCATCACGTCCACCAGGGGCGTAACGTTGATGTCGGCCATGGGGCCTTTGCCACCACCAGAACTGAATGCCATGGCTTACTGCCCCTTCTCTTTGGTGGCCACGAAGCCAACGTCGAGCATGCCCTGCTCCTGCGCAATCTTGGTCATCTCGTTGATGACACGCATCTTGGTGGTGCGGTCACCACGCAGATTGAGCGGGGGCTGGGGGGTCTGCTGGGCGGCGGTCGCCAGGCGCGACTCGAGAGTCTGCTTGTCGATTTCTTCGTCGTTCCAGAAGATCGAGCCGTCTTCCTTCACCGCAAGGGTGATGGGGCCCTTGCGATCGGCCGCATCTTCCGGCTTCTGCACCAGGTTGGCCTCGGGCAGGTCGACCTTGACCTTGTGGGACATCAGGGGCGCCGTGATGATGAAGATGATCAGCAGCACCAGCATCACGTCCACGAGGGGCGTAACGTTGATGTCGGCCATGGGGCCGCCGCTGTTACCACTACTGAAAGCCATAACGGGCTCCGTCTAGATCGTGTTGACTACGTTCTCGCTGGGTACAGCGCGTCGCAATTAGCGGACGCGCGAACCGGTGGCGAAGAAGTCGTGCAGGTCGTGAGCGAACGTATCGAACTTGCTGATCGTGGCGCTGTTGATCTTGCTGAAGAAGTTGAAGGCGAACACGGCCGGGATTGCCACGAACAGACCGATGGCGGTCATGATCAGGGCTTCACCCACCGGGCCGGCAACGGCGTCGATGGAGGCAGAACCGGTTGCACCGATCTTGATCAGCGCGCCGTAGATGCCCCACACGGTGCCGAGCAGACCGACGAACGGAGCGGTTGCGCCGACGGTGGCCAGCAGGGTCATGCCCGACTGCAGGTTGTTGCTTTCGCGGGTCACGGCCTGACGCAGGGCGCGATCGACGAACTCCGAACGGCTCAGGTTCTCACCCAGGCCACCGGTGGCGCCGCCTTCGGCACGCTGGTGGTGGGCAGCAGCCTGCGCAGCGTCCAGGGCGATCTTCGAGAACGGCTCGGAAGCCGGCTGCTCTTCCATCGCACGGATGGCGTCCTGGGCGTTCGGGGTATCCCAGAACAGGCTCACGACCTTGTCAGCAGCGCTCTTCAGACGGGTAGCGCGGAAGATGTTGATGACGGTCCAGTACCAGGACATGGCCGACATGATCACCAGGGTCAGAAGCACGACCCAGGAGACGGCGAAATCGCCCGGCTTGGAGGTCATTTCGTGGATCAGATGCTCGAAGCCCATCTGCGAGAGGGCATTCGACGGGTTGCCCCCGGCAGCAGCGGCGATGAAGAGTTCCTGCAGCATGACGCTTACCTTTGTTGTGTGTGGTGATGAATGTTGTAGCTGGGTTCAAGTGACTGGTGGGTGGCCAAGGGCCACCCGACCGGTCAATTCAGCGCAAAGTTGACCGGGACGCGGACGCGACCTGCAGCTTTCTTCCCGCCCGATTCGGCTGCATTGAAGCGCCACTTACGGGCGGCTTCCATCGCGGCGCGGTCCAGATCGCGGTTACGGCTGGACTTTTCGACCGTCACATTGGTGACGTTGCCGTTGGCATCGACATCAATGATCAGGATGACTTCACCCTGGATACCTGCGCGGAATGCGGCCGGCGGGTAACGCGGGGGATTCATGGCCTTCGACGAGATATCGACGCTGGCCTCGATGGAGCTCGGCGGCTGCGGCGGACTCGGCGGGCTCGGAGGCGTGACGATGTCGTTCGGACGCGGTTCCGGCACGTCGATCACCGGCGCCTGCGGCGGCGGCGGCACCGGCGACGGCTTCGGCGGCGACAGGTTCTTCACCGGCGGCGGCGGCGTCTCCTGCGGCGGCGGCGGCGGCGGCGGGGGTGGCGGCGGCGGCGGAGCGTCGACCAGGGTCACCATCACGTTGCGTTCCTTTTCCGCAACGGCCTTGGGGGCCACGGCGGGGATCAGAAGCATCATGAAGGCGGCGAGATGCAATGCGATTACAAAGGCGATACCCACGATGCGCGGCCAGCTGAGGCCGGTGTCATCGCGTTGTTCGTACCTGTGAACGACTAGTTGTTCCGTCATGCGCCAAGAGCTCATTAGTGGGGCCGGGTACCCGGGGACGGGGGACCCATGATCAGCGGTGCATGACACCGCAGGAACCTCCAAGCTTATACCAATCCTGAGCGCCTGCGCATCACTGTCGCAGGCGTTCAGGCGTTATTCCTACTTACTTCAGGTTGATGATTTTCTTGGCATCCGCCTGATTCTTCACACCCTTGGCCAGCGCCTGCTGGGCAGCCGTTTTGGCCTCGGGAATACGACCTTCCGAATGCAAGACGCGTGCCAGATTCAGATAGGTTTCGCCATCCTTGGAAAGCGGGGCGGCCTTCTGCCACGCATCGATCGCCTTTTCCACCTGCTGCGGATCGGAGTAGTAGTACGCCTGGGCCAGGGCCAGGTACACCTGGTAATCCGGCTTCAGCACACCCTTCTGCAGGCCATCGTTGATCACCGTGATGACCTTCTGCTCCTGGCCCTCGGCGTTGGCGAAGACCGAATAGGCCTGCTTGTACTCGCGCTCGTCGGTCAGCTGGCCGGCGGCAAGCAGCTTGTCCATGACGGTGGCGGCCTTGGCCATCTGGTCGGCCTGCAGGTACATGCTGGCCAGGTTCATCTGGGCCTTCTTGTCATTCGGGTTCTTGGCGGCCAGGGCTTCGGCTTCCTTGACGGCTTCACCGGTCTGCCCGGCTTCGGCCATGGCGCCCATCAGCAGCTGGTTCCAGTTGTCCTTCGGCTCGGTGCTGCCCGCGATGGCGGCCTTGATCACCGGAATGGCTTCCTGGTAGCGCTCCAGCTGGTACAGCGCCTGACCCTTGATGATCAGCTCTTCCGGCTTGGTCGACTTGGTTTCGGCGAAATATTTGTCCAGCGTCGCCAGGCCGACCGCGGTTTCATCGTCCTGGATCTGCAGCTGGCCAAGCATCAGCATCGACTGGTAGTGGCCATTGTTGTCCAGGCCGTTGAACTCCAGCACCTGCTGCAGGTACTTCTTGGCGGCTGCGCTGTCGTCGGACTGGTAGGCCGCCTGCGAAGCGAGCTGCGCGGCCAGCGACTTGTCGTAGGCATTGGCGGCGCTGTTGGCCAGAATCTCATTGGCGGCCGCGAGGGTCTCCGGGAACTTCTGGTCGTTGTAGCTGTCGATCATCTTCTGCAGCTGCTTGCCCAGCTTCGGCGAGGACTTGGTGCTCGGCTCCTCGCGGGTCGCCTGGGGATACAGCACTTCCGCCTTGGCCTGGTCCTTCTTGCCACCACGGCGATCGCTGTTGCTGCGGTCGGTGGAGCGGGTCTGGGCGACGGCGTCAGTGACCACGGCGCCACCGAGGGCGGTCGCGATGAGGACGGTAAGCACGGCTTGCTTGTGGTTGCTGAAAATCATCTTTCACCTCGGTCAAACCGCCGTGGCGGCATCAATACGGACTGTCAGAAAAATCTGAGCCGCCAAACGTATCAGAAACTGCTGACGTGAGAAATCGTTTCCGATGCTGCACCACAGCATCCTTTGGTCGAATCACCCGCACCTCGGGCGCCGCCCGGCGGCCTGGGCCTGCTGGAAAACGCCGTTGAGCGCAGGCGCGTCGCGCTGCAGTTCGCGGATCCGGTTGGCCGGGTCGGGGTGGGTGGACAGCCACTGCGGGGAACGCCCGCCGCTGGCGGCCATCATGTTCTGCCACAGGTTGACCGCCTGGGCCGGGTCGAAGCCGGCTTCGGCCATCAGCCGCTGGCCGACCACGTCGGCCTCGCTTTCCTGGGTCCGCGAGCCGGGCAGCAGGAACGCGGCCTGGGCGCCGGCGCCGCCGAGCTGGTTCACCGTGCTGGCCGCGCCTTCGCCGTAGGCCGCCCCGGCCAGCGCGCCGAGCACGGCCAGGCCGGTCTGCGCGCCCATCTGCCGGGTCAGGCGCTCTTCGTGGTGGCGCGAGATGACGTGGCCGATCTCGTGCCCGATCACCGCCGCCAGCTGGTCCTGGTTCTTGGCCACGGTGAAGATGCCAGTGTTCACGCCCACCTTGCCACCGGGCAGGGCGAACGCGTTGGGCTCGGCATCCACGAAGACGGCCGTTTCCCACCGTACGCCACGGTACTGAGGCGGCAGCTGGGCGACCAGGGCATTCACCACGCACTGGACGTAGCCGTTCTGCCGGCCGTCGCTGCTGATCTTTTCTTTCTGCTTGGTTTCGGCAAATGCCTTCGCGCCAAGCTGGTCCAGGTCGGCCTGGGAAACGCCGCCCACCATCTGGCGCCGCCCGGTGGGCGACGTGGTGGTGGCGCAGGCGCTGACCATGAGGGTGATGACAAGTCCGAGCAGCAAGGGTTTCAAGGCGGGGACTCCCGTGTTCATGTCAGCAGTCTGGCGGAACGGACGTAAGGTTTTGTCAAACCGACGCTGCGGTCAATGCAATCCCAGGAACACCAGCGCGGCCAGCGCGATGGCGTTGTTCAGGGCATGCGCGGCGATCGGCGCCCACAGGGTGCCGGTACGCTGGTACAGCCAGGCGAATGCCGCACCCATGCCACCGTAGACCAGCCACAGCTGGGCGATCTCCCACGGGCCGTTCTCACTGGTACCGGGCACTTCGTGGACCAGCGCGAACGCCAGGCTGCTGAGCAGCATGCCCAGCCACGGCCGGCCGGCCTGCCACAGGCGCCCGAACAGTACGCGGCGGAACAGCAGTTCTTCGTAGGCCGGTGCCAGCACGACGGCGAACAGCGCCAGGAACCAGGGGAACCGGGCCAACGCCTGCTCCATCAGCGCCAGGTTGGTCGGAACCGGTTCAATGCCGGCCTGGCGGGCCAGCCAGGCGATACCGTTGCTGCCGATCACCACCGCAGCGGCCACCAGCAGGGTCCAGCCCCAGGTAGACGGATGGCGCGCGGCCTGCAGCGATGCACTGCGTTCGGCTGCGTCGGCGCGCCGGCGCAGGAAGTAGAGAAATACCGCGGCGCCACCGGTGGCGAACAGCGCCATCAGGATCTGCGCCAGTGCGCCGGGTTGGCCCACCTGCTGGGCGAGTGCCTCGGCCGGCTGGGCGCCGGTTTCGCGAACGACGATGATGGCGCGGTACATGCCCCAGAGCACGCCGCCGGCCATGCTGAGCCCAAGCAGGGTGAGGGTGGCAATGCCGAGATCGATCAGGAACCCCGCAATGGGCGAGCCGGGTTTCCGTTGGGGCGCCTTGGGTACGGCGGGAGGCAGCGGAGGCGTCGTGGACGCCGGGGCAGTAGCGGACATCGGGTTCCTGGCAGCAAGAGGCGGCGGCCGGGCCGGTTGCAGGTCGCAACCGGCCGGCCCTGGCCCGATTGTGTCAGATATCCAGGTTGGCGACCCGCAACGCGTTGTCTTCGATGAAGTCGCGGCGCGGCTCGACCACATCGCCCATCAGGGTGCTGAAGATCTGGTCGGCGGCCACCGCGTCCTCGATGCGCACCTGCAGCAGGCGGCGCGTATCGGGGTTCACCGTGGTGTCCCAGAGCTGCTCGGGGTTCATTTCACCCAGGCCCTTGAAGCGCTGGATCTGGCGGCCCTTCTTGGCTTCGTCCAGCAGCCAGTTGCGAGCCTCGGCAAATCCGGAGATCTCCGACGACTTGGCGCCGCGCACAATCCTGGCGCCATCGCGGATCAACCCGTGCAGCAGCACCGAGGACTGGTGCAGGGCACGCAGCTCGCCGGTTTCGAATGCCGCCAGCGGCAGCACCTGGATCAGCGATTCGCCCATGTGGCGGCGGGTGACCAGCACGGCGGCCGGACGCTGTTCGGTGGGTTCCTGCAGTTCCAGGCTGAAGCGCGGCGAGCCCAGGCTGCCCTGGTTGAGCCGCTTGGCCAGTGCGGCCAGGCCTTCGTCTTCGCCGGCCTTGCGCAGGTGCTCAAGGTCCATCGGGGTGAAATCGACCAGGGCTTCCAGCAGCTGGCGGTCGTAGCGATGGGCGTTGCGGCCGATCGCCTCCTGCGCCGACGCGTAGGCAAGCAGCAACTTTTCCAGGGCGACGCCTTCGATGGCAGGCTCGTTCTCGGCCGGGATCAGCGAGGCATTTTCCACCGCATTGCTGGCCAGGTAGGCGTCCAGCGCCGGATCGTCCTTCAGGTACAGCTCCTGCTTGCCCTGCTTGATCTTGTACAGCGGCGGCAGGCCGATGTAGACGTGGCCGCGCTCGATCAGCTCCGGCATCTGCCGGTAGAAGAAGGTCAGCAGCAGGGTGCGGATGTGCGCGCCGTCGACGTCGGCGTCGGTCATGATGATGATGCGGTGGTAGCGCAGCTTGTCCGGGTTGTACTCGTCGCGACCGATGCCGGTGCCCAGCGCGGTGATCAGCGTACCGACCTGGTCGGAGGCGAGCATGCGGTCGAAGCGCGCGCGTTCGACATTGAGGATCTTGCCACGCAACGGCAGCACCGCCTGGTTCTTGCGGTTGCGGCCCTGCTTGGCCGAGCCACCTGCCGAGTCACCCTCGACGATGAACAGTTCGGACAGCGCGGGGTCTTTTTCCTGGCAGTCGGCCAGCTTGCCGGGCAGGCCGGCGATATCCAGCGCGCCCTTGCGGCGGGTCAGGTCGCGCGCCTTGCGTGCGGCTTCACGGGCCCGGGCAGCATCGACGATCTTGCCGGCGATGGCCTTGGCTTCGTTCGGGTTTTCCTGCAGGAACTCTTCCAGGCGCTGGCCGAACGCGCTTTCCACCGCCGGGCGCACGTCCGAGCTGACCAGCTTTTCCTTGGTCTGGCTGGAGAAGCTGGGATCGGGCACCTTCACCGACAGCACCGCGATCATGCCCTCGCGCATGTCATCGCCGGTCAGGTTGATCTTGGCCTGCTTGGCGATGCCGTTCTGTTCGATGTAGTTGTTGAGCACGCGGGTGAGCGCGCCGCGGAAGCCGGCCAGGTGGGTGCCGCCGTCCTTCTGCGGGATGTTGTTGGTGAAGCAGTACATCGTTTCCTGGTAGGAATCGGTCCACTGCAGCGCCACTTCCACGGTGATGCCGTTGGACTCGCCGGTTACCGAGATCACGTTGGGATGCAGCGGCGTCTTCAGCTGCGCCAGGTGCTCCACGAAGCTGCGGATGCCGCCCTCGTAATGGAAGTCGTCGCGACGGCCATCGCCCCGCTCGTCGACCAGCACGATCTTGACGCCGGAGTTCAGGAACGAGAGCTCGCGCAGGCGGCGCGCCAGGATCTCGTAGTGGAACTCGACGTTGTCGTGGAACGCGGTCACCGACGGCCAGAAGCGCAGGGTGGTGCCCCGCTTGCTGCTGGCCTCCACCTGCGCCAGCGGGCTGACCGCCGCGCCATCGGCGTATTCCTGATGGAAGTGGAAACCGCTCTGGAAGATATCCAGGGTGAGCTTCTGCGACAGGGCATTGACCACACTGACGCCGACGCCATGCAGGCCGCCGGAAACCTTGTAGCTGTTGTCGTCGAACTTGCCGCCCGCGTGCAGGACGGTCATCACCACTTCGGCAGCCGAAACCTCGCGGCCGAGCTTCTGGCTCATCTGCGCGTGCTTGCCGGTGGGAATGCCGCGGCCGTTGTCGGACACCGACACCGAGCCGTCGGCGTGGATCGTGACCGCAACGTGGTCGGCGTGGCCGGCCAGCGCTTCGTCGATCGAGTTGTCGACGACTTCGAACACCATGTGGTGTAGACCCGTGCCGTCATGGACGTCACCGATGTACATGCCGGGCCGCTTGCGAACCGCCTCCAGGCCTTCCAGGGCGGTGATGCTGTTGGCGTCGTAATTGCCGGTGGGTGCCGGAGTGTTCTGTTCTTCAGTCATCGCGCTTGCCATAGGCTCCGCAGTTCGGGCCGCCGCCGCAGGGCGGGGCGCCGATGGATTTGGGGATTGCAACCGCAATTATACCAGCCGGGCGCTGTTGGCCCTGATGCCACTATGGCACAGCCTGAACCTGCCCATGTTCCACGTGGAACCGGGTAATGTCGGCGCGGCCTTCCAGCGCGGCCGGGGTTTCGGTAGCGGTGATGAAGATCTGGGCCGGCCCGGCGCGCAGGCGGTCCAGCACCCGCGCCTGATGGGTCCGGTCCAGCTCGGACGCGATGTCGTCCAGCGCGATGACCGGCCATTCCCCACGCTGCTCCGCGTAGTCCTCGGCCTGCGCGAGCAGGCAGGTCAGCGCCGTCAGTTTGGCCTGTCCACGGGAGAGTGCATCACGACCAGGAATGGCCGCAAACCCCACGCTCCAGTCTGCGCGGTGGGGGCCCACGGAGGTATAGCCCGCCAACCGGTCACGTTCGCGCGCCAGCAGCAGCGCATCGGACAGCGAGACGTCCTGCTTGCGCCAACCGGGGCTGAGTGTGAGCGACTGGATGCCCAGGTTGGGCGCCAGATCCTGCGCAAGCTGGATGGCCCGGTCCTGCAAGCGGTCCAGGTAGTGCTGGCGGCGGCTGGTCAGCGGCTCGCCTGCCTCGGCGAGCTCACGATCCCATGCATCCAGGGCGTGGGAGTGGCCCCCCTGCTTGAGCAGGGCGTTGCGCTGCTTCAAGGCTCTTGAGTAGCGTCGCCAGAGCGCCAGGAAGTCTGGTTCCACGTGGAACAGGCCCCAATCGAGGAACCGGCGGCGTGGTTCGCCGCCTCCGCTGACCAGTGCATGGCTGCCCGGTTCGAAGCTGACTACCGCGAGCGCCGCGCACAGGTTGCCAAGCTGGGCGACGTCTTCGCCGTCCAACCGCCCCTTCCAGTCCTGGCCGCTATGACGCAGCCCAGCCCGGCGGCGTGTCCCAGCGCCAGACGCCGCGATGTGTTCGTCCCACTCGACGAACACCTCAAGCGCCTCGAACCCCTGCCGGACAAGGCCATCGCGCACCCGCCCACGGAAACTTCGTCCGTAGGCCATCACATGCAGCGCCTCCAGCAGGCTGGTCTTGCCGGCGCCGTTGTCGCCCGTGATCAGATTGATGCCCGGCTGTGGAGCAAGTTCCACGCTGTCGAAACGACGGACGTTGTGGAGCGAAAGGCGGCGAATATGCATCCCGCCATTGTAGGGCCACGCCCTGCGTGGCTGCTGTTCCACGTTCACGCGCCGCAGCGGGGCACTATCGACGCCCCCGCGCCCTCCACATCCTCGATTTCCTTGAAATCCAGAAGGCCATCAAGGCCGGTGCCTTGCAGATTTCAAGGAATTCGCACCTTTCCAGGGTCGGCTGCGGCAGGTTGTTCTGGCGAAACGGGCGCGAAGTGATGAAATCTGCGCACCCAAGGTCCGCTCGGTTCCACAGAACGTGGAACACGCGTGGCCGCGCCGCGAGAGTTGCCCACACCCGCGCTGTATGACTTATGCACAAGCAGGGGGCAGGTTGTGGATAAAAAAGCCCGCGCGAACACGCCTGAAACATATCCACAGGCTAACCCCCACTCCCAGGCGCCTTTTTACAGGGGGTTTCAGACCCAATAAATCCTTTACAATCAGCAACATAAGGTACTTTTCAACCAATTCTGGCTCTACCACCACCACCTAGCTTTAGATTTATATACAGTTTTTAGAAGCATAGAGCGGTAGACCAGGGCGCTGAAGCCTCGGTCAAGACACCGCACGCCACGCTGGATCGGGAAGCGTAGAGCCACGCAGGGCGTGGCTGGATCAGCCGTGAAATCCCGGCGTCCAAGCACCCACCCTCCGCAGGTCGCCACCAAAGTGTTGCAGACGCGGACCGAAGGATTGCGAATTCCCATGCAGGGGCAGCCACGCGTGGTGTGGCGCTACGCCAGGTTTCCAATGGCTGTTCTCATCGATGATCCACGTGGAACGTTCTGGAAGTAAAAAAACCCGGCGCTTGGCCGGGTTCTTTTCAGCACTGTTCCACGTGGAACAGGTCAGAGCCGAAGCGGCATGACCACGTGGCGCGACTTCTCGCTGCTGGCTTCACGAACCAGTGCCGAGGAGTTGGAGTCGCGCAGCTGGATGACGACATGCTCGTCGCGCAAGGCCGAGAGGGCGTCCAGCAGGTAATTCACATTGAAGCCGATCGCCAGATCGCTCACGGTGGTATCCGCTTCGATCTCTTCCTGGGCTTCTTCCTGCTCCGGGTTGTGTGCGCTGATCTTCAGGTTGCCCGGCGAGACTTCCACGCGGATGCCGCGGTACTTCTCATTGGACAGAATCGCGGCACGCTGCAAAGACGCACGCAGGGCTTCGCGATCTACCTTCACTTCACGGTCGGCACCGATCGGAATCACGGCCTCGTAATCCGGGAAGCGACCATCGATCAGCTTGGAGGTGAAGGTCACATCGTCGCGCTTGACGCGCACGTGGCTGCGGCCGACTTCCAGCTCGATCTCACGATCGCCGCTTTCCAGCAGACGCTGCAATTCGGTCACGCCCTTGCGCGGCACGATGATCTGGCGCTTGGCGCCACTGGCTTTCTCCAGGTCGGTTTCGCACAGTGCCAGGCGATGGCCATCGGTGGCGACGGTACGCAGCGCATCGCCGCGCAGGTCGAACAGCAGGCCGTTGAGGTAGTAACGGACGTCCTGCTGCGCCATCGCAAATGCGGTGCGTTCGATCAGTTCCTTCAGCGTCGCTTCGCCGATGGCAACGCGTTCGGTGGCTTCAACTTCGTCTACCGACGGGAAGTCATTGGCCGGCAGCGTGGCCAGGGTAAACCGGCTGCGCCCGGCCTGGACGGTGATCTTGTCGCCGGTCTGCGAGACGGTAATCCGGCTGCCGTCGGGCAGGGCGCGGATGATCTCGAACAGCTTGCGTGCCGGGATGGTGGTCTCGCCGTCCTGGGCGTCATCCACCGCGATCCGCGACACCATTTCCACTTCGAGGTCGGTACCGGTCAGCGACAGCTGCCCGTTCTGGACCTGGACCAGGAAATTAGCCAGAACCGGCAAGGTCTGGCGGCGTTCGACCACGTTGACGACTTGTGCCAACGGCTTGAGAAAGGCTTCGCGCTGCAGTGTGAAACGCATGTGGTTCCGTGCCCCTATGCTTTAAAAAAATGTGGAATAAATCAAAAGCTTGGTGGTGATGGTAGTGCCAGAATTGCTGGAAAACTCAGCTAAGTGTTTGTAAATAAAGGCATTTATAGCCTCGAAACCCTCTGCACTACTACCCCCCAAGGGGTGGGGAAGCCTGTGGATAAAAATACCGCCCGCTCAGCCAGCGTTTTTATCCACAGCCTGTCCCTCGCTTACACCCGGATTTTGCACCGTTTTATGCGATGACGCGCGGGTGGCGTGCATGCATCATTCGCTCAACTTCCGGATCAGCTTGTCCCAGTCTTCCCGCAACTTGCCGTCGGTCTCCATCAACGTCCGGATCTGCCGGCACGCATGCAGCACCGTGGTGTGGTCGCGACCGGCAAACGCATCGCCGATTTCAGGCAGGCTGTGCTCGGTCAGTTCCTTGGTCAGGGCCATGGCGACCTGTCGCGGACGGGCCAGTGAGCGGGTCCGGCGCTTGGACAGCAGATCCTTGATCTGAAGCCCGTAGTAGTCGGCCACGGTTTTCTGGATGTTGGGAATGCTGATCGCCTGCTGCTGGGCACGCAGCAGGTCGCGCAGGGTTTCCTGGGCGAAGTCGGTGGTGATCGCGCGGCCGGTGAAGTTGGCACGGGCGGTCAAGGTATTGAGCGCACCCTCGAGGTCGCGGACATTGGAGCGCATCTTCTTGGCAATCAGAAACGCCACATCGTCGGGAATCTCAGCGCCACGCTCGCGGGCCTTGGCCAGCACGATCGCGGCCCGGGTTTCAAAGTCCGGTGGCTCGATGGCGACCGACAAGCCCCAGGCAAGCCGCGACTTCAGGCGCGCTTCCAGGCCCTCGACTTCGCGCGGGTACCGGTCGCAGGTGAGGATGATCTGCTGCTTGCCGTCGAACAGGGCGTTGAAGGTGTGGAAGAACTCCTCCTGGGTCCGGTCCTTGCCCGCGAAGAACTGGATGTCATCGATCAGCAGCGCGTCCACCTGCTGGAACTGGCGCTTGAACTGATCCATGGTCTTTTCCTGCAAGGCCCGGATCATGGCGCTGAAGAACTGTTCCGAGCGCAGGTACAGCACCTTGGCCGCCGGATTGGCCTGACGCATGGCGTTGCCGGCGGCGAACATCAGGTGGGTCTTGCCCAGGCCGGTGCCGCCATACAGCAGCAGCGGGTTGTGCGCCCGGTCGCCCGGCTTCTGCGCCGCCTGGAACGCGGCGGCCAGGCCGAGCTGGTTGCTGCGGCCTTCCACGAAGTTGGCGAAGGTGTAGTGCGAATCGAGGTTTCCGGCGAAGGGCACCAGGGGTTCGGCCAGTGCTGCCGGTGCGGCAGGGCCCGAAATCGGCGCGATCTGCGCCTCCACGGCGCGCGGGCGCGAGCCGATTTCAAGAAAAACGTCGCTGAAACCGGCGAAATGCAGCAGCAGTTCCTTGATCCGGGCCAGGTACAGTTCGCGCACCTGGTCCACGATGAAGGCGTTCGGGGCATACAGCACCAGGATGTCCGCGCGCAGATCGGCCTGCAGCGGCTTCAACCAGGTGTGAACGTCCTCGGGCGGGAACTCCGCTTCAAGGCGTTCGAGACAACGTGACCAGGCATCCATCGGCAATAATCGTCTGGGGCCGGCGCAGGGGCAGGGAAAACCGCCGCAGCGCAGGCCGGAAGGGGAAGAATGGATGGCGCAGACTACCACCGACGCCCGGGTCCGGGAATGCTTGTCCCGAAGTTATTCACAAAATGATCCACAGCTATTGCACAGGCCGATGAAATCCCGTAGTGACACAGGCTTGACGTGGCCATGTGCAGCCCTATAGACTTTCCGGCTCTTTCCGTCCCCTTCATAGAGGCCCCGCATGGCCACCAAGCGCACTTTCCAACCCAGCAACCTCAAGCGTAAGCGCGACCATGGCTTCCGTGCCCGTATGAAGACCGCTGACGGCCGCAAGATCCTGTCGCGTCGCCGCGCCAAGGGCCGTAAAGTCCTGAGCGCTTGATTGCGATGCCGCTTCCCGCGGCAGACGCAATCCTGACTGTGAGCAGTTCCGACCCGCGCAAGCGATTTCCTCGCTCGGCGCGGGTTCGTACGCGTGCCGAATATACAACGGTCTTCAACGGCGCCCGCCGTGTGTCCGAACCGCTGATGACCCTGCACTGGCTGAAGAGCGATACGCCGGCCAGGCTGGGTCTTGCCGTTTCGCGCAAAGTCGACCCCCGGGCCGTGGGGCGCAACCGTATCAAGCGTGTGCTGCGCGACGCCACACGCCACCTGCGGCCGTGGATGACTGCCGGCGACTATGTCGTGGTAGCCCGCAGCGCGGCCCGTACCGCAAGCAATACCGAGATCCGCCAGGCCTTCGAACGCCTGCTGCGCCGGCTGGGCGCATTGCCCCTTCCAGGCGCGGACGGCACAATGCCGCCGCTATCCCTTTCCCAGTCCGAGCCGGCACCTGCTGCCAGCCCCGTCGAGCCTGCACGCTGATGAACCAGACCCGCGTTTTCCTGATTGTTGCCTGGCTGATGGTAGCCATCCTGCTGTGGATGGAGTGGGGGCGCGACAAAACCGCGCCGGCCCCGACCGCGCCGGTGGCGGCCCAGACCCAGGGCACCGTCCCCGGGGCTGCGGGCACCGTGCCCAGCGCCAACGTGCCGCACGCGCCGGGCAGCGCCCCGGCCGTCCAGGCGGCGGCCCAGGCCAGCGCCGGCGCACCGCGCGTGACCGTCACCACCGACGTGCTGCGCCTGGTGCTGGACGGCGGCAACGTGCTCGACGCCGAGCTGCTGCAGTTCCCGCAGACCAAGGACGACGGCAGCCCGCCGGTGCGCCTGCTGACCGAAGACCCGGCCCATCCGTACCGCGCGGTGACCGGCTGGACCAGCCAGGACAAGAGCATGCCGGTGCCTGAAGCCAGCGGCTTCACCCTGGTGGGCGACGCCAGGGACTTCGTGCTGGCCAAGGGCCAGAACGAACTGCAGATCCCGTTCGTGTGGAATGGTCCGAACGGCGTGAGCATCCGCCGTACCTTCACCGTCAACCGCAACGAGTACGCGGTCAAGGTGAAGGACGAAGTGATCAACGCGGGCACCACCCCGTGGAGCGGCTACGTGTACCGCACCCTGGACCGTACGCCGACGATCCTGTCGCGCAGCATGACCAACCCGGACTCGTTCAGCTTCAACGGCGCGACCTGGTTCGATAACGACGGCAAGTACCAGCGGCGTGCGTTCAAGGATTACCTGGACGATGGCCCGCTGAACCAGCAGGTCACCGGCGGCTGGATCGCCATGCTGCAGCACCACTTCTTCACCGCCTGGGTGCCGCAGAAGGACCAGGCCGCGAACTATCAGCTGAGCCAGCACGACGGCCGCGACCAGATCCAGGCCACGGGTCCTGCCTTCACCGTGGCCCCGGGCCAGCAGGTGAGCAGCGAGGCACGCCTGTGGGTGGGCCCGAAGCTGGTCAACCAGATCGCCAAGGAAGATGTGCCGGGCCTGGATCGCGTTGTCGATTACAGCCGCTTCTCGATCATGGCCGTGATCGGCCAGGGCCTGTTCTGGGTGTTGAACCAGGTCCACAAGGTCGTCAACAACTGGGGCTGGGCCATCGTGGGCCTGGTGGTGCTGCTGAAGCTGGTGCTGTACCCGCTGTCGGCGGTGCAGTACAAGAGCGGTGCCAAGATGCGTCGCTTCCAGCCGCGCATCGCGCAGCTCAAGGAACGCTACGGCGATGACCGCCAGAAGTTCCAGACCGCGATGATGGAGCTGTACAAGAAGGAGAAGATCAATCCGATGGGCGGCTGCCTGCCGATCCTCATCCAGATGCCGATCTTCTTCGCGCTGTACTGGGTGCTGGTGGAATCGGTGGAACTGCGCCAGGCCCCGTGGCTGGGCTGGATCCAGGACCTGACCGCACGCGACCCGTACTTCATCCTGCCGGTGATCAACGTGGCGGTGATGTGGGCCACCCAGAAGCTCACCCCGGCGCCGGGCATGGACCCGATGCAGGCCAAGATGATGCAGATGATGCCGCTGATCTTCGGCGTCATGATGGCCTTCATGCCGTCCGGCCTGGTCCTGTACTGGGTGGTCAACGGCGGACTGGGCCTGCTGCAGCAGTGGTGGATGACCAAGCGCCACGGCGGCGACCCGGTCCCGGCCACCGCCAAGAAGTAATCGGTGGCAGACGACCGTTGGTCGTCTGGCGTTCAAAAGAGAGAACCCGCCCTCCGGCGGGTTTTTCTTTGCCGGCGATACAATCGCGTGCATTCACCCACCCGCAGCACCTCACCGAGCTCCCCATGCCCCGTGCGTCGTCGTTGTTCCGCCTGCCGTCCCTGCTGCTGCTGACCCTGGCCGTTGCCAGCTGCGGCAACAACGACCCCGCCGCCCCGGCAACGTCGACCCCGACGCAGCCCAGCGCGCAGGCTGCGGCCTCCGCCGACCCCGCGGCCGCGCCGCTGCTTACCGCCCTGCAGAAGCAGCTCGACGGCCACCGTCGCATCATCGTGCTGCTGGCCGACGAAGCGCAGCAGTCCGCGCGTGACCGTGACACCTCCAGCCGCATCGGCCAGCAGCTGTTCCACGACGGGCTGGACCAGCGCCAGGCCATTGCCACCCAATTCGATGCGTTGCTGCGCGACGGCAGCCCACAGCGCTTTGCCACCCTGGGCACGGTGCTGGACTACATCGAATCGGCGCCGGCGCTGTACGACGCCGACCGCCTGGCGTTCCGCGAAGTACTGCGCGACCTGCACGAGCGCATCGGCACCGATTCCTCGCTGCCGGCGGTGAAGCTGCACCAGCGCGTGGGCGAGGACCTGGACGCGCTCGATGAGATCGAGCGCACCTACAACCAGGAAATCACCAACATCTTCAGCCGCTTCGACCGCACCCGCGCGATCACCCTCAAGCGCGAGAAGTGGGACGACTACCTGGCCCACCTGCACACGCAGTACAGCCGCGAGGCGATCCTGCGCGATTACGGCGTGATCGAGCCTTATCCGATGTCGATGAAGGACAGCGACCGCGAGATCTTCGGCCGCGACCTGCCGCCCAAGACCGTGGTGCTTACCTTCGATGACGGCCCGCACAAGGCCTACACCGACGAAGTGGTGGCCATCCTCAAGCGCTACGACGTGCCAGGCGTGTTCTTCGAAGTGGGCCGCAACCTGGGCGAAGTGCATGCCGATGGCAGCGTGAAGCTGGGTCCGATGGCCGGCATCAGCCGCAACCTGATGGAACAGGGCTACGCGGTGGGCAACCACAGCCTGACCCACGCGCAGCTGTCACGCACCACCGGCGAGGCGCTGCGCCAGCAGGTGCTGGTGACCGACACGCTGCTCAAGGACGTGGACAAGCGCCGCGCGCCGCTGTTCCGCTTCCCCTATGGCGCGCGCAACGCCGAAGGCCTGCAGCTGCTCAACGAGGCCGGCCTGAAGTCGATCATGTGGAACATCGATTCGATGGACTGGGCCGACCCGGTGCCCGAATCGATCGTGCAGCGCGTGCTGGGCCAGGTGCAGAAGGAACAGCGCGGGATCATCCTGTTCCACGACATCCACGACCGCGCGGTGAAGGCCCTGCCGCAGATCCTGGACCGGCTGATTGCCGAGGGGTACCAGTTCGCCGGCTGGAATGGCCGCGAGTTCACCGTCAGCCGCCCGCGCAGCGCGGCTGCCAGCGAAGCCACCGTGACCACCGGCTACGAGAAGTCGTGGGCGATCGTGATCGGCATCGACGAGTATGCCAAGTGGCCGCGGCTGGAATACGCCAGCCACGATGCGCAGGCCATCGCCGATACGTTGACCGGGCAGTTCAGGTTCCCGTCCTCCCAGGTGATCGTGCTGAAAGACAAACAGGCTACCCGCAACAACATCCTGGCCGCCTTCCACGACCGCCTGGCCGACGACCGCACCGGGCGCAACGACCGCGTGTTCGTGTTCTTCGCCGGCCATGGCGCCACGCGTCGGTTGGCGTCGGGCCGCGACCTGGGCTACATCATCCCGGTGGATTCGGACCCCAACGAGTTCGCCACCGATGCCATCGCGATGACCGACATCCAGAACATCGCTGAAAGCCTGCAGGCCAAGCATGTGATGTTCGTGATGGATGCCTGCTACAGCGGCCTGGGCCTGACCCGTGGCGGCCCCTCGTCGTCGGCCTTCCTGCGCGAGAACGCCAAGCGCAGCGCGCGGCAGATGCTCACCGCCGGTGGCAGCGACCAGCAGGTGGCCGACAGCGGCCCGAACGGCCATTCGGTGTTCACCTGGGTGCTGCTGCAGGCGCTGGCAGGCAAGGGCGATCTCAATGGCGATGGCCTGATCACCGGCACCGAACTGGCGGCCTACGTGGCGCCGGCGGTGTCGGCGGTGTCGCGGCAGACCCCGGCGTTCGGCAGCCTGCCCGGGTCGCAGGGCGGCGAGTTCGTGTTCCAGGTGCCCGACAGCCAGGAATACCTTACTGCCGATACCCGCCAGCTCTCGGCGGACGCGATCGCGCTCAACAACCGGGTCGATGCCGCGCAGGACGCCAAGCCCGCTGGCGAGGCGCCGGTGACCGTGGCCGACCTGCAGGGCGGCAAGAGCACCCTGGTGGTGCCGGCCGCCGTGCCGACCTCCGACCGCCAGCGCGCGCAGCAGGCCAACGAACGTGGCCTGCAGCTGTACCGCGAGAAGCGCTATGACGAGGCCGTTGCCCAGTTCACCGAAGCGCTGAAGCTGCGACCGGACTTCGCCCAGGCGGCCAACAACCTCGGCTTCGTCTACTACCGCCAGCAGCGTTACGCTGAAGCGGCACGCTGGCTGGAAAACACGCTGAAGATCGACCCCTCACGCGCGGTCGCCCACCTCAACCTGGGCGATGCCTACTTCCACGCCGGCGACAAGGCCAAGGCCCGGCAGGCCTACACCACCTACCTGGCGCTGCAGCCGCAGGGCAGCGGCGCTGCCCAGGCCCGCGCACAGCTGGAGAAGCTCTGAGCCATGAACGCCGCCACCGACACCATCGTTGCCATCGCCACCGCGCCCGGTGCCGGCGGCGTGGGCATGCTGCGCGTGTCCGGCCCGCAGGCGCTGCGCATTGCCGTGGATCTGGGTTGCCCGCAACTGCAGCCCCGGCACGCGCACTACGCGCGCCTCCGCGATGCCGCCGGCGAGGTGCTGGATGACGGCATCGCGCTGTATTTCCCCGGACCGCGCAGCTTTACCGGCGAAGACGTGGTGGAACTGCAGGGCCACGGCAGCCCCGTCGTGCTGCAGCAGCTGGTCAGTCGCTGCATTGCGCTCGGTGCCCGCCAGGCCCGGCCCGGCGAGTTCAGCGAACGCGCCTTCCTCAACGGCAAGCTCGACCTGGCCCAGGCCGAGGCCATCGCCGATCTGATCGCCGCCAGCGATACCCGTGCCGCGCGCGCGGCGCGGCGCTCGCTGGACGGCGTGTTCTCGCGCCGGGTGGAAGACGTCGGCGAGCAGCTGGTGCGCCTGCGCATCCATGTGGAAGCGGCGATCGACTTCGCCGACGAACCGTTGGATACGCTGGGCGGCGAGCAGGTCCGGCAGGGCCTGGGCGAAGTGCAGCTGGCGCTGGCGACGCTGCGCGACGACGCCGAGCGCGGCCGCCGCCTGCGCGACGGCCTGCACGCGGTGCTGGTCGGGCCGCCCAACGCAGGCAAAAGCTCACTGCTCAACGCGCTGGCCGGCAGCGAGCGCGCCATCGTCACCGATATCGCCGGCACCACCCGCGACACCCTGCGCGAAACCATCCGCATTGAGGGGTTGGAGCTGACCTTGGTCGACACCGCCGGCCTGCGCGACGGCGGCGATGCCATCGAACGCGAAGGCATGCGCCGCGCGCGCGCGGAGATGCAGCGCACCGACCTGGCCATCATCGTGCTCGACGCGCGCGACCCGCAGGCCGGCCATGCCGCCGTGGCCGATGCCATCGCCGACGTGCCGCTGCAGTTGTGGATCCACAACAAGAGCGACCTGCTGGACGCGCTGCCCGCCGATATCGACGCCAACGTGGTGCACGTCTCGGCCGCCACCGGCCAGGGCCTCGACCGCCTGCACACACGCCTGCGCGAGCTGGCCAGCGGCAGCGCCGGCGACAGCGTGGAGGGCGAGTTTTCCGCCCGCGCCCGCCACGTGGAAGCGATCACCCTTGCGATCGGCCACGCCGAACGCGCCGAAGCCGAACTGGTGCATGAACACCTGGAGCTGGCCGCCGAGGAACTGCGGCTGGCGCATGAGGCGCTGGGCGAGATCACCGGGCGGATGAGCGCGGATGATCTGCTGGGCCGGATTTTTTCGAGCTTCTGTATCGGAAAGTAGCCTGTTCAAGTCACCCTTGGAAGTGGGAGAGCACCCCGTACGCCACGGATCCCGCCAGCGTTGGCAATGCAACACTTCCACGGCGGAACAACCGCAGCAACGCGACGCATGCCAGCGCCAGCATCACCATGACGATTCTGCCTGCCCGCTCATCGTTAGGCAGCAGTCCCCATGCGGAGACGACGAACAGTGCGGCTATAGCTGACGGGCCTACACCCTCCAGCCATCTTTGGGCCGCCAAACCGGCAGCACGCTTAGGCTTGTGGCGCCGAGCGTGCCAAAGCGGCGCCCAACGGAGCAGGAAGGTACCGGCAGCGCACACCAGAATGACCCAAAGCATCTCACTCATCGGGGCAGGCGCGAGAACAGAGCGTGGGAAAGCGCGCCTGCCACGATGCCCAATGCCAGTGCGTGGTGGCTTGGCACGAACACACCAAGCAACGCTGAAACTCCCGCAGCCGCGACGACCGGCAAACGCCAGCGGCGAAGGCCCGTGTCCAATAGCAGTGAGAAGAACAATGCCGGAAGGACGAATTCCATTCCATCTCGCACCGCTGCCGGCCAGTTCTCGACGTCACGCACAAACACAACGCCTATGCCAGTACCCACGGCCCAGGCCACGTAGGCACCAACCTGAAGACCCAAAAGCCAATGGTCCCGATGTTGCGGAGGAATACTCGAGATCCTGCTTAATGCTGTCGCGAAGACTTCATCCGTCAGACCGAATGCAAGCCAGGGCGAAGAAAGCCGCGAATGTCGCTGCGACCCTCGGCCGACCAGCGCAGGTCCATACAGCGCATGGCGGGCATTCATCAGCAGGACGGCGGGAACCGCAGTCACCAGGCCTGCGCCCGAGGCCAGCAGCGAAATCAACAGGAACTGACTCGCGCCTGCGTAGACGACCAACGACACGAGCATGACCAAAGCTGGCGACAAGCCAGCCTGGACGGCGGCTACGCCGAATGAAAAAGCGATTGGGAGATAGCCAACACCCACCGCAAGGCTGTTGCCAAGGCCTACTGACAAAGCATCGAAGTCAGCACGCCTCATGAGACGCACTTGCGCAAGGTGATTACGTGGGTTCCGGCGTCCCGGTCATCAGCACCGGACGTCGCAAAGATGCGCCGATGGCTCAGCAGCTCGAAGCCACTTGCCTCAGACAACTCCAGGAACCTTCTCACATGAGTCTTGCGCTCCACTTCGTAGTCAAAACCCGCCACCATGGCTTGGAGCTCCAGCCAGAAGAATCGAGTGTAGGAACCAATGGAACTGTTCGACGCCTTATCCAGACATGCCTGACTGGCTATCGAGAAGAGCTTTCGACACAGTCTCTCCGCCTGCAGCGCGTCCCTCTCCTGCGCATGAATGACGGCGGGCACAAGATGGGCACGGAAGGCGCGGTACAGCCTGCCATCCTCATCGCTCGGAACCGGGTGTCCACCTCGCTCGATCATCGCGGCAGCCTCCAGAATGTAGGCCGAGTGGTGAAGGACGAGGGCAAGGTTTCGGCTTGTCAGATCGTGGTACGGCGGCAGAAACTCATCTGCAACCGAGAAAACACCACCGGGTTGGAGAAGGCGAAATGCCTTCTGCAGCATGAATGCTGTGTTGAAATGATGCGACGAACCAACGGACGTTATCAGCGCTGACTGACCCTCCGGGCGCTCCAACTCCAGGAAACCGCCCTGATGGAGCTGGATTCCACTTTGTCCACGGACATTGATCTCCAGGCAGGCAAAGGCTATAGGATCAGGCTCCACCGCGAGTGGGCTTAGCTGGGGAAGCAGCTCTCGCAACATCAACAATGGGACACCTGGGCCTGTTCCAACGTCGATAGTGTCCAGCGTTGTCTGCAGCGCTCCAGGGATGAATGTCGCGATGTCCTGGGCCATCGCCACCACCTGCCTGGCATAGGCAGGATGAAGGAGTTCATATGCGTCGTAGTGGTCCACTTGAATGCGGCTCGAGAAAGCTTGGTCCGCGTGGGAGGTGGCAACCTCTCTGTGGGTACGCTCTGCCATGCCCTGAAGCTGGCTGGGCAAACGCATGCGACCCGCCAGAAGTTCGCACTCGCACACCAGTGCTTCAAGCGTCCAGCCATTCTTGACGCCGCCATCGGTGATGGCGGTTTTCGAGCGTGCGCAAAGCCCAGACTCGGAAAACCGGGACAGTTCCATTGCGCGCTTGGCTAGAGGCGCATCAGCCAGAGCTATGCAGGTGCCTTGGAAAGCACAGGGGTACCGTTGCGGCAGTACTGCCAGAAACGGGCCCACCTCATCCATCTCTATAATAGCCAACACAGGCCAGCGAAACCCGCTTGCAGGACTACCCATCACCTCATCCTTGAGCTCCTGCAGCGCAGTCAACGACGATGTCTCCCGAGGTGCACGAAAGCGTAGGATTCGGGACTGGATCCCATTCGCTACATCGATGCACATGCGCTCTACACTGCTGCGAACGCCTTCCCAGCCAACGGCATCAACGGGCCAGTCCAATGTGGCGGAGTGCAACGCATCTGGGCGAGGTGCTGCTGGGTAATGCACGAGGATCATCGCCTCCGCGCATCCATCCGGTGCAGCGTATACATGTGGCACATCGCCATCGAACGCATATACATCACCGGTCTTGAGCCATTGCGGCGATCTTTTGTCCCCGACCTTGATCGGCCCGTTAATGACGACGACCTTCTCTTTGACACCGGGTGGATGTGCGAGCGACTCCTTCGCGCACCCTGGCGCCAGAGACATGCTGTACAACTCGATCATCTCTCCCCCACTACTTTCCTTGCGGTCCATCAGGCGGATGTGAGCCGCCTCATCGCCTATACCACGGGCACCCTCCGGGCCAGCATCGAGCAGGGAACCGAAGGGCGCATCCAGAACGTTTGCGATTGCCCAAAGCGATTCAATCGACGGATTTCCAACGCCGGCTTCGATAGAGACGAGTGCTGATCTGGCAATCCCACAGCGCTCCGACAGTCCTGAAATCGTCAGGCCGCGCTCCTCTCGAATACGGCTGAGGTTGCAGGAAAGGGGCTTGGTCAATTCCATGTGCGAACACTCCTGAAAGATGCGTTCCACAAAATGTACGGAACGCGGTACATGAGGGTCTGAGAACCAGCGCTCAAAGTCAGCACCCACGCGGACGTCCTTGACCCGGTTTCTGCCGAAGCTGGCGGATATGCCCTCTTCTTCCTGTTGTAACAACGCAGTGGCAGGATGTAGCCCATCTATTCCACGCCCCGCCGTGTTGGCGCGGTCCGCGGTTCCAACAGGGGTTTGCAGTGTCGAAGTCGTTGTGGGGTTGTGCGTTGCTGTTGTCGCTGGCCGTGGCACCATCGGGGGCCATGAGCGCTGAATCCTCTCCTCCCGCGGTAAAGGTGGCGGTCTATGGCCATCGCGGCGCCAGCGCGCTGCTGCCCGAGCACACCCTGGCTGCGTATGCGCAGGCCATTGCCGATGGCGCCGACTACATCGAACCGGACCTGGTGATGACCCGGGACGGCGTGCTGGTGTCGCGGCACGAGAATGAGATCAGTGGCACCACCGATGTGGCCACCCATCCCGAATTCGCCAGCCGCAGGACGACGAAGACCATCGATGGCGAGCGCATCGAAGGCTGGTTCACCGAAGACTTCACCCTGGCCGAGCTGAAAACCCTGTACGCCCGCGAGCGCCTGCCGCAGCTGCGCAGCACCGCCTTCGACGGGCAGTTCCGCATTGCCACGCTGGACGAGATCATCGCCTTCCTGGTCCAGCAGGCCGGCCGCGCCGGGCGCGGGATCGGGCTGGTGCCGGAGATCAAGCACGGTACCTACTTCAAGGGTATCGGCCTGCCGATGGAAGACCTGCTGGTGAAAACCCTCCAGGCCAACCCGTATACCCGCGTGGCCCCGGTGACGATCCAGTCCTTCGAGGTGGGCAACCTGCGTTACCTGCGCAGCACCCTGGGGCACGACACCAACATCCGCCTGCTGCAGTTGCTGGGCGATCCGAAGCAGCAGCCGGGCGACGTGCTTGCCGCCAAGGGCAGCAAGCGCTATGCCGACATGATCACGCCCGCCGGGCTGGACCAGATCGCCGGCTACGCCGATGGCATTGGCCCGAACCTGCGCATGGTGATTCCGCTGGACGCCGCCGGCCACCTGGGCACGCCGACCACGCTGGTGCGCGATGCGCATGCCGCCGGCCTGCTGGTGGTGCCGTACACCTTCCGCCCGGAAAACACGTTCCTGGCCGCCGGGTTCCGCAAGGGCGAGGCCAATGCGCGCAATCCGGAGGGCTCGGTGGCCGAGATCCGGGCCTACCTGGCCACGGGGATCGATGCGTTCTTCACCGATGATCCGGCGTTGGGTCGCAAAGCAGTGGACGGCACCCCGTAAACCACGCCTGGCCGGTAGGTACCGACCGTTGGTCGGTACGGAACATGATCGTCACGCAGCGCATCGACCAACGGTATGCCCGCCGTTGGCGGGCACCCTTCGGGCCGTCGCAAGCGACGTTAGGAACGGCATTACCGTTCCTTGCGATGCCTACCGGGAGGAATCCGAATCCCGCGGACGGAACGGCAACACGACGAAATCCTGCCCTTCGCGCGGCTGCCACAACACCGGCACCCGGTGCGGGGAGGGGGGCTCGAGGTCGCTGTCGCGCGGCGCGTCCAGCGCGTCCTCGTCCTCCTCTTCCCAGCTGTAGCGCTTGCGCGGGGCCATCGGGTCGGAAAGACGGAACAGCAGCGCGCTGACGATGCCGGCCAAGGCGCCGCCCATGTGCGACTGCCACGACACCCCCGGCTCGTGCGGGAGGATGGTGATCAGCATGCTGCCGTAGAACAGGAAGGCGATGAGCCCGGCGGCGATGGCCGGGCGGTCGCGGCGCAGCAGACCGAGCACGAACACCAGGAACATCAGGCCGTGGGTGATGCCGCTGGCGCCCAGGTGGTGGCTGCCGATATCGCCCAGCAACCAGGCCCCCAGGCCCGAACCGATCCACAGCAAGGGGAACGCCCGCAGCGTTGCCTTCGGATAGACGCTCCCTGCCAATGTTCCAAGAATCAATAGCGCAAAACTATTGGCAGCAAGGTGCTGCACCGACCCATGCAGCAGCGGCGCCCCCAGAATGCCCAGCAGCCCGGCCGATTCCAGCGGTGCCACGGCCCAGGGCCGCCAGTCGACGTGGCCCTGCGCGGTGAACACCGCCACCAGCACCAGCACGAACGCCAGGCTCAGGTTGAACGCCCGCATCACGCGACCGCGGTCGGTGCGGGGGGAGACCGGCGGCTCGCCGGCGGGCTGGGGCAGGTTGGCGTTCATACCCAAAGGAATTGCGTCGCGCCAGCCTGAACACAAGGGCAACGCGACGGGAGACAGAGGTGCCGCCGGCGGGACAATCCCGCCGGCGGCGATCCGGGTTACGCCTCGCCGGTCTTCGGCGGGTTCTTCAGGCTCAGCACCACGGTGGTGGCGATGATCAGGGCCACCACGCCCAGCGAGATCGGGGTGGGGATCTTGAAGATGTCGATCAGCATCATCTTGATGCCGATGAATGCCAGCACCAGGGCCAGGCCGTACGGCAGCAGGTGGAAGCGGTCGGCCATGCCGGCCAGCAGGAAGAACATGGCGCGCAGGCCCAGCACCGCGAACACGTTGGAGGTGAGCACGATGAACGGGTCGGTGGTGATGGCGAAGATGGCCGGGATGCTGTCCACCGCGAAGATCACGTCGGTCACCGCGATCAGGATCAGCACCACGAACAGCGGGGTGTACCAGCGCTTGCCGTCGCGCATGACGCTCATGGCATTGCCGACGTACTCGGGCAGCAGGCGCAGGTGCCCGCGCATCCAGCGCAGCGCCGGGTTGGCTTCCAGATCCGGCTCCTTGCCTGCGGAGAACCACATCTTCCACCCGGTGAAGAGCAGGAACGCGCCGAACACGTAGAGCAGCCAATGGAACTTGGTCAGCAGTACGCTGCCGGCGAAGATCATGATCGTACGCAGCACGATCGCGCCCAGGATGCCGATGATCAGCACCTTCTGGCGTTGTTCCTCAGGCACCGCGAAGTAGCCCATGATCATCAGGAACACGAAGATGTTGTCCACTGCCAGGGCCTTCTCGACCAGGTAACCGGTCAGGAACTCCAGGCCGACCTTGTTGGCCACCACCTGGCCGGCGGTCTCGTTCAGGTAGTACCAGAGGCCGCCGTTGAAGGCCAGGGCCAGCGCGACCCAGCCGACGGACCACCACAGGGCCTCCTTGAAGGTCACCTTGTGCGGCCCGCCGTGGCGCATCAGCACCAGATCGACCAGCAGCGCGATGATCACCACCGCGCCGAAGCCGCCCCACAACCACAAATTACCGATCGTCTGCATGGTCTTGTCCGTTGAATGAATGAAATGCCTCAAGCCGGACGGCGAGGATCTGCAACGGAGGATCGGAGGGGATCCGGGGACAGAGCTTCGCCATGCGGCGAAGGTCTCGCTCGCAGTCCCACCGGGTGGGACTGCCGTTGCACCGGAGCCTGCGGGCTCGAATTGACGGCGACAACGTCTGGGAGCTACTCCCCTTCTGGCGCCGATTCTGCGGGCTGAATGGGCTGCCGTCAAATCGGCGGGCTGCCGGGCGCTGGCGCCCGTCTACAATAGGCAGATGAATACTGTCCCCACTCCCGTCGTCCGCCTCAAGAACGCCTGGCGCTCCAGCCACCCGTGGATTTTCCAGAAGCTGGTTGAAAAGCCTGCCGTCCGCCCGAAACCCGGCGCCATCGTCGACGTGGTCGGCGTGGATGGGGAGTGGATCGGGCGTGGCTTCTACAACGGTCATTCGCGCATCGCCGTGCGTATCCTCGAGACCGACCAGCGCGTCCCCGTCGATGCCGGCTGGTTTTCGCGGAAGATCGCCCAGGCGGTGTCGTTGCGCCGTGATGTCCTGAAGCTGGACACGGTGTCCGACGCCTGGCGCGTGGTCCACAGCGAGGGTGACGGCCTGTCCGGCCTGGTCGTGGACCGTTACGGCGACCTGGTGGTGGTGGAGTTCTTCGCCGCCGGCATGTTCCGCCACCGCGAATGGGTGTACGAAGCGCTGCGTGAGCAGTTCCCCGGCTGCCGCTTCCACAGCTTCGCCGACGAACACGTGCAGAAGCAGGAAAGCTTCGACTTCCACGGCAACACCACCACCGAAGCGGCGGTGATCACCGAGTACGGCGTGAAGTTCCGCGCCGACCCGGCCGGCGCGCACAAGACCGGCTTCTTCGCCGACCAGCGCGAAAACCGCCAGTGGCTGAGCCAGGAAGTGGAAGGCAAGTCGGTGCTGGACCTGTGCTGCAACACCGGTGGCTTTGCGGTGTACGCCGCCGCGCGCGGTGCCTCGGACGTACTGGGCATCGATATCGACGAAGACGTGATCGCCATTGCCAAGGGCAACGCACGCCTCAACAACGTGCGCCCGCGCTTCGTGCAGTCCGACATCTTCCCGTGGCTGCGCGATGCGGCCAACCGCGGCGAGCAGTTCGACGTGGTGATCCTGGACCCGGCCAAGATGACCCGCGACCGCGACCAGGTGATCACCGCGCTGAAGAAGTACCTGGACATGAACAAGCTGGCGCTGGGCGTGGTCAAGCCGGGTGGGTTGTTCGCCACCTTCTCGTGCACCGGCCTGGTCTCGGAAGAGCAGTTCCTGGACATGCTGCGCCGCGCGGCGTTCTACTCCGGCCGCACCATCCAGATCCTGAAGGTGGCCGGCGCCGGCCCGGACCATCCCTTCATGGCACACGTGCAGGAATCGCGCTACCTCAAGGCCGTGTTCTGCCGCGTGCTGGATTGATCTTCGCGTACCGACCAACGGTCGGTGCCCACCGCAGAGGGTCGGTGCCCACCGCAGAGGGTCGGTGCCCACCCCGGAGGGTCGGTGCCCACCCCGGAGGGTAGGTACCGACCGTTGGTCGGTACGCTTTGCTATGGTCTGACGCATTCCCATCCGAAGAGAGGCGTCATGACGTTGCGCAGCCTGTCCCTGCTGGTGTCACTGGCGCTGTGTGCGCCGCTGTCGGCCCACGCCATCGAGTTCAGCGCGCAGGAGCTGGCGCGCGCTGCCACCCTGCAGAAGAAACTGCTTACCCTCGACAGCCATCTGGACACGCCGGCGAACTTCCACCGGGAAGGCTTCGACATCCAGCAGCGACACGACCACAACGCGCTGTCGCAGGTGGATCTGCCGCGCATGCGCGAGGGCGCGCTGGACGGTGGCTTCTTTGCCATCTACACCGACCAGGGCGACCGCAGCCCGGCCGCCCACCGCCAGGACCGCGACGCTGGCCTGCTGCGGTTGATGGAGATCCGCGAAATGCTGGCCGCGCATCCCGACACGTTCGCCTTGGCGCTGACCGCTGCCGACGCTGCGCGCATCAAGCGCGAAGGAAAGCGCGTGGTCTACATCAGCATGGAAAACGCCAGCCCGCTGGTCGACGACCCCTCGCTGCTCAGCTTTTACCACCAGGCCGGGCTGCGCCTGCTCAGCACCGTGCACTTCGCCAACAATGAATTCGCCGATTCGGCCACCGACCCCAAGGGTGCCGAATGGAAAGGGCTGAGCCCGGCCGGCAAGGCGCTGGTGGACGAAGCGGTCCGCCTGGGCATCGTCATCGACCAGTCGCACGCGTCCGATGCGGTGTTCGACGACCTGATCCAGCGCATGCCGGTGCCGTTCGTGCTGTCGCACAGCTCGGCCAAGGCGATCTACAACCACCCGCGCAATCTTGATGATGCGCGGCTGAAGCAGCTGGCGAAGGCCGGCGGCGTGATCCAGGTGAATGCCTACGGCGGCTACCTGATCGACACCGGCACGAACGATGCCCGCAAGCAGGCCGAAGACGCGCTGATCAAGCAGCTGGGCGGCGACTACGACGGCATGACCATCGAGCAGGGCGTTGCGCTGAAGAAGGGCCTGGCCGAACTCGACCAGCGCCTGCCGCTGCGCAAGGCAACACTTGACGATTTCTTCGCCCACCTCGAGCACATTCTGGCCGTGGTCGGGCCCGAGCACGTGGGCATTGGCCTGGACTGGGATGGCGGCGGCGGACTGGCCGACCTGCAGGACGTGAGCGGGCTGCCGAAGATCACCGCGTGGCTGCTGCGCAAGGGCTACACCGAGCAGCAGATCGCCGGGATCTGGGGGGGCAACCTGCTGCGTGTGCTGCAGCAGGCGCAGGATCATGCGGCGCAGAAGCGCACCACCAACGGTGGCGCGCTACCGAGGTAGGTACCGACCGTTGGTCGGTACCCCCCAATACCTCATCGGCCGATCAACGCATTGCGTCGGCTGTACAGGAAATACACGGCCAGGCCGATCAGGTTCCAGATCAGGAAGTACAGCTGGGTGCTGCTCGGCAGGCTGATGAACAGGTAGATGCAGCCCAGGGCCGCGGCCGGGCCGATGAACCAGGCGATCGGCGTACGGAAGGTGCGCTTGGCATCCGGCGCACGGCGGCGCATCACCACCAGGCAGATGCCCACGGCGGTGAAGGCCGCCAGCGTGCCGGCGTTGGCCAGCGCGGCAATCTCGTCCAGTCGGGCCACGCCGGCCAGGGCCGACACCACGGCCGCGCTGAACAACGTGGTGGCCACCGGCGTGCCGGTGCGCTTGTTCACTGCCGAAAGACCCCGCGGCAGCAGGCCATCGCGGCCCATGACGAAGAACACGCGGCTCTGCCCGAACAGGAAGGCCAGCAGCACGGTAGGCAGGGCGATGATGGCCACCACGCCGATGACGGCCGCCGCCTTGGGCTGGCCGAGTTCGCGCATGATCAGCGCCAGCGGTTCGGCGCTGCTGCCGAAGATCGCGTAGCTCATCGCGCCCACCGCCGCCAGGGCGACCAGCATGTAGATGATCGTGCAGCCCACCATCGAGCCGATGATGCCGATCGACAGGTCACGGCCCGGGTTCTTGGTTTCTTCCGCGGCCGTGGAGATCGCATCGAAGCCGTAGAAGGCGAAGAAGATGATCGCGGCCGCCGCCATCACGCCGCGCTCCACGCCATCCGGGCCGAGCGACTTGGCGAAGCCGTGCGGCATGAACGGGTGCAGGTTGGCCGAATCGAACGCCGGCAGCGCCACGGCGACGAATACCGCCAGCGCGATGATCTTCAGCACCACCAGGATGGCGTTCAACGTGGCGCTTTCCTTGGTGCCCAGCATCAGGCCACCGGCCACCACCCAGGTGATGATCACCGCGGGCAGGTTGAACACGCCGCCTTCCACATGCGGGCCGGCCGACAGGGCCAACGGCAGCCGGAGGTCGATGCCGACGTTGCCGTGTATCCATTCGAGGAACCCGACGAAATAGCCGGACCAGCCCACCGCCACCGTACTGACGACCAGCGAGTACTCCAGGATCAGGCTCCAGCCGACCACCCACGCGACGATCTCGCCGAGCGCGGTGTAGCTGTAGGTGTAGGCGCTGCCGGCCGCCGGCATCATCGTGGACAGTTCGGCGTAGGACAGGGCGGCGCAGGCGCAGACCGCGCCGGCGATGGCGAAGGAGATCAGTACTGCGGGGCCGGCGAGGTTGGCACCCACGCCGATCAGGGTGTAGATGCCGGTGCCGACGATCGCGCCGATGCCCATGGCGATCAGGTGCGGCCAGCTCAGCGTACGTACCAGGCTCCTGCCGGCTTCATGGACGGTGACGGAATCGAGCGACTTGCGCCGTAGCAACGATGACATGGAACCTCACAGAATGACGGGTATCGACAATTTCCCGAGTGTGACCGAACGCGGCGCAGCATTACTACTGCCGGACGTCGTGAATCGCTTGACGATCATTTCAAATGCGCTTGGCTGACGAATCCGGCACACATTGACGGGACACATGCGATGCCTCGCCCCGATTGCGACGCGTCGCTGTCGCAGTGGACCGGGCCTTCAGCCGCTCACGCCGAGGCGGACGCCGAACCCGACCAGGAATACCCCGGCCACGCGTTTCAGCCAGACCCCCACCCGCGGATGCTGGATGATCCGGCGCCGCAACAGGTTGCCCACCCCGATCAGCAGCGAGCAGTACCCCAGGCTCAGCACGAAGATCAGCGCGGCCATGGTCGCGAAGGTCACCACGCCCTGGTGCCGCGCCGGGTCGATGAACAGCGGCAGGAACGCCATGTAGAAGATGATGGCCTTGGGGTTGAGCAGGCTGACCAGGATTGCCTGGCGGAAGTACTGGCCGGGGCGCAGGCGGACGCCACTGCCGTCGTCCTCGGTGCCGGCCGCTGCCGCCGGGCGCAGCAGGCCGATGCCCACCCACACCAGATAGGCGGCGCCGAGGTACTGCACGGCATGGAACACCAGCGGGTTGGCGCGGAGCAGGGCGGCCACGCCGGCCACCGCCAGCCACATCAGGATCTGGTCGCCCAGCAGCAGGCCGAACAGCGCGGTGTAGCCGCCGCGCACGCCGCCGCGCCCGGTGGCGGTGAGCAGGGTGAAGGTGCCGGGGCCGGGCAGCGCCAGGAATACCAGCACGGCAACGACAAAGGTCCACAGGTCCTGGATGCCCATCCACGGCATGGCGGTGACTCGACTACGAGGGGGGCCGCCATTGTCGGCTACCCGGCCCGGTGCCGACAGCGTTACCGCGCACGTCCGGGCAGATCGGCCAGCATCGGTTGCAGGCGTTCGGCGCACAGCGCATGCAGCTGGCGGATCGCGGGCGAAAACTGTTTGCGGTGCGGGCACACCAGGTTCAGCGGCAGGCTGTCGCCTGCGCCCCCCATCAGCACCTGCAGGCGCCCGGCGCGCACATCGTCGGCCACATCCAGCCACGACTTGAACACGATGCCTTCGCCGGCCACCGCCCAGCGCCGCACTACGTCAGCGTCATCGCACACCAGCTGGCCGCGCACCGGTACCACCACGCGCCGCCCGTCCTGTTCGAAACGCCAGCGGTCGTAGGGACGCCCGGCCAGCTGGTAGACCAGGCAGTGGTGGTCCTTGAGCGCGTCCAGCGACGCCGGCGCGCCCTGCCGCTCCAGGTAGGCCGGTGCGGCGCACAGCACGCGCCGGTTGCCCGGCAACAGCGGCAGCGCCACGTAGCTGGCGGTGTCGAAGCGGCCCAGCCGGAACGCGATATCCACCGGATCGCGGAACACGTCGGCCACCTGGTCGGACAACAGCAGGCGCAGCTGCAGCTTCGGGTGCGCGGTGCGGAACTCGGTCAGCCAGGGCAGCAGCACATTGCGGCCGAGATCAGAGGGCGCGGCCACCTGCAGCACGCCGCGCAGTTCGGCATCTTCGCCGCGCACCCGGGCCTGGCCCTCCTGCAGGGTGTCCAGCAGGTCCTGGGCATACGGCAGATAGAGCACGCCTTCAGCGGTGAGGCGCAGGCTGCGGGTGGAACGCACGAACAGGCGCAGGTCCAGCTCCCGCTCCAGCCGGGCCACGGCTGCGGCTACCTGGCCGGGCAGCAGGTCGGCCTCGCGCGCTGCATTGGAGAAGCTGCCCAGCGCGGCGGTGCGGACGAACAGCTGAAGATCCTCGAAGCGGACCATTTTCATTCCAGGAGTGAAAGTGCTGCTGCATTCTGCGCCTTTCCGGCGATCAGAGGGCAGGCGAAGCTGGGCGCCTCATCCAAGGACGTCTTCCATGAAAGCCATCGCCTATACCCAGCACGGCCTGCCGATCACCGACCCGGCCGCGCTGGTCGACATCACCCTGCCGGTGCCCACCCCGGGCCCGCGCGACCTGCGCGTGCAGGTGCGCGCGGTGTCGGTCAATCCGGTGGACACCAAGGTGCGCCGGGGCGTGGCCGTCGAGGCCCCGCGCGTGCTGGGTTGGGACGCGGCAGGCATCGTGGACGCAGTGGGCAGCGAAGTGACCCTGTTCCAGCCCGGTGATGCCGTCTTCTACGCCGGCGACATCAACCGCCCGGGCAGCAACGCCGAGTACCAGCTGGTGGACGAGCGCATCGTGGGCCGCAAACCGACCCGCCTGGACGACGCGGCCGCTGCCGCGCTGCCGCTGACCGCGATTACCGCGTGGGAACTGCTGTTCGACCGCCTGCGCATCGCCGAAGGCGGTGGCGAAGGCCAGACCCTGCTGGTGATCGGCGCCGCCGGCGGGGTGGGCTCCATCCTGGTCCAGCTGGCGCGCCAGCTGACCCGGCTGACCGTGATCGGCACGGCCTCGCGCCCGGACACCCAGGACTGGGTGTACGCGCTGGGGGCCCACCACGTCATCGACCACAGCCAGCCGCTGACCGAAGGCCTGGGCCGGATCGGGATCGAGGCCGTCAGCCACGTGGCCAGCCTGACCCATACCGACCAGCACTACGCGCAGATCGTCACCGCGCTGGCACCGCAGGGCCAGCTGGCCCTGATCGACGATCCGGGCCAGCTGGATGTGATGGCGCTCAAGCGCAAGAGCCTGTCGCTGCACTGGGAATCGATGTTCACCCGCTCCAGCTTCAGCACGCCCGACCTGCAGCAGCAGCACGTGCTGCTCAACCGGGTCGCCGAGCTGGTCGACAGCGGCGTGCTGCGCACCACGCTGGGCGAGAACTACGGCCGCATCGACGCGGCCACCCTGCGCCGCGCGCATGCGCACATCGAAAGCCACCGCGCGGTGGGCAAGGTGGTGCTGGAAGGCTTCTGAGCCTCAGGCCACGCCGTTGTCGCAGTGGCGGGCAAACCCGGGGCGCGGGCCGAGGCGGTGGAACCACGCCGCCACGGCCGGCAGTTCGGGTTTGTCGCCCGGGGTCAGCCGCCAGCGCTGGGTGGAAAGCCCCAGCACGATGTCGGCGAGGGTGAAGTCCTCGCCGACCACGTAGGCGCCGGTCCCGGCCAGCTGCTGATCCAGGTGCTGCATGAGCCGGTTCCACTGCACCAGGCTGGCCTGCGCGGCGCCATCGTCAGGGTAGGCCGGGTGCTGGCGCACGCGGGCCATGAACACGTGCCGCCAGGCGGTGTTGAGGTCGGTGGCCTGCCAGTCCATCCATTGCTCCACCCGGGCCCGGGCCCGGGACCGCGGGTCGCGCGGCAGCAGGTCGTGGCGGCCGGCTGCTGCGGCCAGGTAGCGGCAGATGCTGTTGGATTCCCACAGCACGAAGTCGCCATCGCGGATCACCGGCGCCTGGCCGTTCGGGTTGAGCGGGTGCAGGGCCGCGAGGAAATCCGCATCATGGCCGTCGGCCCCGAGCTGCCGGTACTGCAGGCCCAGCTCGGCGCACAGCCACTGCACCTTGCGCACGTTGATCGACGTCGACTTTCCCAGAAGATCCAGCATGGAGCGATCCGGCGCAGCGAATGAGACCGGCTCAGCCTACACTTCTTCCATGCAACCTGAATTCCTCATCCTTGGCGGCCTGCTGTGTGCCGTCCTCATCCTGCAGCTGGTGGCCCTGCTGCGGCGTTCCGGCCATGGCGACCTTGAGCAGAGCCTGCGCGAAGAAGCGCGGACCGGCCGCAGTGAACTGCGCGAGCAGCTCGAAGGGCTGGGCCGGCAGCAGGACGCGCGGCTGGAAACCTTCGCGCGCGCGCTGACCGACCTGTCCACCCGCACCGACCAGCGCCTGGACCAGCTGCGCGATGCGCTGGGCGAAGACGCGCGCAAGGCCCGCGAAGACGCCAGCCTGGCGCAGCAGCGCAGCGACGCCCACATGGCCGCGCTGCGCCAGGCCGTGGCCGACGATGCCCGGCTGGGCCGCGAGGAAGCCACGCAGTCGCAGCACCGGTTCGGCGAATCCCTGGGCCTGCGCCTGCAGGAGATGACCCAGCGCAACGAACAGCGCATGGGCGACATGCGCGCCACGCTGGAGCAGCAGCTGCGGAGCCTGCAGGCCGACAACGCGCAGAAGCTGGACCAGATGCGGGTCACCGTCGACGAAAAACTGCAGACCACGCTGGAAGCGCGGCTGGGTGCGTCGTTCCAGCTGGTGTCCGACCGCCTGGAACAGGTGCAGCGTGGGCTGGGCGAAATGCAGCAGCTGGCCACCGGCGTCGGCGACCTCAAGCGCGTGCTGACCAACGTCAAGAACCGGGGCAGCTGGGGCGAAGTCCAGCTGGACAACATCCTCGAGCAGACCCTCACCCAGGAGCAGTACGCGCGCGGGGTGAAGGTGCGTCCGGACAGCGGCGAAATGGTGGACATCGCGGTGCGCCTGCCCGGGCGCGGCCACGAGGACACCCCGGTATGGCTGCCGATCGATTCCAAGTTCCCGCGCGAAGACTACGAGCGACTGCTCGACGCGCAGGAACAGGGGGACGTGGACGGCGTGCGCGTGCAGGGCGCGCAGCTGGAACGCGCGATCCGGATCCAGGCCAAGTCGATCTGCGACAAGTACATCGCACCGCCGCACACCACCGACTTCGCGGTGATGTTCCTGCCGACCGAAGGCCTGTATGCCGAAGTGATCCGCCGCCCCGGCCTGGTCGACCTGCTGCAGCGCGACCACCGCGTGGTGGTGGCCGGCCCGACCACGGTGACCGCGCTGCTCAACAGCCTGCAGATGGGCTTCCGCACCCTGGCCATCGAACAACGCTCCAGCGAAGTGTGGAGCCTGCTGGGCGCGGTGAAGAGCGAGTTCGGGAAGTTCGCCGGCATCCTGGAAAAGGCCGAGAAGCAGATCAGTACGGTCGGGCGCAGCCTGGGCGAAGCCAGCCGCAAGACCCGCACCATCGAGCGCCGCCTGCGCGGGGTCGAAACCCTGGGCACCGAGCAGGCCGACCTGCTGCTGGGCGATGCCAGCGGCGACGATGACGAGGCCAGCGCGGACGACGCGTCAGCCGCGCAGGACTGAAACGCAGTGCCGACACCCTGCATGCACGCGATCGGCCATGCTGGTTCGCGGCCACGTGCCTGCCTTCCTTTTCCTCCTCCAGGATCGAACCGATGCGTCTTACCTTGATGTTGTCCCTGATGCTCGCGCTAGCCGGCTGCAGCAGTTCGCCGACCGCCACCGATGCCGGCGCCGCGAACGTCCCCGCCACCACGGCGGCCGCCGACAACGCCGATGCCGCCCGCTGCGCGGCCGCCGGTGGTGAACTCAAGCCGCTGGGACGGCTGCAGCGCGTGCAGTGCGTGGTGCCCTACGCCGATGCCGGCAAGGCCTGCAGCGCCAAGAGTGAATGCACGGGCCAGTGCCTGGCCCAGGGCGAGACCGAACGGGTGGCTGGCAGCAAGGCGCGTGGCGTCTGCCAGACCGACGTGAGCCAGAACTTCGGCTGTCGCCAGCGCATCGACAACGGCGTGGCCCAGGGCACGATCTGCGTCGATTGATTTCCCATTCCCGGGGCATATCTCCGATGTGCCCTTTTCACTTCGCACAGGATTTCCCGTGAGCCAGACCGTCTACGACATTCCCGTTTCCACCATTGAAGGCCAGGCCAGTTCGCTGGCCGACTACCGCGGCAAGGTGCTGCTGGTGGTCAATGTCGCCTCCAAGTGCGGCCTGACGCCGCAATACGAAGGCCTGCAGGCCCTGTATGCCGACAAGCAGCCCGCCGGCCTGGAAGTGCTGGGGTTCCCGGCCAACAACTTCCTGGCCCAGGAGCCGGGCAGCGAGGCCGAGATCCAGCAGTTCTGCCAGCTGGAATACAACGTGAGCTTCCCGCTGTTCGCCAAGATCAGCGTGGCTGGCGATGATATCCACCCGCTGTACCAGCAGCTCACCCAGGCCCAGCCGGCCGCGACCGGCGAAGGTCCGATGCGCGAGAAGCTGCAGGGTGCGGTCGCCAAGTACCCGGACCTGGTGGTCAATCCGGCCCCCGGCGTGCTGTGGAACTTCGAGAAGTTCCTGGTCGGCCGCGACGGCAAGGTCATCGCCCGCTTCGCGCCCGACGTGCCGGCCAATGACCCCCGCCTGGTCGCCGCCATCGACGCTGCGCTCGCCGCCTGATTCCCCGCGTTCGCACCGGCCGGCCAACCGCCGGCGCGACCGGAAGCACCGGCAACCCGTCAGGTGACCCGGTGCTCGGATTTACCATACCACCCAGTGGTATGGTAAGCTCATGGTACGAGTATTCAAGACGCGGGTGTTCGTCCGCATGATGCGCAAGCTGGATCTTACCGACGCCGCGCTCTGCGGCGCGGTGCAGGAGATGATCCAGGGACTGGTCGATGCGGATCTGGGCGGCGGCGTGCTGAAGAAGCGGGTTGCGCTGCCAGGACGCGGCAAGCGGGGAAGTACGCGGACGTTGCTGGCCAGTAACCGCGGTAACCGCTGGTTCTTTCTCTTTGGCTACGAGAAGAACGTGCGTGCCAGTGTCACAACTGCTGAACGCGATGCGTTGCAGCTTTTGGCCGTGGATTTATTGGGTATGCCGACGGCTGCCCTGGACCGGGCGGTCGTACAAGGCGAACTGCAGGAGATCTGTCATGGCAAACAAGGGGTCTAAAGCTGTTGCCCGGAGCGCAGTGCTCGAAGCAGTGCATCAAACGGCGCGCGGCCTGCAGGATCATGGTTTCATCGACCAGCGACGCATGCATCAGTACGACGCACTGTGCCTTGAACCCGTGCCCGAATACAGCAGTGCGCAGATCCGGGCGCTGCGCGACATGCTGAAGATCAGCCAGACAGTGTTGGCGGGTGTCCTGAATACCAGCGTTTCCACCGTGCGAAGCTGGGAACAGGGGGACAAACGGCCCAGCGGGCCGTCGCTCAAACTTCTTAACCTGATCGACAGAAAGGGCCTCGAAGCGGTGCTGTGATCCGGTAGATACAAAAAAGCCCCGCCGGAGCGGGGTTTTCTTCTTAGTTGCCCCAGTCGGGCATGGGCATCGCATCGACCGGGATCGGCGCGGTGTCGTCCGCGTCCTTGCCGCGGGCATGGCGACCGCGCAGGTCGTTCTGGATCTGGTAATTGCGGCGCTGCAGCCACGCATCGCGGGTCAGCGCGTATTCGTCCACCGCGTTGTCGCGGATGTCGTCCAGCGCCAGCAGCTGCGAGCGCATGTCCACCAGCTGCAGACCCTGCAGGGGAATGCGCACCTTGTCTTCTTCGATGGTGCGGATCGGCGACAGCGGGATGTCGCCGGCCAGCCCGAACACGTCGCGCACGGTACGCGGACCAAAGAACGGCAGCTCCACGTAACGCGAGCTGCGCCAGCCCCACGCGCCCAACGTCTGGCCGAAGTCTTCGCTGCGGCGCGGCACCCCTCCACGGCTGGCCGGGTCGAACAGGCCGCCGATCCCGACCGTGGAGTTGATCAGGAACCGGCCCAGGCTGTCCCAGGCGTCGTCGGGGCGGCCCTGCAGCAGCTGGTTGGTGATGGTTACCGGCGCGCGCAGATTGCTGAAGAAGTTGGTCACCCCGGTGCGTGCGAAGCGCGGCACCACATGGGTGTAGGCGGTGGCCAGCGGACGCGCGACCGCGCGGTCGACCACGTTGTTGAAGGCATGCACGCGGCGGTTGAAGCCTTCCCACGGGTCGTAGGCCGATGTCGACGCTTCGCTGCCGTCGGCGCTTGGCGCCGGGCCGCCATACAGCGCGGCGAAGTCGTCCTCGGCGCCGGTGGGCGCGTCACCGCTGCCGGCGGCAGGCGGTGCGGCAGCGGCATCGCGGCTGCCGACCTCGGCCACGGGAGCGGTCTCGACCGGGATCGCAGCGGGGGACGCTGCGGTCGCGCCTGCGTCGGAAACCGGTGCGACGGTATCGGCGACCGGGGCCACGGCCACGCTGGCCGGTGCGCTGTCGCGGGTCGGCTTGGCCGCGCACGCGCTGAGCGCGATGGCCAGCAGGAGAAGGGAAGCGGTGCGTACGACGTTCATGTCAGCTCGCGGCAGAAAGGGCATTGAAATCCAGGGACGGCGCCAGCCGGTAGGCGGCGCTGAGTTCGTTGAAACCATCGGGGGTGCCATGGATGACCAGCGTACGCCCGTCGGCGCGTGCGCGCGCGGTCACTTCGGCCAACAGCGCCAGCCCGGCGCTGTCGACCCGGGTGACCCCGGCCAGGTCCAGCTGCGACACGTTGTCGGGCAGGGCCTGGAGCCGGGGCCACAGCGCCACCACCGCGTCACGGTCCAGCACACCCGTCAGCCGGACGCGTGAACCGTCGACCTGCGCGGTCGTATTACTTGCCATTGGTCGCCGGCCCGGCCTGCAGGGAACCGCTGCGCAGGTCCTTGGCCACCTCCGCGATGCCCTTCTGGCGCAACGGACCGTCGAACTGGTTGCGGAAGGTCTGCACGTAGGAGATACCCTCGATGTTCACGTCGAAGATCTTCCACTGGCCGTTCACGTTGCGCATCGAATATTCGACCGGGGTCGATTCCGTGCCCGAGCGCAGCAGTTCGGTGGACACCTTGACGCCCCGGTTGCCCGGCAGGGGCTGCTCGCCCTTGAGGCGGAAGGTCGGCTTGCCCTGGATGGAAAGCAGGACCGCGCCATAGCGCTGCATCAGGCTGTCGGCCATGGCATCGGCGAACAGCTTCACGTCGGCATCCGACGCGCCCCGTGCGTGGATGCCCAGCACCAGGCGCGCCGCGTAATCACGGTCGAAGGTGCGGTTGAGCTCGCTGTCGATGTAGCTGCGCAGGGCGGTCGGGCTCTTTTCGAACTCGGCCTTGCGCTGCTGCAGCGTGGACAGGATCCGCGAGCTGGCATCCAGCACCACCTTGCCTGCCTGCCCCTGCGGGGCGGTGGCGGCGGCCGGCGCGGCCTGGGCGAACGACAGCGAGGGCAGGGTGGCAAGCAGGGCCGAGGCGAGCAGGGCCGGAATCAGGGTCTTTTTCATTTCTGCGGTTCCGTTGCCGGCGCGTCGGCGCCGGGAGCATCCTGGGAAGCGGCGCCGCTGTTGCCTGCGCCGCTGAACATGTACTTGCCGACCATCTGGATCAGGTCCACGGCCGGCTGGGTGAAGACGATCTCGTCGCCCGACTTGAGCACCTCCGGGTCACCGCCCGGCTGCAGTCCGATATAGCTCTCGCCGAGCAAACCGCTGGTGAATATGCCGGCGGACGTATCGCCGGGAAGATCCTTGAACTTCGGATCCAGCTTCAGGGTGACGATCGAATCGAAGCGGGTCGGGTCCAGTTCGATCTCCCCGACCTGGCCGACCACCACCCCGCCGATCTTGACCGGGGCCTGCTTGCGCAGCTGGCCGATCTGGCTGAAGCGTGCCTTGAGTTCGTAGCCTTCGCTGCCGAAACCCCAGCGCTGGTTGGTCGACGCCATCGCCAGCACCAGCAGCGAGGCCAGGGCCAGCAGCAGGAAGGCGCCGACGGAAAATTCGAGTCTGGGACCGCGGATGGCCATGTTCATTTCACCGTAGTTGAAGAGCGTTGTCGCGTCAGCGGAACAGCATGGCCGACAGCACGAAGTTGAACATCAGCACCAGCAGCGAGGCGTTCACCACTGCGCGCGTGGTCGCCACCGAGGTGCCTTCGATGGTCGGTTCGGCGTGGAACCCCACATACGACGCGACCAGTGCGGCGGTGCCGCCGAAAATGGCCGACTTCAGCATTGCCACGCCGAAATCGTCCCAGAAATCCACGCTGTTGCTGAGCGCCGACCAGAACACGCCATTGTCCAGCCCCAGCACGTGCACCGCCTCGAAGTAGCTGGCGCTGATCGCCAGCGAACAGAAGATGCCGGTCAGCAGCGGGACGGTCAGCACCGCCGCCCAGAAACGCGGCGCCACCACCTTGGCCACCGGGTCGATCGCCATCAGCTCCAGCGCCTTGATCTGGTCGGTGGCGCGCATCAGGCCCAGTTCGGCCGCGATCGAGCTGCCGGCGCGGCCGATGAACAGCAATGCGGTCAGCACCGGTGCCAGTTCGCGGTACAGGGACAGCCCCAGCAGGGTGGACAGCGCATCGGCCGCGCCGAAGGTGGTCAGCGTGCGGTAGCCCTGCAGGGTCAACACCAGCCCGACGAAGGCGCCACCCACGGCGATGATCGGCAGCGAACGCGCGCCCACCTTGTAGATCTCGCGGGTCAGCTCGGCCAGGAAATCGGCGGTCGGCAGCGAACCGCGCAGCACGGTCAGCGAGAACAGGCCGGCGCGGCCGAGGGAGCGGGTGCTTTCAACGAACGGCATCAGGCCACCTTCGCGCGTGGCGCGGCATCGAACGGGATCGGGCCGTCCGGCTGCCCATGCAGGAACTGGCGCAGCAGCGGGTCCGGGCTGGATTCCAGCGCGGCCGGAGTGCCCTGGAACACCACCCCGCCATTGGCGATGGCGATCACCTGGTCGCAGATCGGCAGGGTTTCATGCACATGGTGGCTGACGATGATGCTGGTCAGCCCCAGGCTGTGATTGAGGCGCTGGATCAGGCTCATGATCACGCCGCTGGCGATCGGGTCCAGCCCGGTCAGCGGTTCGTCGTAGATCATCAGCGGCGGATCCAGTGCCAGCGCGCGGGCCAGCGCCACGCGCCGCGCCATGCCGCCGGAGAGCTCGCGCGGCCACGCGTCGGCGGCGGCCAGCAGGCCCACCGCATGCAGCTTCATGTCCACCAGCCGGCGCAGCACCGGTGCCGGCAGGCGGGTATGCGTGCGCAGGGGGAGCGCCACGTTCTCGGCCACGGTCAGGTCGGTGAGCAGGCCATTGCCCTGCAGCAGCACGCCCACACTGCGGCGCATCGCGCGCAGCGCGCTGCTGCTGGCCGGAATGGGTTGCCCGAACAGGGTCACGGTGCCGGCCACCGGGCGCAGTTCGCCGGTCAGTGCGGCCAGCAGTGTCGACTTGCCGCTGCCGGACGGACCCAGCACGGCGGTGATGCTGCCGCGCGGTACCGACAGCGAAACGTCGCGCAGGATGGCGCGACCGCCGCGGTCGATCCGCACGTTGTTCAACTGCACCAGAGGTTCTTCGGAAGCCGTCATGGTTGCCATTAACAAAATTCCAACGTTCTAAGATCGTAGTCAGCGGCTGAACAAAACCGAACTGGACCGTGCAGTATTGTCGCACGCCCACCCGCAGGCGCCGCTTCCAGGGGGAGCATGCGGTGAAACAGAGCGTAGCGTTGCCTCCGCCAATGGGCCGCTGGCGACATCGGCGCTCCGCCCGTTATCAGGGAGGGTCGAGATTGGCGCCGCGCTGCGGCACACTGCCGCGATGACCGACCCCGCTTCAGACTTCCGCCTTTACCACTCCAATTCGCTCGACGTACTGGCCGCACTGCTGGCCCGGACGCTGCGCGAGCCGGTGGCCGGGCAGTCGATCCTGGAGCCGGACGTGGTGCTGATTCCGCAGGTGGCGATGCGTCGCTGGCTGCAGTCCACCCTGGCTGCCGAGTATGGCATTGCCGCCAACCTGGCGTTCCTGACCCCGGGCGAGTTCGTGGCGCACGCGCTCAACGCCAACGTGCCCGGGGAGCACGACGACCTCACTGCCGCCGCGATGCACTGGAAGGTGTATGCCGCGCTGACCGATCCAGCGCTGATGTCGCAGCCGCCGCTGCGCGCGCTGCAGGCGTACCTGTCCCGGCCGGACCCGCTGAAACCCTGGGCACTGGCCGGCGAACTGGCGTCGGTCTTCGAAAAGTACCAGGCGTGGCGCCGCGACTGGCTCCTGCGCTGGGAGGCCGGCGCCGACCCGCACGACCCGCAGGCGATCCTGTGGCGGCGCATCGGCAGCGGCCACCAGTACCGCGCGCGGCGCATCCACGCGTACCTGGAGGGCTTCGAAGGCGCCGCGCGGCCGCTGCCGGCGGGGCTGCCGCCGCGACTGTTCGCCTTCGCCACCTTGAACGTGTCGCCCGATGTCCTGCGCGTGATCGCCACCCAGGCCCGGGTGGGCACGCTGCACTTCTACATGCCGACCCCGACGCGGTCGTACTGGGGCGACCTGCAGACCCTGGGCGGGCGCCTGCGCAGCGGCGCGGCCGACCCGTTCGGCAGTGGCGCTGACGACAACCGCCTGCTGCAGGCGTGGGGTGCGGCCGGGCGCGACTTCATGGCGGTGCTGGGCAGCTACGAAGTCGTGCACCCCTCCGGCGAGATTGCCGCCTACGACGACCCCGAAGAGGACGCGCGCCCGGACATGGCCCACGGCGGCCTCTCCGACAGCCTGCTGCATCGCCTTCAGCGCGACCTGTTCCATCGCCGGGCCACACCCGAAGGTGCGCTTCGCCCCCACCTGCTGCGCAACGACCCCAGCCTGCAGGTACACGCCTGCCATACCCGCCTGCGTGAACTGCAGGTGCTGCACGACCAGCTGCGCGCGCTGCTGCAGGACCCGCGTTTCGACCCACCGCTGCAGGCGCGCGACATCGCGGTGCTGGCGCCGGACATCGACCCGTACGTGCCCTACCTGGAAGCGGTGTTCGGTGGCCGCAGCGGCGGCGAGGACCACATTCCCTATGCGCTGGCCGACACCAGCCCGCTGACCGGCGAACCGCTGGCCGATGTGTTCGTGCACCTGCTCGGCCTGCCGGTGTCGCGCTTCGGCCTCAACGAGGTGCTGGACCTGCTGGCCAGCGCACCGCTGGCCGAAGCGGCCGGGCTGGACGCTGCTGCGTTCGACCGCCTGCACGACTGGCTGCAGGCGGCGGGCGCGCGCTGGGGATTGAACGCCGCCCACCGAGCCCAGCACCAGGCGCCGGACGATGATGCCTACACCTGGCAGTTCGCCTTGGATCGCCTGCTGCTTGGCCATGCCAGCGGCAGCGACGGTGACATCGCCGGGGTGGCGCCGTGGCCGGAGCTGGAAGGCAGCGCGCTGGATGCACTGGACCGCCTGCTGGGCGTGATGCGGGTGCTGGCCCGCTACCAGCGCGCGCTGGGCGAGGCGCTGACCCCGTCGCAGTGGCGCCAGCGCCTGCTGGCGCTGCTCGACGCGCTGCTGCCCGACGCCCCGCAAGCGGCCAGCAGCCAGCGCGCGCTGGAGCGGCTGCGCAAACTGATCAACGAGTTCGCCCGTGATGCCGAACGCGCCGGGTTCGCCGACACGGTACCGCCGGACGTGGTGCGTGCGCATTTTGCCGGGGCACTCAGCGAAGCCGATACCCGCGCGCCGCTGCTCACCGGCGGCATCAGCTTCGGGCGGATGGTGCCCATGCGCCTGCTGCCGTTCAGGGTGATCTGCGTGCTGGGCCTCAACGATGGCGACTTCCCGCGCCGCGACCCGGCCGCCGGGCTCAACCAGCTCACCGCCGAACTGGGAACCGAAAAGCGCCGCCATGGCGACCGTTCGCTGCGTGAGGACGACCGCTTCCTGTTCCTGCAGCTGTTCGCGTCGGCGCAGGACGTGTTCTACCTGAGCTACCTGGGCGCCGATCCGCGCGATGGCAGCACGCGCGAGCCCTCGGTACTGGTCAGCGAACTGATCGATGCGGCGGCCGAATACCACCAGGATCCGCCGGCGGCGGTTGCACAGCTGACCGTGCGCCACTCGCTGCAGCCGTTCTCGCCGGCCGCCTTCGGTGGCGGCGACGAGCCGCGCCGTTTCAGCTACCGCCAGCAATGGCACCCGGCGGCGGGCTCGCTGGGCAGCGCGCGCCGCGCGCCGCCGCCGTGGTTCGAGCAGCCGCTGGCGCCGCTGGAGGATGAGGCGGCGCCCGAGCTGTCGCTGGACGCGCTGCGCCGGTTCCTGATCGACCCGGCCGGGCAGTTCCTGTCGCAGCGGCTCGGGGTGCGGCTGCCCGACGACCTGACCACCGCCGACGACCTGGAGCCACTGGTGCTGGCGGCCCGCGGGCTGGAACAACGCCTGCTGCAGCACGCGGTGATCGAGGCGACCCTGCAGGGCGACGACACGCCGTTGTACGCCCGCCTGCGCGCGCGCGCACTGCTGCCGTCCGGCGCACTGGGCGAACGCCAGTTCACCGCGCTGCAGGCGCAGACCCGACCGTACGCCCTCGCGCTCTCGCAGTGGCGCGATGACAGCAGTGCCGACAGCCGCCGCTACGAGGTGGAGATTGATGGCCTGCGCCTGCATGGGCGGGTGGACGACATCCACCCGCAGGGCATCGTGCGCCTGCGTGCCGGCAGCCTGAATGGCCCCGCCGCGATCCGCCACGGACTGGACTGGCTGCTGGCCAACGCCGCCGGCGATGCGCTGCCGCTGGTCGAATTCCACGACGGCGGCGACGACGGGGTAGGGCCGCACGTGCTGCCCGCATTGCCGGTGCCTGCGGCCAGGGCCGCCCTGCAGGCGCTGCTGCAGCTGCGCCGCGACGGCATGCGCGCACCGCTGCTGTACGGACCGTACACCGCGTGGACGCTGTACCGCGCCCCGGTCGCCAAGCGCGAGGGCGAAGCCTGGGCGCAGTGGCACGGCGGCGACCGCCGCTGGGGCGAAGCCAGCGGCGATGCGATGCAGCTGGCGCTGCGCGGCTGCGATCCCTTCGCCACGGCGGACAGCTACCAACAGCTGCTGCACACCAGCTTCGTGGTGTTCAGCGCAGTGCGCGAGGGCCGGGTCTTCGCGGGCTTCGGCGACGAAGGAGCGGCGGCATGAGCGACCTTGCGCTGCACGACGACCCTTACCTCTCGCTGCCGCTGGAAGGCGTGCGCCTGATCGAGGCCAGCGCCGGCACCGGCAAGACCTTCACCCTGGCCACGCTGTTCACCCGCCTGGTGGTGGAGCAGGGCTACCGGATCGGCCAGATCCTGGCCGTGACCTTCACCGACGCGGCCACCCAGGAGCTGCGCAAGCGCATCCGCGAGCGCCTGGCGCTGGCCGCGCAGCTGCTGGCACGCGTGCCGGCCACCGGCGAGCCGCCGGAGGTGCAGCTCACCCGCTACCTGCTGCAGCGCGAACTGGCCTTGGGCAAGGAGACCCCTGCCGCGCTGGCGCACCGGCTGCAGACCGCTGCCGACGAGATCGACCTCGCCTCGATCTTCACCATCCACGGTTTCTGCACCCGCGTGCTGCGCGAACACGCGCTGGAAAGCGGACACACCTTCGATCCGCCCACCCTGCTCCCCAGCGAACGCGAACTGCACGACCAGCTGGCCGCCGACCTGTGGCGCGTGCATGCCAACGACCCGGCCACGGTGGAGCCGCTGACCCGGCTGTGGTCGGCGCCCGATGCGCTGGCGCGCGACCTGCGCGCGCTGATCGCGCCGCTGCCGCTGCTGCCGCCGCTGCCGCGGCACCTGCTGGAGGATCCCGGTGCCCGCCTGCAGGCGGCGGCAGCCGCCTTGGGGCGGGCCATCGACGCGCACGTGGAGGAGGCCCACGCGCAGATCGCGCAGGCCTTCGAACGCAAGGTCTTCGATGGGCGGCGCGCGCGTCGCCCCAGCTTCGAGAAGGCCTTCGACGAACTGTATGCCGGCCGCGCGGCCGAAGCCTGGCCGCGCAGCGACACCTCGCACCTGGGCAAGCTGCTGCCGGTAGCGCTGCTCGGGTTCTGCAGGGACGACCAGCAGGGCCAGTGCCCGGCCTCGCCGGTGTTCGATGCGCTGCAGGCCTGGTGGCACGCCGCCGATGCCCATGACCAGTGGCTGCGCCAGCAGTCGGTGCTGTTGCTGCACCAGCTGCGCGGGCAGGCCCGCGACCGGCTGGAGGCACTCAAGCGCGTCGGCCGCGTGCAGACCTACGACGATCTGATCGATGGGGTGGCCGCGGCGCTGGAAGGCCCGCACCGCGCGGCACTGGTGCAGCAGCTGCGTGCCCAGTACCGCATTGCGCTGGTGGACGAATTCCAGGATACCGACGACCGCCAGTGGAGCATCTTCCAGCGCGTGTTCGGCGATTCGCCCGAAACCCGCGATGCCGGCCTGGCGCCGGCGCTGTTCCTGATCGGCGACCCCAAGCAGGCGATCTACGGCTTCCGCGGCGGCGACATCCACACCTACCTCAAGGCCAAGCGCCAGGCCGTGGCCGCGCCGGCGTTGAACCGCAACTTCCGCTCGCGTCCCGGGGTGCTGCGCGCGCTGCAGGCGTTGTACGACGCGGCCGGCGAGCGCGCGTTCCTGGAAGCGGACATCGCCTTCGAACCGGTGCTGCCCGGCAGCACCCGCAGCGACGTCGATTTCCTGCGCGATGGCGCGCCTGCGCCGGGCCTGACCCTGCGCCTGCTGCGCAGCGACGACGGTGCTGCCCTCAAGGCCGACCCGTCGCGCCAGCAGGCGACCGACGCCTGCGTGGCCGCCATCCACCAGGTCCTGCTGGACGGCCGCGAAGGCCGTGCGCTGCTGCGTGGCCAGCCGGTACAACCCGGCGACATCGCCGTGCTGGTGCGCCGCCACCACGAAGCCACCCGCATCCAGCGCGCGCTCAGCGCCGTGGGAATTCCGGCGGTGGCGGCGGGCAAGCAGAGCCTGTACGCCACGCCCGAAGCGCGCGAGCTGCGGGTGCTGCTGCTGGCGCTGCTGCAACCGGCCGATGAAGGCCGCCTGCGCGCGGCGCTGTCGACCGTGTTGCTGGGCGAGAACGCCGCCTCCATCGATGCGATGGAGCGCGACGGCGACCCGCAGCGCGCATTCCAGACCCGGCTGCTGCTGTGGCGCGAACGCTGGCTGCGGGGCGGCCCGTTCGCGGTCATCGCCGATCTGTGCGCCGAACACGCCGAGCGCCTGTTGGGCCTGCTGGATGGCGAACGCCGGCTCACCAACTACCTGCAGCTGGGCGAACTGCTGCAGCAGGCCGCCGGCCAGGCGCTGGGCATGCACGGCCTGCTCGACTGGCTGCAGGTACAGATGGCACATGCCGACCAGGACGACGAACAGCAGCTGCTGCGGCTGGAATCGGATGCGCGCCGGGTGCAGATCATCACCCTGCACAAAAGCAAGGGTCTGGAGTATCCCCTGGTGTACCTGCCGTTCGTGGGCATCGACAGCGGTGGCGGCACTACCGATTCCCACTGCACGGTGTACGCCGCCGACGGCCGTGAGCTGCACTGGAAGCTGGACAGGGACGACGCCTGGCGGGCGGCCAGCGACAGCAGCGCGCAGGAACAGCGCGCCGAAGACGCGCGCCTGCTGTACGTCGGCCTGACCCGCGCCGAGCATGCGCTGTGGATTGCGGCCGGCGACCTGGCCGGGCTGGCGAAGACCCGCCTGGCGCCGATGCTTTCCGACCTCGACGCGCTGCGCGCGCACCCGGACATCGCGGTCATCGACGGCCCGGTCGAGGCGCGTCCGGCGCAGCTGCCGGTGCAGCGCGAAGGCGAACTGCCGCCGGTGCGCGCCATCACCCGGCGGGTGCCACACGATTGGTGGGTCTACAGTTTCACCCAACTGGCGCACGCCGACGCCGGCCACGACACCGACGCGGTGGCCACCGAAGCGCCAGCCCCGGCTGCCGACGAACCGGCCGGCGCGGAACTGCCGCTGGAAGTAGAACCGCCCGCCCCCGGTGAGCCGCAGCAGGAGATCGACCCGCGCTTCATGGGCAGCCGCTTCGGCAACGTGCTGCACGATGCGCTGGAGAACACCGATTTCGCGCGCTGGGCCGACTGGCACGCGGGCGACCCGGCACCGGGCGATGAGGCCGAGGTGCTGCGCGAATCGCTGCGCAGCGAAGGCTACGGCGATGCCGACCTGGACGACGGCGTGGCGGTGCTGGTGCCGCTGGTCGGCCAGACCCTGACCGTGCAGCTGCCCGAAGGCGGCGCGCTGCACAGCGTGCCGCTGCACGACAGGCGGGCCGAAATCGAGTTCCACTTCGCCATGCAGCCCACCGCGGTGCCGGCGCTGCTGCAGCTGCTGCACCACCACGGGCTGGTGCCGGACCGCCGCGGCTTTGGCACGCGACGCCAGCTCGAGGGGCTGATGACCGGCAAGATCGACCTGACGTACGTACGCGACGGACGCTGGTACGTGCTCGACTACAAATCCAACCGCTTGCCCGGTTACGACGCCCCGCGCCTGGCAGCCGCCATGCAAAGCAGCGAGTACGACCTGCAGGCCCTGATCTACACCGTGGCACTGCACCGCTGGCTGCGCTTCCGTCTGGGCAGCCACTACGTACAGGAGCGCGACCTGGGCGGTATCCGCTATCTGTTCTGCCGCGGCCTGGAAGCGGGACGCGCCGACGCACCGGGCGTGCATGCGCAGCGCTTTGCCCCGGCCCTGGTCGAGGCGATGGATGCACTGTTCGCAGGCGGCCCCGGGAAGCACGCCGAACTGGTGGCACGCGCGCGGGGTGAGGCATGAGCCTGCTCGACGCACTGCTGAAGCAGGGCACCCTGCGCACGCTCGACCATGCGCTGGCGCAGAGCCTGCGCCGGCTGCAGCCGGAGACGCCGGATGCGGTGCTGGCCGCCGCCGCGCTGGCGTCGCTGGCGGTGGCGCAGGGCCACGCCGGGGTCGACCCGGCAGCGCCCGGACGTCTGGTGGATGCCGAGCTGGACTGGCCTTCGCCGGATACATGGCGGGCGCAGCTGCATGCCTCGCCGTGGGTGGCATCGCCCGACAGCGACGACGTGCTGGCCGCCGATGCACCGCTGGTGCTCGAACACGGCCTGCTGTACCTGCGCCGTTACCGCGAATACGAACGCCGTTTGGCACTCGGCCTGCAGCGCATCGCCGCGCATTCTCTGCCGGCGCACGATCCGGGCGGGCTCGCCACGCTGTTCGCCCAGCTGTTCCCGCAGGCGCTGGAGGGCATCGACCACCAGGCGCGCGCGGCGGCAGTGGCGCTGCGCCATCCACTGGTGCTGGTCACCGGTGGCCCCGGTACCGGCAAGACCACCACCATCGCGCGCCTGCTGGTGCTGCTGGCCGCGCAGGCGCAGCAGGCCGGTGCGGCCCTGCCACGGGTGGCACTGGCCGCCCCCACCGGCCGCGCCGCCGAGCGCATGGCCGACAGCCTGCGCCAGGCGCTGCAGCGGCTGCGCCTGGTGGGTGTCGCGTCCGACCTGGCCGAGGCCATGCCGACCACCGGGGCGACCCTGCACCGGCTGCTCGGCGTCATTCCTGATTCGCCACGCTTCCGCCACCACGCCGACAACCCGCTGCCGTACGACATCGTGGTGGTGGACGAGGCCTCGATGATCGACCTGCCGCTGATGACCAAGCTGGTCGAAGCGGTGGCCAGCGGTACCCGGCTGGTGCTGCTGGGCGACCCGGATCAGCTGCCGTCGGTGGAAGCCGGCGACGTGCTCAGCGCGATCCTGCAGGCCAGCGGCGACGGCCTGGGCACCCAGGCCGATGACGCGGCCGCGCTGCGCCCGCTGCTGGCCGGCCCTGCGTTGCTGCCGCTGGCCCCGCCCCGCGCGTTCGCCGGTCGCCGCGTGCAGCTGCAGCGCGGGTACCGGCAGAGCGATGCGCTGGACCTGGCGCCGCTGGCGCGCGCGGTGCGCGAGGGCGACAGCGCCACCGCGCTGCAGCTGCTGCGCGGCGGCAGCCTGGCCGGCGTGGCGTTCCACGAAGACCAGGTCGACCCCCTGCTGCAGCACCGGCACACCCTGCTGGCGCACTGGCGCGGGTTGGGCGAAGCCGACGATCCGGTGCAGGCGCTGGCGCAGGCCGGTCGGCTGCGCCTGCTCACCGCGCTGCGCGAGGGTCCGCAGGGGGCGCGCGGACTCAACGAGCGGATCGAGGCCGCATTGGCCGGCAGCGTACGCCCGGGCAGCGGCCCGCGTTACTTCCATGGCCGGTTGCTGTTGATCACCGAAAACAGTTACCGGCACCGGTTGTTCAACGGCGACATCGGCCTGTGCCTGCGCAGCCGCGAAGGCGCGATGCTGGCCTGGTTCCCCGGCGACAGTCCGGAGCAGCCACGCGCCTTCCATCCGGCCGCGTTGCCCGCCCACGAGAGTGCCTTCGCCATGACCGTGCACAAGGCACAGGGCTCGGAATTCGATGAGGTCTGGTTGCAGCTGCCCCGGCGCGACAACCGGGTGCTGTCGCGCGAGCTGGTGTACACCGGCATGACCCGCGCGCGGCAGGCATTGCATGTGCTGGGCAGTGCAGAGGTGATGCAGGCCGCGTTGGCGCGGCATGCCAGCCGGTTGTCCGGGCTGGCGCAGCGACTGGAAGGCAGAGCCGGGCCTTGCCCGGCTGCACCTGAAGCGCCCGCCCAAGGCGAACTCTGGTAGGGAAGGGCGCTACCGCCGCTTGCAGAATCAGGCGTCGCCTTCTTCTTCTTCCCCGGGAATCAGCACGGTGCCGTCCGGGTACACGATCGCACCGTCGCCGCTGACATCGAAGAAGCCGATCTGGTGCTTGTTGGCCAGGATCTGCACCTGGCCATGGGCGTCTTCGGCCACCTCGTCGTCGAACGAGGCATAGATGATATGGGTGCCGATGCTGTAGTCGGTCACCTGCGGGCGGTCATCCTCGTCATCGGACAGCGGGCCGTCCATCGGCGGGAAGTCTTCGGCCAGTTCGGTGAAGAACACCTGCAGCGCCGGCACCGAGACGGCGGCGTCGTCGTACTCGTGCTTCTCGTTCCATTCGGTCTGCGCGTTGTACCACTGCAGGAACGCCTCTGCTTCGCGCGGCGCCACGGCCGGGTCGAACACCATCACGTCGTAACTCATTGGGATTACCTTGTTCCATGCAGGAATGCAGGGCGTCAGGATACTCCTCCCTGTGTGACCGCCGGCTGCTCCGGGAACAGCGCGTAGCGCAACCCCAGAACGCCCATCAGCGCTTCATCACGTGCCTTGCCGGCCTCCACCGTCTGCACCCGCTTGAGCGAGGCCTCCAGCTTGGCCTGCAGCGCCGGCGGCGCGGGCTGCGGTCGGCGCAGCGACACCTGCGCGCGGTAGTGCGCCGCGACGTCGTCCAGGATCGCCTCGATCGCCTGCATGCTCGCCGCCGGCAGCCCATGCCGTGCCCGGCGCAGCTGCAGGATGTTCAGGCCGATGCGCGCCTCGGTCAGCATGTCCACCGAGGCGATGTCGCTGCCTTCGGGGGTGGCCGCCAGGCGCGGGGCGAGCAGTCCCAACAGGTCGAGCATGCGCGCGGCGAACTGCTGGCGGTCCTGCTGGCCACGGCCCTCGGCCGCTTCGGCCAGCGTGGTCCAGCCCTGGCGCACCAGGCGGCGGGCGGTCCATTCAGCGCCTACAGAGCGGAACAGCCGGGTCATCACCACGGCAAACCCGATGCCGATGAACATCGCCACCGAGGAATTGATGAAGCTCTGGATGTTGGCGCTGTAGGTGTTCTGCACGTTCAGCAGCGCCACCAGGTTGACCGTCAGCGGCAGCCCGATCAGCGCGGTCTTGGGTCGGTGCAGCAGCAGCCCCAGCGGCAGGAAGATCACCGCCAGCACCAGCGCCAGGCTGCCGAAGTCGTGCACCGCCGGGAATACGCCGAACAGGTACACCGCCGCCACCAGGCTGGCCACGATCGCCCACAGCAGGAACTGCAGCATGCTCGGGGCCGGGTCATCCTGCGCGGCGAAGAACGCGGCGGCCACCGCGGCCATCATCGCGCCGTTGCCACCGCCTTCCCAGCCGAGGCCGATCCACAGCGCGCAGTAGGTCATCAGCGCCACGCCGGCGCTGGCCGCCGAGAACAGTGCCATGCCGTAGTCCACGTGGCGCGTCGCGCTTAGGCGCTTGGCGTTGATCCGGTAGTGGGCGACGTCGCGCGGCGCGGTCCCGTTCTCGATGGCCTGGTGCAGCGTGGCGCAGTCCTGCCACAGGTCCACCAGCTCCTCCAGCCGGAGCAGCAGGGTGACCAGCAGCAGGTGGTCCAGCTCGCCATCCACCGCCGGCTTCAGCGCCAGGATGCGCGCGCGCAGCGCGGCGTACTCGCTGGCGCTGGAGCGGCCCGGCTGTTCCAGCCAGTGCGCGATATCGTCGACCAGCGGCTCCAGTCCCGGCGGCAGCGCGCGACCGCCGGCGCGCAGCGCCCCCAGCCGGTCGGCAATGGACGACAGCACCGGCAGCATCAGCAGCATGCGTTCGCGCAGGCGCTCCATGGACACTGCTGCGCCTGCGTGGCGCGGATCATCGCGGCGCAGGAATTCGATCAGTGCCTCGAACTGCACCAGGTCGGCGGCCAGACGGTTGCGTGGACCGTGCGCCTGCCCGCGCAGCAGGATCTGGCGGCACCACTGCGCTGCGTCCCCCATCCAGCTGCGGATCCGCGTGTTGAGCATCGGCCGCGCCGAGGTCGGGAAGAACAACGAGGCGAACAGCACCGCCACCACGGTGCCCAGGATGATCTCCTCGCTGCGCGCCACCACCGTGTCGAAGATGGTGTCCGGCGAGGTCACCGCCGGGAAGCCGATGAACGCGGTGGTGTAGCCGGCCAACAGGAAGGCGTAGCCGCGCGGGCCGCGGTTGAGCAGGGCAATGAACAGGCATGCAGACAGCCACAGCGACATTGCCGCGCTCAGCAGCAGCGGGGTTTCCACCAGGTGCGGCAGCATCCACAGCGTGGCCGCGCCGGCAATGAGCGTGCCGACGATGCGGTACACGCCCTTGGCGCGGGTCGGGCCCAGCATCGGCTGGGTGACGATGTAGACGGTGGCCATCGCCCAGTACGGGCGCGACAGGTTGCCGGCCAGGCCGATGTAGAGCGCGGCGAGGGCGGCCAGGAAGGTTTTTACCGAGAACAGCCAGGCCTGGCGGTCGAGCAGCAACATGGGGTTGGGGTTTGGGTTATTCATGCCGACTAACAGTCGGCACTACCGTCGGCACTACCGTCGGTGCGGGCGCCGGTGCCACCGCGTCGGCGTTCCAGCCGCCGCCGAGGACCAGGAACAGCTGGATCTGGTCGCGCGAGACCTGCGCCTGCTGTTGCGCGAGCGTGGCATCGGCCGACACCAGGGTGCGGTCGGCGTCCAGGCTGGACAGGTACGGGGTGCGCCCGCCCTGGTACAGCCGGCGGTTCTGCTCGGCGGCCAGCGCCGCCTGGGCCTGCGCCTGCTGCAGCGACTGCAGGCGCTGCAGGTCGTGTGCGTAGCGGCTGAGCGCGGTCTGGGTTTCGCGCAGCGCCTGCAGCACGCTGTGGTCGAATTCGGCCAGCGCCGCATCGGCGCCGGCTTCGGTGGCGTGGATGCGGGCATGGGTGCCGGAGGAGGGCAGCGTCCAGGAGATCAGCGGACCGATCGACCATTGCTGGGTCAGCGGCTCGCCGAAATCGGCAAGCAGCCCGGCCGCGCCGAGCGAGGCGCCCAGGCGGATGTCCGGATACAGCTCGGCGGTGGCCACGCCGATCCGCGCGGTGGCTGCGGCCAGCTTGCGTTCGGCCTGGCGGATGTCGGGGCGGCGCTGCAGCAGCGCGCGGCCATCGCCTACCGGCAGCGGCTGGGCCAGGGCCGGGGCCTGGTGGCAGTCAGCGACGCCGCCGGGCAGCTGGCCCGGCGTACGCCCCAGCAGGGCAGCCAGTTGATATTCCGAGGCCTGGCGCTGGGCGCGCAGCGGCGGCAACGCCGCTTCCAGCATCGCCACCTGCGCGTTGGCCCGGGCCAGCTCCGGCGGCGTGCCACGCCCGGCATGGATCAGCCGCTGGGTCACCTCGCGGCTGCGCTGCTGCAGCTGCAGCGAATGCTCGGCCACCTGCAGCTCGTGGTTGGCGTGGCAGATCTCCACATAGCTGCCGGCCACCTGCGCCACCAGCGACACCCGCGCCAGGTCCATCGCGGCGGCCGTGGCCTGTTCGTCGGCACGCGAGGCTTCGGCGGCGCGCTTGAGCTTGCCGAACAGGTCGAACTGGTAGGACACGGCGAACTTGCCATCGGCCAGGTTGATCGGCGGCAGCTCATGCTCGAGCAGGAACGACTCGGCCGACAGCTGCGCACGACTCACCCCGGCCTCGGCCTCGTACTCGACGCCACCCGCGTCCAGCGCCTGCTCGTACACGGCGGCGGCACGACGCAGGTTGGCGTCGGCCACTTTCAGTTCCACGTTGTCGCGCAGCGCCTGTTCGACCAGCCCGTTGAGCGTGGCGTCCTGGTACAGCTCCCACCAGCGTGACGGCAGCGGGGCGCCGGGCGCCACCTGGGGGTTGCCGGTGTCGATGAAGGCGGAATTGGCGTCCGGGCGCTGGAACGCCGCGCTGGCCGGTACCGCGTAATCAGGGCCGACCGTGCGGCATGCCGCCAGGCTGCCGGCGAGCGCCAGCACGGCGCCGATGCGGTGCAGGGCCGGCCGGTTCACAGCGCCGCCCGTGCCGGTTGCGCCGGCGTGGGGGTGGCGGTGTCCGGTTCGATGGTGACCGTGGCGGTGCGTCCGGCAATCAGGTTCACGCCGGTGGGCACGCGGTCGATGTGGATCCGCACCGGGATGCGTTGGGCCAGCCGCACCCAGTCGAAGGCCGGGGTCACGTTCGGCAGCAGGCTGGAACCTTCGCTGCGGTAACGGTCCTCGATGCCGGCGGCAATGCTCTGCACGTGGCCCTGCAGCGGCTGAGCCTCGCCCATCAGGCGGATGTCGACCTTCTGCCCGGCATGCACGCCGCGCAGGCGGGTTTCCTCGAAGTAGCCATCCACGCGGAAGGAGCCGGTGTCCAGCACCGCCATGACCGGGCGGCCGGCGGTGACGTAATCGCCCGCGCGCACCGTGCGGTCATTGACGTGGCCATCGCTGGGGCTTCGCACCTCGGTCCGGGCCAGGTTGAGCCGGGCCAGGTCCACCGCCGCCTGCGCCGTGGCGGTGGACGCCTGCGCGGCCTGCAGCTTGGCCCGGCGCACTTCGGCATCCTCGGCCGCCACCAGGTCCTGCAGGCTGCGATCGCGCTTGATCTCCCGGCGCAGCTGCTCCAGGGTGGCGCGGCGCTCGCCCAGCGCCGCCTGTGCCTGTTCCAGCGCGATCTGGTAGCGGGCCCGGTCGACCACGAACAGCACCTCGCCACGCTTCACCGGCTGGTTGTCGGCCACCTTCACCGCTTCCACCAGCCCGGACACGTCCGGGGCGACCTGGACCACGTCGGCGCTGACGTGCGCATCGCGGGTCCACGGCTCGTCCATGTAGTACGACCACAGGTGACGCAGCACCAGCAGCGCGGCGATGACGGCGACCACGGTCAGGACGACCGGGAAGGTGTGCTTGAGGATCTTGTTCACGATTGCATCCAACGCATCAGGGAAAACAACCCACCGAGGACGATCACGTACACGGCCAGGTTGAACAGGGCGGGGTGCCAGATGTGGCGGTAGGCGCCGGTGCGCTGCAGGACCAGGCGCAGCCCGCTCTTGAGCAGGTACGCCAGCAGCATCAGCCCGAGCAGGGTCGGGACGAACACACCATAGAGACTGAATTCACCGTACATCGGGGCGGGGGTTTCGCAGGGGAGGGCGGAAAGGGGGCATCCCGGCGCCGCAGGGCGGCACCGGGGCAGGAACGCGGCAGTGGCTTACGTCACCCGGTCGGAGGCGTCGGCGAGCAGCTGCCACAGCTTCAGCACGGTGCGCAGCTCGTCGTCGCTCAACTGGCCGAATACTTCCTGGCGCAGGCCGATGAGCGCCGCTTCCAGCTCGCTGACCAGGGCCTCGCCCTTGTCGGTCAGCCACAGCAGGTTGGCGCGGCGGTCGCTGGCGTCGCATTCGCGGCGGACCAGGTCGCTGGCCGAAAGCTTGTCCAGCAGGCGCACCAGCGAGGGGCCTTCCATGCCCAGCAGCTGGGCCAGGGCGACCTGGCGGATGCCACCGCCCGCGCGGCCGATCAGCAGCAGGGGCATGGTGCAGGCGGCAGAAATGCCATAGCTGCCCAGCGCCTGGTCGGCCAGGCGCTGCCACTGCCGCCCGGAATGGAGCAGGCCGGAGCTGAGCTGCATCTGCAGCTGGGTACGTTCGTCGAGGGCGCGTTTCATGTAATAGATAGGATACTACTAATTTCCTTCCTATCAATACCCTTGGCCCAACGGCGGCCCAACGACGCCTTCCGGGGGGTGCCGGCCCGCGGGTGGTGCGGGACGTTCATGGGCTCTGTCGGGTACGATGCTCGCCCTCCTTCGGGTGCTGTATGTAATGAGCAAGAAAGACAACGACGCGACCCCGGTGACCCAGGCCGATGCTGAATCGGCGGTACGCACGCTGCTGCGCTGGGCCGGTGAAGACCCCACCCGGGAAGGCCTGCTGGACACCCCGCGGCGCGTGGCCGAAGCCTATGGCGACTGGTTCAGCGGCTATCGCGACGACCCGCGCGCCTACATGGAGCGGACCTTCGAAGAGGTGGCCGGCTATGACGAGCTGATCGTGCTGCGCGACATCGAGTACGAAAGCCACTGCGAACACCACATGGCGCCGATCATCGGCCGCGTCCACGTTGGCTACCTGCCGGCCGGCAAGGTGGTGGGCATCAGCAAGCTGGCCCGCGTGGTCGAAGCCTATGCCCGCCGCTTCCAGGTCCAGGAAAAGATGACCGCGCAGATCGCCCAGTGCATCCAGGACGTGCTGCAGCCGATCGGCGTGGGCGTGGTGGTGGAAGGCGCCCACGAGTGCATGACCACCCGCGGCATCCACAAGCGCGGGGTCAGCATGGTGACGTCCAAGATGCTCGGCAGCTTCCGCGAAGACGCGCGTACCCGCGCCGAGTTCCTGCGCTTCATCGAAGTGGGCGGCAAGCGCTGAACCTGCCGCATGCCCGGTGCGTCGGCACCGGGCCGACCGCCTTCCTGCTGCGTGGCGCACGGCCGCGCGGTGTACTTCCGGATGTCCTGGCTGCATGAAGCACCGCGAACGCATCACCCGTTACCGCACCCTGCGCGACCAGCCCCAGTGGAAGCTGCTGGCCGCCGCCAATGCCCCGGAAATCATCGGCCTGCTGCAGAGCCTGCTGGTGGACGGCGAGCGCACCCTGGCCTCGGCGGTCCTGCACGACCGCCTGCAGCGCGCGCTGGACCAGCTCAACGGCGAGGAGCTGTCGCGCGAGCTGCCGCGCACCGCCCAGGCTTACATCGCCCACTGGCTGGCCCAAGGCTGGCTGGAGCGACGCCTGCCCGAGGGCGCCCAGCAGGAGCAGTACGAACTCTCCACCCAGGCGCTGCAGGCGATCCGCTTCGCCGACAGCCTGGAACAGGCCCGCGTCGCCGCCACCGAAAGCCGCCTGGCGCTGGTGATCGAACAGTTGTCGCAGCTGGCCGCGCAGACCGAATCTGACCCGGATGCCCGGCTGTCGGCGCTGCGCGACGAGCGCGACCGCATCGACGCGGAGATCGCGCGGGTCGGCACTGGCCGCGTGGTCGCCCTGGACGGCAAGCGCGCGCTGGAACGCGCGCGCCAGATCATCGGCCTGGCCGATGACCTCACCGAGGACTTCCGCCGGGTCCGCGACGACTTCGAGCGCCTCAACCGCGAATTCCGCGAACGCATCATCGACGACGAGAGCGAGCGCGGCGACGTGCTTTCGCGCCTGTTCGAAGGCGTGGACGTGATCGGCGACAGCGACGCCGGGCGCAGCTTCCAGGCGTTCTGGCGCCTGCTCAACGACGCCGAACAGAGCGCCCAGCTCGACGCCGCGCTGGAAGCGGTGCTGGCGCGGGGCTTTGCGCGCAAGCTGGACCGCAACGAGCGCGCCTTCCTGCGCGGCTTCACCGGCACCATGCTCGAACGCGGCGGCCAGGTCCACGACGTGCTGCAGCACTTCGCGCGCAGCCTGCGCGGCTTCGTGCAGAGCCGGGGCTACCTCGAGCAGCGTCGGCTGACCCAGCTGCTCAAACAGGCGCAGTCCGAAGCACTGGCGCTGCGCGACGACTTCTCCGCCCAGCGCGCGATCGGCCGCGACCTGCAGCTGACCACCAGCCGCCTGCGCTCGTGGAGCCAGTGGAAGCTGCACGATCCGCGCAGCGCCCAGGTCGATGGCAGCGTGCAGCGCAACGACGCGGCCAGCATCAGCCTGGAAAGCGTCGGCGACCTGGTGGCGTCGTCGGAAATCGACTTCCGCAGCCTGCGCCGCG